>QFCE01002712.1_pt1 | contig 393093 bp, 342 predicted proteins | sample 5346091 | NCBI WGS metagenome assembly QFCE01 (sample SAMN09062252, study PRJNA434731) | Human gut metagenome, whole genome shotgun sequencing project. | isolation source: stool timepoint A chromium assembly | host: Homo sapiens | collected 2015
CGGCGGGCCTGCCTTCGAAAAGCACGGTGCCGCTGTCCGGCGGCCACTCCACCAGCTTCCCCTCCCGTAACGTGACGAGGCGGTCGGAGAGCGGCGTGATCCATTCGTGGTCGTGCGAAACGATGACGACGGCGGAACCGGAATCCGCCGCATGACGCGCGGCGAGGGCAATGCGCTCTGCGCTCTGCTGATCCACGCTGGCGGTGGGCTCGTCCATCAAAAGAACCCGGGGGCGCAGGGCCAGACGGGCGGCGAGGGCCACACGCTGGCATTCCCCGCCGGAAAGCTCATGGCGGCGGCGATGCAGGAAAACGGCGGGATCGAGGCCCACGGCAAGGAGAGAGGCGGCGATCCGGTTTTGAAGCTCGGAGGCGTTGCGGATGCCCCGGACGCGCAAACCGTAAGCCACGTTTGAGGCTACGGAACGCGAGAGCAGGTACGGCGTCTGGAGCAGGAGGGTAACCTGACGGCGCAGATGCAGATCGTCGGTCCCGGCGGGCCTGCCTTCGAAAAGCACGGTGCCGCTGTCCGGCGGCTCAAGCAGGGCGATGATGCGGAGCAGGGTGGATTTGCCGCTCCCGTTATGGCCTCGGATGCCCAGAATTTCCCCGGCGCGGATGTCCAGTTCGGAAAGGTTCAGGACGGTGCGGACGGCATGGGGATCGCGGCTTGCGGGATCGGGATAGTTCCGGACGATGTTTTCCAGATGGAAGAGCGGGGTCATGGGCCCATCCTCCGGCGCAGGGCGGCAAGGCCCATATTCAGGACAAACGCCAGCGCCACGAGCACGATGCCGAGCGCAATGCTGCGGGCATAGTCGCCTTTGCCCGTTTCGAGCGTGATCGCGGTGGTGATGGTCCGGGTGGCCCATTTGATGTTGCCGCCGACCAGCATGGAGATGCCCACCTCCGAAACCACGCGCCCAAAAGCCGTGATGCAGGCCGTGAGCAGGTGGAAACGCAGTTCGCGGACTGTGGAGAACAGCAATTGCCACGGCCCCGCGCCGAGCGTGCGGAGCGTGGGGGCAAGCAGCCTGTCGGCCTGTTCCACGGCGAGGCAGGTGTGGGCGATGACGATGGGGAGGCCGAGCAGGGCCAGCCCGATGGCGATGCCGGGCACGGTGAACAACAGCTCGAAATCGGCGAACGGACCTTGCCGGGCAAGCAGGAGATAGACCAGCAGGCCAAGTACGACAGTGGGGAAAGAGAGGGCCGTATCCACGAGGATGCGGAGCATGTTGCGGCCCGGGAAGCGGGTGTAGCCAAGCAGAAAGCCCAGCGGTACGCCGGGGATGATGCAGCCGAGCATGGCGAGTCCCGAGGTGGACAGCGTGGCCTGAACCGCGGCGAACGTTTCTTCGTCGCCGCTTGCAAGAAGCTGGAAGGCGTCGCTGAATGCCTGCGTGATGACGGTCATGCCCGGCGTATGCTCCGATTACTGGAACAGGTACCCGTATCGGGTAGCGAGACTGTCGGTTTCTTCAACAAGCTTGGCGGCCAACCCGTTGATTTCATCCGGCGTGACGACGCCGACTTCGCGGGTCAGATAATGGCGCAGGATGTTCTCCGACTGGGAGAAGACCCAGACCACCGCATAGGCCGAGCCCACGCCCGGACGGTCTTTGAATTCAGGCTGGGTGGCGATGAGGATACGGATTTTGGGCGTGTCCTTATCGGTAAGCGAAAACAGGTTGCTGGAGTTGAGGGTTTCCTTGACGCGCGTGGCGAGGCGGGAGCCGATGCTGTCGTTGCCTTCGTATTCCACGGCCACCGGCGTATTGCGTTCGGTGATGCGCGTGGGCTTGTCGGGGATGGCGGCGTCGGTTTTGGCCGGAGCGTCAGCGGCGAAGGCGGGGACGGCGGGCAGCAGCAGGGCGAGGCCCAAAGCCAGCGAGCGGAGATAGGCGTGCATACAAGTGCCTCCTGAGGGCTTGAATATGGAGATTCTTTAACGTGTTCCTTGTGATGCATCAAGCCTTGGCGGGCGCGTGCAGCCTTATTTCTCTGTCGATGATCTGCACGAGCAGGAGCGAGCAGCCGGAAAGCGCCGCACCGATGAAGAACGGGATTTGGTAACCGAACTCCACCCACAGCCAGCCGCCGAGCGCGGGCACGAAAATGGCGGCGATATGGTTGATGGTCTGAGCTACGGCCATGGTCGGGGCTATGTCCTGCGGTTCGGCTATCTTCTGGAAGAAAGTACGCAGGGCGATGGAGAAATTGAACACGATGTAGTCGATGACGTAGAGCACGCCCGCGACCCACGCGCTGCCCGTGGTGGCGTAGCCGGTGAACACCAGAATAGCGGTGGAATATTCGATGCTGAGGAGCTTGCGCTCGCCGATACGGTTGATGGTCCGCCCGATGAGCGGGTTGAGGAACCAGTTGATCGCATAGTTGATCATGAAGAGGACGGAAACGGTGTTGACCGAGAACCGGAAATGCTCGACCAGCAGGAACAGGGCGAAAACGATGAATATCTGCCTCCGCGCGCCGAGAAAAAGGGTCAGCAGGTAAAACAGCCAATATTTCCTGCGGAAAACCATTTTTTTGCTCTGAATGGGCAGTTCCTTGTTCGTCGGATCGAGGAACAGGCCCCAGACGCCGGTGAACATGCACAGGGCGCCCACGATGAGGAACATCATCGTATACGGCAGAAAATCGGAGCAGAAAAACACGAAGACCGACGCCGCGAGGCTGCCGCCCGCCGCAAGGCCGCGGAGCTTGCCCATAACCACGGGCGTGGTGCGGACATCGAAATACTGGAGGAGCAGGGATTGGTTGACGGCCTCAAAAAAGTGGAAGCCGAAGGACATCAGCAGCGTCGTCAGGATGACGGGCACGAAAGAGGGGAAAAAGCCGGTCAGCGCCGTGCCGAGGCCGGTCGCCAGCGCGGCTACCGCGGCCACCCTGTGCTCTTTCATGACGAGGAGCAGGGGGATGATCAAAAATCCGAGCAGTCCCGGCACTTCGCGCAGCGACTGCACAAGGCCGTTGTCCGCCGCCGAAAGATGGGCGCTTTCCACCGCAAAGTTCGTGTAGAGGAGTGTCCACCCCTGATAGCCGAGCGTCGTACCCAGCGTCAGGAGGAACAGGAAAAAGTACATGCGCGGGTCCGCGCCCTTCGGGGGTTTCGGCGGAAACATGGCTGCATCCTTAAAGGTTGGTGTGGGAAGAGAAAATATCTGGAGAAAGCCGCGTCGTTCTCAATGCCCGCAAGTCCGAAAGATTCGCCTAACGCCTACGGTCCTTGGAGGGCCGTCCGCCGATTTGTCCCTCTCTCTTTTCAACCCCTTGTCCTTCTAGAATCAAGGGCTGTCACTTCGCGCCCAACTACTGATCCCGCTGGCTGCACGGGACGGCCGTTTCAATGGGAAGGAAAAGCTGGCTTTATTCGTCAGGTGCCGTGTTATAACCAGTCGCCGGAACAGTGTCGACCGTTCTTTTTCGTCCCCTGTGCGTTTTTCAATTCCGGGTATGCCCACGTTCCCCTCTTGGGCTTTCTGGAGCGCTTCATCCCCCCATCCACCGGGAAGGCTTTGGCCAGCCCGCGCTCATCCGGAGTCGGTTTGGAGCCCGCATGGGAAAGCCTTGGGAGCGGGAGGAGCAAGCCGCTCCGGCAGCTTAGGGGGAGAGGGGCCTTTCTGAAGAAAGGCCCCTCTCCCCCTAAGCACCATAAGAATCTTCCTTCCTCTAAAAGCCTTCCTCAAGCGGCGGGCTGACGAGCACGCCGGGAGCGGGAGCGGCGAGAGGGCGGGAGCCGGGCAGGAGATGCAGGGAGCGCCCGTCGTCGTCCATCTTGATCCGGTCCTCGGCAAGCCACTGGAGCGCCTGCGGATAGATGCGGTGTTCCTGCGCGTGGATACGGCTCTGGAGATCGTCGAGCGGCTCGCCCGCGATGGCGGGCACGGCGGCCTGTATGATCACCTCGCCGTGGTCCATGATCTCGTCGACAAGATGCACGGTGCAGCCCGTGATTTTCACGCCCCATGCCTGCGCGTCCGCCGCGCCGTGGATACCGGGGAAGGAGGGCAGCAGGGCGGGATGGACGTTGACCACGCGATGCGGGAACGCGTTCAGGAAGCCCGCCGTCAACATGCGCATGTACCCGGCAAGGGCCACGGTATCCGCCCCCGACTTCAGGATGGCGTCCGCCACCGTCAGATCATAAGCTTCGCGGCTCGGCCACAGCTTGTGATCCATCACGGCGCAGATGATCCCGGCGGCCTTTGCGCGTTCGATAACCTTCGCGCCGGGCCGGTTGCAGATCACAAGGCGTATGTCGGCATCCAGCGCGCCGCGCCGGACGGCGTCGACCATCGCCTGAAAGTTCGTGCCGCTGCCCGAGGCGAGGACGGCGAGTTTCAAGGACATGGTTAGGCTCCCTGTTTTTCGTAATGGGCCGTCAGCGCTTTGACCAGCGCGGGGATGGTGAAGTCCTCGGGCTGGATGTCGCAGGCAAAACCGTACTTGGCGAGCGTTTTGGTGGTCACGGGGCCGATGCTGGCGAACTTCACGCGCTTTTCCTCGGGCTGGTTCCGGATGGTATCGGCGGGGATCTGGGCAAAGAAGTTGTCCACCGTGGACGAGGAGCCGAAGGTCACCGCGTCGAGGGTCCCGGCCTCAAGGCGCTGGAGCACTTCGTCACGGTGAGCGGCGGCGGGCACGGTTTCGTAGACGGGCAGCACGTCGACCTGCGCCCCGGCCTTGCGGAGTTCTTCGGGCAGCACTTCGCGGGCTTCGCGGGCGCGGGGCAGGAGGACTTTCTTGCCGTCCATGCCCAGTCCGATAAGCCCTTCGGCGACGCTTTCCGCAATGTAGGCTTCGGGCACGAAGTCGGGCGCGATGCCGTGGGTGCGCACGGCCTGTGCCGTGGCCGGGCCGATGGCCGCTACCTGCAGGCCGTACAGGGCACGGGCGTCGAGCCCTTGCGCTTCAAGGCGTTCCCAGAAACATTTGACGCCGTTGGCGGAGGTGAAGATGAGCCAGTCGTATGCGCCGAGATTGCGGACGGCGGCGTCGACGCTGGAGTAGTCTTCGAGCGGCTTGATGTCGATGGTGGGGAACTGGATGACCTCGGCGCCGAGATCGGCAAGCTGCGCGGCAAGCCCGCTGGCTTGTTCGCGGGCGCGGGTCACGACCACGCTGCGGCCGAGCAGGGGCTTCTGCTCAAACCAGTTCAGGCGGTCGCGCAGGGTGACGACCTTGCCCACGATGATGACGGAAGGATTGGTGAAACCCTGCCTGACGCCTTCCTCGTGGAGCGTCCCGAGGGTGGCGGCGAGGCTGCGGTGCTTCGCCGTGGTGCCCCAGTGCACGAGGGCCGCCGGGGTGTCGGGGGAGAGCCCCGCTTCGATGAGGTTCCGGGCGATGTCGGGAAGGTTCTTCATGCCCATGACGAACACGAGGGTGTTCGCGCTGGCGGCGAGGGCCTTCCAATTGTGGACGGAGCCGGGCTTATCGGGGTTTTCGTGTCCGGTGATGAGCGTTACGGACGAGGAAAAACTGCGGTGCGTCAAGGGGATGCCCGCATAGGCCGGGCCCGCGATGGTGCTGGAGATGCCGGGGACTTCCTCGAACGGCACGCCCGCGTCCAGCAGTTCCTCGGCCTCTTCGCCGCCCCGGCCGAAGATGTAGGGGTCGCCGCCCTTGAGCCGGGCGACGATTTTGCCTTCTTTGGCTTTTTCTATGATGAGCTTGTTGATGCCGTCCTGCGGGAGCGCATGGTTTCCGGCGACCTTGCCGACGTAAATGCGTTCCGCGTCGGGCCGGGCATAGCCGAGCAGGGTGTCGTTGGCGAGGTAGTCATACACGACCACATCGGCCTTTTCGAGAATGTCCTTGCCCTTGATGGTCAGCAGACCGGGGTCGCCGGGTCCGGCGCCGATGAGATAGACTTTCATGCGATCCTCGTTGTTTTCCTGTCTCATCCGGGCGTAATTCCGCGTGTCAGGGAGGCAGGATTGATGAATACGTGTTTGGTGAAAGCGGAGCGGCCGTGCTTGGGCAGCCTGTCCGTCCCGCGGCGGGATGATGCCGCAAGAGGAGAATCCGCGCGCCGACAAAGGTATAGGCAAACGCCGCTGATGAAAAGGGGCACGTCAGTGGCCGGAATAGGCCAGCACGTGGTTGAGCCCCACGGTTTTGACCGTTATTTCCGTGCCGGAAAAGGCCGCGCGCGTCAGCGTCCAGGCTTCCATGTCGATCAGGTCGATTTTACCGGAACTTTCCGCGCAAAGCAAAGGGCGCAGCGCGTCCAGCACATCGTCCAAGGGGAAGAAGACGCCCTCGAAGCTGATGCGGAAAATATCGCCTTCCAGTTCGGTGCATTCGGGAATGTTCCAATCGGACAGCACGGCGCCCACGGCGTCCGCAATGTGCTGGTCGGCGGGGAAAAGATGGCCGTAGGTCTTGCAGGGTTCCTCTCGCATGGCGTCACCGTGACGGGCGGCCCCGTCGTCAGAGGGGAAAACGGAAAAGGGAGAGGAAACGGTTTTCCTCTCCCCTTGTCTTTATTGATGGTGCCTCAGGGATCAGTGGATCTGGCTCTGGATCTTCTTGGCGGCCGGAACCAGCAGGTCCTTGAGCGTGTCGGACAGCAGGCTTTCGATGGCGGAAGCGGACGGGATGAACTGGCGCTCCTGTGTGGAACTCAGGTTTTCGGAATAGAGCACGCCCTTCTTGTTGGAGAGGGCCACCTTGGCCTTGATGGTGCACTGCACGCGGGTCGCGCTCTGTTCCTGCAGCCATACGTCGGTGATGGTGCCGGTCACGATATACGTGGGGTTGGCGGCGCGGGCCTGTTCCAGCGTGGAGGCGAAGGAAACCTGCACGCCCTGGCGTCCGAGTTCGTCGGCGAGCGAGCGGCTGAACCAGTCGGCGATGGTGGAGCTGGCGGTGAATACCGAGCCGTCCTTGCGTTCCCCGATGTACTGGCGGGTCCTTTCGTCATTGAACATGACTACGGCGACGCTGGGCGAACCGGGCAGGGGGAGGACGGCGCTCGTATTCGTGTTATAAATGAGGCGTACGTTGTTGCTCGGGCCGCAGGCGGCGAGGAGCGTCAGTGTGACCAGCGTCAGTGCAAGCGTGACAACGCGACGGATCAGTATGGACATGATGAACCTCCGAAAGGACTGTCTGAAGAATGGAGAATGATACCCCTTTTGCGGGCGGGATGCAATCCGGAGCCGCTAGCCGGGGGGTATGCTTCCATTCAGTTGACGGCCAGTTGACGGCGCATACCAACTTGTCTAGACTGGAGGATTCAAAACGGCGGAGCGGAAAGCCTTCCGGCGCGGCATATCGCGGCTGAGAAGGGGGCCCGCCGGATTTTTTGATGCGTTTTGTTCCCTATCCCCGGACGCCGTGCGCGGTCCGGCGGTTTTTCCCTCCATACAGGAAGACAAGGAGCGCTGAAGTGCTGGATCTCAAACTGTTGCAGAAAAATCCCGAAGTGGTGGCCGCCGCTCTTGCGAAGCGCCATTCGCCCCTGAACATGCGTACTTTTGAAGAACTCGACAACAAGCGCCGCGAGCTGCTCGCTCAGGTGGAAGCCCTCAAAGCCGAGCGCAACCGCGCCTCCGCCGAAGTGGCCCGCCTGAAGCGTAACGGGGAAGACGCCGAAGCCTTCATCGCCAGCCTTTCCGATCTTTCTTCCCGCATCAGCGCGCTGGACAGCGCCACCGAAGCGGTGAAGGCCGATCTCGCGGACTGGATGCTTACCGTGCCGAATATCCCGGACGCCTCCGTTCCCGACGGCGTGGACGAGAACGACAATGTGGAAGTGCACCGCTGGGGTACGCCGCGCGAGTTTGATTTCGAAGTGAAGAACCACTGGGATCTGAGCAACGACAACGGCGGCCTCGACTTCGAGCGCGGAGCCAAGCTCGCCGGCAGCCGCTTCACCGTGTCGTGGGGCTGGGCCGCCCGCCTTGAGCGCGCGCTCGTGTGCTTCTATCTGGATTTCCACCATGAGCAGGGCCGCACCGAAATCCTGCCTCCGCTCATGGTCAACCGCAAGACCATGCAGGGCACGGGCCAGCTTCCCAAATTCGAGGAAGATCTTTTCAAGGTTGCGGATTGGGAATACTACCTGATCCCCACCGCCGAAGTGCCGGTGACCAACCTCCACGCCGACGAGATCCTTGATGAGGAAGCCCTGCCGAAGCGGTATTGCTCCCAGACGCCCTGTTTCCGTTCGGAAGCGGGTTCGGCGGGCAAGGACACGCGCGGCTACATCCGCCAGCATCAGTTCACCAAGGTCGAAATGGTGTACATCACGCATCCCGACGACTCCTTCAAGTATCTTGAGGAAATGCGCCGCAGCGCCGAAACCCTGCTGGAACGTCTCGAGCTGCCGTACCGCACCATCACGCTCTGCGCCGGGGATATGGGCTTCTCCGCCTGTAAAACCTACGACGTGGAAGTGTGGCTGCCCGGCCAGCGGACCTACCGCGAGATTTCGTCCTGTTCGAACTGTGTCGATTTCCAGGCCCGCCGCGCGAACATCCGTTTCCGCCCCAAAGGCGGCAAGCCGGAATGGGTGCATACCCTGAACGGTTCCGGCCTGCCCACCGGCCGCTCTCTGGTGGCCATCATGGAAAATTATCAGCAGAAGGACGGCTCCATCGTGGTCCCCAAGGTCCTCGTGCCCTACATGGGCGGTCAGGAACTCATTGAGCCGACGAAATAGTTGCCTTGCAGTGAGCGGGGGAGGAGGGCCTTTCTGAAGAGAGGCTTCCCCTCCTCCGTACCCCCACCCCTCCCAAGACTTTTGTGTTTGGGGACGGTTCCGTCCCCGAAGTTGTTCTTGCCCGCCGTTGCGGGCGTCACCCGATATCTTTTGATGAGGAAGTCGCATGCTCCCCAAAATCGCTTTGCTTGGCCGTCCCAACGTGGGCAAGTCCACGCTGTTCAATCGGCTTATTCGCAGTAACCGGGCCATCACCCATGACCGTCCGGGCGTCACCCGCGACCGTATGGAAGGCGTGGTGCGTTCTCGGAGCGGGCGTTCCTTCACCCTGATCGACACCGGGGGCGTGACGCTCGACAGCCACCATTCCGTAGCCGACGGCCCCGAAGGGCTGCGCGGGTTCGAGGCGGAAATCCTCCAGCAGACGCAGGCCGCCATGGATGAGGCTTCGGTGTTCTGCCTCGTAGTGGACGGGCGCGACGGCCTGATGCCGTTCGACGAGCACCTTGCCTCGTTCGTGCGCCGGGCCGGGAAGCCGACCCTGCTGGTGGTCAACAAGGTGGACGGCATGGAGCACGAAGACACCATGCTGGCCGAATTCCACGCCCTTGGCTTCCCCATGCTGGCCCTTTCCGCCGAGCACGGGCACAACATCAGGGCGCTCGAAGAGGAAATGGTGGACTTGTTGCCTGTTGAAGACCCCGATGCCGAAGCGAAGCCGGAAAACGTGCTGCGCCTCGCCATGCTCGGGCGTCCCAACGCGGGCAAATCCTCGCTGGTAAACGCCATGATCGGCGAAGATCGCATGATCGTCAGCGATGTGGCCGGGACGACGCGCGACAGCGTGGATATTCCCTTCGTGAGCGACGGGCGGGCCTGCGAGTTCGTGGACACGGCGGGCGTGCGCCGCCGTACGCGCATTACGGATACCGTGGAGCGTTTTTCCGTCAACTCCTCGCTCAAGACCACGACCAAGGCGGACGTGACGCTGTATGTCATCGACGCGCTCGAGGGCGTGACCGCGCAGGACAAGCGGCTCATCGATCTGTTGGACGAGCGCAAGACGCCCTTCATGATTCTGGTGAACAAGATTGACCTTGTGGGCCGTAAGGAACAGGCCGCGCTGGAAAAGAACTTTAAGGAAGTGCTCCAGTTCTGCCCGCATGTGCCGGTGCTGATGGTCTCGGCCATGAAGCAGGTGGGCCTTGGGCGCATCGTCCCGCTCGCCGCGCAGATCCGCGAAGAGTGCAACACCCGCATCGGGACCGGCGCGCTCAACCGGGCGATGGAAGAAGTGCTCACGAAACACCAGCCGCCTGTGGTCAAGCGCTCGCGTCCGAAGTTTTTCTATCTCACGCAGGCGGAAGTGGCCCCGCCGACATTCGTGTTCTTCGTCAGTGACGCCGATCGCGTGTCCGAGACCTATGCCCGCTATCTCGATCGTTCCCTTCGCAAGATTTTCCGCATCGAGCACGCGCCCATCCGTGTCCGCCTGCGTTCTTCGCACAAGAAAAAAAGCGAATAGCCGACAGGAGAAGGATGGCCCATGAGGGCACCTTTTTCTCCGCGTTTCTTCTTGGTCCGCGTCGTCAAGCGGAGCGCCGTTTGGAGCGTTTCCATATGTTGACAAAAAGAGCCCTTTCCGCGGAATGGGAAAAGTCCTCCGGAAGTTTTTCCGGGGGACTTTTGTATGCGGGTGGGAAATTTCCCTTTTTTCGTTTTCGGAGCCGCTTTTTGGGGAAAGAACGACGTCTTCCGAAGGCTGTATGGGCAAAAAAACTTATGGCTTCAGGATTGCCAGAGCCTCGGCCAAGAGTTCTTTGGGCGTGGCGGCGGCATTGAGGATGTGCGTGGCGGTTTCACGATAGAGAGGTTCGCGGGCGGCGAGCACTTCGGCTACCTCTTCCGCAATGGATTTCCCGGTAAGTGTGGGGCGTTGCGCGGCGTTGGGGTTGGCCTGCAGGCGGGATGCAAGGACCTCGGCCGGGGCGGAAAGATAGAGCACGATGCCGTTTTCGCGCATGAAGCGGCGGTTTTCCTCCGCAAGCACCATGCCGCCCCCGGTAGCGATGACGGTGCCGGGGGCGGTAACCGCCCGGAGGACGGCGCTCTCGCGTTTGCGGAAACCGTCCCAGCCTTCGCGGGCTACGATGTCAGCTACGGTTTTACCTGTGGTTTCACGCAAATGGATGTCGGTATCCACATAGTTGCAGCCGAGTTGCCGCGCCAAAGCGCCGCCAAAGGTCGTTTTGCCTGCGGCGCGCGCGCCGACGAGATAAATCGTATGGCCCATCAGTTTATCCTTGGGAAAGAAATGCGAACCGGCTTGGAAACATAGATGAACGGTCCCTGACTTGCAACCGGAGGGGGCGGAATCCGGGGAATTTCGTTTCCCGGGGCGGGGCAAGGGCTCGGTGGGGAACGGACTCTGTGCAAAAAAAGCCTGTTTATGGGGAAATTTTGTGAAGAACGCCGGGATAGGAGGGGGGACGGTGGATTGTACGGGTTACATCTTTCCCTGAAACATGCTAAATCGGGTCATCCGTTGTAAAGGACGGTCCCGTTCCGCCGGTATTGCGGCGTTGCCGGACTGTAATGGTAACACTTTGGAGGATAAACATGTTCCGTACTTTGGCTGTCTCCCTGCTGTCCCTGTTGTTGTGCGCCTCGGTCGCTTTCGCCGAAAAGCCTCTTGTCGTGGCGTCCGACCCCACGTTCCCGCCGAACGAAATGCTGAATAAGGACAAGGAAATCGTAGGATTCTCCATCGACTACATCAAAGCCGTGGGCAAGGAAGCCGGTTTTGACGTGCAGGTCAAGAACATCGCATGGGACGGCATCTTCGCGGCGCTGGCCTCGAATCAGGTGGACGTGATCGCCGCGTCCGTGAGCATCACCGACAAGCGCAAGAAGGCCATGCTGTTCACCGATCCCTACTATGAACTGCATCAGGCCGTGGTCCTGCCGCTCGGCAAGGAAATCAAGGATCTCGAAGAGCTTGCCGGAAAGCGGGTCGGTGGCCAGATCGGCACGACTGCCATGGTGCAGACCATCCCCGCTTCCAAGATCAAGATGATTGTGAAGACCTACGACGAAGTGGGGCTCGCCTTTGAAGACCTCGCCAAGGGCAACCTTGACGCCGTGATGTGTGATGACCCGGTCGCCAAGTACTACGCCAACACCAAGGACGAATACCGCGACAAGTTCCACATCGGCCTCGTGACCGGCGATCCGGAATTCTACGGTTTCGCGCTCCGCAAGAACGATAAGGAACTGGCCCAGAAGCTGAACGCCGGCATCAAGGCCGTTCAGGAAAAGGGCATCGAAAAGCAGATCCTCGAGAAGTGGTTCGGCACCAACTAACCCGCTGACGCAACAAAACCGAGGAGGCTCCTTCCGTGGAAGGCGCCTCCTTTTTTGTAAGCTGTGTCATAGTAAATAGTTGACGGCATAACGCGCTTATGATATAATTTATTAAATAATTTATATATGTTATATCATCAAAACTCGACAGCTTACTGTTGCACTTCAACCAGCTTTCAGAAGCCGAACAAGCAAAGTTTATCGCCGCCGTGAAAACGTCGGGTAAAGTTGTTACGCTTGACGACTTGCTGAGGAGCAAACGTGATGACAGTATCAGGTGCCCGTACTGTGGAAGTACGGAAGTCGTGCGCTACGGACGACGTGGGGTACAGAGGTACCACTGCCGTGGCAAAGACTGCGGCAAGATGTTTTCAGACTTGACGGGTTCGATTCTTTCGGCCACGAGAAAAGACTTTCAAGTCTGGAAACGTTACGTGAAGTGTATGATGGACGGGCTTTCCGTGAGGAAGTCAGCCGCGATCTGTAAGATCAACAGAAACACGGCGTTCGTGTGGCGGCATAAGATTCTTGACGCCCTAGCTTTGTTGGCTACCAAGCAAAAACGCTTGGGCGGCATAGTCGAAGCCGATGAAACTTTTTTCCCCTTGTCGTACAAGGGCGGGCACCCCGCCGGGCGAAAATCTCATAAGCGCGGCGGAGCTACCACCAAGCGAGGTATTTCTCGTGAAAAAGTATGTGTAAGCTGTGCCATTGACCGCAACAATAGAGCCGTCAGCAAAGTGGCGACTCTTGGAAAGGTCACTATTAAGTCGCTTCATGCAGTCCTTAATAGGCGCATTTCAAAACGCGCTATCCTCTGCACGGATAAGGAAGTGGCTTATAAGGCGTTTACGAGGCATAACGGTATCAAGCTTGTGCAGATTGAGTCTGGTATTGCCAAACTTGGGGTCTATCATATTCAGCATATCAAACTTACCACTCCCGATTGAAAGCCTTCATCGGAAGTTTTAAAGGCGTAGCCACCAAGTATCTGAACAACTACTTAGTGTGGAATAATGCTATAATGGAGACTGCCATAACCAGAGTTTGAATTTTGCGACAAGCTTTAAAAGCCGTTGTATTCACACGGTGGCTCGACATAGGTTTTTGACCAGCGGTTCCTGTACCACTTTCAGCATAAGAGCCAGTAACACGAAGTTGCTGGCTATTCTTGTATGGAGCCCCCCCCCGCTAGGCGGGGGGGGGCTAAAAAGCTTACAGCTTTGCCCATGTCAGTAAACTCCTTTTGATTTGTTAAAAAGTCTCGCGGTCTGGCAACTGCGAGTCAACAAATCAAAAGGAGGTCACGATGGGTGACGCCAAAAGTTTAGCCCACACAAGGTGGAACTGCAAATATCATATTGTTTTTGCGCCTAAATATCGCCGCCAAGTGTTCTATGGTGAAAAGAAGCGCGCCATTGGCGAAATTCTGCGCAAGTTGTGCGAATGGAAGGATGTAAAAATAGTGGAGGCAGAATGTTGCCCAGACCACATCCACATGCTGCTTGAGCTTCCCCCAAAAATGAGAGTGTCGAGTTTTATGGGCTATCTGAAGGGTAAGAGTAGTCTCATGATCTATGAACAATTTGGGGATTTGAAGTTCAAATACCGCAATCGAGAATTTTGGTGCCGTGAGTATTACGTCGATACAGTGGGCAAGAATAAGGCCAAGATTCAGGATTACATCAAGCATCAGCTGGAGTCGGATAAACTTGGCGATCAGTTGAGCCTACCATACCCAGGGAGCCCGTTTACGAGCCGCAAGTAACAGAAATGCAAATGCCAGATCGCAAGAGCGCCTGCTAGGGCGCAGCTGGTAAGAAAGCCTTACAGACGCATATGAAGAACCACCGGCTAGGCCGGGGGGTTCCTTTTTGTAAAAGTAGTACTGTAATGGCTTGGAAAACTGATATTCTTAAAATAAACAGCGCAGGCATTTTTGTACCGCTAAGTTGTAGTTGTATACATGTGCTACATGAAAGTTACTATATTATCCCCCTATGTGGAGATGGAGAAGGTGTAATATTTCAAGAAAAGATTGAACAGATTATTAAAAAACATATCACTAAAAATATTTATGTTATTGAGCAGATATAATTTTTTCTCTTAAACGTGTTAACTTATGGTGGTATAACCAGTCTACTATATCCGTACATGTATCACTATCTGTTTTATAAATTACATATTTAGATTTTTCTATTTCTGAAATAAAGAAATCTAAATGGAGAAATTTAAAAATTTCGTCTTCAATCCGTTTTTCTTCAAAAAGTAAAACTAATCTATCATGTAGTAGCAGGGTTTTATCCGAATAAGCGACAAGCCATTCGTTATCGTAAATTTTTTGCACATCATTTGGGTTGGTTGTAATTCTTTTAAAGATGTCTTCCATAGTTTGAGAAGGATTTTCATATTTATATTCATTTATAAATCTATAGCTTACACGATAGACAGGTATGTCGTCCTACTATATTTATTTCCACATATCTCAAAGGAAGAACAAGCTAGACTAGAAAGTAAAACGCACGCCCATCATGAACTGGTGCATATCAACGTGCTTTGTCTTGGAGTAAATGCCCACTTGGGGAAACTCTCCATCAGCAGGGATGACCGTGGTTCCGCTTTTAGCCTTGCCGAACTGCGCGTAGCGGTAGCCTAAGTCAAGAGCCACGTAGTCATTGAACTCATAAGCGCAACCAAGGCCAACGTTCCAAGCGAAATTCGTCTGGTGTTTACGGCTGGAAGACAGAGACATCTGATCATCAGGAGAACTCCAGCCGGATTTGCTGCTGAGGAATCCCATGCCGATACCGGCACCAACATACGGCGTGAAGGACGTGGTGTTCCTGAAATCGTAGTAGACGTTGGCAAACAAAGCCTGGATACCAATTTTTTGCTTCATGGACTGGTAGTAGATGCCATCCCTATCGGTATCATCTGGCGTACCCCATAATTTGCTTGCTTTGGCATCCCCAAACGCGCTGTACTCCAATTCAGCACGAATCGAGACATTGAAACGCTTATGGAAGTCGTACCCGATAGCCAAGGCTCCGCCCACCACGTCGTCCAGTGAACCGAGATTTTTAGTTTCGAAGACTCCGGCCTCATAGCTGTGCGCCTTCGCTTTGTTGCCGCCCATGATGCCATACACGAACTTGGGCGTTACGTAGACACCGATTTGGTCGGCGGCTCCGGCTTCGGCTTGCGTACTGAACAGGAAACAAGCTGCCAAGAGCAACATTCCAAACTTCTTGAACATGGGAATCCTCCTCATAGGATGAATGAATAAATGCATGGAATTATTATTCCATATTTTTGTCAAGAAATTTGTTATCCGGTACGGATGGAAAAGTATCCGTATTTGAACGAGGCGATTGCCCACGTCCTGAGCCGTAGGAGAGCCGAACTTGCCATGAGCAAGAAGAAGTTATCCGAAGAGGCTATGATCGCACGTATTCACATTACAGCCTTGGAAGCTGGCACACAGTGTCCTTCCATGAACGTAGTGTTTTACCTCAGTGAAGCTCTTGATATGAAGCCTGATGTTTTCGTGCGCGAAGTGATGGAGGAAATCGAGTGCTTCAAAAGCAAGGAACGTGAACGGACACATGGAATACACCGTTGACCCCACGTCTTACGTGGGCATGGGTCACACGTAGCCTACGTGGTTCACGTGGCGGCTAACGGCAACGGCTAGCGGCTGACAGCACACTTTGGAACTCTCACACCCTCAGAGAAAAAATGACGATGCCCGAATCACTACGGTGAAACGGGCATAGTCGTTAATACTGTGCTAAATCAATATGTTATATGCTTTCGCTGAAAAGCTATCAACCATTTACTATGACACAGCCTTTTTGTATAGAAAGAAAACCTCCCGCTAGGCGGGAGGTTCCGAAAAGCTTACCGCTTTGTATATGTTATAAAAACTCCTTTTGATTTGTCAGTAAAGCTTGCGGTCTGGCAACTGCAAGCGGCAACAAATCAAAAGGAGGTCACAATGAGTGACGTTCAAAGTTTAGCCCACACAAAATGGAACTGCAAATACCATGTGGTATTTGCCCCCAAATATCGCAGACAGGTTTTCTATGGGGAAAAGAAGCGTGAGATCGGCGAGATATTGCGCAGGCTTTGTGAATGGAAAGGAGTGACAATTCTCGAAGCGGAATGCTGCCCGGATCATGTACATATGCTGCTGGAGATACCACCCAAGATGAGTGTGTCGGGATTTATGGGGTATCTGAAGGGTAAAAGCAGCCTGATGCTGTATGAACGATTTGGCGATCTGAAGTTCAAATACCGCAATCGCGAATTCTGGTGCCGGGGCTACTACGTGGATACGGTAGGCAAGAACAAAGAGAAGATTAGGGATTACATAAAGAAACAGCTGGAAGAGGATAAACTGGGTACGCAGCTTTGCCTTCCCTACCCGGGTAGCCCGTTTACGGGCCGCAAGTAACAGAAATGCCGATGCCAGATTCGCTATGCGCCTGTTAGGGCGCTGCCGGTAACAGAGCCTTACAGTCGCATATGAAGAACCACCGGCTAGGTCGGTGGGTTCCTTTTACGCCCTGAGCCCATCCGGTCAATCGTTCTCCCCGGAAGGAGGCGCCTCCCGGCGCCTTGCCTGGGCGCTTCCGGAAAGGCGGGCTTTTTCCTACTGCTTCAGTTTACGGTTTTCCGCGAATTGATTGACGATCATGGCGACGATGACCAGTGAGTACATGTACGCGATCAAGGCCACGAGGATGGTGGCGTTCTTGGCGACCCATGTATGGGGCGTGATGTCGCCGTAGCCGATGGTCAGGATGGTCACGTAGCTGAAATAGAACAGATCACGGAAACCCTGCCCGCCGGGCGTGAGCCCGGAAAACGAGCCCGGTTGGTGGAACTCCACGGCGACGAAGACGAAAAAACCGCAGTAGCCGATGAGGAGCAGGCCGCACAGCGCCGCGAGCACGCTTTCCCGGTCCACCAGCGGGGCCGTGTAGATCTGCCGGAAGAGTTCGAGCGTCACCCACCCAAAGAACACGACATAGGCGAATACAAGATACTCTCGCAGATTCAGGGGCGTGAAGCTGTCCAGCAGGCGCCCGACGATGAGCAGGCCGCCGAGGAAGATCAACAGGGTCAAGAGGTATCCCTTCCGCCGGATATCGAAGAGGGTGATCCCCGCGATGAGCTGGATCGGCAGGTAGATGGTCTGCGCGATGCCGTCGTAGATATCTTCGGGGAAGAAAATGTTGACGACGATCGTGCACAGGAGTGAAGCGAAGAGGAGGTCGAAACGGTACTTGTAGGCTTCCGATCGGATGTGGTGCGGATGCTCGGGCATGGACGGCGATCCCTCGTTGGAGGATTGAGCGGGTGTGCTTCCGTTCTTAGGAGAAAAATGCGCGGCGGTATAGGGGGATATCCGGAGATCCGCCGTGAAAATGAAGCAGGTATAAAAGAGGTTGCGGCCGGCCTGATTTGAACGTGATGAAAAGGGGAAGGGAGGCGTCCATAACCCCAGGGGCATGGCGGCGTTCCTCCGGTGGCCGGAAGCGCGGGGCGGCGGAAAAGTTGAAAAGTATGGCGGGAACATTTGCGAAATGCCGACTGGGCAGGTATGCTCCCACTGCGTCTGAGCGTGCCGGGGAGAGGCGCTTTCCTTGGCGCTGTGGGGATGTGATACGGGCGGTTCCGGGGGAGATCCGCCAGACAACGGAGGGGAATGGTGAGAGCGGTCCGCACCTTTCGGGGGAGAAACGTCTACGTTTTGTGCCTCCTTGGCATTTTTGCGCTTTCGGTTCTGGTCGCGCTCTCCTTCCTGGAGTTCAGGAGCGAAAACCGGGAACGTATCCAGGCCGTCAACAACGCCTATCTTGAAGAGATTGCCCGCCAGTCCAATCTCCGTATCTCCATCAGGATGAATGCCGCCATTGCCTATACGGCCATGTTCGCGGAGCTTTTTTCATCGGTTGAGCGCCTGACCGGGCCGGATGCCGCGGCTTTGCTGCAAAATATGGCGGGCCATTACGACTTCCACGATGTCCGCGTGTTCACGCCCGATGGGAAAGGCCGCGATTTGGAAGGTTCCGTCCGCGTGGAGCCCGGCGAGCCGTGGTTCCAGGACGTGCTGCGCGGCAATCACGACGTGCGTTTCATCCGTAACGGGCATGGCCCGGACAATCTGCTCTTTTATTCGCCCATCATCAGGGACGGGGAGATCGTCGGCGCGGTAGCCGGCGTGTATGATATGTCCATCCTCTCCCGGATCATGGATATGAGCTACTTCCACGAGCGCGGCTACAGCAATATCCTGACGTCCAGCGGCGAGTCGGTCACGACCTCGCGCCACACGTCGAACATCATCGGCGGCAGTGAAAACGGGCTGGAAGCGTTTGAAGCCAACGCCGTAATGCTGGACGGCTATACCTTTGAAGGGCACAGGACGATGCTCCGTGACGGGACGTCGGGTTTCATCCGGTTCTCCGTGGGCGGATACGGGCGTACGGCCTATATCACGCCGCTGGGCATCAACGATTGGCGCCTTGTGACCATCGTGCCCGACGCCGTCACCGAGGACATCTGCGATCCGATCAACCGGGGCGCGTTGTCGTTCTCCATCAAACTTTTCCTTGCTTTTGTGATGAGCGCCATGCTTATCAGTTTCATCATCTTCCGTACCCGGCGGGAGGTGGAGGGCGTGAATCAGGAAAGGGACTCGATGGCCGACATTTCACCGAGCGGCATCGTAAAGTGTACGCGCGATGATTTCCGGATGCTCTATATCAACCAGGGGTGCCTGGAGCTTGCGGGCTATTCGCGTGAAGAGCTGGAAGACAGGTTCCAGAACGTGTTTCTTGGGGTCGTGTACCCTGAAGACCGGGAGCGGCTTACCGCTCTGATGCGGGAATGCGGTTCGGAGCCGCTGCAATGCGAATACCGCATCGTGACGCGTTCCGGCGAAGTGCGGTGGATTCTGCACCGTATGCGCCTTGCGGTGGAACAGCGCGGCGCGGCGTGCCTCTATTGCAGCATGACCGACATCACGGACGCCAAGGAAGCGGAGTTGAAGCTCCGCATGAGCAACGAGCGTTTCCTGATCGCCATTTCCCATACCGACGACATGCTGTTTGAATATGTATACGCCACGGGGCGGATCATGCGCATAGCCGGGAAGGGGGCCTCTCTGACGGAAGCGTCGCTGCACGAAGCGATGGATGAGATCGGCATGGACGAAGAGAGCAGGAAGGCCATGGAGGGCGTCCTGGAGACATTGCGGTCCGGGGAAGCCTCGGCCTCCGTGGTGATGCGCTCCGGAAACGGCTGCAGCCGATGGTTCCGCGTCACGCTGACCAATCTTTTCGATGACGAGGGCCGCCCATACTCCGCGCTCGGCACGCAGGAAGACATTACCGAACTGAAGGAAGCCGAGCTCCGTTTTGCCCGTGAGGAGCGGTACCGGGAGGCCATGCTGTCCAAGACGATAGCGTCTTATACCGTGAACCTGACGCGGGACAGGCTGCTGTCCCGGTACGCGGATGGTGAAGAGCTGGGCGTGGAAGAGCCGGACGCGTCAGCCGCCGCACGGTTCCGCAAGGCTGTGGAGGTGTCCGTACACCCCGAAGATCAGCAGGGCGTCCTGCGTTTCTATGCCACGGAATCCCTGTTGCAGCTGTACGCGGCGGGGCAGGGGGAAACGTCGCTGGAATACCGCACGCTGCGCGGCGACACCTTCATCTGGGTGTCCGCCTCCATTAACCTGTTGAAAGATCCGGCCTCCGGGGATCTGCTGGCTTTTGGTTACCTGACGGACATCACGGAACGGCGGCAGCGCGAGGCTGAATTGGTCTATAAGTCCGAGCGGGACTTCCTGACGAAGCTGTATAACCGGTCCGCTGTGGAAAAACGGTTTTCCGAGTATGCTGCTTCGGCCTCTGGGGACGGATTGCTTGCCTTCTTCAGCATGGATTTGGACGGGTTCAAGAATGTCAACGATACGCTGGGGCATCTTGAGGGCGACACGCTGCTGCAATTGGTCGCACGTGAGCTGGAGTCGTGTTTCCGTGTGGACGACATTGTGGGCCGCTTGGGCGGGGATGAGTTCATTGCGCTTATGTATGGCGTCTCAACCCGGGAAATCATTGAGCGCAAGGCTGAGGAGCTGTGTGCGCGCATCCGGTCCATCCGCATGGCGCACCCCCGTTACAGCGGGGTTTCGGTAAGCATCGGCGTGGCCATTGCCCCGGAACACGGGGATTCGTTCGAAGAGCTGTATGCCAAGGCTGATGTCGCCTTGTACCACGCGAAGCAGGGCGGGCGGGATCGCTTCGTCATATACGGCGGGGAATAAGGCCCGGATTCCGCAAAGAAGGCGGGCACGGGCTGTTGACAGGAGTGCCGTGAGCATGGAAAATCGGTTGTCTGATGGGTGCCGCCGTCCGAGGGCTGGCGGGCCGAATGATTTGTATTGCCGGGAGACAGGATGTTGACGCTGGAAGAGATTCGTGCACATTTTCGACGGCATGACCCCGTGTCCTCCTCGTTGGGGATTGAGGTGCTGGACGTGGGAAGGGAGTACAGCCTTGTCGAGATGCCGCCGCATGGATGCCAGCTCAACGGCATGGGAGCGGTGCACGACGGAGCCGTTTTCGTTCTGGCGGATGTGGCGTTTGCGGCGCTTTCCAATGCGAACGGCCTGTACTGCACGAATGCCCAGACCTCCATTTCGTTTGTGCGTTCCGGCCGCGTGGGGCCCCTGCGTGGGGAAGCGCGCGTGCTCCGTTCGGGGAAGCTGCTTTCCACATACGAGGTCCGGGTAACCGATGCCGAAGGGGGCCTTGTGGCCGTGGCGACCATAACAGGCTATGGCGTCGGCGCGCGGCTTCCTCTGGGGGATGCATAGCGTTTGCGGGTTCCGCATCGGGTGTTTCCGTTGCGGGGTGTACTCAAAGAAGGAGGAGGGTGCCGTGTCTGTCGCCGCCATGTGGTTTATTCTGGGCATAATCTTGCTGGCCGTGGAGCTGGTGTCTCCCGTGTTCGTGCTGTTTTTTTTCGGCCTTGGCGCGTGGGCGGCGGGGGTGACGGCGCTGTTCGTGGACGATCTGGCCATTGAAGTGGTCGTCTTCGGAGCCTCGTCCGTTGTGTTTCTCCTTTCGCTGCGTCGGTTGTTTGTCCGCAGCTTTCGAGGAAAGACGCAGATTTCATCGGATGCCGCGTCGGTGGGGCTGCCGAATCTGCACGCCGGGAAAATGGGGACGGTAACCCGGCCCATTCCGGTAAACGGGGTAGGGGAGATTTCGGTGGGCGGCAGTTTTTGGCGCGCGGTGTCCCCGGAAGCGCAGCCGGAGGGGGCGCAGGTGCGTGTCTTGGGGCATATCCCCGATGACGAACTGACGCTTGAAGTGGTTTCCGGTGGGGAAAACTCCCGGAATCCTGCGTAGCTATTCAAACATGGAGAGCATAATATGCTTGATTTGATCGGTTCTTCGTTGACGGTTTTCGTTTTCTTGGCGTTGCTGGTTATTTTCGTCCTGTTCAAGACGGCGCTTGTCGTGCCGAACCAGCAGGCGGTGGTGGTCGAGCGGCTCGGCAAGTTCCACGCCGTTCTGTTCGCAGGCTTCCATATCCTCATCCCCTTCATTGACGCCGTGGCCTACCGCCGCTCCCTGAAAGAAGACGTTCTGGACGTGCCCAAACAGACCTGCATCACGAAAGACAACGTGAGCGTGGATATCGACGGCGTGCTTTACCTTCAGGTGGTGAACCCCGAGAAATCCGCCTACGGCATCAGCGATTACATGTTCGGTTCCGTGCAGCTTGCCCAGACGGCTTTGCGTTCCGCCATCGGCAAGCTGGAATTGGACAGGACTTTTGAGGAGCGCAGCACCATCAATCAGGAAGTCATCTCCGCGCTGGACGCCGCCACCGCGCCGTGGGGCATCAAGGTGCTGCGGTACGAGATCCGTGACATCACGCCGCCTTCCGGGGTCATGCAGGCGATGGAAAAGCAGATGCGCGCCGAACGTGAAAAGCGCGCGCTCATCGCGCAGTCCGAGGGCGAGATGCAGGCCCGGATCAATATGGCGGAAGGCGCTAAGGCCGCCGCCATCGCCGAATCCGAAGGCAAGTTGCAGGCGATGAAAAATCAGGCCGAAGGCGACGCCGTACTGATCCGGGCGGTTGCGCAGGCCACCGCTGACGGCCTTGCCACCGTCGCCGACCAGATGGAAAAGCCGGGCGGTACGCAGGCGGCGAACCTGCGCGTTGCGGAAAACTATCTGGAACAGTTCGGCAAGCTCGCCAAGGAGGGCAACACCATGATCCTGCCCACGGATCTGGCGAATATTTCCGGGCTCGTCAGCAGCCTCACTTCGGTGATCAAGCAAGCCAAGGCGTAAGAAAGAAATCACGAACAGGGCGGCTTCGGCCGCCTTTTTTGTTGTCTCCACGGGGGGCGGCGCGTAGGTGCGGGCGAGGCTTCGCGGGGCTCACCGGGCCTGCATGGTGGAGCCGTGAGCCTGAAACGGCGGTATTGTTTTGATTATAGCCCTTTATACTAAAAGGTTTTTTCCGTGCCCCATGCTACGGTCCTTCCATACCAAAGGATTGGAGGCTTATTATGCAGAATAAATGGCATGAACACTCCGTTGGCAACATCGTGGTGAATTTCCCTCTGTCTTCCGCCATATTCCGTGCTGCGGGCATCGACTACTGTTGCGGCGGTGGGCGTCTGCTCGGCGAAGTCATCAAGGAACAGCGCCTTGTCGACAGCAATATTTATAAAGCGCTGGATGAGCTTGCCGCCCGTACGGAAAAGCCCGCTGAGCCTTTTTCCGAAATGAGCGCCGAACGGCTCGTGGAGTTTATCTTGACGAAGCACCACAGCTATCTGTGGGGAGCGCTTCCGGAAGCGCATGAACTGATTGTGAACGTGCTCAAGGCCCACGGAAGGCGCCATCCCGAGCTGTACGACGTGTATAAACTGTTTGGCCAGTTGTCGCATGAGATGGAACCGCACCTGATCCGTGAAGAAACGGAACTCTTCCCGGCCATCGCCAACAGTGAGGCGAAGGAACACTGCCAAGCTCTGGTGCATATCCTGGAAGAGGAGCACGAAGCCGCGGGGACTCTGCTCAAAAAGCTCCGCCATGCCACAAACGACTACAGCGTCCCCTGCGACGGATGCGATACCTTCCGCGAACTGTACAAGAAACTTACTGAAATCGAAGAAGATACCTTGCAGCACTACCATCTTGAAAACAACATCCTCTTCAAGAAAATTCTTGCGTAGTCCGTTGGAATCGTAAGAGGTTTACTCCTGTGGCGGACAGTCCGCCCGTCCGGAGTCTTCGCCGTGACTCAGAGGATGGCGTCTCCAGTTACGGGGTGGCGCTGAACCGAAGTCGGGCGGGAAAACGGAAGGGAGAGTGGTTTTCGCTGAAATTTCTTCCGAAAGGGCGTTTTTCGCTTGCCAGCTCTGAATGTTTTGGGTATACCTCCTTTCCATGCCGAAGTGGTGGAATTGGTAGACACGCTAGGTTCAGGGTCTAGTGAAGGTTCCTTCATGGGAGTTCGAGTCTCCCCTTCGGCACCATAAGAAAGCAAGCGGGCTGACAGAGCAATCTGTCGGCCCGTTTTTGTTGCGAGGTATCCTACTTGTACTTGGACAAAAGAATCTTGTTGCAAGCATAGAATCGAAGTAGCTCGCTCTCTTTGCAGTTTTCCAACTGTGCAAGCAGATCTTTCCCGATGCCTTTCGGAGAACGCCTAATCTCCTCACGCGCGAACAATTCTTTCACACGGAGAGACAATGCAGAAGCTATTTTTTCCAAGGTTGATAAAGTCGGATCGCTGAGGCCTCGTTCGATAGATTTGATGTGCCGCAAGGACAAACCGGATTTTTCCGCTAATTGTTCCTGTTTCAATTTTCGTGAGAGACGCAACAAACGAATCGTTATCCCAAAAGATTTTTGACAGTTACCCATAGGCTCCTCCAATGGAGGAGAATAGCCTTGACCTGATAAGATTGTTAGCAACTACACTAGGTTTAACAGTCAAAAATAGAAAATATACATTCTATTCTCTCATTCATACCATGCCGTTCTTGAGTTTTGCCTTGCCGGGAAAGTTTCAATTCTTCCCCTGAGAAGCTTCTCAAAGGATTGACGACTTTTCAGGATCGGGCTATTTTCATGCATATACATGGAATTTCTATGGAGTCCCTCACGAAGGAATACGCTTCTCCTGTCTGCGTCTGTATGCAGCTCCGCAAAGCCGGGCGTGTTGTTACGCAGATTTACGATCGCTGCCTGCGTCCCGTGGGCATCCGGGGAACACAGTTTGCGCTGCTGAAACGGATCGCCTGTATGCGTCGGCCGTTCATCACGGATATCGGCAAGGTGCTGTGCATGGATCAGACCACGGCGACCCGGAATATCGGGCTGTTGGAGCGGGCGGGGTTTGTTGCCGTTGGCGTGCATCCTGACGATGCCCGGAAGAAGGTGGTGGAATTGACGCCGGAAGGGCAGGCCAAGCTGGAGGAAGCCTTTCCCCTGTGGGAAGAGGCCCAACGGGAAATCAGGGAATACCTCGGCGACGACAGGCTGGGGCATCTGTGCTCCCTGCTTCAGGTTCTGAGCGATTTCTCCAGCGAATGAAGTTTCTCCTGCTCCATGTACATCCTCAATAAAGGATAAAGGAGGCTTTTTATGAACGTACTGCTCATCAACGGCAGCCCGCACAAGAAGGGCTGCACCTACACCGCTCTCAGCGAAGTGGCAGGACAGCTTGAGAAAAACGGCATCGGCTCGAATATCGTGCACATCGGCTCGAAACCCATTCGGGGCTGTATCGCGTGCGGCGCTTGCCGGGAAACCGGGCTGTGCGTGTTTGACGACGATCCGGTCAACGAGTGCTCAGGGCTCTTGAAGGCGGCGGATGGCCTTATCGTGGGGTCGCCCGTCTACTATGCGGCTCCCAACGGCGCGCTGTGCGCTTTCTTGGATCGCCTGTTCTATATGAAAAGCGGAGCCTACGCCTACAAGCCCGCTGCCGCCGTGGTCAGCTGCCGCCGTGGCGGGGCCAGCGCGGCTTTTGATCGTCTGAACAAATATTTTACCATTTCCTGTATGCCCATCGTGTCCTCGCAGTACTGGAACTCCGTTATAGGGGGTCAGGGAAGATGAGAATGAAGGGTAAGGCCGATTCTGCTTGACGGATACTTGACTTTCCCTTGACTGATGCGGGCTTGAAGGTTGCCCGGCCCTGGAAAAACCGCGAAAGAATGGTTTGAGAATGGAGGGCCGTTTTGAGGCCCGATAGTCACGCAAGTTGAGAACGGAGTGGGTTCCAGAACGGCAGTAAAATGCCCGAAAAATGCTGGCGACAGAAAAGTCAATCCCCCCTTTTTGGGGTGCAGGTTTTTCGGGCTGAACTTGCTACCGAAGTTTTGCTTATTTTTATGCTGTAAAGTTTTAAAAAATAGTGAGTTATGAAAATTTAAAAAAAATGAAGTTGATACCAGCTTAAAGTGGCTTACAGAAAAATTTCAGCCCCGGTGCGTGTCAAAACTGACACAAAACCGGGGCTATTTTTTTGCCATTTGCGCGTTATGCTGCGCCGCTACTTTCCGAAGGAACGCCATTAGCACCAGCGAGTCTGCTCTTCCGTTCCTCCAGTCGGGCAACTGTGGCCCGGAGTTCACCGAGTTCTTTTAACAGCTCCTCCTTCTCTCGATAAAGCCTGCGGTTCTCCGCTGCCAGCTCTCTGCGCTCTTCCCGCTCCAGCTCCAATTCCCGCTCCAGTTTAGCAAAGCTCCCTTCCCTTGGCGGCGTGAGAGTCTGCCCCAAGCTCGAAGGCTCCGTGCCCTTTGACTCGGCATCTTCTCCTTCCCTGATTGGGCCTTCGCCAAACATCAACCAGCGTAGGCTTACGCTAAAATGGGAAACTAGCATCCGTATAACTTCTATGCTGGGTTCATTTCTCCCCGTTTCATAATTGCTCAGTGTCGTTTGAGCCATCCCCAGCGTGGCTGCAAGGTCCGCCTGCCGGGTGCTTCCCCGTAGATGTTTTAGACGCTCTCCAAGTGTATTCATGGGTAAAAGTTCCTATGCCCTTAACTTTTACCCTAACTTTTACCTTCACTTCTCACATAACATAGCGGAAAACGACGATAAAAAATTTTCTACGCTAAAAAGAAGTTTTACCCTGTTTTAGCTTGACTAAACGCTAAAACGGGAATTAAAAGAAGGGTGCGGGCGGTTGAAAAAGTACGCGATGAATCAGCCATAGCAGGCCGCCCCTCTTTTAGCAATGTCAATGTAAAGCTCGAAATGGAGGTGCTCCATGAGCAAGCTGCAACCTTACGGGCGCGGGCGCGCGGATTCCAAGCGTGATATTCAGCGCATTCTCGACAGCAAAGGCAAAAATTTTGCGGACGTGGCAGCGGTGGCCGGGGTTACCCCTCAGACTGTATCCGCCACGATGAACGGTTTCAGACATAGCCCGCGCGTTTTGGAGGCGTTACGCTCTTTTGGGATTCCCGAACGCTTTCTGTTTGACCCACGCCGTGCGGAAAGCGCGGCATAGGCGGCAATTATGGCGCTCAAGGAAGTTTACTCAACACTTGAAGCCAGCCTGCTCTTGGGTATGGCCGTAAAAAACTTACTGCAACGCGCCATCCGCGAAGGCTGGCAATCTCGCAGGCGCATCGGTCGCGGCGGCGGTAAGGAATGGCTCGTAAGTTCCATGCCGGAAGAAACCCGCGTCGCCATCCGTACCGCCGAAGAAAAGCAGGCGCTGGCGGCCTGCCCCGCTTCCGCACCCCTTCCCGCGCTTTCCTCCGCCGTTACGACGGCCATCATGGACGACAGGCGGCGCTACAAGGCGCTGGCCCGCGCCGATCTGGTCCGCCAGTACCTCGCATGGCAGCGCAAATACGGCGCGACGCGGGTTCAGAAGAACGAATTCATCATGGCTTACGGAGCCGGGGCATGGCCCAAGCTGCTGGAAGAGGTCGGTCCTGTCTCATGGCAGACGCTGGAACGCTGGAAGCTCGAACAGGAACGGGCCGGGAGCGTGCTGGCCTTGGCCGACAAGCGGGGCGTCACCCACAAGGGAAAGACCATGCTCACGGACGAACACAAGCGCGTCATCCTTGGTCATATCCTGAATCCCAACGGCCCGAACGTCAACCAGTGCGTGCGTGAAGTACAAAAGAAATTCAAGGCGTTGGAAATTTCCATTCCCTCCGAACCAACCATCAGACGCTTTGTGAGGCACTACATGGAAGAATGTTTCGATGAATGGACGCTGTTCCGGGAAGGGAAAAAGGCGTGGAACGACAAGTGCGCCATATCCCTGCTGCGGGATTGGAATCTCGTGGGAGTGGGCGACGTGGTGATCGCGGACGGGCACACGCTCAACTTCGAGACGCTGAACCCCGCGACGGGCAAGCCCATGCGCATGACCATCGTGCTGTTTTACGACGGGGCCAGCAACTGCCCGCTGGGCTGGGAAATCATGCCCTCGGAAAACGTGGACAGCATTTCGGCGGCGTTCCGGCGCACCTGCATCATGCTGGGGAAGTTCCCGCGCGTGGTCTATCTCGACAATGGCCGGGCGTTCAGGGCGAAGTATTTCAAGGGCTGTGCAGACTTCGAGCAGGCGGGATTCCTTGGGCTGTACCGCGATCTCGGCTGTTCCGTGATCCATGCGTGGCCCTACCACGGGCAGAGCAAGCCGATTGAACGTTTTTTCGGGACGTTCCACGACATGGAAGTCTGGATGCCCTCCTACACGGGCAACGACATAGCCCACAAGCCCGCGCGGATGAAGCGCGGCGAAGACCTGCACCGCCAGCTTTACGACAAGCTGGGCGGGCGGCCCCTGACGCTGGAAGAAACTCATGCCCAGGTGGCGCGCTGGTTCGTGGACTACGCGAACCGTCCGCAGTACCGGACGCATCTGCATGGGAGAACGCCCGGAGAAGTATTCATGGAAGGGCGTGGCGCGGCACTTTCTTCGCAGGATATGCAGAAGCTGGCCCTGTTCATGATGCAGAAGGAAGTCCGCACTATTACGAAAGACGGCATCAGGGTCAACGGGCGGCTGTACTGGCACGAAAAGCTGTATTCACGCCGCCATCCGGTGCTTGTCCGGTATGACGAGCATTTCAACCCCTATTCGGTTTTTGTGTACACCCTGGACGGTGAACCACTCTGCGAAGCAAAGGACCGCGACCATTACCGCATCGCCAGCGGCTTGCACCCCGTGGCGCGCATCCTCGGCACTGCGGAACAGCAGGAGGAATTGCGGGCGGGCATCGAACTGAAAAAGGGACTGGAAAAGAGCAGTTCGGCGCTGATGCGCGGCATTCTGCAAGCCTCGGTCCTGCCCGAAACGCAGGCGCGCATAGCGGCGCTGGAAGCTGAGACGGTAGCGATGCTGCCCGAAAAACCGAAAACGGCAACGATTATCCCCTTGAAGCCCACGGTTACGCCGGAAGAGGAAGCCGCCTTGGAGGAAGCCAAGGCGCAGGCCCGCGAAGCCATGCGGGCCGCCCCGGCCTACACGCCTTCGGACCTCCTGCGCTGGAAGGATTCGCAGGAACGCTACGCCTACCTGTTCGGTGTGAAGTTCGAGCAGGGACTGGAACTTGTTCCGGCGGACGAGGCGTGGACGGAAGCCTACGAGGAAACACCGGAATTTGAACGCTATCTGAAGAACCGCTACGCGGCGCTCCGGGAAATGTACGAACAGAAGGCGTGTTCCGCCTGAAAGGAAAAACTATGAAAAGACAGATTGTTATCAGCCTCGGCTACCGGACGGAAGAAGGAATGCTGTTGCTGTCCTGGTGGGAAGACTACGCGGACCCGAAAAGAACCCGCTTCATGCGGAATGGACACTTTAACGTGGACAAGTGGGAGGCCGCGCAGACGCACCTCTTCATGTGTCCCGGAGCCGACCCCCGCGCGGCATGGAAGGAGGCATGGCATATGGTCCGCAACCATATCCGGGAACGCCGGAGGGAGAGAACGCGGCTTGGTCGTCCTCTCGTCGGCTACAGTTTTCTCGAGTCTCGTATGCCCTGCGATCCCGCTCTTCTTCCCTAACATTCAGGAGAAATAACATGCGCGAAGTCATTATCGAAACCGAAGCCATGAGCCGCTTTGACAACGCGGTGGATGAAGTGGCCGCAGCCGACCACGGGCTGTCCGGGTTCATCCTTGCCTACGGGCAGGCCGGACGCGGTAAGAGCGTTGCGGCGAAGCGCTACGCCAAGGAACGCGGCGGGACGCTGATTCATGTCTGGCAGGGCTGGAGCCAGACGGCCTTTTTGCAAACCCTGCTTGCCGCCATACGCGGCGGCGAAGACACCCCGCGTCATTCGGGCACCCGCTGCAAGGAACAGATTGTGCGGGCGCTGGAGGACAACGGACGCCCCCTGTTCATCGACGAGGCGGACCGGCTGCGCATCGACCGCATAGAAGACCTGCGGGACATCCACGAACTGACCGGCGCTCCGGTGGTGCTGATAGGCGAGGAAAGCATCTTCGGACTGCTGGCGGAGCGGCGGCGCATCTGGTCCCGCGTCATCAACGAAGTGGAGTTCGCGCCAGCATCTCCGGCGGAGGTTGCCCTGTACGCCATGCGTTCCACGGGACTGGACATCACCATGACGCTGGCAGCGGAGATAGCTCGCCGCACAGAGGGTGACTTCCGGCTGATCCGCAACATGGTGTTTCAGCTTGAAAAGTCTGCAAAGGCTTCCGGCTCGTTCAAGGTGGACGAAAGCATGTTGGAAACGGTCCTGTCTTCCCGTCCCTGGCGGCGGAAGTAGTCACTCAAAATGAGAACGGAGGAACTATGCTGAAAGAAGAACTCATGTCCATCCATGCGGCCCTGGGAATCGTGGAAAACCTTTCTGAGGGCGAGGAAATGAAGAGGCATGTGGGGCTGTGCCGCCACAATCTGGAAGCCGCCGCCGAACAAGCGGAGGCACTGGAAAGCAATCTGGCTGTGGTGAGCGTGGATTTGAGCGCCGAAGAAACGGAAATCAAGCTGGATTTCCTTACCGTTTCAGCGAAAGGCATCAAAATAGCGGGTGTTCTGCCCGAACGTATATTCAAGGAGGTGGTGTAATGGCGCGGAGCAAGCCGAATCCCCATATCGTTGAATCGCGGGAACAGGCGGAAGGGACCATGGCGGAAGTGACCGCCATCGACCGCAAGCTGAAAGCCCTGAAAGTCGCCATGAACGAGGAAATCGACGCGGCCAAAGACAAGGCCGCCCGGAACTCCGCGCCGCTGGAAGCCCGGAGGAAGGAACTGGAAAGCGGACTGGCGGTTTTCGCCACGTTGAACCGGAAAGACCTGTTCCCGGACGGAATGAAAAGCCTTGATCTGGGTTTCGGAGTCATCGGGTTCCGGGCCAGCACCAAGATTGTGCAGCAGAACAACGTCAGCGCCGCCGTCACCTTGGAACGTCTTCATCAGTTTGGATTCGTTGAAGGAATCAGGACGAAAGAAGAAATCAACAAGGATGCCATGACGGACTGGACAGAGGAAAAGTTGGAAACCGTAGGGCTGCGACGCCAGAAGTCGGACGGCTTTTTCGTTGACGTGAAGGAAGACCCACTGCCCACGGCATAGGAGGAAGGGTCATGGCCTACAAGCTGACGAAACAGGACCTGAAAAAGCTGGGACTACGCTTCGCGGAAATCCTGCTCTGCCGGGCAAGCGCCAGGCCGGGCGACATGCCGGAACTGGTCTCCCGCAAAGACTGGAAGGAAGCGGCGGCCCACGAGCGGAAAAAGGTGTCTTCCGAGATAGCGGAAGAGGCGCGGGGCATTCTGCTGAGAAGCGGCTACCCCAGAGGGCAGGTGGAGAAGGCAACCCGCCATCTTATCAAATACTAAGGAGAAATGGACATGACGAAACGTGAACTGGTGATCGCGGCATTCGAGGCCATGCGTGACGACTACCCGGCCCTGACCACGACTTTGGGAACGGTGGAAAAGACCCTGGAGGTGTTGTGCGGCGTGGCCGCCGCCGAACTGCTGGGCGGCGGGGAAGTGCCGCTGCCGGGCATCGGTAAGCTCAAGGCGAAAAAGGCCGCAGCGCGGAAGGGGCGGAATCCGCAAACCGGTGAGGCTATGGACATTCCTGCGGGAAAGAAGGTGCAGTTCGTGCCCGGCAAAGAACTGAAAAACGCCTTGAAACGATAAACCGGGAAATGTTCCGCGTGTCAAAACTGACACAAAAACAGGGTGAAAAAATGAAAATGCGATTTGGGAAAAACAGGAAATGCAAACAGTGCGGCGAAGAGCCCGTGCTGAACGTCATCCCGTTCTATGGTCTGGTTGGTCTGGTCTGCCGCCGGTGCAACCCTACACGAAACAAGCTGTTCACCTCCATGGCGAAGGCCCGGCAATACTGGAACCGCAGGAACAAGGGATAATTGTATGAATATCAGTGAATTGGCGGCGGCAGCTCTTCTGAGCAACGATGAAGACAGCAGCAAGGCGGCGGCTCTTCTTCTGGAACGTCTCGACAAGGCGGCGGAGATAGCCGCCCCCCGTCTCAAGGCCATGTCACAATTCAGGACGCAGCTTGATATTGAAGCTGTAAAGCAGATGCAAGAGGCGGGACTGACACAGGAACAAGCCGTTATGCTCCGGGCAAGTTTCAACATGGATTTCTCAAAAAAGTTCAACAAGTAGCGAAACGCCCCTTCGGGGGCGTCGCCGGAGCGGGGAACACCCGCGTAGCGTGGCGGCTCCGGCCTGATGATGCCAGCCAAAGGAGGAAAGCAACATGAGTGGACCAATTTCTGATGAAGTTTTGTCCATCGTGCGAGAGATGGCCAGCTTGAATACTGCAAACGTAACACTGCCGTCTAATGCCGTGGAGGCTATGATTAACCGGATAGACCATCAAGACAAAATACTCCGTGCATATCGCGTTCTTGTAGCTTGCCACGATAATTATCTTTGTAAGGGGGACAAAACCACGGATGTATCGGAACGCCTCCGCAGGCTGGAATCTGCGCGGCAAATCGTGGCTGAGCTGGAAATTTAGCGAAACGGCCCTGCAGGGGCCGTCGTCGGGGCGTGGCGGCTCCGGCCTGATGAGCAGCCGAGGAGTCAGGAATGGAATGCTATGAAAAGACATATCCGGCATGGCCCGTAAAGGTCATCCTTGCCGGTACGCGCGCGGAGTTCAAGGACATAGGAACTCTTTTGGCGGATTATGTTGCCCTTACGAAGAAGAACAAAACCGTCGAGCGGTACAGGGAACAATTCGAAAGTGCTTCTGAGCAGGCTCTTCCCCTGGTCCTGTTTTCCCAGAAGGAAGCGCAGCAGCTCTACGTGTACATGAAAAATTATTCAGACCTCAAGAAAAAGGTGAAGAATCATCGCGTCCACAAGCTGATCGACGCCTTCGATGACGGATGGGATATATGGTGAAGAGAATGGAAAACAGCGTCATTGAGCATTTCCCCCAACGGGAAGAAAACGGCAGGGTCATCATAGGCGAAGGCGTGAAGTTTGAGCGTATTCGCCGTATTACAGGTTATTTGGTAGGTACGGTCGACCGCTTCAATGATGCCAAGCGTGCGGAAGTTCGGGACAGGGTAAAGCATGTGGTTATGAGGTAGCGCCAATGAGGAAGGACAACCGGAAATTCTGTGCGTCGATCTACGTGCGCAACGGGGAGCAGCGCGTGAAGCTGGAGCTTTCCCCGGCATCGCAGCACGGTGGGCCGGAAGGCTTTTACCGGGTGCGCGTTGAGCGGCGCTGGCTGAATACGGAAGACGGAAGGCCGCGCTGGTTCGACCGGGACGGTCTTGCCCGTCTGGCGGCGGAGCTTGCCGTGTGCGGGCTGGATATCCCCGCTCCGGTTCCGGCTGTTCCTTATCCTTCCCGCGTGTCCGTGCGGCGCGTGGAGGATGGGTTTTCGTGTTACTATGGGGCCTGGACCTGTACGCCCCCGATTCTGGCCTATGAAGGTATCTGGAAAGTGGGGGTGAGTCTGGACGGCACAACGCAGTTTGTGCCGGTGGATGACGTTATCGTGCATGGAGGCCGCCGTGGATAATCAGAAAATGCGCTTGGGACTGTACCGCAAGATTGAGATTGCCCGAAAGCAGCTTCCAGCCATGGATGAGGAAGCCTTTCGGGCCTTGCTGCGTTCCGAATTCGGCGTTTCCAGCCGCAAGGACATGAGCGTCAATCAGCTTTCCCGGCTGGTGCAGCACTTCGCCGCCGTACACGGCGTGACCTACACCGCGCCCGCCAAAAGCCGGAACCCGCGCGTGACGCCGCACGGTCGCCCGGACTTCATAGAGATTACGGACTCCATGCCCTACGCGCGGGAAAAGCGGCAAATTTTGGCTATCTGGCGCAGGCTGGGCTACTCCATGACCAGCCTGGACACGCGCTGCAAGCGGGCGTTCGGGGTTCCTGTTTTTGTGTGGATGCAGAACGGGGAGCAGATTGCCACGCTGCTTTCCGATTTGCAGCGCCGGGAAAAGGCTTTCGAGAAAAAGCGGAAGGCCGAAGGCGGGGCTGGTGAATGAAGTTGACGGCCTCCGGGCACAAGTGCTTGACCGCTATGTGTCCGTCCATGCCTTTTGCCGCGCGCACCCGGAACTGAAGCGCGCAACGGTCTATCTGGTGCTGTCCGGGCGATATCCAGGAAAATGGAGCGACCAGGCGGCAAGAATACGGGAGGCGCTGGTCGGAACCAGGGAAGTGCCGGAGAGGCACACTCCGGGGGTGACGCGAGAGGCCATGGTCGAGACATTGCAGGAAATACGGTGCGCCCGTTGCCGCCGTCTTGACAGGCGGGATTGCTCGGCGTGTCGGGAGCAAACCGAACGCGAAGGAAAGGAGCTGTTCATCAGACTGTTCCAGGGAGAGTGAAAATGTCCAGAACGCGGATACAGGAAATCGTGACGCTGACGAGAGAAGGCTGGCGGCCTTATGATGCCGAACCGGAACAGCGCGTGTATGAACGCCTCGGCTGCAACTACGCTTTGCGCGGGCAGAAGCGCAAGCCGTTCTGGTTCGTGCGTGACGACGTGTATTGCTGCATCGGCTGTGCGGACCATTGCACACTGAAACGTCCGGTGGGCTTCCCCGCGCCGCTGCCCATCAGGTATTCCGTGGTTCCTCCGGACCAGCCGTACACCTTGACGCCCGTGGAAATGCTGGCGCGGTATGACATCCTGACGGTGCGGCAGGCGGCGTATGTCCTGAACGTCTCGGAACGCCGGGTCTACGATTACATAGCGGAAGGCAAGCTGATCAAGCTCAAGGATACGCCGGTGCGGGTACGCGCCGATGAAGTGAGGGCTTTGCGCAGGGATTTTGACGAATAATCCCCTGAAATTCGTTCGCATGGTTCGCGCCCTTTCCGGGCTCTGGGCGGCCCGTCATGGCATTATGGCTGTGACGGGCCGTTTTCGCGTCCGGCCCGTATCCTCCCGCCTCGCCGGGCGTGCGGCGTAGCCGTCCGGCGGGGATATCCGAAACCCACGCGAATGGAGCAAGCGAACATGAAGTTTCTCTGCAATCCCCGTTACCTGCTGGCCCTGTTTATCCTTTGCGGCGTCATACTGCTGGCGGGCCTGCTGTTCTTCTCTCCCGTGCAGGGGCCGGTAGTGGCCTACAAGCTGGCGTTGGTCATGGTTGCGGCTATCGCTGGCATGGCCTTTGATTTTCTGGCGTTCCCGTATGCCCTGCCGTCCGGCTACCTTGATCGGGACTGGCGGAAAAATCCGGACGCCACGGGAGCCGACGGCAAGCCCGACTTTCCCGTGGCCAACGGCTACCACGGCCCGTTCTGTGCGGCGCTGACCCGCCGGGCGCTGATCATCGCCGCCTTTGTGCTGGCCGTGGCGCTGGGGCTGTAGTCATGCGGTCCCGTGTCAAAGCATGGCTGATTGCGCAGGCAAAGGTGGTCAAGGGCACGTTTTTTATGCTTTGGGGCTTGTTTGCCGTAGGCTTTTTTGCGGGATTAGGCTTCTGGTTCGCCCTGTTTTCCCTGTGTGCCTGGTTTTCTCCGGCCCATGCAGCCGAAGTGGCGATCCCTCGTGCGGCATACCAATACCGTGCGGAGTTGGTCCGTTCCGCGCGTGCCGTCTGGGGTCTGGACGCGCCCATCGCGGTGTTCGCCGCACAAGTGCATACGGAAAGCTGGTGGCGAAACGATACGGTGTCCTCGGCGGGGGCGCAGGGCCTCGCTCAGTTCATGCCGAGCACGGCGCGTTGGTTGCCGTCCGTTGCTCCGGAGACGGGCAAGCCCGCGCCGTTCAATCCCGGCTGGTCCCTCCGCGCCTTGTGTACCTATGATAAATGGCTGTGGGATCGGGAAGACGGGCGAACCCCCTTTGACCGCATGGCCTTTACTCTGTCGTCATACAATGGCGGCTCGGGCTGGGTTGACCGTGACAAGCGGCTTGCCGCACAGCGCGGCCTGGACAACGTCCGCTGGTTTGAGCATGTCGCCACCTGCAACGCGGGCCGCAGGAAAAGCGCCTTCGGGGAAAACCGCGCCTATGTCCGGCTGATCCTGCAGGAGCGCCAGTACGCCTACATCAAGGCGGGCTGGGGGCCTGGCATTGTGGGAGGGGTGCAGCCATGAGTCAGGGAATCCTCCGGCTTATCGGCATGGGAACCGTCTTTGCCCTGGTTACTATTTTCTTTGCCCTTATGGTCACCATGGACCTGCTTGACACCGAACGTCTGAACCATGCGGTCACGGCGCAGGAACGCGACCAGTGGAAGGCTACGGCTGAAGAGTACCGAAAAAACGCGGAGGCGCAGGCGGAAAACGCCCGGCAATGTCTGGACCGGGAGGCGAAAGCCACGCGGAATGCGGCGGAACGCGCCGCTATTGTGAAGCTGGCCAAGCCGCGCCCCAGAACAACCGAAGAAAAGGACAAGGTGGTGGATGATGAAACGCGTCGTCGCGCTGTTCTGCGCCTCAATCGTCCTTTGTAGCCTTTGCGGGTGTGGTCAAAAACAAGCCGCACCGCTTATTCTCAACTTGCCTGACTGCCAGGTTCCGTCCGTCCCGGCACTGCCGGAACTGGGCGGGGAAGAGCCGCTGGACAGCCCGGAGAACATCGCCCGCCTGCTGGAAAGGGACGACAGGTTCCGGGCGTATATAGACGGCCTGGAAGCGGCCTTGCGTTGTGAACAGGCTCGGGGGAACCATGGGAAATGAAGTGAATGCCGCCATTAGCGCGGCTCTGCCTCTTATAGAATCGCTGTTTGCGTTGGGATTGCCCGGCATTCTGCTGATGCTGGCGGCCATTCCGGCGCTGGTCATCGCGGTGGTGTTCATTTTGGACCACCGGCACGGCAAGCGCATCGAAATGGTGCTGGAAGCCTACCGTAAGGATACGCAGGACGTTTTGCGCGCCGTAAGCGAAAAGCACGAGGCGATTTTGCGGGAAATGAGCGAAAAGCACGAGGAAACGGCGGAATTTTACCGGAAGAACGTCTCTCTGGTGAAGAATTACGAAAGGATGAACGACACGCTGCAGGCTCTGGTGGTGAACAACACAAGAGCGATGGAGCATCTTTCGACAATCATTGAAACGCGGAGCAGGACATGAACAGAATGGAGCGTAAAGGCCAGTGCGGGGAACTGCGCATCCGGCGTAAGAACATTGAAGCGGAAATCACCAGCCATAAGGATTCGATCTTGGCATCGCTGCCGCCTATCGGAAATTTGGAGGACATCGACGGCGAATACGTTATGATGCTTGCCATCAAAATACATGAGCTCGTCCAGGAATTGCGGAAGGTGAACCGCAATATTGAAATTCTCGAACGCGATCTTTAGGAGCGGGCCATGGGCAGGGAATACCCGACGGATACGCTCTGGCGGGCGCAGGAATTGTATTGCGTTGACCGCCTGAGCTTTGCCCAGGTTGCGGAAGCCACGGGCGTGTCGGCCACAACGCTGAAAAACTGGTCGGAGAAGTACGGCTGGCGTGCCAAGCGCGAGGAAATCGCGCGGGCGGAGAGCGAAATCCGCGTCAACATCATCAAGGGCCGCCAAAAGGCGCTGGAACAGCTTCTGGCGGCTGCCGACGCCAAAGAAGCGGCCCCCATGGCCTTTGCCGTGTCCAGCCTGGAATCTCTGACGCTCAAGCGGTTGGAACTGGCGGCTGCGGGCAAGATTCCCAACGCCGCCGGTCCGGCCCGGCACAAGATCGCCACGCGGGCCGACGCCGTGGCCGCGCTTCGGGACGCCGTGGAGCGCAAGCTGGGGCTTGCCCTGGCGGACCCGGACAAGATCACTACGGCCACGGTCCAGGACGTGAAGCGCTGCCTTGACCTTGTGGCGGAATTGGAAGCCGGGCTGCCGAAAGAATCGGAGGCCGAAGAATCCAGAAAGCGCGGTCTGTCCGGCGATATGGCCCAAAGCATTTACAAGGCGCTGGGCATCACGGAGGAAACGGAATGATCAACGTCGCCAAAATCCTGTTGCCCTATCAGCGTCGCTGGGTGGCGGACACAAGCCGGGTGCGCGTCTGGGAAAAGAGCCGCCGCATCGGCGCATCCTATTGCGAAGCCTTCCAATCGGTCATGGGAGCGGCCAAAAGCCGGGAGGCCGGAGGTCAGGACACGTTCTATCTTTCCTACAACAAAGAAATGACGCAAACCTTCATCCGTGACTGCGCATTCTGGGCCAAGGCGCTCAACGTGCTGGCGGACGAGGCGGAAGAGGTGGTGCTGCGGGACGAGGATCGGGACATCACCGTGTACCGTATCCGCTTCGCCTCCGGCTTCAATGTGTGGGGCCTGCCTTCGGAGGCGCGTTCCCTGCGCTCCAAACAGGGCCGTGTCATCATTGACGAAGCGGCGTTCGTTGACGACTTGCCCGAGCTCATGAAAGCGGCCTTCGCCTTGCTCATGTGGGGCGGCAGCGTGTCCATTCTGTCCACGCACAACGGGGAGGAGAACCCCTTTAACGGGCTGGTGAAGGACATCCGGGCCGGGGAGAAAAAGTACAGCCTGCATCGCACCACGCTTGACGACGCCATAGCGGACGGGCTTTTCAAAACCATCTGCAAGCGGGCGAATCCGCCCCGGCCCTGGACGCCGGAAGTCGAAGAGGTCTGGCGGGCGGGCATCATTGCGGACTACGGCGACGGCGCGGATGAGGAGCTTTTCTGCATTCCGAACCGTTCCAGCGGCGCGTATTTGACCGCCACTATGATTGAAGCCTGTATGGAATCCGCGCCGGTGCTGACCTGGACGGCTCCGGCGGTAGATTTTGTGGATTGGCCGTTGCCCGTGGCGGAGACGTACACCAGGGGCTGGCTCGAGGAACGCCTTGCCCCCCTGCTGGCCGCGCTGCCCGAAGATCGGGCGCATTTCTGCGGGGTGGACTTCGGGAGGAGCGGCGACCTTTCCGTGTTCTGGCCCGCCACGGAGGAAAAGGACTTGCGCTTGGTGCCGCCCTTTGTCCTGGAACTGCGCAACTGCCCGCACAGGACGCAAGAACAGATTTTGTTCGCCATTCTGGACGCATTGCCGCGTTTTTCCGGCGTGTCCCTGGACGCGCGGGGCAACGGTTCGGCCTTGGCTGAAGCCGCCAGGCAACAGTACGGCCCTGAACAGGTGCGCGAGGTCATGATTTCCGAAAGCTGGTACCGGGAGACCATGCCCCTGCTCAAAGCCGGAATCGAAGACAAGACGCTGATTCTGCCGAAGAACGCGGACATTCTCTCGGATTTTCGCAGTCTGCGCGTCATCAAGGGTGTGGCCCGGGTACCGGAGCAGCGCACCAAAGACAAGACCGGCGGCAGACACGGCGACTCCGCCGTGGCCTGCGCCATGATGCTGGATGCGCGGAAAGAGCTGGGAAGCGTTGAACCGTGGGAATATGAGGGCATCAGCTTTCCGGGGATCGATCTGAATGGATGGATGTAAGGGATGGTAATCCAGTTCTTTCTTATGGTATCATAGGGATTTCAGCCAGAAAAAGGAGATTGGCCGTAGCCTGATTAATGGCAAACCTAACATGAATTTCATCAGCTATTGGGCTTTGGCCGGGAGTAATTCCATGTGCCCCCATTTTATTTCTAGCTCTGCCAATTTCTAAGATAACCTGTTGAAAAGGTTCAAATGAAAAGGGCGTATTAATATGTACTTTTGCAATGGTTAATAGTTTATTCAAAGTATCTTTTTGATCATCATATTGGATACCAAGATCAGAAAAACGTTTCTTTAGTAATGTTTCAACAGAACGCCCTATATCAACAAGGGCATCATCATAATCACTCGTTGCCAGTTTTTTATATGCTGATATAAGATAGTTTTGACTATCAATATATCCCTTTGATGACAATATCCCTAATGATTTTACTGTACATTCTTCATGGAATGTATTCTCTTCAATAGTTACAATAAATCCATCACCTTCAGATACAAATCTGTATCCTATTCTATCGTATTTAAAATAATCGTTAGTAGAATCAGCAAATTTATAATTATAACCATAAAAATATCTGCATAGATATTCAATTGCAGAAATAACCATATCCTCTTTTCCATATAGTATAAAAAATTGTAATTCATCAAAACAATTATTTGATTTTCTATTTGACAATTCATCAAGTTTAAAAACACCAAATGCTAAACGTAAATTAATTACTATAGTGTGATCATCAGACGGTTGAGGAAAAAGAGCATTATATTTTGAACAGTATTGATCAAGAAGCATAATGAATCTTTTCTTGAAGGATAATGTAAGTTCATACGAATAGGTTGTGGGAATTTCCCCTTTAGCTTCTTGTTTCCGACGATGAAAGAGATTACTTAGGGAATCAAACATATTATCTTCCTCAGGTAGGACTACTAGAAAGAAATGTACAGAGGAGGAACATTACCTCGTTGTACGAGGATTTTGTGGCGTTTAAGTCTATGCGAAAATCATCCCATTCTCAACTAGCGTGACAAATTTTTCTTGACTCTGCGTTGTTGCGTTGTTAACAACTCAAGTCAAGGAGGTTGAATGCAACGAAAACATGTGAATTTCCCTGTCACGGAAGAGGAACACCGCCAGCTAAAAATTCTGGCGGCAAAAGAAGGGAAAACCATCAAGGAACTCCTTTTAGAAGCCCTTGAAAAACTTTTTCCCAACTGGCGAAAGGACAAATAAAATAGCTGCGACGGGTACGGCGAATACCCGGCGCAGCCTAACCTGAAATCAGATTTTTCTTGACGTTATTTCGTTGTCTCGTTACGAATAAGACAAAAGGAGGTGCGCTTGCCGGAAGAAAAAAAAGGGGCTTGGCAGGAAAAAACGCTGAACCTGAGAATTTCGGCAGAAGAACACCGCGCGATAAAACTTCTGGCTACAGAGGCGGGGATGACTATCAAGCAATTCATCTATGATGCGCTCGAAAAAGTTTACCCCAATTGGCGGGAACGAAGCAAACCCAATTAAAACAGCGCAGAGCAAGAGTACCAGTCCTGCTCTGCGCCTAACCGCAACACTACGCTGGAGGTAGTGACATGGCTGAAACTACAGTATCTCAAGTCGCGTCCACGGTCAACGAAAACACCCTGATTCACGTTGAATTTATTACGGAAAATACGCCCGCCGTCCGCTCGGACATTCTGGCGGAGCACTTCAACCGCAGCCACAAGAACGTGCTGCGCGACATCGCCAAAATTCTTTCCAAGTGCCCTGAATCCTTTCGTCGGCTCAATTTTGAGCCCACGTTAATTGATATTTCCGGCCCAAATGGAGCAGTGCGGCAATCCCGCGCCTACCTGCTCACCCGAGATGCCTTTTCCCTGCTCGTCATGGGCTTCACCGGCGCGGCGGCCATTCACTGGAAGCTGCGCTACATCGAAGCCTTCAACGCGCTGGAAGCCGCCGCTCTGGAAAACCGGGCTGCGGCGCTGGCGGACTTGGCCCGCGAGGCCGCATATCGGCAAGGCGTGGATGCGGGCCGGGCTTCCGTCCTGCCCCGCTTGCGGGAGGAACGTGGCAAGGCCGCGCAACTGGCCCTGTCTTTCACCCCCGCCCGTAAAATATTGCTGTGCAAGGCCCTGCGCTATGCGGGCATGGGCCTGACCAACCGGGAAATCGCCAAGTTGCTGGGGGCCAGCCACACCACGGTGAACACTCTGATCAAGCAAGGCCGAGAGCTGGGCCTTGTGCAGGAAGAACCGCGGCAGGGTAGCCTCTTGGAGGTCACGTTATGAGCGCCGCACACGAAATTCCAGTAGAGGTTGCTGATGAACTGTTTAGCCTTGAGTGCCGGGTGACTTTTTTTGAAGACAGCCTGCTTCGCCGTCGGTGAATTGCCGCATGGGGATTTGGGGCTGGCGAACGCTAAGGCATGGCAGGGGCTGTATTACTGGACGCAAGACCTTGAAGATATGATACGCAAAATGAACGAACTGGCCAATCCGGCCTGAAACTTCCTCGCATAACCCGCGCCCTTTCCGGGCACAGCCTCCGTTTTTTTGCCATGATGGCAAGAAAACGGAGGCTTTTTACATGGCTGAAGGTATTTACGCGCCGGACGGTACACTTATCCCATTTAGTGGTGCCGATCTGAGTACGGAGCTGGCCACGCGGCAAAACGCGGGCGTGTTTTTCGGAGAACTGGAAGGTTGGCTGAATACGCTACCGGACCCGGACCCCGTGCTGCGCAAGCGCGGCGACGACGCGGCCATATTGCGTGAGCTGACAGCCGATGATCAGGTGACCACGGCCATGCTTTCCCGCAAGAACAGGGTGCTGAACTGCCCGCATTTTGCGTTCCGTGCCGGAGCTCCAGAGGGCGAGACGCCCACGCCGGAAGCGGAGGAACTGCATCGGCGCTTCATGCGGGACTTGGAGCGGACCAACCTGCGGACCATCATTTCCGGGATGCTGGACGCGCCTTTTTACGGCTTTACGCCCCTGGAACTCATCTGGCGGCGCGGGGACGACTGGTGGCATCTGGTGGACATCGTGGCCCGTCCCTATCACTGGTTCCGCTTCGACAGCCGGAACACTCCGGTGTTTGTGGGCGAATACGGCCTGTTTTGCGCGGACCCGCGCCTCCTGCCTCCCGGCAAGTTCGTTTTCGTCACCCATCACGCAACCTACGATAATCCCTACGGCTTGCGGCTTCTCTCTCGCTGCCTGTGGCCCGTTTCGTTCAAGCGCGGGGGCCTGTCGTTTTACGCCAGGTTCGTGGAGCGCCACGGGATGCCCTGGGTGGTGGGCGAGGCCCCGGCCAAGGCCACGGCGCTGGAAAAACGGGATATGGCGCGGGGGCTCTCGCGCATGGTGCAGGACGCCGTGTCCGTGGTGCCGCACGGGGCGAGCGTGAAGCTGGAAAGCGCCGGGCAGACGCAGGGGGCGCTGCACGAGGCGTTCCTTGCCCGACAGGACCGGGCCATCAGTAAAGTGCTCATGGGCCAGACGCTCACGGTTGAGACGGACGGCAAGAACTCGCTGGCCGCCACGCAGGGGCACAAGGAAGTGGCCGACGATCTGGCCGACGCGGACAAGGCCATGGTGGCCGATACCTGGAACGAAATCGCCTGGCTGTACGCGCAGGTCAACGCCGGGCCGGGTGTGCTGGCCCCGCTGGCGGCCTATGAGGAACCGGAAGACCTGAACAAACAGGCCGATCTGGACAAAAAGCTGGTGGAAATCGGCGCGGAGTTCACGGAGGAACATTTCACCGGGAAGTACGGCCTTAAGCCTGGAGAGTTCCGAGTGCGGGGGGGCAATGTGCCCGCGACGCTTCCGCAGGAGCCGGGCGCGGACTTCACGGCCCCGTCGGGCGAAAAGGCGTCTCTGGCTGAAAAAGCCCAACGCCATCTGGACAAGGCCATAACAACGATGCTGCCCGCCGCGCTGCAAAGCAGCCGGGGATTTGTCACGCAAGTTGAGAACGAGGTACGGGCGGCCAAAAGTTACGAAGAACTGGAGGAAGCCCTGGCCGCCCTGCTTTCGCCGTCCATGGCCCCGGACGCCCTGGAGAGCTTTCTTGCCCGCGCCATGACGGCGGCGGCTGGCCACGGTGCGGCGTCCGTCCAGGCGGAGGCGGACGAAGATGGCTAAAAAGTCCATTGAACTGCCCCCGTGGGAAATCATCGCGGAGCCCGTCGCCCCGGACGCGGCCATAGCGTTCTGGAAGCAGCGGGCGAAGCTCACGGACGAACAGGCCAAGGCGCTGGGCGAAGAGGCCAAGCACCGGGCGTTCTACGTTACGGGGCTGGCCAAGCAGGACATGGTGCAGCTTGTGAGCGACGGCATCGAGCAGGCCCTGAAAAACGGGGAGACGCTGGCGGACTTCAAGAAGCGCATCGCAGCGGCCATTGAGACGCAGGGCTGGCATGACTACCGGGTGGAGAACATTTTCCGTACCAACATGCAGACGGCCTACAGCGCCGGACGCTATAAGAAGATGCAGGCCGTGAAAGCCTCGCGCCCCTATTGGCAATATATCGCGGTCATGGACAAACGGGTGCGGCCTTCCCACGCCATTCTGCATGAAAAGGTCTATCCGGCGGATCACGAGTTCTGGGCCTCCAACTATCCGCCCAACGGGTTCAGGTGCCGGTGCGGAGTGCGGACGCTTTCCGCCCGGCAGGTGGAAAAACTTGGGCTGGAAGTCCAGAAGAACATGCCCGGCCCGGACATGTGGACGGACCCCAAAACCAATATGGAATACTTCGTCCATTTTCCGGGCGCGGACAAGGGCTTCAAGAACAATCCGGGCAAAGACTGGACCCAATCCGGCCTGGACCTGAAAAAGCACGGTCTGGATACGGCCCCGCCGCTCCCGAAGAAAGAGCCGCTGACGCAAAAGAAGCTGGAAGCGGACATCGCCTCCGTGGATGCGCTGATCAAGGCCGCCGGGGACAAGCAGGCCGTGGCCGAACTGGAGGCGAAGAAGGCCGGGCTGCAGGAGCTTCTCGACAAGAAGAAGACGCAGGCGGCCAAGAAAAAGCTGAACAACCAGCAGAAAAAGCTCGAAGAACAGATCGCGGATTTTCCCGTCAAAACCTACGGCGGGATATGGCCGACCGACGTCACCACGGCGGACTGGAAGGTCAAGTCCGGCGGCATAGCGGCCAAGAAAGCCTATTTCAAGGACAAGCTGGCCTTCGGAGAGCTGACGCCGGATGAAACGGCGAAGTTCAAAGGGCTGCTGCAAGACCTGGAAGAGTTCGACGCCACGGGCAAGGAACTCCACGCGCTGCAAGAGAAGCAGAAAAATATTCAGGCGTCCTTGTCCAAACTCAAGAATGGTGGTAAGGAAGACCCTAACCCCTATTCCGAGGCGCGCAAGGATGCCGCCTTGTGGGCGCAGACGCCGCAGGAAGCGGACGAGGTGCTGCGAGAACGATGCGGCGAAGTATGGCGCAAGGCTTCCAAGGCGGAGAAAGACGCCCTGTACGCCTACACGCAAGGTTCCGGCGGCTTCAACCGCCCGCTGCGGGGCCATGACGGCTACTGGGGCAATTTCAAGGGCGTGGGCAAGGTCGATCTGAACAATGAGGGCCGGGGAGCCGCAATTCAGCACATGACCAACGTCATCAACCGTTCGACGTATGACAAGGATATCTGGTTGCAGCGAGGCGTTGAAACGGCGGAAGGCGCGGCAAATTTTCTCGGTATCTCGGTAGAGGATTTGCTCACATCATCACCCAACGAACTAAAAAAGCTTTTGAAAGGGCATGACCCGGTCGAACACGCTTTTATGTCCTGCGGGAGCGCCAAAGGGCAAGGCTTCGGCGGCTATATTTTCCGCATTTACTGCCCAAAAGGCACCAAGATGCTGTATGCCGAGCCGTTCAGCCATTACGGAGCCGGGCACAAGCGGCAATGGGACGGTAAAAAAGATCAGGTGTCATTCGGTTATGAGGATGAAACGATTATCCAGCGCGGAACGAAGTTCAAAGTAACGAAAGTGGAAAAAGTGGGAAGCAAGGTATCGTTCGAGCTTGAAGTCATCGAGCAGATTTAAGGAAGGCATATAATGAACGGAAAAAGACCACGGTGGGAAAGCGAACTCTTCGCTCCACAGCATATAAATCCGGTGGCGTGCGAGACATGCAAATTTCGGGCGACTATTTTCAGAGGTGACCAACTGGATAATGCGAAGACCGGAAACTGTGAAATATACGAAGCCCCAGACAACAAGCCGAATGAAATATATTATGACGGCGCGGAATGCGAGTTTTACGAAAAGGCCGATGACAGACCCCTGGCGCTGATTCTGGGCGTCGCCGTGGGGGACGCACTCGGCGTGCCGGTGGAGTTCAAAAAGCGCGGGACGTTCCTTGTGACCGGGATGCAGGGCTACGGCACACACAACCAGCCGCCCGGAACCTGGTCCGACGACACCTCGTTGACCCTGGCGCTGGCGGATAGCTTCCTCACTGATGACGTCAATCTTGAAGGGATAGCCCGTAGATTCACGGAGTGGTATGATAACGCCGCGTACACGCCGCACGGTAAGGTGTTTGACATCGGCAACGCGACGGCAAAAGCCATTGAACGCCTCAAGAAAGGCGTGGCCCCGGAACAGGCGGGCGGCGCGGGCGAACGCGACAACGGCAACGGCTCCCTCATGCGGATAGCGCCGCTGGCGTTCTACATGTATGCCATTCGCAAGCCGGAAGAACGGTTCCGCATCGTCAAGGAGGTCTCCTCCCTGACCCACGCCCATGAGTGGTCCGTGGCGGCCTGCTATATCTACGTGGAGATGCTGAACAAGCTGCGCATGGGCCGGAAAAAGAAGGAAGCCTACACGGAACTGCGGGAGGACTTCGCGCGCGGCGTGCCGTTTATCAGCAAGGCGACGCTGGCCAAATTCGTCAGGATACTTGAGAACGACATCAGCGCCTTGCCGGAAGAGGACATACGCAGCAGCGGCTTTGTCATCGATACGCTGGAGGCCGCGTTCTGGTGCTTCCTGACCACGGACAACTACAAGGATGCGGTTTTGAAGGCCGTCAACCTGGGCGACGATACCGACACCACGGGAGCGGTGACGGGCGCGCTGGCCGGGCTGGCCTACGGACTTGAAGGTATCCCGCAGGAGTGGCGGGAACAACTGGCGGCGTATGATGAAGTCCGGCGCATTGCGGTGAAGATGCCGCGCTGGAATTACTTCCGAAAAATCGCCTGAAATTCGTTCGCATAGAGCGCGCCCTTTCCGGGCAAGGCCCCTGTTTTTCCGTCATAGTGACGGGGAAACAGGGGCTTTTGTATGGACAACAAATGGATCGAAATCGCTCGCACGGGGACGTTCACGGACAGCGCCGGGAGGCCGCAGACCTTCACCGCCCGCGATTTGGACGCCATAGCCCGCAGCTATGACCCCGACCAGCGGGACGCGCCGTTGGTGTTCGGGCATCCGGAGAGCGACGCGGCCCCGGCCTTCGGCTGGGCTGAAAAGCTGCGGAGCGAAGGTGGAAAATTGTTTGCGACGTTTGCGCACGTTCCGGACGAAGTCAGGGAGCTGGTGGCAAAAAAACATTACCGCCACGTTTCCATGTCGCTGATGCCGGATCGGGTGACGTTGCGGCATGTGGCGCTGCTGGGCGCGGCACAACCCGCCATCGACGGCCTGCGTGCGGTGGAATTTAAGAACGGCGCGGAGGCCATAACGGTGGACTTCGCGGCCACAACCCAAGGAGACGACTCCATGACCGTGGAAGAATTGCAGCGGCAAGTCGGACAGCTTCAGGCGCAGCTTGAGGCGCTGAAAAACGAGAATGCGGGCCTCAAGAAAGAGCGCGACGCCCACAAACAGGACAGGGACAAGGCCGACGCCGCCAAAAGCGAGGCCGAAAAGAAGGCGGAACAGGCCAGCGCCGACTTTGCCGCCTACCGAGGCAAGATTGAGGGCGAACGGCGCGAAGCCCGCGTGGCCGAACTGGTGAAGGCCGGAAAGGTCAAGCCCGCCGAACGTGCGGACGTGCTGGACTTCGCCGTCAAGCTGGCCGGACGGGACGAGACCGTGGACTTCGCCGCGCCCGACGGCACGAAGAAAAGCATCAGTCTGGAAGAACGGTATTTCCGCGACCTGGAAGCGCGGCCCGTGGACGAACGCTTTGCGGACTTTTCCGCCACTCCGGCCCATGCGGGCGGGGGACAGGAACAGAGCATCAACCCCGCCGATCTGACGGCGAAACTGTAGGAGCGCATTATGGCCAATGAAGGATTTATGGGCAAGCACGTTCTGAACGGGGAACGGGCGGCCACCGGCGACCACCCCGTGGTCCTGCACCATCTGCCGCTTTCGGCAACGGCGAAAGCCGCCGTCATTCCCGTGGGCACGGTGATGAAGCGGGTGGACGTGACGGAAGGCGACAGCGCCAAAGTCGTGGGCGCGGCCTGGGAGCCGTTCCTGTCCACGGACGCGGCCACGGTGCTTCCCGTGGCCGTGGTGGATACGCCCTGCGACCCCACGGGCGGAGAAACGTCCGCGCTGTGCGTGGTGCATGGCGGCGTGAAGAACCGCGTTCTCAAAACCGGTGACGGCAAGACGCTGACCGACATTCAGACGGCACAGCTTGTGGAACACGGCATTTTCCCGGCTTAGTATAAAAACGTCTAACCAGAGGAAATAGTTATGCTTGCGAATTTGAAAGGCGTTTTCGCGCCGCAGGCGGTGGCGCAGTCGCTCAAGACGCTGCCGCCGCTGGAAAGCACCATCATGGACCGCTTTTTCAAGCAGCGCCCGACGCATCCGCTGTCCATGCTGGGCATCACGGACCTGAAAGCCGTGGTGCAGACCGTGCCGGTGGTGCGCCGTGACGGCGTGCCCGTGCCGCTGGACAATGAATCCATCGAAACCCAGTTTTTCGCGCCCCTGCCCATCAAGGTGCAGGTGCCCGTAACGGCGGCGGAATTGAACGACCTGCGCGTGCTGCTGGGCAACACGGCAAGCCTTGAAGCGTGGCGGACGCGCAAGGTGGACCAGATACGGCAGGCCGTCCACGCCACCACCGAGGGCATGTGCTCTGGCGTGCTGAGCACGGGCAAACTGTCCTGGCCGGTGCAGCTTCCGGGCGGACGCTCGGAAGTGTACGGCCTGGACTACGGCGCGCCGCTTACCCACGAGCCGGATACGAAACTGACGGGCACGAGCAAACTTTCCGACGTGTACCGTCTGTTGCGGGCCATGCAGCAGAAAATCCGCATGGCGGGCATCGGCGGCAAGGTGGAGTTTCTGTGCGGCGAGGACGTGGCCGCCGTGTTCCTGGACATGGCGGAAAACTACCGCTCCACGGCGCAGGACGCGCCCATCGGCATCAAGCTGGGCGACGGCGAAGTACGCATCGGCAGTTATGTCATCCGGTTCATGGACGAAACGTATCCCGCGCCCGTCACCGGGGAATGGGTGCCCAAACTGGACGCGAAAACGCTGATGGGCGTGGCCGTGGATGTGCCGGGCACCATCTGGTACTGCGCCATTGATTCCATTTCCGCCAACAATGCCGCCGTTCCCCTGCACATCGTGCCGGTGAAGAGCGACGACGATTCCTCCATTACCTTGATCGGACAGGCCAAGCCCATGCCCGCGCGTCCTTCGCGGGCTGTGTGCAAGGCCGTGGTGGTCGATTAAGAAGAAACGCGCTGTGCGCCCCGGAGAGCCGTTTTTTGACTCCGGGGCGGGCGTGGGTAAGGGAAAAACTTTTAGACTAGTCTAAAACTAGTCCAAAACGCGAGGAAACGGCATGTCCATGATCCTGTGCGGGCGCGACGACGTTCTGGACCTCATGCATCCCAAGTATGTGCAGGCGTGCGAGAAGCAGAACCCCGGCCTTGTGGAACGTACCATTGAAGCCGTGTCCGGGGAAATCGGGGACGCGCTTTCGTATCGTTATCCGCAGCCCTGGCCGTATGTGCCGGAACTGGTGCGCTACATCGCCACGGCCATCAGCGCCTACCGCGTGGTGGGGGGCATCACGTCCCTGATGGATACGGAGGCCAGCAGCGAGAATGAATGGATACCCATTCAAAAACAGTGGCGCTACTGCACCGACCTTTTGGAAGACATCGTCTCGGGCAAGCAGAAATTGCCCCTGGAAGAAGCCAATGCCGACCGGGAAGACCCCGCCTTCGCCGTGGTGAGCCGTCCGCCGCTGTTTGACCTGCGGGGGCTGTAGTCGCGGCAGCCGTAGGCGAGTCTTCGAGCCGTACGGATGGCGACAGCAAACCGCTAAAAAAGGAGTGGCAGCTATGGCGACGAAGAATGGCGTTTCCCTGAACTGGGGCGGCTTCGACAAGGCGCTGGGCAAGGCGGCGCACAAGCTGGGCAACACGCAGGCGCTTATGGAATCCGTGGGCGACGCCCTGGTGTCCGGCACGCTGAAACGCTTCAGCGACCAGGAAGACCCGCAAGGCAAGCACTGGGAGCCTTCGGCGCGGGCTGCGGAGGAAGGCGGCGAAACCCTCACGGACACGGCTACGCTGCGTAACTCCATCGACTACGCGGCCACGTCGGACAAGGTGATGGTGGGCAGCAATCTTCCCTACGCCCGGATTCACCAGAAAGGCGGGACCATCAAGCCCAAGAAGGCCAAAAAGCTGGTGTTCAAGGGGCGGGGCGGCAAGAAAGTGGCTGTCGATGAAGTGACCATCCCGGCCCGCCCCTACCTGGGCGTGTCCGCCGACGACATGAAGGAAGTCCGGGAAACCATCAGCGACTTCCTGGCCGGGACGTTCAAACCGTAGGAGCGGGTTCAATGCAGACATTCGCAACGGAGACCATCACACGGACGGCGCTGGCGGCGGGGCTTCCTGAAGGCCGCATCATCAACCTGGCGAAAAAGGACAACCTCACCATTGAGCGCCCACGCATCGAAGTGCAGTTCCTGCCGGAGCGGTACACGCGCACGGGCCGCAAGCTGGCCGTGACCCGCACGAAGACGGAGCTTGTCCGCAAGCGGGAGCTTTACGAAGTGGAGTTGACGGTCAACGCCAATATTCTGGCCGATGACCGGGCGTGGCTTGAAGCGTTCGCCGTGGACTTTGTCGCCGGGCTCCCGCGCGGCGGCAACGACAGCGGAGGCAACTGGGTCAAAATTCGGGTGCAGAAGGCGACGTTCGGACGCGCGCCGGACAAGCGCGTGGGCGATGAAGTCATCGAAGTGTTTACCAAGGTGAACCGGCTTTTCGTGCTGACGTTCACCGGGCGGATAACCGAGGAAGAAACGGAAGAGATGATTCCTTCCGTCACCATCAACAAGCCGACATTCAAGTAGGAGGCCGGTATGGCTGCGAAAAAGAAGACGACAGAGGAAACGACCGAACAGCGGACTGCGACGGTGGCCACGGAACAGGCGGCGGAACAGGCCGCGCCGGAGGAGGAAGTTCATGGCGAGCAGACAGGGCCGGAACAGACGCCGGAAGCTGCGGAAGTACCGGAAACGCCCTCTGATCCGAAAGAAGATGTGGCGGACGCCGCGCCGGACGACACCGCCCCGAAACTGGAAAACCTCTCCGTACTGGCCGACCGGCACCGCGTTGTCGGCTGGCAGCAGTCGGCCTTGCTGCGGCTCATGGGCTGGGAAGACGACAAGCGCGTGAGCGACGCCGAATACCGCGCGGCGCTGGAACATTTGAAAAGCCGCCGCATCGGCGGCGGGCGGAGGTAAGATATGGGCGACGTATTGACGTATCTCATAGACGGGACGTCCGGCCTTGCGCCGGGCGGCGTGGACGGCAAGGCCATTGTGGCGGGCGTGTGCTCCAAAGGTACAGTGGGCAAGGCATATCTTATCGGCAACCGCACGAATCTGGAAGACATGCTGGGCACGGGGCCGCTGGTGGAACACGTCCGGGACATGCTGATCACGGGCGGACAGGAGCCGGTCATTGTGGCCGTGCCCGTGCGGGGACAACAGAGCGGTTACATTACCGACGCGGTGGCGACGGGCGGCAAGGTGACGCCGCTTGTCTCCGGCGTGGCCGCCAGGAATGCGGACATAGTGGTGCGTGTGGCCACGCCCGGAGCCGTGGGCACGGCGACGCTGGAACTCAGCACGGACGGCGGCAAGACGTTTGGCGATCCACAGGCATCCGCCGAACAGGTGGTTGTGGGCACGGGCGACGACGCCACCGGGGCCACGCTGGTCTTTCCTGCGGACGCCGTGCTGGAAGCGGACGCGGAGTTCGCCGTGACGGTGCGCTGCGCCGTGGGGCCGGTGGAGCGCGTGGGCGACGCGGAAAGCCCGCTGGTGACCGTGGCCGCCGATTCGGGCGGCGTGCTGGCCGGGGCGGAACTGGTGGTTCAGATCGTCAAAGGCGGGGGTCGCAACGAAGGCACCTATCAGCTTTCCACGGACGGCGGGGACAACTTCGAGCGCGTCCGCACCATCCCCGTGGACGGTACTGTGGAGCTTTCGGGCTTCGGCGTGAGCGTGACCTTCCCTGCGGGGGCCTACACGGCGGGGACGACGTATACCTGCAGGGTGCTGGCTCCCACGCCGTCCATCATGGACGTGATGGATGCCCTGGAAAGCCCGCTGGCCCTGTATGACGTGGAGTTCGTGCATATCGCCGGGGAGACGGATTCCGTGGACTGGACGGCGGCGCAGACCAAGGCGGAGGAATTGTGGAACCTGCAGCGCCCCACTTACTTCAAGATGGAAACGCGCCTGCCTCATGACGGGGAAGACCTGAACGACTTCGCCGCGTACCTGTTGGCGGAAAAACAGGGGTTCGCCGGGCGATTTGTGACGGTTTGCTGCCAGTACGGGGAAATCACGGACAGCACGGGTGCTTCCCGCCTGCGCAATGCGGGCGGCCTGCAGGCCGGGCGTGTGATGTCCATCCCGGTGCAGCGCGCCACGGGCCGTGTGAAGGACGGCCCGGTTTCCCAGCTTTCCTTGCCTGACGGCTGGGAAGCCGTGCAAAGCACGCTGGAAGACGCCGGATACCTGACGGCCAAGAAATATGCGGGGCTGGACGGCGTGTACTGGGGGGATTCGCGCACCATGGCGGACGCGACCAGCGACTATCGCTATGAAGAAGTGCTTCGGACGGTTTTCAAATCCGTGCGGCTCATGCGCATTGCGGCGCTCAAGAGCATGTACGATGAAGCCGGAGACCCGTTGCGTCCGGATTCCGCCACGGGGCTTGCCTACTTGCGGGCCAGCCTTGAAAACGCCCTGGACACCATGGTCAAGGCGAACCCGAAGGAGCTTGCGGGCTACGTCGTGGACATCGCCTCCGGGCAGGACATCGCCAATAACGGCGTGGCCGTGGACATCACGCTGATCGGTATCGGCATCATCCGCCAGATCAAGCTCTACCCTCGCTATGTGTATGCCGGGTCCACGTTTGACCCGCGCATGAGCGAAGTGGCGTAAGGAGGCCATATGTCTGTAAACGGACGTAATTACGACTGGGAAGACATGCACATCGTGCTACCCAGCGGGGAAGCCGTGGGCATCACGGAGATCAAGTACACGGACGGCCAGAGCATCGAAGCCCGCTACGGGCGCGGGGCCGTGCCGCGCGGCTGGGGCCGGGGCAACTACGAGGCTTCCGGCAGCATGATGCTTGACCGCGACGAGTGGGAAATTTTCAAGAAATCGCTGTCTGAAAGCGGCGGCCTGTATGACCATGCCCCTTTTACCATCATCGTGGCGTATGCCAACAACGAGATGGGCACGGTTGTGGATACGCTGAAAAGCGTGAAAATTACCAAGTTCGACGGCGGCGGAGCTTCACAGGGCGACGCCAACGCCAGTCCCATAAGCTGCGAGTTCACCATTCTTGAGCCTATCCTGTGGAACGGCACGGCGGCCAAGAAGGAAACGTCCTCGCTATCCTGATTCCCGCGCAAAAAGCCTCGCATGGAACGCGCCCTTTCCGGGCGCGTTTTTGCGTTCCGTGCCATGGTCGGCGTGTGGGCAATGGTGCCCGCGCCAAAACAAGGAGTCTTTCATGTCTCAGCTTGAATCCCGCAAGTACGTTTCCTTTTCCCACACTTTTGCCGACCCGTGGTCCGGGGAAAACGCGGAAGACGCCCATGACGTGACCCTGACCTTCCGTTTCGCCAAGCCCAACAAGACGCAGATTCAGCGCCTGCAGGACAAGGCGGCGAAAAACGCCGGGCAGGCGTCCCGCAACCTCGTTCTGGATTGCGTCCACCCCGACGACAAGCAGGCGCTTTCGGATGCCATGGAAGAGTACCCCGGCATCGCCACCAGTTTCGCCACGGCGATCATCAAAGGTGTGGGCATTTCCGCCGAACTGGGAAACTAACGCCGCCCCCGGACGCCTTTGGGCAAGGGGACGCGCTTATCCTTCATTGGCTGCACTGCGAGCCGTCGGAGGACTTTTCCGAATGGCGGGCACAGATAGGACAGGCCGCGTGGCTTGAGGAACGCTTCTTCACCACGCTGGCACGTATGATTCACGGAGATAAAAAACGGAAGTAAGCCCATGGAAGTTTTCAGCGTTTTTGCCACATTGTCTTTGGTGGATATGATTTCCGGCCCGCTGGGGCGGGTGAGGAACGCCATGAAAGGCGTGGAAGGCGGCGTGGCGTCGCTGGGAAAACGCATGGGCGACCTTGCGCTGGGCATGGCTCCGGTGGCGCTGGCCGCCGGGGTCATGCTGGGCGCGTTCGGGGCCTGCGTGGGCGTCGCCGCCGGGTTTGAAGACCAGATGGCCAAAGTGGGGGCCGTGTCCCGCGCCTCGTCCGAGGAAATGGCGGCGCTGGAAGCCACGGCGCGCGAACTGGGCGCGACCACGCAGTTTACCGCCGTGCAGGTGGGCGAAGCCGAACAGTATCTGGCCATGGCCGGATTTTCGGCCAAGGAGAACATCGCGGCGCTGCCGGGCGTCCTCAATCTGGCGGCGGCCACGGCCACGGACCTGGGCCGGGCGGCGGACATTTCCTCGGACATCCTGGGCGCATTCGGCATGAAGGCGGAGGAAATGACCCGCGTGGCGGACACGCTGGCTCTGACCTGCGCCACGGCCAACACGAACATGGAGCTTTTGGGCGACACCATGAAATACGTCGCCCCGGTGGCCCGCATGGCCGGTCTTTCGCTGGAAGAAACGGCGGCCATGGCCGGGCTGCTCGGCAACGTGGGCATCAAGGGCAGCCAGGCGGGCACCACGCTCAAGGCCATGCTGGCCAAAATGGCCGCGCCCACCAAGGAAGCGCAGGAGCTTTTCCAAAAACTGGGCGTGACGGTCAAGGACAGCGCGGGCAATCTGCGCAGTCCGGTCAAAGTGCTGGGAGAAATGACGGCGGGCCTCAAGAACATGGGCACGGCGGAACAGATCGCCGCTATGAAAATGATCGTGGGCGAAGAGGCCATAGCCGGATTCTCAGAGCTTATCGAGAAAGAAGGCGTTGGGGCCATAGCCGAATACGCCAAACAGCTTGAGGCCGGGGGCGGTTCCGCCGCTGAGATGGCCGCGCGGATGAACGATACGCTGGCCGGTTCTTTGCGCAGCGTGGGCTCGGCCTGGGAAAGCGTGCAGATCACCATCGGGAAGCTGTTCATCCCCGCCGTGCGCAAGGCGGTGGACGGCGTGACCGGCTTTTTGCGCCTGTTGGACAAGGCGGTGCAAAATCCCTTCGGCGCGGCGCTCCTGAAAATCGTCTCCGCCGTCAGTCTGGCCGTGGTGGCGCTGACCGGGCTTTCCGCCGCCATCTGGTTCTTCACCTCCGTGGGGCCGCTGCTGGCCAAGGCGCTGGCTCCGGCCAAGGCCGCCATCCTGGGCCTGGGCGCACCAGTGCTGACGGCCATCGCCGTACTGGGCCTGCTCTATGCCGCGTACCGGACCAACTTCGGCGGCATGGCGGATTATCTGCACGAGTGCTGGCAGAAGATCACGCTGACGGTCAAGGGCGTGCTGTCCGTCTTCCGGACGCTCAAGGACGGCAGCGGGGAAATCCGGGGCGAACTGGCGACCCAGATCAAGGCCGCCGGGCTGGTGGGCCTTGTGACCACGGTTTCCCGCATCGTGTACCGCATTCAGGCCGTGTTCAAGGGATTCAGCAAGGCGCTCTCCACAGCCTTTGCCCGCATTGACGTCATTTTCGTGCCCGTGCGGCTGGCCGTGGCCGAACTCATGCAGTCTCTTTCCGGGCTGTTCGGCGCGTTCTCCGGCAATGAAGTGACCAGCGCCGCGTCGTCCTGGGAAGCCTTCGGCGCGGTGCTGGGGGAACTTGCCGGAGGCATACTTGAAGGGCTGGCGACGGCCTTTATCTGGCTGATCCAAGGCGTGAAGTTGTTCGCCTCCGTCATCGGCTACGCCGTGGACTGGGTGTCGGCACTGTGCAGCGGCCTGTTCACGCTGACGGGCGCGACGGCGGCGGCCAACGATGAAACGGACCCCACATCCTGGGCGGCGCTGGGGAAAATGCTCGGCGTAGTGCTCATGACGGCGATAGGCATCAAGGCCGCGTTTTTGGCGTATCACGGAGTAATGCTTGTCGTATCCGTCGCCACAAAGGCGTGGGCGGCGGCGCAATGGCTGCTCAACGCCGCCATGAACGCCAATCCTATCGGTCTGGTGATCGCGCTGGTCGTTGCTCTGGCGGCGGCTGCGGGCGGGGTCATTGCCAACTGGGATGAAATCAGCGCGTGGTGGGGCAATCTCTGGAGCGGCATAGCCGATTGGGCGGGCGAAAAATGGGACGCCATCGTCGGCTTCATTACCGGAGTCTGGGATGCCATCATCGGCGGCATTGCAGGGTTCGGGGCATCCATTCTTTCCGGCCTGCAAGGTGCGTGGGACGCCGTAAGTGAGGCGGCCAGCGCCGCCTGGGACGGCATTGTGAACGGCGTGGCCTCGTTCGGGGCCAACGTGCTGCTGGGGATGCAGGTCGTTTGGGATGCCGTGAGCGGCGCGGCGGGCGCGGCCTGGGACGGCGTCAGCGGCCTTGTGTCCGGAGCCTGGGACGCCATAGTGGGCGGTCTGTCCGGCTTCGGCGCGTCTTTGCTGGCCGGGATAACGGCGGCCTGGAACGCCGTGCTGGAATTTTTCGGCGGCCTGAATCTGTTTGAATCGGGGGCCAAACTGCTGGGCACCTTCATAGACGGCATCAAGAGCATGGCGTCGTCCGTGGTGGATTCCGTGTCCGGGGTGTTGGCCAAAGTGCGGGAGTACCTGCCCTTTTCGGATGCGCACGTCGGCCCGCTCTCGCAGTTGACGCTTTCGGGATCGCGTATGATGAGCACGCTGGCCGAGGGCGTGAGCAGCGGCCAAGGTGGGCTTGTTTCCACCGTGTCCGGGGCCTTGTCTTCCGTGGGTGGAAAAATCAAGGACTGGTGGTCTGGACTGACCGCGCCGAAGACTCCCGTGCAGAATGCCGTTTCGGCTGTTCCTGCCACAGACGCGACCGCCGTTGTGCCGGACGCCATGAATGACACAGCGAGCACGGCGTGGGAAGCCATACATGAAACGGCAAGTGTGGCATGGAACGGGATAGCCGAGATAGTCTCCAACGCCTGGCACACCCTTGTGGCCGGTGTTGCGGACTTCGGAGCGTCTCTTCTTTCGGGCATCGCAGATGCTTGGAATGCCGTTTTAGATCTTTTCGGCGGCCTGAATCTTTTTGAGAGCGGTGTGAAACTGCTTTCGACCTTCGTTGAAGGCATCAAAAGTATGGCGTCATCCGTGGTGGACTCCGTGTCCGGGGTGTTTTCCGCCGTGCGGGAGTATCTGCCCTTTTCCGACGCGCACGTTGGTCCGTTATCGCAGTTGACGCTTTCCGGGGCACGCATGATGAGTACGCTGGCCGAAGGCATGACCACCGGCCAAGGCGGGCTTGTCTCCACCGTGTCCGGGGCCTTGTCCTCCGTGGGCGGAAAAATCAAGGATTGGTGGGCTGGGCTGGACAAGCCCGCCGCCGTACCGCAATCGGCCATGCCTGAAGTACCGCCGCTGCGCATGGAGGCGGGGGAACTTCCCGCCATAGCGCCTCTGGAACTGCGTATGGGGGCCATGCCAGATGTGCCGTGCGTCGGCATGGAGCCACCCGTCATGCCGAAAGTGGAAGCGCCTGAAGTCTTCATCCCACCCGCGCCGCCCTTCGACCATCGAGACGATGGCCGTGCGGATGGACGCGACCGGACCGGCGGCCAGACCATCAGCATTTACGGAGACATCATCCTGCCCAACGTGCAGGACGCCAAGGACTTTGGAGAATCCATGCGCCAATACCTGCAAGGAGAAATTTCCATGATGGAGGGCATGGCATGAGCCAGACGCAGGCCAGCGGGCAGACGGAAAAAAAGTCGAATTTGATCACCTTTGATGACGGCGTGTTGACCCTGGGCGGCGAAGAAGTGCCAGGCATACTGAACTCCCTGCGCGTGGACGGCAAGGTCCGCTTTGACGAGCAGAAAGTGGACGGTTCATCCGGCAAGAAAAAGACGCCGCAGGGCTTTGAAGACAGCGACATCATGATTTCATTGTATCTGGTCACGGATGACGACACGAGCTGCTATGATAAGCTGGAAACGCTGTCCGGTATGTTCCGCAAGGTGGACGACAAGGCCAACCCGCAGATTTACACGGTGGCGAACCGGCATTTGCTGGCGCGGGGAATCCATCAAGTGGTGTTTTCCAAGCTGCAAACGGCGGAAAACGACAAGACCGACGAAATCACGGCCACGCTGGGCTTTGTGGAGCACAATCCGCCCATCGTGAAAACGGAGAAGGCGCAGGCCAAAAGCCCCACCTCAAAAGAACTTGCGGAAGCTGCGGCGGAAAAAGCCAAACAGGCCGCGCCCAAGGAAGACGAACTTATCATCAAGGCGGATTAGCGATGATTGAGGGCATAAACGTGCGCTGCACCGTGGGCGGCGTGGAAGTGCTGCGTAGCCCGCGCATCGTGCTGACCCTGCACCGCCGGTCCGTGGTCTCCACCTGTGAAGTGGACATCCCGGACGCCGACGGTTCGGTACAGGCCGGGCTTGCCAAGAAGCAGGCGATCCGCGTGCGCTTCGGGCATCGGGGTGAAGGTGGGACGTGGCATGACTGGTCGGGCACGCTAAAAGACTTTCAGCCCGCCGGGGCGGATACCATTCGAGTTTTCGCCGTGGGGCGGGAACAGGCGCTGATTGACACTACGGTGACCGAAGCCATGCACGGGGAACCGGCGGACGTGGTGGCCCGCCGCCTGCTGGCGCAAACCGGGCTGCCTGTGGCGGGCATCAGCATTCCGGCTGAGACGTTTCCGCACATTGTTTTTTCCGGGGTAACGGTCGCGCGGGCCATCAAACAGCTTGCGGCCAGCCTGGAACGGAGTTGGGGACATGACCTTTCCCGGCACGCGGTCTGGCTGGGAGAAGCGGGCCTGTACTGGTCGGACGGCGACGAACCGGGAGATGTTTTCGTGGTGGAATCGGCGGCGAACCTGATTTCCCACAGTCCGAACCCGGCGGGCATGAGCTATGCCGTGTCCACCATCCTGCCGGGGCTGACGCACAGCCGCAAGGTGCGCATCCGGGACACACGGCGGAATTTTTCGGAGCTGGTGCGCGCGGAAGAGGTCATCCATACGCTGGGCGCGGACGGGAATACAACGACAATCGGCTACGGCCAGGACAGCGGCTGGGGGTAATCATGGCGGAACAGAGTATCCTTTCTCTACTCAAGCGCGCCCTGGAACTGGCCATGCCCGACCTGCGGGCCTACTACCGCATGACGCGCAAGGCAAAGATAGTGGCTAGCTACGCCAGCGACGGGCGCTATTTCGCTGATGTGCAGCCCTTACGCAACGACGAAAGCCCGGATCAGGCGGAGCCGGTGATTCCGCAGGTGGAAATCCCCATCATGTGGGGCGGGCCGAAACGGGGCATCGTCTGCCCGCCCGCCGTAGGCACGCTGTGCGACCTCTCGTATTACGACGGCGACCCGAACTATCCGAGAATTTCCAATTTCCGCTGGCAGTCGAACAGCGCGCCGGACTGCGGCTTGGACGAACTCATCATTCAGCAGACGCCGGGCGTGAGCCTGAAAATCGAAAAGGACGGCTCTTTTCTGACCGTATCGCCCAAAGACTGGACCGTGGAAATCGGGGGGAACGCGACCATCAAGGCCGGGGGCGACGCTACGGTTGAGGCCGCCGGGACGCTGACCCTGCAAGCGCCCAACATCGTCAAAAACGGCAATGAAACCTGCGCCGGGGCAAACGGCGGCACTGGCCAGACAACGGAGAACGCCCACAGGACAACGAACGGGAGCATCACGGTCAACGGCCCGTTGACCGTCAACGGCAATCTGTCCGTGTCCGGCAACGTCCATGCGGGCAGTCGGAGCGGCGGGAGCTGTCCGCATTAACTTCATTCTCATTTCTCGTGACGAAACGGCGGTCTTTCCCTGTGAAAGCCGCCGTTTTTTGTTCGCATGGAGCGCGTCCTTTCCGGGCGCGTTCCTTTTTTTTGTGCCAGTGTTTTTTCCATGAGTACCGCAACGACAGACCTCTGGGGGCAAGACATAGCCCTTGACGACTCCGGGCAAGCCAAAGTCGCCGCCAACGGAGAACTGGTGCTGACATCCGGTGTGGAAACAGGCGTGCAGGACATCAAATTGCGTCTGTTCACGCGACTGGGTGCGCTGTTCTACGATCTGGATTTCGGCTCTTTGATCTCTGACTGGTTTTATGAGGACAGCACGGCCACCACACGGGCGGCTTTTCTGGCGGAAGTAACCATGCGCGTTGAGGAAGACCCTCGCGTCGTGGTGGGCTCCGTCAAAAGCTCCTATCTCGCGTGGGACGAAAAAAGCCTGACCGTGGCCGTGGAGTGGCGCTTCATCAACGAAGATCAGCCGCTGAATCTGGTGTTGCAGGCGGACAAGAGCGTCCGGGAACTGGTGATCAAGGACGGCAACTACAAGGAGCCGGAGGCGCTATGAGCATACGTTTGTCTAAAGACATCGGGACCATCCGTTCCGAGTTGTACGCCCGCATCGAGGCCGTGCAGGACGACTATGCCGCGCGCGGCTGGCTTCCGGCCCGGCTGAACCTGAACAAGGGCATAGCGCGGGGCATCATCGAAATTTTCGCCTGGGGCCTATGGCAACTCTACAATTTCCTGGCCGTCATCCACAAGCAGGCCATCCCGCGTGAATCCACGGGGGAATGGCTGGACACGCACGCGGCGCAGGTGGACGAAAGCCGCAAATCCGCGACCAAGGCGAGGGGCAACGTGCTTTTTCATCGCGGGGACCAGGCGGGGAACATCCGCATTCCCGCCGGGCGCGTCGTGCGGACGCTCCCGGACGGCAAAGGGGACGTTTACCGCTATGTGACGGATGAACTCGCCGTGCTGCCGGAGGGAGCGGCGTCCGTGGCCGTGCCCGCGACGGCGGAGGAATACGGCCAGGGGGCCAACGCCGCCGTGGGGCAGATAGGCGAACTGGTGACGCCGGTGGAAGGCGTGCGGGGCGTGAGCAACGCCGCCGACTGGTTGACGGCGGAAGGCGCGGATGAAGAGTCCGACGCCAGTCTGCAGCGCCGCTACGTGCTGGCGTGGCAGAGCCAGGCGGGCGTGACCCGTGCGGCCTACGAAGCGGCGGCGTTGTCCGTGCCGGGCGTGGTGGACGTGTACGTGGCGGACCGGCATCCACGCGGGGAAGGCACGGTGGACGTGGTGATTCAGGGAAGCGCGGGCCTGCCTACGGCGCGTCTGCTGGAAGCCGTGCGCGCGGCCCTGGACGCGGCCATCGTCATCAACCATGACCTGCTGGTCAAAGCGCCGGAGCCGGTGAACGTGTCGGTCAAGGCCGTGCTGGAACTGCTTTCCGGAGACGCGGAGGCCATCCGGGTGGAGGCGGAAAGCTGGGTGCGCGCCATGTTTTCCTCCGGCGACGATCCAGACATTCCACGCTTTTCCATCGGCAAAGACGTGGTGCGGGACCGTCTGGCCTCCGGCCTTGTGTCCATCGCCGGGGTGAAGCGCATCCGCTGGGAAAGTCCGGCGGCGGATGTGGAAATCTCGGCGGGCGGCTTGGCCGTTCTGGCCGAACTGTCTCTTTCCACGGCCTGGGTGGAACAGGCATAGGGGTGCGCCATGGCAAGTCCGTTCTGGCAATACTTCCATGACAAGCTGAACTGGCCCGCGATCTTCCGTCCCGGCCCGGTGTCGGCGCTGGTCAAGGGGCTGGCACTGTATATGGACGATGTGCGGGAAGACATTCTGTGGCTGCGCCACCAGTGGAACCCAGCCACGGCGGACGACGAGCTGATCGCCGCTTACGGGGCCAGCCGGGGCATCCTGCGCACGCGCTACGACACGGACGAAAGTTACCGCCTGCGCGTGGTCAACGCCTTTGCGTGGCACAAGCTGGGCGGCAAAGTACAGGGGCTGGTACGCATCCTCGCGGAAAACGGGTTTGAGGGCGCGGTCATCGTGCCGGTCAACGACGTGCGCCGCCATGACGCCGCGCTGGCGCACAACGGCGCGGCCACCTACAACGCTGGGCTGTGCTGGGCGCAGTTCGACGTGCGGCTGGTTGAAGTCCCGGAACAGGGGCTGAACGCGGACATTCTGGCCTGGTTCCGCTGGCTGGTGAACGAATACAAGCCCGCGCGCTCCATTCTGCGGGCCATGTCCTGGCGCACGTCCCTTGAGGACGAAACGGCCTTTACGGATACGGGCGGAACCTGGCTGGCCGTGAGGCCGGATTATACTGACGTGCGCAAGTGGGGCTTTCCGTTGCACGACGGCTCCATCCATTACGACAACGGCCTGTTTCGAGCGCATGACGGGCGGCTTGCGTATGACGGCGGCGCGCCGCATACGCGATGGGAACCCTTCGGCCACCTGCACGACGCGCGGCTTGACCCGCTGGACGTGGCCGTGCGGCCCGCCATGGCGGACGCCGTGCGTTATGCGCCCTTCCACAACCGAGCGCTGGCCTATGACGGGCAGGGACGGCACGGCGAACTGTCCGTTCCCGCCGTGGACGCCGTGCAAACGCGGCTTTCCGCATCGTGCCGGGATGCCGTGGCCGTCGGGGAGGCTGTGGAAACGGCCCTGGGCGTGACGGCCTTTGACGAAGTGGGCCGCTATCACGACGGCGGCATGACCCACGGGCAGCGTTACGTCAGCCTGCGCAAGGGCGCGTTTTTCCACGACGGTTCCCGGTTGCGTGGGCCGTTCGGAGGCCGCGCGGATTTTCGGGGCGTGCGCCACGACAGGCGCGCCCGGCATGACGGGACGGCCCTGCACAGCTTGTGGGGCTGGCTGTCCACGGCGGGAGAGCGCGCCCCCGTGTTCACGTATTCGGCCTTGTCCGACAGGTGCGCCGTCACCCTGTGCATGGAAGGGACGGCAAGCCTGGCGGACGTTTTCACCTTGGCGGACGCTGTGGACGTGCGCGTGTTGCGCTACACGCTGCACAACGGCGCAGCCGCCCATAACAGCGGGCCGCAGTACGGCGGCAAGGAGCTTGAAGCATGAACTTTCAGGATGAAGCCCGGCTGCGCGGGAGCTTTGAAATCCGCGTGTTCAAAGCGGGACGGGAACTCGAACACTACCACGACGACAACATGATTATGGCCTCGGCCCGCGACGCGCTGGCCCGGCTGATAGGCGGGGACGGTTCCGGCAAGACTGTGACGAAAATCGGCGTGGGGACCAACGGAAACGGCCCAACGCCGAACGATAAAGGGCTGACCAGCGCCTATTCCAAGGCGGTGGCGGGCTGCACCTATCCGGCCACGGGTGAGGCGCGCTTTTCTTTCACCATCGGCGCGGGTGAGGCCAACGGCAAGAGTATCCGGGAGTTCGGGCTGCTCTGCTCAGACGGGACGCTGTTTGCCCGCAAGACGCGCGGCGTCATCGAGAAGGCGGACGACATCGAAATCACGGGCACCTGGACCATCAAATTTTAGGAAGGTGAAGCATGGCATACTTGAAGGAAACGGCGGAATGGCCGGAGGGGATTTACCGCATTGAGCTTACGGACCCCGTGGTGGGCGGTGAAGACGGGATAGACAACATACAGGCCAAGCAACTCGGCAACCGTACCCAATATCTGAAAAAGAAAATGGACGGCATGGAAGGCACGGTGGAAAGCTACTCGCCGGAAATGCAGGAAAGCCTTTTTGCTGGTCTGTTGCTGGCGCTGGACTTGGGCGGGCTTGCCATGCGGGAACACGCCCAACGCAAGGCCCGTTTTCAGGAAATAAGCGCGACCATCAAGAATCGCGGGGTTAAGTCCGGTGTTGTGCTTTCCAAGTCAAAAACGGCCACACGGAACATATCGGCCAGCGACGGCGCGGTGTTCATGAACGGACGGCAGTACCCGGTGGCGAATCAGGAAAACACGGCCAGCGTTGCCAGCAATACCACAGATAAATCCGGGACCGTCATCATTTATATGTTCCTGACGGATGCGGGCATCATCGACGTGGCGGCCACGACGCTGAACGGGGCACTTCCCGCCGGGGCCATTGAGTTGGCCCGCGCCCAGATTCCCGCCGGGAACACGGAAGAAAACGATCCCTATCTGGAACGGGTGACGATAACGGACAGCGCCCGGCGTGAACCCGGCTGGCCCACGATCCAGAAGTCGCCCGCGTCCGTGACCGTGCCCCTGAACTGCGTTCTGCCGGATAATGGGTACACGGTGGCCGTGGAAATTATGGGGAGTTCCGGCGGACCGTACCAGCACGGGGATGTGAACGCCAAAGACAAACTGAAAAACGGCTTCAAGCTGACCATGACAGGAAGCGCGGACGATGTGGATGTGCGCCTTCTGGTTCAGCATCCGGGCATATAAGGAGGCATCATGCAGATTGAAAGGAACGGTTTCGGTCCGTGGCCCGTGGTTGACGTGGCCGGTGTCCAGGTGAGGCTTTCCGTGGGGGAAGAATTCCGCGTGTTCGATTGCGCGGCTTTGCAAGGCGAAGGACAGGTCACGGTGGACGTGGTGCGCGGCATTGACGGCAAGCTGACCGAAGGAGTGGAGAACGGGACGGAGTATGTTGCGAATCTGATTATTCCCCCGGCACGCTATGAAAATATGCCGCTGCCGGTGACTCTGGCGGAAGTTGATGTGCCGGACGGCTTGGACCCGATGTGCATCAGTTCCCTTCCCACGCCGCAGACTGTGCGTGTGCCGCTGGAGGAAGAGGATATGGCCGCCGTGCGGCTGATTTTGTGGACTGTCCAAGAACCCCAGACGGAGGAATAAGAAATGGCGACCATTATCACGAAAGATACTCTGCGAGCCAGCGTGGAAGCGGCCACGGGCGGCCTTGTAACCGTACTGTATGATGAAGGCGGGCATCCGTCGTACATGCGGCGCATCCCGAAATGTAAGATTGAAGACGTGTACCCCGACCTTGGCCTGACGGGCACGCACCCTGCGTTCATCGTCAACGGCGTTGAAAAGTCGGAACTGTTCATTGGCGTGTATCCTGCGTCCGTTGTTGATAAGTACGGCGTCAGTCTTCCCGGCGTGGAACCCGCCCATACGTTGAATTTTGACCAAGCGGTCAATTACTGCAAGGCCAAGGGGCCGGGCTGGCACCTGATGAGCAATGCTGAGTGGGCGTTGTTGGGAGCGTTGGGCATCAAGTCGGGCTTTCAGCCGCGCGGGAATACCTATTGGGGACTGCATCACGAAGCCAAGCACGAAACAGGCACCTTGGGCGACGGGGCCGGTGCGTTGGGCGTATATGATGAAACTTTGCACGGGCGCACGCTGACGGGTTCCGGGCCTTTGAGCTGGCGGCATGACAATTCGCCCGCAGGCATTGCCGATTTGGTGGGCAATGTCTGGGAGTGGACGGGCGGCATGCGCTTGGTCAACGGTGAGATTCAGATTTTGAAGGATAACGACGCCGCTGGCAGCGGCGCGGCGTCCGCACCGTCCTCGGCATGGAAGGCTATTTTGCAGAATGGCAGTCTGGTGGCCCCGGGCACGGCGACCACGCTGAAAATGGACGCTGCGGGGAGTAATGGCACGGGAGCAGTGAAGATCAATACGACCATCACCAGCCAATACCCGAGCACAGACGATAAGACGTCTTCGGCGTGTGCCTTCACGGCCATGACCGCACAGACGGGCGTGACTATTCCCGCGATTATGAAGTTGCTGAGTCTTTATCCTGTTTCCGGGAACGGCCCGGTCGGTAGCATTTGGCACCGGAACGCGGGCGAGCGGTTGGCGTTGCGCGGCGGCTATTACAATAGTGGCGGCGGCGCGGGCCTTTTTGCCCTCCATCTCAATTACATGAGGACTCTCCGCTCTCGGAGTGTGGGTTTCCGTCCCGCTTTCTTCCTGTAATCCTGAACCCTTAATACCTGGACCCCTGACCTGAACTGCGTACATGGAAAAAACTGCGAGTAAAGAGTACAAATCGCTTACCGGCGAAGCCGGTCGCCATTTTTTTATGTACGGAGCACGCGCCATGGGTGAACCAACTGAAAGTAGCAACACCAGTTTGATACTGCAGCAAAAATGGGAGGACCTGTCGGTCTACCTGTTTTCATGTGTCTTACGGGACATGCCGAAGAATGACCGGTTCACCCTTGGCGCGGACATGCGGGCCTTAGTATGGGAAGTAGAAGCGGCCTTGGTCCAAATTTCGCTTCGGGCGGGGAATCGATGGCAGTTGCTGAATACAGTGGACGTACAGGCGAAGGTCCTGCTGTCCATGGTCAGGCTCGGCATTCGCATCGGTTCCATTCCTGAAAAAAGGTATGAGTCCGTTTCCGAAAAACTTGTGGAAATTGGCAGAATGGTTGGCGGCCTGAAAAAAGCAGGACGTTGACGGGGAGCGGTTCAAGACGGCAGCGGTTGGCGTTGCGCGGCGGTTTTTGCGGTGACGCCAGCGGCGCGGGCCTTTTTGCCCTCTGGTTGCGCTACGTACGGGGCACGCGCCCGCCGTATGTGGGTTTCCGTCCCGCTCTCACCCCAAGGCTTGAAGCCGCACGGTCACGGCTGTGCGGACGGCAGGGGTAAAAGGGAACCGCTTCCTCCCCGATGTAAGGGGGAACATCAATGGCCCTTCGCGCGGCCAGTAGCTCCAGCGAACGCGGTGCGGAGGGATGAAAAGAAACGGCTTCAGCCGGTTGGTTGGAGTTTGGAACAGTGTTGGCAGCCCCAGAGGCTGCCACGGGGAGTGGTTCATACGGCAGCGGTTGGCGTTGCGCGGCGGCGACTTTAATTGTCCCGGCGCGGGCCTTTTTGCCCTCATACTGTACGAGAGGCGTTCCCTTCGCAGCCAGTGTGTGGGTTTCCGTCCCGCTCTTGCCCCGAAGCGCGAAGCCGCACGGTCACGGCTGTGCGGACGACGGGGGCAAAAGGGAACCGCTTCCTCCCCGATGCAGGGGGAAACACCAACGGTCCTCCGCGCGGCCAGTAGCTCCGGCAAACGCGGTGCGGAGGAATGAAAAGAAGCGGCTTCAGCCGGTTGGTTGGAGTTTGGAACAGTGTTGGCAGCCCTAGAGGTTGCCACGGGGAGCGGTTCGAGACGGCAGCGGTTGGCGTTGCGCGGCGGGCGTTACAGCTTGAGCAGCGGCGCGGGTCTTTTTGCCCTCTCGTTTGCTTACGTCCGCTCTGTGGGCGTCAGGCCTGTGGGTTTCCGTCCCGCTCTTGCCCCGCAGTGCGAAGCCGCACGGTCATGGCTGTGCGGACGGCAGGGGCAAAAGGGAACCGCTTCCTCCCCGATACAGGGGGAAACACCAACAGTCCTCCGCGCGGCCAGTAGCTCCGGCAAACGCGGTGCAGGGGGATGAAAAATGGATTTCGCCGGATCGACTGAAATCTTGAACAGTGTTGGCTGCCCTCACGGGCTGTCATGGGGAGTGATTCGGAACTGTAGCGGTTGGCGTTGCGCGGCGGCAATTACAATAATGGCGGCGGCGCGGGCCTTTTTGCCCTCAATCTCAATAACATGAGGACTCTCCGCAATCGGAATGTGGGTTTCCGTCCCGCTCTCGCCCCAAGTCTTGAAGCCGCATGGCCACGGCTGTGCGGACAGCAGGGGCAAAAGGGAATCACTTCCCCCCCGACGTTAGTGGGGAAATAACAGCGGCCCCCGCGCGGTTAGTAGCTCCGGCGAACACGGCGCGGGGGGACATCAAAGGTGCGATATGCCAAAGACAGCCCGCAATCTGTGGCCACGGGTGTTCGACTGGGAAAACCTGCTTTTGGCGGCCAAGGAGGCGTCGCGCAACAAGCGGTGCCGCAGTGAAGTCTTACGGTTCAATGCGCGGCTCGAGGAAAACCTGCTACATCTGCGGTATCTTTTACGTTCGAAGCAATGGCATCCGGGGACCTTCCGCGAGTTTTACGTTTATGAACCCAAGCGTCGCCTGATCCATGCACCGGCATTCGCGGACCGTGTCGTTCACCACGCGCTGGTGCAGGTGATCGGGCCGCACTTCGAGCGGCGCTTCATAGAACAAAGTTTTGCCTGTCGAGTGGGTAAGGGCACGCACGCCGCCAGTGACTACCTGACCAGCATGTTGCGGTCGGCTGAGGGCCGTTGGCAAAATTTCTATGTCCTCAAGGCTGACGTCACTCAATATTTTTACAGCATAGACCACGAAATTCTTTTGCGGGTAGTGGCCCGAACGATTGGCGACAAGGATGTGCTCGACGTGCTGCGCGTGCTTGTGACGCAGTGCGGCTGCATCGAAGGCAACCGCGGCCTGCCGCTGGGGGCGCTGACCAGTCAGCTTCTGGCCAACGTGTATCTGGATCAGCTCGACCATTACGTCAAGGATACCTTGGGCGTGCGTCAGTATGTGCGCTATATGGACGACTTCGTCATCCTGCACCATGACAAGCGGGAACTGTGGCGGATTTTCGCGGACGTTCGGGACTACTTGGCCTACGAGCTGCATTTGACCCTGAACAGCAAGACAAGAATTTTTCCCGCCAGCCATGGCGTGGACTTTGCGGGCTACCGGCACTGGGCAAGCTACAAGCTGCCCCGCAAGCGCAACGTGCGCCGGGCGAAGAAAAGATTTGCGGGCCTGTCGAGATGCTACGCGGACGGGCGCGTTACTATAGACACCGTGCGCTGCTGCGTTGCGTCCTTTACGGGCTACATGCGGCATTGCAAGGGATGGAAGAGCACGGAAAGTGCCCTGAAGGGGCTGATTCTAGTCAAAAACGGCGAAAAAGACAAGGAATAAGAGGCGAAAATCCTTCGCATGGAACGCGCTGTTTCCGGGCGGGTCGCGGCTTTTTCCGGCATAGTGGAGGCAGGCAGAGGCGGGGGCGGTCAGGCCCCCACCGGCGGGCTTGGGCAAGCCCACCACGGCCCCACGGGTAGAAAGCACGAACCTCTATCCGCAAGGTATCCGCCTGTCGTGTCGTCTCTGGGTGAGACAAGGGTACGATAGAGGCATTTGCTTAGGGGCGCAACACTTTTAACCACCATGCGGAAAGAAGAACTCGAAGAAATCAGGTGTTGTCATTGCGGCAAGCTCTTGGCCAAAGGCCAGGCCAGGGAAATGGAGTTTAAGTGCCCCCGTTGTGGGGCGTTCACCATCGTGCGGGCCGTGCGCCCCTGCTCCGAGCCGTCAGACGGCCAGAACGGAGCGAACTGTGATAAGGGATTGTTTGAATGACGGCGTTACGCTGTACCATGGGGATGCGCTGGGTATCCTGGCCACCTTGCCGGATGCCGCCATGGACGCGGTTTTGACCGACCCGCCGTATTCCAGCGGCGGCGTCACCCTGGGAGCGCGGCAGGCCGACCCGGCCCAGAAGTACCAGCAGAGCGGGACAAAACGTCGGTATCCGCCGATGCTGGGCGACGCCAAGGACCAACGAAGCTGGACCATGTGGTGCATGCTGTGGCTTGCCGAGTGCTGGCGCATCGCCCGCGATGGCGCGCCGCTCATGGTGTTCACGGACTGGCGGCAGCTTCCGGCCCTGAGTGACGCCGTGCAGGCGGCGGGCTGGGCATGGCGCGGCATCATCGCCTGGGACAAACAAAATGCCCGCCCGCAAATCGGCAAATTCCGCCAGCAGTGCGAGTATGTGCTGTTCGCCACCAAGGGGCGTTTTGTCGCGCACACGCGGACCTGCCTGCCGGGTGTGTACTCCTACCCGGTGATTTCCGCGCAGAAGGTCCACCTGACCAGCAAGCCCGTGGCGCTGATTGAAGACTTGCTGGCCGTGACGGCTCCGCAAGAAACTGTTCTTGATCCCTTCATGGGAGGCGGCAGCGTGGGCGAGGCGTGTATCAAGACGGGCCGCAGCTATGTGGGAATGGAACTGTCGCGGGAGTATTACGACATCAGCCGTGACAGGCTGACGGCGGCGCTTGCTACGAAAAAGGAATCGAAGGAAGTGGTCCAGAAACAGGGCGTGTATCCCCGGTAATGCGTGTACAGCCAAGTAGCCTGCCGTAATAATCCATAAAATGCAGGGGGGAACCTTAAGAGACCCAGCGAATACTCTTGGTGCCGGTGGAATCGCCCCCCCACTTCCTCAAAAAAAGGGTGTGGATTGTGTCAGTTTTGACACGACGCCACACCCTCCCAAAATGCCGACAAAAAACGTGCCAAAGCAAAAAAATGCCTTGGCACGTTCTCATTTCTCGTGACGGAAATTCTCAAGTTGCGCGACAGCTCACATCCGTGCACGGCAACACGCCGGAGGAAGTGAGGCAGGACAAGGAGGGTTTGCAGATCATGCGGACCCTGGGCGACAACATGGCGTGGCTGCTCAAGTGCATTGAGGCCGCCAAGGGGACCGTGCCCTATCCGGTGCGGGAGCCGTGGACACCCACGAATTTCATCCGTTAGGCTAAACAGCAAACACGACGACGGGTTCGCGCAAGCGGATCTTCGATACGGGCCCGCATTCCTCGGAGTGCGGGCTCTGCCGTCATGAAAGCGAAACAGAGGTATGCTTTTGTGGCTCCCGGCTGGAATAGAATGCCGTCCTCTGCGGGATGATGATTTTTCGGGAGCACGGCGGACAAATGGCGAGGCGGATTGGAGCGCTTCTCAAGATATCGTTTGCCGTCTGGGAAAAAGAACGCTACTGGATTCTAACACGTCAACGTTACGATTCTGTGACAATGCCGGTATGATAGGTTCCCCAAGGGGAACCGCCCGGGACAAGAGGGAAAGGGGCGGCACATGGCGGAGAAAGAACGCGCTTCTCGGCAGGTCATCGTTATTTCATTGATCACGGCGGCCTGTTTGATCGGCGACTCGATGCTGTACATCGTGCTGCCCATCTGTTTCGCTCAGGCCGGGCTGTCCTCCTTATGGGAAGTGGGGATTATCCTGTCGGTCAACCGGCTGGTGCGGCTCCCGCTCAATCCGATGGTAGGCTGGCTGTACCGCCATATCAGTGATCGGACCGGCATTTTCATCGCCACGGTACTCGCCACCATCACCACCTTCAGTTACGCCTTTGCGGACGGCTTTGCCGTCTGGCTTCTTCTGCGCTGCCTGTGGGGTATCGCATGGACACTGTTGCGGCTTGGTGGCTTCTATTGCATCCTGAATGTATCGTCCGACGATAATCGCGGCTATTTCATGGGGTTGTATAACGGCCTGTACCGGATCGGCAGTCTGGCGGGGATGCTCCTCGGCGGGATTTTCGCGGACTGGCTCGGTTTTTCCGTGACGTGCATACTATTCGGCGCGTGTACCGCCGTGACTATTGTTCTCGGGTTCCTCTGTGTGCCGCGCGGAAACAGCGGCGTCCCGGCCGGAACGCAAGCCGAGGAGCGGTCTTTGACGTGGCTATGGAAGGACGGCACGGTTCTGTGGGTCATGGCGACGGGGCTTGTCGTGGCGCTTATCTATCAAGGCCTGTACGCCTCCACGCTCAGCGAGCTCATCCGTATCCATTTCGGGAGCAGCGTTACCTTGCTCGGCGGGGTAGCCGTGGGCGCGGCAACGCTCGGGGGCGTCCTGCAAGCCATCCGCTGGGGGTGGGAGCCGTGGCTGGCCCCGGGGATCGGCGTATTGTCCGATCGCCGCTTCGGTCGGCGATCCATGATGGTGGTCTCGCTGACGTTCGGGGTGGTCGTGTTCGGGCTCGTCGCCTTGCGCTTGCCCCTGCCGCTGTGGCTTGCCGTGTTGATCGGCATCCAGCTCACAGGGACGTCCCTGACCACGATAGCCGATTCCGTGGCTTCGGATACGGCGTCCGTGCGGGGAGGGCGGGTATTTATGATGTGGTACTCGTTCGCCGTGGATCTCGGCGCGGCCCTCGGGCCGATCCTCGCCTACCTGCTCAATGACATGTGGGGGATGGATACGGCTTATGCGGGCACGGCGGTCCTTCTGCTGATCCTTGCCGTGAAGTGGTACTGGTCGGCTCCGCTGCTCAAACCCTTTGTCCGGCGCTCTACCTGACGGGAAATGCGCCTTCCGGCGCGCGGCCGTTTTCATGGTTTTAGGGCTCGGCGCTTCCCGTGAAATCCCTTTCTTGCCGATAGATTCCACTGCCAATCGATAATGTACAATCCCGCTTCCGTTTTGTCCGGAGCGGGATTTTTTGTATGCGTTTGGGACGCGTATATTGTTATTATTTAGGATTTATTACTTTTTTCTGCTTTGTAGCACAATCTCCGCACAACCGTCTCTCCTTTTCTCCACGATCGACAAAAAGCGGACACGCCCGCGTCACACGGCTCCTCCACTATGCGCCCAACGACAAGTGAGGAGTTCAACATGATCCACATAGATACTCTCAGCAAAACGTTTTCAGGCGGGAAGGGGCTTGACCGGGTCAGCCTGCACATCAAGCCCGGCGAAATGGTCGCGCTCATCGGCTCGTCCGGTTCCGGAAAATCGACCCTGATGCGCCATATCGCGGGGCTCATGCCCGGCGACGCCGACGGCGGGCGGATCGAGGTCGCGCAGCACCTCATCCAGGACAAGGGCGTGATCAGCCGCGACATCCGAACCATGCGGGCGGAAATCGGCATGGTCTTCCAGCAGTTCAATCTGGTGGATCGCATGTCCGTTTTGCGCAACGTCATGCTCGGCGCGCTGTCGCGCACGGCGCTGTGGCGCAGCCTGCTGGGCTTCTTCCATGAAGAGGACGCCCGGCTTGCCTACAAGGCGCTGGCCCGCGTCGGCATCATGGAAAAGGCGCATCAGCGCACCTCCAACCTCTCCGGAGGGCAGCAGCAGCGCGCCGCCATTGCCCGCGCCCTTGTGCAGCGCGCCCGCGTCCTGCTGGCGGACGAGCCCATTGCCTCGCTCGATCCGGAATCGTCCCGCAACGTTATGGAAACGCTGCGCGATCTGAACCAGAAGGACGGGCTCACCGTGCTCGTGACCCTGCATCAGGTCGACTACGCGCTGTCCTTCTGCCCCCGAACCATCGCCTTGAAGCATGGCCGGGTCGTGTACGACGGGCCGAGCGCGGAACTGACCCCCGCCTTCCTCAAGCGGCTCTACGGTACGGAATGCGACTCCCTGTTCGCCCGCCAGGAAAGCGACATCCGGCGGAATCCGCCCCTGACGCAGGTTCAAGTGGCCTAACCCTCAACAACAAGGATTTGCCATGTTTTCACGTTTCCTGATCGCCGTTGCGGCGGCGGCCGTCGTCCTTGGCGGTTCCGTTTGTGCCAAGGCTGCGGAAGTCCTGAACTTCGGCATCATCTCCACGGAATCCTCCCAGAACCTCAAACAGTTGTGGGACCCCTTCCTCGCCGACATGGAAAAGGCCACCGGCTTCAAGGTCAAGGCGTTCTTCGCTTCGGACTACGCCGGGATCATTGAGGGGATGCGCTTCAAAAAGGTCGATCTCTGCTGGATCGGCAACAAGGGCGCCATCCAGATGGTGGACCGTTCCGACGGTTCCGTTTTCGCCCAAACCACGGCGGCGGACGGTACGGACGGCTACTACTCCTTGCTTGTGGTGAACAAGGAGAGTCCGCTCAAGAGCGTGGACGACGTGCTCAAGAACGCGGCTGGGCTTCGTTTCAGCAACGGCGATCCCAACTCTACCTCCGGGTTCCTCGTGCCCGGCTACTACGTGTTCGCCAAGAACAACGTCGACCCGAAGAAAATTTTCAAGAACGTGGTTGCCGCCAACCATGAGTCCAACGCGCTCGCCGTCGCCAACAGGCAGGTGGATGTGGCGACTTGCAACAACGAAGCCATCGGCCGCCTCGAAATCGCCCACCCTGAAAAGGCCGCGCAGATCCGCGAAATCTGGCGCTCGCCGCTCATCCCGAGCGATCCGCTGGTGTGGCGCAACAGCCTTCCCGAAAGCACGAAAAAGAAGATCGCCGATTTCATCTTCGGGTACGGCGTGAAGGGTGATGTGGCCCACGCCAAGGCCATCCTCGAAAAGCTCCAGTGGGGGCCGTTCAAGCCTTCGACCAACGCCCAGCTGGTTCCTCTCCGTCAGCTCGAACTGTTCCGCGAAAAGAGCAAGCTGCAGGCCAATGCCGAGATGCCTGCGGCGGAAAAGGCCGAGCGCATCAAGAAGATTGACGAAGCCCTCGACAGGCTGTCCCTGTAATACGCCTCGGCGGCGCGGAGGTTCCCGCGCCGCTTTTTCCCGGCGGGCCCGTACCGCCGGTTTTCCGAAAGGATTGCCATGAGTTCCGAATTTGCTCTGTCCCCTCCGCGCAAACGCCCTATGGAACTGCTGCGCCTCGTGGGTTGGGCCGTCGCGCTGGCGTTTCTCGTCTGGTCGTGGCGGGGGGCGGAAATGCGCCCCATGACCCTGATTACCGAGTCGGGCAACATCCTCACGCTGATTAAAGACTTCTTCCCGCCCGACTTCACGGACTGGCGGCTGTACGCCACGGAAATGGTCGTCACCCTGCAAGTCGCCATCTGGGGCACGCTGCTCGCCGTGGTCTGTGCCGTGCCGCTCGGCATCCTGTCTTCCGACAACATCGTGCCGTGGTGGGTCTACCATCCCGTGCGCCGCCTCATGGACGCCGCCCGCGCTATCAATGAAATGGTGTTCGCCATGCTGTTCGTGGTCGCCGTGGGCCTTGGCCCCTTCGCGGGCGTGCTGGCGCTGTGGGTACATACCACGGGCGTCCTCGCCAAGCTGTTCTCCGAGGCCGTGGAAGCCATCGAGCCGAGCCCGGTCGAAGGCGTGCGCTCCACGGGGGCCTCCTTCCTTGAGGAAGTCGTATACGGCGTCATCCCGCAGGTTTTCCCGCTGTGGATCTCCTATTCGCTGTACCGCTTCGAGTCCAACGTGCGCTCCGCCACCGTCGTGGGTATGGTCGGCGCGGGCGGCATCGGCATGGTGCTGTGGGAGCTGATCCGCAGCTTCGCCTTTGAGCAGACCTGCGCCGTCATGGCCCTCATCGTGCTGGTCGTGGTGGTCTTCGACATGCTCTCGCAGCAGCTGCGGAAGAGGGTGCTGTAATGCCCGCCCGCTATGCCGTGTACTACGCGCCTTCGGCGGGCGATGCCCTGCATCAGGCGGTGACCCCGCTGCTGGGCCGTGATGCCCTCGGGGGCCTGAATGTGCCGCAGGCGACGCCTCCGGGTGTGGATCCCGTTTTCTGGAAGGCGGTCACCCGCGTTCCCGCCCATTACGGATTGCACGCGACGCTCAAGGCGCCTTTCGAACTCCGCCATTCGGGAATGGACAGCCAGCTGTTGCGCTCCACGGGTGAAGTGGCGTCCCGCTTCCTTCCCTTTGCAATTCCGTCCCTGTCCCTCGCCTATCTGGGCAAGGAGGAAAAAGGCTTTTATGCGCTCGTTCCCTCGACGAAATGCTCTCTGCTGTCCTTTCTGGAGCGCGCCTGTGTGATGGATCTGGATGCCTTCCGGGCTCCCCTGAAAACCGAGGATGTGGCCCGGCGCGGCCATCTGTCCCTTGAGGAACGCAGCAACCTGTATATGTGGGGCTACCACCGCGTCCTTGATTCGTTCCAGTTCCACATCACGCTGACCGACGGCATTGCCGACGCGGGATTGCGTGCGCTTGTGGGCGCGGGCCTGCGCAAGGCGCTGGAAGGCGTGCTGGACGCTCCGCTCCGTATCGATGCCCTGACCCTTTTCAAACAGGAAAACCGCAACCGGCCCTTTTCCGCCGTGGCGCGGCTTCCGTTCGCCAACGTACAGACTGCACAGGAAACAGCATGATGTCTCTCACCGTTCGACAAGAAAGGATGCGGCTGTTGGCCCTCGCATCCGTGGAGCGTCTCGAAGCGGGGCTCTCCGCCATTACGCCGCCGGATTACGAGGTAGTCCGCGGGCCGGAAACCGGGCTGGTCATGATCCGGGGCCGCGTGGGCAACACCGGCGACGCCTTCAATATGGGCGAAGCGCTTGCGACGCGCTGCGTGGTCTCGTTGAAGGGCGGCTGCCTCGGGTATGCGTGGATTCTGGGCGAGGATGCCCGCCGCGCCGAGCTTGCCGCCCTGTACGACGCCCTCTGGCAGCGGGACGGCTATGCGGAACCCCTTGATCGGGAACTGCTCCCCGCGCTGGAAGCGGAACGCGCCCGCCGGGTGCGGGAGGATGCCGCCGCCGTCGAGCCTACCCGCGTTGATTTCTTTACGCTTGTCCGAGGAGAAGACTGATGCCGGCCTTTTCCCAACCCGTATTCGATATGCAGCGGGTGTTCCGCGTTGTGCTCGATGCCATGTCCCGTCCCGCGCGGCTTTGCCGCCTGCCCGTATTCCCGCAGTCCGTGCCGGACGGCCTTTCGCCCGTGCTGGCGGATCTCGCCCTGACCCTGTGCGACGGCGAATCTCCGCTCTGGCTTTCTCCGGGCCTGCGGAAGGATGAAACGACAACGTGGCTCCGTTTCCACTGCGGCTGTCCGATCGTCGAAGAGGCGGACAAGGCGGCCTTCGCGCTGGTGGCGGACGCTTCCGAACTGCCGCCCCTGTCCGCTTTCGCGCAGGGCGTTCCCGCTTACCCCGACCGTTCCGCAACCGTCTTGCTTGCCGGTCTGGCCTTTGATGCGGGAACCCGTTTCCGTGGTTCCGGCCCCGGCATCTGCGGGGAAAGTACCTTCACCTGCACGTTGCCCGAAGATTTTGCGGAGCGGTGGCGCGAGAATACGTCGGGCTTCCCGCTCGGCGTGGACATGCTGCTGTGCGGCGCCGACGGCGTGGCCGGTCTGCCGCGCACCACGCGCCTTGAACGTCTGCCTCAGGAGAGTGCGTCATGTATGTAGCGGTCAAAGGTGGGGAAAAGGCCATTTCCGCCGCCCATGAACTCCTCCGCCGGGAAGGGCGGGGCGACCCCTCCGTCCCCGATCTGGGGATCGATCAGCTGATCGGGCAGTTGCGGCTTGCCGTGGACCGGGTCATGGCCGAAGGCTCACTGTATGACCGGGATCTCGCCGCGCTGGCCATCAAGCAGGCGCAGGGCGACTTGCTCGAAGCCGTATTCCTCGTCCGTGCCTACCGGACCACGCTTCCCCGGTTCGGCAGTTCGCTTGCCGTGGACACGTCAGCCATGCGCGTGCTGCGGCGCATTTCCGCCACATGGAAGGATCTCCCCGGCGGACAGATCCTTGGTGCGACGTTCGACTACACGCACCGCCTGCTGGATCGCACCCTCTCCCGCGCTGAAGCCGGAGCCGCCGGATCTTCCCCTCTTCCAGTAGAACCCGATACGGATTCCCTGCTCGGCGGGCCGTTGCCGCGTGCGCTCGACGCGCTGGTTGCGGAAGGGCTGCTCGAACGGCCCGAGCCGTCGGAGGGCGATGCCTGCCGCGACATCACCCGCCATCCTCTGGAACTGCCCGCCGATGCCCCGGCGGATCGCGGCGTGCGCCTTCAGGCGCTGGCCCGCGCCGACGAAGGGTTTCTGCTCGGCATGGCCTACTCCACGCAGCGCGGCTTCGGCGCTGTGCATCCCTTCACCGGAGAACTGCGCCGGGGATGGGTGGAAGTGTCTTTTTTCTCCGAAGAGCTCGGCTTCGATGTCGTTATCGGCGAAATCGAGCTGACCGAATGCGAAACCGTGAGCCGCTACACCGGGACGGCCCGCCCGCCGTGCTTCACGCGGGGCTACGGGCTGGTTTTCGGCAACAACGAGCGCAAGGCGCTGTCCATGTCCATCACGGATCGCGCCCTCCGCGCCAAGGAACTGGACGAACCCGTCGTCGGCCCGGCGCAGAATCCCGAATTCGTGCTCCTGCACGGCGACAACGTGGACGCCTCGGGTTTTGTCCAGCACATCAAGCTGCCGCATTACGTGGACTTTCAGGCCGATCTTTCCCTTATCCGCGGCTTGCGCGCCAAGCCGCAGAACGACAAGGATATCTAGATGCCACAGACCGACGTTTGCGCGGACGCGCCGCTTGAGGGCTATGCGTTCGCCTATCTTGACGAAACGACCAAACGCATGATCCGGCGGGGGCTCCTCAAGGCCGTTGCCATCCCCGGCTATCAGGTGCCGTTCGCCAGCCGCGAGATGCCCATGCCCTGCGGATGGGGGACCGGCGGGATTCAGGTTACCGCGAGCATCCTCGGCAGGGACGACGTGCTCAAGGTCATCGATCAGGGCTCCGACGACACCACCAACGCCGTGTCCATCCGGGATTTCTTCCGCAAGACCACCGGCGTCGCCACCACGACCCATACGGACGAGGCCACCATCATCCAGACCCGCCACCGCATCCCCGAGCAGCCGCTCACCGAGTCGCAGATCATGGTGTATCAGGTGCCGCTGCCGGAGCCGCTGCGCTGGCTTGAGCCGAGCGAGCAGGAAACCCGCACCCTCCACGCGCTGGAGGAATACGGGATCATGAACGTCAAGCTGTACGAGGACATCGTGCGCCATGGGACCATCGCCACGGGCTTCGATTACCCCGTGCGCGTGGCCGGGCGGTACATCATGAGCCCTTCGCCCATCCCGCGTTTCGACAACCCCAAGATGCACCAGTGCCCGGCGTTGCAGCTCTTCGGGGCTGGGCGCGAAAAGCGGCTGTACGCCATCCCGCCGTATACCGACGTGGAAAGCCTCGATTTCGAGGATTACCCCTTTACCGTGCAGTCGTGGGACGAGGCCTGCGCCATCTGCGGCTCCACGGACACCTATCTGGATGAAGTCATCCTCGACGATCAGGGGAACCGCATGTTCGTATGTTCCGATACCGACTGTTGCGCCCGCCGCGCCGCCGTGCGGGACGGGCAGGGAGGCGCGCAATGAAAGACTGGAACGCCGCCCCCATCCTGTCGGCCCGGAACCTGACCCGCCGTTACGGGGAGCATATCGGCTGCCGTGACGTCTCCTTCGACCTCTGGCCCGGCGAAGTGCTCGGCATCGTGGGCGAATCCGGGTCGGGCAAAAGCACGCTCCTGAACATGCTTTCGGGACGCATGGAACCGACCTCCGGAACGATCGCCTACCGCGACGCCGCCGGGCGTGAGCGGAATATCCACGCGCTGCCGGAAGGCGAAAAGCGCCGCCTCCTGCGCTCCGAACTCGGATTCGTGCACCAGCGCCCCTCGGACGGCCTGCGTATGCAGGTCAGCGCCGGGGCGAACATCGGCGAAAGGCTGATGGCCGAAGGTGCGCGACATTACGGCACGTTGCGCGGCAGGGCCCTGCAATGGCTGGAGCGCGTGGAGATCGACGCCGGGCGCATCGACGACAAGCCCGCCCTCTATTCCGGGGGAATGCAGCAGCGCCTGCAAATCGCCCGGAACCTCGTCACGTCGCCGCGTCTGGTGTTCATGGACGAGCCCACCGGCGGCCTTGACGTGTCCGTACAGGCCCGTCTGCTCGACCTCTTGCGCCATCTCGTGCTGGACATGGATCTGGCGGTCATCCTCGTCACCCACGATCTCGCCGTGGCCCGCCTGCTCTCGCACCGGCTCATGGTCATGTACCGGGGGGAGGTCGTGGAAACGGGGCTCACCGATCAGGTGCTCGACGATCCGCATCACGCCTACACGCAACTCCTCGTCTCTTCCATCCTGCAAGGGTAAGCCATGAACACTCCCATCATCGAAGTCCGAAACCTGAGCAAGACCTTTGTGCTGCACCAGCAGGGCGGGGTGGCGATCGAGGCCCTTTCCGGGATCAGCTTTTCCGTGGACGCGGGCGAGTGCGTCGCCCTGCACGGGCCGTCCGGCGCGGGCAAGTCCACGCTCCTGCGCGCCCTCTACGGCAACTACCTCCCCACGGGCGGCTCCATCCGGGTCCGCTGCGGCGGGGAGGATGTGGACATCACCAGCGCCGCTCCCCGGACCGTCATCCGGCTGCGGCGGGGCTGCATCAGTTATGTCAGCCAGTTCCTGCGGGTTATCCCCCGCGTGAGCACGCTGGATCTGGTCGCGGAGCCGCTGCTTGAGGCGGGCGAAGGGCAGGCCGCCGCCCGCAGCCGCGCCGAAGGGCTGCTTGCCCGGCTGAACCTGCCCGAACGCCTGTGGCATATTGCACCCGCCACGTTTTCCGGCGGCGAGCAGCAGCGGGTGAACATCGCGCGCGGCTTCATCCGCCCGTCCCCCATTCTCCTGCTCGACGAGCCCACGGCCTCGCTGGACGGCGCGAACCGGCAGGTGGTCATCGATCTGATCCGCGAAGCGCGCGGGAACGGGGCCGCCATCGTGGGCATTTTCCACGACGACGTGGCCCGCGAAGCCGTGGCCGACCGCACCATCCCCGTCAGGCGCCCGTAACCTTTTTCATCAAGAGCATACAGCCATGAACGAAACCGTATTCACCAACGCCAAGCTGATCACCCCCGACGCGGTTGTCGAAGGCACCCTCGTCGTCCGCGACGGGCGCATCGTCTCTCTCGACAACGGCGCGAGCTCGCTCGCGGAACGCATCGATCTGGAAGGCGACTACCTGATGCCCGGCCTTGTGGAGCTTCACACCGACAACCTCGAAAAGCATTTCATCCCGCGCCCCAAAGTGCTCTGGCCTCAGGGCGTGCCCGCCTTTTTCGCCCACGACGCCCAGATCGTCGCGTCCGGGATCACGACCGTTTTTGATGCCCTGTCCGTGGGCGAGTACCACGACAAAGGCCGTATCGCCATGCTCGGCAAGGCCGTAGGCGCGCTGAACAGTTGCCGCTCCACCGGGAAGCTCCGGTCCGAACACCTGCTGCACCTGCGCTGTGAAGTGGCCGATCCCCGGATGCAGGATCTTTTTTTCCCGCTGTCCGATACGCCCGCGCTCAGCCTCGTGTCGCTCATGGACCACACGCCGGGCCAGCGCCAGTGGCGCGATACCTCTTCCTACCGCACCTATTACAGCAACATCGCCTCGTGGACGGATGAGGAGTTCGAGCAGGTCGTCGAACGCCTTCAGACCGCGCGCGACGGCTGCGCGGAGGACAATGCCGCGTCCGTTATGGCTTTCTGCCGGGAGCGAGGCCTGCCGATGGCAAGCCACGACGACACGCTTGTGGAACACGTTGAAGAAGCCCTCGGCAACGGCATCGCCATCAGCGAGTTCCCCACGACGATGGAGGCGGCGCGCCATGCCTCCGAAAACGGTATGCTCGTGCTCATGGGAGCGCCCAACGTGGTGCGCGGCGGGTCGCACTCGGGGAATATCTCCGCGCTGGAGATCGCGCAGGCGGGGTATCTGGGGAGCCTCTCCTCGGACTATGTGCCCGTCAGCCTTCTTGAAGCGGCGTTTGCCCTCAGCGAAGGCGGGTATATGTCCCTTCCGGCTGCGGTGGGGCTCGTGACCGCCAATCCCGCCGAAGCCGTGGCCCTCACGGATCGCGGCAGCCTCGAAGTGGGGCGGCGGGCGGATCTCGTGCGCGTGAGCATGGTTGAGGGGCAGCCCGTGGTTCGGAATGTCTGGCGGGAAGGCGCGGAGGTTTTCTGATGCGGCAGGGCCAGCTTGTTTACGTCATGGGCGCTTCGGGCTCGGGCAAGGACAGCCTGCTGCAGGCCTTGCGTCCCCGTTTGCGGGGGGTACCGGTGGCCTTCGCCCGGCGGTACATCACGCGGCCCCTCTCTGCTAAGGGCGAACGCCATATCGCCGTTTCCCCGGAACGGTTCGCGGCTATGGCGGCGTCGGGGGAGTTCGTGATGGACTGGCGAAGCCACGGCCTCCGGTACGGCATCGGGAAAGGCGTAGAAACAACTCTCGCCCACGGAGGCGTGGTGCTTATGAACGGCTCGCGGGAGTATCTGCCCGAAGCGCTCCGGCGTTTCCCCAGCCTCGTCCCCGTGCTTGTGGAAGTGGACGCTTCCGTACTTCGGGCGCGTCTGCTGGCGCGGGGCCGGGAGCAGGGCGGGGATATTGAGGAGCGCATTGCCCGGGCTTCGATGCCTGCTGAATATCCGGACGGGGTGCTCCGTATCGATAACTCCGGTGAACTCGCGGAGTCGACGGCGGCTTTTTACCGGATGGTTGCGCGGTTGATTGAAGAAAAAACGGATTTTCGTCAGTAAAACGGATCGGGAATCCTATCCCGGCAATTCATATTGTTACCGAACGGAAAAGGAAGCGGCAGCTTCCTTTTTTCTTCGATGCAACGGAACTCCTTTTGTGTAACCTCCCCACCAGTCGAAATTTTCGCGGGTGGGGGCGTGGGGGAGGGGCCTTTTTCAAAAGGCTCCCTCCCCCACATTTTTACATCCCTACCGGAACCGTTCCGGCCATGATGCCGCACCCCTGAGGAAGATCCAGCGGGAGGCGGCGGATGTCTTCAAGCCCCGCGTTCCGCATGAATCCCGCAAGCTCCTGCCTTGTATAGGACTGCCCGTCAGGCGTTCCGACAAGCATGTTGAGATCGAACAGCGCCGGATGCTGCGGTCCGCTGCGGTTGTCGTCGAGGATGAATTCCTGAATGAGCAGGAGGCCGCCCGGGACGAGCGACTGCGCGGCCTTCCGCACGATGTTGGCGGACTCGTCAAAGCCCGCGCCGTGCAGGATCTGGGAGAGCCAAGCCACGTCGAATCCGCCGGGAAGGTCTTCGGTGGTAAAATCCCCGCCCGCGAAGGAGATCCGGTCGGCCATGCCGGAGTCGGCGATGACGCGTTCCGCAAAGGGGCGGGTTGTGGGGAGATCGAAAACCGTGGCGCTCAAGCCGGGGTTGCGGCGGCAGAAGTGGATGGCATAGGCCCCGGTCGCGCCGCCGAGATCGAGCAGGTGGGAACGGCCGGAAAGGTCGATGTGCGGAACGCTGCGTTCCGCCTGTGCGTTGGCGATGTTGTACATCCCCATGAGGAAACTTTCCCGCTCGCCCGTATCTTCGGTATCGACGGAAGAGCGGTGGCGGGTCGGCCTGTTCTCGCGGACGGACTCGTCCAGCTTGGACCAGCCGGGCATAAGATGGCGGTGATGTTCCACTATATGCCCGAGATAACCGGGATTGCCCCGGCACAGGTGATCCCGCGAGAAGGGCGGCAGTTCGCAGGTTTCGCCTTGACGGATCAACAGGCCCATTGCACACAGGGCGGTTAGAAGGCGGTCGAGGCTTTGGGGGACGCATCCTGTCCGATCGGCGAGTTCCGTCACGGTCATCGGCCCGCCGGACAGAGGGGTGAACACGTCCAGATGCACGGCGGCGTGGATGGCGCAGCTTTCCCAATACATCCCGGAAGCGTGGAGCAAGGCGGAAGGGGTCCAGTCTTTCATAACGCACCTCCTGTGTTTCTTTGGAGTAGCATCCCTCGCACTTTGCCACAACCGCCGAGATTCGATGAAAGCGGCAGCCTGAACCGGAACGGACCAGTGCCGGCAGGCAAACGCCGATGCCCTGTGCGTGGCGTGGCCGGGCTTTCTTGTGGGGGAACACCGTTGCCGTTGGTTGATTGGGGCGTGCTCCGCCTTTGTGCGGATCGGTCGCTACGCTTTTTTCTCGGCTCCCCATACCTGCCGACAGGGCTGCTCGCGTTGCCATAGTGCGTGAAGTATGTCCATGACGGCATCTTCCCACGTCCCGTGTGTGGGGAGATGCGCGTTGCTGAAGTTGGCGGGGAGAGCCGTTATCTTTTTTTGTCGCATTAGTATGTTTTTATCCGTCATTTAAAACTGCTAAAAAACATGTTGTTTCTTTATTTGACTGATTTTGGTTTGAATGGCCTTTTTAAAAAACAGATAACCGTGTTTTTGCACAGGGTATGTTCTCCGAAAACACTATGATTTCTTTGAGAAAACATATAGGGTACATATAAGATCCGGCAGCGTTCCGGAAGGTCAGAGCCAAACGGCATGTTCGGGCATGTCGCTTCACATAACACTAGAGGCAAGGAACAAGGTCGGAGCATGAGAAGGCATGGATACGGGATATCCGTTTTCGGGGCGATCGTCTTGTGCTGTTTGTTCTTTTGCTTTCCCGCGCAGTCAGACGACAACGCCGTTTCCATCCGGGTGGGGTATTATGAGGATGGGGACTACATGTCCCGTGGCCGGTCCGCTGAATATATCGGTTTCAATATCGAATTTTTGCAGAAGCTCGCCAAGGTCGGCGGGATGCGTTATGAAATGCTGGATGAGGGCAGCTGGGAGAACGCATGGCATCAGCTTTTGGAAGGGCACATAGACATGATCCCCGCCGTGTTCCGCACGGAAGAACGGGAAAAAGAGGTTCTGTTCTCCAACCTGCCCATGGGTACGCTTTATGTTACCCTCAATGTCAGAGTTGACGACAAACGGTACGGTTACGAAGATTTCAGCTCCTTTCAAGGGATGCGGGTCGGCATCATCCGGGGCAGCAGCGACGGAGAGCGTTTCCAGCGTTATTGCGAGAAGTTCGGCGTCAAACCGATCATCGTTCCCTATGCCGAGACGCAGGCGTTATTGAGCGCCCTTGAGGACGGGACGCTTGACGGCGTCGCCATCACCCACCTTGGCCGCAGCAGCACGTTCCGGAGCGTTGCCCAGTTCTCTCCGGAGCCGGTGTATATCGCTGTGGCGAAGAACAGGCCGGATTTGCTCGCCCGTCTTGATGCGGCGATGAATGCCATCGTGCTGCGCGATCCCAACTATATGATGCGGCTGTACGACAAATATTTTGCCGTCAGCATGGCGCAACAGCCGGTCTTCACCAAGGAAGAGGAAGCGTTCCTCAAACAGGCGGATGTGGTTGTCGCGGCGTATGATCCTTCGTGGGCGCCGCTGGAGTATACCGATACGGAAACTGGGATGTTCTCCGGCGTCACATCGGATCTGCTGTCCACTTTTTCAAGATACACAGGGTTGCGTTTCCGTTTTGAGCCGATAGATCAGGCCGAAGCGCTGGAAAAGGTCAAGAAAGGGCTTATTGATATGGTCTGCTCCGTAACGGGGGATTACCTCTGGGACGAGCGCAACAAGATGTATACCACCCGTTACTATCTGCGGGCGCCCATCATGCTTGTGCGGACCAAGCAGCCGCAAGCCATCGAACGGATTGCCCTGCAAGGAGGCTACTGGTTCTCGGAGCATGTGGCGGCGGATCACCCAGGCAAGGAAATCATTTTTTACAAGAACGTACGGGAATGTTTCGATGCGCTGCTCAAGGGCGACGCGGATGCGGTTTACGCGAACGTCTATGTGACCAACTATTTGCTTACGGAACGCCGTTACGAATCCTTGGCCGCCACGAGCATGAGCAAGTACACGAGCGAAATCTGTTTCGGCATTTCCAAGTGTGCGGACCCGCGCCTGCTCTCCATATTGGATAAGTGCATCCAATATACGGCCCCTGAACGGATGGACGAGCTGGTGCTGAAGAACACCACCAAGCCCCGCCAGATCACGCTGCTCGATTTCGTGGCCCAGCACCTTATTGAGGTCGGGTGCGGGATGCTGGCGGTTTTCGGGGTGATCCTGCTGCTGTTGGTCTATAATCTCGCCATCAAGACGAGGAGCAACCATCGCATACAGGCCTTGCTGTATCGGGACGGGCTGACCAACCTCGACAACATGAACAAGTTCTATGTGGAGTGCGGGAAGCTGCTCCGGAAAGCGCCGAGCGGAAGCTATGCCTTGCTCTACGGGGATATCAATCAGTTCAAGACGATCAACGACAACCTTGGTTTCGCCGTGGGCGATCAGATCTTGCGGGCCTTCGGCGCGATCCTGCAGCGTAACGTCAAAGATGGGGAGTGCTGTGCCCGCGCATCGGCGGACCACTTCATCCTGCTGGTGCGTTATGCCGACTGGGAATCCCTGCTTGTGCGCATAGAAGAAATCGGCATGGAACTGGACGAGTGGCGGCGTATGCAGGACATGGCGTACCGGATCGTCACGGTGTTCGGTGTCTATTTGGTGAACGAGACGGAAGGGTTCGATCTGCACCGCATGTTGGATTTTGCCAACTACGCGCGCAGGAACGCCAAGCAGACGATGAAGAACATTGTCCTTTACGACGAGAAGATGCGGCAGGAAGCGCTGTTGCAGCGCGAACTGGAAGGAAGGCTGGAGATCGCCCTGTCCCAAGGCGAATTCGATGCCTATTTCCAGCCCAAGGTGGACATGCGGGACGGCGCGCTCATCGGCAGCGAGGCATTGGTCCGGTGGAATCACCCTACGCGGGGCCTGCTTATGCCGGGAAGCTTTATTCCGTTTTTCGAGCGGAACGGCTCTGTGGTCGAAGTGGATTTGTACATTTACGAACTGGTTTGCCGGACCGTGCGCGAGTGGCTGGAGCGCGGGATGGCCGTCAATCCCGTTTCCTGCAATTTTTCAAGCCTGCATTTCGACAGCCCGGAATTTCCCGAACTTGTCGCGGCGATCGCGGATCGCCACAATGTACCCCATGCGCTTTTGGAACTGGAAATCACCGAGAGCGCGATCATGCGCAATCCCCAAATCGTCTGTGCGCAGGTGTTGCGGCTGAAAGAGCGCGGCTTCATGATCGCCATCGACGATTTCGGATCTGGGTATTCTTCCCTCGGCCAGTTGCAGCAGCTGATGGCTGACGTGCTCAAGCTCGATCGCAGCTTCGTGCGGCGCGGGATGTTCGGGACGCGGGAACGGATTGTCATCGGCAACGTTATCCACATGGCCGGGGAACTGGGTATGCAGGTCATCTGTGAAGGCGTGGAGAACGCGAAACAGGCTGAAATGCTTATTGAGCTCGGCTGTTATTATGCACAGGGCTTCTACTACGCGAAGCCGATGCCGCGAGACGTGTTTGAGGGGCTTTTGGAGAAAGGCAAAGTTCTACAGGATGAAAAAGAAAACAAGAAGGGAGCCTGGCAACGGAAGCCTTAAGCCCTGTGAAGGCCGAAGCGATTTCCCCTGTGGATTCAAAAAACTCTCTGTAACGGTATAAAAGGCCATGTACGGGAACCTTTCCCGTACATGGCCTTTCCTTTCCGTCATGGGAGCGGAACAGTAAACGGAAAATGAGGCGATGCCATAAAGTGCTGGCGTTGAGGAACATCTCTAGTGTATTCTCTTTTCAACAAAGAGCTGTCTGTACGCTCCGTTTCCGGAGGAATGCGGGTCCCGTTCAGACTGTTTGAGGGAGGGGCGGATGAGCATCCGTTGGGTTACGTCTCTATTGGGCCTGCTGCTTACCGTAACGATCATGGTTACGGCAGGCTTATCATGGAATGTGTACAGCTCGTTCACGAAAATGGTTGAGGCCGACGTCCAGTACCTGAACCTGATGCAGGTCAGCCGGGAATTGCTCCAGAGTTCCTATGATCTGACCCGCAAGGCGCGGGAATACGTCAATACGGGCGATGAGGCTTCCGAGCGGGCGTATTACGACATCCTTGCGCAGCGGTCCGGAAGGGTGCCCCGGAAGAGCTCCCTTGCACCGGGAGAGACGATCAGCCTTCCGTCTCTGCTGGAGCGCTATGGAGCCAGCCGGGGAGACATGGAGTTTTTGGCGACCGCCCTGCGTCGTTCCGATGATCTGTCGATTACGGAAATCGAGGCCATGCAGGCGAGCAAGGGAGAAGCCTTGTGCCCTGACGGTTTGCACAGCGGATCGGACACAATCGATGTGGAGTATGCCCGCCGCCTTCTTTTTAATGCCGCCTACCAGAAACGGGCTGGTGAGATCATCAAGCTTGTCGAGTCGGGGATCACCAGCATCCTTGACCGGAAGTCCCATCAAATCGAAGCGTACAAGCGTTCTGTCGTATACCATATGAAGGAGTTGGGAGCTTCCATAGCGGTCGTATTCCTCATCGCGCTCATGTGGATCTGGTACGGGATGAAGAAGGTGAGCCAGCCGCTCCGTGAGACCACGCTGTTCGCGCACCGGGTCGCGGAAGGCGAAGCGGAATCGTCCATTGCCGTCAGCGGGCATGACGAAATCGCGGAACTGCGGGCCATGCTCAACGTCATGCTTAGCAGCCTGCAAAAAAATGCCCTCATGCTGCGTGAGCTTTCCTATATTGATCCGCTCACGGCCCTCTGGAACCGCCGCCGCTTCCGTGAGGTGCTGTCCGATGAGCTGCGGCGCGTGCAGGAAGAGAAAGGGAAGGGTTTTGGGTTGGCGTTCATCGACGTGGATTGCTTCAAAGGCATCAACGATACGTTCGGCCATGCCGCCGGGGATATGGTCCTGCGGGAGTTCGCAAAACTTGCCAGAGGGATGCTCCCCGACTCGGCGACGTTCGCACGGCTCGGAGGGGATGAATTCGTGCTGCTCCTGCCTGATGCCGATGAGGGTGCCTTGTTCCGCCAGCTTGAAGAGATCCGGGTGGCCTGTACGGCAAAGCCGCTCGTCCATGCCGATCGGGAGGTGCGTTTCAGCATCAGCGCCGGAGGGTATCGGTTTACGTCTTCGGGAGCCATCGATACGCCCGAGGAGAACGAAAAGACGATTTCCGATTTGTTCCGGTATGCGGATTCCGCGCTTTACATGTCCAAGCAGGCGGGGCGCGACCGGGTGACGCTCTGGAGCCCGGATTGTTCATTTCCCTGTGCTGAGGGCCGCTGGAAGGAACAATCCGTTTCGGATGACGTTTGTTAGGGGGCGGAGAGGAAGCGGGAAAGGCGGGATACGTGACGCCGATCACGGCAAATCATGCCGCATCGGATAAGATGGGGTATTCCGCCTGAAAGGAGCCGTCCGTGAGCATCATGCGTTCGATTTTGTGCCTTACCCCGTCCTCGCTGGCTTTTGTATTGGGCGGCGCGCATTTCTGGCGTGCCGGACAATACCCGTTTTCCGTCGGCTGTATGCTGTTCGCACTGCTCGTTTGGAGACGGGAGGCGTGGATACGGCAGGTCACGCTTGTGTTGTTGCCGCTGTTGGCCGCGCGCTGGGTGTGGGCGGCGGCGCAGTTCGTGCAGATCCGCATGTTCATGGAACAGCCGTGGATGCGGCTGGCGTGCATCCTGCTCGGCGTGTCGCTGTTTACCGCCACGGCGGCCCTGTTGCTGGAAGGAAAGACGGGGGATGCATGGTATGTGCGCGGCAGGAAGAGGGCGCTCATGCGGACGGCGGCCTTTTTCGGGACGATCGCCATCCTGACGCCGCTGCTTTTCGTCGCACCGCAGGTTTTCCTGACGGAGCGCTTCCTGCCCGGATGGGCGCCGCTCCATATCCTGCTTGCCGGGTTTTGGGCCTCGTGGGTGGCATCGCGGCTTGGGGACAGGGATGCCGCGCCGCGTACGCGCTTATTCATCTGGCGCCTGTTCTCGGTGGTCTTTTTCGTACAGCTCGCCCTCGGTCTTGCCGGATACGGCCTGTTCCTCATGACCGGGAACCTTCATCTCCCCGTGCCGGGCATGATCCTCGCGGCCCCGCTATACCGTGGCGGCGGGCTGTTCATGCCCATTCTGTTCGGCGTCTCCGTACTGCTGGCCGGGGCTGCGTGGTGCAGCCACCTGTGCTATTTCGGGGTCTGGGATACCGTGGCGGCCTCCGGGCGCAAGGCTGTCCCGCCTCCGCGTTGGATGTCTCGCCTCCGGCTGGTTTTCTTTGGGCTCATGCTGGCAGTCCCCGTCGTCCTCCGGTTGTCCGGCGCTCCGACCGGGGTCGCCGTTGCGCTCGGTTTGGCGCTGGGCCTGCTGCTCCTGCCCGTTGCGGTGCTGTTGAGCCGCCGGTACGGTTCCGCCTGCTATTGCCTTGCCGTATGCCCGCTCGGGCTGGTGGCGAACTGGCTCGGCAAGATCGCGCCGTGGCGCATCCGGCGGACCGATGCCTGTATGCACTGCCTCGCCTGTATCCGCGTCTGCCGATACGGTGCGCTGACTCCTGAACGGTTGAAGGAGGGACGCCCGGGCCCAGGATGCACGCTGTGCCGGGACTGTCTCTCCGTCTGCCGTCATGGAGGGCTGACCGTGACCCTGTACGGAAAAACGTGCGGAGCCGCTGAATCCAGTTTTGTGGTGCTCCTCAGCATCATGCATACCGTATTTCTCGCCGTCGCCCGCGTATGACGCCGTAGAGCTTTTAACAGGCGGAAAGCCATTGCTTTGGGGGAGGTTCCTTTGGGGGCTCTCCCCGTTTCTTATGGCTTCCGTAGTGGTATGGAATTTCGGGGGATAGGGCTGGTTGGGATGGGCTTTTTTTCGGCGTTGTTCCACGAGAAAGCCCCGGCTTGGGAGAAAAAGCCGGGGCTGGTCCCTTCCGGGCGTAGGGACGGGGCAAGAGGGCGTTACTTCGAGCTGAAGTTGGGGCCCTGCTTGAATTTGAGGAGCAGGTGCCAGTCGGGGCACCCCGCCGCAAGCTTGCCCTGCGGCTTCAGATCCTTGCCCGCAAAGGCGGGGAAGTCCTTGCCGTAGCGGTAGGCCCGGTGCACCTGCGTTTCGGGATTGTCGTCACGCTTCACGCAATAGGCCTGATCGTCGGTGGAGATGGGATTGTTGTATTCCCAGACCACCTGCTTGTCCGGGGTGACTTCGAAAAGATGCCCGTTGTTGGTGGAGGTGATGAACCAGTTGCCGTTGGGGAGTTTCTGGGCCGCTGACTGGAAGTCGGAATAGAAACTGTTGTGATCCTTGGTTTCGTACTGCCAGACCACCTGATTGGTGGCGGGATTGATTTCCATGACGGAGCTGCGGTTGGCGCTGGGGCGATGCGTGCCGTTGTTGAAGATGGAAATGTTGCCGTTGGGCAGCCATTCCACGTCGTGCGAGCCGAAAAGCACCTGATCGCCGTCGTCGTGGTAGCCGGAAGGCGCCTTGCCCATGCCGTGGGTGGCGGGGTTGCCATAGCGCCAGACGATCTTCTTGGTCTTGCGGTCGATGATATAGATTTCACCGAAGTCGCGCGAGTTGACCGCGTATTGATCGGTCTTGGCATTGTAGCGGACCGAATTCCAGTGGGTCCAGTCGGCGCGGGCGAAATAGCCCATGCTCAGGGGCAGATGCCAGTTGATGTCGATCTGGTCGGGGCCTGTCCCGATGTTGTCCCACACATGCCATTCCCACGCGATTTCACCCTTGGGCGTGACTTCAAGGATGGCGTCGGGCCAGATGCCCTGAAGCGGCTGGCCGTCGGGCCCTTGTCCTGGTGCGGGCATTCCGTTGCGGCTGAGGGCCTTGTCCTTGGGATCGCGGCCCTTGGCGAGGGCTTCGTCATACGTCTTGTTTTCCCAGATCAGGATGGCGGTGTTGCCGTTGGGCAGGCGATCGAAACCGTGGTGCGCGATCTGGCGCGGATTGCTGACCTTGTATTCCCAGACCACCTTGCCGTCCCACGCATACTCGCGGAGCAGGCCGTACCAGCCGCCGAAGTTCACGGGGCTGCCGGCGATCTTCTCCGCGCGGAGCAGGTTCCCGTTGGGAAGCAGTTCCGCATAGAAGGCGGGATGGTCATGCTTCCAGGTATGGACAATATTGCCTTCCATATCGATGAGGTAGGTCTTTCTGCTGCCTGGATCCTGGATTTTGTCCACAATCCATGAAGAAACCTTGGTGTGCGGCGTGAACAGCGTGTAGCCGTCGTAGGCCTTTGCCTTGTCATAGGCCAGCAGCCCGAGGGGGCCGGTGATGGCCTCGTAAGCGCTTGCCGGGGCTGAGAGCATGAACAGGGACAGCAGGGCCGTAGCCAATGAGGTAAGCCTGAACATGGAGACGCTCCTTCTCTTTCGGCCGCGCCCGGCACTTGCGGGCGGGGCCTTCCGCCGTTCCTCGCGGCGGAGGGTGGACCGCGGGCCGCCCGGGGGAGACCCGCGGCGGAATCCTTACAGAACCATCTTCCAGTAAGGGATGGCGAGGAAGAAGAGGAAGATGCCGGTGAGGACCATGCGGGCCGCGAGCACCTTCAGCATATCCTTGAAGAGCATGTAGCCGGAGCTGAAGAAGTAGAGGATAACGGCGTATTCATAAGGGAAAAGGTAGTTGTCGAGGCCGTACTGGAACGAATAGAAGAGGATGCGCGGGTCCATGTTCATCTGTATGCCGAGCTCGGTGACGGGAGACGTCATGGTCGTGGTGGCCGCGAGCGGGGTCAAGAGGAAGTTGGCCAGCGCGCCGAGCACATAGGAGGCCAGGCCGGCGGTTGTGGTGGTCATGCCGTGCAGATAGGGCAGGGTGTTGTTGGCGATCCACGTGGTCACCTTGAGGAAGCCGCCGGCGCTGCCGATGGTCATGCAGCCCATGATGAAGAAGAGGGGTGCGAAGTTGACCTTGCTGAACTTGGGGCCGTCGAGGAGCCGGACGCCGGGGAGGAAGGCCGCAAAGGTGACGCCGATGAGCACCAGCCCGGCGGCGACGCCGTGCAGCTTGTCCGTGGCGAGCAGGATGAGGGTAACGAGCATGAGGATGGCGGCGCGCTTCTGTTCGGACGTCACCGGGCCGAGTTCCTGATACTTGGTCTGCAAGGTGGCGCGCAGGGCCTGCCGATCCACCTTGGAAGGGAGGATCAGCATGACCAGCCCCACAGACATGAAGGTATACAGCATACCGGGAAGGAAGTTATGCATGGCGTATTCCATCCATGTGCTGCTGATGCCGGAAGCTTTTTGCAGCAGGCCCATGCCGAGCACGAGGTCCGCGCCGCCCGTGAGGTAGCACAGTTTGGTCGACGCCACGGCGAGGCAGCTGGTAAGGATGACGGCGGTGGCTTCGCGGCCCTTGGCCTTGAAGTCCAGTGCGTCGCACAAGCTGATGCCGATGGCGCAGAAGATGGCGGCCTTGCCTGTGATGGCCGGGACGAGCGGGGCCACGATGGATACGGCGAGGGTAATGCCGATAAGAGTGCCGGTGAAACTGCCGCCCATGCAGCGCACGCAAGTCAAACCGATGCGCTTGCCGAGGCCTGTTTCCTGTAGGATCTTGCCGAGTGCGAAACCGCCGATGACGATAAGGGGCACTTCAGAAAGCCACGGAGAATATACAACCTGCTGTTTGACGCCGCACAGGACAATGTAGAGTACGGGAAGGATAAGGCCAACGGCAATTTCATTCATTGCATCCATAGCCCAAATGCAGATTGCCCATGTCGTAATGGAAAGGAAGAGGGCCATATGGTGCGTGACGGTTTGCCCGTCTATGGGCATTGCCCAGTAGACAATCAAAGGTATCGCAAAAGATATGAGCCACTTTAAAGCCAGAGAACAGTTTTTTCCCGTCATCGGCAGAGTCATGATCTTCTCCTCCAGAGAGTGGTACGGAAAGCTTGAAGTGACTCTAGCTGTAAAAGAGAATACGTGATGTAACGGTTGCTACATTTTTCTCAAGGACGGATATTTTTTGTCTCCTATGAAGAAAAAGTTGTACAGGCCGGGCCCGGAAAGGATTGCCCATGCGGTGAGAGTGATGTACAACCCGTTGTCGATAAAACTTTTTTGTTGGGCAACGTATCTGGTTATTCGCCTTGTACGGGATAATGGCGTTTGCGCACAAGGAGGCCCCTATGGAGATGAATGACGCGAAACTGATAGAATTCACCCATATACCACCGGAAGCCGGCGTGTGGCGCCAGGTCCTGGATCTCGGTACGCGCCTCCGTTTTCGCAAGGGTGAGGAAATCATGCACGGCGGGGAAAAAGGCGAATACCTCTATTATGTGCACCAGGGGGAAGCCCGGCTGATGCGGACGACGCTCGACGGGCGTGAAAAGATCCTTATGTCCATGCGTTCAGGGACGGTAACGGGTGAAACGCCGTTTTTTGACGAGGTCCCGGCGCGGAGTTCCATCGTGGCGGGAACGGATTGCGTGGTGTATGCCTTCTCCCGTGATTGCGTGCTTCACGAGATCCTTCCAAACTATCCCGCCCTGACGCTGGCGCTGCTGCACTCCCTGGCTTCCAAAGTCAGGGTGTTGTGCAACCAGTCGGTAAGTCTGAGCCTTGAGGAGCTGCCCCCGCGCATTTGCCGATTCCTGCACCTACGCATGCGGGACGACGGGGGCGCTCCGAATCCCCGCGTGTCGCCGGGGCTGAACCAGCAAGAGCTGGCGAACCTGCTCGGCGTGCATCGGGTGACGCTCAATAAGGCCCTGCGCGAGCTGGAGCGGGAAGCGGTGCTCGGCCCGTACTCGCGGGATGAGGTGTACATCGTGGATATGGAACGTTTTCACGAACTGTCTTTAAAATAGCAAAGGCGGGGCGCTGCCGAGGAGAACTTTTTTTGAGGAGACGGGACGGCATACCCCATAGAAAAATCGCCCCGGATCGGTCCGATCCGGGGCGATTGATTTTGGACTGGGGTCAGTTCGCGGGAGCGGGCTGGGCCGCAGGAGCCGTTTCCGCTGCGGGAGCCGGTTCTTCAGGGGCGGGCAACGGCGTGGCTTGCGGTTCCGTGGCGGCGGGGGCTTCAACGGGAGTGGAAGGTGCGGGAGCGGCCTGCTCGTCAGTTGCCGGGGCGTCCGGTCCGGAAGGCTGCACGGGCGTTTCAGAAGGCATCTTCTCCGTTGCCGGATCTTCCTGAGCCGGAGCGGGCTCCACAGGTGTCGCCACGGCCACAGGAGCGCCAGCCGCCGCATAGTACGCCATCGGAGCCGTATAAACCAGCACCAGGAACGTCAGGACAAGCAAGGCGCCTCCGGCGAAGGAGCGGTTGAGCGCCTTCCAGAGGATGATGCCGAGCAGAACGAGCCCGCAGGTCTGCACCAATGCCGCGACCAATGCCAGCGGCGTGGGCTGCAAGGCGGAAAGCGGCGCGGGGAGTTCGCCGAGGAACAGCGGATAGATGTTCGCTGCGGCGAAGAGGAGGCCGAGGGCAATCAAGAGGATTGCCAGCAGGAGGAAAAAGCCGCGACTGCCGCGCGCGGAAAGGTTCAGTACGCCCTGAGCGGTCAAGACGGCCAAAGGCGGCAGGAGGGGCATCAACAGCACGGGCATGTTCGCGCCAAGCAGGGCGAGGACCGCCAGCGTCACGATGGCGCTGCACCACAGCCAGCCCTGGCCGGGGCGTTGCTTGCGGTTGACCACGATACCCTTGAAGAAGGTACCGATCCGTCCCCAGGGAAGGAACAGCAAGAGCAGCGTCCAGGGAAGCCAGAGGACGGCAAGCAGGGCCACGATGATCCATGAGTCTTGCCCCTGCAGCTTCCATGCTTCGAGGGCGGGGGCCAGATATTCGTTTTCGAGGAGGGTCTTCAGCAGTTCGCGTCCGCCGTCGCCGAAAGCGATGAACGTACCCCATGCGAGGAGCAGGACAAGCAGCAGCCCGAACGCCAGAGCGCCGTCGCGTGCCCCGGCCCGGCGGAACGTTCCGCGCCAGAGGAGGAACACGAGGCTGACAAGCAGCGGAAGGACGAGGCCAAGCAGGCCACCGGCCAGCGCGGACAGGGCGACAAGCGCGAAACCGGCAAAGAGCCATAAGGGGGCGAATGCCTTGATCCATCCGCGGTACAAACAGATGCCGGCAAGGGTAAGGATGGCCGTGAACAGCATGTCGCTGCCTGAAATCCGGGGCAACCCCATACAGGCGAAACCGGTCAGAAGCACCAGGCCGGAAGCGAAGGCCGTGCGCCTGTCGTTGCCGGTGGCCCGGGCCAGAGCCCATGTCAGAAGGATCAGGAAGAGCGCGGACAGGGCGGAGGCGATGGGCAGGAGCTGGACCGGGTAGCCGCTGATCTGCTCGAGTCCGGCGGTCGGTTGTACGCCGGGGATATACGCCGCCAAAGACAGGCTGTCGATGCCGGGGATGAGGCTTAAGGCACTCAAGAACCAGTGGTAGACCGGATAAAGCTCGGGGGAGGGCAGGCCGGACGCGGCGACGCCGAACAGGCCGACGCCCAGATTATGCAGCGCGTGCAGCTCCCGTCCCATAAAAGTCGGCATGGATTGAATAAGCCAGAAAAGAATCAGGACCAGTGGGCCGACGGAGGCGAGCCCGTTGAAACAGCGGGAAGCGAAGCTGGATGTTTGCGGCTGGGCTTCCGGGGCGGGCGACCTGGATACCTTGGCGGCTTTGGGCGCGGGGGCCGCTTTTTCCTCCTGAACGGGGGAAGGTTTGGCGGGAGCCGGTTCCGCCGGGGGCGGCGTTACGGTTTCTGTTTCCGGGGCCGGTGAGGGCTGTGCATCCGTATCCGTGGCCGCCGTTTCCGTCACGGGAGCGACCGGTTCCTCGGAGACGGGCTGGACGGGAGCGGACTGCTGTTCCGCGGAGGCGTTCGGCTCGTCTTTCTGAACGGGGGTATCTGTGCTCATATCTGCTCCTTCGATAGGATTTCAAAACAGCTATCGGGGGAGACTGTATCCGAGAATCGGTCCGGCGTCAGCAAAAGAATCCCCCGGGAACGCCGGGACGCGTCACGAGCCGAACTGCGCCATCCTCCGCCCCGATTCGCGGTAGTGTTCGCGGAGCGACTCTTCCACCGTGGCGGGGTTACGGGTCTGCACGGCTTCGAAAATATCCCGATGCCGATCCACGAATTCCTGCGGAGTGAACAAGACGTTCCAATGGTTATAGAACAGAAATTTGGAGATGTTCGTACAGGCGGAACGGGCCATCTCCACGAGCCGCCGGTTCGCGCAATGGGCGAGCAGGGCGCTGTGGAAGGCGTCGTCGACTTCGGTGAACTCGTACAGGCCCCCCACTCTGGGCGCAAGGCGGGCCATATGCTCGATCATGCCCGAGAGCCGGGCGAGGTCCACGTGGTTCATAAGCGGCAGGGCGGCGGCCACACCCGCGCCTTCAAGGATGCCGCCGATTTCGTATTCGTTCTCTATTTCCTGACGGGTCATCTTGCGGATGTACTTCCCCTTCTGCGGTTCCGACGTGATCAGGCCGTCCTGCGTGAGGATTTGCAGCGCCTCGCGGATTGGTGCGCGGCTGATGCCGAGGCGTTCGGAAAGGATGACTTCCTTAACTTGCTCGCCGGGAGCGAGTTCGCCGTCAAGTATGCAACGCTTGATGAACTCGACAACCTGGCCGCTGTATGTCTGGCGTTTGAACGTGTGCATGACTTCTCCTTCGAAGGGCACATGACGAAAAGGTTCGTAAGGCGTTTCGCAGTGATCGGAAAGCGTGTATCGGGAGAGGCAAGGCGGATAGCATTCTCGATGTGTTTTTCTACAGAATTACTGCATTCTGTAACGGAAATAGGCGCTACGTCAAGATGTTGAAGGACCTTTGTTACAGAAGGGGTATAGAAAGATACATACTGTCTCCATGCAACAAACGGCGCGGGAAACGTTTCAATGCCGTTGCCCGCACCTCAGGGGCTGCAATGCGGGAACGCATTGCAGTAACCGGCCTGCCGTGTGCCGATGGGAAGGGAGCGTATCAGTCGTTGGAGACGAGCAAGGGGTTTTCTTCGTCGGGATATGTGACGATGAGCGAGCGGAACGAGTCCTCTTCAAACAGAAAAGCTTCGACGACAAGCGGATCAAACTGTGTCCCGCGGCCTTCCACGATGATGTTCCTAGCGGTTTCGTGGTCGAAGGCGGGTTTGTACACCCGCTTGGAGATCAGCGCGTCATAGACGTCGGCGAGGGCCATGAGCCGCCCCACGCGGGGGATTTCCTCTCCCTTCAGGCCGCGGGGGTATCCTTTCCCGTCCCAGCGCTCATGGTGCGTATGGGCGATGACCGCGCCAAGGCGCAAAAAGTCGTTGTGCCCGCCCATGCGCTTTTCCGCCCAGCTCAGGGTCTGGTAGCCGAGGGTGGTGTGCTTCTTCATCTCGTTGAATTCGGCTTCCGTGAGCTTGCCGGGCTTGCGGAGGATGCTGTCCGGAATGCCGACCTTGCCGACATCGTGCAGAGGGGCGCAGACGCGGAACAGCTCGATGGTGTCGTCATCGTCGTCCCAGATATCGGGACGCATGAGCCGCAGGCGCTTGGCGAGGATTTCCACGCCGTGCTGCGTACGGCGGACGTGCGCGCCGGTTTCGTTATCGCGGGTTTCCACGACCGAAGCGAGACATTCCACCGTCACGGAACGGGAAAGATACAGTTCCTTGGTGCGTTCCTTGACCAGCGAATTGAGCTCATCGTTGTATTTTTTGAGCGCGACGTGATTCGATACCCGCGCCCGGACGAGGCGGGGCTGGAAGGGCTTGGCGATGAAGTCCACGGCCCCGAGATCGAGCCCCTTGGCCTCGTGTTCCTCGTTCCCCATCGCGGTGATGAAAACGACGGCGATGTTGCTCGTGAGGGGATCGGACTTGAGGCGGCGGCAGACTTCGTAACCGTCCATATCAGGCATCATGATATCCAAAAGGACGATGTCGGGGCGGGGCTCGGAGAGCGCCAGCCTCAGGGCTGTGGCACCGTTGGTGGCAACGCGGACGGTGTACTCGCCGCGCAGGAGATCATCCAAGATGCGGATATTGGCAATGGTGTCGTCGACGACGAGTACCACGGGTTTCTTAGGATAGCCCATTCGGTTCTCTCAATTCCAGATCCAAAAGCTGTGCAAGGTGCAAAAGGCCGCTTTCGGCCTTCTCGAAATCGAAGGTATCAATGGCGTGCTGGATTTCGTTCGTTTCCGCCCCGCACTGCCCACCAAGAAAACGCCTGACGGATCCGAAGGCTTCGCGCGCGGCCGTGTTGTACTGCCGGATGAGCAGGAGGCATTCGCACAGCGCCGGTTGCAGCTTGCGGACATCCAGATTTTCTCCGGCGGCGGGAATGCTCAAAGGGGCTTCGGGGTACGCGGCGATGGCCTGCCCTGCCGCCGCAAGGACACTCTCGGCCGTTGTAACGTAGCCGTATAGGGTGTCAAGAAGGTTGTCGACATTTTCTGCGGAACCCCCTTGCAGGCACTGCTCGAGCTCCACAAGCTGCGTATACAGATCCGTTGCGCCGACGTTGCCGCTGATGCCCTTCAGTTTGTGGACGGACGCCCGGATGGAGGGCATATCGTCCCGCAGCCGGGCCTGCCTGATCTCGGCGTCGGCTTCGGCAAGCTCGCGCCGGAAATCGAACAGGAGACTAACGTACAAGGGAAGGTTGCCCATGACCCGATCAAGCCCTTGCCGTACGGAAAAACCGGGGAGGTGCTCAAGTTCTTCCCGTATGGCGTGCCCCGCCTCGACGCGGGGCCTGGGTTCCGGTGAGGGCGCGGGGGCTTCGCCGGAGAGTGTGGCATGGCGGTTGAGGGCCGTTTGCATGGCCTGCACGTCGAAAGGCTTGCGGAGGACGGCGGTGAAGCCTTTTTGGAGGAGCGCCTCTTCCTCTTCCGGTGAGGAAATGGCCGTGCAGGCGATGATGGGCAGTTCGCCGTAGCGGCTGTCGCTGCGGAGGATATGCGTGAGGGTGGCTCCATCCATAACGGGCATTTCCACATCCGTGAACACAATGGCGTAATGCCGGGTGCGGATAAGGCGGAGTGCCTGAAGGCCGTTGTCGGCGGTATCCGCTTCGGCTCCGAGGGCGAGCAGGATTTCGGCACCGATCTGCTGATTGATGCTTTCGTCGTCGACGAACAGCGTGCGCGGCGTATGCTCTGGCTGGTGCATGGGGTACCTCGGGGCGGCGCTCAGCGCCGGGGAGAGCGGCCGTCCCGGTGTATCCAGCGCGCGAGGGTGGAAAGGAGGACGGAAGGTTCAATGGGTTTGGCGATATAATCCTGCATACCCACGGAAAGGCTCTTTTCCCGGTCGCCGTTCATGGCGTGGGCGGTCATGGCGATGATGGGCAGGTTGTCGAACCGGGCGTATTCCCGCAAGATCCGGGTGGCTTTCAGCCCATCCATGCCGGGCATCTGAATATCCATGAGCACGGCATCGTAGCCGCCTTCCCAGAGTTTTTCCACTGCTTCGAGGCCGTCCCCGGCGGGCTCCACGCTGACGCCGCTGGATTGCAGGATTTCGTTGGCGACCTGTCGGTTGATGGCGTTGTCCTCCGCCAGCAGCACCCGCGCGCCCATAAGTTCGGGGAAGGGGGCGGCGGACGGTTCGGCCCGATCGGGCCTGTCCTGCGGCTGCTCGGCCTCAAGCAGTGCCGAGATGAGGGAGGAGGGCGTAACCGGCTTTGTGATGAGCCGCATGGGAATGTCTTCCCCTTCCCGGATATGGGCAAGGACATCGGGCCGGTCGTGGATGGTGGCCATGAACAGGATGACGGGCCGTTTGGGAAGCGCCGCGCAAATGGCTTGTGCCGTATCCTTGCCGTTCATGCCCGGCATCAGCCAGTCAACGAGGGCGACGCGATAGGGCCTTCCCTCGCGCGCGGCGTCGCGGCAGAGCCGTATGGCCTCTCCGACCGAGGCCGCCGATACGGGATCAAGCTGAAATTCCCGGAGCATACCGCTGAGGATGTTCCGAGAGAGTTCATTGTCGTCAACAATGAGGATGCGTTCTCCATGCAGCGGATGGGAGGGGAGGAGCAGGCGGCGTTCCGGGACGGCCACCGTGCCGAACTCCGCCGTAAAGATAAAGTCGCTGCCATGCCCCGGCGTGCTCCTCACATGGATTTCTCCGCCCATGAGGTTCACGAGGCGTTTGCAGATGGCGAGCCCCAGCCCCGTGCCGCCGTAGCGCCGGGTCGTGGAGTTGTCCGCTTGCGTGAACGATTCGAAAAGGTTGCCGATCTGTTCGGACGTCATGCCGATGCCCGTATCGCTGACGGAGAAGCGGAGACGTGTTTTGCTCCCTTCGTGGCGCTCCTGCGTGACGGAAACAAGGACGTGGCCGGACTGTGTGAACTTGATGGCGTTGCCTACGAGGTTCAGCAGGATCTGGGAAAGCCGGAGCGCGTCCCCTTCCAGTACCGGTGGGACGTCCGGGCTGATCCGGGACAGCAGCTCAAGCCCCTTTTCGGCGGCGCTGAGATCCGCAATGGAGGCGACCTCTTCCAGCACTTGTTCCAGTTGGAAGTCGGCATGTTCCATTTCGAGCTTGCCCGCTTCGATCTTGGAGAAATCCAGAATGTCGTTGACAATGCGCAGCAGGGTGTTTGCCGATGTGCTGATCTGGGTGAGGTAGTCCCTTTGGCGGGACGTGAGCTCGGTTTGCAGCGTCAGATGGGTCATGCCGATGATGCCGTTCATGGGCGTACGGATTTCGTGGCTCATGTTGGCGAGAAAATCGCTCTTGGCGCGTGAGGCCGTTTCGGCTTCCTCTTTGGCCAGCACGAGCTGCTTCTCCAGCTCTTTATTCTGGGTATCGTCGACCAGCCAGCAGATGATGCCCGGGGCGCCTTCATACTCGGTGCGGGTATAGGTGACCCGGAGGTGATGCGGCTGGCCCTGCGCGTCCCGGCTTTTCAGGGCAATGTCGGTGAGCGTGTCTTCAAGCGTGGGGAGCATGGCGGCGGCTTCGCGCAACTGGGGATAGACGCGGGCCACATCCATTTCCTCGCGGAGATCCATCAGTTCCCGAGCACGGGGGTTGCTGTACCGGATGAAACCTTCCACCGCGATAAGCACGCCGATTGGGCTGGTCTTCAACAGCTTTTGGGCAAAGGCAAGCTGCTCGGAAAGCTTTTTTTCCAGCAGCTTCTGCGTGGTCATGTCGGCGCTCAGGCAGAGGACGGCATCCGTTTTTTCATCCTCCTTGCGCAGGGGGACGAGCGTCGTCTGGTAGTAGGCGGTTTTCCCATCCGCATCGGTGCGGGAGTGGGGGAACATACGGGGTTCGCCGGACTCCAGGACGTCCCTCAACACTTTTTCGGAAAGCACGCCTGAAGCCACGGGGAAATCCGTTCCGGGGACGCCGTCGAGGGCCGTTTGCTCCGTAAACCCGAAGATGCTTGCGCACATGGCGTTGAGCTTGCGGCAGCGGCAGGAGGAATCGAACAGGCAGACGGCGGCGGGCAGGTTCTCCAGGAGGGAATTGAGCATGGCTTCCGTGTTCCGCCGGACGAGGACTTCCTTGCGCACTTTGCGGAGCATGAACAACGCGGTCAGTACGATGCCGAGGGCGATGAGAATGACCGTGGCGGTCATTTCCCAGAACAGGTTCCAGGCGATTTCCGCCGAGCGCTGGACGTTGAACCAGCGGTTATGGAAATCCTGCGAGGCCGTGGGGGGAATGCCATCCAGCGCCTTGTCGAGGATGGCGGCAAGCTGTGGCCAGTCCTTGCGGACGCCGATCCGTATGGGCAAACGGTAGGGCGTCACCGCGGCGACGATAACCTGGGGGATATTGTTCAGCCGTATGACGTGGGTTCCCGCGTCGAGGATTTCAAAGACGGCGTCGACTTGCCGCCGTTCCAGCATCTCCAAGGCTTCTCGTGTGGTCCGGGCCTCCACAGCCCTGATTTCCGGAGAGGTGTCCTTCAATATGTCCAGCAAGCGCTCCCCTACGGCGGCCACCCGTTTTCCCTTCATATCTTGGAGGCCATTGACGAACGGCGCATCGTTCATCATGAACAGCACGAGGGGCAGCTCAAGGTATGGCCGGGTGAACAGCATGGTTTTACGCGATTCCGGCGTGTCGACGGCGGAGAGGTGCACGTCAAGCTTGCCTTCGCCGAACGGAAGGTGCAGCCCCGTATCGGGGACGGGGTGCGCCACAAAGCGGATCCCGAGCGTTTTTTCAAGCCAGTTCGCGTAGTCGCTGGCGATGCCTTCCTGTTTCCTTTCGGAAGAGAGCGCTTCGAACGGCAGGCGTGAAGCGATGACGCCCAGACGCAGTTCGGGGTGCTGGGCCAACCAGAGTTTTTCATCCGGGGAGAGGATGAGTTCGGTTTCGGAGAAAGCCGCGAAGGAGAACGTCAACACAAACAGAAAGGACCCCAGCATCGTTCGGAGGGCGGGGAAAAGAAAACGGCGGAACGTGTGAGAAGGCATGGCATGTCTGCGTGTTGACGTGGAAAGAGGACCAATGGAAAGATATTTTCAGTAATTTGTATTATAAACTCATTTAGGGTATCAAGCAACCGCACCCGCAGACATTGAAAAAGGATATTTCCATGCCCCACGAAACCACGCACCGATTCCTTGCCTCGGAATTGCCGGTCGCCGAACCGGAATCCTGCCTGTTCCATGTGTTGCCCGTGCCTCTGGAGGCTACGGTGTCGTATGCCGGAGGGACGGCGCGGGGCCCGGAAGCCATTCTTGAGGCTTCCGATCAGCTTGAATTGTGGGATGGCGAATCCGTCCCCGCCGAAGCGGGCATTTATACGTGGCCAGCCGTCGACATTTCCGGCTCTCCGGAAACCGTGCTCGGCAGGGTGGAAGCGGCGGTCGGGGGTATCCTCGATTGCAATGGGCTGCCCGTGCTGCTTGGCGGCGAGCATACCGTCACCTACGGCGCTCTCGCGGCGCTGAAAAAGCGGTTCGGGACATTCGGGATCATCCAGTTCGACGCGCACGCGGACTTGCGCGACAGCTATGAGGGGAGCCCGTGGAGCCATGCGTGCGTCATGCGGCGTGCGGTCAAGGATTTGGGGCTGCCGCTGGCCCAGTTCGGCGTGAGGGCCATGTGCCTTGACGAAGTGGAGGCACGCAAGGAACACGGCGTCACATTCCATGATGCGGCATCCATTGCCCGCAGCGGCCTTCCCGAATCACTGCTCCCTCCGGATTTTCCCCGCCAGGTGTATCTGACCTTTGACGTGGACGGCCTCGATCCGTCGATCATGCCCGCGACGGGGACGCCCGTCCCTGGCGGGCTCGGCTGGTATCAGTCGCTCGACATTGCGGAACGGACGCTGTCCGGACGAGATGTCCTTGGGTTCGACGTCGTGGAGCTGGCTCCGGTGCCCGGAATGCACGCTTCCGATTTCGCCGCCGCCCGCCTTGCATACGCCCTCATGGGAATCGTAGCGCGCGGACGCAGGTAAAGCGGGTCAGCCTTACCACGATAACCGTATGAGGAAGGGGAAAGCTTTTCTAAAGAAAAGCCTTCCCCCTTTTTATTTACGGAAAAACAGAACGCCCCGTAAAGGGCGCTCCGGACATTGACGAAAAGGGATTCGATAAACACGGAATTCTTTGAAGTGGGAGGGGTGGGGCTTGGAAGGGGAGGGGGACCTTTCTCGAAAAGGTTCCCCCTCCCCAGTTTTACATCCATCATTCCCCAATCTCACGTCCCCATACGCCGAGGCGATCGATGATGAACTCGGTGATCTGCTGATGCTCGGCCTTGCCCGTGCCTTCGATGCGCATGGGCGCGCCGAATTCAAAGTGGATGGTCTTTTTGACATCCACCGGGCCGAAATCTTTGAGGAGGTTCCCGTTCCCCCACGCATCGGTCTTGAGCGCCACCGGAATGACCGGAACCCCGGCGCGCTTGGCAAGCTTGACGCCGATGGTATTGAAATGCGCGGGGTCGAAAACGGAACTGCGCGTGCTCTGCGGAAAAACAATGACGGAACGGCCTTGCTTGAGCCTCGCCTCGCCGCCCTCGAGCACCGCGACGAGATCTTCACGGGGATTGCTGCGGCCGACGACGATGGGCTCGCGCGACCCGAGCACGGGGCCGAAGAAGGGATACTTCAGCAGGCTTTCCTTCACCACAAAGGTCACGTCCTTCCACGGCTGGATCATGGAAGGCAGCACAAACGTCTCCAACGTGCTCATATGGTTGCCGATAAAGACGCAAGGGCCTTCCAGTGAACGGAAATGTTCCAGCCCGGCGGCTTCGATGCGGCAGCCCACGGATTCGAGCGCGTGCGCGATGCCCTCGCTGCTTTGGGCCCATGCTTCGCCGTCGTATTGATTGCGCATGGCGTTGCAGCCAGCCTTGAACACGATCCAGATCATGGGCGCGTAGAACCCCAGGTTGGGGCTGATGCGGCTCAGGAAAGAAGGGGTACGCGGGGACGTCAGATACCAGTTGGCGTCGAACAGATGGGAAGATGTCGTCATGAGCGGGACCTAACGGTTTTCGGGTTTGGTGCGTTTCAGGCGCTTGCTCCAGCTTGCCAGGCGGGGCTCCTCCCCATATTCTTTGGGCTGGTAGAACACGCGGTTCCTGACCGAGGGAGGGAGGTAGTCCTGTTCCACCCACGCCTGCGGAAAATTGTGCGGGTATTTGTAATCCTTGCCGTATCCCCATTCGCGCTGGAGCTGTGTCGAGGCGTTGCGCAGATGCAGGGGCACGGACTGCGGGCCGTTGACTTTCACCTCCCGCGCCGCGTTGGCGTAGGCCGCGTAGGTGGAATTGCTCTTGCGCGCAAGGGCAAGGTAGACCACGGTTTCCGCCAGCGGGATGTAGCCTTCGGGCATCCCCACAAACTCCACGGCCTGCTGGCAGGCGACGGCCAGCGGCAGGGCCTGCGGATCGGCCAGCCCCACGTCTTCGGAGGCGGACAGGATGAGCCTGCGGCAGATGAAACGCGGATCTTCGCCGCCTTCGAGCAAGCAGGCCAGATAGTACAGCGCCGCGTCGGGATCGCTGCCGCGGATCGATTTGATGAGCGCTGAGGCGTATTCGTAATGGCTGTCCCCATCCTTGTCGTGGCGGGCCATGATCTCGGGCAGGGTGGCCTTGACGTGGGGCAGGTTGCGTTTCTCCTCCGGCAGGGACGAGGCGTACTCCACCAGGTTGAGCATGGTCCGGGCGTCGCCGTGGGCCGCCGTCGAAAGGAAATCAAGGATCTCGTCGTTCAGGGTGACGGAAAGGGCCGCCGCTCCGCGCTTGCCGAGTTCGAGCAGTTCGGGCCGCCCGAGCTGGCGCAGCCTCAGGACGTGCAGCCGCGAAAGCAGCTGGCGGGTCACGCTGAAAGAGGGGTTTTCCGTGGTCGTGGCGATCATGGTGAGATCGCCGGACTCCAGCAGCGGGAGGAAGAAGTCCTGCTGCGCCTTTGAGAAGCGGTGCAGCTCGTCGAGCACAAGGATATCGACGCCGGTAAGCTGGCGCCGGAGCTGCTGCAAACCGGCCTCGGGAGCGCTCAGGCGCAGGACGTTGCCGCCCCGGGCGCGTGCGAGCAGGAGGGCCAGCGTGGATTTGCCGCAGCCCGGAGGGCCGAACAGGAGCAGGCTTGGAAGGCGCGGGCCTTCCAAGAGCGTGGTCAGGCGCTCGGCGAGGTGGCTCTGTCCGACGAAGAGAGCCAGTTCGGAGGGGCGCAGGCGTTCAGGCAGAGGCTGAGACAGGGACATGAAGGCTCCAAGCTTGCCCGCCGGGGCGGGTATCGTTAAGCGTCGGCGCTTTCGAGGACGACTTCGTCCCTGCCGTCGCGTTCTTCCATAAGGACATTGACCTTTTCAGAGCGGGCCGTGTTGATTTTGCGGCCCACGTAGTCACCGTGGATGGGCAGTTCGCGGTGGCCGCGATCCACGAGGACAAGGAGTTCCACCGTCTTGGGGCGGCCATAGTCGAGGATGGCTTCCAGCGCGGCGCGGATCGTGCGCCCGGTGAACAGCACGTCGTCGACGAGGATGACGTTTTTATTGTCGAGAGGTGTGGTGATGTTGGACTCGCCGATGGTGGGGCGGGCGTGCATCGTGGTCCAGTCGTCCCGGTACAGGTTGATGTCCAGCGTGCCGAAGGGCAGCTTTCGCCCGAGCTTGTCTTCCAGCACCTTGCCGAGGCGGACGGCGAGGTCGACCCCGCGCCGCTGGATGCCCAGCAGTACGGTCTGTTCACAGTCTCCGTGACGTTCCATGATCTGGCAGGCGAGACGGTCGAGAACGCGGGCGATCTCGTCGGCATGAAGAAGGACGGTGGTTTTCATGGGCAACTCCTCTTGAGGTCCGGGCACGTGTGCCGCGAGGGGACGGGCTCCCGCGCGCCTTGAGATCGTCAGGATATACTATTCCCTGTAGAGTGAAAAGATCGGATTTGTCCATGAAATACACGGGGACGGCCCCATGGGGCGGCTCCGGCGGGGCCAAAGGAGGCTTGACAAGGACCGCCCGGCAACTATGTTATCCCCACTCAGGCCGTCGCAGCGAGGGCCTGTAACAGCCCGCGTGTCCGGGAGAACGGCCTTCCCGCCCAAAGGGCGTTAAGCCGGAACCGCCAATCTTAACAAATCCCGAAAGCAGCCGCAGAAAGCCTTTATCGAAAGACTGAAAGCGACGGATGAGGCTGCGTTGGAGGACCTGATGATCTCTCTTACCGAAGAGGCTCGCAAAGAGCTTGAAGCGTATTTTGAAGGCAAGGAAAAGACCCCCATCCGGGTGTACCTTGCTCCCGGCGGCTGCAGCGGACCCCGCTTGGCCCTCGCCCTCGACGAACCCGGCGAGGACGACGAAACGTCCGAGGACAACGGCCTGACGCTCTGCATCAATAAGGAACTGGCCGAGAAGGTCGGCGCGGTGACCGTCGGCATGACCCATATGGGTTTTGTGGTCGAATCCGAAATCCCCCTGCCGAGCGGCGGCAACGGCGGCGGCTGCTCGTCCTGCTGCGGCGGCTGCGGCAGTTCCGGCGGTTGCCATTAAGGTTGAGGCTGCGGGACAGCTCCGAAAGGCCCTCCCGTACCGATATGCTCAAAGCGAACCATCCGGCGGGGTTCCCGTTGCGCAAAAAGCGATTCCGTGAGAAAAGCCCTAACGAAAGGTTCCCTTGCCATTTGGCTTTTGCACACTACCTTCTGAAGAAGACGGATATGGCGCTTCCCCGCATTTGTCCGTTTCCCCTCTTCATCATTTATTCCGGAGGAAACAATCATGTTTACGATTAGCGAAACGGCTTCCCACGAGCTGGAAGCGTATTTTGCCGACAAGGAAAAAACGCCTATCCGCGTGTATCTCGCCGCTGGCGGCTGACGCGGCCCGCGCCTCGCTCTGGCTCTGGATGAGCCTACTCCCGAAGACAAGGTTTTTGAGCAGGACGGATTTACCTTTTGCATCGCCGGCGATCTTCTTGAAACCGTGGGCGGCGTGAGCATCGACCTGACGTACATGGGCTTTTCCGTCGAACCCGAAATTCCCCTTGCCAATACGGGCGGGAGCAGTTGTGGCGGAAGTTGTTCCTCCGGCAGCTGCGGCACCCACTAGCTCCCATAGCATTTGACGACAAAAAGGCGGCGTTCCGAAGAACGCCGCCTTTTTTCGTGTAGGAAGCCCGTCCCTTGATTGCGTGGGGACGCCTGCGGTTAAGAGCGCTTTTGGCGGCACCTTTGATGGCAGCAGGGACACCCGCCGGTATGCAGCACGCCTTTTTCCTCCGCCTTGGCCAGCAGCCAGACGACGGCGACGAGAAAGGCGAGCGTCAACAGGACGGACACGTTAGATGCCCAGGTTGTTGTAGCCGCAGTCCACGAACATGATTTCGCCGGTCACGGCGGAGCCGAGATCGGAAGCGAGGAAGACGGCGGCCTTGCCCACGTCTTCGGTGGTCACGTTGCGGCGGAGGGGGGCGTGTTCTTCAATGTGATTGAAGATCTGCTTGAAGTCGGAAATGCCAGAGGAAGCCAGCGTCTTGAGGGGGCCGGCGCTGATGGCGTTGATGCGTACGTCCTTCGCGCCGAGATCGACGGAAAGGTAGCGGACCGAAGCTTCAAGGGCCGCTTTGGCGACGCCCATCACGTTGTAGTTGGTGATGATTTTCTGAGCGCCGTAGTAGGTCATGGTGAGCACGGACGCGCCGGGGTTCAGCATGGGCTCGAAGGCATGGCAGAGCGCGGTCAGGGAATAGGCCGAGACGGTCAGGGCCGTGGCGAAACCGTCGCGGGAGGTTTCGATGAAGCGCTTGGTCAGGTCTTCACGGTTGGCGAAGGCGACGGAATGGACGAGCACGTCCACGCTGCCCCATTTTTCTTTCACGAGCGCGGCGGCGGCGGCGATGTCCTCGTCGCTGGTCACGTCGCAGGGGAAGATAAACTCACCGCCGAGCTCTTCGGAGATGGGTTCCACGCGCTTGTGGGTGGCTTCACCGGCATAGCTGAACGCCAGCCGGGCGCCTTGTTCCTTAAAGCAGGAAGCGATTCCGTACGCGATGCTTCTGTTGTTGGCTACCCCGAAGATGAGGCACTTTTTGTCTTTCAACAGCATGGTTTCCTCGTAGTTGGTACTGAGTGGAAAAGGGGCCTCCGGCGGCCGGGGAAAAGCTCCCCCAGTGACGGGCAAACCGGGATGATCCGTGAATCTCCCTTCCGCCGTCGGCGGAAAGGCGGTTTCCAGGCTGCGAAGAGGCCGGTAATGAGTGGTGCGGAAATTCCCGCGAACGGACTGATGGCATCAGCCATACGCGCCCGGCAAGCGTTTCCGCCGCCCGGTTTTCCGCCTGCCGAGTGTTGCGGGCGGAGTGCGGGCAAGCTCAGAGGAGGCTCTTTGAGATAAAGAGTTCCTCCTCCGGTTTTCCCTCATTTTATATTAGAGAGCAAGCTCGGAGCCGGTCAGAATGCGGTAGGCTTCGAGATATTTGTTCTGGGTGGCTTCGACCACCTCCTTGGGCAGGGCAGGCGGCGGCGGGGTCTTGTCCCACGGCTGTCCGGACAGCCAGTCGCGGAGGTACTGCTTGTCGAAGCTCGGCTGGCTCTGGCCCGCCTTATAGCCCTCGGCGGGCCAGAAGCGGGAGGAGTCGGGCGTCAGCACTTCGTCGATGAGGATCAGCTCGCCGTCGACCATGCCGAACTCGAACTTGGTGTCGGCAATGATGATGCCGCGGCTTTCAGCCCACGCGCGGCTTTCCTTGAAGAGGGCCAGGGCGATGTTCTCGATCTGACCGGCGATGTCCTTGCCGAGGATTTCCGCGGCCCGGGCCGTGGAAATGTTCTCGTCGTGCTCGCCGAGTTCCGCCTTGGTGGACGGGGTGAACAGCGGCTGTTCGAGGCGGGCCGACTCCAGCAGGCCCTCGGGCAGCTTGTAGCCGCAGACGGAACCTGTGGCCTTGTAGTCCTTCCAGCCGGAGCCGGTGATGTAGCCGCGCACGATGCATTCCACCGGCAGGGGCTTGGCCTTCTTCACGAGGACCGAACGGCCTTCCAGTTCTTCGCGGTAGGGGGCCAGCGCGGCGGGGAACTTGTCCACGTCGCTTTCGATGAGGTGGTTCTTGACGAGGTGGGCGAACTTCTTCATCCAGAACAGGGTGATCTGGTTGAGGATGACGCCTTTGTACGGGACCGGCTCGTTCATGATGACGTCAAAGGCGGACATGCGGTCCGTGGTGACGATGAGCAGGGTGGAGTCGTCGATATCGTAAATATCGCGGACCTTACCTCGGTTGAGCAAGGGGAATTCCTTGATGTCGGTCTTGGTCGTGACTTTCATGTGACGTCCTTTGAGCGTTGGCGTGGGTTGAACGTTGACGGAATTATTGCTTCCGGCATTCCATCGAGCGGGCATGGGCTTCGAGCTGCTCCATGCGGGCGAGCCGGGCCACGGCGTCCGCATTGGCGGCGGCGAAGGCGGGGCTGGCGGCGATGATGCTGGTGCGTTTGCAGAAGGTCTGTACGGAAAGGGCCGAGGAGAAACGGGCTGTGCCGAGCGTGGGCAGCACATGGTTGGGCCCGGCGAAGTAGTCGCCGAGGGGCTCCGGCGCGTAGGGGCCGAGGAAGACCGCGCCCGCATGACGGATACGGGGCAGCACGGACCACGGCTCGCGCATCAGCACTTCGAGGTGCTCCGGGGCCACGCGGTTGGCGAGGGCGATGGCGGCGTCCATGTCCGGCACGAGGACCACGGCGCTCCAGTCGGCCAGCGATTTGCGCACGATGTCGGCACGGGGCAGGGTGGCTGACTGGCGTTCCAGTTCCGCGATGACGGCATGGGCCAGAGCCTCGTTGTCCGTAATGCAGATGGCGGAGGCCAGCGCGTCGTGTTCGGCCTGCGAGAGCATGTCGGCGGCGAGCCATTCGGGGTTGGCGGAATCGTCGGCGAGGACAAGCACTTCGCTCGGCCCGGCGATCATGTCGATGCCCACCCGGCCCTGCACGAGCCGTTTCGCGGTGGTCACCCAGATGTTGCCCGGCCCGGCGATGACGTCCACGGGCGCGACGGTTTCGGTGCCGTAGGCGAGCGCGGCGATGGCCCACGCCCCGCCCATGCGGTAGATTTCATGCACGCCGAGCAAGTGCGCGGCGGCGAGGATATGCGGATTGAGGGTGCCGTCGGCGCGGGGCGGCGTGACTACGGCGATTTCGCGGACGCCCGCGGCCTGCGCCGGGATGGCGGTCATGAGCAGGCTCGAGATGAGCGGCGTGTTGCCGCCACGCCCTCCGGGGACATAAAGGCCCGCGCGGTCCACAGCTTCGATCTTCTGGCCGAGGATCGTGCCGTCGTCGCGGGTGAGGAACCATGAGCGATCTTTTTGGGCTTCATGGAAGGCGCGGATGTTGTCCGCCGCCTGTTTGATGCAGTCGAGGCTTTCGGCGGGAATGTCGCGGGCGGCCTGCTCCAGATCCTCGGCGGGCACGCGCAGGGGGGGCCGCATGTCCGGACAGTCGAACCGCCGGACATACTCGAGGACGGCGCTGTCGCCGCCCTTGCGGACCGCGTCCAGCATGGCACGCACATCCGTTTCCACGGTCTGATCGGGGTTGTCGCGGTTTTCCAGAAGCCGCAGCAGTTCCGGCCACATGGCTTCTGACGACAGCGACAGCAAACGACACGTCATGATGACTCCTTGGGCCTCCGGCGGACCGGGGGCGTCTCCGGGGCTCCCCGGATGATGAAGAGGCTTGGTAAGAACGGATGACTTTAGAGCAGGAACGTCGGAAAGTCGAGCCTCACGCCGAGCGTTTTCCCAAGTGGATTTCTAGGATTGGCGCGGGCAATGGGCGGGATCGTTTTCCGTTTTCGTTTTTTGATTGTGCGTCACGCTCTTTACGCAGAGGCGGAAACAGGGTATCGCCTTGCTCATGAAGAGAGTGTTTTTTCTTTTTGGAACCATCATCGGCGTGCTCGTGGCCCTCGGCCTCGCAGCCGTGGTTGGCGTCTATTTTTGGGCTGTCCGGGATTTGCCGGGATTTACCCGTATCGCCGATTACCGTCCCGCACTCACCACCACCGTTCTGGCGCGTGACGGGAGCGTCATCGGTTCTTTTTACCGGGAAAACCGTTTCCTCATTTCGCTCGATCAGATGCCCAAGATGCTCCCCAAGGCTTTTTTGGCCGCTGAGGACGCTGAATTCTATGAACACGAGGGCGTGAACCCGGTCGCCATTTTCCGCGCCTTCCTCATCAATCTCCAGTCCGGCACAAAGCGCCAGGGCGGCAGCACCATCACGCAGCAGGTGATCAAGCGCCTGCTCCTGACGCCTGAACGCAGCTACGAGCGCAAGATCAAGGAAGCCATCCTCGCGTACCGTCTGGAGCATTACCTTTCCAAAGATGAAATCCTGACAATCTATCTGAACCAGACCTTCCTCGGGGCCAACGCGTACGGCGTGGAGGCTGCGGCTCGGACGTACTTCGGGAAGAACGCCAGGGATCTCACGCTGGCCGAATGCGCCCTCATCGCGGGCCTGCCCAAGGCTCCCTCCCAATATAACCCCTACCGTGACCCGAGTGCCGCCATCGGTCGCCAGCACTACGTACTGCGCCGTCTGCGCGAGCTTAACTGGATCACGGAAGCCGAGTACGACGCCGCGCTCAAGCAGCCGCTGGTGTTCAAGCAAATGGCGGACGGCATGGGCCGTCAGGGGGCATGGTATCTGGAAGAGGTGCGGCGTCAGCTTATTGATCTGTTCAGCGAGGAAAACGCCAAAAGGCTCGGCATCGAGTTGCCCGTGTACGGCGAGGATGCCGTCTATCAGATGGGCTTTACCGTGCAGACGGCTATGAGCCCTCCGGCGCAGATGGCGGCGGACGAGGCGTTGCGTTCCGGGCTGGAAGACTTTACCCGCCGTCAGGGCTGGCAGGGGCCGGTGGAAAAGATCCCGGTGGCGGACTTGAAAGAGCGCATCGAAAAATCGCATTTCTCCCCCGACATGCTGGCGAACGGCGAACGGGTTAAGGGCATCGTCACCCGGATCACGGACAAGGGTGTGGACATACGTCTCGGCAAGTACAGCGGGTTCATCGATAACGCGCAGCTGAGCTGGGCGAAGAAGACGCTCCGCAGCAAGCAGAAGTTCCTTGAGTCCGGTGATGTCGTTTGGGTGGCCGCCGTCAGCGACCCCAAGAACCCGTACAATCCGGATGAGGCCGAACTGAACAAGCCTATCCGCCTGTCGCTCCAGTGCGTCCCGGAATTGCAGGGCGCGCTCATTTCCATTGAGCCTGAGACGGGTGACGTGGTGGCGATGGTCGGCGGCTACAGTTTTCAGGAAAGCCAGTTCAACCGCGCGACGCAGGCGTTCCGGCAGCCGGGGTCGTCCTTCAAGCCCATCGTCTACTCCGCCGCGCTGGACAACGGCTTTACGGCGGCCTCCGTCATCCTCGACGCGCCCGTGGTGCAGTTCCTTGAGAGCGGCGACGTGTGGCGTCCGAGCAACTACGAGAAAAACTTCAAGGGGCCGCTCCTGCTGCGCACGGCGCTGGCCCTGTCCCGCAACCTGTGCACTATCCGCGTGGTGCAGCAGATGGGGGTCCAGAAAGTCATTGAGCGGGCCAAGGATCTGGAGCTGGAGCCGCATTTCCCCGAAGTGCTGTCGGTCAGCCTCGGTGCGGTCGCGGTTACGCCGCTGAACATGACGCAGGCCTACACCGCCTTCGCCAACGGCGGCATGGTCAGCAAGGCGCGGTTCATCCTCTCGGTCAAGAACTTCTGGAACGAGACCATTTATGAGTCTCAGCCCGATTTGCGTGATGCCATTTCCCCGCAGAACGCTTATGTGATGTCCTACCTGCTCAAAGAAGTGGTGAACGCGGGCACGGCGACGAAAGCCAAAGTGCTCGGACGGCCCGTCGCGGGCAAAACCGGGACCAGCAACGACTGGAAGGACGCGTGGTTCATCGGCTTTACGCCGCATCTCGTGACGGGCATGTACGTCGGGTACGACCAGCCCCGGACGATGGGCCGTAGCGGCACGGGGGGCAGCATGGCTCTTCCGATTTTCGTCGAGTACGCGAAGTCGGCGTTTCAGGCGTATCCGCCGGATGACTTTGAGGTGCCGGACGGGATTTCCTTTGCGAACGTGGACCAGACCAGCGGGCATCTCGTGGGGAGCGGCGGGTTGCGGCTCCCCTTCTATACGGGCACGGAGCCCGGTTCCAGCACGTCCGAGGAAGCCATTTCCGGCGTGAACACCCGCGGCGAGGATTTGCTGAAGCAGATGTTTTAGCTGAATGAGAAGCTTGGGGGAAGGGAGGGGAAACCTTTCTGAAGAAAGGTTTCCCCTCCCTTCCCCCAAACCCCCATCCCTCCTCTTCCCAAGACTTTCGACGTTATCGAATCCCTGTTCACGACATTCCCTGTTGATTGAGGGAGCGCGTTGAGCAGGGTCTTTTTTTAGAAGGTGGAGAAGCGGGAGCGGAGGAAGGTTCTTTCAGGCTGCTGGCGGAAAAGGACACAGTGGAGCTGGCTATGGAAAAGATTTTTTATTTGGGCATGATGATTGCGGCGGGCCTTCTGTTCGGGCTCCAGTCGCCGATCAACGCGCAACTGAGCCGCTCCGTGGGCGTACTGGAGGGGAGTTTCCTTTCGTTCCTCGGCGGCACGCTGGTCCTTGGGCTCGCCATGCTGGTTTTCGGCAAAGGGCATGTCGGCGGCGTATTCGGCGTTCCTGCGTGGCAATTGGTCGGCGGTTTGCTCGGGGCGACCGTGGTATTCAATACGATTCTCTGTGTGCCCCATATCGGCGTCCTGCCCACCCTGATGGCCATGATCCTCGGGAACCTGATCATGGGCTGCGTCATTGACCATTTCGGTTGGTTCGGCATTCCCGTGACGCTGTTTACGTGGAGGCGTTTCTTGGGCGTCCTGCTGGTCTTGCTTGGCCTTCTCATAGCTTTTAAACGCTGATTTCTTTCAATATCATTTGCCTCATCCTATCTCTGCCCCTTACTTCTTTTCTTTCTCTTGCCCAAACGAAAGGCCGCTCGAAATGCTTCGAACGGCCTTTTCCGATTTTTATGAGCAGTGAAACGGGGACTCCCTCCGCGCCGCCTCCCCACCAGTCAAAAGTCTTGGGAGGATGAGGGAAGGGGGTGTGGGGGAGGGGAGAAGGCAACCCTTCTCCAGAAGGGTTCCTTTTCTCCCTTCCCCCACATAACTTAATACGCGTGATCGTCCTTCTGGAGGCTTTCGGGGGTCACCTTGTGGGCGAAGGTGTAGTACACCCACGCCTGATAGGCGATGACCACGGGGATGCAGCAGAGGGTTACGCCAAGCATGATCTTGAGGGTCAGCTGGCTGGACGCGCCGTTGAAGACCGTCACGCTGTACGCGGGATCGATGCTGGAGATGATGATGCCGGGATACATGCCGAGCACGCCGAAGAAGGTCACGGTAATGATGAACAATGCGCTGAAGAACCACGCGCCGAGCAGGTTGTCGGCCCAGATCATTACCCGGACGGTGAGCAGGGAAGCCACCGCGAGGATCGGGAAGATGAGCAGCGTGGGATGCTCGGCGTAGTTGGCGTACAGATTGGTGTAGAACGCGGTCAGGGCGAGGAAAAGCAGGGCCACGGCGAGGACCAGAGGCCAGACCACCTGCGCCGCGCCGACGGCGCGTTCATGGATGTCGCCTTCGGACTTGAGGGCCAGCCAGAGGGCGCCGTGCATGCAGAAAATCAGCACGAAGAAGATGCCGCCCGCGAGGCCGTAGGGGTTCAGAAGCTTGATGATGTTGCCGTGGTACACGCCGTTGCCGTCGATCGGGATGCCCATGAACAGGTTGGCGAAGGCCACGCCGAGCAGCAGCGCGGGCAGGAAGTTGCCGAGGAACTGGCAGGCGTCCCAGAACTTGCGCCACTGGGGGCAATCCTTCTTGTTGCGGAACTCGAAGGACACCGCGCGGAAGATCAGGGCGAAGAGCAGGATGAGCAGCGGAGCGTAGAGCGCGCTGAACATCACCGCGTAGGCCTTGGGGAAGGCGGCGAAGGTCACGCCGCCGGCCGTGATGAGCCACACTTCGTTGCCGTCCCAGTAGGGGCCGGCAGCGTTGTAGATGATGCGTTTTTCTTCATCGTTCTTGGCAAGGAAAGGCAGCAGGGTCCCCATGCCGAAGTCGAAGCCGTCCAGGACAAAGTAGACCGCCCAGAGCAGTCCCCACAAAACAAACCAAGTGGTTTCAAGCATATTGGTAATCCTCTCTTAGGGTAGGGATGGCGGGGCTAGGCCTGCGCTTCAGGGGCGGCTTCCGGGCCCTTCTTGGCATACTTGCGGAGCAGGTAGATGTCCAGAATGCCGAGGAAGGTGTAGATGACGATGAAAGCCGCGAGCGAGAGCCCTACAGAGGACGTCGGGACCGGCGACACGGCGTCGGAGGTCCGCATGAGGCCATAAACAATCCACGGCTGGCGGCCTATTTCGGCCACGGCCCAACCGGCCATGATCCCGAGGTAGGGCAGGGGGATCACGTAGATCAGCGCCTTCATGAGCAGGGGGTGGTTTTCGAGATCCTTTCTCCACCACCACGCGGCGATGGCCAGCAGCACGAAGAGGCCCGCACAGGCTACCATGAAGCGGAAGGAGAGGAAGGTGGGAAGGACTGGAGGAATGTCGTCGGCGGGGAAGGCGTCGAGGCCCTTCACTTCCGCGCTCGGGGAATTGAAGGCCAGCAGGCTCAGCAGGCTCGGGATGGGCAGGGTCTGAATGCTGTTGGTGCGGTTGGCCTGATCAGGCCATGTGAGGAGATACATGGGGACGTGGGTGCCGGTTTCCCAGTGGGATTCCATGGCGGCGAGCTTGGCGGGCTGCATTTCCGCGACGATCTGCGCGTGATGGTGGCCCTGAAGGCCGAGCAGCAGGACGAGGATCAGGGTGAAGGGCGCGGCGATGCGCACGGAACGCTTGAACAGATCCAGCTCGTTCTTGCGGAGCAGGTGCCACGAGGAGACGCCGAGCACAAAGAAGCCGCCGAGCATCCATGCGGCGAAAATCGTATGGAAATATTGGCTCCATGCGAAGGGGTTGGTCACGACATCAAAGAAGCTGGACAGCTCGGCGCGGCCGTTCTTGATGACGTAGCCGACGGGGTTCTGCATCCAGCCGTTGGCGAGGATGATCCACAGGGCGGACAGGTTCGAGGCGATGGCCACAAGCCAGATCGCGGTCAGGTGGACCTTCTTGCTCACGCGCTCCCAGCCGAACGCCCACACCGCAAGGAAGGTGGACTCAAGGAAGAAGGCGGCCGTGGCTTCGATGGCCAGCAGCGAGCCGAAGATGTCGCCCACATATTCCGAGTAGCGAGACCAGTTGGTCCCGAACTGGAATTCGAGGGTGATCCCGGTCACGACGCCGAGGACGAAGTTGATGAGGAACAGCTTTCCCCAAAACTTGACCATTCTTTTGTACACTTCATTGCCCGTGCGGACGTAGAGCGTCTCCATGATGGCGAGAAGAACCACGAGTCCGAGGGTCAGCGGGACAAAGATGAAGTGGAAAAAGACGGTCACGGCAAATTGCAACCGTGACAGCATGACAACATCCATAGAATTCCCCCATGATTTTGGTTTCCGGCCGGAAGCCGGATCATTGCCGGAGCCCAGTCTCCTCAGGCTCCTTTGAAAAGTATATGATATTAGGCCGCATCGGAAAGGATTCTTCCCTAAAACGGCGCGTGGAGGCGGTTTTCTCAGTCCGGCCCCGTCTCCTCTCGCTCACGAACGCTTCCGCGCGATGCCCCGCGCATTGCCTTCGCCGCCGGAACGGGAGGCGGGGGAAAGCCCGAAGGCTTCCCCCCGGAACATCAGCACTTCGCCTTGAGGGCCTCGGCAACGGTCTTGCCGAGCGCGACGCACTGGGACAGGCCTTCATGCTTGGGCACAAACAGGCACTTCACAGGGTCGGCGGGCATATCCATGTTCATGGATGCGAGCCATTCCTGAATGATCTTCGGTGATTCGCCGGACCAGCCGTAGGAGCCGAATGCGGCGCCCACGCGGTTCAGGGGGCGGAGGCCCTTCATGTAGGTCAGCACGTCGGCGATGCCGGGCAGTACGTTGTTGTTGTGCGTGGCGGAACCCACGATGACCGCGCCGCAGTCGGCGAGTTCGGTCATCACGTCGCTGTGGTGGTTCTTCTGGATGTCGATGATGCGGACGGGCACGCCTTCGTCTTCAAGGCCGGAGGCGATGGCGGAGGCCATGATGCCGGTGGAGCCCCACATGGAGTCGTAGACGATGACGGCGCGCTGCTTCGGCTTCTGTTCGGCAAGGGCGCGGTAGGTGTCGAGGATGTACTTGCAGTCGTCCTTGCCGCGCCAGATGAGGCCGTGGTCGGGGGCGATCATTTCGATGTCGAGCTTCAGGGCAGCCACAAGCTCAAGCGTCTTGAGGACCTGCGGGGAGAAGGGCAGAACGATATTGTAGTAGTATTCCTTGATCGCCTTTTCCAGCACGCAGCGGTCGTACTGATCCGAAAAACGTTCGGAGGAGGCGATGTTCTGGCCGAAGGCGTCGTTGCTGATAAGGAGCTTGTCTTCGGGGATGTAGGAAACCATGCTGTCGGGCCAGTGCAGCATACGGGTTTCCACGAAATGGATGTTCCGCTTGCCGATGTTGATGACGTCCCCGGTCTTGACCACTTCGATGGGCCAGCCGGTGGTGTCGAACTGGGCTTCCATGAAACGCTTGCCGATGGTCGACGTGATGATCTTCTCGGGCTTGCAGCGCTCGACGAGCTGGCACAGGGCCCCGGCGTGGTCTTTTTCGGTGTGGTTCACGACGATGTAGTCGACCTTGTCGAGCGGCATCAGCTTGGCGAGGCGGCAGAACATGGTTCCGGCGTAATCGTTGTCCACCGTGTCGAACACGACGTTCTTCTCGTCGCGGACGAGATAGCTGTTGTAGGTCGTGCCGCGCGGGGAACGGCTGTAGCCGTGGAAGTTGCGCTTGTTGTAGTCGACAGCCCCGATCCAGAAAATATCTTTCGCCAGTTCAACGGGTTTCATAGTGACAAAATCCTTTCAGGCATGTTTGAGGTGAGCACAAAAACATGGGGGTGCGACGAAGCCCGTCACACCCCCTATTCTACGCGTTCAGACGAGCCGCTATCTTAGGCAGCGGAAAAGTCCGACTTGGAAGCGCCGCAGACGGGACAGACCCAATCTTCGGGCAGATCTTCAAAAGCGGTGCCGGGGGCGATGCCGCTGTCAGGGTCGCCGGCGGCGGGATCATATTCATAGCCACACACATTGCAAACATATTTCTGCATCGTTAATCTCCTGCCCGCGAAAGCGCTGCTCTTGCCTGCGGGGTTAGAGGTGTAAGGAACATCTCCGACGGCACTGTTACAGCCAAAAAGAGCCGCCGTTGTCAAGTGGTCTATAGGTGCTTATGCCTTCCACAGGCCGTGGAGGTTGCAGTATTCGCGGGCGGAAACAACTTTGTCCACCGGGATGCAGAAATCGGCTTCGGGCGCGTCGCCGGGCTTCAGGAACTTCTTATAGCGCTTGCCGTCGGCGGTGGCGATTTCGATCCATTCGATCCAGTGGGTTTCTTCCATCACGTGAGGAGCGGAACCGACCTTGACCTTACAGCCTGCGCCGTTGGCTTCAATCACGGGCACATGCTTTTCCTTGGCGCCGTCGATGGCCTTGTCGGCCATAAGTTTCATGGGCTGGCCACAGCAGGAAAGCGGGCCGCCGCTGCCGGCGAAAAGCACTTCGATGACATTGCCGCAGAGTTCACACTTATAGATTTCAAACTGGTTAGCCATGAGAACCTTCCTTATGACAATGGTTGGCTGAATAAGGATCCTGTCTTTCTGGGAAGTACACCGGGAGCCGTTTTTTGACAATGAGAAATGGATATGGGGAATCCGGTTTCCCCTTCGTTTTGCCTATCGCTCCGTGGGTCAGAATGCCCTACTCGTGAAACGATAATAGTTCTTTTTATACTTACTGTCCAGCAAAAAAAGGGCGCCTTCCCCGGTTTTCCCCTGAAAGGCGCCTCAAGTCTAACGCTTCATAGCGTCAATCTCATGTCGGGTCAGGCGGTTGGCTTCCGCCCGCGCAGCCGGGCGTGACGATAAACGATGTGCAGCCGCGTGGCCAGCCAGTTGAGGACCAGCGGGGGGCTGACCATATAGTCCAGCGATTCCTGGCATTGCGCCAGCAGATCGTTGACATGGAGATGGCCTGCTTCGGGGAGGATGGCAAGACGCCGTCCAAGAGGCCCTCCATCCCGCCCGGCGTGGAGAGCGGCCTGTGCCTTCTGGACGGAGAGCACGATCCGGCGGGCCAGCGCCGCATCGACGGCACCCTTGCCGGACGTCTTGTCGAGCCACCCCTGCCCGGAGGCCATGAATTCCGCCAGCGCCTCTTCCCACTGGAACAGCTCCGGCGTCGAAGGCGTGCCGGCCTCGGGCCACGCCAGCGTGACGACCCAGCCACGGGAGACAAGCGTGGGGAGGAGGCGCTCCCGCTGCGGGGCGAGGAGCAGGAAACAAACGCCGGGCCGGGGCTCCTCCAATGATTTCAGAAGCGCGTTGGCGGCTTCCACGCCGAGGGACTGGGCTTCGGCGAGGATAACGACGCGCTTGCCGTCGCCGCGCGGCGCTTCCCCGAGGATGGTCCTCAGTTCGCGGACGGTTTCGATCTTGATGGAGCCTTCGCGCCCGTCCAGCACATACAGGTCGTGAAACAAATTCGCGCCGATCTGGAGGCAGGCCGGGCAATGCAGGCAGGGCGGCCGCCCTTCCGGGCAGTTGAGGCGGGCGGCGTGCCACAGGGCCACGCTGAAGCGCTCGGCCATACTGCCGCCTTCGAGGATCAGAACCTGCGGCGGATCGCTTGCCAGCTTGTTGAGCGCGGCGCGCACACGCTCCTGCCGCGCGTCAAGGGCGAGAGCAAAGGCGGCTTCCGCCTCCTCCCGGGTGGGGAGTTGTTCTTCTGTCGCTGTGCGGGTGGTTTTTACGGCCACTGTGCGTCCTTTGGTCAAAAAGAAAAGTCACGGGAAACGGATGCCGACGGGAAAAGGCCCTCCCGCCGCCCCTTCCCCGCACCAAACGGGGGGTTCCGAGGCGGAGGAAAGCCGCATGTCCCGTTTGACGTAGCTGTTACAGAACTTCTTTTTGCTTTTCAACAGCGGGGAAAGGACAGGCGCGGCTCCCCGCCCGGCAATCCTCATACGGAGATCTCAGGATGCCTTCCCCGTCGGTTGAAGTTCCGAAGGGAGGCGGGAGACTCCGGCAAGCCTGTGAGAACGCTCCCTTCAAGAAGCTTTCCCATACGGGTAGGGCCTTTCGACTCTGGAGCGGTTCGTTCGGCTGTATCACTCCAGAAAATTCCAGAGATCCGGCAAGTACAAAAGTCATTGCCAGAGGAGAGAGGTGGGAGCCGCGCTGACAGGTTTGGGGAAAGGGACACTTTTTCAGAAACGTTCCCTTCCCCCAATTTCCCTGCTTTTTTAAAGGCAATCCGATATATGCCGCCTGCGCCTGAGCAGCGGACGATGGCCGTTGGAGAATCCGGCGCAGCGTTTGTTGAGTGTAAGGATATAGTTTTCGTAGCTGTCCAGGTAGAAGGACAGGGCGCGGGCGAAATTGCGCCCGAGCAGGCCGTCCACGAAAAGCTGGCTGACCTCCCGGACGCGGGACAAAATCCCTTGCGACCGGGCCACGATGACCCGTTCTTCGCGCGTCATGGTGCGAAGGATGGAGGTCAGCGTCTGCTGTGCACAAGGCTGATACAGCCAGAAATACATGAGATCCAGTGCATTGATGATGCTTTCCACTTGCAGGGAGCGGGCTTCCGTGGAGGTAAGCCGGGTAAATTCCTCGGGGCGGGACAACAGCGAAAGGATGTCCTGATCCGGGAAGGCCAGCTCCAGCTTGGCATAACAATCAAACAGGCGCTGCAATTTGGTTTCGTAGTCCCAGTACCGGAGCCGCCGATTGTTGCGCCAGTCGGCAAGGCCTTCGATGATGGCCGCCACCGTATCCGACGCCGTCTTGGAAATGATGGCCGCGCCGGGTTCGAGGATCAACAGGGGATCGGCCGTCGTGAAGAACGGCAGGAACAGGGCCAGCACGTCGTTGTAGAACACCGAAACCGGGATGGCGAGCAAACTTCGGAAGAGGTTCCCGATGATGGCTTCCTTGGGGAACCCACGATAGATGTTGTGCAGCGAAATGTAGATGCTGTTCGCCCCGGCGATGATGGAGAAGACAAGGAACTGGTGATCCTTGACCGTCAGCCCCAGCCCGTCTTCCAAGAGCAGCACGCGGATAAAGTATTCCAGCAGGGGAACGGACAGCCCTGTGTATAGCAGGGAATCGCAAACGCGTGTCCAGCTTACATAATCGTTCCAGCGCAGGAGGGAGCGGCTCCACATGCCGCCTCCGCCGAGGATGGCCTGCGGAATGTTGCGCAGGCCGGTGATGAGGAACCACAGGGGCGCGCCGAACCACGCCAGCACCCACCATTCCTGTGTGTACAGGAAGGTCACCAGTGCCGGGATGAATCCCGCGAGCACTTTGAGCGTATTGGAAATGGGCGTGCTGAGGCGCGAGAAGCCGAGCCAGCGCGGGCGGGTCTTTTCCGTCCGCTCGGCGCGCAGGCCGTTGTTCAGCTCGCCGCCGATGCCGCCCATCGTGATGACGTTGCCTTCCTCTCCGATCTGGGTAATGCCGGAAATGGCCCGCCATTCCTTGGTGCAGCGGAGCCCGAAATGTCCGAACCCCCAAATGCGGCGCAAGCGCGGACCGAGCCAGCGCATGAAGGACGAATAGCGTTCCTGTTCGGCGTAGGTTTCGCGGAATTCCAGCGACAACGACACCGGAAGGTAAATGGGCCGGAACTGCTTGCCCCGGGCGATCTGCCTGCGCGCGCCGTGGGGAAGGGTTTCGGGCATGGCAAGGCCCATGCCGTGCCGCACGCCCGAATGGCTCGTGGAGTCCGTCCCGATGCGGATACGCAGGGGCGCGACCTTGTACGGGGCCTGCAGCGAAGGGATGTTGCGCAGGATGATACGGAATTTGGCGCAGCGTTCCTTGTCCTTTTCGGAAGACGAGGCTTCCAGCGTACGGATCATGCCCCGCAGTATCTGTTTGAGGTGCAGGACGCTGCCCTTATTGATGGCGATCTGGAGATCGTTGATCGCGGTGAGGTGCCGGAGATGCCCTTCCTGCCATTCCTTGAGGTTGAACAGCTCCAGATGGGTGATCATGCCCTGGCAGTCCCAAAGCAGTTCCAGCACGTCCTCGGCGGTAAGTTCCGCAAGCTGGAGCGTGATGCGGTACCCGCTGCGCAGGCAGGAGAGCCAGTCAAGCAGCACATGGGGCGGCATCCTGAGCAGTTCAGGCGTGTCCGGCGCGTTGTCCGGCACGTCGGGAGAGGGCAGCTCGGGATTGCGTTCGGGCTTGAGCCACGTTTCCATGATCACTTCGGTCGTGAGCATGTCCATGCGCCGGATAAGCTGTGCGATCTGGCTCTGGCGTTCGCTGGTGGCGGTGAGGGCTTCCTCCTGCAATGCCTTGACCCGCTGGACAAGGTGCTTGAGGAGCGTCTTGTGCGCGTATTCGGCGAGATGGAGGAACGAGGTTTGCCCGGTCCCCACATAGGCAAGGAACGCCTCGGGCTCAAGAAGCGGAACGGGGATTTCGAGCTCCTCGGCCAGAGCCGGGGCGTGCTTGGTGTTCCACAACTGGAGCGTATCCATGACGTGGCGCTGCATCCAGAGGGATGCCTTGCGCCCTTCGTTCATGAGGGCGACCATAGGCCGCTCGGCGAGGAAGGACAAAAACGCCTCGGGATCGGAGAAGCCGCGCGGGGCCCAGACGAAACAGACGAAGCGATCCCGGAAAGGCGTGCGGAACTCCAGGCCGATGCGGACGTCGACGCCCATGATCTCGGCGGCTTGCAGCAGTTCGCGCGCGGCGGCTGGCTCAACGTAGTTGTAATAGACGACGGTGATATACCGGATGCCCTTGATCCATGCGTCCATGATCAGGTGCGTCGCGTTTTTGCGGCCCTTGGTGTTGGCGTCGTGGACGTGGTGGTCCACGGTAAGCTGGTTCCACTCCTCGGGCATTTCCAGCAGATGGTATGTGTTCAGGAACTGGCGCACGAGGCGGGGGTTCCCGGACGTGACCTTCCTGAAATCGTGCACGAGCTTGAGCTGCGTCAGCTCATCCTGGCGAGACCGGATGATCTCCTTCATGATCTGGATGAGGACGCGGCCCGTATTGTACCGGAAGGGCGTGCGGGCGCTGTGCAGCACCTCGTCGCGGAGGATGCGCAGGGCCATGAGCCGGTCCGGAGCGCCGCCGGCTTCGAGGTTGCCGAGCAGGTTGATGACCGCATGGGCCATCCTGTACTCGTGGGTCGTCGTCAGTTCCAGGATGCCATGCGGATGAAGATTGGCGTCAAAGACCTTGTGCTCAAGGTCCTGCGAGGGGCCGTGATCGATCGTTTCGTTGATCATACGCAGGAGTTCACGATCCTGCTTGTCGAAAAAAAGTGTTCCGAGCATGGGCAATCCTGAAGGCGAAAAAGGGGAAATAACAAGAGAAATGATTCAAAGGGTGAAACGTCCCTTCTAGTCAAAAAAAGAACAAGCGTCAACGGCCCCCCTGTGGAGAGGGCGGGGCTAGCACCTTTTTTACGCCGTATAGGGAAAAAAGAAAGTGTGGCAGCAAAAATCCCCGCCGGATGGACTTCCACCGGCGGGGATTCTGAAGCGCCTTTTTGCTTGTGCCTACCTGGTCCACACCTCAAGGAACGCCTTGGCGGTGTTGCCTTTGTCGAGATGTTTCAAGAGGGCGCTGCCGAACACGGCGGCGTCGGGCCGGATGTCGGCGGGAATGGCGGCAAGCTGGTCCGGGTGCTGCAAGCCGAAACCCAGAGCCAGCGGCAGGTTGAAGGCTTTCCGCGCCCGGCGCAGCGTCTCTTCCACTTGCGGCGGCAGTCCCGTGCGCGCCCCGGTCGTGCCGAGGACGGAAACGACGTATACATAGCCTTCCGAAACGGCGGCGTATTCGCGCATCCTTTCTTCCGACGTGTTCTGGCCGACCAGCGCGATCAGATCGATGCCGTGCGCTTTCAGCGTGGTTCGGACAGGGGCGCTTTCGTCAAGCGGCAGATCCGGCACGATGCAGCCGGAGACGCCCGCTTGTGCGGCATCGGCGGCGAAGCGTTCCAGCCCGTACTGGAGGAACGGATTGAGGTAGCCCATGAGCACGATGCCCGCCTTGAAGTTCCCGGCGCGCTGCTTGAGGCCGTCCATGATCCAGTTCAGGCTGACGCCCTGTTCCAGCGCGCGGCGGGAAGCGTCCTCCACGACCGGGCCGTCGGCCACGGGATCGGAGAACGGCACGCCGATTTCGATCACGTCCGCGCCGTTGGCGTCCAGTTCTTCAATGATGCCCCAGAACGTGTCGAGCGTGGGGAAGCCTGCGGTGACGAAGGGAATGAGCGCCGTGCGTCCGGCTGTGTGCGCATCCCGTATTTTCTGTTCAAGAAAAGTCATGATGGTTCTCCTCGTTATGCCTCCGGCGGCAAGGGTGGCTACCGCCCCCCTTGACCCCCTGTCCGGGGGGAATAATTCCCCCCGGTCCCCCTTGGTTTTTGGGGTGGGGATATGTGTCTTCGGCATTTTGTATTTTAAGTATCTATTTGAAATTATTTTTTATATTTTAATTCATCGATACGTCGCTATCATTAGATATGCAGATGTTGCTCCACGATGTCCATGTCCTTGTCGCCGCGCCCCGAGAGGTTGACGACGACATGCCCTCCTGTGGGAAGCTCGCCGTGGTGCCGGAGTACCCACGCCAGTGCATGGGAGGATTCCAGCGCGGGAAGGATGCCTTCGGTGCGGCAGAGGGTCTGGAAGGCGTCGAGCGCTTCGGCGTCGTTGGCGAGCCCGTAGTGGACGCGCCCAATGACGCTCAGGTAGGCGTGCTCCGGTCCGACGCCGGGATAGTCGAGCCCGGCGGAAACGGAATGCGAAGGTTCGATCTGTCCGTCTTTGGTCTGGAGGAGCATGGTCATCTGGCCGTGCAGGACGCCGGGCGTGCCGAGGTTGATCGGCGCGGAATTGTAGCATCCCGGCTCACCGGTACCGGCCGCCTCAACGCCGATGATGCGTACGGATGCGTCATCCACGAACGGATGGAACATGCCGATGGCATTGGAGCCGCCGCCCACCGCCGCGACGACCACATCGGGAAGCCGCCCGGTTTTCTCCAGCATCTGGGCACGGGTTTCGCGCCCGATGACGCTCTGAAGATTCCGGACCAGCGTGGGGAAGGGGTGCGGACCCGCCGCCGTACCGAAACAATAGTGTGTGGTCTCCTGCGCGGCGATCCAGTAACGCAGGGCCTCGTTGATGGCGTCCTTGAGGGTCCGGGTGCCGCTCTGGACGGGCCGGACTTCAGCGCCGAGCAGCTTCATGCGCCGCACGTTGGAGGACTGGCGCTCCACGTCCTCGGCACCCATGAAAACGATGCATTCAAGCCCCAGACGGGCGGCGGCAGCGGCTGTCGCCACGCCGTGCTGGCCCGCGCCGGTTTCCGCGACCAGCGCCGTTTTGCCCATATGCTTGGCGAGCAGCGCCTGCCCGAGCGTGTTGTTGACCTTGTGCGCGCCGGTGTGCAGCAGATCCTCGCGTTTCAGCCACAAAGAGAAGCCGAGCCGTTTGGACAGAGTGGGGCAGTAGGTTAGGGGCGTTTCCCGTCCCGCGAAGTTGCGGAGCAGATCGTCCAGCTCCTCCTTGAAGGTGGGGGAGGGCATGATGTCCCGCATGGCCTCTTCCAGTTCCTGGAGCGGAGGCATGAGCAGTTCAGGAACGAAACACCCGCCGAATTCTCCGAAGTAACCTTTTTTCATGACTATCCTCTCAGAGCCGTTAATGCGGCTCGCATACGTGAAGGGTCCTTGCGTCCGGGTTCGGATTCGAGACCGGAATTGAAATCCACTCCGTCAGGGACACAGGCCGCGACGGTTTCTTTGACATTTTCAGGAGTGAGCCCGCCGGCCAGCAGCCAGGGGCGGGGAGCGTTCAGGCCGCGCAGCCGTTCGGAGCCGATCCGTTTTCCGCTGCCGCCTCCGGACATCCCCGCGTCAAGCAGGAACATTCCGGTTGATGCCGCGTGCCGGTTCATGGTTTCTTCCAGTGCCGCCAGATCGGGATAACGCTCGGGCCACAGTACCCTGATGAGACGTTCGGCCCCGAGCGTGCGGCTCAGGCGATCCGCGCAGGTCATCGACTGATCTCCGTGCAGCTGGATGCGATCCAGCCGAGCGGCGCGGGCGGTTTCCTCGATGAAACGCATGTCGTCGGTCACGAACACGCCCACGCGGAGCATATCCCCGCTGTCCAGCGCGGCGGCCTGTTCCGGCGTCACCGCGCGGGGGCTTTGCGGGGCGAAGATGAACCCGCAGAGGTCCACTCCGAGCGCGGCGGCGCAGTCCAGCTCCGCCTGTTCGCGCATCCCGCAGATTTTGATGATCAAGTCGTTCACTGTGGCTCCACTGGAAAATATTGGTGAAAACGGGACGGAAGAACCCAATTCTCTCTATCCTGCCCGCCAATCCCTCTTGAAAGCTCAGATAATCCGTACTCCCTCAAACAGGGATTCGATAAATACAAAAGTCTTTGGAAGGGGAGGGATGGGGGTCTGGGGGAAGGGAGGAGAAAGCTTTTCTCCAGAAAAGTTTCTCCTCCCTTCCCCCGGTCTTACCTCTCCAACAGCCCCTTCAACGCCGCGCCGGGCGCGCCGCCGTCCATGAGGCTGGTCCCGACAAGCACGGCCTGGTAGCCGGCGCCGGCGGCCTGACGGAGATGATCCGAAGCGGAGATGCCGCTCGCCGCAATCCATGCTTCGTTGTCCCCGGCCTGATGGAACCGCTCCGCAAGACGGAGGCAGGCGGAGCGATCCACTTGCAGCGTATCCAGATCCCGGGCGTTCACCTGAATGATCCGTGCCCCGGACTCGCGGGCAAGGGCGAGATCGGCCTCATCGAAGATCTCAACCACGGCGTCGATGCCGTGCGCTTCCGCCTGCTCGCGCAGGGAGCGAAGCAGGGCCGCGTCGGGCGTCAGGCGGACGATGAGCAGCAGGGCCGAGGCCGGGGTCGCCGCCGTAGCCGCCACCTGTAACCGATCAAAGATGAAGTCCTTCCGCAACAAAGGCAGTCCGGGCGCGGACATGCGCTTGAGATACCCGAGCGTGCCCTTGAAATAGGTTTCCTCGGTCAGCACGGAGAGGCAGGAAGCACCGGCTTCGGCGTACTGCTTGGCCGCTTCTTCCGGCGGGAAATCCATCAGGATGTCCCCCCGCGAAGGGGACGCCCGCTTGAACTCCGCGATGACGTGGGGCCGGTTTCCGTTCGGAGCGCACAGGGCGTTTAGAAAGGACGGACGCTCGATCCGAAGCGGCAACGGCAGCATATTGATGTATTCGAGCTGGCGGAGCGCTTGTATCTCGGGCTGTTTCGCCGTTTTGAATTTCTCAAGCAGCATGGAGCACCCTCCCGCCCACGCCGGAAGCGAGGGCTTCGCGGGCTTTCGCTATGCAGGTCGCCAGCGGCAGCTTGCCTTCCAGCAGATAGATGCTCATGCCGACGTTGAGGGCGAGCATGTTGCGCATGGCTTCGGGGCCGCGTCCGGCGAGAAGTTCGCGGAGGACGGCGACGGCTTCGTCACGGCTGGACACGGCAAGGTCTTCGGGCGTGCACGCGGGGATGCCGTAGTCCGCCGGATCGAGGGTGAGCGGTTCGAGCTTGCCGTCGTCGAGGATGATCATTTCGTTCGGGCCGATGGGGGTTATTTCGTCATAGCCGCCCGCCCCGCAAACCACGGCGGCCCGGTGTACGGAAGACTGGGCCAGCGTTTCGGCCATGAGCTTCACGAGATTGGGCCGGGCCACGCCCAGCAGGATGTGCGTGGGGCGGGACGGGTTGATCAGGGGGCCGAGCAGGTTGAACAGGGTACGGATGCCGAGTTCGTTACGGATGGGCGCGATGTTGCGGAAACAGGGGTGGAACCGCTGCGCGAACAGGAACACGAAGTTCTGGTCGTGCAGGATTTTGCCCACTTCGGCTGGGTTGACGTCCAGATTGACGCCGAGCCCTTCCAGCGCGTCGGCGCTGCCGCATTTGGAGGACACGGCGCGGTTGCCGTGCTTGACCACCTGATAGCCCATGCCCGCCAGCGTGAGCGCCGTGCCGGTGGAGCAGTTGAAGGACGAGCGCCCGTCGCCTCCGGTGCCCACGACTTCAATATAGGAGCCTTCGATGCCGTCCACGCGCACGGCCCGGGCCAGCGCGGCGCGGGTGGCGTGGGCCATTTCGAGCGGGCTTTCGCCCTTCATGCGCAGGCCCATGAGGAAGCTGCCCGCCTGAGAGGGGGTCATGGTGCCGTCCATGAGCGCCGAGAATCCGGCGGAAGCCATGTCAGCGGTCAGATCCTGTCCGCTGGCGAGGGTATCCAGAATGACGTTGATGGCGTTGGCGTCATTGCCCGCGGGCAGGATCGCCTTGGGGAAATTGCCGAGCAAGCGCAGCCCGTCCGGGGTCAGGATCGATTCCGGATGGAACTGGACGCCCACCCACGGGCGATCCTTATAGCGGAGGGCCATGATTTCGCCTTCGGGACCGTGCGCCGTGACCGTGAATTTGGCGTGCGCCTCGTCCACGTCGGAACGGACGACCAGCGAATGGTAGCGCCCCACGCGCATGGGGTTCGGGACGCCTGAGAAAAGCCCCGAGCCGTCGTGCACGATTTCGGATGCCTTGCCGTGCATGATGCAGGGCCCGACCACGACTTCGGCTCCGGCGGCAAGGCCGAGGGCCTGATGGCCGAGGCAGACGCCGAGCACCGGGACTTTGGGATCGAGGATGCGGAGGACTTCCATGCAGTATCCGGCGTCCTTGGGATGGCCGGGGCCGGGGGAGAGGCACACCATGTTCAGGGACGGGTCCTGCGCCAGTTCGAGCAGCCGGGGATCGTCGTTTTTGACGACCACGGGATCTTGCCCGAGCGCGTAGAAAGCCTGCACGAGGTTGTAGGTGAACGAGTCGTAGTTATCGATGAGCAGGAACATGGTCTTCTCCGGTGGTGTTGAGCACGGTACGCATGATGGCTGATTTATTGTAGACTTCATTCCATTCGGCGACGGGGTCGGAGTCGAAGACGATGCCGCCGCCCGCCTGCCAATGGAGTTTTCCATCCTTTACCCACATGCTGCGGATGGTGATGCCGGTATCGAGGCTGACGTTGCCGTCGTCGAGCCCGAGCCAGCCGATGCAGCCCGCGTAGGGGCCGCGCGGAAGCTGTTCCGTTTCCGCGATGATTTCCATAGCCCGGACTTTGGGCGCGCCGCTGACCGTGCCCGCCGGGAAGGTCGCCGCCAGCACGTCCAGCGCGTCGAGATCCGGTTGGAGCCGGGCCGTGATCCGCGAGGTCAGGTGCATGACGTGGGAGAAGCGTTCCACTTCCATGAGCCGCTCCACGTTGACCGTGCCGGGGCGGGCTATGCGCCCGAGGTCGTTGCGGCCCAGATCCACCAGCATGACGTGCTCGGCGCGTTCCTTGGGATCTTCCTGCAGCTCTGCGGCGAGGCGGGCGTCTTCGAGATCGTCGGCTCCGCGTTTGCGGGTCCCGGCGATGGGGGAGAGCTGGAGCTTGCCTTCGTCGCACCGGACCATGACTTCGGGAGAAGAGCCGAACAGGGTGATGCCCGGCAGATCCATGAAGAACATATAAGGCGAGGCGTTGCAGCGGCGCATCCGGCGGTACAGGGTGAAGGCGTCTCCCGCGAACGGCGTGCTGAACCGGCAGGAGGGAACGACCTGAATGGCCTCGCCCTGACGGAGCATCTGTTTGATTTTGTTCACGGCATCCATGTAGCCTTCCCGTCCCGACGTGGCGGTCACGGCATCTTCGCCGATGAAGGGCAGGGCCGCGCCGCATTCCCGCGTCCGTGCGCCGTTCACGTCCCTGTGTTCGCCGAGGCTGATCTGGCACAGCCGGTTGTACAGGTGGTCGAACACGAGCACGGTTCCCGGCAGAACAAGGCTGGCGTCGGCGTCCTTTTGGGGCAGGCAGTTTTCCAGCTTCTTGTTGAAGAAGCTCGCCATGCCGTAGCCGAAATAGCCGTACAGGGCGCGGGTGATGGGCGGCAGCGTGATGCCCTCGGGTTTTTCGAGGTGCAGGCCGCGCATGAGCGTACGCAAGCCTTCCGTGAAGGGCATCCCGTTGAGCGCGGCAAAGGGGCGCAGGCGGTCGTCGTTGGTGTCGAGGGCCAGCAGCCCGTCCCGGCAGGCGGCCTGAAGCAGAAAGTCGCAGGCCAGAATGCTGTAGCGTCCCCACCGCCCGTCGACCTCCGCGCTTTCCAGCAGAATGCCGTGATGCTCGTGGCACATACCGAGGAAGAGACTGATGGGGGTGTCCATATCCGCCGGGAGCCACCGCGCGCTCTGGCGCAGGGTGACGTCGGGGGCGGCGGGCGTTTTGGAAGCTGTCATGTCGGTGATCCTTTTGGGGTTAAGGTACAAAAAAAGGCGCCATCCTCGGGAGGATGGCGCCTGTATGAACGGATACAGTAATGCCGGATCGGGCCTTACACAGGCCGCACTCCCCCCCTCACGTCGATGACGCGCCACCACCAGCGATAAGCGGTAAAGGAAAGGGAAGAGGCGTTGAACATGATGTGGTCCTTAAAAGGTGTTGCCTAATGTGAAAAAGAATACGTGCGCAAAAATTACTGCGAACCCGGCGAGTTGTCAATCCCTCATGGGCATACTTTTTTTCAGGAAAGAGCCTTTCCAATCCGGGAGAAGGGATGCGGTATCATCGTGCAAACATGGCTAGGGTGTCCTTTTGCCGCCGCACGAAACGCGCAGGTTTAAGCACATGAAGAGTCCTCTACTCCGAATTTGTGACGGTTTCGTGTCCGGAAAAAGAAAAAACGGTATGGGACCCGAGCAGACGGAATGTTTGACATGCCGTAGCCTTGACGCCGATTCCTCCTGCGGCTAGGCTTCTTCCTTTCGTATGATGCAAGCTACAGTCTATTGAGGGACGCTGTGAAACTGAAAACAACTCTTTTCGGCGAAACCTACCGCTTCGATTCGGTGCGGGACGTGCTGAACAAGGCGGGGGAACTGCGCTCCGGCGATGTGCTGGCGGGCGTTGCCGCCTCGTCCATGCAGGAACGCGTCGCCGCCAAGCAGGTGCTCAGCGAGCTGACGCTTGGCGACCTGCGCGAACATCCCGTAGTCCCTTATGAAGACGACGCCGTGACGCGCATCATTCAGGATGCCGTGCATACTCCGGTCTACGAGAGCATCAGGAACTGGTCGGTCGGGGAGTTCCGGGAATTTCTGCTGGACGGGCGTACCTCTTCCGCCGCCATTGAGCGCGTCCGCAAAGGCCTCACTTCGGAAATGGCCGCCGCCGTATCCAAGATCATGTCCAACGCCGATCTCATTTTCGCGGCGAAGAAAATGCCCGTGGTCGTGCGTTCCAACAATACCGTAGGCCTGCCGGGGCATTTCTCCTCGCGGCTTCAGCCCAACGACACGCGGGACGAGATCCCGTCCATCGTGGCGCAGGTGTACGAGGGGCTGTCCTACGGCGCGGGGGATGCGGTCATCGGCATCAATCCGGTGACGGATACGGTGGAGAACACCAAGGCCATGCTCAACGCCCTGTGGGAGATCATCGAACGCCACCAGATCCCCACCCAGAACTGCGTGCTGGCCCACGTCACCACGCAGATGGAAGCCATCCGGCAGGGCGCCAACGCGGGCATGATCTTCCAGAGCATCGCGGGCAGCGAAAAGGGGCTGCGCGAATTCGGCGTGACCACCGGCCTGCTTGATGAGGCGTATGATCTCGCGCGGCATTACTGTCAGGCCACCGGCCCCAACGTCATGTATTTCGAGACGGGGCAGGGCTCAGCGCTGTCGGCGGACGCGCACTACGGCTGTGATCAGGTGACGATGGAGGCCCGCTGTTACGGGCTGGCCCGCCGCTACCAGCCGTTCATGGTCAATACGGTGGTTGGTTTTATCGGGCCGGAATACTTATACAACCATCAGCAGATCATCCGGGCCGGGCTTGAAGACCATTTCATGGGCAAGCTGCACGGCCTGCCGATGGGCTGTGACTGCTGCTATACGAACCATGCCGACACCGATCAGAATTCCAACGAGAACCTCATGATCCTGCTGGCGACCGCGGGCGTGAACTTCATCATCTCCCTGCCGATGGGCGACGATATCATGTTGAATTACCAGACCAATTCCTTCCATGACATCGCCACCGTGCGCCAGTTGCTCGATCTGCGGCCCGCGCCGGAGTTCGAACAGTGGCTGGAGCGGCACGGAATCATGGAAAACGGCTGTCTCACCTCCCGCGCCGGGGATGCCTCCATTTTCTTTTAGAGGAACGCCATGCAGGAACAAGAAATTCACGATCTGGTGGCGTCCGTGTTGGATGCCCTGAAAACGCAACAAGCGTTTCCCGCTCCATCCGTTGGGCAAGGTGGAAGGTTTTCCGCAATGCAATCGGAGCAAAGGCCCTTGACTGGTTCGGGGGCAGAGCCGGAACTTTTGGCGGCAACCGTTGATGCCGATACAGGCGCGTCGCTGGAAGATCTGGGCGGCCCCGCTTTCCGTAAGCCTTGTGGGGTGAAAGAGCCGCACAATCCCGACGTGTTGCAGGAGTTCATGCGGAGTACCGGGGCCCGGATTGGGGGCGGCGCGTGTGGAACGCGTCCTTCGACCACTGCCTACCTGCGTTTTCTTGCGGATCATGCCCGATCCAAGGGAACGGTTTTCCGTGAAGTTCCTGAGGAATGGCTGCGCCGGCGCGGGATGCTGGCGGTTCAGACGTTGGTGGAAGACAAGGATACTTATCTGACGCGTCCGGATTTGGGGCGCGTACTCTCGGAGGCGTCCCTGCAAACGGTGCGGGAGCGCTACAAGCCCGTCCCGCAGGTGCTGATCGTGCTGTCCGACGGCTTGAGCACGGATGCCGTGCTCGCCAATGCGGACGAGATCGTGCCTCCGCTGACCAATGGCCTGAGGCAGGCCGGGTTCACGGTGGGCGATCCGCTGTTCCTGCGTTACGGGCGGGTCAAGGCCGAGGACCGTCTGGGTGAGGCCATAGGCTGTGACGTGGTGCTGATGCTTGTGGGTGAGCGTCCCGGTCTGGGGCAGTCGGAAAGCATGAGCTGTTACGGGGTGTACCGCCCCACGGCGGCGACGCTGGAGTCGGATCGTTCGGTCATTTCCAACATCCACCGCGAAGGCACGCCGCCTGTGGAGGCCGCCGCGGTTATCGTTGATCTTGTACGCCAGATGATGCAGCACAAGGCCAGCGGCATAGCGCTGAACAAGGCGCTCAATCCCGGTTTTTCCGGCTGACGACATGCCGGAAATCCGCAGGGGAGCGGCGGAAACAGCCCTTTTTCCGACGTTTTTAACCGTGCTGCGATTATTGATACCCTGTTGTTTTTGATACATAAGACGCAATGAGAGAGCGCCGATGAAAGTGTTGCAACCCGTTCCAGTCCGAGTACTTGCCAGCCGGATCATCCCTTCGGTCGATCCGGGGCTGGCTGCGGCCTTCAAGCTTGAGCCGCGCCACCGTGCGCTCGCCCTGTTTACCTCCGACAGCGATGATGTGAGCTACATAGCCATCGACGAAGCGACCAAAAAGGCCGCCGTGGATGTCGTCTACGCCAGCTCCTTTTATGGCGGGGCGGCCCATGCCTCCGGGCCCTATTCCGGCGAATTTATAGGAATCCTTGCTGCGGAGACACCCGGGGATGTCGAAGAGGGGCTGCGTATCGCCGTGGATTACGCCCAGAACCGCGTTTCGTTCCTGACGGCCGATCCCGAAGGGAAGCTGATCTTTTTGTCGCATCTGGTTTCCTCTTGCGGCACGTACGTTGCGGAGCAGGCCGGGATTCCGGTAGGCACGGCGTTGGCATGGCTCATTGCGCCGCCGCTGGAGGCTACGTTCGGTCTGGATGCGGCGCTGAAGGCTGCGGACGTTCGGTTGGTGAAGCATTTCCCGCCGCCGTCCGAGACCAACTTTTCCGGCGGCTGGCTTGCCGGGGATCAGGCGGCGTGCCAGGCGGCGTGTCAGGCGTTCACCGAAGCCGTGCTCGGCGTTGCCGCCGGTCCATTGGAAAGAATTTGATTTTTTGAGATTGGGGAGGGGGAGGGAACCCTTTTGAAAAAGGGTTCCCTCCCCCTCCCCAAACCCCACCCCTTCCCTCCTAAAACTTTCGACTGGTGGGGAGGCTGCGCGGCGGGAGTTCCGCTGTTTACTTGATCTGTATTCGTCGTGACGGGCGTTCGTGGGTGAAGGAATTTCGTAGTATGTGGGTATAATTGAGAAAAAAACGGCTTACCTGGATGGCCGCAGACGGTTTTAAGGTTGCGGGCGGGGCATCCGGAGGGTGTGGCAAGTGGATTATCGCGCAGGCCGTTTCTGGGGGATTGGGAAAAGGCAATGAGCGTACCCCGCTTTGGGGGAAAGAGCGGGATTCTCTGTAACACATGGAAACGAAATGCAGTATTTGACGGAACAGGACTTGATGGCCCGTTGCGGCCTGGGGCAGGGCGTGGAACTGCATCTTTCCCCGGAGGAACGTCTGACGCCTTCCGCGCAGGAGCTGGTGAACAACAGGAAGATACGGATTCTCATCGTATCCGGCGACGGCCGCGTCGCCCGTGACGACGGCAAGGCCGTGCATCCGTTGGCGACCGAGGAGCGTCCCTTCGCCAAGGTCGAAAAGACCGAAGCGCAGACCCATCTGAACGGCACGGAAATGGTGACCAAGGAGCATCCTCGGATTTGGTTCCGGGGCAAGGTGGATTCCGCCATTGCCGCCGCTATCCTTGTCCAGACGCAGTTGCAGCCCGTGCTGGCGCCGGAGTTGCAGGGCTTACTGGCGGATCTGCGTTCGTGGCTCGGGTGGGCCATGCGTTGCGAAGTGCTGGATGAAGCCGTGCCCGTATTGAGCATGGGGCCGTTTTCGCGGGAAGCTGTGCGGCGGTTGGCTTGCCATCCTGAGGAGCTTGGATTGGAACCGCTGTGTCCCGATGCGGCGGAAGGTTCCATTTTTACCTTACTCAATTGGTTGCGGGCGATCATCCGTGAAACGGAAGTGGCGGCGGCATTCGCTTTCCGCAAGCAGGACGGCACATTGGAGCGCCCGGATATTTTGGAGCTTTTAGACGGGCTGAGCAACGCGGTTTACGCGTTCATGCTGTTGGTGAAGGCGGGCGACAGGGGCTTGGGAGCCATACAAGCCGCGCGGGGATAGGCAATGGACAGCAAGCAAATCCTCAGCGTCGGCATTGATATCGGAACGAGTACGTCGCAGCTTGTTTTCTCCCGCCTGGAATTGCGCAACAGGGCGGCAGCCTGTCAGATTCCGCGTTTTGAAATCACGGATCGCCGGATCGTTTGGCAGAGCCCGGTGGCCTTCACGCCGCTCACGGACGTGGACACGCTGGACGAGGCGGCGCTCGATGCCCTTATCCGGGGCTGGTATGCGGAAGCGGGCGTGCGACCGGAAGATGTGGAAACGGGCGCGGTCATTGTGACGGGCGAGAGCCTCAAAACCGTGAACGCCCGGCGCACGGTCATGCGTCTGGCGGACAGCCTCGGGGATTTTGTCGTGGCCTCGGCGGGTCCGCATCTGGAATCCGTCATTGCGGGACGGGGCGCGGGTGCGGCGGCGCTTTCCGAGGCGCGGCGCGGTACGGTCCTGAACATCGACATCGGCGGCGGGACATCCAACTATGCGGTATTCCGCGCCGGTCGGGTCATTGATACGGCTTGCCTCAACATGGGCGGGCGTCTGGCCGAAACCGACGGGCACGGCTGGATCACCCGCGTCCGCAAGCCGCTTCTTCCCGTTCTCGAAGAGTTGTACGGTTCCCGTGCGCCCGAAACCCTTGGCCCTGACGATATTCCCGCTATAGCGGACCGCATGGCCGGGTTGATCTGGCAGGTACTGGCTGACGAGCGTTCCCCGCTGGCGGATCGGCTGCTCCAGACGCCGCCGCTGAAAACGTGGCGTTATGATGCGGTGACGCTGTCGGGCGGGGTCGGGGCGTGCTGTGCCGAACCGGAGGCCGATCCGTTCCGGTTCCGGGATCTGGGGCCGTCGCTGGCCCGCGCCATAGTGCGCCACCCCGGTTTTGCGGCTTTGCCCCTCCTGCCCCCCTCCCAGACGGTGCGGGCTACGGTGATCGGTGCAGGCTCATGGATGCTTTCGCTTTCCGGCGCGACGGTCTGGGCTGATGACGCCCTGTTGCCGATGCGTAATCTTCCCGTGGTATTCCCGTGGCTGGACTGGCACGCCGGGCTGACGCCCGCCGCAGTGGAAACGGCGATTGGGGATGCCATGCGGCGTATGGACCTTGGCGATGCGGATCGTTTTGTCGTGGGGCTTCCCGCTGGGATGCCTGTTGCCTACGCCACCGTGTGTCTGCTGGTCGAAGCGCTCGCCGGTTTTTGGAGCCGCCGCCCGGAAGGGCAGCCCGTGTTAGTGGCACTCGCGGAGGACATGGGCAAGGTGCTCGGCATGGAGCTGCGCCCGCGTCTCAGCGGGCGTCCTCTGGTGGTGCTTGATGAATTGAAGCTGGCCGACGGCGATTATCTGGACATGGGCAAGCCGCTGTATCAGGGCGGCGTCGTACCCGTCACCATCAAATCATTGGCCTTTTCCGGCTGATCAGCAAAGCCCGACGCCATGAACGACAACGGATTTCTGTACAATCTTGAACGGGCGCAGGCAGGTCCGGTGGATGAGGAGGCGCTTGCCCGCAAGATGGCGGCCCGTACCGCCCGTGTGGCCCGCGCGCACGAATCCGTATTCACGGAGGCGAACGGCTGGTCCGGGCAATTTCCGGGGACGCCGGGATATTACTATTTTGCGGACAGCGACGAAGGCCAGTATGTCATCGTCGAGGCGATCGGCGAAGATGGGGGCTTGGAGATTTACTACAGCGGCAGTGAGATAGCCTTTCCGCCGGAGGGCATGGACGGCAAATGGAAGCCCGTTCCCGTGCCTTGCGAGTGTTTGCGGGAGAGAGGCTGAGGAGGAAGAAGCCTTTAGGAAGGGAACCGCGCTGCCGTCGCAGGCTAGGAATATCCGCAACAGCGCTCGGCGGTTAGAGACGTTTCCGCCCGTTTTTGGGCTCTTCCTTTCCGTTTCCCCTTCATTTTTCCAACGGTTCTGAACGGCTGGAAAGCTGTTCGCTGGGAACCCGTTTTTTACGTCTTTGAGTAAAACGATAGCTTTCCATGAGCAGATCGCGGAGTTCCTTTTCGGCGAAGCCGCTTTCCAGAAGGATCGTGATCCAGTGCTTCTTGTTCATATGGTACGCGGGCAGGATCCCCGGATCGCCGTATAGCAGCATGTCCAGCACTTGGGCACTCTTCACATTGATGATTTCGACGTTTCCTTTCCCAGGCAGCCCCAGCTTGGATAGGGGCACGCTCATCACAATGCCGTACCATTTCTCGTTATCCGCATGTCTCAATACGGCATATTCCGGCTCTTGAGGCCACGGGTAGTCCGGTTCCGTGCCGAATGTGGCCTTTACGTACGCGAACAATTCGTCTCGGGTAGGCATAAACGCTCCCATGTGCGGGTGTGTTTTGAGTTTGCGCATGTTGGTAATGGGGAAAACCGTCAACGAGGTTTCGACAGGCGCGGACGTTTTTGGAGAGGGAGAGACGGGCGCAAGCCGACTCTATAAATTGGGGGAAGGGAAATTTCTTTCAGAAAAATTTCCCTACCCCCAATTTTTTATACCTGTTCAAAGAGGATGGGGGTTACTCTTCCACCGACGCCTCGGCCTTTTCGATCTCCTGTTGGATGAATGCCGCGAGATCGGCGGGTTTCTCGCCCTCGAACCAGGCGACCCAGAGGGAGGCGTTTTCGTTATAGTCCTTCAGCGACTCATAAAAGCCCACGGCGCGTTGCGAAGCCACGGCATAGCGCAGCTCGGGGTGGTTGGTTTCGAAGACCCGTTCGGCGTCCTCAAACGGCGCCTTATTGATTTCTTTGACTTGGAACATGTGTTTCTCCATTGGTGGACGTGTGCCCCTGTGTAGCCTTTCCGCCAGACGGCGGCAAGATGCGTTCGTAACGCCCGCCCATCGCTTTGTAGATCTGGTTCTCGTACCGGATGACCCGGTATTTCGCTTCCAGCGCCGAAAGCATGGAGTTGTCCGCCGTATTCAGGGCGTCCAGATAATCCTTGAGCTCGGCGGCACCGAGATCGTAGCGGGTCTGGTAGTACTCTCCGATGCGCACGTCCTTCTGGTGTTTCGACAGGGTGTTTTCCAGCGAGCGCTGCGCGTTGGCGTAACTGAAATAGGCTGTGTCCACCTCGTTCAGCGCCGACGTTACGGCCTGCGTGAAATCCAGTTTCGCCGATTCGAAATCCGCTTCGGAAATCTTGATGTTCCAGCGGATGGTGTTCCATTGCAGGAACGGGAAGCTGACGCGCACCGTACCCGCGAGCAGGGGCAGGTCAAAGACCTTGCTTGAGGTTGAGGATGAGGTGCCGAGCGTCGAGCCGATGGAGATCGTCGGGTACCAGCTTGCGCGGTCCGACTCCAGCGTCTTGAAGGCGCTTTGCAGGCGGGCTTCCGAGGCCCGGATGTCCGGACGCGCGGAGAGGGCCGCCACGGGCACGTCGAGATCCACCCCGACCGTGGGGTAGGACATCAGGTCGGCATTGCCGATGGCCGGGTTCTCACCGGGGCGGATATTGAGCAAATCCCGGAGCGTCTGACGGGCCACATTCTGCCGATCTTGCAGATCAAGCAGGCTGTTGCGGGCTGAAAGCAGGGATTGCTGCGCCTGCAGGGGCTCCACGGAAGCCACCTTGCCGAATTCGTACTTGGCTTCAATGAGGCGGAGCAGCTCCTGGTAGCGCTTGACGCTGGCGTCCATGACCTTGATGGATTCGTCAAGGTATTTCAGCTCGAAATAGGTGTCCGCCACGCTGTTGACGAGGGCCAGCCGTGCGGCTTCCCGGTCTTCCATCGTGGCCTTGTATTCCCATTCCTGCGCGTTGGCGGCGTTGCGGAGCTTCTGCCACAGGTCGACCTCGTAGCTCACCCCGAATTCGGTCTGGTACGAGCGCGCGGCGTTGCCGTTGTCGATGTTGTGGGACGCGGCGGCGGAAGCGTTCGCCGAAAACGAGGGTACAAGATCCGCGGAGAGCAGGCGTGCCTGATACAGCGCCCGGTTCACCTTGATGGCGCTCAGGGCGAGGTCTACGTTCCGCTCCAGCGCCAAAGCCACGATACGGTCCAGATCCGCGTCGTGGTAGCCTTTCCACCATGCGGTGTTCAGGCTGTAGCTGGCGGCGACGTCCTCCGCCGGAAGCAGATCCGTTTTCAGGCTGCCCATCGGGTAGTTGGCACAGCCGCCGAGCCCGAGGACGAGCAGGGCGGCGAACAATCGTATGGCGTTCATCATTCCCTCGAAAGCGCGTCGATAGGGTTGAGGCGGGAGGCGTTCCGCGCGGGCATGAATCCGAAGACGATGCCGATGGCCGACGAGCAGACCAGCGCCAGCAGCATGGAGCCGGCGGAATAGGACATGGCGAAGTTGGAGACGAGCAGATCGAAGACCACGCCGATGAGGTAGGACACCACGATGCCGAGCACCCCGCCGATGACGCAGATGAGCACCGCTTCGATGAGGAACTGCTCCATGATGTTGCCCTGTTTTGCGCCGATGGCCATGCGGAGCCCGATTTCCCGCGTGCGTTCCGTGACCGACACCAGCATGATGTTCATGACCCCGATGCCGCCCACGACCAGCGAGATGAGCGCGATGCCCGAAATGAGCAGGGCCATGGTCCCGGTGGTGCTCTCGATGGTCTTCTTGATGCTGTCCGTGTTCACGGTGAAGAAGTCCGTCTTGCCGTGGCGGGCCGTGAGCAGGGCGGTCAGGTTCTTTTCCGCCATGAGCGGCATGACGTTGTCCTTCACCTTGACGATGACCGAGGAAATGTGCCGCTGTCCGGTGATCTTGTTCATGACCGTGGTGTAGGGGGCCCACAGGTTGAGCGTGTCGGTGGGGCCGAACACGGAATCCTGCTTTTCGGCCACGGCGATGATTTCCAGCGGCTGTCGGTTGAACAGGAGCACCTGCCCCACCGGGTCGCCGCCGTTCGGGAACAGCTTCTTCCGGGTGTTGTCGTCGATGACCACGTAGGAATGGTTCGCCCGTACGTCGTCCCTGTTGAAGAACCGGCCTTCGGCGGGCTTGAGCCCCTTGACGTCGAAATACTGCTCGCCCACGCCGCTGAGCTGGGCGTTCACCGTGATGTTGCGGTAGACGAGCGTGCCCGCCGCCGTGGTGTTGGGCGTGGCGCTGTCGATGTAGCTCTGCTTGCCGAGGACGTCGGAGTCCGCGACGGTGAGCGTCTTGACTTTGTCCGATTTACGGTCGCCGAAGCCTTGCCCGGGATAGACGTTGATGGTGTTCGTGCCCATCGAGCTGATGTTGGCGATGATTTTTTCCTGCGACCCGCGCCCCAGCGCGACCACGGACACCACCGAGGCGATGCCGATGATGATGCCGAGCATGGTCAGCACGGACCGCATCTTGTGGGCGAGGATGGCCTGCACCGACATTTTGAACGCCTCGACGAACTGATCCTTGCGGAACAGGAAGGAGGCGCGGGGCGAGCGGGGGAGTTCGCGTTCCGGCGCGGGGACGAATTCCCGGCTCCGGTTGTCGGAAATGATCGAACCGTCCTTGATTTCGATGACCCGGCTGGCAAAGCCCGCGATGTGGTGGTCGTGGGTCACGACGATGATGGTGTGCCCCCGCCTGTTCAGCTCGGTGAGGATGTCCATGACGTTCTCGCCGCTTTTGGAGTCGAGCGCGCCGGTGGGTTCGTCGGCAAGGATGATGCTGCCGCCGTTCATGAGCGCCCGGGCGATGGAAACGCGCTGCTGCTGGCCGCCGGAAAGCTCGTTGGGCTTGTTCTCCAGCTTGTCCGGCAGGCCCAGATCCGCGAGCAGGGACTTGGCCCGGTCAAGGCGCGCCTTTTTGTCCACCCCGGAGTATACGGCGGGAAGGGCCACGTTTTCCGTGGCGGACAGCGTGGAGAGCAGGTTGTAGCGTTGGAAGATGAACCCGATGCGCTTCCCGCGCAGTTCCGCGAGCTCGTCGCTGTCCAGCGTGCCGATGTCCACGCCGCCGATGCGGCAGACCCCGGAAGACTGGGTGTCGAGGCAGCCCAGGATGTTCATGAGCGTCGACTTGCCCGATCCGGACTGTCCGATGATGGCGACGAAATCGCCTTCCTCGATGGCAAAGGACATGTCCTTCAGCACATGGACGCGGTTTTGCCCGGTCCCGAAGAACTTGTTGATGCCTTCGGCTTCGATGATTTTCATAGCCGCGGTCCCCGGTGGCGCTGCTGGACTTGGGCGTCGCGTTCCTGTTGGGTGACCTGAGCGGTGATCACGGCGTCGCCTTCCTTGAGCCCGGAAAGGATCTGGATGTGGATGCCGTCGGCGATGCCGGTGGTTACTTCCCGGCGCTCAGGCTTGTCGCCGGGGCCGAGCACGCGCACGAACTTCTTGCCGTTGCGGGACTGGACGGCGATCACGGGGACGAGCAGGGCGTCCTTGACGTCCGCCACGGTGATCACGTTCTGGGTGGTCATGCCGATGCGCAACGGGCCTTCCTTGTTGTCGATAAGCGCTTTGCCGTAATAGTACACGGCGTTGTTCGATGACGAAGAGGACGACGAGGAAGCGGAGCTGCCCGTCGACGAGGTGGTCTTGTAGCTGCCGTCCGTGAGCGTGGTCAGGCCGGGGTCGATGGACGTTAGGGTGGCCTTGTATTCCGTCTCGGGATTGGAAAGGATGGTATAGGTGATGGGCATACCCGGCTTGACCGCCGTAATGTCGCCCTCGGAGATTTCGATCTTGATTTCCATCTTGTCCAGATCCGCGATCTGGACGATGGTGGGCGTGGTCTGATTGGCGTTGACGGTCTGGCCTTCGTCCACGGGCACGGAAACGATGGTCCCGTCGAGCGGCGCGGTGATGCGGGTGTAGCCGAGGTTGACCTCGTCCGTGTTCACGGCGATCCGGGCTTGCCGGATCTGCGATTCGAGTTCGGTCACTTCGGCCTTGGCGAGGGCATAGGCGTTCTCGGCGTCCTCGAGGCTTTCCTTGGAGGCCGCGTCGCGCTTCTTGAGCTGCATCTCACGGTCATACTTGGTTTTGGCGATCTTCAGGGCCACCTTTTTGGCGGCAAGCTGCGATTCATAGGACTGGAGCCGGGCCTTGTCCGTCTCAAGCTGGTTGAGCTGCGGCACGGAATCGATTTCGGCGATCAGATCGCCTTTCTTCACGTCCTGCCCGAGGACGACATGCAGCTTTTTGATCTGCCCGCCGACCTGTGCGCCCACGCTGACGAGCTGGACCGCGCCGACTTCGCCGGTGGCGTTGACGGTTCTGGTAATGTTTCCGATCGTCACGGGTTCCGTCAGATAGGCCATCCCGTCGCCCTGATCCATGCGGAGCACATACCACGCGGCGACCGCTGCGGCGACGGCAAGCGCCGCGATGAGGAACAATTTTTTTTTCATCAATCAATCCACTGTACGGCATTCCCGAAAGGGAAAGCCTGTTTTGTCGCCCGGCGGAACCGATGCGATGAGCGTTTTTTTGAAGCGCAGGGGGAGCGCACTAGTTCGCCTTGCCCTCTTTGGGCGGAGGCGGCATTTTCCTCGACAGCTGCTTTTCCAGAAACTCTTGGGCCACAGCCTTCTGGCGTTCGTCGAGCAGCGGGGCCATTTCATTGAAATGCTTGATGATAAATGCCCTTCGGAAAGCTTTTGCCCGTTCGGATTCCTTGAGGAATTCAGGGTGGAGGCGGATAAAGACTTCCCGGACCTGTTCCTGCTGCTCCGGAGTAAGCTCCAGCACTTTCGTCAGGTGTTCGACCGCCCGGTCGGGGCCCGGAGGCTGCCTGAACGATTTGAACCAGCGCGGGTTGCTGCTGCCGATGACGATACCGACGAAGCACCCGGCGGCAAAGGTCAGGCCGAGTGCCAACAGGCTCTTGAAGCGGGTCCGCATCAGAAAAACACCTCATACCCGGCAAGGGCCGACTGCGCGTATTCGGCGAGGGCGGTGCCGGGATCGCCCGCGTGCCAGAAGAGCATCAACGCACAGAGGATAATGACGGCATTCGCCAACGCAAGGGGCCGGAAGCGCTGCGCCAGCCAGTCCGGGACATCGGGATCGTCCATCGGGCTGAGCCGGACGGCGAACATCACGCGCTCTTCCCATGCTTCGTCGAGCAGGGAAGGCCGGTTCGTACGCCCCTCGTTCCAGCGGCGCCGCGCCTTTTCCAGCAACCCGTCCTCGGGGGAGTGGAAACCGATAAGGGCGGAAAGTACGCCGCGCAAAGACTGCAAAAGGTTGTTCATGGTTGCCTCCCGAGGCTTTCCAAAGGGGGATCGAGCGCCTCGCGCAGCTTTGCCTTGCTGCGGTGGACCCTGACCCGGACGTTGATCGGCGTCATGTCCATCATGGCCGCCGTCTCCGCAATGGAATAGCCCTCCAGAAAGGTGAGCGTCAGCAACATGCGATCGCGGGGTTCCAGACTTTGCAGGGCCGATTCGAGCTCTTCCCGCAAGTCGCGGCGTTCGTTTTCTTCTTCATAGAGGCGGAACGATGCCTGATCGGTCAGGCCTTCCGGTTCGTCCTCTTCGCCTCGGGCCAGAGAGCTGAACGGCGCTTCGGGCCTGTAGCGTTCGCGTAGCCGTTCGTAACAGCAGCGCAGGGCAATGGTCGACAGCCAGCGCTCAAAGGAACCTTGCCCTTGGTAGGAACGCAGGCTCCTGTATGCCCTGACGAAGGTTTCCTGAGCCACTTCGGGCACCTCATGCGGCAGGACGTGCGCGGAAACGAGGCGCTCCACGCGCGGCCCATAGGACCGCAGGATGGAGCGGAACGCTTCCGCGTCGCCGTTCAGCACGGCCTGAAGGGTTTCTTCTCCCGCCTCCGGGATCATGGTCTGTTCCTTTTCTGTCGTTCAGCCCAGCCGCCTTGCGGGCGGAGGGAGTACGGGAAAGATGCCCTGTACAAGAAGAGTGTGCCGCCCCGTACGGAATTGTTACAGCGGGCGGAAAAATTTTTGGGGAAAGAAATTGGGGTTTGGGAGAAGGGCCCTTCTCCCAAACCCCCACCCCTCATCCCCTTAAACGTTTCGACTGGTGGGGAGGCTGCGCGTCAGGGGTTCCGTTGGGTGAAAAAATACTCTGGAAGAGGTGACGGTGCCTATGAAGACGGAGAATCCCTTTCGCGCTTTTTGTGGGGCTGTCGGCCTTGGTTCAGTATACGTGAAAGAAGCCCGTTCGCGTACTGTTTTTATCGTTGCCTTCTGGGAGAGCCGCGTTCAGGGAAATCAATCGGCTTTTTCAGTGTATGAAAGAACAACTCGTTCTTATAAATTGTAAAAAATGAAAAAATCCCTGTACAGCTCAGGCCGCACAGGGAACCCTGTGAACAGGGATTCGATAAACACGAAAATCTTTGAAGAGGGAGAGGTGGGGTTTGGGGAGGGGAGGGAGAAACTTTCTCAGAAAGTTTCTCCCTCCCCTCCCCGAATAATCCCCAATATTACTTGTTCATCCCCGCGGAAGTGCTCTGGGCGGCCTCAAAGAGGAGAGGCCGATCCTTGGTGCCGAGCAGCAGGTACTGCATCTGCTCATGCGGGATGGCGTTCAGCTCGGACGCGCGGTTGAAGTAGAAGGCCGCGCCGAGGGCGACCCAGACAAGAAGCATGAACCACGACTCGATGCCGATGGCGGCGGGAGAACCGGGCAGAGCGAGCATGGCGAAGCAGGAGATGGAGGTCAGGCCACCGATGATCGCCACAGGCTTGCCCCAGCGGGCTTCGGGGATGTCGGGGAAATTGGCGACATACTTGTACGCGGTCATGCAGGTGAACAGATAGGCGAGCGCGGTGCCCATGGCGGACATGTCGACGATCCAGTTCAGGGCCGAGCGGCCGAACCACGGGGCGATGAGGGTCAGGCCAAGCGTGAACAGGACGGCGTTGGTCGGCGTCCCGTGTTTGGGGTGCACCTTGACGAACCAAGGGTGCAGGAATTTGCCGCGGCCCATGCTGAACAGGAGGCGCGTCGTCGCCATGAAAAAGCCGTTCATGCCCGTGAAAATCCCGGCCATGACCGGAATGGCGAGGATGACGCCGCCGAACCTGCCGAAAGCCATATTGGCCACGGCGCCCGTGGTCCAGCTGTGATTCTGGCCGAGCAAATCGGTATAGGGGATGATGATCGCGACAGCGATCAGAACCAGCGCGTAGAGAAGCGCGCCGCAGACGATGGAATTGATCATCAGGCGGCGGGATTTTTCGGGCGGAAAATCGAATTCTTCAGCGGTCTGGGGGATCGTGTCGAAACCCACGAACAGCCACGGGGTAATGGCGAGGATGGACAGCACGCAGGCTACCGGGGAACGCCCTTCGGCAAAGAGAGGGAACAGGTTATCGACGTGGGAGGTTTCCGTGGCGACGCTTCCAAGGATCAGCACCAGCACGCCGCCCGCGAGGGCGAAGGCCAGAATGAGCTGGAGGCTGCTCGCCATGTCCATGCCCCTGAAATTCATATAGCCGAAGAAGATGAAGAAAGCCGACATCATGGCCAGTTCGCCCGCGTAGACGTCCCATCCGGCGACCGTATACAGATAGCCCACATCAAAAACGCCGGGCAGGACGAAGCGGCTGAGCAGCGCGAGGGCCGTGCCGTTGGCGGCGATGACGCAGAGGTAGCCGAGAACCAGCGCCCAGCCGCAGATGAAACCGGCCCGTGTCCCGAAGCCGACGTAGGCGTAGGTGAAGGAACCGCCCGCAACGGGGTAGACTTTAATCAGAATGCTGTAGCAGAGCGCCACCGTGCACAGCAGCCCTCCGCCGATGAGAAACGCGAGGCATGTCCCCAGCGGCCCGGCATCCGGCAGAAAACGGGTTCCGGGAAGGACGAAGCAGCCCCAGCCGATGATGGCCCCTACGGCCAGTGCCCAGACTTCGGCCGGGCTCATGGTTTTTTTGAGTTCCTTGCGATCCGTTTGAGATTCCGTCGAGTGATCCATATATCCATCTCTTTTCAGTTTGAGGGCGGGAAAAGCGGCCCGGGTGCGCATATGGTACGGATAACGCACGGCTTCGTCCGCCCGATGGGGCGCAACGCGAGAACCGCTGAATGCGTAAGGCTACAGAGAGATGGAGACGGAAGGCGGCGCGAGGGCCAAGGGAAGCATCCCCCGGATTTCGGAAAGCCCGGGCAGGAGATCGGGAAGGGGAATGAAGGCGGCGCATTGAAGGAGCGCGAGGGAGAACCCGTAGGATGAGGCGTTAAGCGAAAGGAGAGGGCCGTCCTTTCCGGAAGTCCTGTCCAAAGGGTGCGCCGACTTGGTTTCCAGATAGGCGGACGGCTGATCCGGCTGTGCCGGGATCAGGGACGCGCCATCCTGACAGTGCATGAGGCACGGCTGCACGGGGTGCCTTTGTGCAATGGCGTTCGGGTACAACAGGCAGACGCTTATCAGAGGCAACAGCGCCCACCATAAGCTCTTCGTGAAATGTCGTATCCAATACCGGCTCAAAAGCGTCATTCAGCACCTATGACGAAAATTTGCCGTTAGATATCTGTAAAGAGCCTTCCCGTCAATGGGGATCACGGAAAAAGGAGAAGAACGAAAAATAGTAACGATCCCAAGATATAAACGGATTGATATCAGGACGGTGAATGTCCGGGCTCGGGCGCGTTTTAGGGCCGTGTGCTCTCTTGTACGGTTTTGAACACCACAGGGCTCAGCAGGAGCACGCCGATGAGGTTGGGGAAAGCCATCAGCGCGTTGAAGGTGTCGGCAAGAATCCAGACCAGATCGAGCTGGGCCAGAGCGCCGATGGGCACGACGATGGTGTAGAGGATACGGAAAGGCTTCAGAACCCGATCCCCGAACAGGAATATTGCGGAACGTTCCCCGTACACGCACCAGCCGAGGATGGTGGTGAAGGCGAACATGACCAGCGAAATCGCCACGATGGCCGAACCCACGCCCGGCAGGGCGGTTTCAAAGGCCCGCGCGGTCAGCGAAGCGCCCTGAGCGCCGACGGCGGTCCATTCGCCGGTGACGAGGATGGCGAAACCGGTCATGCTGCACACGATCATGGTGGTGATGAACACGTCGAGCATTCCGATGGTGGCCTGCCTGATCGGGGTGGAGGTCGCGGTGGCGTGGGCGATGGGCCCGCTGCCGAGCCCGGCTTCGTTGGCGAAGATGCCCCGCGCCATACCGAACCGGACGGCCATCATGGCCGTGGCCCCGGCGAAGCCCCCTTGCGCCGCCGTGGGCGTGAAGGCTTCCTCAATGACGTGCAGGAACATCGCGGGCACTTCCTTGATGTTCAAAATGATGATGAGCAGCGAGGCGAGCGTGTACAGGATCGCCATAAAGGGCACTATTTTCCCGGCCACGCTGCCGATGCGCCGCAGGCCGCCCAACAGGACGGAAGCGATCAGCAGGAACAGGATCAGCGCCGTGATCCATGTCGGGACGCCGAAGGTCCCCCAGAGCACGCCGGAAATGGCGTTGGTCTGTACCGCATTGCCGGTCCCGAAACAGGTGATTGCCGCAAAAATGGCGAACAGGCCGCCGAGCCATTTCCATTTTTCGCCGAGCCCGTTCTTGATGAAGTACATGGCCCCGCCCACGAAATTCCCCGCCGGGGTCACTTCACGGTAGCGGACGGCAAGCAGGATTTCGGAAAATTTGGTCGCCATGCCTACCATAGCGGTACACCACATCCAGAACAGCGCGCCCGGGCCGCCCGAAAGGATGGCCGTGGCCACGCCGACGATGCTCCCCGTGCCTATAGTCCCAGCGAGGGCCGTCATCAGGGCATTGAACGGCGTCAGCTCGCCCTTGTCGCCAGCCGAGGAGGTCCGGCCCTTCCAGAGCATGGAAAACGCTGAAAAGATGTTGCGGAACGTATAGAAACGCAACCCTACGGTAAGGTAGAGGCCCGTTCCGATCAGCAGGATCAGCATACCCGGTCCCCAGATCACGTCGTTGATCGCCTTCAAAGCCTGTATCAGCGTTTCCATCGTTGTCTTCCTGCGTTGCGTATTCGAGAGCTTGGCTCTATGGTGGCCGCGCACCGTTCAGCGGCGGTGCGGGACGTCCCCTCTTCAAAGGGAACGCCCTCTGTCGTGTATCGTATTGCAGGGGAAAATTTCATTATTATCATACCCGGCGGATACCGTTCCGGGTATATGCGCACCTGTGCGCCGCCGTTCCTTTTGAGGGGAACCGGGCAGAGGATGCGCCCTTTCACGCAAAGAGGAATCGATGTTGAAAACGTTTGTGCTGTGCCTTGCCGTCCTGTTGGCCGCATGTGGGGCCAAACCTTCCCCCGAGCCTTTCCCCGCCCCTGCCTCAACCGCTTCTTCCGAGATCCGGCGGTTGCCCCATCCCGCCGTCGAAGCGCTGGATACCCCGTCCCCGTTGTTCCGGCAGGCCCCGGCGGAACAGGCGCGTGCGCAGATCGCCCGTATGGACAAGGCATCCATGGGGCTGCGTTCGTGGATGGAATTGGCCCCCGCGCTGGAGCGGAGCCTTGCGTATGCCCGGAGCTGGAATCCGGACGAGCGGGCAGCCGAACACAGCGGAATCCGGATCACATGGGGAGAAGTGGTTGCGTCGCTGGAAAAGCTGAAAGCGATACTGCCGCGGCTCGACGCCCAGCCAGAACTGCTGGAAGAGGGGTTCCAGTGGCTGAGCGTCGCCCCTGAAGTCAAGTTTACGGGGTACTATTCGCCGGTGATGCAGGCCAGCCGGACGCGCAAGCCGGGATACGAATACCCGATCTACCGTCTTCCGGAGGAGCTTGCCCCGGATCTGGCGTGGTGCCTGCCTACGCACAGCTGCCCCGAGGACGCTTTTTTGCAGGTGATCAAGCCGGAAGACCCGTATTACAGCCGGGCGGACATCGATCTGGACGGAGCGCTCAAGAGCCGGAATCTGGAAATGGCGTGGCTGGAGCATCCGGTGGAGACGTATGATCTGATGCTGGAAGGCTCCGGCATTCTGGCCTTTGACGACGGGACGCAGCAGGCGGCCCTGTTCGCGGGCCTGAACGGGCACTCGGGCCAGAGCATGGCGGGCTACCTGATCCGTTCGGGGGAACTTCCGCGCAACAAGGCCTCGATGAAGGGTATCCGCCAATGGTGGGACAACCATCCCCAGAAGCGCAGGGCCTTTTTGAACGCTTCCAGCGGCTACGTTTTTTTCCGGTTCGGTGCCGAGCATCCGAAAGGGACGGCGGGTTGCGAACTGACGCCGTGGGTCAGCATGGCGGTCGATCCGCGCGTCCTGCCGCTTGGCGGCATCGTTTCCTACGCGCTTCCGGGACAGCGGCAGGGCATCCGGAGAGGGCTCGGCTTCGCACACGATACCGGCGGCGCGATCCGTTTGCGGCGCATCGACATCTACACCGGGGAAGGCGAAGACGCCCACCGTCAGGCCATGACCATTTACAATCAGGGGCAGGTCTGGCTGTTGTTGGCGAAACAGTGAGCCTTCCCGAAAAGGTGAGGCTTTCCCTCCGAGGGGTTCCAAAAAGCCGTTGCCGTGCCGTTTCAGCGCCCGGCTTCATGCCTTGATCCTTTTCCTTCCCGCAAAGAACCTTGCACAAAACACCGAGACCGAGGGAGGCAGTCCCCCCCGGTCTCGGTGCGGAAGTGAGGTTGTTGAAGAAACGTTCGGAGTTATGGTGAAGTGGCTGGCCGCGTACGTTCCGGGTTGCTGCGGGAGGCGGAGAACGGCTCCATGCGGCCTTCGCGCCTTGTAACGTATCAGGTGTGTCGCCCCGGGGAAGGAAGCGTCCCCGGGCGCCCGGGGCTAGTAGTTGCAGTTGGAACCGTAACCGCCGCCGTGTCCGCCATGGCCACCATGACCGCCGCCGTTGTGGTAGCCCATGCCGTTGCCCATCATACCGTTGCCCATCATGCCGCGGCAGGGCTGGATACCGAGTTCCTTTTCCATCTTGTCGCCGAGGGTCATGCGTTCGGCGCGGAGCTGGGAGCGGAGTTCCGCCACCTCATTGGCGAGCTTGGAAATGGTCTCGGGCTTGGCGTTGGGGTTGCGGGACAGGGCGTCGAGCTCGATGCCCTTGGCGTTCAGCTTGTCCTGAATCGGGGATACGCGGCTGTAGTAATCCTTCATCATGGCATCATAGGCACCCTGCTTTTCGGGAGAAACCGCGTACATCCCGGCGTGGTTGCCATAGTTGTGGTACCCGTTGTAGGCGAAAGCGGACACGCCGGAACCGAGAACGATAGCGGAAAGGGCGAAAGCGGCGATAAGAGCGCGAGTCTTCATAGTGTGTACTCCAGTAATGGTGTTTTTATTGAAAGGTTGAAGCCAAACGGCTTACTGAGCGTATAGCAACAGGCGTGCCAAAGTATGTTTTGTTTTGTAATACACGAATTTTATTCATTAAAATAAAAACGCGTCATTCAGCGCTTCACGAGCGGCCCCGTGAGTGGGTAGAATGGAACCACACCGCGTTTCCGAGTGTGTAAAAACGCCACACCCCTTGGGCAGGGGCGGGGTGGAGACGCCGGGAACCCTGCGGATAATGGGGCTCGAAAGCGGTTCCAATCCGGGAATGGTTTTTGCTGTACCTTAGAAAAAAATTCGGATCCGAGATCCGGCAACCGGATGCCGCTCCGCAAAAGGATATTCACGTGTATATGTCGTCGTTAAAAAAAATGCCCCGGTGGCTCACGCTGTTCCCGTGGTTCGTCATGGTCTGCGCCTTGCTGTTTTCAGCGGGGATCGTGGTGTTCGGGCTGCACAACGCCAAACGCGAATCGGATTTCACGTCGCAGCTGACCCTTGAAAAAGGGGCGGCGCTCATCAGCGCGCTGGAAGGTGCGTTGCGGACCGGTATGGGATATCACTGGTCCGATGAAGTGCTGAGCGATCTGCTCAACAAGGTCGGGGAACAGCCGGACATCGTTTCGCTGGTGATCACCAACCGTAACGGGACCGTGCTGATGGCGGCCGATACCAAACTCATCGGCACGAGTTTCTTGTCGCCGGAAGTTCTGGCGGAGCTCGATCCGACCCGGCAGGTCAAATGGAATGCGACGGAATTGCCCGATGGGATGCCCGTATTCCAAGTGTATAAGCAGTTTTCCGTCCCGCAGGGGGAACGCCGCAGGCATGGCGGCGGGCACAGGATGATGAGGCGCGGGCTGGACGGCGACTCGTGCGGCATGTTGGAAGCGAGTATTGCCGAGGGCACATCGCTGGTTATTTTCGTCGAGTATGATCTCACCCCCCTTGAGGAGGCACAGGCCGCTGACGAAAAGCATATGGCGGTCATGTTCGGCATTCTTGTTTTTGTAGGCTTGGTGGGCTGCATTACCCTGTTCCTGATCCAGAGTTACAGGCGCTCGCGCAAGCTCGTACAGGAAACCACGGCCTTTTCTTCGGAAATCCTGCGGACGCTTCCGGTGGGCATCATTTCCACGGACATGGACGATCGCATTACATCCATCAACCCCGCCGCGCAGGACATCACCGGGCTGACCCGGACGGCGGCGACGGGGCGGGGCCTTCATGACCTGCTGCCCGGCGTATGGGCCGTGCTCGAAGGGCGGACGGCGCAGGATGCCGCGAGAGAGCAGGAGGCCTGGTGCACGGTCGGTGAGCGTCGGGTTCCGTTGGCGATCAGCGCCTCGCACATTGTGACCGAGGAGGGCGAAGCCATCGGCACGGCTTTGATCATGCGCGATCTCGGGGAAATCCGGCGCCTCCAGAGCGAACTGCGGCGGCGGGACCGTCTGGTGGCGCTCGGCAATATGGCGGCGGGCATCGCCCATGAGGTCCGCAACCCCCTCAGCGCCATTAAGGGGTTGGCCCGTTTCTTCATGGAAGCGAGCCCCGAAGGCAGCGACGAAAGCCGCATGGCTGACATCATGACGAGGGAGGTGCTCCGTCTGGACAAGGTGGTGGGCGATCTCCTCGATTTTGCGCGCCCCGATGTGCTGAACCTGACCGATGTCAGGCTGAACGAGCTTGTGGAGCGGGCCCGCGACATGGTGCGGTCGGATATGGACGCCCGCAAGATCCGGTTTGAGGCCGAGCTGCCGGAGCCGCCGTTGTCCGTACGGCTGGACCGGGACCGTATGACGCAAGTGTTGCTCAACTTGTTTCTCAACGCTGTACAGGCCATGCCCGATGGCGGTAGGCTGATGGTACGGGCCCGGATGGAAGGTACAGAGCTGGCGCTGGATGTTGCGGATACGGGGTGCGGCATCGCCCCCGAACGTCTGGCGGATATTTTCAGCCCGTATTTCACCACCAAGGCCAGCGGCACGGGGCTGGGGCTTTCCATTGTGCACAAGATCGTGGAAGCGCACGACGGCACGATCGAAGTCGCCAGCACGCCCGGCGAGGGCACGGTGTTCAAGCTTCGTTTCCCGTTTGTGGCGTAGGCGGGGTCCGGGGAAAGGGAGGGAAACCTTCCCCGGTCCCCCAACCCTCCTTTCCCAAAACTTTTGACTTTATTGAATCCTTTATCCCCGTTTTTCCTGATTTTTTATGAGGTCCATAATGTGGCGGAAGGCGGAAGAGAAAGGTTTGTTGGGATTGTGTGTATTGGATTGATCGAGAATCAATTGAGGAATGGCATGGCTGAGAAAGGTTCGCATACGGTTCTTGTGGTGGATGACGATCCGGGGCATCGCGGGATGCTTGAGGCGCTCCTTGGGCGCTGGGGGCTGGCCGTTACGTCGGCGGGGGATGGCAAAGAGGCTGTGGCGCGGGTATGCGAACGGCCTTTTGACGTGGTGCTGATGGATATCCGAATGCCCGACATGGACGGCATCACGGCTCTGAAGGAAATCCGCAAGTACAATCCCGCCGTGCCGGTCGTGCTCATGACGGCGTATTCCGCCGTGGAGTCCGCTGTGGAGGCCATGAAGTCCGGGGCCGTGGATTATCTCATCAAGCCCCTCGACTTTGATCAGCTCAAGTCCACCTTGTTCAAAACGCTGGAACACAGCGAGGCCGTCCGGTCCGGCGAGCGTTTTCCCGTTCCAGTGGAGGGCATCGTGGGAAACAGCCTCGCCGTCCGGAGGATGTTGGAGATGATCCACACTGTGGCCCCTTCGGAGGCGACGGTGTTGATCAACGGCAAGTCCGGGACGGGCAAGGAGCTGGTGGCGCGGGCCATCCATAACCAGAGCCAGCGCAAGGACGGCCCGTGGGTGGCGGTGAACTGTGCGGCCCTGACCGAAAGCCTTCTGGAATCCGAATTGTTCGGGCACGAGAAAGGCGCTTTCACGGGCGCGGACAAGCGCCGGGACGGGCGTTTTCTGCAAGCGGACGGCGGCACGCTGTTTCTGGACGAAATCGGCGAAATTTCCCTGCTCATGCAGGTCAAGCTCCTGCGGGCCATCCAGCAGCGGGAGATCCAGCGCGTGGGAGGCGACGCCACCCTCAAGGTGGATGTGCGCATCGTGGCGGCGACGAACCGCAACCTGCTGGATGAGGTCGCGGCCGGGCGCTTCCGCGAGGATTTGTATTATCGGCTCAACGTCGTCAGCATACAGGTCCCGTCCCTTCAGGAGCGGAGCGAGGACATCCCCCTTCTGGCGGAGCACTTCCTCAAGGTTTTCGGCGAGCGGAACCGAAAGGATGTGAAGGGATTTACCCCCAAGGCGATGGACATGCTGATCAAATACCCGTGGCCGGGGAATGTCCGCGAGCTGGAGAATGCGGTGGAGCGGGCCGTGGTGCTGCTGTTCGGCAGTTACGTTTCGGAACGCGAATTGCCGCTTGCCGTAACGCAGGCGTACGAACAAGAGGACGATACGGAACCGTCAGCGCTGTCCGTTCCTTTGGAGGGGGCAACGCTGGAGGATGTGGAGCGCGAAGCCATCCTTCGTATGCTGGACAGTGTGGGCGACAACAAGAGCGAAGCGGCAAAGCGGCTGGGCATTTCCCGCAAGACCCTGCATACCAAGCTCAAACGGTACGGGCAGGAGCAGGACTGATCACTCCTGACGCGCCTTGTTGCGCTGCCAGACGAAGAAGTGGAGCAGTGCCATACAGCCGTGTCCGATCAAATACAGTTCGATGAGGAACGTCACGTTTTTATGGGTTTCCAGCGCCAACCCTGCGAACGATGAGCCGTTCCGCCAGAGGATGAACCAGATCAGGCCGCTCAGTACGACGAGCAGCAGCGCGCCGAGCCCGAGCCCCTGCACGGCGGTTGCCAACCCTTTCGGGCGCGGCGGAACCATCTTGAAGCGCAAGCTGGCCTGAATGTCCTTTTTGAGCTGTTCCGTATCACCCCAGAGGTACGGGAAAAAATAGTGAAAACCGCGCTTTGTGAGGCTGTCCGCCGCAAGCAGTAGGCTGAGGATGACAACGAGCAAGCCTGACAGGATATGATACCACGAGGCAAGCCAGCTGCTGAGGGCGGGATTGAGCTGCCCGGACGAGAGCATATGCATGGCGAAGCTGCTCAGGATTTGCAGGATGACCAAAACGGCGATGATTGCGTGCAGGAACCGCAGGTAGGGTTTCTGGAAAAAACCAAGGAATTGCCAGAGCAGTTTGGCCTGATTGCCGAGTGCGGACGTGACGGACATGGGGTTCTCCTTTTCCCGTCATCATACGCGAACGGCTCAGGGGAAAGCCATGATAGAAAAGAGGGTTGTGTCGATGGGAACATTGGGGAGGGGGAGGAGGAACTTTCTCTAGAAAGTTCCTCCTCCCCCTCCCCCGATTCTTTTATCTACCTTAACAAACAATACGAAGCGTGCTTGAGGCCTTCGGCGGCCAAACGGGACTCCAGATAAAGGGAGAGTGCGGCGACTGCCCGGTCGCACACGGGGAATACGGGGATGCCCCGCTCACGGAGGGCCTTGCGGAGCGGTTCGAATTTTTCGCCGCCGTCCATAACTGCGACCATGGGCTTGGAAGTGCGGGAACGGACATCGGAAAGCAGCGTCAAAATGCCGTCCGGGGCGTCCATGCGGAAGGCGTCGATATCCGTTTCGGCAAGCGAGTGCGTGACCGGGGAGAGGGGATCAAGGCCGATGACGACGGCGTCGATGTTCTCGTCGTTGAGCAACAGCTCGGCCATGTACGCATGAACCTCGTCGTCCGCGCCGGGGTTTATGTCGAGGGGGTTCTTGATTGGAACCAGCTTCTCCAACCCTTTTGAAGCGATGAGCCGTTTCATGGCCAGCCGGGTGGTTTCGGAATAAGTCCCGAGGGACATGCTGTACTCATCGGATTGGAGCGAATCCGCCATGCCCACGGCCTCGAACCCGGCACCGCTGACCGCACCGAGCCGCTTGCCCCGGATGGTCGCGTTGGTGAAGGTTTCCGCCAGAAGAATCAGATCCTGGAATTCCGTGAAGTTGCGGGCCATGATCGCGCCCGCCTGCCGGATGCAGGTTTCACAGACCATGTAGTCCCCGGCGAGGGATGCCGTGTGGCCGCTGGTGGCCGTTTTGCCTTCGGGCGTCCGCCCGGCCTTGTAGAAAATCACTTGCTTGTCACGCCGTATGGCCTCGCGCACGGCCTCCGCAAACTGGATCCCGTCGAGATCCTTGAAGCCTTCCGCGTAGACGGCGATGACATCCACTTCTTGGGAGTCCATGAAATGGCGCATCATGTCCCCGAGCGTGAGATCCGTCTGGTTGCCCATTGAAATGAGATAGGACGGGCTCATTTCCGGCGTCTGGCTGAACCGGTTCAGAAGGAAAGCCCCGCTCTGGCTGACGATGGCTGTGCGGCGGCGAGGGTATTGCTTGTAATCAGGCATCTTGGCGGCTGGGATGAACCATGTGTCGAATTTGCCCGGACGGGAAATCACGCCCATGCAATTCGCCCCAAGGAAGGCCGGGCCGCCGTCCCCTCCGGCGGCGAGGTTCTTGTGGGCTTCGGTGATGCGGGCGATCATGCGCTCGGTCATTTCCCGGCTTTCTTCCGTTTCACCGAGGCCGCCGGGGATGAGCATGACGCTGTGCGCGGCGTTGTTTTCAATGATTTCATCCACCAGAGGCGGAACCTGTTCCGCTCCGATGGCGACGATGAACAGATCCAGCGGATCAGGAAGCGCACGGAGGTTCGGCACGCAGCGCACCCCGCTGGCGTCGTTTTCGCCGTCACGGATGATGACGAGTTTGTCGCGGTCAAAACCGGAGTCGATGATGTTTTCAAGGATGATCCGCCCGAAATTCCGGCGCTTGGAGGAAACGCCGATGATGCCGATGGATTTCGGGTGCAGCAGGTTGGCGATTTTTTGGATGGGACGGGGAGCGGGGCGTTCGCCGGGAGTCGAAAAGCGGCACATGCCGTCCAGCGGGACCATGAGGTAGTCCGTGAACGTGAACGGGTTGATCTCCAGTTCTTCAATGATGAACGGTGCATCGGGGTTGCAGGGGGAGAAATAGTTCCCCATGCGGATGAACGACTCGAAGCATTCGATAAGCTGGTCGTCGGTCACAATGCGGCGTTGCCCGCGGGTCAGCCCGGCCAGTTTCCGGTAGGAGACGGTCTTGCGGAAAAGCTCGAAGAAGGCATCGCCGTCGGTCAGTTCCGTCAGTGCGGCGACGATGGCCTGCCCTTTGCGGAAACGCTCGGCGTAGAGCTCGGTGTCCGTACCGCCGAGGCCCGCGCTGATGACCATGCCGAACTCGCGTGTGCGGCGCAGGCCGACGATCAGCTCGTTGCCGAACGATGCGGAGTCCGGCGGCATGAACTGTACTTGCAGGACGCCCTTGAGGTCTGCGGCGATGGCGTTCTGGAGCGCGGTTCCCGCCAGTCCCTTGTAGCTTTCGGGCGCGGAGGCGGGGCAGCGTTCGATCCATTCGGCATAGCGTTCCGGCACCTCGGAGAGCATACGCCGCACGGCGGAACGCACTTTGTCGGGCGTTTTGGGGACGATGCGTACGCCGCCCACTTCGGTCTTGTGGACGATGGTGGGGGAGATGATTTTCAGCACGGCCTTTTCGCCGGGCAGGGACATGATCTCCTCTTCCATCGGTTTGGCGTTCCGTGGGATGAAGGAGCATTTGGGCGGCGTTTCCGAACCGGAAAGGCTCAGCAGATTGTACACTTCGAATTCATAGAGAAAATGCCGCCCCTCAGTGTGGGCGTTGCGGAACAGCTCGGTAATGGGCTGATATTCAACAGTCAGATTCATGCGAGTCTCCAGCTGGTTGTGCGGTCGGAAAGGGAATCGTCGCTTCCGAACCGTTTTTATCCCTTTTCGCCGGGAGAGGGAATCAGGCTGTAGGCGTGGCCCTCGCAATTGGGGGAGGGGGTTCTTGTCGATTATATGCCCGTACCGGAGATCCGGAACTTCTGACGAACAAAAAAGGCTCCATTTTGGTGGAGCCTTTTTTGTTATTTCCAAACATCGTGCCAATCAGATTTTTCACAAGTTCACATTCTTAACTTGGCTGCAACAGATTCTCATCTTGGATGACAGCTCACAATGTACGCAACAGCCGCCACATGGGGCAAGCCTTTATCCATTTTTTATCCATACAAGAAAAGAGCGGTTACCGTTTTCACGATAACCGCTTGATTTCATTTGGTGGGACGTGCGGGGGTCGAACCTGCGACTCTCTGCTTAAAAGGCAGATACTCTACCTACTGAGTTAACGTCCCGTTCCGAATTTGAGTTGATACGCTTTAGAGTGTTCTCTGTCAAGGTTTAATCCGCTTTTTGCAGAAAAAAACAGCTTCTTTTACACGGGAGATACCTTTCACTGGCGATCGTTATTGAAGCATCCCCTTTGCATGAGATAGCCCATCTACCGATGCGCAAGATAGATCAGCCACCGAGATAGGCTTCCTTGACCTTGGGATCTTTGAGGAGTTCCTGCCCCGGGGCCTCGGCGACAACGCGGCCGACTTCGAGCACGTAGGCGTAGTGCGCGATGGACAGGGCCGCGAGGGCGTTCTGTTCCACGAGCAGCACGGTTTTGCCTTCGGCGTTGATTTTCAGGATGATGTCGAAGATTTCCCTTACCAGCAGCGGGGCGAGGCCGAGCGAGGGTTCGTCGAGCATCACCAGATCCGGGCGGCTCATGAGCGCGCGGCCCACGGCGAGCATCTGCTGTTCGCCGCCGGAGAGCGTGCCGCCTTTCTGCCAGCTGCGTTCCCTGAGCCGCGGGAACAGGTTGTAGACCCAGTCGATGTCCTGCGCGATCCCTTCCTTGTCGTTGCGGATGTACGCGCCGAGCATGAGGTTTTCTTCGACCGTGAGGTGGGGGAGGATGCGGCGGCCTTCCGGGCTCACCGAGATGCCCCGCCGGATGATGTCCTCGGGGGATTTCCCGAGGAGCTGTTCCGTCCTGGGCCCGCTGCCGTCCCGGGCCGCCGGGGTGAACAGCACTTCGCCTTTCGTATCCTTCACGAGGCCGGAGATGGAGCGGATGACGCTGCTTTTCCCCGCGCCGTTCGCGCCGATGAGCGTGACTATCCGGCCCTGCGGGATGCGCATGCTGACGCCCTGCACCGCATGGATGCCGCCGTAGTGGACGTGGAGATCCTTGATTTCAAGCATGGTTGCTGACGTCCTCTCCGAGGTAGGCTTCGATGACCCTCGGGTTGTTGCGGATGGCGTCCGGATCGCCCTCGGCGATGAGCTGGCCGTATTCCAGCACCCAGATGTACTGGCACACGCCCATGACCACTTTCATGTCGTGCTCGATGAGCAGGATGGTCAGGTCGAACTCGTCGCGGATATGCCGGATGAAGCGCATGAGTTCGGTGCTTTCCTGCGGGTTCATCCCGGCGGCGGGCTCGTCGAGGAGCAGGAAGTCCGGGCTGGTCGCCAGCGCGCGGGCGATTTCAAGGCGCCGCTGCGCCCCGTAGGGCAGGCTCGACGCCTTTTCGTCCATGTAGGAATCGAGCGCGAGGCGGTGGATGAGGCCCTTCGCCTTCTCGCGGATTTCCTCTTCCTCGCGCCGTGCGCTGGGCAGGCTGAAGACGGGCATCCACCACTGGCTCTTGCGGCGGACCTGACAGCCGACCATGACGTTTTCCAGCGCGGTTTCGCTGCCGAAGAGCCGGATGTTCTGGAAGGTCCGGGCCATGCCCGCCCTGCAGATCCGGTGCGGCGGGAAGCCCTTCACGCTGTGGCCCTTGAACAGAATGTCGCCTTCCTGGGGGTTGTAGAAGCCGCTGATGACGTTGAAGGCCGTGGTCTTGCCCGCGCCGTTGGGGCCGATGAGCCCGGTGATGGACCCCGTGGGGATCCGCATGGACAGGTCGTTGACCGCCGTGATCCCGCCGAAGCGCATGGTCACGTGCTGCACGTCGAGCAGCAGTCCGTTCTGAGCGAAGGAGGTCATGCGCGTTTCCTCCGGGAGAAGAAGTCGAAGATGGCGTCCCAGGTGATTTCACGCATTCCCATGATGCCCTCGCGTCGGTACAGGATGATGCACAGGAGGACCAGCGAGAACACGACCATGCGCATGCCGGGGATGCCGGGGATTGCGAATCCGCCGAGGGTGATGGGGTCTTCCACGGCGCGCAGCCATTCGAGCAGGACGGTGATGACCGCGCTGCCGAGGATGCTGCCCGTGAGGGAGCCGAGGCCGCCGGCCACGACGATCATGAGCACGTTGAAGGTCAGCAGGAAGGTGAACATTTTCGGGTCGATGGTGGTCAGGAGGTTGCCGAGCAGCGCCCCGCCCACGCCCGCGAAGAACGCGCCGAGGCAGAAGGAGAGCACCTTGGTCCTGAAGGTGTCGATGCCCATGACCTTCGCGGCGATTTCGTCGTCGCGGATGGCCTTGAAGATGTTGCCGAAGTTGCTGCCCAAGAGCTTGACCATGCAGTACAGGGTGATGAGCAGCCACCCGTAGTTGACCAGCAGCGAGGCGTGGAAGGGGATGCCCTTGATGCCGAGGGAGCCGTTGGTGATGGGCGTCAGGTTCACGATGAGCACGCGGATGATCTCCGCGAACCCCAGCGTGGCGATGCCGAGGTAGTCGCCGCCGAGCCGCAGCACGGGGATGGCGATGAACAGCCCGAAGATCGCGGCCACGAAGCCCCCGGCGACAACCGAGAACCAGAACGGCGTATGGATGACCGAGAAGGGCCAGATGATGTCCTCGAGGATCCACATCATTTCCTTCTGGGCGGCGGGGAGCACGCACAGGGCGGAAACGTAGGCCCCGATGGCCATGAACCCGGCGTGCCCGAGCGAGAACATCCCGGTGAAGCCGTAGATGAGGTTCAGGGACAGCGCGAGGATGGCGTTCACGGCGATGAGATTGAGGATCTGGACCTTGTAGCCGTCGAGGTTGGTCTCCGCCCAGACAAGGAACAGGGCCAGCAGGCCGATGGCGGCGAGATTGAGCAGCAGGTTGCGCATGGAGGTCTTCATATCTTTTCCTCCGAACGCTGCCCGAAAAGGCCGGTGGGCCTGACGAGGAGCACGAGCACCAGCACCACGAAGGCGAACGCGTCGCGGTAGCCGGACAGGCTGGGCATGAAGGCCACGGTCATGATCTCGATGAAGCCGAGCAGCAGCCCGCCGATCATGGCGCCCTGGATGGAGCCGATGCCGCCGAGCACCGCCGCGATGAAGGCCTTGAAGCCGGGGAAGATGCCCATGTAGGGGTTGATCTGCGGGTAGCGCAGGGCCCACATGATGCCCGAGGCCGCCGCCAGCGCGGAGCCGAGCCCGAAGGCCAGCGCGATGATGCGGTCGACCCGCACCCCGAGCAGGCGCGTGGTCTCGATGTCCTTGGAGATGGCCCGCATGGCCAGCCCCGGTTTGGTGCGGTGGATGATCCACAGGAGCCCGAGCACGAGCACGAAGCTGACCACGGGCACGACCAGCGTGATCGGCAGCAGCTTCAACTGCCCGAAATTGATGGGCGTCATGAGCCATTCCGGCTGGTACACGGGGCGCGGAAGACCGGAAAACACCACCACGGAGAGGCTTTCGATGAAGAAGGACACGGCGATGGCACTGATGAGCGCCGAAATGCGCGGGGCGTCGCGCAGGGGCCGGTAGGCGATGCGGTCCACCAGGATGCCGACGGCGCTGGCCGCGAGGATGGCCACCACCACGGCCACCCCCCAGGGCAGGAAGAATGTCGTGGTGCCGTAAAAGACGAAATAGGCCCCCAACATGAGAATGTCGCCGTGGGCGAAGTTGATCAGCCGCAATATCCCGTACACCATCGTGTACCCGATGGCGATGAGGCCATACAGGGAACCCAGTGTCAGGGCATTGAAGAAGTGCTGGAAAAACATGTCCAGACTCATAGTGCCTGCCTTATCCGAAAGTTTCGACAAGACCCGCGGGAACAGCCGCAGGACGGCGACAGCAGCCTGTGCCGCTGTCGCCGAACATCCGCAGGCGGGAGAGGTTTCCCCCTCCCGCATTCTGAGGCAGAGCTATTCAGCGATGGCGTCGCCGATGTACTTACGCTTGCCGTCCATGTACTTGATGATGCCCACGGGCATTTCGGCGTCATGGGTTTCATTGATGCTCAGCACGCCAAGGGCGGTGGGCAGGTTCTTGGTGGCGGCGAGAGCGGCGGTCAGGGCTTCGGTATCGGCCTTGCCCGCGCGGGTGAGGGCGTCCAGAATGATATTGTAGCAGTTATAGCCGAGCGCGGAGTTCACGTTGGGATCCTTGTTGGGGAAGTTCTTCTTCCACGCATCGGTGAAGGTCTTGGCTTCGGCACTCATGTTTTCCATGTTGACGTCATAGGGGAAGGTGGTGTGGAGGAAGCCTTCCACAGCCTTGCCGCCGATCTTGAGGGTATCGGGGTTGTCCATGGCGTCGGCACCCATGAGCACGAAGGTCGCGCCGAGTTCGCGGGCCTGCTTCATGATGATGGCGCCTTCGGCGAAGTAGGCGGGCATGAAGACGATGTCGGGTTTCTTGCTGATGAGCTCGGTGAGCTGGGCGGTGAAGTCCTGGTCGCCGGAGCTGTACTTCATATCGGCAACGAGTTCGCCGCCGATCTTCTTAAAGGTCTTTTTGAAGAAGTTGGAGAGGCCCACGGCGTAGTCGTTGGCGACGTCGGTGAGGACGGCGGCCTTCTTGTAGCCGAGGTTCTTGTAGGCGTAGGTCGCGGCGGCGGCACCCTGATAGGGATCGATGAAGCAGGCGCGGAAGTAGTACTTCTTGCCCTGCGTCACGAGCGGGTTGGTGCAGGACGTCCCGATGACGGGCACCTTGGCGCGTTCGGCGACTTCGCCGCCGGCCATGGCGAGGGAGGAGCCGTAGGTGCCGATGATGGCGAGCACCTTTTCATGTTCGGTGAGGCGCTTCACGGCGTTGGCGGCTTCGACCTTGTCGGACTTGTTGTCGACGACGACCAGTTCGACGGGGCGGTCGAGGACGGTCGGTTTGAGCTTGTGGGCAAGCTGGATGCCTTCGAGTTCAAGCTGCCCGCCGAAAGCGTTCTGGCCGGTCAGGGGCAGATAGACGCCGATTTTGATGGGATCGGCGGCCTGTGCCGGAAGGGCGAGGCCCATGCCCATGACGGCCATTGCGGCCATGCTCAAAAGTGTGCCGAGTTTCATGTCTTCCATCCTCCAGAAAAGGTTGTTGCGCCAGAAACGGAGTTCCGGCTCGGGATGATCGGCTGCCTTACCGAAAAAGTGCTCCGGTAACAGATTGTTTTTGAGTATAGGAAAAATCACGTTTTCGCAACCGAAAGGAGCTTTTTGCGAGGAACCATAAGCCTTGCGGCCTTTCTATCCGAACAATCCGAGGGCCGGAAGTTCCCCTTGTGCGTCAGTCTTGTTTCGGATTTGTTTCCTTTTCCAAAAATTTTGCTAGAGCGCCGTGGCTTTGAAGCGCGCCACCCGCGTTTTGCCGCTCCACAGATCGAGCGTGTCCCCGGAATGCGAAACGGATGTGGCTCCGGCGAGCGCCTGAGCAAGGGCCCGCGCCTGCGCGTCTCCCTTCGGGCAAAGCATCATGGTCGAGCCGAGCTGCGAGAAACCGATGCGATCGCCTTGGAGAGTATAACTGCCGATGAGATTGTTGCAGCCGTCGGAACCGGAGATCCGGCCTTGCGCGCCTTCAGGATTAAAGAGCAGGTGCGGTTCCGGCTGGTTGTCGTAGACTTCGGCCGGTTTTCCGTTCAGCTCCACCAGTTTCCACCGGGTTCCCGCGAGGCCGTCGGTCACAGGCGCGGCGTCCATGACCCGGTGCGTCAGGACCATAATGTCGGCGTCTCCGGGATGCACCATGAGGGGGCTCGTGGTGGCGAACAAGGTCGTTTCGCCGCTCGAAATGGCGGCTTCCAGTTCATAGCTCATGCTGGAGGAATCCGCGGCGGGGCAGGCGATGCTGAAGGGCAGAGGGACATTGCGGCCTTCCGTGGACGCGCGTTCCTCGGCGACCAGCATACGCCCGTCACTCGTTTTGCGATGCAGGGTGACGGTCAGTTCCGCATCCGGAGGCAGGGCCATACGTTCGCGGTAGGTCACCATGCCCGTCAGCGGAACCGTAGGTTCGGGCTGGGGAGCCGCCTTCTGATACGGGGAGCAGCCGCCGAAGACGACGGATGCAAGAACGGCCAGCAGCATGTGCGAAAAGCGCGGCGCGCGTGAAAGCAACGGAATGTTTTTCATGAATGGCCTCATTAAAAATGGAGTGGATAATTAAAGGTGGCGTACAATATGCCCCGGCTTTTTGTACTGGGCAAAAAGAACGGTGGCAAGCCGGTTATCCGGCAGCCTGCTCCAGCCCCCATGAACGGCTCAAGGCGCGATAGTAGACGAGGAGGGCGTTCAGGGGGAGCAAATACATGGCGGCCATGATGGATTCGGAGGCTGAGAAAAATTCGAGGCTGACGATAAGCATGAGCACGTTGTTCATGGTTCCGTAGCTGATCAGAAAGGCGAGCTTGCGTTGCGGGGGCATGGACCGCGGCAGAAAGAGCCCGCCGACCATCATAACGGCCCCAAGGAGGCAGGCGGCCCCAAGGGCCTTGACGACAAGCGAAGGAGACTGGTGGAGCACGCCCGAGTAATTGCTAAAAATAGCCAGTGTGGACAGTGCGATGGTGGAAACAGACACGGGGAACTGGTGCTTGAGGATATACTCGGTGACTCGGGGCGCTTTGCGGGTCAGAAACGCACCGGCAAAGGGGACAATAATGGTGACGCACAAGGAAAGCGTCATGCCGGACAGGGACAAGTGGGCGGGCAGGTTCATGGGACCGAAACCGGACAGCGTCATGAAACTGTCTACTATATAAAGAAGCATGGGCAATGTCAGAGGGAGCAGGAGCGAGGAGAGGAGGTTGCCCGCAAGGACGAGGGCCGTATCCGCATTGACCATAATGGAAAAGATCGGAGCTACCACACCGATGGATGCGGCGCCGACAAGGAGGGCGCCAAGCGCGAACTGCGGCATGAGCAGTTTGAAAAGGAAGAAGGACAGGAGCGGCAACGCGAACAGACGGATGAGCACGAGGCCGCTTACCGTGCCGGGGATAAGGCGGGTATGGATGAAGAGGGCTTCGGTGCCGACGGAAAGGAAACCGAGATACAGGAGGACAATCAGGCAGAGGCGGGGGAAGGGGGCTAGCGGTTCAGCCAGACCGGGAAGGAAGCTTCCGGCGAGCATGGCGAGAAAGGAAACGACGATCATCACGAGATCGCGTGAACGCATGAGAGACTCCGCCCTTGGAAAGGGAAAAACAAGAAGGCCGAAGGAACCCCTCCGGCCCAGTCAGTGCCGCATCGCCGCGTATCAGCGGTTTCTTTGACAATCTGGACAAATGCCGTAGAGATACAGCCGGTGAAATGTGGGTTTGAAACCGTGCTTGCGGGCCAGCGCGTCCTGCAGTTCTTCTATCTGCGAGTCGACGACTTCGATGTTGCGCCCGCAGTTTTCACAAATAAGATGATCGTGGTGGGCGTCGGCGGCGTGCTCATAGCGGGCCAACCCATCGCCAAACCGTACCTCACGGGCCAGCCCCGCCTCGCACAGAAGCTTCATGGTCCGGTAGACGGTGGCCTGGCCAAGGGAAGGATCTTCCTTGCGGACTCTGTCATAGATTTCTTCGGTCGTCAGGTGCCCGCTTTCATTAAAGAACACTTCCATGATCTGCTGACGCTGAGGCGTGTTACGCAGCCCCTTGTTTTTCAAGAAGGAACGAAAAATCTGAGCGGGGTTGCCTACTGGTCTGTCTTCACTGAACATGCGCCACCTCGGGTTGGATTGCAGGAATGGACTATAGCCTAGTTCATACGCTATCGCAACGGGAGCCCTTTCCCCAGCGCCTTTTTATATCATTATAAGTGGATTGAGAGTTGAGATGAATGGGTAAGGGCCCCGTGGGGATGCCGTTCCGCCCTTGCGTCCCCGAAAAGCATAGGCTACACCGGGCCCCATGAAAAAGAAAAAAAGACGCCCCATCCGGCTTCCCGTTCCCGAATACAGCGACAAGGTGCTCGTCTCCGTGCCGCCGCAGCATGTGGGGATGTTTCGTTTCCTCCTTGAGGGGTATGACAACATCGCCAGTTTTACCGTGCTCGATCGCGCGGAGGCGTTGCTCAAAGTGTTCTTTTCTCCGCATCAGCATACGGAGGCGCGTTCCGCTCTTGAGGGCATCGCCGCGGTACTGCCGATAACTGTCCGCCCGTGGCCTGCCGCGGCATGTTGTGCCGAATCCTCGGAATCCGGTATGGCTTAGCGAAATAAAACCAGTATTCAGGGTGCATTGTGTCGTTTTATTCTCTTTTTGAGAAAAAAGATGAAAAAATGTTTGACAAACGGGAATCCGGCCCCTATATTCCCTTTTGTCGCATGTCGCGGGGTGGAGCAGCACGGTAGCTCGTCGGGCTCATAACCCGAAGGTCGTAGGTTCAAATCCTGCCCCCGCAACCAGAAAATTCAAGCCCCTATGGATAGTATCCATAGGGGCTTTTTTTGTGCATTCATGTTTTTGATGTGCCGCTGGCACCGAGTGGGGTAGCGATCAATTCAGTACAGCGGGGTATTCGGTACACGGTTTGAATCCCTTTGTGCGGCACGTGGTTATGTTGATTTAACGCTTGGGGAGTGCTGCGGCGTTTGGCGCAGAGCGATCGTTTTTGCTCGCTATCTGTACAAAATGGCGCACAATCCGGCACAGAGTGATCACAGAATAAACGAAACGGGCGGTTCCTCATCGGAGCCGCCCGTTTGTCGATCTCTTCGCAACCTTTCATCTGTTGCCTGAATAAAAGAGAACGCCACATTTAGAGGGGCATTCTTGATGAAATGGGCAATTCGGAGTGGTCGGGATCAAAGCCAAACCGAATTGCCCTTGGTCGGGGGGCTATTTTTTGCCTCTGCCGGAGGTTTCAGGTGCCCACATGTGGCAGATGATGCCGCCGAAGAGCAGGGTGATCACGCAGCACCAGAGGGCCATATGGATGCCAAACTGTTCGCTCACGATGGGCAGGAGGAAGGTGCCTCCGCCCGCGCCGAAACGGCTGATGGCAATGGTCAGGCCTACGCCGGAGCCGCGCAGTTCCGTTGGGAACAGCTCCGCGGGATAGGAAAATTCAGGGACGATGGAGGCCGCGAGCACCAGGGCAAAGGCGGTGATCATGATGAGCGCGACGAGCGGGGACATTGAGGTCCACAGGATCATCACAGTAAGGATCGCCGCGGATACGTAGAAGGTCCAGAGCAGATAAGCGCGGCGGGTTGCAATGCCGTATATCCAGAGCCCCACGAGCACGCCGATGAGGGTGAACACGTTGTACAGCACGCCGGAGGCGTTGGGGTTCTGGATATTCATCTTGGTGAGCACCAGCGGCAGGAAGATGCTGATGGCAAAGAAAGGCAGCACCTGGGCAAAGAAGAATACGCCGGACACCACCGTATTGCGCCACTGCTCAGGAGCGAACAGCGCGAACCACGAAGTGGAAGCGGGCTTTTCCTCTCCGCGATCAGGCAGTCCATACTGGTTGCCGAGATAGGCATGGATGTTGGCGAGAGCTTCCTGAGGGCGCCCCTTGGCGATGTGCCACAGGGGGGATTCGGGCGTGCCGAAGCGGATGACGAGGGCGATCAGGCTGGGCACAACGGAAGTGCAGAGCACGAGACGCCAGCCGTCGTTGCCAAAGGCGGCGACAAAACCGTCCATGAAAAAGCCGACAATATACGAAATGCAATAGCCGATGGTCCAGAAGACCAGCAGCCACCCCAGGATGCCCGCGCGTTTTTTGGCCGGAGCCCATTCGCTGAGCAGTGGGATGCCCACCGTATAGTCCGCGCCGATGAGCATACCCAGGACAAAGCGCACTATGGCGATGAGCAGCGGATCGGAGAGGAAGAATTGCAGCACGGAAACGATGGCCGTCAGCAGCATGAGTGAAGCGTAGAGAGGCCGTCTGCCGATTTTATCCGCCGTGATGCCCGCCAGAAGGCTGCCGAAGAAGATGCCGAACATGGAACCGGCACCGATGAGCCCCATCCAGAAGCTGGTAAGCCCCAGAGGTTCCATAGCATAGTTGAGCGAAATGCCGACAATGCCCAGCGTATAGCCGTCGCTGATCTGGCCCATGAAGGTGCCGGCGGTGATTTTTTTATGAATGGCCGAAAACGGGGCATCTTCGAAACTGATCTGTCTTGCTCCACTCATGCCGTGGTTCTCCTTAAAGAGAGTGGTGAAGGTTTACATCCCCTTAGCCTGTTAAAAAGCAAAATAAACCGAATTACGGTATGTCGTACTGAAATATAAAACGCATTTTGTCGGTATGTCAATCACCCTCAGAAAAAAACGGCGAGCCCATGAAAGCAGGAAAAGAGCTTTGCTGTGTTTTTTTACTCAAAAAATAGAGCATACTATGATTATAGAAAGCCTGCGGAGGGAGCTTGTCCGGGAGACGGGACCGGAACGGGCATGAAAACGGAATAGGATTGCCGATGTCTGCTGTTTGTGGAATATGCGGGCACCGGAGAAGAGGGTGGCTATGGCTCTGAAAAAATAAATGTTTCATAATATATTTATACCATTCGTTAAAAAAGAACGGATGAGAGGTTTGAACGTAAAAAGTCGGTTCCCCTATTGACATAGAAATACAGTGCGTCTAACCTGAAATAAATGGTATATAATACCATTATACGGTATGTTTTTAAGAAAAGATTCGGTTCCCCGGTTTATGCAAGCATCCTGAAAAAAGGCTCACGGGCCTGAGGCTGATGTTTTTAGTTCCATTCACGACACTGTGATTGCCATTGAGGTGCGTATGACTCAGCAGACCATGTTCTTAAAAAACACGGAAACATTCGCGGAAAGTTTGGCGCGTTGTGGTGTTAAATTCCATTTTGCCTACCCTATTACCCCCGCGACCGACGTCATGAAGCGCATGGCCGTCATCCTGCCGCAGTACGGCGGCAAGATGCTGCAGATGGAAAGCGAGCTCGCCGTTTCCAGCGCCTTGGCGGGCGCGGCCTGTACGGGCATGTTGTGTGCGACTTCCAGTTCCGGGCCCGGCATGACGCTCATGCAGGAAGCCATTTCCTTCATGTGCGGTGCCGAATTGCCCTGCCTGATGCTCGACTCCATGCGTGTGGGCCCGGGCGACGGTGATATTCTGGGTGCGCAGAGCGATTACTACATGTCCACCCGCGGCGGCGGGCATGGCGACTACCATGTGCCGGTGCTCGCGCCTTCCGACGGTCAGGAAATTGTGGATCTCGTCCCTGAGGGGATCCGGCTCGCCTACACCTACCGCACTCCGGTTCTTTTCGTGTTCGACGGCGTGACCGCCCAGACCACGGAAACGGCGGTTCTGCCGGAATATCATGATTATTCGGCGGAATACGATACTTCCTCTTGGGCCTATACGGGCACCAAGGATCATCCCAAGCGCGCGCTCATCACCGGCAGCTATTCCCACGCGGACGGCTACGTCATGAACGAGCACCTGCGCGCCAAGTACGAGACCATCCGCGCCAAGGAGCAGCAGTGGAAGGAAAGCAACACTGAGGACGCCGAATTTATCGTCGTCGCCTTCGGCATTCATGGCCGCATGTGCAAGGATCTGGTCGCCAATCTGCGGGCGCAGGGCAAGAAAGTGGGCAGCATCCGTCCCGTCACGCTGTGGCCTTTCCCCGATAAGGCGTTCGAGAACCTGCCTTCCACGCTGAAGAAGATCCTTGTCGTCGAAATGAACCACGGTCAGATGGTGGATGACGTGCGCCTTGCCGTGAACGGGCGCGTCCCGGTGCATTTCTTCGGCAAGACCGGCGGCGATATGCCTATGTACACCCTCGCGGAAATGACCGCTGAAGTGAACCGTCTGTTGGAGGAGTAATCGGAATGCAAAATCTCAGCGCGAAATACGGCAAGACTCTGAATCTGGACAAGCTGACCAGCTACTGCCCCGGCTGCGGTCACGGCATCGTCACCCGCCTGGTGGCTGAAGCCATCGAAACCTTGGGCATCCGCGAACGCGCCATTGCCATTGTGGGCATCGGCTGCGGCGGCTTCTCCCACCATTATATGGATGTGGACGCCATTGAAGCCACGCATGGGCGTTCCCCTTCGTTCGCGGTGGGCTACAAGCTCTGCCGTCCCGACAACATCGTGTTCACCTACTGCGGCGACGGAGACTCCTGCGCCATCGGCCTTGGCGACCTGATGCACGCGGCCAACAAGGGGATGCCCATCACGTCGATCATGGTCAACAACTCCGTATTCGGCATGACGGGCGGCCAGATGTCCCCCACGACTCTGGACGGTCAGGTGACCGCCACCACGCTCAAGGGCCGCGACGTGACCTGGCAGGGCTACCCCCTGCTGGTGCCCGAAATGATGCGTGAAATGCCCGGCGTGAAGTACCTCGCCCGTGAAAGCGTGGCCACGCCCAAGCATATCATGCACGCCAAAAAGAGTATCCAGAAGGCTTTTGAATGCCAGGTGAAAGGCCTCGGCTACTCGTTCGTCGAAGTCATTGTCCCGTGCCCCACAGGTCTGAAGAAGAGCGTGCAGGATTCCTATAAATGGTGCTCCGAAGAAATGCTCGGTTACTTCAAGCCTCAGGTCTTCAAAAGCGAAATGGAGTAGAAATCATGCTGGTCAAATGTATGTTTTCCGGATCGGGCGGGCAGGGCTCTGCGCTGATGGCCAAACTCGTCTGCGAGGGCGCCATGAGGGAGAACCTGAAGGTCGTCATGACGCAGACCTACGGCATTGAGCAGCGCGGCGGCGACTCCACTGCCTTCATCATCATTTCCGACGAAGCCATCGGCAGCCCCATTGTGGAGAATGACGCCACCATCGCCGTGGCGCTGAGCCAGTCCATCTATGAGCAGTGCCTCCACGGCGTGGCCCCCGGCGGCATGTTGTTTACCAACGCCTCGCTGGTGGAGAATCCGGGCACGGCCGAAGGCTTCACGCAGATCCTTTTGCCCGTCTCTGAAATCGCCGTGGAAGTGGGATCGGTACGCAGCGTCAATATGGTGATGCTGGGCGCCGTCATCGCAAAGACGAAGCTCTTGAAGCGCGAAACAATCATGGCCGTGCTCGAGGAGACGATGGGCAGGAAGAAGCCCGAGTTGCTTGAGTTCAACATCAAAGCCTTCAACGCTGGCTATGAAGCCGCCGGGAAAGGGGAATAAGCCATGAGCAAGACCAAGACTCACGTGATCGATGCCCGCCGCTGCAAATCCTGCGGCCTGTGCGTGGATGCCTGCCCCAAGGGGGTTCTGGCCATCGGTACGGAAATCAACGGGCAAGGATACAATTATATCGAACGGGCGCATCCGGAAAAGTGCGTGCTCTGCAACATCTGCGGCGTGGTCTGTCCCGATGTCGCCGTCGGCGTTGTGGAAGAGTAGCGCGCGGAACGCTTTTTCCGGAGTTTTCCGGAGAAGTCTTCTCAGGTTCCGCAATGGCGGAGTGCCGGTCACAGAGAACGCTTATATGGAGAGCATCATGTCCGACCTTATTCCTCTGTTCCGTCCCAAAAGCGTAGCGCTCATTGGTGCTTCCTCGGACACCAAGAAATACGGCTACTGGACGGCCAAAAGCCTGATCGACAACAAGTTTCAGGGAGAAATCCATCTGATTTCCCGCTCCGGCGGTGAAATCCTCGGCCAGCCGACCTACCCCGATATCCTGTCCGTTCCCGGCGAAGTGGATCTTGCCATCATCGCCATCGCGCCCAAGCACATCCTGCCCATCATCGAGCAGTGCGTGGAGAAGGACGTGAAGACCGGGATCGTCGTTTCCACCGGTTTTGGCGAAACGGGTCCCGAAGGCAAGGAAATCGAACGCCGTATGCTGGAGATCGCCCGCAAGGGCAACATGCGCATCATGGGCCCCAACTGCATGGGGATGTACAGTTCGGCGGTCAGCCTGAACGCGAGCATCATCGACCTTGCCCCCGGCCCCATGAGCCTCGTGCTGCAGAGCGGCAACTTCGGCATCGATCTGAATTTCAACGCCAAAAAGCGCGGCATGGGCTACAGTTGCTGGGCCACCATCGGCAACCAGATGGATGTCCGCTTCAATGACTTTGTCCGGTATATCGAGCAGGATGATCACACCAAGGTCATGCTCCTCTATATGGAAGGGCTGCGGGTGGAAAACGAGGAGGATGGGCGCAAGTTCCTTGAAGCCGCCCGCCGTACCTCGGTGAGCAAGCCCATCGCCGCCATCAAGATCGGCCGCAGTGCCGCCGGAGCCCGCGCCGCCGCTTCGCACACCGGTTCCCTCGCCGGCAGCGAAAGGATTTTTGATGCAGCTCTGGCGCAGGCCGGAGTGGTGCGCGTCAACACCCCCAACGAGCTGTTGGATGCGGCGGAAGCCTTTTCCAAGTGCAAACCCGCCCACGGCAAGCGCATAGCCGTCCTTACCGACGGCGGCGGGCACGGCGTTATGGCGACGGACTTCTGCGAGGCCAACAGCCTGGAAGCGCCCGTGCTTTCCGAGGCCACGCAGGAAAAGCTGCGTGCCATACTCAAGCCGCATTGCCCCATCAAGAACCCCGTCGACCTCGCGGGTACGCCCGAAGGCGACATGTGGGTGTTCGATCGCTGTCTCGAGGTGCTTCTTGATGATCCGGACGTGGACGGGATCGTCATTGTCGGTCTGTACGGCGGGTATGCCGATTTGTCGGAAGAATTCCGCGTGCTGGAAATGGATGTGGCCAAGAGCATGGCCGAGCGCATCCGGAAGGGCGACAAGCCCGTTGTCATGCACTCCATCTACCAGCCCCAGCAGCCCGACTGCCTGAAATACCTCAGTGAGCAGGGCGTGCCCGTGTTCGGGGCTGTGGATGAAGCCGTCCGCACCATGGGCGTGCTTGTGGAATACAGCGAGCGCCGCGCCGCCCTTCTGGAAGAGGCCGGTTCCGTGCCGCCCGAGCTGCCCGCCGGACGCCGGGAAAAGGCCGAAGCCATCTTTGCCCGTGTGCGTTCGGAAGGCCGCGTCAATCTGGTGGAAACCGAAGCGCGTGAAGTGCTGCGTGCCTACGGCGTGGATCTCGCCCCGCATTATCTGGCCGCTACGGCGGATGAAGCTGCCGAGATGTGGGAAAAGATCGGCGGCAAGGCCGTCATGAAGATCGTTTCCCCCGACATCCTGCACAAGACGGATGCCGGAGGCGTGGCCCTCAATATCGAATCCGCCGGGGCGGCGCGCGAGGCTTTCGAGCGCCTGGTCGCCAACGGCCGCAACTACAAGGCCGATGCCAATATCTTCGGTGTGATGCTGACGCCCATGTTGAAGGGCGGCGTGGAATGCATCATCGGTTCAAGCTGGGACAGCACCTTCGGGCCTACGGTCATGTTCGGTCTTGGCGGTATTTTTGTTGAAATCCTTAAAGATGTATCCTTCCGTGTGGCGCCGGTGAACATGCCTTCCTGCCGCCGGATGGTGCGCGAGATCAACGGCCTTGCCATGCTTCAGGGCGCCCGCGGCAGCAAGCCCTGCGATCTGGAAGCGCTGGCGGAAGCCGCCTGCCTGATTTCGCATATGGTGGACGAACTGCGCGACATCGCGGAGGTCGATTTGAACCCCGTGTTCGCTTGGGAAAAGGGGCTTGCCGTGGCGGATGCCCGCATCGTGCTGCAGGCGCGCTGACGGAAAACGGCTTTAAGGGAGGGCCGGGATTCCCGGCCTTACGCAGAAGAGACAACTTCTATTTGAGGGTAGGTAAAAAATATGCGTGACGTGAAGCGTTTCCCCACAACGACAGGGCTGAGCTGGCTTGAAATGTCGTCCTTTAAGGATCACCTCTTCAAGGGGCATGAGAAGATCGGCAAGGAATACGATTACGTGATCGTAGGCGGCGGCTACGGCGGCTACGGCTGCGCCAGCAGGCTGGCCGAACTCCAGCCTGAAGCCAGGATAGCCGTCTTCGAAGCCATCAAAATCGGCAACGGCGACAGCGGCAAGAACGCGGGTTTCATCATCGACGTTCCGCACAATTTCGGCGATCAGGGCAACTCCACCTTTGAAGATAACGAGATGTACTACAAGCTCAATACGTTCATTATCGGCCGGATGCGTAAGACCATCGAAGACTCGGGCATCAAGGTGGACTGGGATCCCTGCGGCAAGTATCTGTGCTGTTCCGAAACCAAGAGTTTCAAGCTCATTGAGACGGAATCCGAAGAGCTTGATCAGATGAAGGTGCACTATGAGATTTATGAGGGCGAGGAACTCGCCAAGCGCATAGGCACCCGGTACTATAAAAAGGCTCTGTACACCCCCGGGACGCTGCTGGTGAACCCCGCCGACGTGCTGCGCGGGCTGTATACCACCTTGCCGGAAAACGTGGATGTATTCGAGGAATGCCCCGTCATGCGTATCGAGGAAGGCACCCGCGCCCGCGTGACCCTGCTGAACGGCAAGGAAATCACCGCGAAGACCGTCATCGTGACCGGCGGGCCTTTCATTGAGGAATTCGGCATCGTCAAGCGCGTGTTCTGCCCGGTGCTTTCGTATGGCGCGTTCACCCGCCAGCTCAACGACAAGGAAATGAAATATTTTGAAGGCGTAAAGCCTTGGGGCTGCACGGCTGGGCATCCCGCCGGGACCACGGTGCGCTTCACGACCGACAACCGTCTGTATGTGCGTAACGGCTTCAGCTACGCCACGCACCTCACCACGTCGCATCAGCGCATCCGCAGGGCCGTTCCCAAGCTGCGCCGGGCCTTTGAAAACCGTTTCCCGGAAATCAAGCACGTCAACTTCGAGTTCATTTACGGCGGCATGATCAACATGACCATGAATTTCCGCCCGCTCATGACCCAGAAGCACCCCAGCGTGTACGCCTCCGCCAGCGGTGAAGGCGCAGGCGTCGCCAAGACTTGCCTGATGGGTCACTACATCGCCGAATGGATCAACGGCATAGACAGCGAGGAGCTCCGTTTCCTGCGCCGCATCGCCACTCCCTCCCATATCCCGCCGGAACCTCTGACCACCATCGGCGCCACCGCCCGCCTGATGTGGGAAGAGTTCAACGCCAAGTCGGAAATCTAAAAAAGCGCAACATGGCTGGGCGGCTGCATGTCGGCCGCCCGCGCGCGGAGGCAGGGCAGGATGGTTTCCTGAGCCCTCGGGGAAAGCCATGCTCCGGAATGCAAACCTCGTCCGGGAGAGCTTTCCCGGGCTATGCCGCTTTTTGATCCGTATGTGGATTGGGATGCGGTGAGAAAACGTTCGGCCGTGAAACGGCGGCCACCACCAAAGGATTTGTTATGGAATTCATTCATGCGCCCAAGGCCTGCGCGTCTGTCGGCCCCTATTCCCATTGCGTCAAGGCCGGTTCCACCTATTACCTGTGCGGTCAGGTCCCCTTTCACCCCGTTACCGGGGAAGTCGTCGGCAACGGGATGAAAGAACAGGCCGTCCAGACGTTGGCGAACATGAAGGCCGTGCTCGAAGCCGCCGGCCTTGCCGTCACCGACATCGCCAAGACGACGGTGTTTGTCACCAACATGGACGATTTTGCCGCATTCAACGAAGTGTACGCGGCGTTTATGGGTGAACACCGTCCGGCACGTGTCTGTGTGGAAGTCAGCAACATTGCCCACGGCTGTCTGCTGGAAATGGATGCCATCTGCTTTAAAGAGTAAAGGAAGGGGCATTGGCCCCCTTTTTGTACTCAAAAGATACTTTTATAAGGTTTGACGGCAATATGTTTTTCCTAAGGTACATGGGAATTGGGAAAGAACAGGAGGGAGTTTCGCAGGCAGATCCGTCCATTCAGCTGTGATTCTGATGAACGGTTACGTTTTCGTTACGCCGTGCCATGGCCTCACTCCCTGTCTTCTTCCCCCCAAACAGAACGCGTTACTGTTCAGTGAGGTAGCCTGTATGCAAGACGAGCTAAGCGCGCGCACAGAGGGAAAGCGTCTCGATACCATCCCCTTTGCCATTGGCTTTTTATCCGTTTTTGCGTTTATCGTGAGCGCCATCGCGTTTCCTGAGCCCTTTATCCGCTTCATGGACTTGTTGCAGGACAAGATTGTCAAGGATCTTGGGTGGGCTTCGGTGTTTTTCAGCTTCCTTGTCATGTTGTTCACCTTCGGCATCGTCTGTTCTCCTATTGGGAGCATACGCATAGGCGGAAGGGACGCAAAACCCGACTTCAGCTTTTTCCGCTGGTTTGCCATCTCGCTGTGTTCCGGCATCGGCATCGGCATTTTGTTCTGGGGCATAGGCGAACCCATTTACCACCTCATGCAGCCGCCGCAGAATCTCGGCATCGCGCCGAAATCCCATGAAGCCGCCCTGTTCGCCATTTCCCAGTCCGCCATGCACTGGAGCATTGCCCAATACTGTATTTATGCCATCTGCGGCGTCGCCTTCGCCCTGATGGCTTTCAACGAACATCTTCCCCTGTCCATCATCAGCGGCCTCGATCTTGTCATGCCGCGCAAGCACTATTCCTTGGCTAAAAACATTGTGCACGCCGCGTGCCTGTTCTCCATCTGTTGTACCGTCATCAGCAGCATCGGCGCGCTGATTATGATGATATCAAGCTGCGTGTCCTACCTTACCGGTCTTGAGCGCAGTTTCGCCATGAATGCTATCGTGGCCCTTGTGGCGACGGCGTTTTTTGTGGGGTCCTCCACGACCGGGCTCAAGCGGGGCATGAATTTCCTGGCGGCACAGAATACCCGCATGTTTTTTATCATTTTGTTCTATATCTTCCTTTTCGGGCCTACGCTGTTTATTTTGAATATGGGCACGGAAGCTTTCGGCTACATGCTGACCAATTTTATCCGCAACAGCACGCTGGTCAGTACGGAATTTATGAGTGACCGGTGGGCTGATTCATGGATCATCGTGTACATGGGCGCGTTTTTTGCCTATGGTCCTCCCATCGGTTTATATCTTGCCCGGCTGGGCAAGGGGCGTACCGTGCGGCAATTCCTTCTCATGAACGTGTTTGCTCCATCCATGTTCGTGTATCTTTGGATCAATACTTTTGGCAGCCTTGCCATCTATTATCAGTGGAAGAATCTTGTGGACGTCTGGAGCTTTGTTCAGACGCAGGGTTTGGAATCCACCGTTATCGGCATCCTGCAGCGCTTCCCATTCAGCATGGCCCTCATTGTTTTCTTTGTCATTGTGACTATGATTTCCTTTGTCACACTGGTAGATCCCATGACTTCCGTGTTGGCGACCATTTCCACCAAAGGTATTTCCGCTGAAGAAGAAGCTCCTAAATTCCTTAAGGTCCTTTGGGGCGGCAATATGGGCGGTGTTGCGCTGGCCGTCATTACATTGTGTGGTATTTCAGCACTCAGGGGCATGTTTGTATTCGGCGGGGTGCTGATGATGCTTTTGACAATAATTCTTTGCTGGTGCATCGTAAAAGAAGGTCAGAATATTTTGGCAAGGAACAAGAGAGAAGACACTCCGTAATCTGTTTCGGACACCGAACTTTCATAGTAAGGAGACAATATGGCTTTGGCGGATAAATATTACACCATTGGTGTTCTCGGTAAATCATTCGGCGTGATTGAGCTGATGGCTCATCAGGCAAAATGGGAGCTTCGTGATCTTGCCAAAGCCTCTGGCCTCCCCAAGGGGACGCTGCAACGTATCTTGCTGACCCTCTGTGAACTCGGCTTTGTGTCTCAGGACGGCAAGGGCGGTGCCTACAGCCTGACATTGAAGTTTTTCAAGCTGGGGCAGCGGATCGCCTCCAACAACAGTTTGGTGGAGAAAGCCCGGCCCGCTTGCCGTCAGCTTATGGAAAAAGTAAACGAAACCGTTAACCTGTGTGTGGCCCAAAACTTTGACATGGTGGTTATGGCGCAGCAGGTTTCTTGGCAGATCCTGCGGCTGGACTCCATCATCGGGTCTTCCTTCCCCATTTATCCCTCGGCGTCGGGCAAGGTCTATTGCGCTTTTCTGGAAGAGAGCGAACTGCTGAAATTCCTCAATGAATTGCGCGAGGCAAGGCCGGAGCTGACCACGGATGACATCAACCGTTTCTGTACGGAGTTGGCGGCGATACGCCGGGAAGGGGTGGGCTTCGACTGCGAGGAAATCTTTACGGGGGTCCGTTGTGTGGCCGCCCCTATCTTCGATTATACCGGTAATCTCGTGGCTACCATAGGCTGCTCAGTGCCTACGGTGCGCATCACTGAGGAATCCTCGGCGCTGCTGATCCGCGAAGTCATCCAGACGGCGGCGGCAATATCCATGTCCATCGGCGCGCCACGGCGTGAGTTCATGCCGACAACCCGCACCATGCTCCATTGTCCTGTACGCGGATAGCGTCACGGAGAAAAAGAACCTATGCATCGCCTTGTCCTTGGAATCAGCGGCGCGAGCGGGATGCCGCTGGCGCAGGCCGTTCTGGAGAATCTGGCCACCGTGTCCGATCTGGAAGTACACCTGATAATCTCCGCGGGTGCGGAGCGGGTTCTTCAGGCCGAATGCGGGATACCCTCCGCTGCTCTGGCGCGGTATGCCCACGCGGTGCATGAGAGTTCCGATATGGCGGCGGGGCCCTCCAGCGGCTCATGGCATCATGACGGGATGATTATCTGTCCGTGTTCCATGAGTTCTCTGGCGTCCATCGCCAGCGGGGCGGGCAGCAATCTGATACACCGCGCGGCGGACGTAACGCTCAAGGAGCGCCGCCCCTTGGTCATTGTGGCTCGCGAGACGCCACTGAACCTTATCCATCTCAAGAATATGCAGGCTGTTACGGAGGCTGGTGCCGTCGTCATGCCTTTCACCCCGGCCTTTTACACGCGGGATACGTCCTTTGAAGCCATGATGAGGCATTTCACCGGCAGGTTGCTGGATCAATTCCGCATAGAGCATCATCTCTGCAAAAGGTGGCGCGACGATCGATAGGGCAGGTCAACTTTGCAATGATCCAGAAAAGGCTGTGAACAAGGATTCGATAAATACGAAAACCTTTGAAGGCGGGGGGAGGAGAAACGTGTGGATGTTTCCTCTTCTCCAGAAAGTTCCCCATCCCCTCGCCAATCCATTTCCCGTATCGCAAAGTTCGTTTGCTCTAAAACAAACACTCCGCACAGCAAGGAACGCTGCACGGAGTGTTTATCTTTTCGGCTAACCGTATGTCTTACAGCGGATACTTGCTGTTGGCTTCGCGCATTTTGCGCACAGCGTCAGCAAGAGCATCCACATTGAGGACCATTTCCATCATGCCGATCTGCTCGTCCCACTTGGCGGCATCGGCTTCGGCCTTGATTTCGGGTTCAAGCACATGACACACGCAGAGTCCCAACGGGACTCCAGCCAAGGGCCCGGCGAAGGTGGGATCGCCCAAGGTGACCGTTTCGGCATAGATTTCCGCCCCTTCGGGGTCGGAAGAGCCGAGAATCACCACGACGTTTTCCGCACCATACTTCTCAGCGGCGTCCTTGACGCGCTGCTGATTTTCCAGATCCATGGCTCCTGCGGCCGTTCAGACGAAGCATTCGGTGGCGGAGAACAGGACTTCCGCACCGGAGTTGGCGAAGACATCCGCCATGGCGGGGCCGGGAACGCCGTCCCGTTCGCCAAGCAGCAGAAGCTTCTTGCCGGAAAGCTTGCCCATAACATCACTCCTTGAGTTATGGTTGGGTGAGTATACTACAGACCATGACGGCCCGTTGTCCGCATACGTTAGACGAGTTTGTCCGCTTCGGCCTTGATGGCTTCGATGGACACGGCGTCGCCGGAAATCCGAGCCACGCATTCCCCGTCCTTATAGAAAAGGATGGTCGGTACGGCCATGACGCGCAGGCTGATGACGAGCCTGCGGTTTTCGGCCACGTTGAGCTTGCAGAATTTGAGCTTGCCTTCATAGGCTTCGGCGAGCTTTTCCACTTCGGGCATCAGGGCAAGGCAGGGGCCGCACTGCGGGCCCCAGAGATCCACCACGCAAGGCATGGAGCTCTGCTGCACTTCGGCCTCGAACGTTTCCTTATCGACAATGATCATTGCGTACCTCGCTTTGCTTGAGAGTGAACGTATTCCCGGAACAGGACTCTTTCCGGGCGGAACGGCGTTTTTTACAGGTAACCGGACGCGGTCAGCACGGCGCGGGCCTTGTCGAGGCTTGAACCGGTCAGTTTGACGACCGGGCCGGTGCAGCCCATCGCGGCTTCGGCGTAGATGTTTTCTTTCCACAGGCAACGGACGGCCAGTTCGAGATCGAGCACGTCAATGCCGTGTATTTCTTCGTCCGTGGGCACGGCGGGCGGAGCCTGCACTTCGTCCCGCGGAGCGGCCGCAACCTTGGAAAAGGCCGCGAGCTCATCATCCATGCCCGCGGCTTTGGCGAGGCGTATTTCCTCCGCGACCACGGCGGGCAGCCTGCCCCGAACGGCGGCGGCCGTGTAGGCCAGAGCGTTGGCGATGACCGGAGCGCCCGAAGCGCGGGACACGATGCTCACCACCTTGTCCCATCCTTCGCCCACGGAAGGGCCATAGCCCCAGCCGCTGGTTTCGTAGGAACCGCCGGACGTGAACGCGCTGAAGACCTTCATGAGCACATTGCCCGTCAGGGTATCGGCCACGCAGACGTCCACCGCGCCGCAGAGCAGGTCGTTGCCGCGCAGCAGGGAACCGCCGTCGCCCCGCACGCTCTGCCCGAGGTTCAGGGGGTAGCCCTTTTCCGCCATGCGGTTCAGGGCACGCAGCACCTGCGGGGCTGCGTCAAGGTTGAGCACGCCCACCGAGGGGCAGGTTATGCCCAACGCCTTGGCTACAGCCACGCCCAGTATCGCGTTGCGCAGCATAGCCTCTTGCCTGTGGGCCGCGCTCATGCCCGTGCAGGATGCCATGAACAGGGGCTTGCCCGTGCCCGGCGTCAGCACGCGCCCTACGGTGGTCACGCCGAGGGGGAAGGGGTAGTGCAGAGCCACCGCTCCGTGGATGTGCCCCTGGGCCAGCGCGTTTTCCATGCCGGAAGCCAGTTCCGGGCCTTCACAGCCCGTTTCGATCCAGTCCATGCCCTGAGGCAGGATGCCCGAGGGCTTGGGGCCGACGCCGACCACCGTAAGGGCCTGGTCCGCGCTCATGGCGGCGCTTGCGGCGGCGAGGAATTCCGCATCGGAATGTTCCCCGCCGGAGGCCATGAGCCCTATGCGGCACGGCTCCTTGCCGCTGCGCGCGCGGGCCACCAGATCTTCAAGAGCTTTGCCGAGGATGGCGCGCTTGCATTCTTGCATAGCCATAGCGCCTCCTAGCCTTTTTGCAGGTTGGCCGCCACGTCGGACAGGGCGGCAAGCAGCATTTCCGTCACATCGCTCTGGCTCACGCCCTGCGCGGGTTCCGTACCAGCACCGGGGCCTTCCATAATAAAGGACGCGCCGTCGGCAAGATTGGTCAGGCGGCCAAGGAAGAGGCTGCCCTTGCCGATGATCATGGCTCGTTTGATGGTCCCCGCCTTGAGGGCTTCCAGCGCGTGGCCGATATAGGGAACGCCCGAGGGGATGTGCCCCTGCGTGGGGACGAATCCCGGCATACCGCGTTCGGCCACGAATTTCGGGATGTCCGCCCGTTCGATCTGCCCCTTCATGACGGACAGGGCGGCGATCATCTTATAGTTGGCCTCGGGCACGTTGCCCGCCCCGGCGGGCAGGGTGATTTCGGCGTTGTGCAGTTCGGGCGCATATTTGTCCACGTCCGTCATCTTGAGCCCCGCCTTCTGGAGCGGCTCGAAGGTCAAAGCGGAAGTGATGGCCTGAGGAGCCGCGCCCGCGCCGACGGTATGCTTGCCCAAAGAGTCGAGGCGGATAACCGGCGTCTGCCCGTCGTCGGGCGTGATCAGCAGCGCGAAGCTGCCGATGCAGTTTTCCAGAGTCTTCACGTCCTTCTTCACATGATCACGGGCGTTCATGTACAGCTTGGGCACGGAGCCGCCGCTGACCACGGCCACGTTGGCGCGCGCACCGCAGGCCGCCATGCTTGCGGCGGTGATGACGGAGGCCACAGGCCCGGCGCAGAAGCCGCGCACGTCAAAACCGCTGGCGTTGCCGCATTCGGCTATTTCGGCCAATGCTTTGGCCATGTTGCCGCCGCCGCGCTGCATGGCGTCGCCCACGGCTTCCTCGGAGCATTCGACGACGAAGTCGATGTCCGAGGGAGAAATCCCGGCGTTTTTGATGAGGTGCAGCAGGGCGAGCACGCCGCTGGCCTTACAGGACAAGTTTTCCAGCATGATGCCGGCTTCGAGGTTTTCGTCCGTATCGTGAGCGCGGCGGCAGCAGCCCGCCAGCCTGCCTTCAGAGTAGAGGGGCAGGGCGTGCTGTTTTTCCACCACGTCCAGAATGTCCGACTCCGGGCGGCCTTTTTCCAGCCTGGCCAGCTGTTTTTCCCCGATTACGGGGTTCTGGGCCAGCTTTTCCGCAACGGAGGCGGCGAAGCCTTCTTCCAGCCAGATGAGGTCAAAAACGTCGCAGATGTCCATGAGCCCGAGGAATTCGTCTTCGGGCATGATTTCACCGAACGAGCCGAAACGCTCCGGCGTACCCAGATTGTCGATCCACGGCGCGGGAGCCTTTTCGAGCTCGTCGATGCTCATGGCGCCGATATAGGTTTTGTTGGGCGCGTAGGCTTGCGCTTCCTCATAGGTTTGGGCGTGCTCCGGCAATGCGCGCAGGAATTCGGAATCCGGTTTGCTCTTGCGCTCCTGAGCGGGCGTGCCGCCGTAGTGCAGGGCCAGTTCGGGGGCGAAGTTCAGGCAGTAGGCTGCGGCCTTGATGCCAGCTGTGGCCATATCTCATCCTCCTTGGCGTGCCGGGTTAGCGTTGCAGGTAGGCGTAGGCGGACATGGCGGCCCGCGCACCGTCTCCGGCGGCGGTCACCACCTGACGGAGCGAGGTGTCGCGCACGTCTCCGGCGGCGAAAATGCCGGGCACGGAGGTCTGCAGGCTGGCGTCGGTGACGATCCAGCCGCCTTCATCCTTTTGCAGCAGGTCATGCACGTATTCGTCGTTGGGCAAGGTGCCGATGAAGATGAATACGCCGCTTAGCGGAATCTCCCGCTTTTCATTGGTCTTGACGTTGCGTACTACGATTTTTTCCACAATGTCGCTGCCTTCGATGGATTCCAGCACAGAGTCCATGACGGGCACGATTTTGGGGTTGCTCAGGGCGTGATCGACAACCATCTTGTCGGCGCGGAACTGATCGCGGCGGTGCACCAGATAAACTTTTGAGGCGAACCCCGTAAGGTAGCAGGCTTCTTCCACAGCCGTATTGCCGCCGCCGATGACGGCAACTTCCAGCTCCTCGAAGAACGCCGCGTCGCATACGGCGCAGTAGGAAACGCCCATGCCCGTGTACGTGCTTTCGCCGGGGCAGCCCTGCTTGCGGAAGCTGGCCCCGCTGGCCACGATGACCGCTCCGGCGGCGATTTCGGAACCGTCTTTGAGCGTGATGATCTTCTCGCCGTCGCGAACTTCCAGTTTCTGCACGGAAGCGGTGCGGAATTCGGCCTTGAAATGCTCGGCATGGGTGCGGAAGGCGTCCGCCAGCCCGGAGCCAGTGCCATCCAGTATGCCGGGATAGTTTTCAATCTTGCTGGTGATCAGAACCTGCCCGCCGGGGCGTCCCTTTTCCAGTACGAGGGTATCGAGTCCGGCGCGCTTGCCGTAGATGGCGGCGGAAAGTCCAGCGGGCCCCGCGCCGATGATGACCAATTCACGTTTTTCCATTCTACAGTTCCTTTTGCGGCGGTGTGTCGGCAATGGCGTTGCGGGGAGTGCGTTTGGGGATGCCGAAACGATGCCCCTGCGTCCGTGCCTTGTCCGTAAAACGCTAGTACCGCACGCAGGGAATGAAGGCGAACCCCTTGCGGGCCGAAGCGGCGGGGCAGGCGCATACGCCATGCCCCTCCTTTCAGGTCCCCGGCACACCGCCGGGGCACATGGGCTTAAAACACCGTCTGCCCGTCCACGTCGGTAGACAAGGCATACAGGGCCTTATCCACGAGCTCGCGGCGCAGTTGCTTTTCTTCTTCGGGCCGCAGTTCCGGATTGCCCAGGGGGTGCGGGATGGACACTGTGGGCACGATGCGGTTGGCCCCGATGCTCAACGAAATGGGAACGATGGTACACATATGCACGACAGGGACATCAGCCGTATCTTCGATGCTCTTGGCGAGCGTTGCACCGCAACGCGTGCATGTGCCTCAGGTGGAGGTGAGGATAACCCCGTCCACATGCGCGGCCTTGAGCTGAGAGCCTATTTCCGTGCCGAACTTGCGGGCGTTGGCTACGGACGTGCCGTTGCCGACGGTACTGTAGAACACATGGTAGAGCTTGCCGATTTTGCCTTCCTTTTCCAGATCGCGCAGCACGTCGAGGGGCAGGACGCGGTCCGGGTCCGCATTGGCATAGGTCTGATCGTAGCCGCCGTGGGCGGTCATGTATTCGCCCTTGCGGAGGTCGGTGACGCCGTCAAGGTCGTATGCGCCGTAGTTCTGGGCTGAGGAGGCCGCAATGTGATCCGGGTTGCCGAACGGCACGATGCCGCCCGAGGTGACGATGGCGATGGTGGCCTTGCTGATGTCGGCGATAGCCGGGCGGGGCTCAACGCGGTCGAACACAGGCATGGGGTATTCGGTGCGGAACGCTTCGCCGTTGAGTTTCTTGATGAGCATCTGCACAGCGCGTTCCGCGCCGGGCTGTTCATAGAACATGTTCTTGCGGATGCCCTTGGGGAAGACGCCGGCCGCTTCAGGATCGGCGATCTCCTCGCCCTTGAGCAGCTTGAGCATGACGGCGGCCATGGCGGGCACGGCCTTGCCCATGCCCCGGGCGCTGTCGGCTGTTTCGACGATGGTCACTTCCTTGCGGTACAAGTCGACGCCCGGGCTTTCGCGGTACATGCCGCTGACCACGGGGAGCTGGAGTTCCTTGGCCACGGCGGCGCACACGGCCCCGCAGGCGGTACCGTAACGGCCCGCATTGAAGGCCGGACCGGCGATCAGGCCGTCGGCTCCATAGGCTTTCACGGTTTCCACCATGTGGGCGGCCACGTCGTCCAGATGGTTGGCACAGTAGTTGTCGCCGCAGATGAAGGTGGCCACGATTTCAGCTTCGCCGTTGAAGGCGGCTTTGAAGGCCATGCCGGGCCCCACGATGCCGTCCCGGACCTCGGGAGAGACGTCAGCCTTGTCCTCGCCGCCGATACCGGCAAAAAACTGATTGATATAATGAACAAGCTTATATGCCATGATGATCTCCTGCACGGTGCTGCGCCGGTCCGGCCGGGCTACAGGGTGCGTCCGCCGATGCGGTTGAAGCCCAGTTCGTTGGTGGCGCCCAGAATGGCCTGCAATTCCACTTCAAGGCTGCCGTCTTCGCGGACGGAGCCGAAGAAGCCGCCGGCAATGGTTTCTGCCGGAGCCTGATCGCCGATGACCTTGTCCATAGGCGGCAGGACAATGATTTCATTGGCGTTGCCCGCTGTGACACACGCGTCGCCTTCGGGGCAGGAGTCGGCCAGCGACTGGCTGGAGCCGTCGCGCCCGGCGTATTCATCCGTGATGAGCACGGTCTTGATGCCCGCCTGTTCGGACTTGCGGCAGTTCATGATGAGGTCGGCGTCGGGGTTGCCGAAACCTTCCTCGCTGATGACCACGGCGTCCACGCCCAGCATACGGGCCAGCTTCACCGCGTAGGAGGAACTGCGCTTCTTGTCCGCCAGCGTCACGTTTTCGTTGGTGATGATGACGCCCACGAAATTGAGATCCTTGCCGTGGTGCTCATAGAGGCTTTTGACCACGGGGTTGTTCAGATGGACATACGTATTGTTCTTGTCGCAGGCCGAGACGCAGTTGCCGGAGATGATCGCGCCGTCCATCAGTTCGGTAGGGCTGATCATCGTGGGCAGGATGCGTTTGGCGTCCACGCCGTAGACCCACGTGTCGTGCAGCAGGCCCTGCGACTGGAGCATGTACATATAGGCGACCTTGGGCAGGCCGGGATGCTGGTGCATGGCCTCGGCCAGCGGCGGGAAGTCGTAGGCTTCCACGCTGTCGGCGGCGGCGTCCTTGCAGGCGGAGGCCAGATAATGGGCGGCCTTGAGCCCGGCAATACGGTAGCAGGCCTCGCGCTGGTGGGGCTCCAGATCTTCGGCGGTGTCGAAGGACAGGACCACGTTGCAGGTCCGGGAGAACGGCGTGTAGTCCGCACCGGGGCCGGACATGTCCACGATGCCTTCCTGAGGGGCCACCACGCGGCCCGTGGTCAGCACGGCCATGCCGCCCAAGACGAGCGTTTTGCCTTCGCCGGCGTTTTCCACATCGCCTATCCAGCCGGGGAAGACTTCGCCCGGGCCTTCCAGCTTGCAGCGGGGCTCGATGGCGTCCTTGACCGGCATGATGCGCACGTTTTCACCAGGGTGGGCCACGTCGACGGCGACGGCGGAAAGCCGGTCGTCCTGCAACAGCAGCGATGCCAGTTCATCCTTGTTGATGGTCAGCACGCCGCCGCTAACGCCCGTCTGTGCGCCGAAGGCCAGCTTGCCGACACTGATGCGGTGCAGTTCCAGTTTCACGTTACATCTCCTTGTGGTCCGGAAGCAGGCCGGGCGGGTACGCCATGCCGCTCCCGTTCGGGTTCGAAATGCTTTCGATACTGCCGCCCAAACTCTCGATGGTAGCACGCAGAAGCTCCACATCCACAAACGCGCAATCCTGCATCTCCCGGCCAGAAAGGCTCGCGGGCATACGGGCAGGATCAACATCATAGTAACGAGCCTGAGCCCGTTCAATGAGAAGAAGAGACGTGGGATCGATTCCGGCCGGATGTTCTCCGGAGCGGACACGGGGGGTGAGTGCCAACGAACGGTAGGGCATCTGATGAGGCAGGAAGTTGCCGTACAGCGGGTGGTTGGCGAGAAGCCATCCCTTATGAATCAGGTCGCGCGCCGCGCGAATGACAGCGGCGGGTCACTCGGGAATGAACGTGATGTCCATGCCCGTGAGCGACAAATCCTGAAAACGGGGATTGTTGGTCAAAAGGATGGGGGAGAGCATACGCGTACCTGAGGTTTAATGGCACGCCCTGTCTCCACAAGCGGATTCAGCGGCACGAAGATGCGCGATTCTGGGACCTGAGAGTTTCGGCCTTCCGGCGTTGCCCCTTCGGTGCTTCCGCCTCCCCATAGGAAAGCGGAATCTCTCTCGCAGCACTTACCACGGTTTCAGGATGTCCGCTTGAGAAAAAAAAGTCAAGCTGGCTTCCCCCGGAAGAAGGGCTTCTTCGTGCGCACAAGCAGCAAAAGGCGCTGTTAATCAACGGGATGTGCTTATAAAAAAATTCACAAAATTTTTATAAAGCTCCGGATTCCGGACGGAGGAAGCCTTTCCTGCGCTCCCCGGACACGTTACGGACAGAGAGCTTGTCGTGAGAGAATGTTTTATAACATACGATAATATAAAGTGTATCTTTGATGGACCTCATTGCTTGATAAAGAAGGACAGGGCGGTCCCGGGTATGAGCAGTATGTACATTTCATTCACAAAGGGCGCAGCCCCCACAAGCTGAGGCCGCCGTTTTTTTGATGTTTTTTCTTTCTTCGTCTGATGAAAGGTAATGGCCTCTTAAGTAAAGCGGCTCCATGAGGTTTTTATTTTCTATCCGGAGATAACGTGGGGTTATAAAGTTAAAGGTGTGCTCCTTTGGCAGTACATGCGGACAGCCGTACAACGCGTCGATTCTTAACGGATTGTCATGTAATATGCCTGTTGCATACGGATTCATGCAACATCTGAAAATCATAGTTATATTTTTGTGGAAACCTTAGCGTCGAAGGAAAAGGAGGGCGTTCTTATGCCTGATGAAAAAGATATCAGCAGACGCAGGTTTTTGCAGTACACCGGCCTCGTTACCGGCGCTGCGGCGGCGTTGGGCCTTTCGACCGTCTCCATGGCGGCGGAGCAGGGCGGAAACGCCCATTCGGGGCACGCCGCGGCTACGGCCAATCCGTTGAACCGCGCTCGGATGTTCTTCACCAACGAGCTGGACTTTTCCACCTTGTCAGAGGCCGCCGAACGGATTTTCCCCAAAGACGAGTTCGGCCCCGGGGCCAAAGAGCTGGCCGTCCCTTACTTCATCGACAACCAGCTTGCGGGCGCCTACGGCTACAACGCGAGGGAATACATCGCCGGGCCGCACTTCAAGGGCGCTCCCACCCAGGGCTATCAGACGCCGCTTGTGCGCCGTGATCTCTTCAAGCAGGGCATTCTGGCGCTGAACAGCGCCGCGCAGGAACGCTTCAAGAAGGATTTCCCCCAGTTGAGCGGGGCAGAGCAGGATCAGATCCTTATCGACTGCGAGGCGGGGAAGCTCCCCACGCAGGGCTTCACCTCCGACTATTTCTTCTCGTTGTTGAAAAACGCCGTTCTGGCGGGTGCGTATGCCGACCCGCTGTACAACGGCAACAACAACATGGATGGCTGGCGCATGAAGGAGTACCCCGGGGCTCAGATGGCCTACACGTACCTCATGACCAGCGAAACGTTTGAGAAGGTGCCCCCCGTGTCCCTGTCCAGCATGGAGTAATCAAGGAGAACGACATGGCCAAAGAATTGAAAAAGGTGAATGTGGTTACTGTGGGCGTGGGCTTCACCGGGGGCATCGCCCTTGCCGAATGCGCCAAAGCCGGGCTTTCCGTCGTTGGGCTTGAGCGCGGCGACCGCAGGGGCGTGGAGGATTTCCAGGATATCCACGATGAATGGCGGTATGCCGTCAATTACGGGCTTATGCAGGATCTGTCCAAAGAGACGATTACGTTCCGCAATACGGAAGAAATGCGGGCCTTGCCCATGCGCAAGCTCGGCTCTTTCCTGCTCGGCGACGGCCTTGGCGGTGCGGGCGTGCACTGGAACGGCATGAATTTCCGTTTCTCGCCCTATGACTTCCAGATAAAGACCATGACGGATGAGCGGTATGGCAAAAACAAGCTGGGCAAGGAATATATCCTGCAGGATTACCCCCTCACCTACGACGAGATGGAGCCGTATTATACGGCTTTCGAGATGGCTCTTGGCGTTGCCGGAGAGCCGGGGTATTTCGGCGGAAAGCGTTCCAAGCCGTATGCCATGCCTCCTCTGGTGAAAACGCCCGTTTTGTCCAAGTTCGAAACGGCGGCGAAGCAGACGGGGTGCCATCCGTATATGATCCCGGCGGCCATCGCTTCCGAGCCCTATACCACGCCGGACGGCGTCACGCACAATCCGTGCATGTACTGCGGGTTCTGCGAGCGCTTCGGCTGCGAGTACGACGCCAAGGCGGAACCCAACAATACGTTCATCCCCGTGGCCGAAAAAACGGGCAACTGCGAAATCCGCTGCAATGCCAATGTGGTGGAGATTCTGAAGAAGGGAAACAAGGTCACCGGCGTCCGTTACATCGACACGCTGACGCTGGAGGAGTTCATCCAGCCCGCCGACGTGGTGGTGCTGTCAAGCTATGTGATGAACAACGCCAAGCTGCTCATGGTTTCCAAGATCGGCAAGCAGTATGATCCGAAAACGGGGCAGGGCACGCTGGGCAGGGGCTACTGCTATCAGATTACGCCCGGCGCGACGCTCTTCTTTGAAGAACCCATGAACCTCTTTGCCGGGGCTGGCGCGCTCGGCATGTGTTATGACGACTTCAACGCCGACAACTTCGATCACTCCGATCTCAAGTTCATCCACGGCGGCGTCATTTCGCTGACGCAGACCGGCAAACGCCCCATTGAGAGCAACGCCACCCCTCCGGGCACGCGTGCATGGGGTTCGGAGTTCAAGAAGGCCGCCGCGTACAACTTCAACCGTTCTCTGGGCATCGGGGCACAGGGCGCATCCATCGCCTACAAGGCCAACTATCTTTCCTTGGATAAAACCTACAAGGATGCCTACGGGTTGCCTCTTTTGCGTATGACCTACAACTTTACCGATCAGGACCGCGCGCTTTTCGATTACATCACCAAGAAAATCGAAGAGGTGGCCAAGGCCATGAATCCGAAGGCCATGGTGTCCAAGCCCAGCCCCAAGGATTACAATATCGTGCCGTACCAGACCACGCACAACACGGGCGGCACCATCACGGGCAAGAGCCCGGAAGACAGCGTGGTGAACTCCTACCTGCAACACTGGGACGCAGAGAACCTGTTTGTGGTGGGTGCGGGCAATTTCCCGCACAACGGCGGCTGTAATCCCACGGGCACGGTGGGCGCCTTGGGATACCGCTGCGCCGAGGGCATCCTGAAATATTCCAAGAAGGGCGGAAGCCTCGTCTAGAGGGAAAGGGAGTCCTTTCTTAAAGAAAGGGAGCCGTTCGGCATAAGAAAAGGGCGGAGCAGGTTCCGCCCTTTTCTTTTTACTGGAGCGGTTCACCCTCGTCGCGGGTGAACATGCGCCACATGACGCCCGTATCGGTGCGCTCGGGGGCGACGCGGAGGATCGGGATGTCCTTCCAGATATACACCATGGACTCGTCGGGATAGACCTCGCACTGCATGTTTTGCATGATGAGGTGAGGGGCGAGGCTTGCCGGGTCTTCTCCGAGCTCAAGAAGCTGTTCGCGGAGAAGCTCTTCCACGCGGGCGGCGACGCCTTTGTCGGTAGGGTAATGGGCTGACATCATAGCTATTCCTGTTGGGGATGGATGATCCCCGCATACGGTAAGGGCGGAGATCCGAAATTTTTCTGATAACGAATATAAAAAGATCGAATGGGTTAGGCAAGAGCAGGCTTCGGAAAAAAAGATTTTTGAAAGAAAACCGAAAAATCGCTTGACGGAGAGGGGGAACCTGCGTAGAAGCAGTTCTCGCATCACGTTGAAGGCGCGTAGCTCAGGTGGCAGAGCACTTCCTTGACACGGAAGGGGTCAGCAGTTCAAGTCTGCTCGTGCCTACCATAAGACTCCGAACAGGGAGGGAGGTTCACCTCCTTCCCTGTTTTTTTCTCGTTGTTATTGTTATTCGGATGAGCTCCGAAGCCAACAAAAAGGTGCTGTCATGCAAGTCTCAGTAGAAGGAAAAATGGTTGAGGTCTCCGACGGGGCGTCCTGTGCGGATGCTCTGAAAGAGGGATTGAGCGGAAAACGCTTCAAGGCGGCGATTGCCTGCAAGGCCGGCGATACGCTTCTGGATCTGACTGCGCCTGTCCCCACTACTACCGAGACTCTCACCCTGACTCCTGTTACTGCCGACACCCCCGAAGGGCTGGGCCTCATCCGCCATTCCGCCGCGCACGTCATGGCCGCGGCCGTCAAGAAGCTCTTCCCCGCCGCCAAGGTGACCATCGGCCCCTCCATCGAAAACGGCTTCTACTACGATTTCGACGTGGAAACGCCGTTTTCGCCCGATCAGTTCGAAGCCATCGAAGCGGAAATGCAGCGCATCATTGATGCCGCGGTTCCGTTCGAGCGGATGGATATTTCCAAGGCCGACGCCGTCAAGTTGTTCAGCGATATGGGCGAGCCCTACAAGGTCGAGCTGATCGAGGGCCTCGAAGACGGGACCATCACCCTGTACAGGAACGGCGATTTCGTTGACCTGTGCCGTGGGCCGCACATTCCGAATGCCGGGTTCGTGAAGGCGTTCAAGCTGTTGTCCGTTGCCGGGGCGTACTGGCGCGGCGACGAAAAGAACCGTATGCTTTCCCGCATCTACGCAACGGCCTTTGCCGATGCCAAGGATCTCAAGGAATACCTGAACCGTATCGAAGAGGCCAAGCGCCGCGACCACCGCAAGCTCGGCAAGGAACTCGATCTGTTCGCGTTCCATGAGGATGTGGCCGCCGGTATGGTCTTCTGGCTGCCCAAGGGGATGCTGCTCCGTACGATCCTTGAAGATTTCCTGCGCCGCGAACACATCAAGCGCGGTTATCAGCTTGTGCAGGGCCCTCAGGTTCTGCGCCGCGAGCTGTGGGAACAGTCCGGGCATTACGCCAACTACCGTGAAAACATGTATTTCACGGAGATCGAAGGCGACATGTACGGCATCAAGCCCATGAACTGCGTTTCGCACATGCTCATTTACAATGCGCATCTGCGCAGCTATCGTGAATTGCCGCAGAGGTATTTCGAGCTCGGCGTCGTGCACCGTCACGAAAAGTCCGGCGTGCTGCACGGCCTGCTGCGTGTGCGCCAGTTCACGCAGGATGACGCGCACATCATTTGTGCGCCCGAGCAGCTGGAAGATGAAATCATCGGCGTCATCGCGCTGGTCCGCGACCTGATGGCATTGTTCGGTTTCCAGTACCGCGTGGTCATTTCCACCAAGCCCGCGAAGGCCATCGGCTCCGACGAGGCTTGGGAACTCGCCACCAACGCCTTGATCAAGGCTGTGGAACGTGCGAATCTGTCTTACACCATCAACGCCGGGGACGGCGCCTTCTACGGCCCGAAGATCGACGTGAAGGTGACGGACGCCATCGGCCGCGAATGGCAGCTCTCCACCATCCAGTGCGACTTTACGTTGCCGGAACGCTTCGAGCTGGAATACGTGGGACAGGATGGCGAGCGGCATCGCCCCGTTATGGTGCACCGCGCCATTCTGGGGTCGCTGGAACGTTTTATCGGGGTGCTTACCGAGCATTACGCCGGAGCTTTCCCCACTTGGCTCGCTCCCGTGCAGGCCAAGATATTGACTGTTACCGACGCACAGAACGCCTTTGCTGAAGAAGCCTGTGAGACTTTGATGAAGCAGGGCATCCGTGCGGAAGTTGATACGCGCAATGAAAAACTGGGCTTCAAAGTTCGTGAGGCTCAGCTTGCCAAGATTCCGTATATCCTTGTCGTCGGCGACAAGGAAGTGGAAGCCCGCAGCGTCAACGTCCGTCTGCGCACCGGAGAAAATCTGGGTGTGAAGTCGTTGGACGAAGTGGCGGCCTTGGTGCAGGAAGACTGCGCGGAACCGTTCAAACGTGGAGGGATGAGCTATCGCTTCTCTTAATGCAAAGCCTCGTCGGGATGTACCCCAAGACGGCGTGCGCCGGAACGAACAGATTCGTGCCCGTGAACTGCGGGTAATCGGCCCCGAAGGGGAACAGCTTGGTATTCTGGGCCGTAATGAAGCCATTGCCATGGCCAAGGAACACGGTCTTGATCTGGTGGAAGTCGCCGCTACGGCCGATCCGCCGGTCTGTCGTGTGATGGACTACGGCAAGTTCAAGTACGAGACGCAGAAAAAGAAGCAAGAGGCCAAGAAACGCCAGACCGTGGTGCAGATCAAGGAAATCAAGGTCCGTCCTAAGACCGACGACCACGATTTCGAGACCAAGGTCCGGCATATCAAGCGATTCCTTGAGGATGGAGACCGCGTTAAAGTGACGGTTTTCTTCCGTGGGCGTGAAATCGTCCATAAGGATCGCGGGCTGAGCATCCTCGAACGTGTCATTGCCGACACCAAGGACGTGGGCAAGGTCGAGCAGGAACCGAGAGCGGAAGGCCGTACCCTTCAGATGCTGCTGACGCCAGTGGCCAAGAAGAGTGGCGCTCAGGACGCTCCGGCTCAGGAAGACTAGCATTTTTCGCGGTCATACCCCTGCGAGCACTTGCCAACGGCGTCCAAATAGGACATCATACGCCTTCACGTCTTCGGACGTGGAGGTGTTGGGGTGTCGTGCCCCATAGGATTTCCCGTGAGATTGATCCTCAAGTCAGGAGTTGACCATGCCTAAGATGAAGACCAGACGTTGTGCCGCCAAGCGGTTTTCCACCACTGGCACCGGCAAGTTCAAACGTCGCAGACAGAACCTGCGCCACATCCTCACCAAGAAGGATGCCAAGCGCAAGATGCGTTTGGGCCAGGGCGCTTTGGTGGATGCCACCAACGTGAAGGCTGTTCGTCGGATGATGCCCTACGCCTAAGCGTAGCGGATTGTATCCCTTTTTCTGCACTCGGCTGGCATGATCTCCGCCTCGCCGGGTTCCCAATAAGCATCGGAGGATAATTCCATGCGCGTGAAGAGAGGTCTTGCTGCCCATCGTAGGCACAAGAAATATTTGGATATGGCTAAAGGCTTCCGCGGAGGCCGCAGCCGTTTGTACCGCACCGCTCGTGAAGCTGTTGAACGTTCGCTCGCGTACGCCTTTGTGGGCCGTAAGCAGCGCAAGCGCGAATTCCGCAAGCTGTGGATCCTGCGCATCAACGCTGGCGCCCGCGAAAACGGCCTGTCCTATTCCAAGCTGATGTTTGGCTTGGCTCAGGCTGGCGTGGCTCTGAACCGTAAGGTTCTGGCCGACCTCGCCGTGCGTCAGAAGGAAGATTTCGCCAAGTTGGTCGAACTGGCCAAGACGAAGCTCGCCTAAGGCGCGTTTCGGGCGAACCAAGCAAGGAAGCAAGGCAGAGGATTCGTCCTTTGCTCTACAGTATAAAGCTCGATGTGATGGGTCTTTCACGGGGACCATCCTGATTGACACGACAAGGGTCGGACTCGGTATGAGTCCGGCCCCTTTTTTATGGGCTTCAGCCTGTTGAGGGCGCGAGGCGGCCGAAACAATAAACCTCCCGCTATGCGGGTGGAAACAAGAGTTATTTTGTGTCCTCAAAAAAGTTTTTTGGGGGTCGGAGGGCTTTGTACTTGGGCGGTAGGCCGAACTGCGTGAAAGGATGGCAAAAAGGCTGGGCGGAGCACGGGAAAGCCAAACGGAAGAAGCCGTGAGGGTAGGAAAATTATCACATCATACTTAAAATAAAGGATAATCGTTTTTGTCGAGAGGAAATGTGGAATAGTTGCGCCAAATGTAACAAACGCAACAGCGCGGGATTCCTTTTTCGGGGTAGGGTTCAGCCATGTGGAGAGAAGTTCTCCTGACGCACTACAAATTAAGGAGCATGTCATGGGCCATCCTACCATTTATCCCACTGGTGTAACCGTCTACGATCCCGAAAGAAGCTGGAACGGTTTTACGATTTTTCAGGCGCAGGAAGTCGGAGCCGTCCTTATGGATATGAACGGCCGTGAGGTGAATGTCTGGAAAGGTGTTCACGGGATGCCCAACAAGATTTTCCCTGGCGGCTATCTGCTGACCAGCCGTGGCCGCCGCAGCGGCAAGTACAGTGTGCAGGACGGGCTTGATGTCATTCAGGTGGACTGGGACGGCAATATCGTCTGGAAGTTCGATAGGAACGAATTCATCGACGATCCCGGTATCCCCGGCCGCTGGATGGCCCGCTATCATCATGATTTCCAGCGCGAAGGCAGCACCACCGGCTACTACGCGCCCGGCATGGAGCCCAAGACCGACTCCGGCAACACCCTCGTCCTCGCGCACCGCAACGCCCGCAATCCCAAGATTTCCGACAAGCAGCTCCTCGACGACGTGATCCTCGAAGTGGACTGGGACGGCGACATCGTATGGGAATGGCACTGCAACGAGCATTTCGACGAAATGGGCTTCCGCGAAGGCCCCAAGAACACCCTCGCCCGCAATCCCAACTACCGCCCCACGCAGCCCGAGGGCATGGGTGACTGGATGCACATCAATTCCATGTCCGTGCTCGGCCCGAACAAATGGTATGACGCGGGCGACGAGCGTTTCCATCCCGACAATATCATCGTGGACGGCCGCGAAGCCAACATTATTTTCATCATTTCCAAAGCCACCGGCAAAATCACTTGGAAGCTTGGCCCGGATTACGACAACAGTCCTGAGGCCAAAGCTATCGGCTGGATCATCGGGCAGCATCATGCGCACATGATTCCTCACACCCTGCCTGGCGGCGGCAACATCCTCGTGTTCGACAACGGCGGCTGGGGCGGCTACGACGTGCCGAACCCCGGTGCTCCTACCGGCGTGAAGGCGGCCTTGCGCGACTATTCCCGCGTGTTGGAAATCGACCCCGTGGCCATGAAGATCGTGTGGCAGTACACGCCCACTGAAGCCGGGTTCCTCGCCCCGATGGACAGCAACCGCTTCTACAGCCCCTTCATCAGCGGTATGCAGCGTTTGCCCAACGGCAACACCCTGATCACCGAAGGTTCCGACGGCCGCGTGTTTGAAGTGACGCCCGACCACAAGATCGTGTGGGAATTCGTTTCCCCGTACAAGGGCAAGTTCGTGCCCATGAACATGACGTACCGCGCTTACCGTGTGCCCTACGAATGGGTGCCGCAGGTCGCCAAGCCCGTTGAAACGGCCATCGAGCCTCTGGACGTTTCCACCTTCCGCGTGCCCGGCGCGGCGGCGTTCGGCGATCGGGCCAAGGAAGTGAGCGTTGAAGGCTGCGTGCCCTATGAAGGCAGCAACGCCCTGTGCGTCGCTTCCGTCGAAGATCCAGAAGACAAGTAAGCGGGAGAAAGAGGGGGTTGGGGATTGCCGCCTTGCATGAAGGGCAGGGCGGCATCACTGGAATTCCTTTTCCTTCGAGAGAAAGTACCGTTCGCCTGTTGCGTTGGGGAAATGGGATTCGCCCTGCTGTACCGTGGGGCCGGGTTTTGTTTGCGCCGGGCGGAAACGGGAAAGGCCGGAATGTTCCGGCCTTTTTTCGTGTCCTGCGTGGAAAGCGCAAAGGGATGGGGTTGGTTGTACGTGGAGAAGGTGGCTTCTGGCAAACATCTGTTTGTACTTAAAAGGCATTTTTATGAAAGATGCGCCCTTGCGAAAAAGGGCAGGTATGCTATTCCCGGAAGGAAGAACCTCAAGGAGGCAATCATGATTGATTTCAAGGTGGATGAGTCCCTGTGCGTTTCGTGCGGGGCTTGCGTCAAAGATTGTCTGCATCAGGCTCTCCGCATGGACACGTACCCCGTGATGGTCGATGAAGGGCACTGTATCCGCTGTCAGCACTGCCTTGCGGTCTGCCCTACGGGGGCTGTTTCCATTATGGGGGCGGCCGCCTCTGATTGCACGCCGCTTGCGGGCAATATCCCGGAGCCCCGCCAACTGGATACGCTGTTCAAGGGGCTCGCTCCGTACGGCACTATAAGCGCGAAAACGTTTCGCCCGGGTTGCTTCAAGAGCTTCTCGACAGTGCGGCCTACGCGCCTACCGGCAGCAATGCGCAGAATCTGCTGGTTTCGGTTGTCGACGACATTGCGGCGATGGATGCCCTCCGGGAGGCTGTCTACCTGCGTCTGGACGAGCTGGCGGAAACGGGTGCCATGCCGGACTGCCAGCGCCGCGCGTTTTTCCTTTCCGCCGGAAAACTCTGGAAGGCCGGGGGATGGGACGGCATTTTCCGCTCCGCTCCGCATTGCGTGATCGTGGCCAACGCGAAGAATGCGACCTGCGTCGAGCAGGACCCGCTCATCTATCTGTCGTACTTCGAGCTGATGGCACAGGCGCGCGGGATAGGCACGCTCTGGTGCGGCCTGCTGTACTGGTGCCTGCGGGACGTACTGCCTGACTTCCTGCCCCGTTTGGGTATTCCGGATACGCACCAACTGGGATACGCAATGTTGTTCGGCTATCCCTCCATCAATTATCGGCGTACGGTTGAAACCCGTTCCGCGCTCGTCAGGCACATCGGCTGGAACTGACTCAACGGTTGATCCGGACGGCGGGCCCTTGGCTATTCGGGGGACCGCCGTCTTTTTTCGACGGAAAAGCGGCAGCGCTGGCTGCGGCCGTCCGGGAGACGTTGGAAAATCGTCTGCGTACGCACCTTGAGCAGCTTAAGAAACAGTCCTCATACCCCGAATGCGCGGAGAAGAGATGAAAACCGGAGCCGTTTCGAGCCAGTGGTATGCCTTCGCCACCGTAGTCCTGTGGTCGTCCGCATTCGTATTCACGAAAGTGGCGTTGCTGTCTTTTTCGTCAACCGCGCTCGGGTTCCTGCGTTGCGCCATCGCGTCCGTGGTGCTCTATGCCGTGTTGCGCTGCAAGGGGGTGAGGATGCTTAGCTGGCGCGAGTTGCCCCGGTTCACGCTTTCCGGCGCGCTCGGGTTTTCCATCTATCTGTTCATCTTCAATAAAGGCTCCGAGACGCTGACGGCGGCCACGGGATGTATCCTCATTGCCACCGCGCCCATCATTACGGCGCTGATGGCGTCCGTCGTATTCCGGGAACGTTTGACGCGGCTTGCGTGGATTGCGCTGTGGCTTGCGTTCCTCGGGGTGCTCGTCCTCATGCTGTGGAACGGGAGCGTTTCAATCAACGCCGGGGTATTCTGGATGCTCGGGGCCGCCCTTGCCATCAGTGCGTACAACGTGATCCAGCGGCTCTATGCAAACGGGTATACGTCGCTCCAGATAACGGCCTACAGTTTTTTTACGGCAACGGTGATGCTTGCGGGCTTTTTGCCGGAATCCATACGCCAGATCGAGTCGGCCCCTCTTTCCCATGTGATCGCGGTGATCTTTCTGGGCGTTTTCCCGAGTGCGCTGGCGTATCTGTTATGGGCGAAGGCGCTTTCTTTTGCTGCGACCACCAGTGACGTGACCAAGTTCATGTTTTTGACGCCGCTGCTTTCGTTTGTGCTCGGCTATGTGGTGATCAGCGAGCTGCCCGGCGTGGAAACATGGATCGGGGGCGCGCTCATCCTCTCCGGGCTGGCATTGTTTCACATCTCAGGCCAGCGGGCCGAGAGGGCCCGGCGGGCGGCAATGCGGCACTGACGGACTGGCGCTTGCGCGTGGTTCCCTATATGCGGAGAATGATGGGCTGAATGTGCGCTGATTGCCGAGAAAAGCAAGGAAGGGAGGAAACCCTAGGCTTCCTCCCTTCCTCTCTCTATATATAAGTTACCAGCGCGATTACTTGATTTTCGAGAGGAGATCGTTCAAGGCTTCCGTCATGGAAGGATGGGTATAGATCATATCCCGCAGGAAGGTGTAGCCTTTACCCGCACGGATGGCCGTTTCCACGACATTGATCATCTCTCCGGCATCGGCGCAATGCAGGGCGCAACCCAATATGGCTCCGGTTTTTGCGTCCACTACGGCCTTGAGCATACCCGTGGTTTCACCCATCAACCGGGCGCGGGGGATGGCTGCCGCAGGAAGGACGGCAACCTTGATGTCGAGGTTTTTGTCGCGGGCGGCCTGTTCCGTGAGCCCCACGCGACCGAGAGGGGGGTCCATGAATACGGTATACGCGGGATCGCGGTCGCTGGCGACGCGCTTGCCCTCTCCGTAAAGGGCATCCCGGACGATGCGGAAGTCGTCCAGCGAAATGTACGTGAACTGCGGGCCGCCTTTGACGTCGCCGAGAGCCCAGATATGCGGAACGGAGGTTTGCAGGCGTTCGTCCACGGCAATCGCGCCTTGTTCCGTTGTCTTCACGCCAGCGGCTTCAAGGTTGAGCCCCGCCGTGAGCGGGCGGCGGCCCGTAGCGAGCAGGATGGCATCCGCGGGCAACGCCTGCTCCGTTCCGTCGAGAATGAAACGGACCTCGGCTTCATCCCCGGCGTCGCGTACGGCACTGGCGGATGCACCGGTTATGATCGTTACGCCCTTGTTTTCCAGCGCCTTGCGGACGCTGTCGGCCACATCGGCGTCTTCGCGGGCAAGGAAGCGGGAACCGCGTTCCAGTATGGTGACCCGTGAACCGAATTCCGCGTAGAACGAGGCGAATTCCAGCGCGATATACCCGCCGCCGAGGATGACCAGACGGCGGGGCAGGTCTTCCAGCTCCAGCATGGTGGTGCTGGTGTAGACTCGCGGGTTTTCGCGGACGCCTTCAATGGGCGGGATGACGGTTTCGCCGCCGGTGTTGATGAAGATGCGTTCGCCGGAGAGGAGCAGGGTTTTGTCCGCCGTTTTGACTTCGACTTCATGCGGGGAAACGAACGAGGCCGTCCCCGTGATGACGTCCACATTGTCCCGGTCGGCAAGCATGGCGTAGTTTTTACCGCGCAGGAAACCGGTCACTTCGTTCTTGCGGGCGATGGCGCGCCGATAATCGGCGGCCTTTTCCTCAAAGCTGCGCTCTCCGCGGCACAGGCTCTTATGCGCTTCGTAGACCAGCGTCTTGGTGGGGATGCAGGCGATGTTGATGCAGGTGCCGCCGTACATTTTGTCCGAGCGTTCGACGATGGCAACGGATTGTCCTTGATCCGCGAGATAGGCGGCCAGCGTCTTGCCTCCTTTCCCGAATCCGATAATGATGGCGTTATAGCGCTGTTGCATGGCATATTCTCCTTGTCGGCAGTTGCGGGCTTTTCAGAAGGTCTTACTTGAAAGTAAATGAGCCGTCATTGCCGTATACGGGTATTCCTTTGAGAAACCATAGATTCTTCTTCTGAGGGTACGCTTCCCGGATCATGTCGTAGGCCGTTTCAGCCCGGCGTCCGGTCCGGCAGAGGAGCAGGACGGAGCCGTCGGCGGGGACTTGACCCATATGTTCGCGCAGTGTCTGGATCGGAAGGAGCAGAGCGCCGGGGACGTGGCCTTGGGCGTATTCCTGCTCGGTACGGACATCGATGACGGTCAGCTTGTCGCCAAGCGTGTCCATCAGCTGCAGGGCTTCAGCCGGGGCGAGCGCGCCGGTCTGCGGGAGTTCGGCGGCGGGGGAGTGGCCGTATGCCGCGAACATGAAAACGCAAGCCAAGAGTACGGCAAACCATTTGGAACGAAGAGAATGCATAGCGACCTCCAGGGGTATGCGGCTGTGGGCAAAATGCCTCTGTTGCTTTTTTATTTAACGATCATTAAAATACTCGGGTGACCGTTTCTGTCAAGCGGTTTTTGATGGCAAGCGATGAAGGAGTTTGCAATGGGAAGGCCACCATCCTATGATCATACGATGTTACTGCGTGAAATCATTGATTGCCTATGGGAGCGCGGGTACGCGGCGACGCCCATCAGCGTCATCGTCCAGGAGACGGGAGTCAACGCGGCAAGCCTCTATGCCCGGTTCGGCAGCAAAAAAGGGATCATGCTTGCGGCGCTGGACTTGTATGCCAAGGAGACAATCGACGCGCTTGAAGCCTTGCTGGCCGCGACGCAGCCGGGAGCCGGACAAGTACGCGCCATCTTGGAACATGCCATGGGCAGTTTTGAGGACCCGCGTGCGCGAGGGTGCTTTCTGGTAAACACCGTCACCAACATTTCAACGGATACGCCGGATTTCGCAATGGCGGTAGCGGATTATATGGAGCAGATACGCGGCAGAATCAAGGACGCGCTCAAGCGTGCGCCGGGCTTGCGGCCAGAGGTGACGCCGGAAGATGCGGCACTGTACGTGCAAGTGCAGGTTTGGGGCCTCAAAGTCATGGCCCGGATGCGCCCTGACAAAGCCGCTGGAAAGGTTGTTGTCAGGCAGACGCTGACAGCGTTGTTTACGGATGAAGCCGTAGCCTCCCTAGAGGCATAAGACGCTCCGCCAGCCTGCAGCATACGGAAAATTTGATTGAAATAATTTATTTTTTACTCTTTTGGCAAAAGAAATTTTGGGAAGAAGGCACGAATGTTCATATATTCGTGCCTTCTCGTTTTATAGAGTCTTTATCGTCTTATTTAACGTGCATCACTTGTTTTTATAAACTAGTTTTGTCTTTATAACATGTTTTTGTTTTAATAAGATTTTCATACCTCTTCACTTTTGTTGAGCCGAATCTTGTAAAGAAAAATATGCGGGTATATAATGTATTTAAAACTGTCAGCGGAATAGGGGAAGGGAGGCCAAAATGAAGATTATCCGGTGTTGCCGTTCCGGCGCTCTCTCTCTCTCTCTCTCTCTCTCTCTCTCTCTCTCTCTCTCTCTCTCTCTCTCTAGTAGTGTATTCGGTTCCGCTCGGTGAAAGCCCGCGCCTCTCGGCGTGGGCTTTTTTCATTGGGAAATAACTACATCTTTAACGCCGTAAGTTTCAAATCCATCCTGAGGAGGATGTAATCATGACCTTATCGAGAGGAGCTATCGGGAACCTGGTCAACAGGTACCGTGCCGTCCTGCGGAAGTGTCGCATGATGAACGTATTCGGGTCATTAGCAGTGGCCGGCATGCTTGTCGCGGGAAACGCGGGGTTTGCCGGCGCGGAGGAATTATCAGGCGACATTTCCCCGATATCTTTATCAGGAGATACCCGAAATATTATTGGGGTTGGGGATATAAGTCTCCGGTCGACCGAGCCTGCGCTGCGGTATCTCATCAATGTGTCGGGGCAAGGGCAACTTGATATTTCCATGTCCAACGGCAGTCCGATGGCTGTTGGAAATGCTGATGGGATCTATTTAAAGGATTATTCTGAGTATGATCAATACGCGTCGGCTTTCCATGTAGCTGGTTCGGGAAGTTCCGGTTCTTTTGTGGGGACAGGAACCTTCTCAATGGTGGGCGGCGGAAAGCTGTTGGGCGTGTGCGCTTTTTTGAGTGAAAGTAAAGGAACGCTGACTCTTTCTGGGGATATTACTGGTGAAGCCGAAGCCGTGATGAACGGCTCCAATGGGTATGCCTCATTTGCTGCTGCAGCGGCAGGGGGAAATCTGGTTTTTGGAGGGGACAGGACGACATTACGGGCGAAAGCGTCTACAGGGAACAATGCCAATGGGGCCTTCGTCAAGTATGGAGGTATGATTGACTTTGCCAGTAAGTCCGTATTGATTGAATCAAAAAATACGGATTCCAGCAGCGTGGGTATCAACTGTGCTGATGGTACGGTCAAAACAAGTGCTGATACGGATCTGGATATCGTGGTGGAGGGAAACAAGGCTACAACGGGTATCCAGCTTACGGCGAGTTCCTCCGATGTGCAGCTTGCCGGGAATCTTGATCTGACGGCAACGCAGACAGGGCAAGATTCTTTTGCTTCAGTACTTGGTATATCAAATGACTCAGGCAAAATGGTCGTCTCTGGCCCTACCTCATTACGTTTGGCTACCAATGCCCCCTTTGATGCCAAGGGTATTACCGCTTCCGGCAAAGCTGATATGAGCTTTCTTGGGGATGTCGAGATTGCGGTTACGGGTAGCGCATCCGGTAGTGCTCTTTATACGACCTACCGTTATGATTATTCGACTCAAGCCGGTATCTGCCCGGTTATCTCCCTAGGTACCGACGGGAAGGCCGTAGCGCTGAATTCTTCAGGTTATGGCATAAATAATCAGGGAGGAAGCGTTTCCCTCACGGGACAGCGAATCAATATAACGGGAAGCACGGGCGTCTTTGTTGAGGGGGGCGGCAATGAGAATGTTTTCGCAGACGTCCGGTTTGATGGGCCTACGACTATAAATGCGGACAAGGCGATTGTCACGAGTATCAAGGCCGGAGAGCAGGTCGGCGCTTCCGTGACCTTTGCCTATAACCCTACGCCGATCAATGTCCCCGTCACGAAGGAAAGCGCGGATTCAAAGGTGAGGGGGAGTGTTACCGGTTCCTCCGGTACAATCAACAAGGAGAACGCAGGTTCTCTTGCATTCTATGGCGATATTTCCAATTTTAGCGGAGTGTTTAATCAAAAGGGCGGAACGACGTTCTTGAGTGAAGGTGCAGCCGGGTATTTTGGCAAGGCGCAGTTAGCCGTGACGGGTGGCGCACTTGTCGCTCCTACCTTGTCCTTCCAAAAGACAGGCAAGCTTACTCTTGCGGGCGGTACGCTGGAAACGGGAACGGGACAGATCTTTACGAACGCTTTGAACGCGGACGGGGATATGAAGGACCCCGGCGCGGTGAAGCTGAGCGACAGCAATTGGAAGTTTGACTCAGGGGTGATCGCGTTTGATGACGCCAGGTACAACATTGTATACGCCCAGACAGCGGCCGGTCTGCTGGGGGCTGGTAATGTTGCGGCGGACAATGTGTCCGGCTCGGGCTCCGCAAAGGAGATCACGTTCACCGGAACGCTTGTCGAGTTGCCCCCTGGAGATCCTGACAGCTTTGAAACGCTGCAAAAGGCCGTTTTGGATACCGGAATCGACAGCATCAAGCTGGGAAGCGATATCGTTTTATCCAAGCGCTTGCAGGGAACCACACCCGTCGCTCGCTCATTGGCCATCGACGGCAACGGGCACACGATAAGCGGAGCCTACCCGGGCCTGTGGTTCAAGGGGATGGATTCCGGGACTGTTTCCATCCAGAATATTGCCTTTGACGGCTTGAAGACGTCTTCTGGCGACAGATACGAAGGGCCCGTGTCCTTCGGCCCGGCCATTTTCTTTGATATGGGGTACTTTGCCGATAACTGGAAGAGTACCGCAAAGCTGATTATCGGTGACGGCGTCCAATTCAGGAATACGGAAAGCGTAGGTGACGGCGCTGGCGGAGCCGTCAGGACTGCTCACGGCATTGTGGAAATAGGAAACAACGTCGGTTTTATCAACTGTACGGGAGGTTCTGGAGGCGGTCTTTACAGCGAATCGTTTACCACGATCGGCGACAACGTTGTCTTTGAAGGCAACAAGGGCCGCAGAGGCGGCGCGCTGAATGTGGTTGACGATTATGAAGACTACCTCACTGATCCCGACTATGCGTCCGGCGCGCGCCGCGTAAAGTATGTACACATCGGGAAGAACGCCCTTTTCAATAACAACAGCGTTGAATTGCTGGGTTCCGGAGGGAACGGCGGGGCCATCGAAGTGCAGTCGGGAGAGCTGAGTATCGATGACGGCGCCACGTTTACGGGAAATAGCTCCAAGTCCACAGGCGGCGCCATAGCCGTATGCGATTGGAGCCCCCAACTGCCCGCCAAGGCGGTATTGGGATCCGCGGCGTTCACTCAAAACAGCGCGGGAAGCTATGGCGGAGCGATCATCAACGAAGGCGACGTGCGCTTCAACGGTCCTGTCTCGTTTGTTGAGAACACGGCCGGCAAGATCGGGGGTGCCGTTTGCAACCTGAATACGCTGAACATGGCGGCGGAATCCACGTTTTCCAAGAATACGGCTGGAGTGGGCGGGGGGCTTTATAATGAAGGGATTGCTTCTCTGGGCAAGGCTTCCTTTATTGAAAACGCCGCTGCCGACGGTGGCGGAGCCGTATTCAACGTGCACCAGCTGACGTTTGCCGACGGAGCCGTTTTCTCCGGGAACAGCGCGACGGACGGCGGCGCCGTTTATAACGATTTCTCCGAGGATAAGGACGGCAACGCCGTGAGTGCGGGTTCCCTCGCATTCAACGGCGGAGCGCGCTTCACCGGCAATACGGCCAGCGGGCTTGGCGGAGCCATTTACAACACCCGTTCCATTACCCTCAATCCCGGCGCGGGGCATGAGATCGTGTTCAGCGGGAATACGGACTCCACGGGCTCGAACGCGATCTTCATGGGCGACGGTTCCAGTCTGGACATCACGGGAGACGGCAAGGTCGTCTTTGATGATGCGCTGTCGTCTCAAAGCGCAACGCCGATCCTGAAGAAGACGGGGAGCGGTACATTGCTGTTCAATGCCTCGATGGATGGTTTTCTGGGAACGGCTGCCTTTGAGGACGGGCGCACGGAAATTGCTCAGAAGTGGCTCATCAAGAATACGGTGACCATTACGGGCGGCAGATTGAAGATGCCTGCGTTTTCCTTTGTTGCCCAAGGTGAAGGGAACAATGTCGCTGGCGGCAAGCTGATCCTTGCTGGTGGCATCCTGGAGACCGGAACGGGACAGATCTTTGTAAACGGATTGAACGCGGAGGGGGATAACAAGGATCCCGGTGCCGTAAAGCTGAGCGGAGACAATTGGAGCTTTGATTCTGGACTGATAGCGTTCAATGACGCTCTGTACAACCTTACGTACGCTCAGGCAGCGGCTGATTCATTGGGAGCGAACAACGTAGAAGCGGGTGAGGGGGCTGGCTCCACCTCCGCGAAGGAGATCACATTCATCGGAACGGGGTATGTAGATCCTGGCCCAGATCCGGTTCCTCCTGTAGATCCTGGCCCAGATCCGGTTCCCCCTGTGGAGCCTGACCCGACTCCCCCCGCTCCTGAACCGAAGCCCGATGAAGATCGCACGGGAAAGGTCTCCGTTGACGAATTGAACAACAACCACGCCAACAACATTGTTCTTGGCAATGTGACCATCACTACCGGCACAAGTTCGGATTCGGGCAAGGATTTCGTTGTCGGCGCGAGTGCGAAGGACGACAAGACGGACTCGATAAACGGCAGCATTGGTGGGAAGAACATCGATCTCGGTTCCTCCGGTCGGAATATCTCCGTAGTGGGCGGCCATTATCTGACATTGGTTGGAGGTTCCTCCGATACGCCTTTGGTCACGGCAGGGGGAAATCCCGTCAATGTTCATGTAGGAGGTACTGGGGAAGGGGCATTCGGTGTGCTGAACCTTGGCACGCCGGTCATGGATTCCGGCGGCACGCTCTCGGGAAATATAGAAATCGCCGCGGCGAGCACCGTCAATGTCCGTGCGGGAACGCACGTCATCACGGGTGAAGCCAATGAAACCACCGGCACGGCGGACGTCGCCGGGATGAACAACAACGGCGGCACGATCAACATTGCCGAGGGGGCACATCTCCAATCGACGATACGTCAGGCCGATGGGCAGACGAATGTTTCCGGCAAGCTGACTTCCGCTTCTGTCGAACTTTCCGGAGGTGCCCTGAATGTCTCCGGCGCTGTGGATTCTTCGTCCGTCACAGCCTCCAAGGGAGATATCAAGGTTGCGGGAACGCTGGCGGCGGACGTCTTGACCACATCTTCCGATGTCCAGCTCAACATCGGCGATCAAGGGAGCGCCGGTAGAGTGGTCGCCCGTCAGGCTCAGTTGCAGGGCGGCAGGGTATTCCTTGATCCCGCGTGGAAGGGCAATGATGCATTGGCTGATGCGTCGCACGGCGTCTTCACCTTTGTGAACAATGAAATAGACGGGTTGCTCACGGCGGGGCAGAATTCCCTGCTCGTGTTGGGTGACACGGATACCGGTTGGGCGCTGGACGCGTTCGGCAGATCCAGCCTCCAGTGGGGACAGAACGGCGTAACCGCCGCGCTGGCTATTCGGAAGCCGCAGACGTTGAACGGTACGCTAGGCGCGGTGATGGTGGACGGAACCAAGACCAGCGCTCCGGTATTGACTCCGAATACGGCGACTTTCGCTGACGGTTCTTTGCTGCTCGTTGACGGGAGCGGTCTCAACGGCGCTGCGGCGTTGACGTCCCAGGGCGGGACGCTGAATGTGGATGCGGGCGCCAAGCTGCTTATCGACAACATCACGCAGGGCGAATACGCGATTACGTCCGGATTCTCGGTCAGCAACGTGCAGGGCTGGAACGGAGACAACCTTTCCACGCCGGATAATCTCATTGGGCTTGTGCTGGGCAAGGATGCCGACGGTTCGATGAAGGTACAGGCCACAGCCCGGCGCTCGTCCGATGTTTTCCGGGGGCTTTCCCTCGTCAACACGATGGATGCCATCTGGGGCAAGGGGCTGAACGACACCGAAAGCGGCAACATGGGCATCCGGTTCCTCTCTCGGGCGGTCAATGAAAACCATCTGCCCAAGGCGGACACGGTGCATACTGTTGACGGTGCGGCGCAGATCGCCGTGGCCGGAGGCGTGCAGGGTATGGCCGTCGCGGCGGCGGATGCCCCGGTTCGGGCGATTCAGGATCACGCGTCGCTTTCACATATGACCACCACGCGTGAAGGGGCCATTCGTAAGGACGGATTGAACCTCTGGATCAATGCCCTGTATGGAGCGGAACACGCGCGCAATTTGGGCGCGGGCTCTCTTGATGGCGGCTATAATGCCGATTTTGGCGGCATCGTCTTTGGCGGCGACTACGCGTTCGGCGATTTCCGGGTCGGCATGGCCCTGAACGCCGGAAGCGGTACGGCCCGTTCCCGTGGGGATTTCAACGCGACCAAGAATGATTTCGATTTCTGGGGCATGAACTTGTACGGGAGCTGGTCGCGGGATCAGTTCAATATCGTGGGCGATCTCGGTTATTCCGCCAACAAGAACGAGGTGAAGCAGGATCTGCCCACAACCATGCAGCTCGGCCAGCTCAGGGCCGATGTGGATACGGGCGTGCTGACGGCGGGTCTGCGCGGCGAATACCGGTTCGAAACGGATTGGGCCGATGTGACGCCGCATGTCGGGGTACGATACTACAACCTGCGGACGGATGGGTTCACATCTCGGATCGACGATCACGACGTGTTCCGCGTGGGACGCGATACGCAGGAGATCTGGACATTCCCGATCGGCGTGAGCTTCAGCCGCGACTTTGAAACGTCGTCCGGCTGGAAGGTGAAGCCGAGGGCCGACCTTTCCGTAGCGCCCGCTGCGGGTGATCTCAAGGCAAAGACCAAGGCCCGGGTGCCGGGCGTCGCGGCTTCCGATACGATCAAGGCCCGGATGATGGACAGCGTATCCTTTGACGGCACGCTCGGGCTTGAGGTGCAGAAGGACAACATCTCGTTCGGCCTCGACTACGGCATCCGCGCTTCGGAGCATAAGGCGGGACATGGCGTGAACGTGAGCTTCACCTACAAGTTCTAACCTCCCAATCAGAAACAGAAAGCCCGGCGGTCGGAGAATATTCCGGTCGCCGGGCTTTCTGTTTCTGATTGGGGGGAAGGAGGAACCTCCTGGCCTTTGGGAAGCCGGGAGGCCCGCTTTTGGGGGAGGAGGGAAAATCAGAAGCGTCCGCGCAGGGCCTTTTCCATCCGGTCCATGGCGATGTTCAGGTTTTCATACGAATTGGCGTAGGAGATGCGGAGGTGCTCCTCATCCCACGGCACGATGGCAAGCCCCGCGTCAAGCAGAAATTCGGCGGCCTGCATGGGTGTTCCCAGACCGGGGATGCTTACCATGATGTAAAACGCTCCCTTGGGGCGCACGAAGGAAACGCCAGGCATGGCGGCCAGCCGGTCGAGCAGCATGAGCCGCCTGCGATCCAGTTCTTTTACCATATCCGCAATGTGTCCCTGCGGGCCGCGCAAAGCGGCGACGGCCCCCCACTGCGCATAGGTGCAGGGGCACATGGCGGAATACTGATGCGCGCAATAGATGGGGGCTATGAGCCGTTCCGGACCCGCCGCGTACCCGATGCGCGAGCCTGTCATGGCATAGGCTTTGGAAAAGCCGTTCAGGACGACGGTACGTTCGCGCATACCGGGCAAAGAGGCGATGCTGATGTGTTCCTCGCCGTCAAAGATGATCTTCTCATTGATTTCGTCGCTGACGACGATGAGATCATGCCTGATCGCCAGATCCGCGATGCCTTGCAGCGTTTCGCGCGGATAAACCGTTCCTGTGGGGTTTTGGGGTGAGTTGATGAGGATGAGCTTGGTCTTCGGGGTGATATGACGCTCCAGAACATCGGGTTCGGGCTGGAAGCCCTTGGCCTGTTCCGTGGGCACGAATACCGGGACGCCGCTCGCCATGTGTACGCAACTGCCGTAGCTCAGAAACGCGGGGGCGGGTATGAGCGCCTCGTCGCCGGGATTGAGCAGGGCGGCCATGCTCAGGTGCAGCGCTTCGGAGACGCCCGCCGTGATGACGATTTCGGTTTCCGGGGCGTAGCCGAGCCCGTTTTCGCCTTTCAGCTTGCGGGCCACTTCCTGCCGCAGTTCAAGGAGGCCGTAATTGGAGGTGTAGTGAACCTGCCCGTCGTCGACGGCCTTCTTGACGGCTTCGTTGATGTGCGGTGCGGGGAGGAAGTCCGGGCGGCCCATGACCATGTTGATGATGTCCTGCCCGGCGCGCTGTCGGGCTTCCGCCGCGTCGAAAAAGGCGCAGAGGCTGGAAAAGGGGATGTGTTCCGTGCGAAGTGCGAGTTCCATTGCGGTCTCCTTGAAGCGTGAGGAAGGGCTAGGCCGTCTGCCGGAATCCGGCGGGACAGTAGTAGCGTTGCAGACAGTAGACGATGATGAAGAGGCCGATGCCCGCGAAGTCCCAGATATGGCCGGGAATGAACAGCAGGAGCGCGCCGCCCAGAAGCAGGATGCGTTCGAGCAGCGTGGTCCGGCGCATCAGGTAGTTCTCCCAGACCGCCGCGAAAGCGATGAGGCCGAGCATGACGGTAACGAAGGTGAGCGCGATGTCGAACAGGCTCGACTGAAGCAGCAACGCGGGGCGGTAGTAGAAGAGAATGGGAAGGATATACAACGCCTTTGCGTATTTGAAGGCCGTAAACATGGTCTTCATGGGGTCGGCGTTGGCGATGCCCGCGCCCACGATGGAGGCGAGGCCCACCGGAGGCGTGATTTCCGAGTCGATGCTGAACCACATCATGATGAAGTGGGCGGCCATCAGCGGAAAGCCCATATCCGCCAGCGCGGGGCCTACGGCAATGGCGGTGACGATGTAGGCCGGTCCGCTGGCAAGGCCCATGCCGAGGATCATGGAAATGAGGCCCACGAGCAGGATGGCGACGAGAGGGCTGCCGTTGGCGAGGGTCGTGAACAGCCACGAGAGCTTGAGCCCGACACCCGTCAGACCGACGAGCGAGAGGATGATGCCGATGCAACCCACGAGGCTGCCGATGCCGAGCGAGTAGCGCCCGCCGAGCACCATCGCTTCATACAGCATCTTGAAGTCGACCTTACGGCTCTTGATGCTGTGGATCACGATGAGGGTGATGATCCCGCCGAGCGCGGACATGCCCGGCGAATACCCGAAGGCCATGATCACGATGATGACCATGATGGCGACGAAGAAGTGCCACCCCTCGCTGCAAACGGTCCGGGCGGAGGGGATGTGATGATCCTTCATTTGCCCGATGTTGTGCTTTTTGGCTTCAAAATGGATGAAGGCCATCAGCGTGATGTAATACAGGATGATCGGGCCGGTGGCGACGGTCACGATGGTAAGGTAGGGGATCTGGGTGAATTCGGCCATAAGGAAGGCCACGGCGCCCATGATGGGGGGCATGATCTGCCCGCCCGTGGAGGCGGCGGCTTCGATGGCGCCCGCCACATGAGGCCGGTAGCCGACCTTCTTCATCATAGGGATGGTCAGCACGCCGGTGGAAGAGACGTTGGCCACGGCGCTGCCGGAGATGGAGCCGAGGAGCGCGCTGCCGATGACGGCGGCCTTGGCCGGTCCGCCCACGGTATTGCGGGTGAGCGCGAAGGCCAGACGGATGAAGAAATCCCCGGCTCCGGACTTTTCCAGAAAAGCGCCCATGAGGATGAACGGGGCCACGTACTGGATCATCATCTTGGCGGAAAGCCCGTAGTAGCCTTCCATGCCCGCATAGACCTGCGTGACCACCGCTTCGAGATCGAAGCCGCCGTGCCCGAAGTGCCCGGGGATGACGAATCCGTACAGCGAATAGAGGATGAGGACGATGGACACCAGCGTCAGCGACCAGCCGATGACCCTGCGCCCGACCTCAAGGCCGAGGAACAGCATCAGGCAGCCGAAGAAGATATCCATTTCCGTCAACATGCCCAGCCGCATGAAGCGATCCAGATATTCCCAGATGGCGTAGGCCGAACCGGCGATGCTGCCGATGATGAGCAGCCAGTCCACAAGGGAGACGTGGTTGACCTTCGGCTTTTTTTCGAAGGGGTAAATGACCAGCGTCATGCAGAAGACGGTCATGATGTAGAGGCCGTGCTTCCACATCACGTCGGCGCTGACGTAGACGGTCCAATAGATTATAAGCGCGGATATGGACGCAAGGCAGATATTGACGATCCGTTCCGGGGTGCCGGTAAAGACGCGTTCCTTTTCCTTGCCTTCTTCGGCAATAAGCGGCTCATGGAGAGGCGTTTCGTTCATGGTATTCCTCGGCAGGCTTTCCGTAAGGGAAGGGGGAAGGCGCCTCCGAGGCTCCCCGGAGGCGCCGAACGAATGTAAATCAATCCTTGATGAGGCCTATTTCGCGGAAATAACGTTCCGCGCCGGGATGCAGGGGGATGGGCTTGTAGCTGACGGCAAGGTTGGGGCTCATGCTCTTGAGCGCGGCGATGACGTTGCCCAGATAGTCGACGCCTTCCTGGCTGTAGACGGTCTTGACGATTTCATAGACAAGGTCGTCCGGCAGGTCGGCCCGGCAGGCGAACATGGCGCCCGTGCCTACGGTTTCGATGGGCTGGTCGATGCCGTTGTAGGCTCCCTTTTCGATGGTGGTAGGCAGGTATTGGGGGTACTTCTGCATCATGTCGGCGCGTGCTCCCGGCAGGAATTCGAGGATATGCACGGGACGCAGGATGGAGAGTTCGGAGATCTGCGGCGAGGGGATGGACGACAGTTCCACGGCGACGTCCACCTGTCCGGTCTTGACCGCTTCCATGGCTTCGCTGGCGGGCAGGAACAGCACCTTGCCGAAATCCTTCTTGGGATCAAGCCCATTGGCTTCGACCCAGCGGAAGAAGTCGAGATGCATGGTGCCGCCGGGAGCGCCCACGCTGAGGGTCTTGCCCTTGAGATCCTTAAAGGTGCGGATGCCCGAGGACTTGAGGGTGTAGGGCTGGGCGGCCTGCATGTACAGGATGCCCATGCCGCGCATGTTCCGGTACTGCTTCTTGTAGGGGGCCTTGCCTTCCCACGCCAGTGGCGGGTCCTGCGTATTGAGCATGGCGAAATCGGTCTTGCCCTGCTCCAGCCTGTTGATGCTCTCCACGACGCCGGCGGCGGAGATCGCGGTAATGCTGATGCCGGGGATCTTTTGCGAGGCGAAACCCGCGATGCCGCTGCCTACGGCGAAAAAGCCTCCGCCCACGGAGCCGGTGGAGAAGGTGAGCTTGAGAGGCTCGGCCTGTGCCGTTCCGCCGCAGAAGGCGGTCAGGGCAACGATGAGAGCTGCCAGTGTACGCTTGAGCATGATGATCCTCCTGAGAAACGCGGTTTGACGTGAATGAGAAAACCGGGTGGCTGCCTTGGCCTGCTGGAGGTGGACGAAATCTCGCCCTTCATGAATCTTTAAGTGTATACTACTGGTAATATCACAAAGCTGTAAAGGTTTTTTAGCTACTTTTTATTCAGTTTTTTCAAAAAGATATATTCTTATATTCGGCAATGGGAGAAGACCCCGGCCGATATTCCGGCGGGTTCCCGAAAGGCTTGGGAGATGGTGCGTCAGCCCTTTAGGATGGGCCCGCGGGGAGGAAGCGGCCGGGAAGGGCTCCCGTGATTTCGCCGCGTTTGCGGATGATTTTCCCCGGCGGAGGACGGTCACGGGACCGCCGAGGCATTGTCTGCCCATAAAGATGCTGGAACCCACCGCGAGATGGGGATTGCGCTCGGGTACGGTCCGGGGCCATCCCGGATCGACAAGAACCATATCGGCGTCGGAACCGGGCCGCAGTGTTCCTTTTTTCGGGTAAAGTCCGAAGGTTTTCGCCGGATTCTGGCTCATGTTCCTGACGAAATCCGTGACGGCGATGCGCTCCCCTGTTGATGCCCTCATCCCACGTCACGCCGAACGGGGTTTCCACGCCGGGCGTGCCGTGCGGAGCCCTGTCCCCGGCGATGAGTATGCCCAGCGCCCTGAGTGCGCCGGAATCAACGATGATACCGTTTTTGACAAGCACTGTTCGCATGGGATCCCCCGCTTGTTGCAGAACCGGTTCAAGGCCGGGAAACGTCAACACCCCATGCCGCCTTGATCCAACAATCCGAAGTGCGCGGATCGGAAAACCTTTTTGGGAACCAACCGTCTTGGCTCCGCCTTTCGGAAACCGCCTCGAGAGGGCCACTCCCTGATCGCCCTGCCGGGCCCCGTACCCGTCATGACGCCGTTTCCGACGACGAACGCCCCGTTCTCCAGAACATGGGGCATCCCGGCGGGATGGACGCGGGGATTGTCGCAGCCGTTGGTGTCCAGCACGGTCCGCTCGTTGAAGGCCACGAGATCCGCGTCAAATCCGGGCAGGGTGACGCCCTTGTGCGCCAGCCGGATCTTGCGGGCCGGTTAGCGAAGTCATCTTGCGGATGGCCTCTTCCTGCGACAGCACGCCCAGTTCGCGCGCGTACTTCCCCAGAATATGGGGATAGGTCGCATAGGGGCGGGGGACATGCCGTCCAGCCCGAGTTTTTCGGTGGCCACGCCCTGCATGGTTTTGCAGTCGGTGGGTTCGTCGGAAAGCAGCGGACGTTCGGAATGGCTGTGCCCGTCGACGAAGCCGGGGCAGAGGATGCCGCCCTCCAGAGCGATCGTGTGCCGGGAGAGTGGCTTGGTGGTGCGGGGGAGCACGGCGGCGACGAAGCCGTCCTGCACACCGAGGGAACCCCAGAACCACGGGGTGCCCGTGCCGTCCACGATCCGGGCGTTGCAAAAGAGCGTATCAAACATGGAATGCCTCGCAGAAAGAAGGGGAAACGGCCCGGAGCGGCGGGGGGAGCCGCCGATCCTGTCCGCACGGCCCGCCGGGAATTATGGGGGCGGGCCGTGCGGGGGGATGCCCTACAGCCCGAAGGAACGCCCGGCGTCGAAGGCCCTGACGTTCAGGTCGCGTACCTTGGGGGCGACGGTGTCCGCCACGGCGGAGCGCCAAACGTCCCCGTCCCCGCCCACGAGCAGGGACAGCTTGCCCATGATGATGCTGTTGAATACGCGGGCGTTGCCCATATCCACGGCCATGGGGGTGGCGGGGAGGACGTGGAGCGCGGCGCAGCGTTCCCGCATGGTGTTCCGGATGTCTTCCACGGCGGGGTATTCGGCCTGACCCGAGCTGACCGCCACGGGATCGATACGCCAGTCGTTGGCGAGGATCACGGTGTCCGGGTTGGTGTAGGCCATGCGGCGCAGCCCTTCGAGCCATTCGAAGCTGATGTAGTAGTCGGCGGAGCCTTCATCGATCATGGGCGCGCGGACCTTGTCGCCCCAGATGATATGGCTGACCACGGAGCCGCCGCGCACGGCCAGCCCGAGGATGTCGGATTTCTTCGCGTCGTAGCCGAGCCGCAGCCCGACCTCGGCGAGCACGTCGCTCGCCAGAATGGTTCCCTGTCCGCCGACGCCGGTGATGAGAAAACGGGTTGTTTGCATGAACGGGCTCCTATGCGTTTTCCGGGCCGGAGATGGCCTGTACGGGACAAATCTGGGAGCAGACGCCGCAGCCGACGCAGGTGACCGGCTCGATGCGGGCCTTGCGTTTTCCGGTTTTGGGATGGACGGCGTCGGAGAGTACGACCGAGGGGCAGCCGCTCTGGATGCACTTGCCGCAGGCGATGCACTTGTCGGCATCCACCACGCGGGCGGGCTTGGGGCTGCGGGAGACGAACACGCAGTCCCCGCGCGTGATGAGCACGGAAACCCCGTCGTAGGCGGTGCACTCTTCAAGCGCCTTCCGGACGGCGGCGAGATCGAAGGCATCCGCGGTGAGCACCTTTTCCACGCCGCAGGCGCGGCACAGCCCGGCGATGTCCACAGGCGCCACGGTGCCGAGGGACAGGGTCGCCTCGATGCCGGGGTTGTCCTGATGCCCGGTCATGGCGGTGGTGCGGTTGTCCATGATGATGACCGTGCCCTTGCCCTTGTTGTGGACCATGTTCAGCAGCGGCGCGACGCCCGCATGGAAGAACGTGCCGTCGCCGATGGTGCACACGGCGGGCTCGGGCAGGCCGGACAGCCCCATGCCGTGCAGTACGCCCACGCTCGCGCCCATGGAGCCCATCGTATGCTGGGCGTTGAAGGGCGGCAGGGTGCCGAGGTTGTAGCAACCGATGTCTCCGGCGACGGGGAGTTTCATCTGGGAAAGATGGTAGAAGGTGGAACGGTGCGGGCAGCCGGAGCACAGCAACGGGCTGCGGATCGGCAGATCCGGGATCGCCTCGTTGGCTCTGGCGGAGGGGGCGTCCTTCAGGATGCCCGCCTTGCGGCAGCATTCCGCGATGTCTTCTGGCAGCAGCTCGCCGCAGATGGGGAAGATGGACTTGCCCCGCGCGTCGATGCCCATTGCCCGGATCTGTTCTTCCATGAACGGATCGAGTTCTTCCACGACGATGACGTTCTTCACGCCTTCCGCGAATTCGCGGATAAGTTTTTTCGGCAGGGGATAGCACATGCCGATCTTGAGGATCGAGGCGCCGGGGAAAACCTGCCGGACATATTCGTAGAGGATGCCCCCGGCGATGAACCCGTATTCGCGGTCGCCCCAGTGGATGGCGTTGCCCGGCCATTCGTTGCTGAAGGCTTCCAGATCCAGAAGCCGTTGCTCAAGCACATAATGGCGTTCGCGGGCCCACGTGCACATGCAGTTATATTTCTCCATGTTGCGGGGGAACGGCCCCACCTGCTTCCCATAGGATGCCGGTTCGCCCAGTTCGACCACGGACTTGGAGTGCGAGGTGCGCATGGTCGTGCGGATGACCACCGGCGTGTCGAACCGCTCGCTGATGGCCACGGCTTCGCCCATGAAATCCTTGCATTCCTGACTGTCGCAAGGCTCCAGCATGGGGAACTTGCCGAGCTTGGCGTAATGGCGGTTGTCCTGCTCGTTTTGTGAGCTGAACAGGCCCGGATCGTCCGCCGTGATCACCACGAGGGCGGCTTCCGCGCCCGTGTAGGCCGTGTAGAACAGGGAGTCGGAAAGGACGTTCATCCCGACCTGCTTGGTCGTGACCATCGAGCGGCGTCCCGAGTAGGCCGCGCCTGCGGCGGCGTCCATGGCGACTTTTTCGTTCACGGACCATTCCGAATAGATTTCTTTGTACTTCGCCACGTTTTCGAGGATCTCGGAACTGGGCGTCCCGGGATAGCCGCAGGCGATCTCGATGCCCGCTTCCAGCGCGCCGCGCGCCAAGGCCTCATTTCCTGACAAGAGTTCCTTCATGAATCATTTCTCCAGCGTTACGGAAGGTGCTTGGGGGAATCTCCGGAAGGCCGGGCCTGCATCACGATGTCCACGATGCGTACCCCCTGTCCTTCCGGCAACACCATGAGAGGATTGAGATCGAGAGAGACCAGCCGCTCGCCGAGCGCATGGGCCATCCGCCCAAGGCGGACAAGCGTTTCCTCCAGCGCGGCTATGTCGGCGGGTTGTTTGCCGCGGAACCCCTGAAGGAGTTTGGCGGCTTGGAGACGGTTGATCATCGCTTTCGCCCTTGCGGGGGAGAGCGGGGCCAGCTCCAGCGAAACATCGCGCAGCAGCTCGACGAAAATGCCGCCGAGCCCGACGACGACCGCCGATCCGAAGGCCGGATCGCGGTTGACCCCGGCGATGGTTTCCACGACGTCGCCGGTCACCATGCTTTGGATGAGCATCCCTTCCCGGCGGGCATCGGGGTGGTGGAGGTTCATGGATCGCTCAAGTTCGTCCCATGCCTGCCGCAGGGCCCCCGCGTCAGCTATATTGAGCTTGACGAGCCCGGTTTCCGTCTTGTGCGTGATGTCCGGCGAGATGCCCTTGAGCGCCACGGGATAGCCGATGGCTTCGGCGGCGGCCTTTGCTTCTTCGGGCGTTTGGGTCAGGCGTTCGCACAGGGCCGTGATGCCGAAGTGGGCGAGAACCCGCGTCGACAACGCGTAGGGGACGATGCCGCCGCAGGTGTCCAGCTCGGCAAGGAGATCGGCGGGAAGGGGAGGGGGGGCTTCCGTTTCTTCAGGAAGGGGCCTGTTCCAGTCCAGCCATGCCGCGACGGCCCCGACGCCTTCGGTGCTGCCTTGCAGGGCGGGGACTCCGCCGTCATCAAGGATTTTGCGGATGGATGGTTCTATCCCGCCGGAAATGTTGGATACGACGACCACGGGCTTGCCCGAGTCCGCCCGTGCCCGCACTGCTGCTGCGGCCACGTCGGAGAACTGGGCGATCTGTTCGTCCGCCATATTGGAGGGCATGTCCTGCGAGACGATAAGCAGATCCACGGCGGGCTCCCGCGCGAGGATGCTGAGGCTGGCGGGGTAGGCTTCCTTGAGGTCGCCGCTTCCCCATGCGTCCAGCGGGTTGGCGAGCGGGGCATAAGGCGGCAGCACGCTGCGGAGCCCGGCCTTGCCCTCTTCGGAAAGGGGAGGGAACTCAAGCCCGTAGTCGGAGCAGATGTCCGCGAGCATCCCCATTTCGCCGCCGGAAACGGTGCTCATGCCTACGCGCCGCGAGGTCGTGGGAGCCCCCCGCAACCCCGAAAAGAGGATGGAGGTTTCGAGCAGCTCGTCCAGCGTGTTGACCCGGATGACGTGCCAGCGCCGGAAGAAGGCGTCGAGCGTCCGGTCGCTCCCGGCGATGGCTCCGGTATGCGTTGCCGCCACCCGGCAGGCCAGTTCCGAGCGTCCCACCTTGAGCGCGATGACGGGCTTTCCCGCGCCACGGGCCCGGCGGCACGCGTCCGCTACGCCTTCGGGATCGCGGATGGTTTCCACGAACAGGGCGATGACGGCGGTTTTGGGGTCATCCACAAGGTAATCCATGTAATCGGCCAGCCCGAGGGCGGCTTCGTTTCCCGAGGAAATGAGCCGGGAAAACCCGGCTTCCCGGGGCGAGTTGCCGAGGGCCAGCAGCACCGCGCCGCTTTGGGCGATGACGCCGATGCTGCCCTTGCGGAAGGCGCGGGGGAGGGGAGCGCTGTACATGCCGACTCCGTCCGTGATGTTGGCGTAGCCGACGCAGTTGGGGCCGCAGAAGAGCAGGCCCGTTTCCCGGCAAAAATCACGGATTTCCCGCTGCATGGCCGCTCCCTGTTCGCCGGTTTCGGCAAACCCGCTGGCAAAGGCCCATACACCCTTGACGCCGCGTGCGTGGGCCGTCTTCAGGATGGGAAGGATGGCCTTGTCCCCGAGCAGGACGGCGGCGCAGTCCACGGGGCCGGGGATCGTCTCCAATGAGGGGTGGCAGGGGTAGCCCAATACATCTGCGTACTTGGGGTTGACCGGATGGATGGTTCCCGCGAACCCGAGGCGCTGAAGATTCCTGATGACGATGGAACCCGCTCCGCCTTTGGGGGATGCCCCGATGACGGCAATGGAATGTGGGGAAAAGAGAGGCGAGAGCTTCCACGGAGAGCGTTTCACGATGACCTCGTCTTTTTAAAATCCACAATATGAAATAAAGTCTGTAATTCGAAGCTAATTGATATGACTAAAGCTTGTCAATAGATCAAACTTAAAAATAAACTCATAAAAAATATTTTTGATAATATCAGTGATGATACTTGACACGAATCTATTGATATGATTTTTTTGAGCGCAACGGAACGGTATACGCCGGATCGTCGCGGGATGCCTCAAATGCCGTGAGGCGACGCATTCCACGTGCGGTACGGGAATGGCCGGAATGATTCCCCGGCCTGTTTGCAACATCAACCAAGGAGCCGGTCATGCCTCCCAAACTTCCTGATTTTGCGAATATTTCCGAAAGACTGCGCAAAGCTCTTCGTCTGGAGCACCGGATTGTCGTCATTGGCCTGTCCGATACCCCTCCCGCCAACCTGCCCCATTATGAGGGCGAACCGCTCAAGGCTTGCCAGATGCTGGACACGGTGCGCTTTGAAGGGAAATCGTTCTATACGGTTCAGAACGATCACTATGAATGCAAGAACGCCATTCGTTGGCTTGGCTTTGATGAAAGCTACGAAGGCCATTTCAGCGGCGAATGGGCTACGGGCGACTATCCCGACAACGGGCGTGCCTTGTTCCGGGCTCCCGCTTTTTCCCGCAGAATGTATGAAGAATCCCCGAAAGTGCGTGTGGGTACGGTGAAGTGCGCCTATTACATGCCGCTGGAAAAGGCCAATGAGGGCCCGGCACGCGGGGACGAGGTGGCCATCTTCGTACTGAATCCGCGTCAGGCCATGTATCTGGCCCGCGGCACCCTGTATTCCCGTGGCGGCATCTGCTACGGCATGACCGGCCCCGGCACCTGCCAGAGCGTCATCGCCGGCCCGTTCTGTACCCGTCAGCCCATGTATTCCCTCGGCTGCTTCGGCGCCCGCCAGTTCATGAAGATCACCGGCAATGAAATGTGGTTCGGCGTCCCGATTGAACAGCTTGCCCTGTTGGCCGACGACGTCGAGCTGCTGCTCGAACGCCGCCCGGACCTCAAGGCGCAGATGGATGAGCCGTTCGATCAGGTCCATGTCGTCACGCAGCACGAGCTGGATGTACAGAAGGCGAAGGGCAAGCTGATCACCAAGAACAAGTAGTCGTGTTCCGGCTACGTCCGGACAATGTGTCGGCTTCCGCTTGGAGAGGCCTTCCGGGGAAGGGGATGTTGCCCTGTTTTTCTCCGGAAGGCCTTGGTATGTATAGAATACAGTATAGTGTATATTCCTTTGACAGGGATATGGGGCTTTGGTAGGATCGCTTCCTTTCCTATCCTCAACGGTCAGGGCGCATTGTGAACCGCGACGAATTTTATACGGCGTTCAAGCACGACATCATCACCTCGAAGCTCAAGCCCGGCGAGCTGCTCAAAGAAAAGCAGATCATGCAGGACTACGGTATCGGGCGCCTTCCCATGCGCGAGATCATGGTCCGTTTGCAGCAGGAAAACCTCATCGAAACCATTCCCCGCATGGGAACCGTTGTTACCCGGCTTGACATCAAGCATATGCGCGATGTTGTGGAGTTGCGTCTGGAACTGGAATGCGTGGTCGCCAAGCTGGCGGCGGAACGTATTACGGACGAACAGCTCGGGAAGCTGCGGGAACTCGTCGAAAAAATCCATTCCTGCGCCGACGGCAAGAGCGATGCGGCGGCCGCGTGGGATGCGCAATTCCATCAGCTCCTGTATGAAGCTGCGGGCAATGCGGAGCTCACCCGTGTCGTCAACGATCTGCTTCAGACGATGATGCGCTTGTGGTACTATCTGGAATTGTGGGACAAAGACTTCCTCAGCGATGCGGACGGCGCGCCGAATATTTTGAAAGCGCTGGAAAAACGCGATCCCGATCTGGCGCAGAAGGCCATGCGCGTACACATCAATTATTCCGTCTCTCGTGCAGTGACCGGAAAGTTTGATCTGGCATAGCCCGTTACGCTCCGGAAGGTTTCAGGAAGGCAGCACCGAGATTTTTCCGATTCCTCAAAACACAAGAGGCCACCATATTGGTGGCCTCTTGTGTTTTGGTCGAAAGGATGCTGGCGAAAGTGGACCTCGATGGGCCGTAAAGATTTTTCATGCGGAGCGGGAACGTCGCGCCGGGGTTGGTAAAACTTCCTTGAGAAGGCGTCTCGGCGCGTCCCTCACAGAAAACATCAGGGCCGCCCCTTTGGGGAACGATCCGGAATGGGGCCGGAGGTAACGTTCAGTTACAGCGTGGAAGCATAGTCGGCCAAGCTTTTCAACTGCTCGTCCGAAAGCTGCTTGACGACGTTTTCCATGACCAGCTTGCGTTGGGCGCCAAAGGACCCGTCCTTGTATCCTTCAAGTTTCTTGAGCAGATCGGCGGCGCTCTGGCCCTTGATGGGTTCAATGCCGCTGGCGGGGACACGTCCGCCGTCAGCGCCGTGACACCCCTGGCAGTGGGTTTTGAAGAGGTTGGCCGCATCGCCGTCGGCAAACGCGACGCCGAAGGAAGAAAGAAGCATCACGGCTGAAAAGACGATCAATACCTTTTTCACTGTATTTCTCCTGTCTTTTTACTGTTGAACCGTACGGACCCTTGCGGGATCCGCCTTAGGAAACGTGTTTTGAGGCGTGCTCTTCACATGTTTCTATTCCGTTGAGTAGCCGCATGGGAGTGAAAGCACCATGATAATATGGTTTATTCCCGTGTGAGTTGCGTTTTCGTTCCTCAAGGGCACGGAGGTTCCCCAATGCCTGCCCACAGGGTATGAGTCTAATGGTATTTCCTCATCTATAATGGAAAAGGAGGCGAGGGGCGGGTAGCGTCAACAGCATACGTCTGAGCCGATTTTTCGCTGGATTTGGGATACGAAAGGAACGACGCATGAGCAAAAAACGGATAGGCATTGCCGTCATGGCCCTTGGCATGTTTCTCTGGGCTGCGGTCGCTTACGCTTCGCCCGAGGCGCCGCGCCTGCTTTCTCCCCCGATGGCGTTGCCGGTACCGTCCGGGTTTTTAAAGGTGCTTTTGCTGCTGACATTTTTTGTGCATTTGGTGTTGGTCAACGTGCTCTTGGGTTCGGTGATCCTGTCGGTCATCGATCGGCGGGCTTCGGCTTCGGACAGAAAGGGCGGGGTGGCCTTCATGCCCAAGGTGTTGGCCCTTGCCGTGAACTTCGGCGTCGCTCCTTTTCTCTTTTTACAGGTGCTGTACGGGCATTTCCTGTACCCCAGCATCGTGCTTATGGCCGTGTGGTGGATGTTCGTCGCCTTGTTCGCCATGCTGGCGTATTACGGGCTTTACGTGAGCGACGGGGCGGTCAGGCCGGCGCGGCGGACCCCGATACTGTTCCTGTCCGCGCTGCTGCTTCTGATGACGGCGTTTCTGCTGAGCAACGCAAGTACCCTGATGCTGCGCCCGGACTTCTGGTTCCGGTGGTTCTCCGAGCCGCACGGGCATCTTTTGAACACAAGCGATCCCACCTTATTCCCGCGCTATCTGCATATCTTACTGGCTTCTCTGGCTGTGGGCGGCCTGACGATGGCCTGGCGCGCCCGGTGGAGCAAGCGTGATCCGGAAGTGGACAGGGAAGAGGCCGAGCGCCGTTTCCGCCGGGGCCTGGATTGGTTTTTCTACGTTTCCTTGGCGCAGGTTCCGGTGGGGCTGCTGTTCCTGTTCACATTGCCCCCGGATGTGCGCGGCCTTTTTCTGGGAGGAGACGCGCTGTCCACGGCGGCCCTGATTTTAGCCGTATCCGGGCTGTGCATCGCCCTCATCCTTGTCCGGCAGGGCGGGCTCAAGCTTGCCAGCACCGCAGCCCTTGGCGTCATTCTGGTCATGGTCTGCGTGCGCGGCATGGTACGCGACGCCATGCTTCAGCCCTACAGCGGCCCGGCGTCTCCGGCTCCCACCGCTTTGGCGATGCCTCATGGCCAGACCGCCGCCTTGTCGCTCTTTCTGGTAGCCACCGTCTTGGTGGTTGCTGTCCTTGTCTGGCTGGGTCGCGTCCTTTTTCATGCCTTGAACCGCAGCGAAAGCTCGGAAATCCGGGAGGGATGACATGGAATTGCCCGTCTGGCATTTCGTCGGCATCGGTTCAGGGCTGATCATCGGGATTGTCTCCGTTTTACACGTCTTCGTGGCCCAGTTCGCCGTGGGCGGGGGGATCTATCTGGTATGGATGGAGCGGAAAGCCTACCGGGACGGCGCACCGGAGATCTTGCAATGGCTGGAGCGCCATACGCACTTTTTCCTGCTCCTGACCATGGTTTTCGGCGGGCTCAGCGGCGTAGGCATCTGGTTCACCATGAGCGTGGTGAACCCTGGGGCCACGTCCATGCTGATCCATAATTTCGTCTTTTTCTGGGCCGCGGAGTGGGGGCTTTTCCTGCTGGAAGTGGTTTCCCTGCTGGCCTATTACTATACCTATCCTTGGAGCCGCAGCGGCCGGATGAGCCCGGAAACCCACATGCGCATAGGCATTGTCTATGCCTGCGCGGGCTTCCTGTCGCTCGTGCTGATCAACGGCATCATCACGTTCATGCTGACTCCCGGACAGGGGCTGGCCACCGGAAACGTGTGGCTTGGCTTCTTCAACCCCACCTATTGGCCGAGTGTGGTTGTCCGCCTGGGAATCTGTCTGATCCTGGCGGGGATGTTCGCTTTGTTCACCGCCCCACGCATCGCCTCGGCGGAGGCCCGGCATATCGCGGTACGGGTGAGCGGCCTGTGGATCATCCTTCCCTTCTTTTTGCTGCTGGGCGGTTCCGTGTGGTATTTCATGGCGTTGCCGCCGGATCGGCAGGAAGCCGTCCTGAGCCGGACCTCCGATATCCACCCCTTCCTCATCACATACGGCTGGATGCTGCCCGTGGTCTTCTTGGCCGGGGTGGTGGCCTTTGTGCGGGCCGAGCGCCTCCGCAAGCCCCTGAGTATCGTCATCTTGTGCTCGGGGCTGCTTTTGGTGGGGAGTTTCGAGTGGGTACGCGAAACCGCACGCCGCCCTTGGGTGGCCGAAGGCTACATGTATTCCAACGGGATGAGTGTTGCACAGGATGCGCGGGCCAAGGCCGGGGGGATCGCCTCCGTGTCCGGCTGGGTACGGACGCTTGATGCGGTCGAAAGCGGTTCCCTGAAGCTTGAAGCGCCCCTTGCCGACGGGCTGAGCAAAGGCTCCATGCTGTTCGCGCTGCAATGCAACGTCTGCCACGGCTTGGGCGGGCCGCGTATCGACATCATCCCCCGGGTGCGGCGTCTGACCCGGTATGGCCTTGAGGCGCAGCTTCAAGGCCAGGGGGCGCGGCTCGGCTACATGCCGCCTTTTGCCGGCAACCTTGCGGATCGTCAGGCATTGGCGGACTATCTTGAGCGTATGGGCGCACAGCGCCAGACCATTCCTTCCCCGGAGGCACAATGAGCAAGAACGCGTCATCCTCGTCAACGTCTTATGGAGCGTGGGCCTTGGCGGCTTGGCTGGTCGCGCTGGCTTTGTTCCTGATCTGGCTGGGCTGGGTTCTTTTTTCCACGTCTCCCATCGAGGGAAAGGCCGAAAAACCGTCCCTTCCGGGGGTTGCGCAAAGCAATCCCGGCACTGTGCTGGACACTCTGCCCGCCAAGGGTTCGCTGGCCACTCCCAATATGCCCTTTACGGCTTCTCAGGAATATGTGCTGACAGGAGCCGGGTTGCAGGGGTTTTACCAGACGTCCGCGCCGAACGACGTTTGGACCCTTTCCTATCCCGAGCCGCAGCTCAACGCGCAAGTCATCAAGCGTGGGCCGCCCGTCCCCGAGATCGTGACCCAGGGCGTCGATGTAACGTGGGAGCTGGGCCCGCAAGCAGGGTTGGCGAAAGATTCCACGACACGTCAGGGACGGATGAACGTTGTGGAGGATTCCTTTTTCGCGGCGTCGATTCCCGTGAGCGCCGTCAACGCCGACGGTGTGCTCAACCCGTATCCGGTGATTACGCTGCGCGCCAAAGACGAAAAGACCGGGAAACTCCTGGCCGAAAGCGCCGCCGTGCTGGCTGTTTCTCCCGGCTTCGGCTGTGCCCAGTGCCACGCGAACGCCGGGACGGCCATTTTGGAAGTGCACGACCGCCACCAGTCTACCCACTTTATGGAACAGCACGCGAAAGGTGGGGTCATTGCCTGCCGATCCTGCCATGTCGGCCTGAAAGGCGGGAAGGCGGGTGAAGGGAAGAGCGGGCCGGAACTCAGCGTTTCCGCCGCCATCCACGGCTGGCACGCCACCTACCTGGCCGACAGGGGCGCTGACGCCTGCAAGACCTGCCATGTGGATCTGGGCCGCACGGGGGATGATCCGAAGGATGCCCCGCGCCGTCTGTTCGCCCGTGATTTTCATGTGGATCGGGGGCTTTCCTGCGTGCGCTGCCACGGGTTCATGGAGGATCATTCCCTGGCGCTGCTCAAGGCCGAGCAAGAGGCTGGGCTGCCGCAGGCCGCCAAGCTCATGTCCGGCATCACGGCACGCGAGGTCCCTTTGGACAAGATCAAGGGGCGGCTGCCTTGGGTACAGGAACCGGACTGCACCAGTTGCCACAATTTCTCGGAAAAGCCCAACCTGCTCACCGCGTCGGCCTTCAACAAGTGGACGCCCAGAAGCGAGGGGCTGTCCGGACTCTTCAGCAGACGCCGCGACGATATGCTCATGGTGCGCTGCATCGTCTGTCACGGCGCGCCACACGCCGTGTATCCGGCGAGGAACCCGCTTGCCGACAATCTCGACAACCTCCCGCCTCTCCAGTACCAGCAACAGGCGGCCACGCTCGGGAGTTACGGCAACTGTGCGTTGTGCCATGGCCAGCCCATGGACTTTTCGGCGCACCATCCCTTGGTGCAGTGGAGCGAAAGGGAAATCCATGTGCCTTCCGGAGCGCGGCAGACCATGCCCCCGGCCCGGTTCTCCCATCAGGCGCATACGCCGCTGATCAACTGCACCATTTGCCATCACACGGGATACGCGGACGGCAAGTCCCTCCTGTGCACGAGTTCCGGATGCCATGACGGCCTGACCGCCACGCTGCGCACCGACAAGAACGCCAAGCCCACGTTAAATCCTTTCTATTTCTATAACGCGTTTCATGGGCCATACCCGAGTTGCGTCGCCTGCCATACCGAATCGCTTGCGGCGGGCAAACCGGCGGGGCCCACGGACTGCAAGGCCTGCCATCAGGCGCCTTCCCCCTTATGGGCGCATGAGGCGGAAGCCGGGGGTTCCGGCGCAGCGGCGCAATAGCGCTCCCGCACGGATGTTGGCGGGTGTTTTTTATATGCGTTTAGAGGCATTCGGCTTGAAATACGCTGGCGAGGACGGCCGCACGGGGAGGCAATCCTGTGTGGATTCAGCCGAAAATGAGGTTTTCGGCTGAATGAACCTTTAACGTGTCGCCGCTCAAAAGTTCATTCCATCCTCGGAAGCGTAAGAGACTGCGTATACATCAACATGCTGAATGGCCAAGGGATCTTCCCCTTGGCCATTCGCCTTTTCGAGATTGGGCAGGTCCCGCGTAGGCGGGGATACGGCTGTACCGCGTGGAGCAGGCTACCGGATGATGAACCGCCCGTCTTTGCCGGGAGTGATGGTTTTGCGCGACTGTATGGTTTCAGTCAGCAGGGCCTGGATACTGATCCCCGTGTCCGTCAAGGATTGGATCGCATCTTCAGGAAAGGTCTGATCCATGACCGCGGCAGTATAGACCCTCTGGTGGGCCTCAAGAGGCTTGCCCTCCGCATCGGTTATTTTGATGATGCGCTTTCCGGGTATGGCGGAGGGCGCGTAGGTCATCTTCAGGCCGGAGAAGTAGTAGAACCATCCTCGGATGTCGTTGTCGGCCGGTATCGCGTATTCCAACGTCCGGAGCAGTTTTTCCCCCGTCATGTCCACGATCTGCAACACGCCCGATTCGCCGTGCTTCATATCGGGGAGAGCCCGGATCACGTCATTGGTGGTCTGGGGCCTGAACCGTGCGCTGACCCCCTTGCCGTTGTATTTCCCGTCCTTGCCGTTGTCGAGGAAGAGAGCGACGTCCGCCCCGGCCTTGGCCTTCATGGCGTCGGTGAGGAAATTCCCCGTTTCTATGAGCGTGAAGTCCGTGGTTGCTTCTCCGATGACAGTGCAAACCTTCGGAGGCGGAGGGTTCTTGTTTTGGTGATCCACCATCCGGATGACGTCATCCTGCGTGAGGGCACCCGCGAGCATCCCCGCCAAACCTTCCCGCAAGGCGTCCTGAGCGTTCTTCGACTCAGGAAAGATGGCGTACCGCCCATGGCTCAAGGCCGGGAGCATGTCCGCAATTTCCGGGATATCCGGCGCGGGGACTTTCTTTACGCTGGAATACATGGCCCCCGTGTCCGCCGCCAGGGCGAGCTGCCCTTCCGGCGTGCTGATGTAATCCATCAATTGCATGACGGGATCGTATTTCTTTTTGTTCTGGGGTTCGCCCAGATGTTTGTTCAAACCGATATAACACACCATATAGAGGCGGGCCCAGTCGCAAGGGGTGCCGGGGCTGAAGAAAGGCATGAGCGCGAACTGATCGGTGGAGCCGGTGAGGGCGTACCCCCCCCCTTTGGGCCATGAGCACCGAATCCTCGACCATGGCGCACTGGCGGTTGAACAGCATGGTTTCCCTTTCGGCATAGGTCAGGCTCAGATCGCTTTTTTTCCAGACGCCGGTGTCGAGCATGGTTTGAAACGTATTGAGGGCGGGGCGGAAATGCTCCCCGAAGCTGCCCCGGCCCCTTTTGTAGTCGGCCAGCCATTGGGCATCGGCCGGGGGGCTGAAGCCGCTTCCGTAGCTGTAGCCCCGAAGGCCGTATCCAGCAATTCGGAATTGCCGAAGCCGAGATGGATGGAACGTATGCCTCTGGCTTCGATTGTCCGGCACAAGGCTATGAACCTGTTGAAATCGTACGGGACCTTCCAGCCTTTTTCCTCGAAGAGGATTGTATACGATGTCCCGCACCTGCGCCGAGCAGGGCAGGCAATAGAGTTTGCCGTCGCGGGCTATACTGTTGAGCATGGCGGTGTTGTACCTGCTGGTGAAAGGCATACTCGAAAGATCGAGCAGGCGGCGGGATGTTCTGAATCAGGTTGAGGGAGGCATAGCCGCTCCCGAAGTCGTCCATAGCGCAACCGGAACCGGCCGCATGGATGGCGTCGATGAGCTTGCTGAGTTTGCCCACGTCCTCGAACACCACGTTTTCCGTGAGCTCGATTTCAATGTATTGCGGCGGCGTGCCGCACCTCTGGCAGATTTCGATATGGCGCTCCAGGAAAAGGGGATTTGAGTTGCACGCGGGAGCAGTTCATCGGTACTTTTACCGGGGGCAGCCCGGCGTCGAGCCACGCCCGGATGCGGAGGCAAAACTCTTCGAACACCCAAAGGTCCAGCTGATGATGAATCCGTTCTTTTCGAACAGCGAGATGAACTCGTCGGGATAGATCATGCCTTCGGCGCCCATCCAGCGGACCAGCGCCTCTGCGCCGCCGATGGTTTCGCTTTCGGTCCGGTACTTGGGCTGCAGGTAGACCTGGAAATCCCTGTTCTGCAGGGCCGCTCCCATGATGTTTTTAAGACGCTTCTCCCGGAAAAGCTGGCGGCGGATGGCATTGTCATACACGGCGTAGCGCAGCCGTCCCCTGAGTTCGGTGGAGGTTTCCTTGAGGGCCTTTGCCCGGCCGATCATGTGGGGGGAGGGCAGGGAATCGTTGTTGATGACGTAGACGCCGAACTCCACAATGGGAGAGAGCCATACGTTTTTGGCGCCCTGCAAACGCCCGGCGGCCTCATACAAAGCGCTTCAGTGTCTGCTCTTCATTGGCGTAGACGGCCAGAATGCAGAAGGTGTCGGCAAACAGCCGTTCCATGCATTCATGGGGCGAGAGATCCGACATGATGCCGCCGTGAAGGCAGTGCAGCATTTCGTCGCACGTCTGGCGGTCGAATTCCTCGTTCAGCTGGCCCGCGCCGGATGGAAGCCATACGGCGAGGGCTGGCGGCGTGCGGACTGTTATCGCAGCATGATACCGTGTTTTTTTAGCTTTGTGTACAACGTGGAACGCTTGAGATTGAGCAGTTCCGTCATGCCTTTTTCCCCGTACACGCAGCCGGAGGCGATATTAAAAATATATTCGAGATAACGCCTCTCAAGTTCGTCGAGTGTAGGAATGTCGTCGACCACAAACCCGCGGCGGTTTGGCGTTTCCTCGCTGGTTTTCCGGTGCGGCGGCGAGTGCGGCACGTTCAGGGCCGGAAGGCGGTTCAGGATGACCGCCCGCTCGATCACGTTCTTGAGCTCCCTGATGTTTCCGGGCCAATCGTAACTGCGGAGGACGGCGGTTTCCTCCTGATTCAAGGCGAACGGGAGCTGATTGTAGCGGCGGCAGAAATGCTCCATGAAGTTCTGCACGAGGGGGATGATGTCCTGCCTGCGTTCGCGCAGCGGCGGCAGCATGAGCGGGACGACCGAGATGCGGTAGAGCAGGTCCTCACGGAAACGGCCTTCCTGCACTTCGTGCCACAGGTTTTTGTTCGTGGCGGTGATGAGCCGGAAGGAAGAATAGATTTCCCGCGTGCCGCCGACCCGGATAAACCGCTGCTCCTGAAGGACGCGGAGGAGTTTCGTCTGGATCGCCGGAGGGATGTCTCCCACTTCGTCGATGAAGAGCGTCCCCTCGTCGGCCATTTCGAAGAAGCCGAGCTTTTGCTTGATGGCTCCGGTGAACGCGCCGCGCTCATGGCCGAAGAACTCGCTCTCGAAAAGGTGTTCCGGGGTGCTCGCGGGGTGAACGGCGATGAAAGGCCCACTCCGGCGGCTCATGAGGTGGATCTGCCGGGCCATGACCTCCTTCCCGACGCCGGTTTCCCCCAGAATGAGCACGGGCGCGTCCGTCACGCTCACGTGCCTGACCTGTTCGAGCAGCTCCCCGAGGCCGGTTCCGAACAAGGGGGCAATGTTTCTGTCCTCTTGGAGCACGACGGACTGGAAGCGTTCCTTCTGGTGCCGCGATTCCTCGTCGCGCACTTTTTTGAGGCGCAGGGCGGAGCGTACTTCCGAGGCGAACAAATAGGAGAGGGTATGGAGTTCGGGCTGATGGAGGTGGGCGAATGGGCCGTCGGTAAAAGTGCTGTCCAGGTAGAGCAGCCAAAGGCCGGATTCGCCGATGTCGAGAGGCAAACAAAGCCCTTGCTTGCCGCGCCCCGGAGCGGCAGGGCGGTCGGAAAAGCCGTCGAGCCATTCGAGGCACGGGCGCATCTGCTCGCTTTTCAGTTCCATGTCGGTCAGGTTGACGGCCGCGACGCAGGCAAGCCGGTTGTCCTCGTCCCGCCGGAACAGCGCTCCGCGTTCCGACTTCAATTCCTTCTGGGCGATGGCGACCAAGCGGTGCAGGGCGCTGGTCAGGCATGTTTCATTGGAAAAAGCGTTGAACGCGCGGTGGCAGCGTTCCACGCAGGAGTCCTGCGGGCAGTCGTAATGCCCGTCACCGAGGGCGGGGAGCCTGTTTCCCTGGGAATGGCGGGTTAAAAGAAGGACCATCTGCTGGTAGGAAACGCTCCGGTCGACGCGGAACCCGGCGCAGGCTTCCGCCTGATCCCGCAGGGCCGCCGCCGAGGCCGCATCGCCGATCCGTTCGAGGACGTTCGCCAGTTCATTGGCGCTGAGGGCTTCTTCGCGGCGATCGCCCGTTCCGGAGATGCAGTCCAGGCTCTCGCGCAGCAGCGTCTGCTCACGCTTCGGATCTCCGCCGCGATCCCGCAGCCGGAGGGCTTCAATACGCAGCGCAGCCCCCCTGAGCTGGCGGTTGGTGCCTTCCTTGAGCTTTTTTACGATAAGAGCGAGGGGGTACCGCGAGATTGGCGGAAACCCGGCCTGTTCCAGCGCATAGAGCATGTCGAGGTTGAGGGGGTCTTCGAAGGGGACGTGCGGCGCGTTGGGAGAGACACCCCTCGCGGCCTGCCCGGTGAGCAGGGCATGGGCGGACCGGAGGCGCCCGTTCAGATAATGGTAGAGCGCGATGCCCCGGACGGTGCTGACGGCGGTCTTGTTGTACTGCCGTGCGTCGAATGCCATGAACAGGCAGTCCAGATTGAGGAGGGCGGCGTCCATGTCCCCGACGCGGAGCATGGCGAAGGCCAGATGCAGCATCCAGAACATGGAGAGCATACGGTCCCCGGCAAGGGCCGCCGTGCGCCGGGACGATTCGTTGATGCCGAGCGAGAGGTGGTATTGCCGCAGGTAGAACGCGGACTGGCTGGCGCAGGATGCAAGCAGCATGGCGAAGCGCCGGTATTTCCAGCCGTAGACTTCCAGTTTTTGTTCATAATATTTCAGGACATGCGGGTACTCGCCGCGCACGTAATGCAGGATGCCCCGGAACAGCGGCAGGCAGTCCTGCATTTCCTTGTCCCCGAGATCCGGGAGTTCACCAAGCCGCTCCACGTACCGGGAAATGTCCTGCGGCAGCGGCTCGTCGGAAAACACCTTGAGGTAGCACCCGAAAATCGCCACCAGCGTCCTGAAGCGCTCATTTCCGGACTGTTGCGTCAGGGCGTAGGCGATGGGCGTCAGCTTGACCGCCATCTGCATCTGGCTGTTGAGGAACAGGCACTGGCTCTGCACGATGAGGACCATCTCCGCGTACTGCGAGCTTTTTTGGAAGGCCGCGTCGGCGTGGGTTTCTCCCCAGTCCCGCAGGTACCGGATGACGAATTCGAGGCAGAGCAGGGTTTCCGGGGCCTGCTGGTTCAGTTCCTCGTCCAGATACCGCACCACGAGTTCGCATTCCTCAAGCGGGGCGTCCGGGAGGAGGAAGCCCAGATAGTGGGGCATCCGGGATTCGGGAATCTTGGCCCGGACCGTGGCGGCCATTGCGCCGAGCAGGGACGGCGGGACTGTGCCGCAGGTCCACGCCGCTTCGGTCCTTGCGGCAAAGCCGAATCCTTCCAAATCCAATAAGATCTGCCGGATGTTTTCTTCGGGCTGTCCGGTGATGAGGGAGAGGTGCCTCTCGCTGAGCGGGGCTGCCGAAAGGCGGAGCGAGAGCGTCAGCGCGGCGAGGATGGGGTCCGATGGCGATACTGTCCCTGCGTACATGGCGGAACCTCCGAGGCCATTCCCGTTTTACGGATAAATCCCGTTTTCGGGATTATGCAGTCCCGTTTTTTGGAAAAGGAATATAACGCTGATCCGGATTTGTCAATATCATACTGAAATTTCATCTTTTATATGGAATATCATGTTGGCATTATGCTTGCTTGTCTACAAGTGCCTTCTGAACGAGAAGCGCCTGAGCGGGGTGTTCCTTCCCGTGCTCAGGCCACTGACTCCCCGCGTCACCGGCTTTTCCCTCGTCGCCGCCGGGCGGACGAAGGGTCTCGAAACCCGGGCGCGCCTCCCCATGCCGGGAAGCGCCCCGCAACTCTCCGGGTGCAGCATGGAAAGCTCGTTTCTTCCTTATCTGATGGCGGTCATGTGGATGTCGTTTCTTCTGCTCCTGAGCGTCTGGCTGCGCGCCAAAGTGACGTTTCTGCAGAAGTACCTTGTTCCGGCGGGGATCATCGCCGGGACGCTCGGGTTTGCGCTGATCAACTTGGGGTGGATAGGCTATCCCTCGCCCGAGGGCTGGGTGCCGCTCAAGGTCGGCGATTTCGGGATGATCTCTTTCCATCTGTTCAGTTTCGGGTTCGGGATCATCGGCCTCGGGTGCTTCAGCACGCACACCAAGGGCCGCAGCATGACGCTCATCAAGGGCGCTCTGTGGATCGATCTGCTGTTCTGGCTGTTCTACGGCCTTCAGGCGACCGTGGGCTACGGGATTACGGAGCTCTACGCCAAGATCACCGGGTCCGACCTGACCGCCGCGACGGGGTTCCTCGCCGGGTTCGGCTTTGCTTTCGGTCCCGGTCAGGCCCTTTCCGTGGGCATGTCGTGGCAAAACGACTATGGCTTGCCGGACTGCGTTTCCATGGGGTTGGCCTACGCGGCGGCGGGGTTCATGGTCGCCAACTTCGTGGGCGTGCCCCTCGCCAACTGGGGGCTGCGCAAGGGCTATGCGACCTACGGCACGAAGGAGCTTTCCTCCGATTTCCTGAAGGGCCTCCGCCCGGAGGATAAGCGGGTCCCCGCCTGCCAGTTGACGACCCACAGCGGCAACGTGGATACGTTCGCGCTGCACTTCGCCGTCGCCGCCACCGTGTACGGGCTGGGCTGGATCGTCTGCTACGTGCTCAAGTATTTCGTCCTTCCGCCGAACTATCAGACGGCCTCTTTCGGGTTCATTTACCTTTATGCGCTGTTTGCGGGCATGATCGTCCGCCTCGTCATCAACCACACCGCCGCGAATGCCTTCTACAGCGATGACGCGCAGAACCGCATCCTCGGGACCACCATCGACTACATGATCATTTCCGCGCTCATGGCGGTCAGCGCCGCGACGGTCATGAAGTATTTCATTCCGTTCATCCTCGTCATCGCCGTGTGCACGCTCATCACGCTTCTCGGCGTGCTGTACCTCGGCCGCAGGGTCGGCTCCTTCGGGCTGGAGCGGCTGCTGGTCGTGTTCGGGCTGGTTACCGGTACGGCGGCCAGCGGGCTCGCCTTGCTGCGCATCGTGGACAGCGATTTCAAGACGCCCGCGGCCGCTGAAGTGGGCCTGAACAACGTGTACGCCCTCATCCCGCTGTTCCCCTTCCTGCTGCTCTCGGTGACCATGCCGGACGGGTTCGGCATCTCCGGGATGCTCATCATGCACGTCGTCATGATTGCCGTCTGTGCGGCCATCCTGTTCGCGGGGCACAGGATGAAGATCTGGGGGCCGCGCCAGTTCTAGGTTTTTGGGAATTCTCCACTCCCCGGGCCGGGCGGCCTCCTTCCTCCGCTGCCGTCCGGCCCACAACAAGGGATGCACGTTATGTATACGGATTTGAAAGGCAAGACGGCATTTGTGATGGGTGCCGGGAAGGCAAGGGGCATCGGTTTTCACATTGCGGGAGCATTGGCCCGGCAGGGCGTATCCGTCTGCCTCGCCGACAGGGACGGGTGTGTGTTCGAACGGGCGCGGGAACTGGAAGCCGAAGGGGTGGTGGCCCGGGCGTTCACGGCGGACGTATGCTCCGCCGCGCAGGTCGAGGCTATGCGGGATGCGGTCGGGCGCTTGTTTCCGAGCATCGATATCCTGATCCAGTGCGCGGGGGTCTTCCCCGATCCCGTGAAGCTGACGGAAGACTCCATTGAAACGTGGCTGCGCACGCAGGACATCAACGTACACGGCACGTTCCGCCTGCTGCACGCGTTCTTGCCCCTCATGCGGGCACGCGGCGGGTCCGTGGTCGCCGTCGCGTCGGGGGCGGGCAAGCGCCCCCTGCCGGGGTACAGCGGCTATTCCGTCAGCAAGGCGGGGCTGATCATGCTCCTGAAGTCCGTGGCGGTGGAGTACGCCGCAGACGGGATCCGGGCCAACAGCATCTGTCCCGGCCCCGTCGAGAGCGAGATGGTGGATTCCCGGGTGGCGGCGGAATCGGAACGTCTGGGCGTTCCCGCCGAAACCCTGCGCGAGGCCATCCGGAAAACCATTCCGCTGGGCCGCATGGCCAGCGTGGACGACATTGTGAGGACGGCGCTGTTCCTGGCTTCGGACGTGTCCTCGTATCTGACGGGGCAGTCCCTCAATCTGTCGGGCGGCATGATCACTGAAGTGTAATGGGGTTTACCCAGAGGGAGTACAGGCGATGCAGGAAGCTCCGTTGATGCTCAAAAACAAAACGGCCCGCCGGATCAAGGATATCCCGGGATTCGTCTTTCCCGGCGGTGTCAGGGTCATCATCAACTTTACGGTCGATTTCGACGCGATGATTTTTCGGAAGTTCCTCCGCGAACCGAAACTCTGGTGCGCGCAGGGCGAGTTCGGGGGCCGGACCGGATTGTGGCGGCTGCTGGACGTGTTCGGCGAATTCGACGTCAGAACGACGCTGTTCCTGCCCGGGCAGACGGGGCTTTTATATCCGGAAGTACTCCGGCGCGCCGTGCGGGAAGGGCACGAAATCGCCAATCACATGTGGGATCACCACATCCCCCCGACGCTTGAGGAGGAGGCCGTCCACATGGACAGGACGGATACGCTCATCAAGGGGCTGACGGGACAATACCCGGCGGGCACGCGCAGCGAGCACGACCTCGCCGCGCTCCGGGATCACGCCTACACATATGTTTCCTATACGCCGCAGGGCGAGTTTCCCTTCTATGTCTATTATGAAAACATCGGGAAATGGATGCTCAACCTGCCGATCAGTTTTATCCATGACGACGCGATGTTTTTCTATTTCGGATGGTTCGGAAGCCGCAACGAGCAGCAGCGCATCCAGTCCCCCGAAGCGTTCCTCCAGACGCTTCTCGAAGCCTATGCCGCCGCCCGCGAAACGACCGGCTATATGAACATCGTGATCCATCCGCACTTGTGCGGGAGGCTTTGCCGCCTCGAAATGCTGCGGCGGTTTTTCCGCCGGACGCGGGAGGACGGCGACGTGCTGTTCGCCACGTCCGCGTGGCTTGCTGACTACATCCTTGAACGGTTTCCGGCCGAAGGGCCGGCTTCAGCCTGATCCCGGAGGACGCCATGCCTTGGAAAAAAGATTTCACGCTTTCGGATGAAATGTCGCCTTCCGGCATCGTGTGGCCTGCGGGCAAGGCCGCCGTGTCCGTGGTGGTGGACTACAGCGTGCCAGCCGGTGCCGAGGGTATTGATGAGGCGGCGATCGCCTATGCCCGGACGGTGTGGGGCAATGCGGTATCCGGCGGCTGGCTCATCGACTATTTGAACGCTTACGGCGTGAAGGCCACGTTCGCCGTGCCGCTGGCGATGGCCCGGGCCTTTCCCGAGAGCGTCCGCCGCGCCCATGCGGACGGCCACGAAATCGCCGCCGGTTCCTTCGCCAAGGAGGACGTGGCGGGGCTTTCCCCTGACGAAGAACGGGAACGCATTGAGCGGACGTTTTCTGGGCTTGCGGAGCTGACGGGCACGCGGCCTGAGGGATGGTTCACGCTGCCGCGCACGGGGGACGATTATCCGGGCGGTTCGGTTTCCGACGCCACAGGGGAACTGCTGCTCGAAGCCGGTTGCGGGTATTTCGGCAACTCCATGGCGGACGACATCCCGCACTACTGGATTACGGATTACGACCGGCGGCACACGCTGCTCATGTTGCCCTATTATTACGCGATGGATACGCAGTTCTTCATGTTTTTCCCCGGAGTGGGCAAGGGGAGCGGGCTCGTGCAGACGCGGGCGCTTTGGGAAAACTGGGCCGCCGAGCTGGAAGGCGTGCGGGCGTGGGGAAGGCAGTCCACATTTGTGATCCAGCCGTACCTCATGCAGTTCGGGGCGGCCCGGGCCGTGCTGGACAGGCTCATGCGGGCGGTTACGGGTGGCCCCGATCTCTGGATCGCCACTTCTGGAGCGTGCGCGGCCTATTGGAAGCAGGCCTATCCCGCGGATCGGACGCTGCGTTTCGAGAAGGCCGCGTGGCTTGATGAGGAATGAGCTTCACGGCTGGAGTCAGATGGAGACAACGCGCGTTAACCTGTCAGGAGGACGAGATGGATATTCATGCGCTGTTCAGTTTGAAAGGGAAAACCGCCGTTGTGACCGGTGCTTCCGGGGCCCTTGGCGGGGCCGCCGTGCGGGCGATGGCCTATGCGGGGGCCAACGTGGCGGCGTGTTACAACTCCGGCAGGGAACGGCTGGACACTCTGATCTCCGAAATCGGCGACGTGGGTGTGGAGATAAAGCCTTACAAGGTAAATTCGTTCAGCCAGGACGAGATCCGGCAACACGCCGAAGACGTGATGCGCGATTTCGGTGGGATCGACGTGGTGATCAACACGGCGGGCGGCAACGTCAAAGGCGCGTATTACACGGACGAGCAGAGCCTTTTCGATCTCGACGCACAGCCGCAGTTCGATACGGTGACGCTGAACCTCTTCGGCGGCTGTTTCTGGCCTTGCCTCGCGTACGGCGCGAAGATGCTCGACAACCCCGGCGGCGGATCGATCATCAATTTCAGCTCCATCAGCGCGTTCACGGCTATCCGCGGACATATCGCCTATGCCGCTGCCAAGGCGGGGGTGAGCAATTTCACCCAGTCCCTCGCCGCACACCTCGCCCGTGATTTCAACCCGAAACTGCGCGTAAACGCCGTGGCTCCGGGGTTTTTCCCGAACAACAACCCCGCCCAGATGCTGTTCAACCCTGACGGCAGCTACCGCGCCAAGGCGCAGCGCGGGGTGGACGCCACGCCCATGCACCGGATGGGGCATCCCAACGAGCTTATCGGCACGCTCGTCTGGCTGGCTTCGGACGCCTCCTCGTATGTGACGGGCATCACCGTGACCGTCGACGGGGGGTATCTCCTCGATTCCCCGGCCTGACGGCAGGGGGCCGGCTTTGCCGCATGGCGGGCAAACTTTAGGGAAGGAACGGGAGCGTTTCCGTATGACGTCTCCCCTGTATGCGCGCGGCGCTGTCGGAAAAGGATTCCGGCAGCGCCGTTTTTTCGGGTCGGGGAAAGGGCGCTCGAAGGCGGAAAACGTTTTCGGCGGATATTCTCATTGTAGCGTTGCCTGAGAGTTTGTAACAGCCTATCGCTTAATCTTTTTTGATGCTTTCCAATCTTTCTCCCGCAGGTTCCCAAGCTCGGAGCCCCATGCGCCTTTCTCCGAATGTTGGCCTTTTCCACAGGCAGGGATTGCATCCCTCCTTGCAGGAGCGGGGTGATGGGGGTACGGTTCTGCGATGTCTTTTTTCACAACATTCGTGCGAAATAGAGCCGCGTCATGGCGAAAACGTCCGGTACGCAGTTTGCTCTTCGGGGTAACCCTCTTCCTCATGCTGGATATCGGAAGATATCTGGTGTGGCCTCCCGTCGGCTGGCTGGAGACGGAACAGCCGCGGACCACGTCTTTTATGGAATACCGTCAGGAGCAATGGCAGGACGGCCCCAGGGCGAAGGACGGCAAGGCCATGCGTATCCGGCAGCAGTGGGTTCCGCTCAAGCGCATTGCTCCGGCGCTCCGCCAAGCCGTGGTGACGTCCGAAGACGATCTGTTCTGGAAGCACGACGGATTCAATTTTTCCCAAATGTACGATGCGTTGAAGCGTAACTGGGATAAAGGCCGGATGGCCGCCGGGGGCAGCACCATCTCGCAGCAGCTTGCCAAGAACCTGTGGTTTACGCCCGAGCGTTCTATCCTGCGGAAGCTCAAGGAAGCCATCATGACATGGCGTCTGGAACTCGCGTTGGACAAGGAGCGGATTCTTGAGCTGTATCTGAACGTCGCGGAGTGGGGCAACGGCGTTTACGGGGCGGAGGCCGCAGCCCGGCATTACTTCGGAAAATCCGCCGCAAACCTCTCACGGGGCGAGGCCGCCCGGCTGGCGGTCATGCTGCCGTCCCCGCTGCGGCGCACCCCTTCTTCGGCCATCGTGAAACGCCTTTCGTCCCGGCTTTTGAAACGGATGCCGCGCTGAAGAAAATCTGTGCCGCATGAAGGAAATCATGATGGATGGTTACGCGATAGCACCGACGGAGGGCCCAAAACAGTGCTGGCATTGCAATGCTGAACAGCATAGGCTGATACAAAGGGGCTCCCGGTTTAGCCAACCGGCGGGAGAGGAGCCTGTTTTGACCCAGAGGAACGTCAAAGTACCGTAAACAAGAGAATGAGGGAACCGTTTTTGCTGGGAAAGGAATCGTTTCACTGAGAGCTGGGGGAAGAGGGGCCTTCGTGCTTCCGAGGAGGCCCGGTTTTGACGAAGGCCGGGCATGGTGTCCGTGATACATCATTTAAGGGGATAGGACGTGTACAGGTGTAAGCTCGACATCAGGATTTTCAGCGAGGATCCTCTGCTTTTGGCAGACGTACGGAACATCGCTCCGCTGGAACGGTTTGAGCATGAGGTTTCCGGTTACCGGAGTTTTTCTCCGGAAGCCGTGCGGGGCAGTGATATCATCGTTCTTGATCTGCCCGTGGCGGAGCGTCCGGAAGCGGTTCGAGCACTGTGCAAGCCGGGGGCGATCCTGGTGTTCTGCATGGAAGTGGAGGCGTTCGCCGTTCTCCGCACCCCTTCCCTGGAGGCCGCCGACGACATCTGGGTGAAGCCTTTCCATAGGGATTTCGGTGCGGTACGCTTCAAAAAGATATTAGCGGGCATCAAGCATAGGAAAGACAGCCGCCTGACCCAGACGTATCTGGATACGATCATCGACAGCATTCCCGATCTTATTTGGTTTAAGGATGTAAAAGGGTCGCACCTGAAGGTCAACAACGGTTTTTGCCATGCCGTAGGCAAGAAGAAGGAGGACGTACAAGGACGCGGCCACTATTACATATGGGATCTGAAGAAGGAAGAATACGAGCAGGGCGAGTATATTTGTCTGGAGTCTGACGAGATCGTGCTTGAGGAAAGGCGCACCTGCCTTTTTGACGAAATGGTCAAGAGCAAACAGGGGATGCGTCAGTTCAAGACATACAAGTCCCCGCTGTTCGACGACGACGGGACGATCCTCGGGACGGTCGGCATCGCGCATGACGTGACCGATCTTGCGAACATGGGCGCGGAGCTGGAGATCTTCCTGAGGAATATGCCGTTTGCGATCCTCATCAGCGGCAACGACGGGCGGATCATTAATGTGAACGCCAAGTTTGAGGAATATTTCGCCGCGAAGGAAAAGAACATCGTCGGCAAGCCCTATGAGGAATGGAAGCACGTTATCCAGAAAAGCCTCTGCAAGACCTACGGGGAGGGGCACTTCGAAATACGGTTGCACGGCGACGGCGAGGAGCGGATTCTGGAGTTCCATGAAGAACCCATTTTTGACGTATTCCGCAACCGGGTGGGGCAGTTCTGCTTCTGCCGTGACGTAACCATCGAACGGACATTCGAGCACCAGATCTGGATCAGCGCGAATACCGATGCCCTGACCGGATTATACAATCGCCGTTTCTTCTATGAGTATATGAACGAGAACAGGAAAGAGAACCAGCTCAGCCTCCTGTATGTCGATTTGGACGATTTCAAAAAAGTGAACGACGCTCACGGCCACCACATCGGCGACGGGGCGCTCGAACTCGTTGCCCGGCTGATGCGGGAAGCGTTCCCCGGGGATTTCATCGTACGGCTCGGCGGTGATGAGTTCTTGATCTGCCTTGTTGGTGAGCGGTCTTTAGCGTTTTTGGAAGAGAAGGCCAATCGGCTTTTGCAAAGTCTGTTGGAGGCGTTTCAGGTTTCGGATTACCTGCGCGTGATGTCCGCGAGTATCGGCATCGCGTCGAGCGCGGACCCAGGAACGAAGCTGGACGACTTGGTACGGCAGAGCGACATAGCCATGTACGCGGCGAAGCAGTCCGGGAAGTCCCGCTGTTGCGTGTATTCGCCCGGTTTGATCAAAAAATGACGTTTCGTTGAGGCGTTGCGCCGGAGAGAGGCTGTTGGCCGGATGAGGGGATGAGCGGTGGCGGTATGAGTCGGAAGCGTTGTGCTTTTCCGTCTATGGCGCTTCTTCTGGAGTGCTTTTCCCTTTTCCTGGGGAGAGTGTTCTCGCCGCCTCGTGTGTGGCTTGGGCGGGATGCAGGGCAGGGGGGCAGCCTGGTCGAGGCTTCGGCTCAAAGCGTGCGATTCCATGACGGTTTTTCATGGTTCTGTTTGCTTGCTGCTTCTGATGTGCGCTCCTCACTGGCGGCCCGTCGCCTTCATGCAACGGAAGGGATTGCCCTGTTTGGGGCAGTCCTTTTTTGTTGCGCAGGATGAACGGATGCCGGGAGGTTCCCTGTCCCGGCCATGAGGCGGATTCCCTGTGGCACCCGCAGGAGAGGCTCGGTATCCATGTTTGCCCCGCCGCTAAAACGGTTTCCCCACGCCTTCGCCGTATCCCGGAGAACGGTTTTTCCGCGACATTGCGGACATTCTGCTCATTTTCCGAGATTGTCCCAAAAGAGATCTGCTTTTTTTGATAGATTCCTAATACCGTGAGACCATGTCCTTTTTGGGTGGGGGCACGACACGCCCTATTTGGGCCGGAAGGCTCCGGACAGGGCTGCCTCCGCGTACAGCTTACTGATTTATTATGCTTTTATAAGCATAATTGAAGATTGCACTTGTTTTCTCAATAGGCTGTTAACATTACGAAAAAGAAAGGGGGTCGCCTTGAATGAAACGGTTTCTTCCTGTACCGTGACTGGGAATTCTCCGAAAATCCGTCCGCCGTCAGCGGTCCGGGCATTCGGATAACCCTCATCATCGTGTGAGTGACTATGGAACGCAGATCGTTTCTCAAGTTGTCATGCGGGCTGGGCGCGGGAATCCTGCTCTCCAGCCTTGGCGTGAGTGTGCTTCCCATCGAAGCCTTTGCTCAGGAACTGACCAAATACGACCGGATCAAAACCGCCAAACAGTCCACCTCCATCTGCTGCTACTGTGCGGTGGGGTGTGGGCTTTTGTGCAGCACCGATACGAAGACCGGCAAGATCATCAATATCGAAGGCGACCCCGAACATCCCATCAATGAAGGCTCGCTGTGCGCCAAGGGCGCGGGCATCTACCAGACCACGGCCGCCAACGACCGCCGCCTGGACAAGGTGCTGTACCGCGCTCCCTACGGCGACAAGTGGGAGGAAAAGGATTGGGATTTCGCCATCGATCGCATCGCGCGGCACCTCAAGGAAGAGCGTGACGCCGGCTTCGTCAAGAAGAATGCGAAAGGGCAGACCGTCAACCGTGTCGAGTCCGTTGCCCATCTGGGCAGCTCCAACGTCGACAGCGAAGAGTGCTGGTCCATGGCCGTCTTCGCCCGCTCCTACGGCCTGGTGTACATCGATCACCAGGCCCGGGTCTGACACGGCCCCACTGTACCGGCTCTGGCAGAGTCGTTCGGACGCGGCGCGATGACGAATCACTGGATCGATCTCCAGCACAGTGATTGTATTCTCATTCAAGGCAGCAATGCAGCTGAAAACCACCCGATCTCGTTCAAATGGGTGCTCAAGGCAAAGGACAAGGGGGCCGAGGTTATCCACGTCGATCCCCGTTTCACCCGCACGTCGGCACGCTCAAGCATGTACGCCCCGCTTCGCTCGGGCACGGATATCGCGTTCCTCGGCGGCATGATCAAGTATATCCTCGATCATGATCTCTATTTTAAGGATTACGTACTGAGCTACACGAACGCCGCGTTCCTCGTGAACCCCAAGTTCTCGTTCAACGACGGTCTGTTCTCCGGCTATGACGCGCAGAAACACGCCTACGACAAGTCCTCGTGGTCGTTCCAGAAGGACGGCAAGGGCCTGATCAAGCGCGACGATACGCTGAAGAACCCGCACTGCGTCTTCCAGCTGATGAAAAAGCATTACGACCGGTACGATCTGAAGAAGGTTTCCTCGATCACGGGGACGCCCGAGGCGGATCTGCTGGCCGTGTACAAGGCCTTCGCCGCCACCGGCAAGCCGGACAAGGCCGGGACCATCATGTATGCCCTCGGCCAGTGCCACCATTCCGTGGCCGTGCAGAACATCCGCACGATGACCATCGTGCAGCTCCTGCTCGGCAACATCGGCATCTGCGGCGGCGGCATCAACGCCCTGCGCGGCGAGCCCAACGTGCAGGGGTCCACCGACCACGCCCTGCTGTCGCATTACCTGCCCGGCTACCTCAAGGCTCCCAAGGCTTCGTGGCAGACGCTGGAGCAGTACATCGCGGGCACCACGCCCCAGACGGCGAACCCGCAGTCCCTGAACTGGATGAGCAATACCGGCAAGTACGCCACCAGCCTGATGCGGGCCTTCTATCCCGAAGGCGGGACGCCTGAAAACGGCTTTGGTTACGACTATCTGCCGAAGCTCGACGACGGGCAGGACGCCTCGGTCATGAGCATGATCGACGCCATGTATGCGGGCAAGATCAAGGGCCTCACCTGTGTGGGCCAGAACCCCGCGTGCAGCCTCCCGAATTCCAATAAGGTCCGGAAGGCGTTGCAGAACCTTGACTGGATGGTCCACGTCAACATCTTCGACAACGAGACGGCGTCCTTCTGGAAGGGCCCCGGTCTCGATCCCAAGAAGGTGAAGACCGAATGCTTCCTGCTTCCCGTGACCGCCTCCGTGGAAAAGGAAGGCAGCCAGGCCAACTCCGGGCGCTGGATGCAGTGGAAGTATGCCGCCGCCGAAGGCCCCGGCGACGCCATCTCCACGGGCGACGTGTTCTGGCGCGTCATGAGCAAGCTCAAGGAGCTGTACGCCAAGGACGGCGGCACGTTCCCCGAGCCGATTCTGGCGGCGAACACCGACTTCGTGGACGGCAAGGGCCGCTACGATCCCGAGCGGGTGGCGAAGTACATCAACGGCTACTTCCTCAAGGACGTGACCATCAACGGCGTGGAATACAAGAAGGGCGAATGCGTGCCCGGCTTCCCGCTGTTGCAGGCCGACGGCTCGACCTCGTGCGGCAACTGGATCTGTTCCGGCAGCTTCACCCGCGCCGGCGAAAACCTCATGAAGCGGCGCAAGAAGGTCGATCCCACCGGGCTCGGCCTCTACCCCGAATGGTCCTACTCGTGGCCGGTCAACCGCCGCGTCATCTACAACCGCGCTTCCGTGGACCCGCAGGGCAAGCCGTGGAATCCGAAAAAGGCGCTGGTGCAGTGGAAGGACGGGCAATGGATCGGCGACGTGCCGGACGGTCCGGCCCCGCCGCTGGCCATGCAGGGCGGCAAGCTGCCGTTCATCATGCAGCCGGAGGGCCTCGGCGCCCTGTACGGCCCCGGACTGGCCGAAGGCCCGTTCCCGGAACATTACGAGCCGATGGAAAGCCCCTTCAAGAAGAACATTATGTCCGCCCAGCGGGTCAACCCGGCCCTCCATAGCTTCGGCAAGGACATGAACCCGATCGCCAACGCATCGCCCGACTTCCCGCTGGTGATGACCACGTACTCCTGCACCGAACACTGGTGCACGGGCGCGTTCACCCGCTGGCAGCCGTGGCTCGTCGAAGCGCAGCCGCAGGCGTATGTGGAGATCAGCGAGGAGCTGGCGAAGGAAAAGGGCATTGCCAACGGGGAAAAGGTCCGCATCTCCTCGGCGCGCGGCACGGTCGACGCCGTGGCTATGGTCACGGTGCGCCTCACGCCCTTCAAGTGCGGAGGCAAAACCGTGCATCAGGTGGGCATGACCTTCAACTACGGCTGGCTGCAGCCCAAGGAATGCGGCGACACGGCAAACCTGCTCAGTCCCATGGTCGGTGACGCGAACAGCATGACGCCCGAATACAAGGCGTTCATGGTCAACATCGACAAAATCAAGGCTTAGGAGGGAAGGCCATGTCCGACGGAAAGACTATTCTCGTTGACGTATCCCGCTGCACCGGGTGCCGCGGCTGTCAGGTGGCCTGCAAGCAGTGGAACGAGCTGCCCGCTACCGATACCGTGCAGACCGGTTCCTACCAGAACCCGCCCGATATGAACGGCGATACCTACAAGATCGTCCGGTTCCGCGAAGGGCGGCATGAAAACGGCAAACCCTACTGGAACTTCTTCACCGACATGTGCCGCCACTGCGTGAACCCGCCGTGCGTGCTCGCCGCCGATGAGGGGACCATGATTCACGACGAGGCCACCGGCGCGGTGGTGTATACGGAAAAGACCGCCGAGAACGATTTCGACGTGCTTCTCGACGCCTGTCCGTACCGCATCCCCCGCAAGGACGAAAAGACCGGGGCCATCGTGAAGTGTACCATGTGCATCGACAGGATCAGCGCGGGCGGCATTCCCGCGTGCGTGCAGTCCTGTCCCACCGGAGCCATGCGCTTCGGGGAACGCGCCGCCATGCTCGAACTCGCGCACAAGCGCGTGGAGGAGCTGAAGAAGGAGTTCCCCAAGGCCCATGCCGTCGATCCTGATGATGTGCGCGTGATCTATGTCATCACGGACGATCCGGACAAGTACGCCGAGCACGTCGGCGCATAGCGGACAGTAAGCGAGGGGAGGGAGATGATATGCGGGCTCTGCCCGCACCCGCTGAGGCTCTGCCTCAGGCTCCGCCGGGGGGAATGATTCCCCCCGGACCCCCTCGGATTTTTATGTTGCACTTGAAGTCTGTTCCCGTAGCGGGATGGATGAATTGGACGGATTTTTTGATGGTTTTGCATTGATGGGACGTTTCTGCATGGATGCCGGACAGCCATGTATGAAGGCATGGAGAAAGGAACGGCGGGGGCGTGGGGGAGGGGAGAAGTTCGCGGGTATTCCCGTATTCTGGAAGAGGCTTCTCCTTTCCCCCGCACATCCGCTCAAAAATCACTTGCTCTAATCTAAAGGATTTCCGATGTACGATGATACCGCCCTGCGCCGTCTGCTGATCGAACTGGCCGCATCCCACCCCGAGCACGCCGCCGTGATCCGGGCGTTCACGCCGCTGGCGCTGGCGCGCGGCAAGCTGCTTGATGCCTACGCGCTGTCGCGGAAAACCAAGCCGCTGGACGGCTTTCCTATGTTCCGTTTTGAAGAACTGCCCGTATGTTCGGAAAAATCCGGAGCCATTGCGTCGGCTGTGCTCGAAGCCGTTGCCGAGGGCTTCCCCGGCGCGCGGGAACAGGTGGAGGCGGTGCGCGGTGCGCTCAAGCCCGGAAGCGTCCGCCGCCTGTGTAAGGCCAGCCTCGCGCATGACCCGGAGCCGCTGGCCCTGTTCGCGGAGAAAAACGGCCTGTCGCCGGATGTGCTGGATATGGTGATCGCGCAGACGGTGAAAATCCTTATGGCCCGCACAGCGAACAGCCTGCCCGAAGCGCCCTTTGATCCGGCCCGGAAGACGTGCCCATACTGTGGAGGAAAACCGGAACTCAGCGTCGTCCATGAGAAGGAAGGCCACCGGAGCTTGTTCTGTACCGACTGTGGGCGGCACTGGCGTTTCCAGCGTACGGCGTGCCCCTCCTGTGGGTGCGACAAGCCGGACAATCTACGCCTGCATTTTGCCGAAAGCACTCCGGACGAACGCGCCGTTTCCTGTAAGAATTGCGGGCACTACATCCTTGAAGCGGATATCCGCAAGCGGGATCTGGCCTTGGACGGAGCCGCCATCGTGTGCCTCGGCATGGGCTATCTGGACGCTCTCATGCAGGAGCAGGGGATCTCACCCCTTGGGGAATCTGCATAGCGCCAAAATGGTTGCACAGAAAAAGGCGGCTTGAAGCCGCCTTTTTTGTGGAATGGAGAACGGGGATCAGCCACCGAGATAAGCTTCCTTGACCTTGGGATTTTTGAGGAGTTCCTGCCCCGGGGCCTCGGCGACAACGCGGCCGACTTCGAGCACGTAGGCGTAGTGCGCGATGGACAGGGCCGCGAGGGCGTTCTGTTCCACGAGCAGCACGGTTTTGCCTTCGGCGTTGATTTTCAGGATGATGTCGAAGATTTCCCTTACCAGCAGCGGGGCGAGGCCGAGCGAGGGTTCGTCGAGCATCACCAGATCCGGGCGGCTCATGAGCGCGCGGCCCACGGCGAGCATCTGCTGTTCGCCGCCGGAGAGCGTGCCGCCTTTCTGCCAGCTGCGTTCCCTGAGCCGCGGGAACAGGTTGTAGACCCAGTCGATGTCCTGCGCGATCCCTTCCTTGTCGTTGCGGATGTACGCGCCGAGCATGAGGTTTTCTTCGACCGTGAGGTGGGGGAGGATGCGGCGGCCTTCCGGGCTCACCGAGATGCCCCGCCGGATGATGTCCTCGGGGGATTTCCCGAGGAGCTGTTCCGTCCTGGGCCCGCTGCCGTCCCGGGCCGCCGGGGTGAACAGCACTTCGCCTTTCGTATCCTTCACGAGGCCGGAGATGGAGCGGATGACGCTGCTTTTCCCCGCGCCGTTCGCGCCGATGAGCGTGACTATCCGGCCCTGCGGGATGCGCATGCTGACGCCCTGCACCGCATGGATGCCGCCGTAGTGGACGTGGAGATCCTTGATTTCAAGCATGGTTGCTGACGTCCTCTCCGAGGTAGGCTTCGATGACCCTCGGGTTGTTGCGGATGGCGTCCGGATCGCCCTCGGCGATGAGCTGGCCGTATTCCAGCACCCAGATGTACTGGCACACGCCCATGACCACTTTCATGTCGTGCTCGATGAGCAGGATGGTCAGGTCGAACTCGTCGCGGATATGCCGGATGAAGCGCATGAGTTCGGTGCTTTCCTGCGGGTTCATCCCGGCGGCGGGCTCGTCGAGGAGCAGGAAGTCCGGGCTGGTCGCCAGCGCGCGGGCGATTTCAAGGCGCCGCTGCGCCCCGTAGGGCAGGCTCGACGCCTTTTCGTCCATGTAGGAATCGAGCGCGAGGCGGTGGATGAGGCCCTTCGCCTTCTCGCGGATTTCCTCTTCCTCGCGCCGTGCGCTGGGCAGGCTGAAGACGGGCATCCACCACTGGCTCTTGCGGCGGACCTGACAGCCGACCATGACGTTTTCCAGCGCGGTTTCGCTGCCGAAGAGCCGGATGTTCTGGAAGGTCCGGGCCATGCCCGCCCTGCAGATCCGGTGCGGCGGGAAGCCCTTCACGCTGTGGCCCTTGAACAGAATGTCGCCTTCCTGGGGGTTGTAGAAGCCGCTGATGACGTTGAAGGCCGTGGTCTTGCCCGCGCCGTTGGGGCCGATGAGCCCGGTGATGGACCCCGTGGGGATCCGCATGGACAGGTCGTTGACCGCCGTGATCCCGCCGAAGCGCATGGTCACGTGCTGCACGTCGAGCAGCAGTCCGTTCTGAGCGAAGGAGGTCATGCGCGTTTCCTCCGGGAGAAGAAGTCGAAGATGGCGTCCCAGGTGATTTCACGCATTCCCATGATGCCCTCGCGTCGGTACAGGATGATGCACAGGAGGACCAGCGAGAACACGACCATGCGCATGCCGGGGATGCCGGGGATTGCGAATCCGCCGAGGGTGATGGGGTCTTCCACGGCGCGCAGCCATTCGAGCAGGACGGTGATGACCGCGCTGCCGAGGATGCTGCCCGTGAGGGAGCCGAGGCCGCCGGCCACGACGATCATGAGCACGTTGAAGGTCAGCAGGAAGGTGAACATTTTCGGGTCGATGGTGGTCAGGAGGTTGCCGAGCAGCGCCCCGCCCACGCCCGCGAAGAACGCGCCGAGGCAGAAGGAGAGCACCTTGGTCCTGAAGGTGTCGATGCCCATGACCTTCGCGGCGATTTCGTCGTCGCGGATGGCCTTGAAGATGTTGCCGAAGTTGCTGCCCAAGAGCTTGACCATGCAGTACAGGGTGATGAGCAGCCACCCGTAGTTGACCAGCAGCGAGGCGTGGAAGGGGATGCCCTTGATGCCGAGGGAGCCGTTGGTGATGGGCGTCAGGTTCACGATGAGCACGCGGATGATCTCCGCGAACCCCAGCGTGGCGATGCCGAGGTAGTCGCCGCCGAGCCGCAGCACGGGGATGGCGATGAACAGCCCGAAGATCGCGGCCACGAAGCCCCCGGCGACGACCGAGAACCAGAACGGCGTATGGATGACCGAGAAGGGCCAGATGATGTCCTCGAGGATCCACATCATTTCCTTCTGGGCGGCGGGGAGCACGCACAGGGCGGAAACGTAGGCCCCGATGGCCATGAACCCGGCGTGCCCGAGCGAGAACATCCCGGTGAAGCCGTAGATGAGGTTCAGGGACAGCGCGAGGATGGCGTTCACGGCGATGAGATTGAGGATCTGGACCTTGTAGCCGTCGAGGTTGGTCTCCGCCCAGACAAGGAACAGGGCCAGCAGGCCGATGGCGGCGAGATTGAGCAGCAGGTTGCGCATGGAGGTCTTCATATCTTTTCCTCCGAACGCTGCCCGAAAAGGCCGGTGGGCCTGACGAGGAGCACGAGCACCAGCACCACGAAGGCGAACGCGTCGCGGTAGCCGGACAGGCTGGGCATGAAGGCCACGGTCATGATCTCGATGAAGCCGAGCAGCAGCCCGCCGATCATGGCGCCCTGGATGGAGCCGATGCCGCCGAGCACCGCCGCGATGAAGGCCTTGAAGCCGGGGAAGATGCCCATGTAGGGGTTGATCTGCGGGTAGCGCAGGGCCCACATGATGCCCGAGGCCGCCGCCAGCGCGGAGCCGAGCCCGAAGGCCAGCGCGATGATGCGGTCGACCCGCACCCCGAGCAGGCGCGTGGTCTCGATGTCCTTGGAGATGGCCCGCATGGCCAGCCCCGGTTTGGTGCGGTGGATGATCCACAGGAGCCCGAGCACGAGCACGAAGCTGACCACGGGCACGACCAGCGTGATCGGCAGCAGCTTCAACTGCCCGAAATTGATGGGCGTCATGAGCCATTCCGGCTGGTACACGGGGCGCGGAAGGCCGGAAAACACCACCACGGAGAGGCTTTCGATGAAGAAGGACACGGCGATGGCACTGATGAGCGCCGAAATGCGCGGGGCGTCGCGCAGGGGCCGGTAGGCGATGCGGTCCACCAGGATGCCGACGGCGCTGGCCGCGAGGATGGCCACCACCACGGCCACCCCCCAGGGCAGGAAGAATGTCGTGGTGCCGTAAAAGACGAAATAGGCCCCCAACATGAGAATGTCGCCGTGGGCGAAGTTGATCAGCCGCAATATCCCGTACACCATCGTGTACCCGATGGCTATCAGGCCATACAGGGAACCCAGTGTCAGGGCATTGAAGAAGTGCTGGAAAAACATGTCCAGACTCATAGTGCCTGCCTTATTCGTTGAAAATCCTTGGAATCCGTAAATCCTTCCGCCTGGGAGGAACCCTCCCGAATGAGGCCGGGGACGGCAAAAAAGGCGGGGAGGAAAGCGGAACCTTCCTCCACCGCCGTGGACAGGGGGGGCTTATTCAGGGACGATTTCACCGAGGTAGATGCGCTTCCCGTTCTCGTACTTGAGGATGCCGACGGGGATTTCGGCATCATGGTTCGCGTTGAGGGTCATGATTCCTACAGGGGTGGCGAGGCCCTTCGTTTCGGCGAGAGCCTTGGTGACGGCTTCGCGGTCGGCCTTTCCGGCACGCTTGAGGGCGTCGATGATCATGTCGTAGCAGGTGTAGCCGAGGGTGGCGTTCACGTTGGGGTCCTTGTTGGGGAAGTTCTTCTTCCACGCTTCCGTGAAGGCCTTGGCCTGATCGTTCATGTCCTTCATGGTCATGTCATAGGGGAACGCCGTCTGCATGAAACCTTCGGCGGCCTTGCCGGCGATCTTGACGGTGTCGGGGTTATCCATAGCGTCGCCGCCCATGAGCACGAAGGTCGCGCCGAGTTCGCGGGCCTGCTTCATGATGATGGCGCCTTCGGCGAAGTAGGCGGGCATGAAGACGATGTCGGGTTTCTTGCTGATGAGCTCGGTGAGCTGGGCGGTGAAGTCCTGGTCGCCGGAGCTGTACTTCATATCGGCAACGAGTTCGCCGCCGAGCTTCTTGTAGGACTTCTTGAAGAAGTTGGAGAGGCCCACGGCGTAGTCGCTGACCACGTCGGTGAGGACGGCGGCCTTCTTGTAGCCGAGGGTCTTGTAGGCGTAGGCCGCGGCGGCGGCTCCCTGATAGGGGTCGATGAAGCAGGCGCGGAAGTAGTACTTCTTGCCCTGCGTCACGAGGGGGTTGGTGCTGGAAGTGGCGAGGACGGGCACCTTGGCGCGTTCGGCGACTTCGCCTCCGGCGAGGCTGAGGGAGGAAGCATACGTACCGATGATGGCCGTCACATTGTCACGCTCGGCAAGGCGCTTTACGGCGTTGGCGGCTTCGACCTTGTCGGACTTGTTGTCGACGATGACCAGTTCGACGGGGCGGCCGAGGACGGTGGGCGTGATCTTGTGCGCAAGCTGGATGCCTTCAAGTTCAAGCTGCCCGGCGAAGGCGTTCTGTCCGGTCAGAGGCATGTAGACGCCGATCTTGATGGGATCTTCCGCTTTGGCGGGGGTGGCGAACCCCATGCTCAGAGTCATACAGGCAAACGCGCTCAAAAGAGTGCCGAGTTTCATGCTTCCATCCTCCAACTGTAAGATTGTTATTGAAGCAGCCTCTAAACAATAGATAAAACCTGGTGCAGAGGATTACTGCTGAACAGGCACTATCTCGAAAAGGAAATCCGGCGAACGTTGCGTGTACTAAAGAAACGCAGTATGCCGGAAATACCACACAGGATAGATAATGAATAATATAACAATCTGTGGATGTAATGCATTAACTACCGATTGCGCGATGGTTCAGTTCATACAGAAACTATTTTCTTTGTCAAGAATAAAGATAAAGTATTTTTTTGGATAAAAAATCCATTCTGTATATGTTTCATTGTTTGAATAAACAGCAAAAGACGTCTATCGCGTTACATAAGAATTTTCATGAAACAGTTTCAATATGGAAGCAATCAGCATGATGAAATAAAGAAAAGAGCTAAATTGATTGCTCAAACGTAAAGAAGGCATACTATAGATTGTGCACTCAACTTTCATGATTTACAGTGCCTGAATGTTTGCATTCCTATCTGGTTCAAAGAAAAGATGTTGTTAGTTTATTCAATGGAATATGGTAGATATAAAATATCATATTACATTGAAATCATAAATATATTTTTGAAAAACCGTGTTACGGGAGGACGCAAAAAAAACGGCATGTCCAAAGAACATGCCGTGTGTCGTAACGCGGGAAGAACCGTATCAGCTTCGATCCGCCGTCAGCAGGAATACCGCCGAGATGACCAGCGCGCTGCCCGCCCACCCGTAGGCGGAGAAGTTTTCATTCCAGAACAGCCAGACCCAGAATGTCGCCAGCACGGGCTCGATGTTCCCGATGATGGCGGCCTTGACTTGATTGATGCTCTGGAGGCTCCGCCCGTAGGCAAGGTAGGCCCCATAGTTCGTGACCACGCCGAGGGCCAGCAGGTTGGCCCACGCCGTCCACGAGCGGGTGGGGGCGAAATCCACGAAGGGGAATAGGGCGAGCGCGCCTCCGAGCAGCATGTAGGCGTACAGGGTGGCGGTGGAGTAGCGGGACTGCCACCAGACATAGAAGGGAAAATGCGAGGCGTAGCAAAGGCCGGATATGAGCCCGCAGACGATGCCGAGCACGGACGGCTCGGCGTTCAGGCTTCCGCCGGAGAAGCACACCAGCGCCGTTCCGAAGAGGGCCAACCCCAGAGCGATGCCCTTACGGGAGGAGAAGCTTTCATGGAACAGGATGCGGGAGAATACGGCCACCCATGCGGGAGCCGTATACAACAGCACCATCGCCATGGCGGCTCCGCTCAGCTGGATGGAGATTTGCAGCGAACTGAAAAACACGCTGATGCTCAACACACCGAAAAGGCAGAAGAACAGCGCGTGCTTCACAGGGATGCGCGCCCCGCCGCAGATGCCCGTTTGGGCAAAAAAGCAGATGCCGCCGAGCAGGGCGCGCCAGAAGGCCACCTCCAGCGGCGCAAGGCCTTCTTCCATGCAGATTTTGGAAAAAGGGCCGATGAGCGACCACAGGACGGCGGCGGCGAGCACATACAGATAGCCCGTCATCTGTTTCGGATCCTTTGCCATAAACGTTTTCCTCCAGAGGGTCGGCGGTTCCGCGCGGGGCTTGGCTGCGTTCCGCCCCGGCCTGAATGCTATTCTATGATGAAGGATTCCGCGTGCGAGGGGTTCGCATACTGACCGAAACGCTTGACGGTCAGGGCAAGGGCTTCTTCAAGCTTGGATCTGGCGGAGAAGGAGAACACGACCGTCAGGCAGGAGCGGGTTTCCTGCGTGATCATGGCGCGGGTAGAGTCGCTGGTGGGGCTTCCGAACGCGCCTTCCCAGTCTGCGAGCAGGGGCATGTTTTCGAGCGCGATGTCGTCCTTGCCGATGCCCGGATACACCTCCCCGGCCTTGCCCAGACGGAAAACGATGTCCGCACCGATGCGGGCCGTATCGTAAGAGCCGAGGGAGAAACCCGTTTCGAGCGAGACAAGGTTGTTGGCGTCCACGACGCTGTTGATCTGGTAAAGGGCCTTGCCCTGGCGCACCCGGCGGTACAGCGATTCGGACGAAACGCGGAAGCGTCCGGGGTCCTTGCCGAAGGCCTTGTACGCCTTCCGGGATTCGTCGAGGTTGGGGATCTGGGCCAGCGGCGTGGTCTCCAGCATGGTTTTGAGGTACGGGGCAACCTCGTTTTCGAGGCAGGTCCAGAGAGAGTCTTCGCGGGCGCGTACGTCCGCCGTGTAGATGAAGCAGCCCAGACGCGCTTCGGGCCACGCGCCCTTGATGGATGGATCGATGGTGACGTTGAGGGCCGACATGTCCGCTCCTTGTGCAATGGGGATTGCCGAGGGCGAAACGGCCGTCTCGTCCTCATGCCGGAACGGACAATATCACGGGCGGGTCCGGGAGTCTTGTTCCGGACTCCTGTTTTTTTGTTCCAATCGCGTTTGCCTCCGGTAGGCGGCGGGCGTCAGGCCGGTCAGGCGCTGCATGGCGCGGGTGAGCGCGCTTTGATCGGCGTACCCGGCCCGCAGCGCCAGATCCGCAATCGGCAGATCCGATTCCGTCAGCCATTTCCGCACATGCCCGATACGGCGTTCCGCCAGCCATGCCTGCGGGCTGAGGCCCCATTCGGAGCGGGACAGTGCGTGCAGCCTGCTTGGGCTGATGCCGATGCGCCGGGCCATTTCGCCCACAGTCCACGGCGCGCCGGGGTGGGCATCGATCAGCCTTTCCAGTACGGCGAGCCGGGAAGGGCGGCATACCGGGCGCTCAAGGAAGGAATTGAGGAGCAGGGGCATCCAGCATTGCGTGGTGCCCGGCTGTGAAAAGCGGTCTCTGGACAGCTCCGCGAACCCGATCAGGTGTCGGGTGGCTTCGGAAACGGGAAGAAAGATTTGTTCCGCCAGTTGTTCCGCCGCAGGGACGCCGCATTCGGCAAGATCGCAGTTGACGATAAGAAAGGCGTTCGAGACGGTCGCCAGCTGCGAATGCGGGACGCCGGGCGCGACGAACGCCGCGCAGGAGGGGGTAAGCCTGCCTTCCGCGCCGCCGATGGAGATTTCCAGTTCACCGGCGATGGGCAGGACAAACTGCGCGTGGGGGTGCCGCTCGTTGTTGCGTTCCCCCTCGTAGCTCAAGAAATCGATCCGGATGGACATGGCCCGCCTCGCAATGGATGCCGAAAAAGATGCGCCGTTTTCCGCAAGGGATTGTCCGTGCGGCGCATACGGCACCTTATAAGCCCAAAGCCTCCGGGCTTACAAGGCCGGGCCCCATCCGGGAGGCGCATCCGGACGCGTAAGGGAAACCTGAATAAGGCCGGGAGGGGTATCAGCGGATATGCAGTTTCCGGACGGCCTCCCATTTCTGGTGTTCGGAAACATGGCTGAAATCCCTCGACGGGTGGTGGCAGTGCCAGATACGGACATCCGGGCGATCTGTGAAGACATACGCGCAGAGGCCGGGAGCAAGCATGGTGATGCCGCTTTCGGGGGACAGCCAGTGTTGTTTGAATAAGGTCAAGCCCCAGACGATCACGAAATCAGGCTTCAGGACGTCGAGCATGGCAAAGAACGCCCCGCGTCCGAGCGCGATTTCTTCAGGCGTGGCGCGGGACCGGTTGCGGTGCGTTTCCGTTTCCATGTGCTGGAAGAATACGCCGTAAGCCACGGTATCCCACACCGCGTTGGACCCACCGTAAGCGTTCCCGGTGAGCATGGCGGAGATGTTGCGGATGTAGCGGACCCAGTGGTTGCCGTTGCCTTCGGCGGCGTCTTGGAGCGCCCGGCGCACGACCCCGTCAGTGTACGTTCTGTCGGCTCCGTCCGGCGCCGTGCCGTGGTTGGCTTCGCCGATCATGAGGATACGCGGTCTGGCGTCGGCGTAGCCGTCCCCCACGTAGGGGAGGAAATGGATGGCTTGGGTTTCTTGCAGATGCTGCCTGAACGTGTCCGTAGCTGTGGTCATGGGACCCCTCCGGCGGTTTGCGCCGCCTTGAAATCGGCGGCCTTTTCCTACCCGTACACGCCGGGGTTCGGGGAAGACAATGATTGAAATCACGTTGTTCCGCGCCAAAACCCGGGAAAGCCCGTTTGCCGCCGCGGATACCGTATTGGAAGCTGTACGATCGCATATCATGCGTTGACTTTAACGGGAGAGTTGTTTAGGGATCCCCCCGGAAGCTGCGAAAGCGGCATTTCCACATCTCGCCAAGGAGGAAAAGCATGTCGTCCGACAGTAGTCACAGTTGCCCGTCAACTGATAGTGCCACAGCAACCGCTGCCGGCGTGCTTCTCCTGGCCTTCTGACGAGTCCGGGGCGCACCCCCGGCGGCTCAGGAGGTTTCCATGCCCTTCTTCTCTCCGTATTCGTATGCGGGCGGCGTCTTGCGTGCCCTTGTCCGTTTTTTTCGGGAATTCCAGCTCCCGGCGTCTTTACTTGCGCCTTTCGGCTGTCTCCGTATGGCCGGGGCTTTCTCCCTTCGCCCGTCCTTCTCGCGGCGCACCCTCTTCGGATTGCGCCTTTCTCCTCACGAACGCGGCCGTTAACCGCCGTTCGTCTCTTGCCGTGCCCTTTTCAGGGCTTCTCACTCAGCGTTGCATGAGGCTGCGCTCCGTCGCCGCTTCGTTTTATCAATGACAACATCGGAGGTGTCTTGTGGACATTGCCTGTTGCCGCAGGCTGTTCGCCGGGAACCCCGCCGCTCATGCGGCTTTCGTTCCCCGCGCGTGGAAAGGCTGCCCTGCAGCCGTGATTCGGAGTCACCGTCGGATCGGTTCCCGCCTGATCCGAAAAGCATTCATGAGGTTGAAACTATGATTAAAAAGCAGCTCGAAACGGAAAAGGACTTGAACGTCACGCAGGAGGTCCGCGGACTTGCCGCCCGCCCCGCGTCCGCCCGGCTTCTTGAGGCGGCCCGCCAGACGCCGCAAGAGGTCTTTGCAGCCTACGAAACGACGCCCCAAGGACAGCCCCGGCCCGACATCATGCGGGCGCTGTTCGGACGGAACGAGCTTGCCCGCAAAAAGGCGGACTCCATCCTGAAGCGTCTGTTCAAAGCCTTCATCAACCCGTTTACCGTCGTTCTCATTGTTCTGGCGGTCATTTCCTTCATCACCGACTACGTCATCGTCGAGCCGGAGGATCGCGATCTCACCGCCGTTCTCATCGTCGGCATCATGGTTTTCATCAGCGGCACGCTGCGGTTTGTGCAGGAAGTGCGCTCGGGCAACGCGGCGGAACGTTTGCAGGCGATGGTCAAGACCACCATTGCGGTCTTGCGTGACGGCGAGAGCCGGGAACGCCCCATTTCGGAGCTTGTTGTGGGCGACGTGATCCGGCTCGCCGCGGGCGACATGATCCCCGCCGATGTGCGCATCGTCGAAACCAAGGACCTTTTCGTCAGCCAGTCATCGCTGACCGGCGAGAGCGAACCGATGGAAAAGTGGACCGCCGCGCAGCCGCAGACGGGCGGCAATCCGCTGGAATGCAACAATCTCGCGTTCATGGGCAGTACTGTGGTCAGCGGTTCGGCTCTGGCCCTCGTGATCGCCGTGGGCAAGGATACGCTGTTCGGGGCTTTGGCCCGGCGCGTTGCGGAAACGCGCGTCCGCACGAATTTCGAGAAGGGCGTGAACGCCGTATCGTGGGTGCTCATCCGGTTCATGGTGGGCATGGTTCCGGTGGTGCTCTTCCTCAACGGCTTTACGAAAGGCGACTGGGTGCAGGCAGCGTTGTTCGCACTGTCCGTGGCCGTGGGCCTGACCCCGGAAATGCTGCCCATGATCGTGTCCGCCAACCTCGCCAAGGGCGCGGTCGCCATGTCCCGGAAAAAGGTCATCGTAAAGCATCTCAATGCGATCCAGAATCTCGGGGCCATGAACATCCTGTGCACGGACAAGACCGGGACCCTGACGCAGGATCGCATCGTGCTGGAATATCCGCTCGACGTGCACGGCAATGTGGATGAGCGTGTCCTGCGCCACGCCTTCCTGAACAGCTACCATCAGACCGGCCTGCGCAACCTGATGGACGAAGCCATCGTGGATCACGCCTACGAGACGAACATGCTCCCGCTGTGGCAGGATTACCGGAAGGTGGACGAAATCCCGTTCGATTTCACCCGGCGGCGCATGAGCGTGGTTGTGGCGGACAAGGCAGGCAAGACGCAGATCATCACCAAGGGCGCGGTGGAGGAAATGCTCTCCATTTGCAGCTACGCGGAATACAAGGGGAATGTGGAGCCGCTCACCAGCGCGTTGAGCGAGGAGATCCTCGCCACGGTGCGGCGGTACAACGAGGCCGGGCTGCGCGTCATCGCCGTGGCCCACAAGACGAATCCGATGGTCGCCGGAGCGTTTTCCGTGGCGGACGAGTCGGACATGGTGCTCATCGGGTATCTCGCCTTCCTCGATCCCCCGAAGGATTCCGCGGCGGCTGCCGTTGCCGCGCTGAAGGAGTACGGCGTCGCGGTCAAGGTGCTGACCGGGGACAACGACGCGGTGACGCGCAGCGTGTGCGGGCAGGTGGGGTTGCGGTCCCATTCCCTGCTGCTCGGTTCGGATGTGGAGGCGATGGACGACGCGGCGTTGCGCGCTGCGGCGGAGCGTACGGACATTTTCGCCAAGCTGACTCCGCAGCAGAAAGCGCGCATTGTGACGTGCCTGCGCGAGAACGGGCATACCGTGGGTTTCATGGGCGACGGCATCAACGACGCGGCGGCGATGAAGGCTTCGGACGTGGGGATTTCGGTGGATTCCGCCGTGGACATCGCCCGCGAATCCGCCGACATCATCCTGCTGGAAAAGGATTTGATGGTGCTGGAGCAGGGCGCGATCGAGGGCCGCAGGATCTACGCCAACATCATCAAGTACATCAAGATGACGGCAAGCTCCAACTTCGGCAACATGTTCTCGGTATTGGCGGCGAGCGCGTTTCTGCCGTTCCTGCCGCTGGCCCCGCTGCAGATCCTCGTGCTGAACCTCATCTACGACATTTCATGCACGGCCATGCCGTGGGACAACGTCGATGCGGATTTCCTGAAGCAGCCGAAGACATGGGACGCTTCATCGATCAGCCGGTTTATGATCTGGTTCGGGCCCGCCAGTTCGGTATTCGACATCACGACGTTCGTTCTGCTGTATACCTACATCTGCCCGCTGGTGTTCGGGGGGGCGTATGAGACGCTGGACGCGGGAATGCAGGTCGCGTTCGTGGGCCTCTTTCAGGCCGGGTGGTTCGTGGAATCGCTGTGGACGCAGACGCTGGTGCTCCATATGCTGCGTACGCCCAAGGTTCCGTTCCTGCGCAGCCGGGCCTCGTGGCAGGTGACGGGGCTGACTTCGCTCGGGATTCTGGCGGGAACGTGCATCCCGTTTACGACAGTCGGCGGGGCTCTCGACATGATGCCGCTTCCGGGCGCGTTCTTCCCGTGGCTGTTCGCCACGCTTGCGGCCTACATGCTGCTGACGACAACCCTTAAGGGCATCTTCATCAAAAAGTACGGTGAACTGCTGTAAGCAAAAACGGCTGACGGTGCGGAGGAATCCCCGCCTCAGCCGGAACGAACTCCCTCCGCGCCGCCTCCCCATCAGCCAAAAGTCTTGGGAAGGAGAGAGGAGGGGACCGGGGGAGGGGAGGACGGCCGGATGGCGGCCCCTTCCCCGGTATACTCATTCCCCCAGCTTTTCAGACAATAGGCGCCCCGTTTTCGAGACAGGGGCAAAGCGTGAAATGCGTGTGGAAGGTCTTCTTGATCAGCTTGTGGCTGCGCCCGATCTCTTCGATTTCGATGGGGCAGACCTCGGAAGCACGAAGGCACAGCTCCAGTTCCCCGTCCGGCGTGCGCCCGAAACGGGCCGAACGGATGATCTGGCGGTGGCTTTTGTCCATGCGCTCCGCAAGGGTCAGGAACAGGGACAGCAGGCGTACCTCTTCCCGGATGCCCTCATCAAGCTGGAGGAACAGCGGGATTTTCTTGGAGGGCCGCTTACGGTGGAAGAACGCCAGCGCCGCTATGAGCTCGATTTCGCGTTCCGTGAAACCGAGCAGTTCCGTATTGCGGATCAGATAGTGGCTGTGCGCGTTGTGGTTCGCAAAGGAAATGAAGATCCCGATGTCGTGCAGCAGGGCGGCATAGTACAGCAGCTCGCGCGATACGGGCGGGGCGTCGTGCAGCCCGATGGCCCGCGCGCTGTCGAACAGTTCAAGGGCCAGCTTCGCGATGTGCCGGGAATGTTTTTCCTCGAAGCGGCAGAACCGTGCCAGCTGGAGGACGCTTTCCTCGCGGGCGGAGAGGCGGGAACCGGCCTTCTGCGGATGCGTCCGCATGAGGTAGTCGACGAGGATGCCGTTTTGCAGGTTACGGTTGCTGATGGTCACGCTCTCGAATCCCTGCTCCTCCATGATGGTCTGGAGGATGGCCGCGCCCGCGATGATCACGTCGGCCCGGTTGGGATTGATGCCCGGAACGGATTTACGCTCCTCAAGGGTGCGGGAACACAGTTCCTTGACCGCGCGGCGCAGTCCGTCATAGCTGAGGACATGCTTGGAAGCCGTTGAGGGTTTGCCCGTGCGCGCGGCGTCCTGCTGCTCCAGTGCGGCGGAGATTTCCGCGAGGTTTTGGGCCGTGCCTGAGCTGGCGACGGCTTCGGGGATCTCGAAACCCGCGATGCGCTGGAAGGAGTGCAGGGCCTCGTTGCGGACGTAACGTTGCAGCGCCGCGTAGGTATAGGCGGAAACCGGCCCTTTGTTGTCCTCAAAGAACAGGTTGGTCAGGCGCACGCAGCCGAGCTTGAGCGAATCGAGGTTCACGTAGGACTGGGAATCGCCCACGATGAGCTCGGTGCTGCCGCCACCGATGTCGATGAACAGCCGAAGGCTTTTGCTGTGCTCCAGCCCGCTGGAAACCCCAAGATAGATGAGGCGCGCCTCTTCGCGGCCCGATACGACCGTGAAGTCGATCCCGGTCTTTTCCTGCACGCGGCGGATGAATTCGGGGCCGTTGACGGCGTCGCGTACGGCCGCCGTGGCGATGGCGATGATTTCCGTCGTCTCATAGACCGCGCACATTTCCGCCAGCCCGCGCAGCACCGCGATGGTACGGGCCATCGTCTCTTCCTGAAGGCGGTTGTGGGTGAATCCGCCTTCGCCGAGCCGGACCATGTGCTTGACCTGATTCAGGATCGTCGTGGATCCGTCCGCATGGACGCGGACGAGCAGCAGGCGGACCGAGTTGCTGCCGAGATCGATGATGCCGATGGCTTTTTCCGTCCGCTCTAGTTCCCCTGACATACGCATTCCAGCTCCCGTCCGAAGACGTGCATGAACAGATCGCCCTTTTTGATGACGCGTTCCATTTCCGCGGAGCAGTCTCCGGAGCACTGGACGGCGATGATGACCTTACGCTTCTTGACGGCGACGGCAAGGTTCCCGACGACGCCCGTGTGGGTGTAATCGAGCGCGTCCGCGATGCGGAGCAGGGACGCCGCCTTGCGCAGCGCCTTCCGGTCGCTTTTTTTCAGGGCGTCGAAGCGGGCGTGCCGGCGCGAGGGCCACGCCTTGCGGTGGTAGCGGGCGAGCAGGGCGACCCACGGGCGATCGTCCTCGTGGATGTTCAGGCTGAGATCTTCCTCAATGAGGCGCATACTGATTTTATGATGCCCCTTGCGGCCTTCGGCGAACCCGATGTCGTGCAGCTGCGCCGCGAGGTGGAGCCTGTGCCCCCAGACGTCGTCGAGCCCGTGGAGCGCGGCGAGATCTTGAAACAGGGTCGCCGCGATGGCGGCCACACGCTGCCCGTGCGTCAGCGAATCGGCCATAACCGGCGATTCGGGCATGACCGCCGTGGTGAGGGGCGTCTCTTCGGCGAGTTCAGCCGTTTCGGCGGCGGGGGCGGAGCAGGTTTCCGGGCACGGTTCGGAGCAGGGGGCGGACAATGCCGGAGCGGGGTCATAGGCTTCCGGGGCGGCGGTTACGAGTTCCGCCACGGCTGCGGGTTCCGGGGCGGATTCCTGTACCTGTTCGGGCTGGGCCCTTTGGGGCTTCTTGCGGGCGGGCCTCGGCTTGGGCTGCGATTCTCCGGCGGGGGCGGTTTTCGCCGTTCTGGCGGGGCGTTTCGCCGGGGTCGCTTTGGGTTCGGCCTGCGGTTCCTGCAACTGGTCTTCCGTATGTATGGTCATGGTTTTTCCTTTTGAGCGTTTGAGGATCAGACACACTCCCGGCTGCGGCGCATCATGATTTCCTGTGCGTTGACGGGTTCTTCTTCCTTGCCGGGCTTGATGCGGCAATAGGTGCCGTCTTCCTGAAGTCGCCACGTCTGCTGATTGTCGCGGAGGTGTGTTTCCAAAATATCGTTGCGCAGGCACGCCCGCAATCCGGGATCGAGGATAGGGATAAGCACTTCAATGCGCCGATCAAGGTTACGGGGCATGATGTCGGCGCTGCCGATATAGAGGCGGCCTTCCCCATTGGCGTTGAACCAGTAGACGCGGGTGTGCTCCAGGAAACGCCCGACGATGGACGTCACCTCGATGTTGTCGCTGATGCCCTTCACGCCGGGGCGCAGGCAGCAGATGCCGCGCACCTGAAGCCGGACGCGCACGCCCTCCATGGAAGCCCTGTACAGGGCCCGGATAACGTGTTTATCCACCAGCTGGTTGCATTTGAAAATGATTTCGCCGTTTCCATTTTGCTGGTGCAGGGCCGTTTCGCGCTGGATCATATCCAGCAGGGAGCGGCGCATGGACAGCGGGGAGACGAGCAGTTCCCTGTATTGCTCGCGGTGGGCGTATCCGGTCATGACATTGAAGAGATCGGTGACGTCCGCGCAGATGTTCGGGTTGGCGGTGATCAGCCCCATGTCGGTGTACATCTTGGCGGTGGAGGGGTTGTAGTTTCCGGTGCCGATGTGCACGTAGCGGGAAACCCCCTCCGGTTCGCGCCGGACCACGAGGCAGAGCTTGGCGTGTATCTTCATGCCGACGAGCCCGTAGACTACGTTGACGCCCGCCTTCTCCATCTCTTCGGCCCACGTGATGTTGCGTTCCTCATCGAAACGGGCTTTCAGCTCGACCACGGCGGTGACCTGCTTGCCGGAGCGCCGGGCTTCGATAAGGGCTTTCACGATGGGCGAAGCGTTGCCCACGCGGTAGAGCGTCTGTTTGATGGCGATGACGCCGGGGTCCTCGCTGGAGCGGCGGATGAAATCCAGAACCGGGGTGAAACTGTCGTAGGGATGGAAGAGGAAAACATCCCTGCTCTGGATGTGCGCGTAGATGTCGCCTTCCTGAAACACGCTCGGCGTGCGCCCGTAAAAGGGGGACTCTTTCAAGCCCGGCCTGTCCACGCCGTAAAGGGCCATGAGTTCGGAAAAGGCCAGCGGCCCCTTGACCCGGTAAATCTGGAACGGCTGCATCCCCAGCCGCTCGGTCAGGAACGCGCTGAGTTCCTTGGCCGTGCCGTGGGCTATCTCAAGGCGCACCACGTCGCCGAAGCGGCGCTGTTCCACCAGATCCTTGACGGCTTCCAGCAGATCGTCGGCTTCGTCCTCCTCGATCTCCACGTCGGTATTGCGCGTGATGCGGAACAGCCCGGCGTTGACGACAGTGTTGCCGGGGAACAGCGCGCCGAGGTATTCGGCGATCAGATCTTCCAGCAGGATGATGTCGCTGTCACGGACGTTGGCGTTGAAGCCGAGCGAGGCATAGGTTTTGGCCTCCTTGTTCCGGGGGATGAAGACGAAGCGGGAGATGTTGTTGGGGCACTTCAGGCGGGCGAACCGGGTGACGCCGTCACGGCTGCGCAGCTGGATGATGAAGTTGAGGCTGGTATTGGAAATCGTGGGGAAGGGGTGGCCCGGATCGATGGCCTGCGGGGTCAGGATGGGGTAGATTTCGTTCCTGAAGTAGCCGTCGAGGAACTTGCGCTGCTTTTCCGAGAGGTCCGCATAGCGCATCAGGCGTACGCCCTTGTCGTGCAGCTGCGGGGCCAGCCGCTTGCGCCAATGCTCCTGGGCGCGGGAAACCAGAATAAGCACCTTGCGCCGGATTTCGGCGAGCTGTTTGGCGGGCGTCATGCGGTCCGGCGACGAGGACACGGCCCCGCTGCGGTACTGGCGATAGATGTTCGCCACCCGGACCATAAAGAATTCATCGAGGTTGTTGTAGAAGATGGAGAGGAATTTAAGCTGCTCAAGGAGCGGGAGACCGGCATCCGTGGCTTCGTCGAGCACTTTCGCATCGAAGTCCAGCCAATTGATTTCCCGGTTCAGGTACAGGTTGGGGCAGGCCAGTTCACTGATTTCCTCTGTGGCGCACAGTTGCTCCGGGTACCCTTCGGAATCTTTGGAAACCACGATCGCTCCTCCTTCGCATGACGGCATGGATGCAGGTCTTGTAGCAGGCGGGCCCTGGAAGTATGTTACAGTAGTATGACGATTGTGTGAAAAAAGTCCAGAGTATAAGAAGGTTGAAAAATATCAGTCGATTCCGACACGGCTGATGGAATTTTTTCTCCACTTCGGCAAGAGGTTGCTGAAGAGAGGGGGGAAAGGGGGCCAAACGGCGGCGGGACCTCTTTCGGCAATCCGGAAGCCCTTGCCGAAAGAGGGGATTCGTGGGATGGTCAAAGAATATGTTTGTCTGCCTGAAGAACTTTTCCCCGCATGAGTGCGTTTGAGGAATGACGATGCAGCGACTGATACGGCACGGAGATCGAAGGACGTTCGACACCGGCGTCTTGCGGGAAGGCGGGAACTGCCGGAGCGTCTTGTATGCCCTCGGCGTCTTGCTGGTCTGTCTGCTGGGGAGTTATCTTTTCCTCTTCCGTCTGGAACACGTCCGTGTGCTTCAGGAACGGGAAAAAGCCCGGTACGTCGTCGACAGCTACGCCACGAAGATCCAATACGTCGTCGCCAACGCCTTTTCGAGCGCCTATCTGGTGGAAGCCCTGCTGCGGCAGGGGGAGGGCCGGATCTCGGAGTTCTACTCCTACGCCGAAGAGTTGGTGAAGATGCACCCGAGCACCATCAACATCAATCTGGCCCCCCGCGGCGTCGTTACCAAAGTATACCCGTTTGAGCGCAACAAGAAGGCCATCGGGCACGATCTGTTCGCCAACCCCGAGCGTTCCCGCGAGGCGCTGCTGGCGCGGGATTCGGGCAAGGCCACCATTGCCGGCCCGTTCGATCTGATTCAGGGGGGCTACGCGATGGCGGTCAGGCTTCCCGTGTTCATGGGCGAGCCGGAAGGGGATATCACGGCCCAGGAGAAGTTCTGGGGGCTCATCTGCGTGACCTTCGCTTTTCCGGACGTGCTGGATCCGGTGAAACTCGAATACCTCGACAAGCAGAACTACGTGTACCAGCTTTCCCGCATCCACCCCGACACGGGGGACCGGATCGTGCTGTTGCGTTCCGCCGAAACGCTGATCGAGCCCGTGGAAAGGAAGGTGCACCTGCCCAATGCGGACTGGATCCTGAGCGTGACGCCCAAGGGCGGGTGGAACTGGAGCATCCGGTACGCTTCTTTCGGCATCGCTACCTTTATCAGCATCCTGTTCTCATGCGTGGTGGGTTTGGCCGTGGATCTTGCCCATCAAAAGAAGCGGCTGGAGTTGATGTCGGAGCACGATCCCCTGACGGGGCTTCCCAACCGCCGTGTCTTGTTCCGTGAACTGGAGAAGGCGATGGAGGCGAAGCGGCCCTTTGCGCTCTGTTACATGGATCTGGACGACTTCAAGCAGGTCAACGACACGTACGGCCATGATTGCGGCGACCAGCTGCTGAACGGGTTCGCGGAACGGCTCCAGAGCGCCCTGTCGACGGCGGGCACGCTGATCCGGCTGGGCGGCGACGAGTTCATCGCTATCCTGTACGGCGTCAGCGAGCGGTGCATTGCCGGAGAGCGGTTCCGCCGTATGCTGGAAGCCATCGGAAGCGAACCCTACCATCTTGAAGGCATAGACCTGAACCCCGCCGTGAGTATGGGGCTGGCGCTGTACCCCTCCGAGGCCGATTCCTTGGAAGCGCTGATGCGGCTGGCCGATGCCGACATGTACGAACACAAGAAGCGTCGCCGTTGCCGGAACGGGACTGAAACGTCCCCTTCGGCTGATGGGGCGTCTTGTGGTGCGGGCGTGTAAGTCTACTGTACTGTAGCTGGGAAGAATAATAAGATTTCTGGTGTGCCCTTGATTTTCGGCCCAAAATGATTATTACAGAAGTAGGAAGCTATAGCTTAATCATGGTAGTATCCTACGTTCGTCAGTAGTCTTCCTTCCCAAACGGGCTCCTCCGTTTCAGGAAGGTAAGCATACTGAAAGTTGAAGCGATTGGCCGTAGAAGCACTCCGGCTGGCCAGCCCGTTCCGGGCGGCTCCTCCCGCCGCTTCAATTTCTCCCTCCGCCTCTGCCACCGTGCACAGGGCGCTTGCTTATCGTCAACCATCTCTAAAGAGACCTCGTTAACCCTGTCCGCAGGGTGCTCTTGCCTTGTCGCTTTTTACGGGTGTGTTTCCCCTTTTGCCGTGAAGGAGTGGACATGAAGTTTCGTTTCGATAAGCCCACGTGCCAGAATATCAGAAAATCCCTGAGGAAAGAATGGATCGAGACCAACGGCCTCGGTGATTACGCTTCCAGCTCGCTCATCTGCTGCAATACGCGGAAGTATCACGGTCTGCTCGTGGCCGATCTGGAAAGCCCGGCGGGGCGGCATGTATTGCTGTCGTCTCTTGAGGAATCGTTGCTTGTGGGCGGGCGGGAACTGTGTTTTTCCTGCCGTAAGCATCCCGGCGTCTTTTATCCGCGCGGGAATGAGCATCTTGAGGAAATGGACGCCGGAGAATGGCCGGTGTTCCGTTACCGTTTCGGAGAGGTGACGCTCACGCGGGAATTGATGCTGATTCCCGGACACCGCTTGCTGCTCGTCAGGTATGAGGTGCGCGGCACCGCTCCCGACACGCCTCCGGTGGTTTTGCGCGTGAAGCCCTTGCTCGCCTTTCGCAATGCCCATGACCTCACCCGCGCGAATCCCGCGCTGCGTCCCGAAACGCTTTCGGCCCCCTCCGGGATCTGCCTGAGGCCGTATGAGGCATTGCCGCCCCTGTTCATGCAGGTGGAGGGCGGCTTCATCTTCAACGCCGCTCCCGACTGGTGCTTCAATGTGGAGTATTTGGTGGAGCGGGAGCGCGGCTTTGCCTATCAGGAAGATCTGTTTCAGCCGGGCCAGTTCGAGATCAGGCTTGTTCCCGGCAAACCAGTGTTCCTCACCGCTTCGACGGAGGCGCTCCAGACGGAGCACGGGCACAACGTCATCGGCGAGATCTGGCGGCGGGAAGTCGAACGCCGCATGGGGTTGGCGGCCTCCTCGGAGAGTCTGGAAGGCCATCTTGCCCGGGAAGGGGAGCGCTTTCTTGTCCGGAGGCCCGATGGAGGCCTTGCCGTGACGGCGGGCTACCACTGGTTCGGATCGTGGGGGCGGGATACGCTTATCGCGCTGCCCGGCCTGACCTTCTATGCCGGAAGGCCCGAAGAGGGCACGGACGTGCTGCTCGGCCTCGGTTCCGCCGTCAGGGACGGGCTCATCCCCAACGTCTTCTCCGCCGACGGCAACCACGCCTACAACTCGGCGGACGCCTCCCTCTGGTATGTCTGGGCCGTGCAGCAGATGCTCAAGGCGCTGCCGGATCGGAAGGGTTTGGTCCGTGAACGGTGCTGGCCGGTCATCAAGAACATCATTGAACACTACGGCGGCGGCAAAGTTCCTTTTGTGGCGCCGGACGCCGAGGGGTTCCTTTCCGTAGGGAACCCCGGAACCCAGCTCACATGGATGGATGCCGTCGCCAACGGTCGCCCGGTGACTCCGCGCCACGGTCAGCCCGTGGAAATCAGCGCCTTGTGGTACAACGCGCTGGCCTTTGCGGACAGCCTCGCCAAAGCGTTCGGCGAACCGGAATGGCGGCGGACGAAGCAGCTGGACGCCATGCGTTCCGTCTTTTTCAAGCGGTATTGGGTCACGGACGAGCGGGGCGACTACCTCGCGGACGTGTGGCGCGACGGCGGCGTGGAAACGTGCGTGCGCCCCAACCAGCTTTTCGCCCTTTCGCTTCCCTATCCGGTTCTGGACGAGGAGAGGTATGCCAGCGTGCTTTCCCGCGTGCGGCGGTGCCTGCTTACGCCGTACGGCTTGCGGACGCTGGCACCGAGCGCGCCCGGTTATCGTCCTCTGTATGAAGGCGGCCCCGCCGAACGCGATGAGGCCTACCATCAGGGCACGGTCTGGCCGTGGCTGCTGGGGGCGTACGGGGAAGCCGTATTGCGGGCGGCATGGGACGTGCCCGGCTCGGTGCGGGAGCTGCTGCGGACCATACGGCCCTTGTTCGCCCAGCACCTCGGCGACGCGGGGATCGGGTCCGTTTCGGAAATTTTTGACGGCGATCCCCCCCATCTTCCCAACGGCTGCATCGCTCAGGCTTGGAGCGTCGCCGAATGCCTGCGTTTGCTGTACCTGCTTAAAGAGGCCGCTCCCGGCGTCTATGTCGAGTGGGAGGCCAACGCCCGGAAAGGAGGGAACTGATGCGCGTTCTGATGTTCGGCTGGGAATTTCCGCCCTACAAGAGCGGCGGCCTTGGGACGGCGTGCTACGGTATGGGCCGGGCGCTGGCGAAGAAAGGCACGGAAATCCTGTTCGTCTTGCCGCAGACCCCCTTGGACGCCCCGGTGCGGGTGGGGGAACGCCTGTCGCTGTGTTCGGCATCCGGCACGAGGGTGGAGCGGACGGCCCGGAACCTCAGGATCAATGAGGAAGTGCGGGAATTGTGGCGCGAAAAGCTGCACATCGAGCACGTGGACTCGTTGCTGCTCCCTTACGACACGCCGGAAAGCTATGACGAGCGGCGGCGTGAGCTGGAACGCCTCCAGTCGGTGAAACGGAACGCGGACGTTTTTTCTTCGACGCAGGAAACGATCCTGCGTCTGCACGGCGGCTACGGCCCTGATCTCATGAGCGAGGTCTATCGCTACGCTTGCGCGGCGGTGGCCATTGCCCGGAAGGCGCGTTTCGACGTCATCCACGTCCACGACTGGATGACCTATCCGGCGGGCATCCTTGTCCGCAAGCTGACGGGAAAGCCGCTGGTGGCGCATATCCACGCGCTGGAGCACGACCGGAGCGGCGACAATATGAACCGGGACGTGGCGGGCATCGAGCGCGCGGGTCTTGAGGCGGCGGATCGCGTGGTGGCGGTGAGCCATTACACCAAGCGTCTGGTCATGCGGCAGTACGGAATTCCGGGGGACAAGATCGAGGTCGTGCACAACGCCGTTTCCCGCAGCGAGGCGGATCGCGTCTATGCGGTCCCGGAACGCTGCGCGCACGAGAAGCGGGTCCTGTTCATGGGGCGCGTCACGTTCCAGAAAGGGCCGGACTACTTTGTGGAGGCCGCCAAGCTGGTGCTCGACCGCATCCCGGATGTACGTTTCGTCATGGCGGGCAGCGGGGACATGCTGCCGAACATGGTCCGCCGGGTGGCGCAGCTGCGCATCGGCAGCCATTTCCATTTTACCGGCTTCCTCAAGGATGAGGAGGTGGATCATATGTACGCGGTGAGCGACCTCTACGTCATGCCGAGCGTCTCGGAACCCTTCGGCATCGCGCCCCTTGAGGCCATGGCCTATGACGTGCCGGTGCTCATTTCCCGCCAGTCCGGCGTCGCCGAAGTGGTGCGGAACGCGATCAAGGTCGATTTTTGGGACATCCGGGAAATGGCGAACAAGATCTGCGCGATCTTGTCGTACCCGTTTCTCGCCGCCGAGGAAGTCAGGAATTGCCGCGAGGAGCTCAAGGCCATCCGTTGGGAAAACGTGGCCGATCGTCTGAACGCCATTTACGCGCAACTTGTTTCCGGGGGAAAATGATATGTCGGCACTTTGTTTCTATTTTCAGGTCCACCAGCCGTACAGGCTGCGGCACTACACCTTTTTCGACATCGGCGTGGACTCCTTTTACGAGGACGAGGACGCGAACTGCGGCATCATGCTGAAGGTGGCCCGTAAATGCTACCTGCCCATGAACGCGCTTCTGCTCAAGCTGATCCGCAAATACGACGGCAGGTTCAAGGTCAGTTTCTCCATTTCCGGAACGGCGCTCGAACAGTTCGAGGCCTACGCGCCGGAAGTCATCCAGAGCTTCCGGGAACTGGTGGCCACCGGATGCGTGGAACTGCTTTCCGAGACGTACAACCATTCGCTGGCGTTTCTGTATTCCCCGGAGGAGTTCCGGGAACAGGTCGCCCTGCACGACGAGCGGATCGAAGCGCTCTTCGGCGTAACGCCCCGTGTCTTCCGCAATACGGAACTTATCTACAACAACGATCTGGCGCGGGCCGTGGAAGCGATGGGCTACAAGGCCGTGCTTGCCGAGGGTGCGGATCACGTGCTCGGCTGGCGCAGCCCGAACTTCGTCTACCGCCCGGCGGGGTGCGATCGCCTCAAGCTTCTGCTCAAGAATTACCGCCTCTCGGACGACATCGCCTTCCGGTTCTCGAACCACCAATGGCCCGAATTTCCGCTCACGGCGGACAAGTTTTCCGAGTGGGCGCACGCCGCCAACGCCTCCGGGGATCTCATCAATCTGTTCATGGATTACGAGACGTTCGGGGAGCATCAATGGGAATCCACCGGTATTTTCGCCTTTATGGAAGCCTTGCCCGAGGTCATGCTGCGGACGCCCGGTTTCGCGTTCATCACGCCTTCGGAAGCGGCGGCCCGGTTCGAGCCGGTGGCGAGCCTCGACGTGCCGCATTTCATGTCGTGGGCGGACGCCGAGCGCGATCTCACCGCATGGCTCGGCAACGACATGCAGAACGACGCCATCGAATCCGTCTATCGCTTGGAGAAGGCGGTCAAGGCCACGGGCGATCCCGGCGTGCTCCGCACATGGCGGCGTCTGCAGACCTCCGACCATTTTTACTACATGTCCACGAAGTGGTTCTCGGACGGCGACGTGCACAGCTATTTCAACCCCTACGGCACGCCGTACGACGCCTACATCAATTATATGAATGTGCTCGCCGATTTCAGGCTTACGCTTGACGCGGCGTCCCCCCTTGACCCCGGAACGAAAAGCGCCGTCCTGGAAAGCGCCTGAGGGCGCTTGGGCTTGCCGGGGAACCCCGGAAGCCAACCTTGCCGGCGCGGGAGCAGAACCGTATGCAGTATGATATGTCCCGTACCACGCTCTTTGAAGTCAGTTGGGAAGTCTGCAACAAAGTGGGCGGCATTTACGCCGTCGTGAGCAGCAAGGCTCTGGAGGCCGCCGCTCTTTTCGGAGACAACTACTATCTGTTGGGCCCGGATCTGGGCAACAACGCGGAATTCGAGGAAACGGACGAAGCCTGCTGGCAGGAGCTGCGCGCGATCACGGCGCGGCGGAATCTGGCCTGCCGCTTCGGGCGCTGGGATATTCCGGGGCGGCCCAAGGTCATCCTTGTCGGCTATCGGGATCGGTTCAATCAGGGGCAGCTTTTGTTTTCCCTGTGGAACCGTTACGGCATCGATTCCATTTCCGGCGGGTGGGATTATGTGGAGCCCGTCATGTTCAGTACTGCGTGCGGCGAGGTGATCGAGGCGGCGTGCCAGACGCTTGCCGTGCCCGCGTCCGGCCCGGTGCTTGCGCATTTCCACGAATGGATGTGCGGCGGGGGCCTCTTGTACCTGAAGGAGCGCGCGCCCAAGCTCGGCACGGTCTTTACGACGCACGCGACCATGCTCGGCCGGTCGATGGCGGGATCCGGGTTCGACATCTACAAGCAGATGAACCAGATCAACCCCAAAATGGAAGCCGGGGCCTACAACATCACCGCCAAATGCTCGATGGAAACGGCGTCGGCGCGGGAAGCCGATTGCTTTACCACGGTGAGCCGCATCACGGCGGACGAGGCCACGGTCTTTCTGGGGCGCTCCCCGGACGTGGTGACGCCCAACGGCCTCGACATGCGGGTCATCCCCGACTACAGCGCCGAACGGGACGTTCCGGCCGGGGCGCGGGCCAAACTCCTTGGCGCGGCGGGACGCCTCCTGCGGCGCGAGCTTGCGCCGGATACCCGGATCTTCATCATTTCCGGGCGGTATGAATACCACAACAAGGGCGTGGACGTGTTCCTCGACGCGCTGGCGGGCGTGAACGAGGCGCTGCGCCAGTCCCAGACCAACGTGCTCGCCTTGTGCGCCGTCATGGGCGGGCACAGCGGGGTCAATCCCGATGCCGTGGGCGGCGATCCTTCCAAAATCTCCGATCAGGGGCCGTACTGGATCAGCAGCCACCACGTATACAACCAGCCGCAGGACCCCATCCTGAACGCCTGCAAGCGGCTCGGTCTGGACAACAGGCCGGAAAACCATGTGCAGGTCATTTTTGATCCCGCTTTGCTGGACGGCAACGACGGCTTCCTGAACATGCCGTACGAGGAAGTGCTGGCGGCCTGCGATCTGGGCGTTTTCCCCTCGTGGTATGAGCCGTGGGGCTACACGCCGCAGGAAAGCGCCGCGCACGCCGTCCCCACCGTGACCACGGACCTGTCGGGCTTCGGCCTGTGGGTGCGGGACACGCAGGGGCAGGAGCAGGGCGTTACGATCCTGCACCGCCAGCAGACTTCGTATGAGGGGACTGTGGCGGCTTTGCGGGCCGTTTTGCTGGACTACGCTGCCCTGCCGTCGGCGCAGCTCGACGAGCGGCGCACGGCCGTCCGCGCGTTATCCGGCGCGTGTTCGTGGGATCGGTTTTTCCCCCACTATATTCAGGCGTATACGCAGGCCTTGGACAAGGCCGTGGAGCGTGGGGCGCTTCGTGACGCGCCGAGCAGCGCATCCCTGACGCGGGTGCTTGAGGCGACGATGTCCACGACGCCGACCCTGCACGCCTTTACCGCCGTCACCGCGCTGCCGGAGCCCATCGGGCGGCTGCGCGAGCTGGCCCATAACCTGTGGTGGAGCTGGCATCCCGAATGCCATCAGCTGTTTTCCGCGCTCAATCCGGCGGAGTGGGAACGCAGCGGACACAATCCCGTGGCGGTCATCGAAAAGGCGACCAAGGCCCGTTTGCTCATCGTGGCGCATGACCAGTCCTACCTGCGGCTGTATAAGTCCACAATGGAGGCCTTTGACGCCTACATGGGCGTTTCCGCAAAGGACTTCGGCGCGTTGTCGCCGGAGCGCCCGGCGGCCTATTTCTCGACGGAGTACGGCTTGAGCGAGTGCCTGCCGATTTATTCGGGCGGGCTCGGCGTCCTGTCCGGCGATCACCTGAAATCGGCAAGCGATCTGAATATACCTCTTGTGGGCGTGGGATTGCTGTATCGGAGCGGGTATTTCCGGCAGCAGATCGACAGGGACGGGCGGCAGATCGCCCAGTATCCCGAAAACGATTTCGCCACGTTGCCGCTGGAGCTGGTCAAGGATGAGGGCGGAGCGCCGCTCGAAGTGCTGTTGCAGCTTCCGGGGCGGCGTCTCCATGCGCAGATCTGGATGGTGCGTGTGGGGCGGGTCAAGCTGTATCTGTTGGACACCGACACGCCCAGCAATACCGCCGACGATCGCAAGATCACCGCCCGGCTGTACGAGGCGGACAGGGATTGCCGCCTCCGTCAGGAAATCCTGCTCGGCATGGGCGGGGTCCAGCTCATGCGCGCCCTCGGCATCAGGCCCTCCGTGTATCATATGAACGAGGGGCATTCCGCGTTCCTCATCCTTGAGCGTATCCGCCTGCTTATGCAGGAGCGGGGGCTCTCCTTCGCCGAAGCGGGGGAACTCGTGCGCGGAAGCAGCCTGTTTACGACGCATACGCCCGTGGACGCCGGGAACGAGCGTTTCGGGCTGGAACGGATGGAGCCGTACTTCCTGCCGTATGCCCAGAGCATCGGCCTGCCGTGGCCGGAATTCGTGCGGATGGGGCGGTTTGAAGGGAGCGAGCGCAATGTTTTCGAAATGACGGTGCTGGCTTTGAATTACTCGTTCCGGGCCAACGGCGTGAGCGCCCTGCACGGATACGTTTCCCGCCATATGTGGCAGGAAGGCTGGAAGGGCGTGCCCAAGGCGGAGATCCCCATCCGGTACGTCACCAACGGCGTCCATGTGCCGTCGTATACGGGGGCGCCCATGCGGGCGCTGCTGGATAACGTGCTTGGCCCCGGCTGGCAGGAGCAGAGCCCGGATTCGTCCATCTGGAGCAAGATAGACGAAATCCCGGACGAGGGCCTCTGGGCGGTGCGGCAGCTCCAGAAGAAGCAGCTTTTGGATTATCTCCGGGCTTCGCTGCCGGAATTTTTCAAGAAGTTCGCCATTCCCTACGAAAAGCAGAAGGAAATGGCGGCCTGTCTTACGCCGTCTTCTCTGGTCATCGGTTTTGCCCGGCGGTTTGCGCCGTACAAGCGGGCGACGCTGCTCTTTGCGGATTTGGATCGTCTGGCCCGCATCGTGGGCAATGCGGAGCGCCCGGTGATCTTTGTCTTCTCCGGCAAGGCCCATCCCGCCGACACGCAGGGCATCGACATGCTGCAGGAAGTGATCCGCCACATGCTCGACCCCCGCTTCTTCGGAAAGATATTCTTCATAGAGGATTACAACCTTGCGGTGTCGCGGCTCATGGTTCAGGGCTGCGACGTGTGGCTCAACACTCCCCGCCGTCCCTACGAGGCCTGTGGGACCAGCGGCCAGAAGGTGCCCGTCAACGCGGGGGTCAACCTCAGCATCTCCGACGGCTGGTGGTGTGAAGGGTACAACGGCGAGAACGGCTGGACCATCGGGCCCGCCGTCACCCGTGAATATCTGTGCGGGGAACAGAGCGATTATGACGACGCCGGGTTCCTGTACGCCCTTCTGGAAGAAAAGATCGTGCCGCTGTATTTCGAGCGCAATTTCGAAGGGATGCCCCACGACTGGCTTCTGACGGTCAGGCAGTCCATGCAGTCCTTGATCGCGCGGTTCAGCTCCAACCGGATGGTGCGGGAGTATCTCAACGACTACTACATCCCGGCGGCGCAGCGGTATGCGGAACTGCGCGACAAGCACAACGCCCTCACCAAGCGCCTCGCCCGGTGGAAGCAGGACGTCAACGCCCGCTTCAGCTCCCTTCGGATCGAGCAGATCCGTATTGAAGGGCTTAAGGGTGAGGAACTGATGGGCACCCAGCCCATGCAGGTACAGATCGGCGTCCTGCCCGGCGGGATGAAGCCCGAGGAGCTGCTTGTGCAGCTCGTGGCCGGACCGGGCGACGGCAACGGTTTTACGGACACTCCGGACGTCGTGGATATGGCGCGCACGGAGGAGAGCACGGCGGACAGGCTCGTGTACGCCTGCGCCTACAGCCCGTCCCGGAGCGGGCCGCATGTGTACGGCGTGCGAGTGCTTCCCGTCACACCGGGGCTGGCCTCGCCGCTGGAGACGCGGCTGGTCCTGTGGGGATAAACCGGATCTCTTCGGAACGGGGCTGTGGAAGGGATACCTCGGAACTCCCCTCAGTTCCGTAGGCGCGTTGAATGCCCCGGGGGTTGTGTACGCCACTGGGGCACGGTAAAAGGAGTGGCGGCCAGGATTTCTTCAGGGCCGCCATTCGGCGTTTCCGCCGGAAAAAAGGCTTTCGGCGGTGATGTCACGTGAAGACGGTTTTTCTGGCGCGTTTCATGCGACGAAAAAACGCGAGGGGAGAGCCTGCAACGTTTTTGGCAGTGCCGCCGATTTGGGGTTGTGCCGCATCAGGTGGAAACGATGCGTGATGCCTTCATCGCCCGGCGCGATTATATTCTGAACGATGTGTTCGGCGAGCGGCTTCCTTTCCTTGACGACAATCCGCCCATTCTGGAGAACCTGAGCAGTCTGGAAAAGCTGACGTCCCCGCACGGAACGTTCAATTGGAGCATCTGCAAGTGGTGGAGGGTGGCCGCCAGCAGTGGCATATCCAGCGTGACGGCGAGGGCGGCTATATTTTCCAGGCCGTCTCTGGGGACCCTGCCAAGTCCCGGGCCACGGTGAACGATCTGCTCAGGGCAAGCAACCTTCCGTTCCACGCCAAGGGTGACGCCGCCACAGCCTGCCTGCATGTTCCGGCGTCGCAGGTGCGAGCTTTCGCCGCGGCGATGAGCGAGGCGAACGTCATCACATATAAGGAAGCGCATCGGCAGAGAGTAAAATATGTTATGCGACATGGGGAGGCTGTTTCCGGGCAGCCTCCTTTTTGTTTTGCCGAAAAAGGGAGGACGGAAGAGAGAAAAAATATACTTATTGATCTTGACTTTCATTTTCATATACGGCAGATCTGTTTCCAACAGAACGGAATGGAGGAACGCTATGAGTTGGTTATCTCAGACAGCGGACGCGGAACCCGCGTTGGACGTTGCGTCGCCTGTTTCACGGGCTGTTCACGGCATATGGGAAGCGGACGAACTGTTCAGATGTCCGCTTGTCGGCATGGGGATCACGCTTGCCGAACAGAAACATCTCTTGAAGAAAATGTCGCTTCCGGCGGTTGAACTGACGCCGTTTGAAATGCACGAGCTGTTCGTCAATGCCGCCGCTACGGAAAACCCTCTGTCCCGGAAGATGAGCCAGCTGCTCCGCCGGAAGTACGAGCGTGAGGCCGCCCCGTTGCGGCTTTTGAGTGAAGAGGATTTTCTCGTGCAGTGGAAGGAGGCGTTCTCCGCCGGCCAGTATGTGGGCTTTTTGTGGGCGGCGGCCACGCGCAGGCTTTCGGATGAAGCCCGTCGCACGGTTTACGGCGCGGTCCACATGGCCATGCACGGCATCGCGGAGGAACAGACGCGCATCCGGCGGTTTATCGTTGAACTGGAACGCAAGAACGAGCAGCAGGCCAACCGTATCCGGCTGTTGAAAGAGCGCGAAGCGGCTTCGCGCGGCGGCATGGAGCAGGCGGAAGAGGGCAGGCGTGCGCTTGCGCAGGAAAACGCCGCGCTCCGGGACGAACGCAACCGCCTGAAAGCCGAACTGGACGCCATGTATGAGGCGTCCACGGCGCTGTGGGAAATCAGGGGCCCGGAACTTGAAGCGGAAAACGAGAACCTGCGGGAGGCGCTTGCGTCGTTGACGCAGCGCTTCGAGGGCCAGCGCGAACTGGTCAACTCGCTGCTCAAGCAGGGAAGGGCTCGCTTTGAGCAGGGGAACTTGCCTGGCATGGCGGCTGATTCCTGCGGGACCTGTTGCGGCAGGGACTGCGACGAGAGTTGCCCCTCGTTCGATCTGTGCAGCAAGCGGGTGCTCATCGTCGGCGGCGTTGAGCGCATGGAGTCGTTGTACCGCGAATTTATTGAAGGGGGCGGCGGCGTCCTCGATTACCACAACGGCTCGCTGCAGGGCGGCACGCGCCAGCTCGAGCGGAGCCTCAGGCGCGCGGACATCATCCTCTGCCCCGTGAACTGCAACAGCCACGGCGCCTGCATCAAAGTCAAGAATCTGGCGAAGAAACACAACAAGACATTTTATATGTTGCCGAACGGGAGTCTGAGCACCATTTCTCGGCTTCTGGGGAGCGAATCCGCACGGCAAGAAGGAGAACGTGCATGAGTACCGATTTTCAGATGAACTACCATCACAACAAGGACAACCTGCATGTGAAGATGCAGGGCATTTTTGACGGCAACTCCGCACACGAACTGCTGAATCTCTTTTTGAGGGAGTACAGGTGCGGCGGCAGGGTGTTCGTCGATACGGCGGGGGTAAGCGAAGTGTTGCCGTTCGGCAGCAAGGTGTTGCAGGCTCGGTTGTGCCAGACGCCCGTTCCGGCGTCGCAGCTGTTCTTCAAGGGCGAAAACGGATTCAACATGGCGCCCTCCGGGAGCCGTGTGCTTATCGTGCCGCCCCGCAAGAAGAAAAGCGGGTGCTGCGGAAAATGCGCGCACTGCACATGCCATGGCGAACACGGGCATGGGCACGGGCACGGAGGATGCGCATGTCGCGGCGAACACAACCACGATCATTAACTTTTTTCCAAGTGGAGCTTTTTCATGAGTAATGTGCTTATCGTTTACGGGTCCACCACCGGCAACACGGCGGATATTGCCGAATACCTCGGCGGGCGTCTGCGGGCTGCGGGGCATGTCGCCGATGTACGGGACGCCGCCGACGTTTCCCCGGATGGCCTGTGCGAAGGCCGGGATGTCGCTCTGTTCGGGTGCTCCGCATGGGGGACCGATGAAGTCGAGCTGCAGACGGATTTCGAGCCGTTGTTCGAAGCCTTTGATCGTATTGGAGTCAAGGGCGTCAAGACCGCGTGCTTTGCGAGCGGGGACAGCTCCTTTGAGCATTTTTGCGGGGCGGTGGATGTGATTGAGGCGCGTTTGAACGAACTCGGCGGCATTCAGATTCTGGAAGGCTTGAAGCTCGACGGCAATCTCTCGTCGAACGGGAGCGACGTGGAAGATTGGGCCAACCGGCTGTTGGCGGCTCTTTAACCGCATTTTTTTATGCGAATATATTGAAAATGAAATTCAATTATAATAGACTGTGGGCGGTATAGGCACTCCGTAGCCGTTATGCCTGAAGCGCGGGCCGGAGTGCAGGGCCCGCGCTTCAATACATCTTGAACCGTTATGTAAGGATGAGGTATGTCAGGCGGACAAGTCCATGTTGATCCGGAGACGGTGTTCACGCGCTTCCTACGCGGAAAAGGTTGCCACAACACGCAGCAGCGGCGAGCCATCGTTTCCGTGTTTTTTCAGGAAGAGGGGCACCTGACCATTGACGATCTGTACGGCCTGGTTCAGCGACAGGATCCGACGGTGGGGCAGTCCACGGTATACCGCACGATGAAGCTGTTGTGTGAGGCCGGGCTTGCCAAGGAAGTCTCTTTCGGCGGGGGCGTCGTCCGGTATGAGCAGGCCAGCGACTGGCACCATGATCATCTCATCTGCGAGTGCTGCGGCAAGAGCATTGAGGTCGTCGATCCTAAGATCGAAGCCCTGCAGGAGCGCCTTGTCCGCCAATACGGATTTACGCCCACGCAACACAGGCTGTATCTGTACGGCGTCTGTCCGGAGTGCCTCGCTGGGCAATCTCCTTCAAAATAGGCTGTAATAAAAAGCATTCCGCTTTTTGGCAGAAACGGTTGACAGGCCGGGGCGGACTGTGTACATCTGCGGACATAAAGTTTTATTAATAAAACTTAATATTGTTCAATGTACTTTTGATGGGAACCCGGAGGGGTCATGACTGAAATCCGATTGGAAAAAAGCCTTCCGTCCGAGCAGGAGCGGGTAGGGCAGCCAAGCGTCCCGGCTGAGGGGCTCGAACGCTACTTCGCCAGGGAGGGGGTCGATCCTCTGCCGTACGCGTTTGAAGGCAAGATCGCCGTACATCCCGGCCTTGGCGGTTCGGGCGTGGAAAAACAGGATTTTGAGGCGACGCTGGAGCCTTTGCTGGCGGAGCCGAGGACGGGAAAGACCGTGGCGTACATCCATGTGCCGTTTTGTGAGACGCACTGCCTGTACTGCGGTTTCTACAACAAGGCATACCGCGAAGACGAAAGCCGGATCTACGCCGACGCGCTCATTCAGGAGCTGCGCCTGTGGCGGGGCCGCCCCGGACAGGATGCCGGGCCGGTACATGCCGTGTACATGGGCGGAGGCACGCCCACGGCGCTGCAGGCGGACGATCTCCGGCGCATCTTGAAGGAAGTCCGCGCCGTGCTGCCGCTCGCCAACGATTGCGAGATCACGGTGGAAGGGCGTCTGTCGAATTTCGGCCCGGACAAGATGGAAGCGTGCTTCGAGGGCGGGGCAAACCGTTTTTCACTCGGGGTGCAGAGCTTTGACACGGAGATCCGGCAGGCGATGGGCCGCGTGTCCGATCGCGACACGCTGATTCGGCAGCTCCAGCTTTTGCAGAGCTATGATCAGGCCGCCGTCATCGTGGATCTCATCTACGGCTTCCCCATGCAGACGATGGAACGCTGGCTGGCGGACATCGCCACGGCCCAGTCGCTCAAGCTCGACGGCGCTGACTGCTACCAGCTCAACGTGTACCGGAACACCCCGCTCGCCAAGGCCATTGAGAGCGGACGCCTTCCCGCCGGGGCGGACGTCCCCATGCAGTCGGCCATGTTCGCCGCAGGGGTGAAGGCCATGCAGAAAGGGTTTTACCGCCGCCTGTCGATCAGCCACTGGGCGCGGACGTCGCGGGAACGCAACCTGTACAATCTGTATGTCAAAGGCCGCGCCCACTGTCTGGCGTTCGGTCCCGGCGCGGGCGGCAATCTGGACGGGTTCTTCTATCTGAACCAGTCGGACTACCGGGCGTGGCAGGAAGAAGTCCGGGCCGGACGCAAGCCCATCGCCATGCTGTTCCGCCCGTTCCCGCAGGGAAAGCTGTTCAAGGCCATCGCCGAGGGGATGGAGCAGGGCTGGCTGGACATGCCGGGGCTGGAAGCGGCTTACGGCATCCCGTTGGGCGAGGTGTGGAAACCCGTGCTTGAGCAATGGGAGCGGGCGGGTCTTGTCGAACGGGACGGGGCCTTCATCGTGCTTACGCTCGCCGGGCAGTTCTGGCAGGTGAACCTTTCACAACTGTTGCTTGATTATCTCAAGCGTGCTTTGGAGGCCTGATGTTTGTAAGGAAGATGCTGGCCCGTGCCTTGCCGTTGACGGCGCTGGGCCTGGCGGCGTGGTGCCCCGCCTATGCCGTGGAGGAGCCGGTCAAGGCGGACGACGTGTACGTGACCGCCACGAGGGTGGAGAAGGAATTGCAGGACGTTCCCATGAGCGTTTCCGTCATGACGAGCGAGGACATCAAGCGTTCTCCCGCCCGGACCATCGGCGAGCTTTTGCAGGACGTGCCGGGCGTGGAAATCAGGAATTCCGGCGGGCAGGGCTTTAAGCGCATATCCATCCGCGGCGAGAATCCCAACCGCGTGCTGATCCTCATCGACGGGCAGAAGCTCGTGGAAAACAAGTCGATGGACGGCACGCCCCTGTTGATCGATCCCTCCAACGTGGAGCGCGTGGAAGTCATCAAGGGCCCCGCGTCCGTGCTCTACGGTTCGGAAGCCATCGGCGGCGTGGTCAACATCATCACCAAGAAAGGCGGGGACAAACCGATTCAGGGCGAGGCGTCCGTGGCCTATAACGGCGCGTCCAACGGTTTTGCCGAATCCCTGTCGGCTTTCGGCGGTATGAACGGATTCAAGTACCGCGTGTCCGGCTCATACAGCGATCAGGGGAACCTGCGCACGCCTGACGGCGAAGCGCCGAACACCTCCTTCCGCCAGAAGGAAGGCAGCGCGTTCCTGAGCTACGACTTTTCCGACAAGTTCACGGTCGGCGGCGGGCTGGACAGCTTCAAGGGTTCCATCCATTCCGGGAGCATGGAACCCGGCTATGAGAATTTCGCCGTGGACGTCCCCAAGTGGCAGCGCGATAAGGTTTATGCCTTCGCCGAAGCCAAAAACGTGACGCCGTGGCTTCCCCGTGTGCGCTTCGACGCATTCTGGCAGAAGAATGAAAAGGAAATGACCAACGACGTGAACACGGACCCGGCCATCACGAAGATGCCGCTGGTCGTCACCAACAATGCGGACAACCGGAACAAGCAGCTCGGCTCCTCGCTGCAGATGGACTGGGCCATCGGCGACAACCATTACCTGATCACCGGATACGACATCAGCTATGATACGCTGAAGGCTGATACGAGGGCTTCGGCTTCCACTTCAGTGGAGCGCATCCTTGCCACCGGCATCTTGGCCAGTGCGCCCCCCTTTGCGCAACAGATCGCGGCGGCATCCATGGCGAAGAGCATCCCGTACACCTCCACGGCCTACCACGAGGGCGACATGCTGACGAACGCCCTGTATGCCCAGATGGAATCGACCTTGCCCGCCGACTTCACGTTGAGCTATGGGGTACGGTATACGTGGGTCCAGTCCGAGATGAAACATGCCGAAGGGAGCAAGACCAACTCCAAGGGCACGGTCCCGTATGACGTGGGCACGGAGAGCTCCTCAAACAATTCCCGGCCGGTCTTCAATGTGGGCCTTATGTGGTCGGGCATCCCGGATCTGACGCTGCGGGCCACGTTCGCGCAGGGATTCCGCGTCCCTTCGCTGCAGGAAAAGTATGTGATGTCGGCGATGGGAGGCGGGACGATCCTGCCGAACCCCGGCCTCAAGCCGGAGACCTCGAACAGCTATGAAATCGGGGCGCGGTATGTCCATGACGGGCTGTCCGTAGACGTCGCGGCCTTCTATTCCGATGCGGACGACTATATTTATAACCCCACCATTGACGCGGATACCGACACTTCCCGCTACATCAACGTCTCGTCGGCGAAGACCCACGGGGTGGAGCTGGCCGCGAGCTATGATTTCGAATGCGGCCTCACGCCGTACGCTTCCGCGACATGGATGCGGCGCAAGTTCGACTACGGCACGCTGACCACATGGAAAACCGGCGTACCCGAATGGTCGGGCAGGGCGGGGGTGCGCTTCAAGCACGCCCTGAGCGAAACCGTTGACTTCAACGCCGACGTGTACGGGCGGTTCTCCTCAAATTCCGTCGAGAAGACCGAAAGCGAGACGACCCACTACAACAACTGGCAGACGGCGAACGTGGCTTTCGGTTTCGAGTTCGGCGACGAAAAGCAGTATACCGTGGCCGCAGAAGTCCTGAACCTCTTCGACAAGCGGTACCGGCAGGACGACAGCATTTTGGAACCCGGCCTGCACGCCAACATCAAGGTCGGCATGAGATTCTGATTTCATGAGGAAGACTGTGCTTTAGTATTGAAATTGAATTTCATTTATATTATCAAAAAACTCTTCCCACGCTGCACGGCGGCGGACGCCCACGGTAATCCCGTGCGGCGTCGGGGGGAGGAGGGGAAGGAATACGGATGCCGTCACAGGTCTTCAACCGTCATTACTGGAGCGCGCGGGAACTCGTCGTCCTCGGCGTTTTCTCGGCCGCCGCCAAGCTTTCCACCCTGCTGGTCGCGCTGGTGGGGGGAGGGATGAATCCGGTGAGCCTGCTCGCCAAGAACCTCATTTTCACCACGCTGCTCGTGGTCATGCTCTATAAGGTGCGCAAGCCCGGGACGCTGGCCCTGTTCGTGCTCGTGAACATGCTCATCAGTATGCTTCTGCTCGGCGGCAGCGTGACGCTCCTCCCGGCCATGCTGCTGGCGGCGGGCTGCGCCGAGGCGGCGATGGCCTGCTCCGGAGGGATGCGGAAGCCGTGGGCGCCCGTGCTCGGCGTCGCGGTGTACGATCTCACGTCGAAAGTCTTTTCGCTGTGCGTTTCGTGGCTGTTCATGCGCGAGAGTCCGGCCTTGTTGTATGTCATCGTCCCCATTGTGGTCATCGGCTACGTGGGATCGCTGTGCGGGCTTTTTTCCGGCGTCCGCGCCGTTCGGGAGCTGCGTCATGCAGGCATTGTCCGTAACTGAGGGGGCCGTCTGGGGCGGCGGGCTGCACGCGGCGGATACGCGGGCGAAGATGTTCGTCAGCCTGCTGGCGTCCGTGGCTACGGTGGCCCTGTCCGGGGTCGAGCCGCAGATGGTGCTTTTCGGCATGTCTCTGGTGTATGCCCTCGGGATGCGGCAGTTCCGCATCCTGCTGATCGGGTATGCGGTCCTTGTGGGCATGTCGCTGCTGGCCATGGGGTGCGCGTTCGGGATGAGCCTGCTGATCCCGTCCATGCCCGCGTTTTCGGCGGTGTCGCTGGTGGTGCCGTTCCTGCGCATGGCGACGATGCTGAACGTGATCCTGCCGCTGGCCTTTTCCTGCCGGGTGCAGAGCCTGCTCACCGCCCTGAAGAGTTTGCGCCTGCCTTTCTGCCTGTATCTCCCGGCGGCGGTGATGATCCGTTTCATCCCCACGTTTTTGCATGACGCCAAACAGGTTTCGGAAACGCTTCGGATACGCGGCTGGCGCATGACCCCGTGGAACGCCTTCCGCCATCCCGTGCTGCTGATCAGGCTGGTGTTCACGCCGTTGCTGTTCCGTTCGCTGAAGACGTCGGAAGAGCTCGGCATCGCCGCCGAACTCAAGGGGCTCGGCTACGGCGAAGGGATGCGCCCTTACCGGAAGCTGGTTTGGAAGGCGTCCGACACATGGCTTTTGGTCGCGGCCTGCCTTGTGGCGGCTGCGGCGGTGCTGTGCCAACATGCCGTGGGATGGGCCCCGTTGGAAGGAGGGATGCGCTGATGATCCGCTTTGAACGTGTGACCTACACGTACCCGTTCCAGACGTGCCCGGCGGTTTCGGATATTTCGTTTTCGGTGCGGCCCGGCGAACTGGTGCTGTGCACCGGGGCCAGCGGCTGCGGCAAGTCCACGCTGATGCGCCTCGCCAACGGCCTGTGCCCCCACTATTTTCAGGGGACGCTGGAAGGCCGTGTCCTGATCGGCGGCGAGCCGACGGACGCCCGGCCCATCAACGCCATTGCGCGGGAGGTCGGAACGCTCTTTCAAGACCCCGAACAGCAGTTTTTCGCCCTGAATGTCGAGGACGAGCTGGCGTTCGCCCATGAATGGCAGGGCGTTTCGCCCGAAGCCATCGCCGCCAAAATCGATGAGGCGGCGCGGGCCTTCCGGCTCGGGCCGATCCTGTCCTCCTCCATCCACGAACTGTCCGAGGGGCAGAAGCAGAAGGTCGGGTTGGCCTCCATCCTCTCGCAGGGGCCGAGGGCCCTTATCCTTGATGAGCCGAGCGCCAATCTCGATCCCGAAGCTACCGAGGATCTGGCCTGCAAGCTCGCCGAACTCAAGGCGCGGGGCATGGCGATCCTTGTGGTGGATCATCGGCTGTACTGGCTGGAAGGCATAGCGGATCGCGTGCTTGTCATGCGGGAAGGCCGGATTGCGGAGCGGGGCGGCTTTGACATGCTGTACGACGACGCCCTGCGCGGACGGTGCGGGCTGCGCGCCGCCCGGGTGGACGATCCCCGCCGCACGTTGCCGGACTGCGCGGAGGAACTGCTGGAGCCGGGTGAAGGCGGGCTGGCCGTTTCCGGCCTGCGGTTCGCGTACTCCGGCAAACCGGCCCTGTTCGACGGCGTGGACGTGTCGATCCCGGCGGGCGTGACCGCGCTCATCGGGGACAACGGCACGGGCAAGACCACGCTCGCCCGCCTGCTTACCGGCCTGAACGCCGCGCAGGAAGGGCGGTTCGCCATCGCGGGGCAGCCGGTCCCGGCATCGAAACTGCTTTCCAGAGTGGGCATTGTGCTCCAGAACGCCGATCACCAGCTCCATATGAAGACGGTACGGCAGGAACTTGAAGTCAGCCTGTCGCTGGCTGGGTGCGGCGCGGACGATGTGCCCGGCCTGCTGTCGCTGTTCGCGCTGGAAGGGCTTGCGGAACGTCACCCGCAATCGCTTTCCGGCGGCGAAAAGCAGCGGCTTGTGATCGCCTGCGCCTTTGCCAAGCGCCCGGACGTGCTCATCCTCGACGAGCCCACCAGCGGCCTTGACGGGCGCAACATGCGCCGCATCGCCGACGCGCTGGATCTGCTGGCCGGCAGGGGGGCCTGCGTCCTTGTGATCACCCATGATCTCGAACTGATGGGGTTGTCCTGCGCCCGGGCGTTGCGGCTGCCTCTTTCATAGCGAGTGCGTACGGAGGGAATGCTGCGGATCGGAAGGGAAACCTTCCGGAGAGCGGCACCCGCATGATCATCTTTTCCGGGGCGTCTCGAACAGACGAAGCGCTGTTGGAATGTGAATAAACGGAAACCAAACGGGAGAACGAACTATGACGGCATCGTGTTGCCAGACGACGGAAACGCTGGGCGAGTCCATCGCCGCGGCCCTGCGGGAAAAGAAGCCGGTGATGCTGGCAAGCCTTGCGGAACGCTTCGGCGTTTCGGAACTGGAAGTCGCCAGAGCCCTGCCGGACGAGGCGCGGGCCTTCGCGGGCAAGGACGCCTTCGATACGGTCTGGCAGGCCTTGGCCTCATGGGAAAACGCCACCTTTATCATGGCGCATCTGGGCTCCGTCATCGAAATCAAGGGAAAGATACCGGAAGGCAGGCACGGGCACGGCTATTTCAACCTGTCCGGCGGCAGCGGACTCGGCGGACATCTCAAGATCGATGATCTCGGTCACATCTGTTTCCTGTCTTTACCCTTTATGGGATTGGAAAGCCATTCCGTGCAGTTTTTCAACGCGGCGGGCACGGTCCTGTTCTCCGTGTATGTGGGCCGTGAAAACCGTCAACTCATCCCGGCAGCGCGCGAGTCGTTCTTCGCGTTGCGCGAGGCCGTGGGCACAAAGGACCCGTCATGAAAGCTCTTGTCGTCTATTCGTCCCGGACCGGGAATACCCGGAAAATCGCCGAAGCCATCGCCGCCGTTCTTCCCGGCTGTGAGATCCATCCCGTGGAGTCCGCTCCCGCGCCCGAGGGCTACGATCTGGTTGCCGTGGGCTACTGGGTGGACAAGGGGATGCCCGACGCGCAGGCCAAGGCCTATCTGGAAACGGTGCGGGACGCGAAGGTGGCTTTGTTCGGCACGCTGGGCGCATGGCCGGATTCCGATCACGCCAGGGACTGCATCGCGCAGGGCGAAGCGCTGGTGAACGCTCCGGAACGCCGGAACAAGGTGCTCGGCACGTATCTGTGCCAGGGCAAGGTCGATCCGAAGATCGTCGCCATGATGCAGAAAATGGCGTCCGACGTGCACCCCATGACGCCCGAACGCAAGGCGCGCCTCGAGGAAGCGGCCAAGCATCCCGACGAGGCCGACTGCCTCCGGGCGCAGGAAGCCTTCAAGGGGTTCGCGGAACAGGTGGCCTGACGGGCCAGAAGGATCAACGGAGCTCCGGCCCCGAAACCGGAAGGGCGGCTCTGCCGCCCATACGTCGTGTTCAGGAAACGCTCATGAATCTTGCCTCAATCTATGCGTCCATAGGCCCGTCCGGCGTTGCGCTGGTTTTTGTCGGTTGTGCGGGATTGTACCTCGCGCTGCGGAACCTTCTGTATCTGCATTTCGTCTGGCGCGACTTCAAGCGGGACTTTCTCGACATTGAGCATCAGGAAGGCCGCTGTATGCGCGATGTGTGCGATAAGAGCGACAATCCGCTGATTGCCATTATCCGCGATGTCGTGAAGACCCACGGAGGCCACTCCGAAGACATCCGGGCCGAGGTCGCTTACCTGTTCCACCGCAATTTCGAGCAGGTCACGAAAGGGCTGTGCTGGCTGAGGCTCATTTCGGTGGTCTCGCCGCTGCTCGGCCTGCTCGGGACCATCCTCGGCATGGTGACGGTGTTCCGCACCATCGCGGAAAACAGCGCCCCCAACGCCGCGCAGCTGGCGGCGGGCATCTGGGAAGCGCTCATCACCACGATCATGGGCCTGTGCGTCGCCATCCCCATGCTCATGTTCTACTATTACCTGATGCTCAAATTCAAGGGCTTCCACATCGAGGCCGTGGAACACAGCTACCGTGCGCTGGAACTGTGCGGCGGCGCGAAGCGGGAAGCCCGGCCCGAAACCCGGAGAATGTGCCATGCATGATTTCGACGAGGATGCCAGCATCGATCTGACGCCGGTCATCGACGTTATCTTCATGCTCCTGATTTTCTTCATCATGACCACGACATTCAGCAAGCCGGTGCTGGATATCGTGCTTCCGGCCTCGGAGACGGCGGAGGAATCCAGCCGTAAGAATGCGGAACTGGTGATTTCGGTGAAGGCCGATGGGACTATCCATTATCAGGATCGGCAATTGACGAAAGAGGCGTTGGCCGCGGTGCTCGAGACGCGGCCCGAAGCCCTGCTGAATCTGTACGTCGACGAAAAGGCCCCTTTTGAAGCGTTTGTCGGCGTCGTAGACATCGCCAGGCTGAAGAGAGGAGGACACTTTGTTATCAGTACGCAGCCAAGTGAGCGTTAGGCCCCTGTACGGGGTGGAGGAATTCCGCAAGAGCCGCAGCATGGCGGGCGGCATGACCGGGGGGCTTGTCCTGCTGGCCTTGGCCGTGTGTCTGATGACCCCCTCCGTCAAGATCCTCACACCGCCGAAAGCCCCTTCATCCATCATGCTGATGCGTGTGATCCGCCCCGAGCCGACGCCCGAGGCGAAACCCGTTCAGCCGGACGCCATGCGCAAGCTGTTGAGCCCGGAATCGGAGGTGACGATCCCCGTGCCGCCTCCGGTCGTCGAACGGCCCAAGCCTCCGCAGGAGGCGCCCAAAACGGTAGCTCCCGAACCCGTGAAGCCGAAACCGGTCAAGAAAGCTCCTCCGGTGAAAAAAACGCGGCCGGTGGTCCGGCAGCCGGAGAAGCCCGTGCCGCCTTCCGCTCCCGTAGGCCAACAGACGGAGATTCCTCCGGTTTCGGCGGGGACGGGCGTATCCTCCGTGGCGGCCGCGCCTCCGGCCCCGGTCGGGGGAACGCAGGAACGACCGGACGACAAGAGCAAGGCGCTGGGAGCCATCCTTGACGCCCTGAACCGTCACAAGCGGTATCCCAAGCAGGCGCGGCGGATCGGCGCTGAAGGGACGGTGCAGCTTCTCGTGACGATCTCCGCCGACGGAAAGGTCAGTGCGTGCTCGCTCGGCAAGGGCAGCGGCTTCGGGGTGCTCGATACAGCCACCGAACGGCTCGGCGAGAAGCTTGTCGGCCTTGATATACCCTCGGTCCGTGGGGGGAAAGGTTTTCAGGTTCTGGTGCCTGTGCGCTACTCGCTCAAGGATGCGTGACGTAGCCCCCTGTTGTCCTCGCCGGACAGGAGCGCCCGATGCGGGGGGCCCTCTTGACGTATGGGCCGCCGTTCCCGCAAAGTCCGTATTCGGAAACTTTGGGGTAGTCCGGATTGGGGGGGCCGTTCTGGTGAGAAAGGCCCAGGTTTCGCGTTCCCGACTCGTGGCGGATCTCAGCCCGGCTGTGCCGGGTTTTCTCCGTAGATAATACTTCCAGGTACCTCTCAGACCTTTGGAGAGGAGGCCAGTCGTTCCTCGTCCAGTCTGTTTTACTTGTACATGAAGCGAGGGAACGTCAGCCGGATAGACAGGGAGAGCGTATGCGTCATGTATTGCGGACGTTTTTTCAGAACGCCCGGAAGCCCGGCGGCCTATCCGGGAGGATCATGCTGTGGGCTATGAACTGGGGGCACGCTTCGCTGGCGAAGTGGGGTCGGTCGCATGTGTCGCCGGAGCCCGACGCCCGGGTGCTCGATATAGGATGCGGCGGCGGGGCGAATCTGGCGCAATTTCTGAAACTCTGCCCGCAGGGGTCTGTCTGCGGGATCGATTTTTCCGCTGAGAGCGTCGCCACCAGCCTCCGGAAGAACGCCGGAGCCGTCGCCGCCGGGCGCTGCGAAGTGCGGCAGGGGGATGTTTCCCGGCTGCCCTATGCCGATGCGTCCTTCGATCTCGTCACCGCTTTCGAGACGGTCTACTTCTGGCCGGATGTATCCGCCGCCTTTGCCGAGGTGTTCCGCGTACTCGGACCGTCCGGCGTGTTTTTGATCGTGAACGAGGAGTCCGGGGATTCCCGGTGGTGCTCCATAGTGGACGGGATGCGGACGTATACGGCGGACGCGCTGGCGGAATGGCTGTGCGCCGTCGGATTTGTCGATGTCCGGTCCGACGTTCGCGGAGAGGGCGGAGCGTTGTGCCTTGTCGCAAGGAAAGGCCCGGATTCCGTTGCGTAAGCGACCCAAGGCGCCGGGACGCAACGTATGGGGCAGGGGGGATCCATCCCGGAGAGCCGGGGATGTGTTTGCACGGAAGCCTTATCGGGCCTTCACGTTTCCACGCTTTCCGGCTGATGGCGAGGCCACGCGGAGGGCGTTCGCTTCGGAGGTTTTGCATGGTTTTTCGCGCCGCCGGAGGGCTCTGCCGACGCGTAGGATAAAGCCCGCTAACGGTACTTTTTCCGCAGTTCGTCCTGCTCCATCATCTGGGTGCGCATGGCGAGCATGGGCGGCGCGTTGCGGACAAGATCCTTGTCCGTATTGGACTGGATATGCTCCAGCCGGATTTCTTTGTAGTCCTCCTGCCAGTTTTTCCAGTCGTCCTCGCGGCTCCGCAGGTACAGGACGAATTGCCCCAGACGCCGTATGACGTCCGGCGGAATCACGTGTTCCAGTTCACAGGCCACGTCGTTGGAGACGTTCGGCTCCAACTGGAGGATATGCTGGAAAAATTCCTGAATGACAATGTGCCGGTGGGCGATATCCCGCCCGATGTGCATCCCCGCTTCGGTCAGGTGGACGAGGCTGTAGGGCTCATAGTCCACATAGCCCATGCTTTTCAGCGCCTTCAGCGTGCTGGTGACGGTGGAGCGGGACACGCCCGCCGCCTCCGCGATGGAACTGGCGCGGGCCGCGCCTTCCCGGATTTCCTGATGGAAGATGATTTCTAGGTAGTTTTCCAGCACAGGCGAGAGCTGTCTGGCGTCGTTTCGCTCTTCGGGCATACCGCGTTCTCCTCTTTCGGCTCGTCAGGCATTCTGACGTTTTCGCATACCGTATTCAAGCCATTTTTTCCCGGCGTAGAGCCGTGCGTACCAGAATGCCGAACCCGCGTTCGCGCAGAGCATGGCGGCGTAGATGCCGGTCGCGCCGAAGGCGTTGCCGAGCGTCCACGCCAGCGGAAGCTGGAGCGCCCACATGGTCACACAGTTGACTTTGCAGGAGACGCGCGTGGCCCCCGCCCCGGCGAAAGCCCCGTTCACAAGCATGGAATAGGTCTTGAGCGGAATGCCCGCGCACGCGAAGACGAGGAACTGCGCGGCCTGCCGGACGACCTCGGGCTGTGTGGACAGCATCTCCGCCACCGGAACCCGGAACACAAACAGCAGCCCAGCGCCGAATCCGAGCGCAAGGGCGGCGGCGAGTGCGAGCCGTTGGCCGAAACGGAACAGCGCTTCGGGCCTGTTTGCACCGATCAGATGCCCGCTCAGGATGGTGACGGTCATGCTCAGCGCCGCAGTGGGGAAGGTCAGAAAGCTCTCCACCCGCGAGCCGAGGGTCATCCCGGCAAGGACAGGCACCATGTCGCCGGGCAGCCCCGTGAGCAGCGACAGGATGACGAGATTCCCCATGTGTCCCGCCAGAGCGCCGAGGGCGGACGGTCCGCCCACCCGGAAGAGATAGGGCATGGCACGCCGGGCCCACCGCCACGGGGCGAGGGACGCGCGGGTCAGGATGCCGTGCCGGACGATGGCGTACAGGTTGCAGGCCAGCCCGAGCAGGGCGGACCCAAAGGTACTCCACGCGATCCCCTGATACCCGTAGTCGGGCAACCCGCACAGCCCCAGCCCGAACCCCGCGCTGCCGATGAGGTTGCCGACGGCGACCACGGCTATGGCGATGAGCGGGAGGCGGACCAGCTTGTAGGCCCGGAACACCGAGTTCAGCATGATCAGAGTGTAATAAAACGGCAGTTGGCAGCTGTAGGCAATGATAAACGTCCTGACCACGGGTTCCATTTCGGGGGAGACGTGCATGAGCCGGAGCGTCATCGGCAGGCAAAGGAGGCTTGTCGCTGCGATGGCCGTGCCCGTGAGACCGGCAAGCCCTGCGATCAGCGCCGCGTACCGGCGGGCGCGCTGTTCGAGCCCGGCTCCGAGGGCTTGGCTGATGGTCGTCAGGCAGCCGCTTCCGGCAAGGGAAGTGATCAGCATGAGGAGGGTGAAGACCTGCGAAACGATGCCGAGCGATGCCTGAACGGAGGCATCCAGCCGTCCTGCCACCCACAGATCCGTCATGGAAACGGCAAGATGGCACAGCATCATGCCGAGCTGCGGCACGGTGAGGGAAACGAGTTCCCGGGCGGTCGGCAGGGCGCTGTTCGGCGCGGCGTTTATGAGCATGGATTCCCCCCCAGAGCCAGGGGAGTAGGTCAAAAGTGAGTATTTGTCAAATAAAGTTTGATGAGTCAATCTTTGAGCTTTTTTTCCCCAGAACGGCTCACGCCGTGTTGTTCAGGTTGGGAAAGTAACATTTCATCGGTTTCTAACACACGGAAATCGTACGCGATAGGCGAATACAGATGTTGTAATTGAAAGATTTTCTCACTTATATTGACAATACTTTTCAATAATGGCATCTTTCACCCGTTCCGGGAGGGCTTGTGTCAGAGTGTACGGAGCTTTGTTGAAGCGCCCCATGGGAAAACCGTAACGCACGCAGCAAACTGCATGCGATGGTGAAGTAGAGTGTCGTCAGGTTTTCTTAATAAAGAAAATCAAAATCAATTTGGAGGACTGTATGCGGAGGATAGGTTTGCGCCAGATGCAGGCGGGGCAGAAGGGCAGCATCATCAGCGTGGATGCCGATGGCGAGCTCGGGCGGCGTATCCGCGACATGGGGCTCATCCCCGGTACGGATGTGGAAATTGTGGGCCGCGCCCCGCTGCGTGACCCGGTTGCACTGCGGCTTTTCGGGGTCACGCTGGCCCTGCGGAACCGCGAAGCCGATTACATCACTGTGGAGGTCGCATGAGCCAGGCCCATGCCGATTGCCCGCACTGCCGCCAAGACGGCAGCGAGGCGAAGCACATCGCATTGAAAGAGGTCCGCATTGCGCTGGCGGGGAACCCGAACTGCGGGAAAACCACGGCGTTCAACGAATATACCGGAACCCATCAGCATGTCGGGAATTATCCCGGCGTCACCGTCGACAAGAAGGAAGGCTACGTCTCCATCGACGGCGTTGAGGTCCTCATGGTGGACCTTCCCGGCACGTATTCCCTGACGGCGTACTCGCAGGAGGAAATTGTCACCCGTGCCGTGCTCGCGCCCGAAAAGGCCGAGGAAAAGCCGATGGCGGTCGTGGATCTGGTGGACACCTCCGCGCTTGAGCGCAACCTGTTCCTCACCGTCCAGATCATGGAGATGGGCCTGCCGGTCGTGCTGGCCTGCAATATGATGGATGAAGCCCGGAAAGCGGGCATTCAGGTGGATACGAAGGAGCTGGGCAAACAGCTCGGCATTCCCGTTGTGGCGACCGTGGCGCGTTCCGGCGAAGGTCTCAAAGACGCTCTGCGCGAAGCCGTCGCCTTTGGACGCCGGGGGAGCGCTCCGCTGAACATTTCCTATGGCCCGGATCTCGATCCGGTCCTCACCAAGATGGAACGGCTCCTTGCCGAGAAAGGGCTGTTGACGGATCGCTATCCCGCCCGCTGGATTGCCCTGAAGGTGCTGGAAAACGATTCCGAAATCCTGAGGCAGGTGGAACGTATGCCCGATGTGGCCGCGCAGCTGCGCGCCGACCGGGAAACCGTGGCCGACCATCTTCGGGATACCTTGCAGACGTCGCCCGAAGCCATCATCGCCGACTACCGTTACGGCTTTATCCGTGGTGTGCTGCGCAGTGGGGCCGTCCGGCGCGAATCGGCCAAGGACCGCCTTGAGCTGTCCGACAAGCTGGATAAGGTGCTGACCAACACGCTGTTCGGCCCTCTTATCATGCTCGGCGTGCTGTATGCCATGTTCCAGCTGACCTTCGTGATCGGCGCATACCCACAGGGATGGGTCGAAGACGGCTTCGGCTGGCTTGGCGAGACCGTAAGCGCCCTGATGCCCGACGGCTTCCTCAAGTCGCTCATCGTCAGCGGCGTTATCGACGGACTCGGCGGCGTCATGAGCTTCGTGCCGCTTATCATCATCATGTTTACGCTGGTCGCGATTCTTGAAGACTTCGGCTACATGGCCCGTATGGCCTACATGCTTGACCGCGTGTTCCGCGCCTTCGGCCTGCACGGGGCTTCCGTCATGCCGTTCATCATCGCGGGCGGTATCGCGGGCGGCTGTGCCATCCCCGGCGTCATGGCCACCCGGACCTTGCGCAGTCCCAAGGAAAAGCTGGCGACCCTGCTCACGCTTCCTTATATGGCGTGCGGAGCCAAACTCCCCGTGTTCCTGCTGCTGGTGGGCGTGTTCTTCCCCGAAAACCCCGCCCGTACCATGTTCCTGCTGACGTTGGCCGGTTGGGCCGCCGCGCTTCTCATGGCGCGCCTTATGCGCTCGACCATCATCCGCGGCGAATCCACCCCGTTCGTTATGGAATTGCCCCCGTACCGGGTCCCCACCCTGCGCAGCGTGGTCACGCACTGCTGGGAACGCACATGGATGTATCTCAAAAAGGCCGGGACCGTGCTTGTTGCCGTGTCCATCCTGATCTGGGCGAGCATGACCTTCCCGACGCTGGATCCTGAGCAGGCCGCGCCGCTGGAAACGCAGATCGCCGCCTTGCAGGAGAAGGTGGACGCCTTGCCCGAAGGGGATGAAGCCCGCACTCCGCTGGAGGAAGAGCTGGCCGCCGTACAGGCGACCCTCGCTGAAGAATCCTTGCAGCATTCTTGGGCCGGACGTCTCGGCATGGCCATCGAACCCCTGACCAAGCCCGTGGGCTTCGATTGGCGCACGGACGTGGCTCTGATTGGCGGCATAGCGGCCAAGGAAGCCATTGTTTCCACGCTCGGCACGGCCTATTCGCTTGGCGAGCAGGATCCTGAAGAAGCGACGTCGCTGGCGGAACGCCTCGCACAGGACCCGAACTGGAACAAGGCGACGGCGTTGTCCCTCATGCTCTTCGTGCTGCTGTACTCCCCGTGCTTCGTGGCCCTCGTGGTCATCCGTCAGGAGGCGGGCAGCTGGGGTTGGGTTGCGTTCAGCATGATATTCAACACCGTGTTTGCGTACGGTGTGGCGGCGGCAGCCTATAGAATCTGCATGGCTTTGTAGGCTTCTTTTTTCACTTTTAATTGATAATGAAATTCCACAGCGAAGGAGAATGACATGAACGAGAACATGAAGTACGGCCTGTTTTTCCTTGGCGGCTTGGCGCTTGGTGCAATCGGCGCGGTGGCGGTGAGCAAGGGCAAGCTTGACCTGAAGCCGGTGGCCGCTGATTTGTTGAGCCGTGGCATGGACGTCAAGGATGCTGTGCTCGCCAAAGTGGAAACCGTGAAGGAAAACATGGACGACATGGTGGCCGAAGCCCGCCACGCGGCGGAACAGCGCCGGGAAGCGAAGGAAGAGGCCTAGTCCTCCGGTGTTCCCCGCGAGCGTTTAGCCGATGTTTCCGGTAGGCTTTCGTTTTCCCTCGAAAGAGGGAGAAGCCCCTTCGGAAGCCTGAACGCTCCCCCTTTCTTACGCCTCCGGGACGGCCTCGTGCCGCTCCCGGAAGGCGGGCGGTCCTTCCCGCCTTTCCTCCAAAAAGGAACTCCCATGCTGTTTTTTATTGTCCATGACGTGCCGGGACGGGTCCGCCTGCGCGCCCGGTACGGTTTCAGCCTCCGCAAGGCGCAAGTCCTTGCGGACAGGCTTGACGCCGTCGGGGGCATCGAAGGGGTGCGCGTCAATCCCCGTACGGGGAGTGTGCTCCTCTTGTATGCCAACGACGAAGCCAAGCGGGCCGCGTTCCTGTTGCTGGCGGTGGCCGCTTCGGAACAGCCTTCCGGGGATGTCGCCGTGTGCGGCGAAAACCTCCCCGAGCCAGCCGGAAGGCCGAGTTGGGGGCCTTTTCTCCGCTATATCTTTGTCCGGCCGTTCATGCCGGTTCTCGTCAGGGTGGCCACGGCGGTGGCGGCCTCCGTTCCCTTTATCCTCAAAGGGGTTGCGGCGTTGTGCCGTGGGCGCCTCAGTGTGGATGTCCTTGATGCCGCCGCCATCGGCATTTCCCTGTTGCGCCGTGACTTCAAAACGGCACGCCTGCTGACTCTGCTGCTCGGTTTCGGTGAAGCGCTCGAAGCGTGGACGCGCAAGAAGTCGCTGGACACCCTCGCCCAGAGCCTCGCGCTTGACGTCGATACCGTTTGGGTGCGGCGCGAAGGCCGGGAGATGCATGTCGCCATCAGTGAACTGAGCGAAGACGATCTGGTCATTGTCCGCACGGGGTCCGCCATTCCGGTGGACGGCGTGGTGGCGGAAGGCGAAGCCTCCGTCAATCAGGCTTCCATGACTGGAGAACCGCTCGGTGTCCTGCGCTCTCCCGGTTCGTCGGTATACGCCGGGACTGTGGTTGAGGAGGGCGAGATCGCCATCCGGCCCACGGGCGTGGGCGACGGCACGCGCCTCCGGCAGATTGTCCGGTTCATCGAGGATTCCGAAGTGCTCAAGGCCGGAGTGCAGGGCAAGGCCGAACGGCTTGCCGATGCGGTGGTGCCGTTCAGCTTCCTGCTGGCCGGGCTTGTCTGGCTGGTCACCCGCAATCCCGCCCGCGCCGCTTCCGTCCTTCTCGTCGACTACTCGTGCGCACTGAAACTTTCCACCCCTCTGGCGGTGCTTGCCGCCATGAAGGAAGGGGTGGGGCGCGGCGTCCTCGTCAAGGGCGGGCGGTTCCTCGAATCGCTGGCGGCGGTTGACGCCGTGGTTTTCGACAAGACCGGGACCCTTACGGAATCCCGTCCGCGCGTTGCGGAGGTGATCCCCGGAGAAGGCTACGAGCGGGACGACATCCTGAGGACCGCGGCCTGTCTTGAGGAGCATTTCCCGCATCCCGTCGCCCGGGCCGTCGTCCGGAAGGCCGAGCAGGAAGGCTTGCACCATCAGGAAGAACATACCGAAGTCGAATATGTGGTGGCGCACGGCATTGCCTCCCGCCTGCACGGCAAGCGCGTGCTGTTTGGGAGCCGCCATTATATCCATCACGACGAAGGCGTGCCGGTGGACGGTATGCGGGAGGACATCGAGCGTCTGGCCCGCGAAGGCCGCTCGATCCTCTATCTGGCGGTGGACGGGAAACTGGCCGGGCTCATTGCCATTGAAGACCCGTTGCGTCCCGAGGCGGCTCCGGTTATTCGCAAGCTGCTCGGGCGGGGAATCCGCGTCGTCATGCTCACTGGGGACGATGAACGCACGGCCGCCGCTGTGGCCGAGCGGTTGGGAATCAGCGAGTACAGGTCGCAGGTATTGCCTACGGACAAGGCGGAGGTCATCCGCAGTCTTCAGGCGGAAGGCCACACGGTGGCCATGCTCGGCGACGGGATCAACGACTCTCCGGCGCTGTCCGCCGCCGACGTGGGGGTGACCCTGAGCGACGGCGCGGATCTGGCTCGGGAAGTTGCGGACGTGGTGCTGACGGAATGCCGTCTTGACGGCCTCGTCACCGCCGTCGATCTGAGTAAGGCCGCCATGCGGCGCATCCGGACTGACTTCGGCCTGATCATGACCCTGAATACCGTATTCCTCGCGTCCGGGCTGGCCGGTTTCCTCCAGCCGGGGCCCTCGGCGCTCCTGCACAATCTGACGACGGTGGGCGTGTCCCTCAACGCCATGCGTCCGATGCTCAAAGCGGGCGCGGAACCCCAACTTGAGGAGGTCTCGGCATGAGCGAAATCGAATCGTGCATCACGAGTTTTGTGGATGGGCGGGTGCGCCTGCGCCATCCTTCCTTGAAACGGGCGGAGGACGCCGAACTGGTCCGCGGATTTCTGGCCTCACTGCCGGGAATATTGCGCGTGACGGTGAACAGCCGTACCGGGTCCCTGCTGCTGGAATACGATCCGGATCAGATCAGCCGGGAGGACTTGTTGGCCCTTGCCGGGCAGTGGGCGGATTTCGCCTCCGCCCAAGATGAGGCGGCGGCACCTCGGAAGCGGCGCTTCGACCGGGCCAGGGCCATCCGGTTCACGAACCGGGGCATGTTGGCGACGCTCGGCGCGTCCCTCGCCTTCGGCCTTGCCGGACGGGAACGCGGGCATGTCGTGGCGGGAGGGCTGTTCCTCCTCTTCAACCTCGCCCATCTCTATACCTATAGAAAGGCTCTCTAGCCGTCCAAGACGGGATCTTCCGCTCTCGGGAACGCTCAGCTGGCAACGGTGTTCCGCAAGCCGAGGCCATGCCTTGCGTCTTCATCCCGGGGGGTGGTCAACCATAAACGGGCCATCGGCCCTTTCCGTGAACCTCAAAGACTCAATTCAGGAAGCAGCATGAAAAAAGTAGCCGTCCTTCTTTTGGCAGCAGGGCTTGTTTTCGGCGCGGCGCACAAGGGTGCGCAGGCCGCCGACATCAAGGTTTCGGGAGAATGGGATTTCAACACCGAATGGAACAATATCGGCTTCGCCAAGGAAAAGGCCGACGATCTGTTCCATGCCCGCCAGCGCTTGCGCACGCAGGTGGACATCATCGCGTCCGAATCCCTGAAGGGTACGGTGTTCTTTGAAGTCGGGGACACCAATTGGGGCAACAGCAGTGAAGGCGGCGCGCTCGGAACGGACGGCAAGGTCGTCGAAGTCCGGTACTCGTACGTGGATTGGGTTGTGCCCCAGACGGATCTGCGCGTCCGCATGGGCTTGCAGCCGTTCAGCCTGCCGAACTTCGTGGCGGGCGATCCCATCATGGGGAGCGACGACTCGGACGGCGCGGGCATCACCCTGTCCTATCAGTTCAATGATATGGCCGGGATGTCCCTGTTCTGGATGCGTGCGGAAAACGACAACACCACGATTGACCGCGGCGTGGGCAACGCGATGGACTTTGTGGGCCTGAGCGTCCCGTTGACCGGGGAAGGCTGGCAGCTCAACCCGTGGGGCATGTACGGCAATCTCGGCAAGAACAGCCTGAATGAAGTGGGCGAGAACGGCGAATCCCTGATCGTCGGCCTGCTTCCCTATGGGCAGGACGGCGTTTCCGTCGTGGCCAAGGATTCGAACAACCCGGCATGGTGGCTTGGCATCGGCGGAGAGCTGACGACGTTTGATCCGCTGCGCCTCGCCTTTGATTTCGCTTACGGCAAGGCCGACTGGGGCAAGGCGGCCAACGGGCAGGATCTGACCCGGCAGGGCTGGCTGCTTTCCGGTATTGCCGAGTACAAGCTCGACTACGTGACCCCCGGCCTCATCGCCTGGTACGGCTCCGGCGACAATTCCGATACGATGGACGGCTCGGAACGCCTGCCCACGCTGTCTCCCGGCTGGGGTGCCACGACCCTTGGCTGGGACGGCGCTTATGGGATTTCGGACGGCGCTGTGCTTAGCAATACGCCCACGGGCACGTGGGGCGTGGTCGCCCGCCTTGCCGACATCTCGTTCTTTGAAAATCTCACCCATACGTTGGCGGTGGGCTTCTATACGGGTACGAACAATACCCGGATGGTCACTTCCGGCCCGGTCGGCGGCGTCGAGAGCGGCAACGTCTACCTGACGACGAAAGACCATGCGTGGGAAGTCAACTTCGATTCCCAGTACAAGATCTACGAGAACCTGACGCTGGCGGCTGAAATGGGCTTTGTCCGCCTCGATCTGGATAAGGATGTTTGGGGGAGCAAGCTCAGCGGCGTCGACAAGACCGCGTACAAGGTCGGCCTGAACTTGAACTACGCGTTTTAATCCTTTCTAGTGGAAGTTGTTCCACAGGAACGAGGCAAGGCCGGGACTCATTGCCAAGAAATGAGTTCCGGCCTTTTTCTGTTTACCAATAAAGGAGCTAATGCAGTTTGTTTTTGTTGATAGTTTTTGATGCACGCCGAAAAATTTCCACCATAAGTTCTTCCATCGTGCATTCCTCCGGTGGCCTTATTTCCAAAATGGGTACATGCAGGGGGACAACCATTCCCATCCCATCGCAGGATTGCAGCATACGGGCGCCTTGCCCGGTGAGTATCCAATCCGGTCTGATTCCTTTTTTCCGCAGCGCAGTGAGAAGCCAATCTGGAGGAATCGTTTTTCTTTTCTTGGCATCCGAGATTGACGACTGTTTTATCCCCAAGAACTCCGCCAATTCGGCCTGCGTTCTGCATTCTACCGCCTCAAAAAAGCGTTGTAGGGCTGGAAACATGACAACATCCTCGCTTGAGTGATCGGGTTATCATAGAAAATATAGATGATCAGTTATTCAGTTTTTTTCTGATCAGGTCATTCTTGTATGCCCCCTCTATGGAAGAAAACCCCCTTTGCCCGTTCGGTGATGTATTGGTAAAAGCCAGAAAAGATCGCGACATTACGCAATACCGCCTCGCCAAATTCACAAAGCGTAGCGCCCGGTATATCAGCATGTTGGAGCACAACGCGCGTGAGCAGCAACTGTCAACCGGGCTCCTGCTTGCGCGGGCTCTGCGTATGGATGCTGGGAACTGGCCCGCGACGTTGACGCACTCATGCCGGAAGGATGGCGATCCCGGATGACAAAGACTTTGAGCCGAAGAGGGCCGGGCACCGCAAGAAGATATGCGGAACTGCAGAGAAGAAATGAAGCAGTTGGGAATGCGGGGCATCCTTTGTTCGCCGTTTGAAATGTCCCTTTCCGGTTTACCCCTTACATTTTACGGTCTAAAAGGCCCTAGCGATTGGCACAGGAGCGCTCCGTTCCGATGTTGCCATGTTTGTTGTGTATCAATTTGAAAATAGATGTTCAATATATCACCTGATAAAATCAACGGCTATTTATAAATCAGGTGTTGAGTATGAACAAGGAATGAGAAAAAGACCTCCTTCCAAGTTCGGTGTGGCTCTTGTTCAAGAGTATAGAAAGCGCGGCCTTACGCAATACAGTCTTGCCCAAAAACTGGGGCGCAGCACCCGCTATCTGAATAACCTTGAGCACGACAGAAACGAACCGCGTTTCACAACGATCCTTTTGCTTGCCGACGCCATAGGCATGGATCCGGGAGAACTGGTGAACGCCGCCGCTGCCCTGAGCTGGGCGGCTCTGACTGAGGAAGAAGGCGCGCTGGGGGAAATGGAGGAAGGGGAACGCGGAACAGATTGACGTTAAAGTAAAAAACGTCTTTTTGTTTTGCGTTGAATCAGGTTCAGATAAGCATTGTTATGCAAAACAGGCTCCCCCGATGCCGTCGGGAGAGCCTGTTTTGTTTGATGCTTTCAAATGCGGCGAGTCAAGCCTTCTTACCCTTCAGCTCGTGTCAGGGACGGCGTCTGAGGGATGACGTGGACGTCAAGCTGCGGGAAGGCGATTTCCACCTGATGCTCGGCGAAGACCTCCACGATCCGGTGGCGGATGGCCGAGGCGGCGTCCGTGGCGGTCCCGATGTCCGACCAGTAACGGAGTACGAAGTTCAGCGTGCTGTCCGCAAAATCCATGAACAGGACGAAGGGCTGAGGCCGCCGTACAATCTGCGGGACGGACTGCGCCACTTCAACCAGCAGCCGTTCCACGAGCTTGGGATCGGTCCCGTAAGCCACGCCGATGGCCACTTCACGGCGCACGATGCGCCCGTTGCGCGTCCAGTTGATCAGGCGGTTGGAGACGAATTCCGAGTTCGGGACAAAGATGATGGCGTTGTCGAACGTTTCTACCGTGGTCGCGCGGACGCTGATCTTGCGGACGACGCCCTGCAGGTTGCCCACGTCGATGACGTCGCCTTCGTGCAGGGTCCGGCTGAAAATCAGGATGAGGCCCGACAGGAAGTTGTTGACGATGGTCTGCATACCGAAGCCGATACCGACGGAGAGGCCGCCGGCGATGACCGCGAGGTTTTCCAGCCCGAATCCGAGGGCTTTCAGGGTGAAGAGGGCGAAGAGCGTCCACAGCCCGTAGGTGATGCCCGTCTGCATGGGCGGGATCAGGGTCTTGTCGATCTTGTAGGACTGGGAGGCCACGCGGTTCAGGAACGAGCGGGAGGCCGTGATGGCCGCCCTCGTAATGTAGAACACGCTGACGATAAGAATCAGGTGCACCATGTTGAACGAGGCGGACCCGACCTGCACGCCGGTACCGAGGTAGTGCCACAGGAGCAGCGCGCCGCCGGGCATGGCGATGACCCAGAGCACCATGCCGCACAGGATGAGCAGCAGTACGATGGGCGCGATGAAGGCCGCGACGAGTCCCGCGAGCACGCTGCGCTGGGCGTGCTGTTCACTGTCCTGCACGTCCGAGGAACGGTTGAGGATCTGGAGCAGGCCGATGATGAACTGCGTGTTGATGGCGAGGCAGTCGACGAGGATGAGCACGAGGATCGCCATACGCGGCCAGCCGATGGCGGCGACGGCCATGCTGAGCCAGACGGTCAGCCTGTGGACGTGCAGCAGGTTGTTTTCGATGCCGGGAAGCTCGCGCGCGTGCAGTTCTTTGAGGATGTACAGCGAAACCAGGCCCACCGCGATCCAGCTCAGGGAGAGGATGCCGCCGGGCAGGTTGGGGTAGCTGATCAGGATGCCGAGGCTTGAGGCCAGATACATGGGCCAGAGCGGGGTGAGGCCCATCTTCTTGTCGAGGATGAAGCAGCGCATACCCCATGCGAGGGTCATCTCGCCGCCAATGACAAGGATGCTGCCGAGCACGAGCAGCCCCCGGAAGAGCTCGCCCTGGCTCCCGAAGGATGCCCCGACCAGCGCAAGGCCGGTGAATTGCCACAGGAGGCTGCGCAGGATGCCGGAGCGGGCGGCCGTGGGCATGGTGCCCTTCTTTTCGGCTCGGACCATGCGGCGGTTGACGAAGAAGATGACGACGCAGCCCAGAAGCAGCACGTTGAGGAACCGCAGCCCCACGCCCTTCCATGCGGAAGGGTTGCGCGGGAATTCGATGCTCATGCGCAGGTTCATGTTCTGGAGCGTCTTTTCCCACCGCTCGGTGATCCCTTCCCATGCCACAGGGTCGAAGAACCGGCTCGGGACTGAAAAATAATAGGTCTGCCACAGGTCCGGCAGGTAGCCGGTCACGCCTGTGTGCATACTCTCGATTTTGCCGAGCAGGTCCGTGGCGGAGGAAAGCTCAAGCGTCAGCCGCTGATCCATCTTGATGAGTTTGTTCTCGATGCGGCTGATGTTTTTCCACGTCTGCTGCTGATCGGGATTCAGCTTTTCCTTGCTGCCTTTCTCCGGAAGGGGAGGGAGGCTTCTCTTCATCTGTTCCAGCGCGGCGATTTTGTCCTTGACCACGTTTTGCGCGGTCAGGACGGGCTGCATCTGCTGGCGCAGGCCCGAAGCCTGCAATACGCCGCGCTGATCGATGGATTCCAGCATGATGGGATCAAGCTTGTGCGTCCCGGCCAGAGAGAACAGGCGCTGGGCGGCTTCCTCCATGCCGGGAAGGCTCTTGCGGAGCGGATTGATGATCGCCTTGAGGCCCCCGGCCAAGCCGTCGATCTCGATTTCCATCGCGTTCAGCTCATCCTGATTCTGCTTGAACGCCTCTTCCCACACGGCGTCGTCGGAGGCGGTGGACTCGCTTTTCTGTTGGGCTGCTTCGGCTTCCGCCTGAAGTTTGGCCGTCGCGGCTTCGGCGTCCTGCCGAGCCCTTTCCTCGGCCTCCTGCTTGGCCTTGGCGTCCGCTTCGGCCTTGGCTTTGGCTTCGGCCTCTAGGCGGGCCTTTTCCTCGGCTTCCTGTTTGGCCTTCTCTTCAGCTTCGAGTTTGGCTTTTTCCTTGTCCGTCAGGGCGTCTCTATCGGCGGCCTTTTCGGAGGACGCGTCAGCCGTTTTGTCCGTTTTGGCCTTCTCTTCTTTGGCGGACGTTTTCTGGTCGGACGCGGCGGCGTCCTTGTCGGGAGCTGCGAGCAGGGGCCGCGCGGAAAGGCTTGCGCACAGCAGCCCGGTCATCATGAACAGGGCGAAGCGCCCAAAAGTGGAACGTGTGAAAAAACGCTGCAGGGACATGGTGTTCTATCCTTTATCAACCCGAAAAGATGTTCCCGTCTCATACGGCAAAGCGTCAGGCCATGCAAGGCCATTTAGCCTGCTGATCGAGCGAATGGGACGTTTCCGCGCCGTGTGGCGGAGGCCCTCAAGAAGGGAGGCCGTGCGAGCGCGTTGCCGCCTCGTTGCACGGGGAAACGTGAGGAAAGAGGAATGGGGGAGACGCTTCGATGAAAGAATGGATATTACAATTTTGTAAAAATAGGACAAAAATCAAATGAACGAATTGATACCTAAAAATAAGTATGTTATTTGCTCATTGAATCGTCAAACAGGGTATGCGTTTTTCTTTTGACATTTTAAATAACAATTTTGTATAAAAGCGCGTGCCGCCGGGCCGAAAACGGCCCGCCAAAGTTCTTCCCCCTTTTGCGTGTTGATGCGGGCGATCGCCGCACGCACGGAAAGCGCGGGATGGCGCGCCGTCACGAAGTCCCGCCGCGCGTGGCGGGCAATCCGTATGAGGATGGAGGAAGCTATGTGCAGAATCGGAGCGATCAAAAGCAAGGTGCCGGTCGAACCGGCGAAAGCGTTGTATTTGATGCTTCCCCAACAGGAAGGGCATGACAACTCGGGTTATGCCATGGTGATGCAGGATTTGTACGGCGTGTTCGAGGGCCATAAGGACAAGCCGCTGCTGTCGCTGGCCTGTACGCCGCGCGGCGTCCGGATGGTCGATGCGTATATGGCGGAGCAGGGGTTTGAGCAGGTGTTGGAGTGGCTTCCGGACGTGGATCGGCGGCCCGGCCTCGATATCAAGGCCATGCCCTGTTATGTGTTCCGTAACTACGAGTATCCCGAAGCCTACAGGGGACGCACGCAGGCCGAGCGCGAGGAACTCCTGCTCGATACGCGGCTTGCCCTGCGCCGGATGCTGGAAAAGGACGGGCAGGGGTTCGTCTATTCCTTCTGGCCCGACGTGCTGACCTTGAAGGAAATCGGCGATCCTCGTGACATCGCCGCCTATTTCCGTCTGTGGGATGAGGAAGGCCCCCTGCGGGCGAAGAGCATCGTGACCCAGTGCCGCCAGAATACGAACTACGACATCGTCCGGTATGCGGCGCATCCGTTCTTCCTTCAGGGCTATACCCTGTGCGCCAACGGGGAAAACACGTTCTATACGAAGAATACGGAGTACCAGAAGTCGCTGCACCGGGGATACGTCGGGTTCGAGTCGGACTCGCAGAATTTTCTCTACACCCTGCATTACGTGCTGCGCGAACTGAAGTGGCCCCTCAAGTACTTCAAGCACGTCATTACGCCGCTGCCCTTTGCGGAAGCGGAACGGCGCGGCGACCGCAAGGTGCTGAGCCTCATCCGCGAATCCCTCGTCCATCTGGAAATCAACGGCCCCAACACGATCATCGCCGTGCTCCCTGACGGAAGCATGATGACGTGCTGCGACTCCAAAAAACTGCGCCCTGTGGTTGTGGGCGGCGACGGGACGACCATGGCGATTTCCTCCGAAGTCTGCGGGCTGAACGCGGTATTGCCCGATCGGGATGCCTCGCGGGACATCTATCCCAACGAGCGGGAAGTTGTGCTCATCAATAATGATTTGGCGGTGCAAAGATGGAATCAGTGACCACGCAGGATATTGGCGTCAACGATTTAAGGTGGATCATCGACTATCGGCCCGAGCGCTGTACCATGTGCGGCAGCTGTGTGGCGAGCTGTACCCTGAACGCGCTTGAAGTCGCGGTCATGCGGCAGGATCTGACGGTTTCCCGTGCGAGCCAGCCGGAACCGGTTCGGGAGCACCTGGCCCGTCCCGTCATCCGGCAGAAGGCGAGCCTTACCGGATCGTGTGTCGGCTGCGGCATGTGTGAAAAAGTGTGCCCCAATCAGGCCATCCGTGCCGTCCGCAACCCTGACAGCCGGTATGCGCTGCTGGCCCGGACGAACGGCCCCACCAAGCGCGGCGGACGGACCAATCTGAACGCGCAGCGCACCCTTGATCACATCGTCGTAGGCCGCATCAGCCAGATGACCGACCCGGCGCTGGATTCCGAGCGGCATACCTTTGATATTCTGGCCCCGTTCGGGCGTGTGCTCCTGCCCGGCGAACTCCCGTTGCGCGCCGAGGGCGGCGAACTCAGGCTTGAGGGGAAAACGCCCCCGCTGCACTGGATTTATCCGGTCATTTTCAGCGATATGTCCATCGGCGCGCTGTCCACGCGGGCGTGGGAGGCCATCGCGCTGGCTACGGCCTACCTCAACGAGCAATGCGGCCTTCCCGTGCGCATGAGTTCGGGCGAGGGCGGTATGCCCGTCAAGCTGTTGGAATCCGAGCGGCTCAAGTACATGATCCTGCAAATCGCTTCCGGGCATTTCGGCTGGAACCGCATCATCAAGGCCATGCCCCGCATGAAGGCGGACCCGGCGGGCATCCTGATCAAGATAGGGCAGGGCGCCAAGCCCGGCGACGGCGGCCTGCTCCCCGCCGCCAAGGTGGCCCCGCACATTCAGGCCATTCGCGGCGTGCCGAGGACGACCCTGCATTCGCCGCCGAACCATCAAGGGCTCTATTCCATCGAAGAATCGGTCCAGAAGATGCACTTGTCCCTGAACGCGGCCTTCGGGTTCCGCGTTCCCGTGGCCATCAAGTGCGCGGCCTCGGCAACGTCCGTATCGGTCTACAACAACCTGCTCCGCGATCCGTACAAAATCTGCGGCGGGTTCTTTATCGACGGCATTCAGGGCGGCACCGGCGCGGCGAATGAGGTTTCGCTCGATCATACGGGGCATCCGGTGGTTTCCAAACTGCGTGACTGCTACCTCGCCGCCGTGCGGCAGGGGTTGCAGGGGCAGATCCCGTTGTGGGCGGGCGGCGGCATCGGCATGACCGGGACGGCGGCGGCCGACGCCTTCAAGATGATCTGCCTCGGCGCGAACGGCGTGTTCCTCGGCAAGATCCTCATTCAGCTTCTTGGATGCGTGGGCAATGAGCAGGGCCGCTGCAACGCCTGCTCCACGGGCAGATGTCCCACCGGCATCTGTACGCAGGACCCGCGCCTCGTCCATCGGCTGGACGTCGATCGCGGCGCTCAGAATATTGTCGACTACATGCTGGCGTTGGACGGGGAACTGCGCAAACTGATGGCTCCCATCGGCAACAGTTCGTTGCCGGTGGGCCGTTCCGACGCCCTTGTGACGACGGACAGGGCCGTGGCCGACAAGCTCGGCATCCAATACGTGTGCTAGGAGGGCGCGACATGTTGACAATCAAGACATTGCAAGGGACGCACCGCATGTCGACCCAGGACTTGCTTCTCGCCATTGAGGAAGCGGTCGGCAACGGCGAGACATCGTTTGAAATCGAAGCGTCGGGCCAGCACGACATCGGCGGCCCGCTGTGGAACAGGGAAGGCAAAGCCCTGCGGTTCCATGTGACCAACCCCGGCCAGCGCGTCGGTTCCATGTGCCTCGACAATACGGAAATCCTTGTGGACGGCCCCGCGCCCGCTGATGTGGGCTGGCTGAACGCGGGAGGCCGCATTGTCGTGCGCGGGGATGCGGGCGACACCGCCGGGCACTGCGCGGCGGCGGGCGTCATCCATATCGGCGGCCGGGCAGGGGCCCGATCCGGTTCGCTCATGAAGCACGATCCCCTTTATGCGCCCCCGGAACTGTGGGTGCTCAAGAATGTGGGCAGTTTTTCCTTCGAGTTCATGGGCGGGGGCAAGGCCGTGGTCTGCGGTTATGACTGCGAAGGGCTTCCTTCCGTCCTTGGCGAACGTCCCTGCGTGGGCATGGTCGGCGGCATAGTGTATGTGCGCGGCGCGTTTTCCGAGGACGTCGCGGACGATCTCGCCGTATCCGGGCTTGAATCAGATGACATCGCCTACCTTGACGCCGGGCTGGAAACATTTTTGTCCGCCGTGGGCAGGCCGGAACTGTACGCTGTCCTCAGCGATTGGAGCGAGTGGCGGAAGATTTATCCCCTCACCTTGGGGGGACATTCCCCTGGGACCGATCCCATGCCGATGAAGGCGTTCCGGGCCAAGGAATGGATACAGGGCGGCATTTTCAGCGACGTATGCCGTGATGATTTCGTTGTGAACACCACCGTAGCGCGCGGCCTGTACCGCCAGCGCGTCCCCTCGTGGGACAACGCCGCCTGTGCCGCTCCCTGTGAGTTCCGTTGCCCGGCTTCCATTCCTACACAGCTACGGTACAACCTGTTGCGCGCGGGCAAGGTGGAGGAAGCCTACAAGCTGGTGCTCGACTATACGCCGTTCCCCGGCTCAGTGTGCGGCGGGGTGTGTCCCAACCCGTGCATGGAAGGGTGCACGCGCGGCGGCATCGACGAAGCCGTCCAAATCGGAGCGCTCGGGCGCTGTTCCATTGATGTGTCCCTGCCCCGTCCCACCGGGCCTACCGGCAAAAAAGTGGCCGTGATCGGCGGCGGGGTCGCAGGCTTGAGCGCCGCATGGCGGCTTGCCCGGAAAGGGCATGAGGTCACCGTCTACGAAGCTGATGACCGCATGGGCGGCAAGCTGGAGCAGGTCATTCCCCGCGCCCGCCTTCCGCATGAGATTTTGGAAAAGGAACTGAAGCGCATTGAGGACATGGGCGTCCGTTTCGTGACCGGCAGCCGGGTTGACGCGGACGGGTTCCAGCGGCTCCGGCGGGAAAGCGATGCGGTGATCGTCGCCACCGGAGGGCATATCCCCCGCGTGTTCCCGTGGCCCGGGCATGAGAGGATTGTGGCGGGCATCGACTTCCTTAAGGCCATCAACAAGGGCGAGAACCCTCGTGTCGGCCGGAATGTCATCGTCATCGGCTGCGGCAACGCTGGCATGGATGCCGCAGCCGGGGCCTATGCGATGGGCGCGGAAAGCGTGACCTGCATCGACGTGCAGAAACCGGCGGCCTTTGCCCATGAAATCGCGCACATCGAAGCGCTGGGCGGCAAGCTGCTCTGGCCGGTGATGACCAAGGAAATAACCGATGGCGGACTCATCACGGCGGACGGGACGCTCATTTCCGGCGACATGGTCATCATCACCATCGGCGAATCCCCGGATTTGGGCTACCTGCCTGAAGGCGTGCGGAAATTCCGCGATTGGGTCATTCCCGGGGCGGATATGAGCCTTCTCGAAAACGTGTTTGCGGCGGGCGACGTGATCAAGCCCGGGTTGCTGGCGGACGCCATCGGAACGGGAATCAAGGCGGCTGAGGCCGTTGACGCCTCGCTTCGCGGTGTGGCCTATGCGCCCGTCGAGAAGAAACCGGTACCCTCAGGGCAACTGAGCACAGCGTATTTCACCCGTTGCCCTCATGGTGAGCTGCCTGCCGCGAACCGGGATTTTGACCGTTGTGTCGGTTGCGGGACCTGCCGGGATTGCAGAATGTGCTTGGAATCCTGCCCGGAGGGGGCCATCAGCCGGGAAACACTGGCGGGCGGCGCGTATCGGTATGTTTCCGATCCCGATCGGTGCATCGGATGCGGCATCTGCTCCGGCGTCTGTCCCTGCGGCATTTGGACGATGCATCCCAATGTTCCGCTGGAGTAGGGGAGGCACACGGAAGATTGAGGAGGGGAGGGAGAAGCTTTCTGAAAAAGTTTCTCCCTCCCCCCAACCCCTTCTCTCCCGCTTCAAAGGCTTTCATCTTTATTGAATCCCTGCCGACAGGAGGGGAACGGGGGAAAAGGCCTGTGATAGTGCATGATTGATGCAGGAATAGTGGCTTCCTACCCTCAAGCGCGTATATTCGGCTATGGGAGGAAACCTCCTTGCTTTTTGGGGTGACGGATACGGCTCATCCCGTGGGGATGAGCCCCCCTATGTGGTGTACCCGCACGAGGGCAAGGTACAGTTCATCCCGTTTTTCCTTTGATCGGAATGAAAGCGAAACGGCGCCAAAATCGCCGTTGAGTTCGATCCTGCTTGGTACGCTCGCACGCGAACGGCCATTGCCGTAGACCGTTTGCCTCATGTTTAGAGGCGGGTGGATTTCGCGTATCTCGGCGAGAGCTATTTTATGCCTCATGAATTCCTGAAACAGATAAAGGGGGTTGAAGTGCGACGTCCAGTTTTGGACTTTGATGCCGCCGCCCGGAAACTCCAGCATACTGTTTTCTGCGTCGATGACGTATCCTTTGGCGTTCACCCTGAAGAGAAGCAGGTTCACAATGCCTATTGCAATAAAAAAATAGGGAAAAATGTCATGTATGCCTTGCTTCAACATGCCGTACAGGACAAGCAGGCCTATCACCGGAAAGGACACCGCACCTAGGAGCGAACGTGTCACTTTGGCCCAATCAACCACGCTGCGGCTGCAACAGAGATTGTCTTGCACCATGTCAGCCATGACACGCTCCCCCCTCACACGTGAAAGCATAAAAGCGGTACGATTGTATCTTATTTTGTTTATTTCGGTGCTATCGTATCGAATTTCTGTCAATACATTGTGTACCTTGATGGAATGAAAACCTATCCTCATTTATTGGAAACCACTGGCATTACAATTGAAAAAAATCCGAAAAGAACGAAAGATGACCAAAACGGCCCTCGCGGCCTTTTCGGATTTGCAGGATTGCTATGTCCGTGGAATCATAAAAGGAAAAAGGAATCCCACCATCACCGCGATCTATTCCATCTGTGAAGCCCTTGGCCTTTCTCCTCTGGAGTTTTTCAAGAGGGTGACTGATGAATTGAACGAACTGAACAAGCCAAGAAAAAATCTCCAGTAAAGGCAAGCGACATACGGAAACGCCCTTTCATGATCACAGTATGTTGTGGAAAAAGGAAAAAGGCTCCGCATGTGTGTTCATGCAGAGCCTTTTTGCGGCGGAACTCTTGCCGCGCGGCCTCCCTGTCGCAGTTTTTGCGGAGAGGGGCTTTTGGGAAAAAGCCTCTTTCTCGGTATCTGTTTACGCCTTCGCCTTGTGCTCCGCCGTGCAGGAGGAAATGGTGGCCTTGGCGACGTTGTTCGAATGATAGCCGATGTGCTCGATGATCCCGAGAATATCCACATAGACAAGGCCCGTTTCGGAGTCGCATTCCTGCTTGTCCAGCCGCTGGATGTGGCGGTTGCGGAGTTCGACTTCGAGGCCGCGCAGCTTCCCGGCGATGGGGGCGACTTCGCGCGCCTTGTCGGGGTCGTCGTTGATGAAGCCGTCCAGCGCGGTCACAATGGCGTGATGGGCTTCGGCGTACATGCCGGAGAGTTCCGTCATGGCCTGCTGGGAGAAATCCTTCGGCCTGTTCTGGCGGTACGCGTAGTACTCAAGGAGCTTCTTGCCGTAGTCGCCGATGCGCTCGATGTTCCCGGAGCTGGCGACATACAGCGTCAGCACGCGGGCCGCGTCATCGGAGATCCCGGCCTGCATGATGTCTTCGGCATAGGCTTTGACGGCCTTGTGCAGTTGGTCGATTTTGGCTTCGGTCTCTTCGATCTTGGGGATGAGGTCTTTCTTGTCGTTGAAGAATACTTCCTGAACCGAATCAAGAAGGTGGATGACCAAAAAGCCCATGTAGGCACATTCGTTTTTGACCGCTTCCACAGCGATGCCGGGGGTGGCTTCGATGAGCTTGGGATCAAGATACTGGGCCCCTTCGACGACCTTATGGGCCTTGTCGGGCAGGAGCCTGCGGATGAGCGCCGCGAACGGCTTGACGAAGGGCAGGAAGATGATGGTGTTGAAGACGTTGAACAACGTATGGGCGTTGGCGATCTGGTGGGCGATGCCCGTAGCCGTCATGGCGATCAGCTCTTGGTAAAGCGGAAGGATGGTGAGGAAAATGCATACGCCGATGACGTTGAAGAGCACATGGGCGGCGCAGGCCTGTTTGGCGGTCCGATCCGTGCCGATGGAAGCGAGGACCGCGGTGATGGTTGTTCCGATATTGTCACCCAAGATGATGGGGATGGCCGCGTGGAGGGGCAAGAGGCCCTGTACGCCGAGGGCGATGGTCAGGCCGACCGTAGCGGCGCTGGATTGGACAAGGAGGGTAAGCAGCGTTCCGGCCAGAACCCCCATGAGCGGGTTGTGGCTGAACATGAGGAATAATTCCTTTTCATTCCGGAGGAAACTCATGGAGGATTCCATGGTCTGCATTCCCACGAAAAGCAGACCAAAACCCAATAGGCCGTTGCCGGCGTACTTCTGTACCTTGGAGCGTCCGAAGAAGGAGAGAAGCACGCCTATAATAATGAAGAGGTAGGCGTAGTCTTGGACTTTGATGGCGAGGATCTGGCCCGTGATCGTGGTCCCGATGTTGGCACCCATGATGACGCCGATGGCTTGCGTCAGGGTCATGAGCCCCGCATCGACGAAGCTGACCGTCATGACCGTGGTGGCGCTGCTGCTTTGGATGAGAACGGTGACGCAGGCACCCACCAGCACGCCCATGATCGGCGTTTTGGTCAGTGTTCCGATAAGCTGTCGCAATCGGTCCCCGGCTATCAGCTGTAGGGCCTCACTGATCAGCTTGATGGCGAAGAGGAAAAGCCCAACGCCGCCAAGAAGCTGAATGATGCTTTGTACAGACATGAAGACGCTCCTTAGAATTTGGTTCGACTCTTGCCCCATGAAAAGATGAACTGTCAAGGAAATTCCCGGCGAATTCGAATACTCGGCATTCCGAAAAAGGGGAACCGCATTTTTTTAGAGTATCATGATAATAAAATACCCTTTATTTATCGCGTGTTATTTGCCAGCGTCGTTCGTGGTGTGGAAAAAATGTCGATTTTTCCAAAAAAAAGCTTGCCAGCCATCCTGAATTTCGCTAGTTACATCGCTGCACGACGCGGAGAGGTGTCCGAGCTGGTCGAAGGAGCACGATTGGAAATCGTGTGTACTCAAAAGGTACCGGGAGTTCGAATCTCCCCCTCTCCGCCATAAATTTTGAACCCACTGGAAACAGTGGGTTTTTGTTTTTGGCATGAGCTTTATTCCCGTGGATACAGTTCAGGGATACATTTGGAGCTCACCATGCCATCCGTCGGGGTATCTTCTCATTCCCGGTACCGTTCCTACCTGACGACCCATCGCGGTATTTTTTACTTCCGCATTCTTGTACCCAACCACCTGCAATCATTGATTGGAAAACGAGAGATCAGACGTTCTTTAAATGGTCTGGACAGCCGTACCGTCCGTACCAAGGCGTTGCGGCTCTCGCTTGCTGCCCAACATTTTTTTGCCTTGGCTGATGATTTTGCCCATGAACGGATACATTGTACACAGGAAAAAACTGTTCAATCATTTGGTATTACAAAAGAAAACATCAAATCCGTGGGTACATTTCTATTCGATTCCACACTGAAAAAAGACCTCTCTCCCGCTTCTTTGACCCTCCTGCTTCCCTCTTTTTTGAGGGAGCAGGAAGGAATTGTCTCCTCTACAAAAATTTTTTCTGAAAAAATTGAGGCTACCGAGGCTGGTAGGGCATGTGAGGAGCGTTTTTCTTTTCCAAAAGAAGAAACGCCTTCCGTGGAACCAACAGAGACAGTTCGCCGCAGAATCAAGTTGGAGGAGAAGGGTAGGCTTCCGAATCTCGGGGAAGCTTTTGATGCCTGTGTCAAAGCCAAGACGCTCACATGGTCAGCCGCAAGCGCCAAAGACATTCCCCCGCAGGTTCGCCAGTTCGTGGAAATTGTGAGGGAGTTGGAGCATGGTCGGGATATCTGCGTGGATGAGCTTTCTCGTGAGCACATCCGTAGCTACTTCGATACGCTGAAACACCTTCCCTGCCGCCTGTGCGGGCAAAGACAGTTTACGGGCAAGGGCTGGCTTCAGCTTGCCGATATGGGACGCTCCGGGCAGATCGAATGGCTTTTAAGAGTGAAGACGATGGAAGTCCGCCAGACAAACGTGCGAAGTTTCGTCAACTGTGTGAGTTGGAGTATCGCGGAGCTGTACAGGCCAAATACGTGAACTCAGGGTTCCCGAAGGTTCTCTCCGACAAGGACATCAGACGAAAAGGCGTGAAACGTGAGTCGTTCACACAAGATGAGCTGAAAGCACTTTTCGGGGACATGAGAAAGTACGTTCAGGCAACGGAAGGCGTATCATTACGCTTCTGGGTTCCGTAACCTTGCTTTTTCCTGATTCATAGGAAAGAGTAAACGCCGTGAACCATGCCACCGTAAAGTTCGGTTTCCGCCCTGACGCACTGGTTTACGCGCTATCGTCGTCTGTAGGAGTGGGTGGTCAACATGGTGAGCCGAGAACCAAGGCTTTTCATAGCTTCCGCCATACAGTGATCGAGTATCTGCACAAAGAGGGCCGTGTGGACCTTTCTATGCTTCAGGCCGGGGTTGGCATGAGATGGTGGATATGGGCGTCACTGAAAATTACGATGGATGTCATTCAAAAATTGAATTGGATTTCATTTTTCCAGAGAAATTGCTCTTAGAGGTTAATATGGATGACCACTTTCTTAAAGAATATGCTAATATTTCAACACAGAGATCACGTAGTATTACAAATGAAGATCGATATGCATGGGAATACTATCTTCATATACTCGATAAAGAAATAAGTAAATACGATTTTCATGTAGCCTACGCAATACTGTGAACATTGATTACTATATTGATATTGTCAATTATTATTTATCAATGTTGAGCAATGATGATAAAATATCTTTTGTGTAAAATATTAATAAATATTATAGTTAAATAATTGATACAAATTTCTATAAACCAATAATTATACTATGATTACTTCTTGAATATACCTACAAAAATAAAATGTTCACGTGAAATGGATACATTTGTTATAGGTAGAATTATGTAAAATATTCATGAAAATTGTTTTGATATTATTTTGTTAACAAGAATAATTACTTATAAATAATAATATATTAAAACAAAAGTTAGTGATGAATATATTCCTAAAAGTCTATATATACGAGATAAAAATTTATTATTCAGAATCCTGTAGATGATGTCTTTGATTGTAGCGTAAATATTGAACAGGCGAAGTGCAGATATTCTGATAGTGAGGGAAATTATTTTTACTTCATGGCAGTACGAGTTATTCCTGAAGACGTGAATAAAGGATTCCTTTACAGTGGACGTAAGCCAGTGACTATAAGGCTCCTTTCTCGTAAAGAAATGAATGATAATCCCTATGCTACTGTGTTACTTTGCCAAGATGAAAATATAAGCTATTTTCTTCGGAAACAACTGAAGGAGGACGGTCATGGCGAAAGTTCAAATTTTGTTGTTTCTGGTTATTGGGAACATGCTGATGTTCAAAAGTATATAATTTTAGTCCTCTTGCTGGACGTAATGTTTTCATAGTACCACCAATTACTGAAAATGGGTTAAAAGTGTTCCTCAATGGATAAAACGGTGCCAACGTGGAGGGGCTTCGAATGTTCGTGTTTACAGTGGAATGCTTCTTTTAAATGAAATGCCAATGGCATCAGAAGAATCTCCTACATGTTTGAGAACCCTAGCTTGCCATGTAATTCCTTTATATGGTGCTGATACTACGGTATTAAAAAATATCGCAGATGAATCTATTTCTTTAAAAGAATATCATGAATGGCTTCATGATTATGGCTTAAAGCAGCAACTGCCAGTATTGTTGAATAAAAAACAAACTTCCATTGATTTTATTCGAAAAACTTTGTGATATATAAGTTGCAGAAGATGTTGTTGAATATAAACTTGCTGCAATTATTTACCCTTCAAATGCGACATTAATTTTGGAAACTTCAAATATAAGTAAAATATTTGTTATGTTCGAATTCATAAAATCGTTAACTACAAGAGAAAAGTGATTTTGATTGAAAGTTTATTCTATAAAGAATGTATACTCATTAGAAGGAGAACTAGATCAAAGCAGATTGAGGAGAGTGCGTAAGCAAATATGTCATAGTGATGAATAATTTAATATTTTTATAAAATGTTTTATTTATGTAACATTACAGATTCATATAGCATTAGATAAAATTGATAATGCTGAAATTAATTCTATAATAAGGATTATTAAAGAAAAAATTGCCAGATTGTGTTCACGATAATACACACACACACACACACTCTCTCTCTCTCTCTCTCTCTCTCTCTCTCTCTCTCTCTCTCTCTCTCTCTCTCTTGCTTCACAGGCTGCAAAAGGAAATATAACAAAATTTCAAAAAGTTATTCAGTCACTAAAGAATAATAATCTTTCTGCTATTATCATTCATCATAGTACAAAAGGTGGCGAATCCCCCAAGGGGCCTGTTGAGCTGGAAGCTCTAATGCAGAACATTTTCCGACTAGGGTCAGGACTCGTTATTTTCAAGGGAAGGAAAACAGGGTATGCAGGAGGCACGTCAGAGGTGTCCCCATGCGTACCCTGTTTTATCTTTCCGAAAGTCCGTTGGAGCGTATCAAACCGTTCTTTCCCCGTTCTCACGGTGTTCCCCGTGTGGATGACAGGCGTGTCGTCAGCGGCATCATCTACGTCATCAAGCACGGACTTCAGTGGAAAGATGCACCTGATGAGTACGGCCCCCACAAAGCGCTGTACAACCGCTTTGTCAGGTGGAGCAGGCTCGGTGTTTTCAATAAAATTTTCATTGAGTTGACAAATAAAACCCTTTTGATGGCTCCCTGATGATCGACTCCACCCATCTCAAGGCTCACCGCACGACTGCAAGCCTGCTCAAAAAGGGGATTCTCCACGTCTTATAGGACGAACAAAAGGTGGCCTGAATTCCAAACTCCATATTGTTTGTGACGGGCATGGGCGTCCTGTCCTGCTTTTGCTGACTGAAGGACAGGTCAGCGACGACAAGGGTGCAGCCATCCTCCAGCATCTCCTCCCCGATAACAGTTTTCTCAGCCATCTGCCTTGCTGTTACCGTTATCTTTTATCTTAATTAATGAGTCCTGAACCTAGCTGAAGGCTTGCCAATCCTCCATTTTACACTGTAGGCTTTTCAAAGAACCGTTGCTTGTTTGCTCAGTATGTGAATGAATGGAACGATAACCGTTCTATAGCGATTCATGTGATGTCGTCATTGTAAAGCGTTTCCAGTCCGCGCAGAGTAACACCCAGAGAAGGATGGCAAGCTGCACGAGCTGTGAGGCCACCATTGCCCAGTATACCCCGCTGGAAGACTCCATTACAATATGTCCCAGCCACCAAGATAACGGTAATCGCACTCCCCATACGGAAAAAAGATAACTCCACATGGGATACTGCGTGGCACCCGCCCCGAGAAATACGCCGACCAGCACAAGGTTCGCCACCATAAGCGGCGCCGACAAAAAATTGAAAACGAGATAGCGGACTGTTTCGAGTCGGACTTGAGTATCGTTAGTCATCAGGGTGGCCAGTTCATCGCGGATGAACCAAAGGCCACAGGTCAGCAGGCTCATGCCGATGACCGCCAGTTTCAGCATGTCGTATGCGGACTGTTGTGCTTCCTTCTTGTTCCCGCTGCCGAGAGAATGCCCCACCAATACAGCCACGGCCATCTGGCAAGCCACGGCGGGAAGAAAAATAATCGCTTCAATACGCATGCCTGCGGTCAATCCGGCCAGCGCATTGACGTTGTCGTGGGGGAGCGTCATCGTGATCACGAGGACAAGGACAAAACCTGTTTGCCAGAGGAAGGACGTTCCCAGAGCGGGTAGCCCTATCCGAAGCAGATACTTCCCTCCGCAGCGCATCCAGCGCAGGGGAGGGAGCGAATCATGCTTGAGCAATCCGAAGGGAAACAGCGCAAAAAACAGGATGCAAGCTCCCAGAGTTACAGAAACGAAAGTTGACCATGCAAGCCCGGCAGCCCCATAACGGGGAAATCCCCACCAGCCTAGGCCAAAGGCAAGATCGCCCCATATATTGAGCAGCCCCGTCACCAGCGTGATAACAAGCGGCAGGCGTACGGAACGTACGGCGCGCAGCACGGCCGTCACTATTGCCAGAAGGTATTGTCCCGGCAGTGTCCATAAATATATCTGGAGGAAAATATCCGCAGGCTCCATGAGGTGCTGCGGCGTCTGCATGATATGCAGCAGATCTTGGCGGAAAGAGCCTCCGAGGTGTGCTAGGCAAATGCCTGCCACCATTCCTGCCAGCAGCACCAAGCCGGTGAAACGTCGCGCACGCCTCTGCCGCCCAGCTCCGATGCTTTGGCTCACGGCAGCGACGGCACCGTTGCCCGTGGCGATGCCAACGGCCATCAAGACCATGTGGCATTGTGCTATGAGGCCTATGGATGCCTGAATATCCGGCCCGATGCGTCCTGCGGCCCACACGTCCGTCAGCCCTATGCCAAACTGTACGAGAAGCATGAGCATTTGCGGCCATGTGAGCGCCCACAACGATGCCCAACGCGAGCTGTGAGGGGTGTCATGCATGATCTCTCCCCAAAAAAAACGGCGGAGGCTCAGAGCTAGCCTCCGCCAGAATGATATCCGCCCTCTCTTGGTGCCATCCGGCCGTTCCCTGAATGGGGTCTTTCTAGTCGGCCGACATTTCAAGGGCACGGCGATGGGTCGCCAACACGGTCTCGATGATGGCCCCGCGTACCCCCAGTCGATCCATTTCATTCACACCCACAATGGAGGAACCGCCGGGCGAGCAGACGTTCATACGCAGCTTGGCGTGCGGTACTTCGGGGTTTTCCTGTGCCAGCCGGACGCTGCCTACCATCAGTTTTTCTGCGAGCTGTTTAGCATCGTGGTAAGAGAAGCCGAGGCGCAACCCAACTTCCACGAACGACTCCAGCAGGTGAAAGATGAAGGCCGGGCCGCTGCCGATAAACGCCGAAAACTCGGGAATGTGCGATTCGTGCAGAACCACCGTCGTGCTGATGGCGCTAAAGAGTTCCAGCACGAGTTTTTTCTGTTCTTCATTCAAGGTCGGATCATCCAGGCATAACGCGCAACAGCCTTCTCCGACCATAGCCGGCGTGTTGGGCATGATGACCACCGCTGGGCAGGTATCGCCGCTGTACGTTTTGATGCGCCGCAGGGATACGCCGGCGGCCAGAGAAACCAGTAGTTTGCCGTCAAGGTGCGGCGCGATTTTTTCCACCACGCCCTGTACATGTTGCGGCTTCACGGCAATGAGGATGACGTCCGCTTGCTGCGCTACTTCGATTTCATCGTCACACGCCCTCAGGCCGCAACGCTCATGCAGCGCGTCAGTCGCAGCCTGGCAAGGATCAAAACCGATGACCTGCCATTTTTCCAGTTTGGCGACACCGCTCAAAATGGCTCCCCCCATATTGCCGCAGCCGATACTTCCAAATGTCAACATAAAGACTCCTTTGCTTCTTTGCTACAGAGAGATCAGTATACCCAGCAGCAGTATCGTTCCTACCGCACAGGGAACCACCGCCACGATAAATGGTTTCCAGTTTTGAGTGACGCGGCAGCAACCCGCAGCGCCCTTGTTGGCTTCCTCCGCAAATCTGGAGAAGCCAAATTTCCAAGCCACAAAGACGCTCATCAGCAAGGCTCCGACAGGCATGAGCAGTGCCGTCACCACGTACTCGGCGAAGACGAAGATGCTCCTGTCCCACAGCCGGATAGACGCCCACGGGGCATGGGCTCCGTAGGAGAGCAGCGGCGGAAGGCTTAGCAGCAATACTGCGGCCAGCACGAGGAACAATGTTTTGTTGCGTCCGAGCTTCCAAGCTTCATCCAGCGTGCCGACTACGCCTTCCACCAGCCCCAGGCCGGAAGCAAAACCCGATATGATGAGCAGAAAGAAAAATCCCGCGCTCAAGAACCAGCCGCCCGGCAGATGGGCAAAGACGGCGGGCATGGTTTCGAAGACAAGCCCCGTCCCGGCGGCCTTGGTCAATCCAAAGGCATACATGGCTGGAAAGATGGCCAGCCCGGCCAAAACGGCTACGGCCGCATTGATGGCGATAATGATCAGCGCGTCGGCAATGATGTTGCTTTGTTCGTTCAGATAGCTGCCAAAAACAAAGGCGGTGGAAACGCCGATGCCCACGGCAAAGAAGGTATGTCCCAGCGCGTCCAGCGCCACCTGAATATCGATGCGGGAAAAATCAGGCTTCAGGAGCCACGCGACTCCTTTTTCCGCTTCCGGCAGGCTTAGCGAGCGCACTGCCAGAATGCCCAGAAACAGCAGGAGTACCGGCATGAGGTATTTGCAGGCCCTTTCCAGCCCGCTTTTGAGCCCGGCTCTGATGATTCCCCCCATAAGTACGATCGCCATCAGGACATATAGCCCCAATGCTCCGACGCTGGATGATGTGACGTCGAACAGCGGGCTCAATGCGGCCATATCCGTACCGTAGGCGAAGGCTCCTCCGAGGCTCTTGACAAAATAGACCAAGAGCAGTGCCAATATGACGGAATAATAGGAAAGAATCCCTATACCCGATGCGATGCCCAGCCAGCCCATCAATCGGAAGGGGCTGCGGGGCGGCGTGAGCTGGCGCATCCCCAAGATACCGCCGTGGCGCGTAACGCGTCCCAGCATGATTTCGGCAATGAACAGGGGGACTCCTACGCACAACGTTGTCAGTAGATAGAGCAACAGGAAAGCTCCACCGCCGTTCTTGCTCATCATGTAGGGAAAACGCCAGATGGCTCCCAGCCCGACGGCGAATCCCGCTGTTGTCATGATGAAGCCGAGACGGCTTCCCCAAGTGACGCGTTCGCTCATGTTGTTTCCCTGGGGCGCGGCGCTATCATGAAGCGCCGCGCCGGTTAGGAGGAGACGGAGACTATGCCTGTACGGGCTCCGGCGTTTCTTCAATCAATACGGTATCCATTTGCGAGGTGGCCAGCCGCTCCTTGGCGTCCTCGGCGCTTATCTTCACGATGCCGATCCCAAGCATGGCACAGGCAAGGCCGATGAACACGCTAGAATAGTTGAAGACCATCCACGGTACGTATTCGAAGGCGCTTACACCCAGCACACCGCTCATATAGACGGCGCCGGACGCCCACGGAATGGCCCCGTCAAGCATGGTGGCCGAGTCCTCCAGCGCACGAGAGAGGTTCTTGGGATGCAGACGACGCTTGAGGTAGGACTCCTTGAACAGGGAGCCGGGGATCAGGATGCCCATATAGGCCGACCCGGTGGAGAAGCAGAGCACAACACAGGACAGGAGCGTCGAGGCGATGAGCCCGCCGTCGGATCGCACTCGCTTGAGCATCTTCTGGAGTACCACGGTGAGCATGCCACTGCCGTGCATGATACCGCCGAACGCCATGGCCACACACAGCATCCCCATGTTTTCGAGCACGCCCATCATGCCGCCGCGGTTCAGCAGCGTCTGCACGGACTCTGTCGGCGTGGCCAGATAATGCGTCATGCTGACCTTGAAGCCGGTAGTGGTCGAGAGGATACCCCCGCGCAAATCGAATCCCTGGAGGAGGCAGCCGAGCGCCACGGACAGAATGGTGGTCAGGATAATGGTGGGCAGAATGGGCCAACGCAGAATGGAACCGGTGATAAGCAACAGGGGAGGCACAGCCAGCAGAAAGTGCAGTTTGTAGATTTCGGTCAGCTGGTTCATGAAATCTTGAACTTGAGCAGGGGTGTGCAGTTCGCCTGTAACGCTGGAGGAGGCGAAGAAGAAAACAATACAGCAGAGGATCGTGCCGGGTATCGTGGTGTAAAACATGTGCCCGATGTGTTCGTAGGTAGTGGCTCCGGCCACAGCAGGCGCTAGGTTTGTCGTGTCGGACAAGGGAGACAGCTTGTCGCCGACGTAGCAGCCGCTCAGAGCCGCCCCGGCAACGGGTGCCAGCGGGATCCCCAGACCGTGGGCAATGCCGATCATGGCCACGCCGATAGTGGCGGCCGATCCCCATGAAGTACCGGTACAGCAGGACGTCAGGGCGCAAATAAGGAAGGCGCTCAAGAGCATGTAGTTCGGGTTCACCAGTTCAAGGCCCCAGTAGACCATGAAGGGAACGGTGCCGCAGAACATCCAGGCGCCTACCATGCAGCCGACGCTGAAAATGATCAGCATCCCCTGCATGGCCACATTGATTTTGTTGAGGATGGCCTCCTCCAGCTGCTGCCACTGGCAGCGCAAGTACCAAGCCATAAACCCCGCAATGACTGCGGAGCAGAGAATAAGAGGCTCGATTCGATAATCAAGATAAAGCCTTCCGCCCATCAAAATGACGAACATGGCAACAAGCGGAAATACGGACTGCAATAATGTTGGTTCTCTACCGGAAGTATTCATAGTGACCTCTGGGAGTTTGCGATACCGTATTCAGTAACAACCATTGTATTCCTGCTTTGAATATGGTTGTCGGGCAAGTCATCGGCCTTTGCTTCAATCAATATTCGTCATGATATGGATATCGCGCTTGGCCAGTTCGGGCTGCATCAGGCTTAAAGGTACCCGCATGGGCATGACCAGTCCTCTTTCCGTGAAGCCGCCGTTGGCGATGAGGGAGGCGGCGATGGCGACGGTAAAACCCACAAGCCGTTGCATGGAAGTCAGCCCGGCGTCGAGATCCGCATAGTCAATGATGGTGTGCGTAACGCTGACCGGAGTACCGTTCTTGCGGCCCCGGGCCTCCACCCGGATATAGCCCACATCCCGTTCGTCCTTGCGGTACCAGAACTGCTGCTGTGAAGTGAGCAGCGCCGTGCAAAACTCCAGAGGGGAAACCGGGGCCCCGTTGACCATGACCGGCTCTTCTCGCAAAAAGCCACACCGGACCATGACATCCCAAAAAGCACAATGGCCGGGGAGACGTGCCGAAAAACGGTTCATGTTTCGGACCTTGCCGCTGATGCCGAACATGTCGGCAAAATTCTGGCAATTGCCCGCCGCATAGCATTCGAGGTCGCAACCCAATGTTTCGTCATGCAGGATATGCGTATTTTCAGGAGCGAACAGTCTGTCCGCAGGTACAACTACCGTCTGGCCGTCCACGATCTTCTTGGTTTCGCGGTAATAGGAGACGAGGGTGCTGTGTGGTGACCAAGAAAACTTGTATGACAAAGGGTTGTTGCAAGCGGCCTCTTCGGGGAATCCCGCTCCGTAGGAATAGAAATGCTCTATCTCGTCCATCCTGCTCAGCGCGTCAGCGCCCAGCAAAAGATCAAGGCCGGGATCCATACCGAAAGCGATGAGCAGGGTGCAGCCATTGCAGCGCGCGATCTCGTCGATTTCGTCCATCTCCTGTTTCATCTGCCTAAAGAGAACGGGATCCGTCATGGATTGCCCTATGTAGTACATGCTGCTCACCAGGTGGGTACCGGTTTCGGCTGCGATGCGCCCCACTTTCATGGCCAGCGATATGGGCAGGAGTTCAATGACCACATCGTGTTCGGCCAGCAGATTGCGCAGGGCCTGCTCATCATTGGCGTCCACCGTCAATGCCCGGACGCCGCGCGCTTCATAATCCGCTTTTTCGCTTTCGTAACGTGCGCCGCAATCGGCCACGGTGACATGGGCAAACGTATTGTGCGCCAATACATCGTGCAGAGCCCCCTTGCCCTGCAACCCCATGCCCAAGATCAATAAATTCTTAGAAGACATACTGTTACTCCCTTTGAAAGCACGGTTTAGCGCCCACGTAGCAGCATTGCCGCCAGCGTAAAACGCATAAATGCGTTTCTTTATAAATTTATTAATGCATTCATTACGAGCTGTGATTAGAACCTAGTCTCCGCACTTTTTGTTGTCAAGAAAAATTGTGAGGCCCTTGCCCTTTGGGGGCGCCCAGCGGAAAACCTTTACAGGTCACGGCATCGTGGGTATCTTTCACGAAAGTCAGGGAGATAACATACATGAAAGGCAAGGAAAACGCCGAGCAAAAAGCCTATCGGCTCATTATCCACGACATAAAAACCAAGTGCCAGCCCGGCGATTTTCTCTTGGAGCGGGACTTGGCCGAGCGTTTTGGCGTAAGCCGCACTCCGGTGACCATTGCACTGAATCGCCTTGTAGCTGAGGGATTGCTGCAAAAACTGCCCAAGAAAGGTTGTTTTATTCCCAATCTCAACTATGATGATGCTCGCGCCGCTTTCAGTGTCCGCATTCTGCTTGAATGTGAGGCGGCGAGATGTGCGGCACAGAATGCACAAGCTGAAGACTTATTGGAAATGGAACGTATCTTGGCGGCTACGGAGGAAGCTATCGACACAGACAACTTCCTCAGCTTCACGTTCCGGGACGAGGACTTCCATCATGCGCTGGTGCAGGCCTCCGACAATATGTATTTGTATGACGCATGGTCACGCATTTATCTGCGCTGCAATCTATACACCCGCTTTTTCGATCGGCTTTACACACGTAAAACACCGCTCAAATCCGGCACGTTGGCGGAACATACGGCTATTTTCAATGCACTACGCCACAATGATACGGAACTGGTCGTTTCGCTGGTAAAGAAGCACTGCAAGGATGCACTCTCGTATGTAACCAATTCATAACCTGCCTGAAGTCGTCCTCCGACATATTCCGCAACCAGCATCTTGCCTTGCTTTGGAGCACCTTCCCACTGTGGCATAAAAAACATGAAGGAATAGGGAAATCCTTCATGGCTTTGGTCTGTCAGGCTGTGGGAAAACATTACCGGAGTTATGGTGGTGCTGATACTGCAAAGGTTTTCGCAGGGAAGATATTCTTGTCCCCCATACAGCTCAGAGAGCATAAAAAAGCCCCCATGCAGAGATGGGGGCTTTTCAGCTATTGAAGGGACTTACTTTACCAATTTCAAATACGTATTGGTAGCATACTTCCCGTCTTCCACCTTCTTGGCTTCGTCAGAGGTAATGCGGTTGATGTCCCTGAAAAAGGCCGCTACAGATGATTGCCACTGCTGCACCTGGCTGGGAGCTCCGGTATCATCAAAAAGTTCCAATTGTTCCTCAAGGCTGAAGACGGGGTGATATTGCAGGTCCTTCAACGCGAGGGCCGTATCATAATCTTTACCCACAAACGTCTTGTAAAAACGCTGGTATTCAGCAACGAGGTCTTCTGCGGGGGTCTTTTTGAACGCATCCACAGCGCGTAAGAATACCCCAAGGAAACTGGCGGTTATGTCGGGATACTTCTCAGCATACCGGGTATCCGCAACGAGGACGACAGGGTTGCCCTTTCCGGCGGTACGTACGTCTGCGGCCATTACCGCGCCCTTGTTCGCGGCGACGAACATATGGGGAGCCCATAACGCGACCCCGTCACACTCATTGCTTTCAAATGCCTTGAGCACCTGTGCCTGATCCATGTTTTTGATCACAATGTCGCTGTTGGTAAGACCCAGTATTTCCAGCCATGAGGTAAGGGCATAATGGGCCGAGGAAAGCGTGGTTACCCAAAAAGTCTTGCCCTTGACCGTTTCTGGACTACCAAGTACTTCGGGGTACTTTTCGTTCCACCCCTTGGCCTTTGCTATGGGGCTGTCGGGATATACCATTACCGCGTTGCATCCGGATTCGTCGTTGCCGAGGGCGATGATGGATGTACCGTAACGTAAGTTACCGAGCATGGCGGGGACGGCTCCCATCCCTGCATAGACCCATTTCCCGGAAGGAAGCGCATTCAGGATATCAGGGCCGGAATCGAACAGCTGCATCTGAATATCCAGACCGGCTTCAGCATCCCAGCCTTTTTCTTTGGCATACCACATCAAAAAAGCTTCATGCTCGCCCAACCATGCTGTGGAAACTTTCACAATCTCAGAGGCCATAGCGAGGTGCATGGTAAGGCAAAGGGTCATGACGGCTGCTATCGTCTGCAATACTTTCTTAAACATAACGTACTCCGAAGGTGTTTTTCCCCGGTACGCCTCAGAGCAAAAGACACTAGGTGACGCACCGCAATCAAAGAAAGACACCGAGATAAAGGATGCCCAATATCAGGGAAGTCGGAATTTAAGACAGACTTATTTACAGCTCGCAGAAAGACTCTAGCTTTTTTTATTCCTAGCGGCAAGCCTGTGTTTGTGAAATAGGCAACATGTTTTTAGTTGAATGATTTTTATATAATAGTTTTAATGAGAAAGAGAATAAAAAGACTCCTCCTGTTGTCCGGGGCCTCGGTTTCCGGTATTTCGCTTTCGATAAGATGTATCATGCCGGGAAGAATACCGTTTACGTGAGCCGCCTTGCCGCCGTTGTTTTGGGTTCATTCGAAAGAAGGGTTCCGGGACACACAAGGCCAAGCCCTGGTGGTTGGGGCTTGGCCTTGCTTTTGAAAGAGGAGGGGCAGCGCGGGATCCGCTACAGGAACACCTTGCCGATGAGGGTGACCACCGCGCTCGCAACGATGAGCGAGAGCACGATAAGGAACGGGGCGATTTTCCAGATGCTTTTGGTGTTGGTCCAGTCGTTGCCGTGCAGCATGGCGGCTGTGGAGCTTGCGGCGGGCGTGAGGAAGGCCAGGCAGCAAGCGATGGTGATGAGGATGACGGGCAGTTCGGACGACACGCCGTTGGTCGAGCAGTAGGTATGCACCACCGGCATGAGCGCCACGGCCAGAGCGGTATTGTTGATGAACTGCGTCATGATGACGGCCACGATGCCCATGCAGAGCACAAAGATCGTGCCGGAACCCGAGCCGAACAGCGGCTGGAGCATCTCAAGCATGAACGCGGTAATGCCGCTTTTGGGGTCGGACAGCGGCCCGGCCAGAGGCAGCGTGAAGGCGAGGATAAAAATGATGGGCCAGGCCACGCCTTCGTTCACCATGGCGCGCCACGGAAGCAGAGCCTTTCCTTTGACGCGTATGGCGCACAGCAGGGCCACCAGCAGGATGCACACGCCGGTATTGCCGATCTTTTTGAAGAAGATGGTCACGGCAAGGTCTTTGGGGAGGAAACCGGGCAGCATCATGAATATGATGAGTGCGACGAGGAAGCCCAAAAGCAGCTTCTGGATGCCGGTCAGCGTCATGTCCGATTCCTTGATGATCAGCTTGATGTCGAGCGACTCGAGCTTGCTGACGTCGGGCCGGAACAGGTGCTTGCCCAGAGCGATGAACAGAAGCAGGCAGAAGAGGCATGTGGTCAGGGAGGCGAGCAAGTAGAGCGCGTAGTCCACGGAAGTGCCCGACAGCTTTTCATAGGCGCTGATGGCCACGAGCGGCAGGGATTTGAACGGGACGAGCGACATGCCGAGCTGCGCGGCGAACACGGTGCCGATGATCATCATGATGGGGTAGCCGTCGCCTTTTTTGTAGCCACAGATGTCGAATACGCCGTACAGAAGGCTCCAGCCGATGACGGCCGCGGGCGTGGCGCTGGTCAGGCCGCCCAGGATGGCGATGGCGAGCAGCAACGCGAAGGTAAGCCGCCACGGTTTCCCCATGACGCACTTGCGGCTGACGAACCAAAGCGAGATATACTTCGCCAGGCCGTAGCGTTCGAGGGTGGCGCTGAACACGAAGATGAACATCATCATGATGACTGTGGGATCGCCGAAGCCCTTGTTGAGCAGCGCCGTTGCGGGCAGGACGTCGAGCAGCATGAGCGCGAGCAGACCCACCATGCTGGGCCAGATGATGTCGATAAACACCCACGCGTAGATGACGCCGAGGAACACGCCGATGGTATTCATCCCGAAGGGGGTCAGCGGCGCGATGGGATCGAGCTTGCCGAAAAGGAACGTGATGCAGAGAAAAACTATTATATGGAAGAAATAGTTGACGTTTCCTGAGTTCTGGGGACCGGCGGCAGATGCCATACTGACCTCGTGCAGGTTTCAGGGGAGAGGCCCGCGCACGCGGCCCCCTCCCTCTGTTTTTTTAGTAAGGCTCGGGCGTAGCCCGTCCCCGTTCGGTATCCACGGTGATCGCGTGCTTCGGGCAATAGATGATGCAGAGGAAGCACGACTGGCAGTCTTCACGGTATACGATTTCAGGCGTGGTCTTGCCCTCGCGCAGCACGTCGAGGGGGCATATCTTCACGCATTTGCCGCAATTGACACAACTTTCAGCGTCTATGGAAAAGATGGGCATGGAGAACTCCGGTTCTTGCTGAGAATGAAATGGATAGCCGGGCCTAGCGGGGGAGGACGTCCAGCCCATAGCGTTCGAACTTTTCAAGCGGGATGGGTTCGGCTTCGACCACGATCTTGCCATCCTTAAAGCTCGACTTGAGCCAGACATTCCAGTGTTCGCCGTCGGTTTCCGTGTAGTCTTCACGGTAATGGGACCCACGGCTTTCCTTTCTCTGGAGGGCGCTGGTGAAGGTCAGGCGCGCCGTCGCCAGCATACCGTGCAGCTCATGGTAGAGCATGAGTTCGTGCATGTCGCGCACGGCTACGTTGGCTTCGATATCGCGTTCCACCTCGTCCAGACCGGCCAGAGCCTCTCTAAGGCTCGCCTCCGAGCGGATGATGTTGTACTTCGCTGGGATAGTCAGCGATTGGATACGGTAGATGGCATCGCCTACGCTCATATGCCCCTTGTGGCCGAACTTGGCGAAGGTTTTTTCCTTGAGGGCGGCGATCTGCGCCTCATCCACGGGGAGTTGCGCTTGGCCTTCACAGGCTTCCGCCGCGCCTTCACCGGCCTTCCAGCCCGTCACCAAAGCCCAACCCAGGTTGATGCCCCCGGGCCCGGCAATTGCGCCCATGACAAGGCCCTGATTGGCCATGTCCCCCGCTGCGAACAGGCCGGGGATGGTGGTGTCGCAGCTGAAGGACTTCAGCGTGAGGCCCGCGCCGCAACTGGTGGAACCCATGAACCCCGGGATCCACTCCACAGGTTCCGAGAAGGGGTCGACGCCCTTGCTGGCGCAGGCTTCAAAAAACATGGGGAGCATCCGCCTGCTCAGATCCTTGTCTTCTTCACTCATCCCCCTGAGGTCAAAAGAGATGGGCCCGCGTCCGGCCCTCACTTCCTGCGTCATGGCGCGGACGAGGATGTGCAGCATGGCGCCTTCGCCCTGCACGGGGTCGTACTTGTGCATAAAGGTTTCGCCAAGGGCGTTGGTGAAACGGCCGCCCAGGCACTGGAAACGGCTCATGCCGCAGATGTCGAAGTCCTTGGCGGTGGCGTTGTAGGTGTTGGCGAATTCCATGTTGGTGAATTCCGCGCCCACGCGCAGGGCCATGTCGTTCCCTTCGCCGGACACCATGTCCTGCCCGTGGTACTGTCCCTTGAAGCTGCACGCGCCCGTGGAAAGGACCGTATTCTTCGCTTCGAACACATAGAACTGGCCCGTGCGGACATTGAAGCCCGTAGCCCCGGCCACATGGCCGTCCGAGGTCAGGAGTTCCGTGATCATCACGCGGTCGACGATGACCACGCCGAGCTTTTCGAGGATGCCGCGGAGCTTCTTCTGCATTTTGTAGCCGGGGAAGACCACGGCTTCGCGGTGGCCGCGTCCCGGCTTGCGCTTGAAGCGTCCCTGTGCGTCTTTTTCGAACTCCATGCCCCATGAGTCGAGCATCAGGATCAGCTCGTGTACGTTCTTGCCGTACCATTCCAGCCATTCGGGATCGAACATGCTGTCTCCGGCCTTATTCCACCGTTCCAGCCATTCGTGCATGTCGTCCTGCTCAGGGTCGTAGTAGAGGATATCGCCGGCGGCGAAAGTACTCTCTCCGCTGCTGCCGACCCACGCCTTATCGGCAAGGATGACGGTACATCCCTTCTTGATCGCTGCCACGGCGCCCATGCATCCGGCCAGGCCTCCTCCGAGAATCAGGACGTCCGCGCTCAGTCTTTCCGTTTTGGGAATCATAAAGCCTCCTCAAGAGTTTGTGCGAAAAAGGACTTTACGTTCCCTGTAGCAAGTAGCGTGCTAACTTTATAACATGGCAATATTCCATAAAAAGAGGAATGGCAAAGAATCCACGGGCATTATTTCTGTTGCATGAAGAGACGAAATGTTTCACCATTGATGAAACATTTTGGAACGGATGCCCGCTTTGCCGCCCGGAGGGATCATGAAAGACATTCTCGTGCTTGTCACGCTCCAGCCTCTACTGCGCGCTATTCAAAAGTATATTTTGGAAGAGGACAGAGCCCGCGTCGATATCCAGTATTGCAAGAACCTGAACGGCATCATAGACTTTATTGACAAAAAACTCCCAAGCTCCGTCGAAGTCATTATCAGCACGCCCGGCCCGTCTTTCTTCATCGCGCAGCTCATCAAGAAAAAAATACCTATTCTTCCGCTGGAATATAACAATATAGACATCATCAAATCGCTGCATATGGCCCTCTCCGTGTGCCCCGGCGGCGTTGCCTACGGGCACTATCTCCAAGAAACCCAGTGGCTCGACGATATCCGGAAAATGGTAGGGCAGGATTTCGGCAATTTCCTCTTCGGCAACGACGACGCCACCAACGCGGATATTCTCAGAAAACTGCAGGGCAGGGGGGTGCGCGCCATCGTGGGCGGCGGCTACATCTGCAACATAGCGCAGGAAATGGGGTTTCTCGTCTTCCCGGTCGAGGTCAACAGGTTCACCGTGAAGGAGACCATCCACAAAGCCCTCTCCATCGCCGATACCCAGAAATATGCGCGGTATTCGCAGAAAAACATCGATACCATCCTGAGCAATCAGGCGGAGGCCGTCATCACGGTCGATCAGGACAATGAGATAACCTTCTTCAACAAGAGCGCCGAAAAGCTTTTTGCCGTGTCGGGAGCGGACGTTATCGGCAGAAAATCGTGGAATATATTCCCCCAGAATACGTTCGAGGCCGTGCTGAAAGGAGGGGAACCCCAGGAAACCCATCCTCATACGGTGCACGGCGTCGACATCGTGGGGAACTATAGGCCCGTTTTCGACAACGGCAGCGTTATCGGGGCCGTCGGCACGTTCAGCACGATGACGGATATCCAGAAAAAGGATGAGTTCATCCGGAAATACTACGCGCCCAAAACGGCTCAGGCCAAACATTCCTTTGATGATTTTTACGGCGGGGGGCTCCTGTTTCAAGAATTGCTGGAACGCGCCCGTTGTTTTGCCCGGACCGATGAGACGATTCTGATCACGGGCGAAAGCGGTACAGGCAAGGAAGTGATGGCCGGGAGCATACACAATGCGAGCCGGAGAGGTTCCAAACCTTTCCTGTCCATCAACAGCGCCGCCATTCCCGCAACGCTCATGGAAAGCGAGCTGTTCGGCTACGAGCCCGGGGCATTCACCGGCGGCAAGAAAAACGGCTCGCCCGGCATGTTTGAATTTGCCCACGGCGGGACGCTCTTTCTCGACGAGATAGGGGAAATGCCCCTTGAGCTGCAATCCAAGCTGCTGCGCGTCATTCAGGAAAAGGAGGTCCGGCGCATCGGCGCTTCGCGGGTCATCCCCGTTGATGTGCGCATCATAGCCGCGACCAACAAGGATCTGAACGGCGAAGTGGCCGCCAACCGCTTCCGGGCGGATCTGTACTACAGGCTGAATATCCTGCACCTGCACCTGCCGCCGCTGCGGGCGTACACGGAAAGCGCCGGAGAGATAGCGGAAAAAATCCTGCGGAAGCTGGCCCCCGGCTCGGAGCCAGACCGCGCCGCGCCGCTTCGTGCCCTGTTGGCAAAGACGGGGCAGTACCGCTGGCCCGGGAACCTGCGCGAACTGGAAAACATCGTCCGGCGTTATCTCGCGCTCAGCCCCTATCTTTCCAGAAGCATCAAACTCAGCGATATCTTTGAGCCCTCCGAGTTGGCGGAAGGGCCGCGCGAGTCTGGAGGATGGGAAAACAGCGGCGAATTACAAAAAATCCTCTCCACGTATTACCGCATGGGGTGCAGCAAGACGCTGACGGCGCAGGAACTGGGCATTTCCCGTTCCACGCTCTGGAGAAAGCTGAGGCAGATACGGAACCCGGACAGCTGATCAGGCTGGGTGCCCGTACCGCTACCACCGCCATTGGGTTGGCCCGGGCGCGGGGGACCGCCCGCCTCGAAAGCAGGGTATGCGATATGATATGCCCGGCATCGTATGGCTCGCATCGGAGAAGCGGGAATGCGGGCAAAAGTCCTCGGCTGAAAAGGAAGGGGGGGAGCGAACGAAAAGGCACGCCGGATGAAGCCGGGATGTCTAAGGCGGTACCCGCCAGCTTGAAAGGGAAAAGGCGTGGCCCTGTAGATGCTTGACGGTATGGCAGGTAGGCGTGTAGGAAAAGAGATTATTTTTATTTAAACGGATGTTGGATGCTGGATACCGTAATCATTGGATAAGTAAGTTCCGCTGGCCGTAAGGCCGGTGGAGCGCGACTCTGGCTGGCCGCCCTTGTGCGGCGTCTTGTCGATTATCCATTGTAAGGGGTATTCCCGTGAACATTTCCCGTTTTGAGCAAAGAACCCTCCATGCCCTCGCCAAGGGTGGCAGAATCATAATAATCCGCGACGATTCCGGCAAAGTGGCCGATGTAGAATGCTATACCCGCGAGGGCTGGCTGCTCTGCGATTGTACTATGGAGATATTCAAGAAATTGAAAAGCAAGAAGCTTATCTGTTCGAAAAACAGTCTTCCCTACCGTATTACCTCGGAAGGCCTGCTTGCCGTGCGCTCCCAGAGTGATAACCGCTGATTGCCGGACATGATGGTATTGGTTCGTCCCCTGCGCCGGAACCACGGCAAAAGATGCGATTGGGCTGATTGCCCGTAACCGTGAAACTCGTCAGAATCCCCCGCTCTCCTTGCCGAGGAGCGGGGGATTCTTTTTATGCCCGGGATCTGCGTTGGATTCCGGCTTTTCCTCCGATTCCGGTATGCGGATTCTTTACCTATAAAGGCCATACAGGCCTCCACGCGAGAAGGGCAGCCCGAACGTGGCGCGGCCGGCGTTCAAACAGGCATTCAAACACCGTAGCAAGGGAGGCCGCGTAAAGTCGCCGCCATTCGTTGGCGATCAGTTTTTTCTCTGCGGTTTCCGCCAATTCTGAAAGAGGTTTTCTTTATCAAAAGAAGCCTTTTTCATACACAATATATGGGTACATTCGGCCAGATCTTTGCGTGCCGCCAAAGGTTGGAGCGATTCCTTTGCCACACGGCATTCCGTGATGACGTCATTCAGGGCGGAGCGGAGTTTGCGGGCATTGTGAGGGACAATGACCTGCGTTTCCGCGAGAATCCGCTGCACGTTGCCGAGGGCGGCCCCGGCGCGGACCACGGAGGTCAATACCTCGGTCCTGTTTTGGGCGGGAGGGACGGCGTTTTCCTCCGCTTCGACTTGCGCTTCCAGCCAGCGCAAAAGGATATTGTTGCCCAGTGTTGAACAGAGGCGCGGTATCATTTCCAGGCTGGGGAGGTAGTTGTCCCCCGCGTTGAGATAGCGTTTGATTACGGAAGGAGAAACGGTAAGCCGTTCAGCGATTTCTTCGATAGTAAGGGCGCTTTCATCCTTTGCGAGTTGGAATGCTTCCGTTCCGGTCATATTCTTCAGATCCGCCATGTGGTCTTTTCCTTAAAATGGATACAGTGATTCTTATTCTTAAACCTTATATTTCTTTCCAAATAACGATATATTCACAGGGAGGCAAATGATGAGCTTAAGCAAGGAAGAACTCGTATTGGCAGCATGTCTTTTGGAAACCACGGATGCGTCGCTTTCGGCTGAGGACGCTATGAGTGATGTGAAGCAGATTATGATGAACCTCCCTGAATCGCTTGATCCGGCGTATCGAGGCCTTCTCGCAAAGGCCGCGTGTATTCTGCTTTCGTCAAACAGGTTTTCGCCGGGAGCGGCAATAGCTGAAGCCCGGAAAGTCATGACGCTTGCCGGGTTTTGATACATTCTTATCCATGCCTTTCTTCCGTATCAGGGAGGGGGGTAGCCTTGAAGCCTCCATCAGCCCGGATCCTACAGCCATAAGGGGAAGGGCTGATGCCAGTGGAAAAGGGCATCTTGGCGTAAGAGGCGCTCAAGAGCATCGGACGCTGAGGGCATAAGAGAAGGCCGAGGATCGGCAACGTCCCCGGCCTTCTTTTATTGTTTTGGCTCAAGTGGAGCGGAAGGAAGGGTGCCGCTCCAAGCAACCTATCGTCGTAACGGAGGGTAGGTCGCTTCCTTTTCATGGGGACGCCTAAAAGCGGAATCCGTATGAAACGCCATAGGTATTGAAGCCGGAGTTGTGGTTGTTGAGGCCGGCGTTGGAAAAATGGGCCACGTCAACCTGAACATCATGGCGATAGGATTCTCCAAAGCGGATACCGGCACTTCCTTTGGTGCGGAACTGGAAGTTGCAGCCAAGGGAGTGCGAGGCGATTTTATTGTCGGAAAGCATGAATCCGCCGAAACTCCCCGACACATAAGGCCGCCAAGAGCCTTCCCGCCAGAAATCCACAACGGCTCCGCCCGCAATGCCGCCTCCCCAGATAGCATCGTGATCCCGTTTCCAATAGACGCCGGCGCATTCGATTAAGGGGCGTATTTCCAACATGTCGTTTCCATAAAACGGATTCAATGTATACCGCAGGCTGAGATCGCCGGTTATCGTATCCGCGTCACCTCCGTTCATGCCTAACGAAACAGACCATTCTCCGGCAAAGCAAGGGATACAAAACAAACAGAGTACAGCCGCCGTGAGCAGAAGCTGGCGTAAGGAAACAAGCACATCATACTGCCTATTTTGAAAAAAACGCTTCATGGCTTCCAATACCTCATGCTGCAACGGATTATGGGGTAAAACGATATCGTAATCGGGAACTTTTTTCAATTGCCTTTGGACATTCTTGAGCAATGTGCGGCTTATCCATTGCTTTTTCCTTTTGATACACAGGGAAAGAGGCTTCCCCTCCGTCTGAGGCCGTGTTTTCCGGAAAACGGATGCGCTCTCGCGGGAGGACACCTTTGTGTTAAAGGAAACGGCGGTAAGGAAGCCGATGACCGGCGCAGCGCACCGCACCGCTTGTGCAGGTGAACCTGATGGCTTGCCGGTGGAGTCCGCCGCCGGTTTCGCTTGCGGTTTTGGCCACGGCAAGGGAACAGCCTCCACTTTGAAGTTGTAGCGTGTACGAAGTGGCCACATGGCACATGAGGCTGGGCAGACAATCCGGCGCGCTTGGTTGCCCTCCTTCCCTCTTTTTGCTATCCAAAAGTTATTTTATTGACGATTTCAGCGTTGCTATTCGCATATCATTTAAATAACAATAGTCAGCAAGCCGTTTTTCCTTTCTTGTATAGGCAAGCCGTTTTTTTAGTAAAGCTGTTTGCGTGACAAGCAAGCGTATCCTCAAAACTGCCAAGTCCTTCCGGTATTCTTTATGAGAAAGTTGTTTTTTGGGTTTATCCTCTCGCAATGCTTTCTTTTATCCGGTTTTTATTTCCAAAGGGGCAATCAGAATGTGGAATACGATAACCCCTCCCTGTACCCGCAAGTTCTGCTGACGTTTTTGGGGGTTCAATACCCGTCCGAAAATAAGGCAGTCACAGAGCATATTTTAAATAACTACTCAAAATCACATCCTAATATCCTCGTCAGTTACGAATGGGTCCCGTTACGCACGTACCCTTGTATCCTCAAGAAGCGTATCTGTTCGAACAGCCTTGACGACGTGTTCATGCTTTCGCAGGACTCCCGGTATCAAGTACCGGAGGGGGTGCTTGCCGATCTCTCCAGCCTGCCGACCTTGGCAGCGTATCGTCAGCAAGTCCTCGCGCAAATGCGGAAGGGTGACACCATCCCGTATGTGACGACCAGCCTTGGAGCGTTCGGCCTGTTCTGCAATTTGAACATGCTTGAGCGGAACCGGCTGAAGGTCCCACAGACTCTGGAAGAGTTCCTCGCCGCCTGTGCCGCCTTCCACCGCATCGGGATCACCCCCCTTGCCGTGACCCGGGAATGTTTGCGTGCTTTGCTCATTGCCAGGGCCTATGAGCCCGCCGTCTTTGGGGACGCCAACGCCTTCTTTCATTCGCTCAATACGGATGAGGCCTTTTTGAGGCGAACACTGCTGAGAGGGTTCCTTTTTCTGGCTCTGCTGCGCGACAAAGAGTATTTTGATGTCGACGACCTCGTCCTGATACGGGAAAACATGCCCGGCATGTTCTTTTCGGCGGGTGAGCAACCGTTCATGATCGGTGGCAGCTGGTTTTCCCCGGTGCTTGGCAAGGCGCAATCCGCGTTTCGCTTTTCCGTTTTTCCTCTTCCGGTGACCAGCCAAGGGGCTGTCACCGTGCTCGGCCTTGATACGCCGCTTTCGGTCAGTTCGCGGGGTGAGCATGTACCGCAGGCCGTCCAGTTGGTGGAAGGGCTGACGAGCCCGGAGAACATCCTGATTTTTAATGATGGGCAGGGCGGCTTCAGTCCGCTGAAGAACGCGCCTCTTCCCGCTGACAAAGCGGTACATCCGCTTTGGAAGAGCATGGATGCGGGAAGGGGGATCTTCCATTCGGATATCAGGCTGCGCTATAATCTTTGGCACAGGCTTGATTCCGGTATCGAATTGATCCTTTCCGGTGCGTCCGCCGAGGAAGCGACGGAAAGCGTCATTCAAGCCTTGCACGACGCCCAACAGGGAAAAGAGGGAAAACAGGGAAAACAGTCATGATGACGTCACGAAGGCAAAACCTGTTTATCGGCTCCGTCGGTGCCTTGCTTTTCGGGGTGTTGTGTTGGATTTCGTTTGATTTCATGCATTCGGTTCAGCAGTCCCTGTGGGATAATTCGGTCAAGAACATTATGGAAAGCACCGCGCGCGGCGCGAATGTGCTCCAGCGCGGATATGTCAAAGATCTTGAAATGCTGCGTATGCTGGCGAGCGAACTTGAGCAGGGAAAATCCTCCGATTCTGGGCGTATCCGCAGTAAGTTGAAGACGTTCCTTTCCGATACGGGCAACCTTTCCGCCCTGATTTTCGAGGATGGGACCGGCTATGTGGACAGCGGGCTTGCCGTTACGCTCACGCCTCAGGAAATGGAGACCTTCAAAGGATTGCACGAGAGCAGCGGCCTGCTGTTCCCACACCGCAACCGAGGGACCGGGCGGAGGACATTCACCATCTATACGGTGGTGGATTTCCCCGACGGGCGCAAGGCGTACTTGTTCAAGGGCTATAATGTTGAGACTCTGTACGCCACCTATGCCATGTCCTTCTATAACAATACGGGGTTTTCCTATGTGGTGGCCCCGGACGGCAATATTGCCATGCGCTCTGTCCATCCCGCCAGCAACAAGACCTTTTCCAACTTGTTCGATCTCATCAGCCAGAGCGAGAACAACCCGGATGTGGTGGAGTCGTTCCGCAATTCCTTGAAAAACGGCAAAATAGGCATAGCCGTGTTCAGCAACCGGCATGAGGAATTTGTTTTTTGCTATGTCCCCATGCCCGAGATGGACGGATGGTATATCGTTTCCATTGTCCCCAATGTGGAGATCATGCGGGAAGCGAACTCCATCATTCAGAAAACATTGTTTATCTGTTTCCTGATTTTTGTGGGTTTTCTGATCTGCTTCCTCATTTACCTGTACATCACGCGGGGCTATCAGAAAGAGATCTACGCGCTTGCGTATACGGACAAGCTCACGGGAGTACGGAATTTTACGAAGTTCAGGCAGGATGGCGAAGGGATGCTTCAAGCCCCGGACGGGCTCCCGTGCGCACTCCTATCCATCAACATGCTCAACTTCAAGATATACAACGACGTGATGGGGTATTCGGAAGGGGACGCGCTGCTGAAAGCCTTTGCGCGCATATTGGAGCGCGAAGCGCCCCGCCCGGTGCTTGTCGCGCGCATGTTGGCCGATGCGTTTCTGGTGCTGTTCCCCTACAAGGGGAAAGGGGAGCTGGTGACGTATTGCGAGGCATATTCCCGTGCGCTCAATGGTTTCATCGTGTCACGGGAGCAAAATTACCAGTTGGAGTTGCGTTCCGGCATCTGCTGCGTGGAAGACAGCGACGCCTCGGACATCAATTCGCTGTTGGATCGCGCCAACATGGCCTTAAAGACGATCAAGGTGAAGGGCGCGGCCCAGTGGAAATTTTACGACCACACCATGCGTGATAAATTGCTGCGGGAAAAGGATCTGGAAATACGCATGGAAAAGGCTCTTGCCGATGGGGAATTCCTCGTCTACATCCAGCCGAAATATTGGGTCGGGACCCGGGCCCTCGCGGGCGGGGAGGCGCTGGTGCGGTGGAAGAGCCCGGATCAGGGATTCCTTTCGCCCGGTGAATTCATTCCGCTTTTTGAAAAGAACCGCTTTATCGTCAAGCTCGATCAGTTCATGTTCACATCCGTATGCGGCCTGTTGCGCCAATGGCTCGACGCCGGGATCGAGCCCCGCCCCCTGTCGGTCAACGTGTCGCGGATGCAGTTCCACACGCCTGATTTCGTCGAACGGTACATCAGGATAAAGTCCCAGTACGCCATCCCCGACGGCCTGTTGGAATTGGAGTTCACCGAGAGCATCTTTTTCGACAATGTGGCGCTGTTGAGTTCCGCCGTGCATGAATTGCGCCGGGCGGGGATAAAGTGCTCCATAGACGATTTTGGGGCGGGGTATTCCTCGCTCAATGTGCTCAAGGCGTTGCCCGTGAGCGTGCTCAAGCTCGACGGCATGTTCTTCCGTACGGCGAAAGACGATGAGCAGGCCAAGATCGTCATCCGGAACATCATGCGCATGGCCGGGGAACTCAAGATGGCCACGGTTGCCGAGGGCGTCGAGACGCATGAGCAGGTGGCATTTCTGGAGACGACGGGATGCGACATCATCCAAGGTTACGTGTTCGCCCGCCCGATGCCCGCAGCGGAATTTACCGAGCTTCTTGCCGGGGAGGGTGGGCACGCGGAGCGTTGATCGGAAAAAGGCGGTTTGTCCGGAAACCGGGTTGGCCCTTGGCCGTCTTTGCCCCGCCCGCGTCAGTGGGGTTGACCCCGGCCCCAACGTGGGGGAGGGGCTTCCCGTTTGGCGGCTTTTCCCCATATCCTGACATCTGTTCCCGATTCCCTGGTGCCCGAGGCCTCCGGGGATCGGGCATTTTGCGTCCCGCCTCTTTTTCCTCTTATTCCGAAAGGCGCGGTAGACACCCACTCTGACAGCGTTATAGTTAGGCTGCTCCCGTCAGGCTCACCTTTCAGGCCCGGCTCGCCGTTGATCCGGCCCGGTCGTCAACATAGCTTCCCGAACAGTATGCTATTCGCTGAAAGGCGAAGGGATTCCAACCGATAAGGGGCTCGACATGCGTTTTTTTGCGGACCGGACCACCACGCTGTTGCAGATTTTCCATGTGATCGTGGACGGATTGTATGACAGCGTGCCCATTTTGCTGTCGTTCATGATCGTCGCTTTTGGCGCGCAGGAAAAGGACGCGGGGGTCATCCTGTCGGTTGCGGCCCTGCTGGGTACGTTGGCGGGCCTGGGCACGAAGGGCTGTTCGCAGCGGTTCGGTTTTTTGCGTACGCTGTGCCTGATCACCGGCGCGTACGGCGTGGGGTATGCGGCGAACACGTTTTCCCAGAATATCTGGTTCTCGGGCTTTTTCTTCGTCATTGCCATGATGGGGTATGGCGTGTTCCACAACGCGGCGTTTTCATATCTTACGGTGCGCACCGAGCGCTCCATGCTCGGCAAAGTGTTGGGGGACTTCACGGCCATAGGCGACATCGGCCGGATTCCGCTCACCGCTTTCGCCGGGTTCCTCGCGGCTTGGAGCTTTGCCGGAATCCCCGGCTGGCGGATCGTCTGTGCCCTGTTCGGGGCTGTTGCCTGTTGCATTACGTTGTACTTGTTGTGGACATGGCTGCGGAACGGAGACGCTGGCGGTTCGCCCTGCGAGGAGCGCAAGAAGCCGCAATCCCTGCTGCCGCCCCTTTCGCTTCTGCGGGATCGCCATACGGCGTCCACGGTCGTCGCCAATATTCTGGACGGCTTCAGCGGCGATCAGATTTTCGCTTTCCTGCCTTTCCTGCTGTTCGCCAAGGGGATGGATCCCAAGGTCATCGGCAGTTTCGCCTTGGCCTTTACCGTGGGCTGCTTCGCGGGGAAAATGGCCTGCGGGCGGCTGGTGGGCATTTTCGGTTCCCGCAAGGTTTTCATCACATCCAAACTGCTTATGTCCGCCCTGTTGGCGGTGCTTGTGACGGCGCAGGGCTTGCCCGTGATCATCGTCACCTCCATCCTGCTCGGCATCGTCACCAAAGGGACCGTCCCCGTCTTGCAGACACTGCTTGTGGAGCCGGTGACGGATCCGCAAGCCTACGATGATCTGTTCGCCGTCAATACGTTCGCTCGCGGCTCCACCAATATCCTGACGCCGTTGCTGTTCGGGTTCATCGCTTCGGCGTTCTCTGCGGAATACATCTATGTGCTGATGGCGATAGTCTCCGTGTTTGCGGTGGCCCCCGTCCTGTTTGGGCGGCCCATGCGCGCTTAGCGATTCCCTTCGTGGGGGTGGAGAACCTTTCCGGAGAAGATGGCCCTGTTTTTTGCCGTTACCGTGCGCGATGTTTCTTGAAGAGGCAGCGTGAGCGACGTACGATGAGGCCGGTCCTAAGAGGCCGTCTTCACCGTGGCGGCACTTCTTTTTCCGTTTCGTCCACAACGGCGTCCAGCCGTTCGCCGGGGCGGACGCCGAACGCCCTCGCAAGCGTAATCAGCATATCCACATTGGGGACGCTGCGTCCGCCCTCCCGTGCGGAAATGGAACCCTTGCTGACTTCGGCGTAGTCAGCAAGCTGCTGTTGGGGCAACCCCGCGGCATCCCTGTAGCGCCTGAGAATCATGGGCATGACGTGTTTTGTGATTTTAGTCCGTTCATTTTTCATTCTCCCTTTGTAGCGTTTTTTTACTCTTTGAGTCGTTATAAGTACTCGGTTGAGTGCTTGTAGCTACTCGCGAGGTGCGGTGTGGAAACAGGTTGGGAACGGAAGGGTTTCATCAACCCGGCAAAAAATTGGTATTATGGCAATAGATGTACTCACGCGCATGAGGGAGGCCATAGGGGGAGCAAGGATGAAAGAACTGGGGGCATGGTTGGGAGTGAACCAGTCAGCTCTCTCTGATAGAATACGACGGAACACCATGCCTACCCGTCGTCTACGGCTGTTTGAGGCGGGAACCCGTCACAATCCATTTGGGATCCTGACCGGGAAGGGGAAAAAGTACTGGTAAGCTGACGGGTAGTCTACGGCAGCGTAAAAGTCCTCTGGGGCAGGAGGCCGCATACGCCAAGAGACACAATCGTGTCAGGCCCAGGCTTTGGCCTTTTGAGCTGCCGCTGGTCACATTGAGTTCTTCCTGGCGTGGCTTTCCGTTCGTTTCAAAATGGCCTGAGGACAGGGCCGAAGGCTTGGGAGTGGGATTTATTCATTTGAAACCCATAGCCCACAGCGTTTGGCTTGTTTTCACCTGTCAGTGAAATGGTCCATAGGTGAAAAACGGAATACCCCATTTTTCTCCTGTCAGGAGATGGCCTTGCATCCAATGGCGCAAGCAGGCAAGGGCTATGGATGCTCCATCCGGCGGAAAGCTCGTTGAGTTCTCCGTCAGCATACTGTACGACGGTAAGAACGCCTGTAGAGGCGAACAAGACGCGTCAAACCGGAAAAGGAGCGTTAAAGACCATGTTGAAGCCAAACGGAGCAGCAGAACTCACTGCATTTACGGAAAAATCTTATAAGGAAACGATAACGCCCATTGTGCCCGGCATTTGGCATGTCCTCGGCGTAGGCCACAGCAACGCGGTCATCATCGAAGGCCGCACTAGCGTCATCCTGGTCGATACGCTCGATACGCTGGAGCGGGGGCAAAAGCTGCTGGAGATTATCAGGAGCAGGACTGAAAAGCCGGTTAAGACCATCCTGTATACGCACGGCCACCCGGATCACCGGGGCGGAGCCGGGGCGTTTTCCGGTACGGACCCGGAAATCATCGCCTTCGCGCCAGCAGCCCCTGTGTTGAAGAAAACGGAAATGTTGCAGGATATCCAGAATCTGCGCGGCATCCGGCAATTCGGGTATGCATTGAGCGATGAAGAAAACATCTCCCAAGGCATCGGGATACGCGAAGGGCTCGCCTACGGGGAGTCCCGAGCTTTCCGGCAGCCGACGACGGTCTACGATGAGGACAAGGTCGTCCGCGAAATCGATGGCGTCCGGCTGGAACTGGTTCGGCTCCCCGGTGAAACGGACGACCAGATCATGATTTGGCTCCCGGAGCGGCAAGTGCTGTGCTGCGGGGACAACTATTACGGCTGTTGGCCAAACCTGTACGCCATACGCGGCAGTCAATACCGCGACATAGCGGGCTGGTTGGACAGCCTCGACGAGATTTTGTCCTATTCGGCGACCTACCTGCTGCCCGGACATACGTGGCCGCTGTGTGGCAAGGAGGAGGTCCGGAGCGTGCTGACGGGTTTCCGCGATGCTATCCGGTATGTTCTTGAGAAAACGCTTGCGGGCATGAATGAAGGAAAGGATATAGACACCCTGGCTTCCGAAATCGTACTCCCGCAGGAGTATGCCTCGCTGCCGTATCTGGGGGAGTATTACGGATGTGTGGAATGGACGGTCCGGGCCATCTTTACCGCGTATCTGGGGTGGTTCGACGGTAACCCCACTAATCTGCACCCGTTGCCGCCGAAGGAGCGTGCGGAAAAGGCCGTTGCGCTGGCGGGCGGGGCGGACGCCGTGTTGCGGGCGGCGGAAGAGGCCGTGCGGAAAGGGGAATGCCAGTGGTGTCTGGAGCTGTGCGATCTGCTGTTGACCATAGGCGTGAACGCCGAGGCCGCTCGGCGGCAAAAAGCCGTTGCCCTGACCAAGCTGGCCGCCTATGAAACCAGCGCCAATGGAAGGCACTATTATTTGGTCTGTGCCCACGAATTGGAAAATCGTCATTAGGGAAAACCCGGAATCGTTGAAAAGCGGATCACCGAGTGTCGTAATCCGCTGAAGGAGGCCCTCATCCGTAAGGAAGGGGGCCTTTCGCATTGAATGGAGGCTACCGGAGTGTTGCGCGCTGAGCCCGGAACCGTCATTCCCTTGCGGGGGCGGTTCGGTGGCATACTGTTGCGGCGCGGTTACTTCAGGATGGCGCCTTCGAAATTTTTGAGGTGGCAGTATTCCGTTCTTTCCTCTCCTTCATTGCTGTGAGCTGGTTGTCCCATACTTTCGCTACTCGGATCCGGTAAGGACACACCTTTTTCTATTGTATGTAATGTGTTGTGACAAAAGATTTTTTTGTGAATAGTGTTCTGCCGTGAAGAGTATTTGACTATTTATCATTTTATATATATCAAAAAATCGATATAAGATATCTCATCTTATGTATGACGGCGTTAGGAAAGCGCCCCATCGATGGGGGACGTCGGCAGCGACGATTGAAAGGAGAACGGACATGCATGAACAGCTTATTAAAGAGATTCAGAAGATGGTAAGAGATGGGGAGGTCCCCGCCAAGAGTGTCGCTGAAGCAGTCGGCAAGCCCTATTCGACGCTGATGCGGGAGATCAACCCTTATGACAAGGGCGCGAAGCTCGGCGTGGAGACGTTCATGGCGATCATCGAAACCACGGGTGACCCCACGCCGCTGAAACTGATGGCGTACGAACTTGGCTATAGGCTCATTCCCGACAAGTGATGTTGGGCTCCGCTGTAGGGGATTTCCCCCGTATCGAGAGGGGCAATCCATTACGGTGGGAAGGCCCCTTCCGGAGCTCATCCCCCGATTCCGAAGGGGAGAGGAAGCCCTGCGGACGATGGGGGCGAACCGTTGTGAAGCTGTACCGCTTGGAGGTGTGGAACCCTGCCGTTGGTAGAAGGACATAAAAAAGAGGAGAAGCAATTCCTTCTCCTCTTTTTTTATTATCTATCATGTCAAGTTATCCTGCTCTTTGCAGAGCGTGCTTCACCAATAGCTGAAGTCAGACAATACAGTAACTAAATGTTATCGTGTTCCGAATAAGATAACAAACTGCGCGGTTCACTGGGTGGGTTTCATCAACAACCGGGGTTGAGCGAGACGCATAAAAATTCATTGCTTCTGAGGGAACCCTGCACTCCAGAGGACAACAGTTCCATAGTGATAGTTGGGGCCACCGTATCCCTGGAGGAACACACCTGCGTAATTGAGGGTATATAATACACCTCGACCCGTTCCAGATACACTGCGCTGCCATAGAAAAAGCCTGTCATTATAAAGAGATAATAAACAAAATTGATGAATTATTTGTGCCTTGATATAGAGGTCGAACCCGTGTAGTTCCCAATCCGGGACTTCCCTACTCAGTCACCAACGGGGGATTATAAGGAGGTTTCATGCCACATGTACGGATTCATCCGTATGCTGGCAAAGGCCGTTGTTTGGGTTGCCCTTGTCCGGCTATAAAACTGGCTGATGGACGAGTCCCTGAGCTAGAGACAGCCCACAGGATAAAGCAAGCCCCTAACAGTGGCTGAAACTGTCAGGGGGCTGTCCTGTGGGAAAACTTCTGTTTTACCACTAGGGGCTGTTTCTAAATAAAATCTCTACTTTTCGTCGGTCTGCTGCTTTTGTTTTTCCATGAGCAGACACGACATTTCCGACGAAAAGTGGGCCATAATCGGGCCTATGTTGGCGAAGGCCGGTACTGAAACCAGAGGACGCAAACGTAAAGACGACCGCCTGATATTTAATGCTATCCTGTGGATTATGAAAACAGGCGCACCGTGGCGGGACTTGCATCCGGAGTTTGGGCCTTGGAACACAGTACATAAACGCTTCCTCGAATAGGCCAGAGCGGTTCACCGGACGAATTTCCTGAGCAACCGGTGTTACGCGGGAGGCATCAAATCCTCGTATCTGCTCTCCGGGATGGAAATCACCACTTCTGATATGCTCTCCCCCGGAACCTCCCGCATTGTAAAAGGCCCCTGTTGTTCCCCATGAAGTCGTGGCCCCCACAATCAGAACTTCGGAAGAATGCGTCCCTGTGATGTTTCGGATGGCATCGCCCTGAAGTTCACCTAGCCCAGCGCTCCAGTGGCCAACAGCACCATAGTGATAGCTGGTTTGGCCACCGTATCCCCGGAGGAACACTCCCTGATAATTCGGGACATTCCATCCGATGAGCGCGCCCAGTTCCGGATAGACTGGTATGGAAAGAATAACAACTTAGAATATAATAGAAATATTAGAGGGTTATTCTCGGTGCAGTCAGGTGATATGTATTTACGTATTTTTTACATGAAAAGCGAAAAACAATCCTTGATATAACCAGTTTTGGAAGGCTTGCCATAGGAGGCGTACCTGTGTACTTTCCGAGTCGGGACTTCCCTACTCAGTCACCAGCGGGGGATTGTAAGGAGGTTCCTGCCACCACCATGCACGGATTCATCCGTATGCTGGCAAAGGCCGCTGTTTGGGCTGCCCTTGTCCAGCTGTTTAATTGGCTGATGGACGAGTTCCTGAGCTAGAAACAGCCCACTGGACAAAGCAACGCCCCTAACAGTGGTGAGAGACTGTTAGGGGCTGTCTGGTGGGAATATGAGTCCTACTAGGGGGAGTCCCGAAAAAGACCCCGCACAATGGGACGGTAGGTGTTACCAGCACTTGCCGTTTCTCTTGTGTTTTAAGATAAGGCGATTCAGAACGTTTGGCAAGTCACCTAGCCCGGATGAGGTAGCGAACTGCGCGGTTCACCGGGCGGACTTCACCAACAACCGGTGTTGAGCGCGACGCATAAAAATTCATTGCTCCTGATGATTGTGCCCAACCTGCGTCATTCATCCATTGGCTACGCCCTTGCAGCTCACCTAGCCCTGTGCTCGCATGGGTCACGCTTCCGTAGTGGGTACTTCTTTGGGAGCCGTGGCCGCGTAGGAAAATGCCCCGGTAATCCGGCACCTGCGACCCTACAACTCCGACCAGTTCCGGGTACACTGGTAAGAAGGCAAAAATGGCTTGCTGTGCCTTGATTTCCGGGGAGTATGTCCGTAGGGTGGCGAAGTCCCGCAAGGGGCAATACGGGGCCTCCTCTCCGCAGGCAGGCAGGGATGGGAAGGAGGCAAGTTGCCAAGCAAGCGGCGGATGTACCATCTGTTCAGGCTGGTGACGAAAGCGGTCCTGTGGGGCGCTATCTCCCGTCTGGTAAGCTGGCTCATGGGTAAAATCCTGAGCTAGAAGGCAAGTCCGATGGAATGAAGCGACCCCCGACAGTGCTGCGAACACCGTTGGGGGTCTCCATCGGGTAAAGTGGTCATAACCCTTTAGCCGGAGGGAGGCCCTAAGAGAACCATCCCATGCCGGGGGCCGAGGTGTTTACCGCACCTTGGCCCTTTCTGTTTTGAAGGATAAGGAGTTCCGGGAATTTTGGCAAGTCACCTTGCCCGGATGAGATAACGAACTGCGCAATTCACTGGGCGGATTTCCTGAGCAACAGGAATTACCCGAGAAGCCAAAAAATCTGCACTTCGCTTCATCCATCCAGCGGTTCCTTGTTGAATATGAGCACCATAAGCCCACGGTGTGCCGTAATAGAGAGCGCCGTGAGTTATGGGTGAAGAACCGGGAGCGATCATTTCAGGAAAACTTCCCCAGATTTCGCGGATGGCATCGCCCTGAAGCTGGCCGAGCCCCGCACTAGCATGAGTCACGGTTCCGTAGTGGGTACTCGTTTGGGAGCCGTGCCACGCAGGAAGATGCCTTGGTAATCCGGTACCCTTGCCCCCACCAGTGCGACCAGTTCCGGGTACACTGACAGGAAGACAGAAAGGGCTTGCTGTACCTTGATTTCCAAGGAATATGTCCGTAGGGTGGCGAAGTTCCGCAAGGGACAAAACGGGGCCTCCTCTCCGCAGACAGGCAGGGATGGAAAGGAGGCAAGTTGCCAAGCAAACGGCGGATGTACCATCTGCTCAGGCTGGTGACGAAAGCGGCCCTGTGGGGCGCGTTCTCCCGTCTGGCAAGCTGGCTCATGGGTAAAATCCTGAGCTAAAAGCAAACCCGATGGAATGAAGCGACCCCCAACAGTGTTAGCCGCACCGTTGGGGGTCTCCATCGGGTAAATAGGTCGAGTACCTTTTACCGGAGGGGAGGCCCTTAAAGAACCATCCCATGCCGGGGGTTAGAGTGCGTCAACACTCTGGCCCTTTCTGTTTTGAAGGATAAGGAGTTCCGGGAAATTTGGCAAGTCACGGTTTGGCTCGAATGAGGCAGCGGACGTAGGTGTGATCTGGAGCCGTTTCGGACCCACCAGTATAGTCCGTAGGATTACCACCTCCTGCGCCGATGACTCCGCTCACGCACCCATTTCGCAGATTCCCCGAAACAGAGCTGGCGTTAGCCGTTCCGCTTATAGTAGTACCCGAGGCAGTCCCAGAAACGCTCCATCCTCCTGTGCTTCCCCATATTGAACCACCTGATGTTACACCGCCCATCGTTTGGGCTTTTGCTCCTGAAAACGGAATGTAGCTGGTTGTCACTGTACTCCTATCCCCTCCTGAGCCGCTACTGTACTTGGAGTAAAAAACTCCATTATTTTCAGTAATGATGATGCCCCATGAAGCTGTTGGCGGTGTAGCAGAATAACCGGGAATAATTCCACCTGCCCCGTAACCATTAGTGGTTCCGGTGTCATGGCGAAAGGTCACGTATCCCCCGGAACTACTTGACGTACTCCTCTGATAGGAAAAGCTTTGCCCTCCAGCTCCACCACTCGTAATGGATTGTCCAGCAGCCCATCCGCTGACTCCCAGATTTGCCGCTGAAGAGAAAGACTGACCGCCCGCCGTACCGCTCAGAGCCGTGCTGACGAGCCGCCCGCTGAAACTGTGCGTGTGCGTCGGCTGCGTATGGTTATGGCTCTTGAGAGAGTTGGCCACCGTCTGTCCGACGCTATGCCCGGACTGGAGGCCGCGCAGAAAACGTCCCCCGTAATCGGGTACCCGGGAGCCTACAGCCCCGACCAGTTCCGGGTATACTGAGAGAAAGCCCCAAAGGACTTGTTGTGTCTTGACTTCCGGGAAACTATGTCCGTAGAATAACAAAATTTCGTAGTCTGCAATCATGTGGATTGATATTTCATGCACGATGTGCACTTATCAATTTTTATTATGTACTAATTGAAAAGGAGATAGTAATGAGCCAATCATCATATTCACTAGGTCAATATGTTTCTGCTTGTGAATATAATTTTCAATTTAGATATTGTCCTCAAGATATGAATAAAAAGAACAAAGGGATTTGTTTAGAACTTTGTACGATATATTTATCATTGATGTTAATGAATATATCATCTGAAAGAATATTATATAATCTTCAAGATGTTATAATGAATCCAAAAACTGCCGCTCCAGACGATACAATGACTGAAACATACCTAAATAAGTATATGAAAGTTATTAACGATTATCCATCACCATTAGAAGAAATTATAAAAAATATTGAAAAAATACTTTTACATATGCACTTATTGAGTTTAACCAAAACACAGATTATGCGCACTGCATTGCCATATATAAAATCAGAAATGATAATGATTTTTACTATATACAAATTTACGATCCTAATATAAGTATTATTAATGACGTGTGTGATCATGAAGAAGTTATACGCTTTTAAAGCAACAATTATCTGAATCCATACAGTAGAGAACCTTATCTTTATGAGGTGATACGAAATTAAGTATGATAACTAAAAACACACTGCTATCATGGCATTAATATATAAAACACAAAAACAGCATCAAAGAAAATTTATTATATATTATTGCATAATTATTTTAGTTCTATATAGGCTTCCAGCGGTACTACTGACATAGTTATTTCACTTACAGTCCCCCATGCTCCCCCATATTGAACCGCTTGGCGTTGTGCTAGCCAATGTTTGCGTTTCTGCTCCTAAAAAAGGAAAGTAGCTGTTTGCCACAGTATGTCTTTCATCGCCTAAGCCATCCCTATATTTAGAATAAAAAATGCATGATTTAGTAATGGTTGGGCTGCTCTATGTCCAGCTGTTCAACTGGTTGATGGACGAGTTCCTGAGCTAGAAACAACCCATTGGACAAAGCAAGCCCCTAACAGTGGTTTAGACTGTTAGGGGCTGTCCAGTGGGAAATACCAAGTCCCTACTTAGGGGAGTCCCGAAAAAGACTCCGCGCAATGGGGCGGTAGGTGTGTCGAGCACTTACCGCCCCTCTTGTGTTTTAAAATAAGGAGTTCCGAGAGATTTGGCAAGTCACCTAGCCCGGATGAGGTAGCGAACTGCCCGGTTCACCGGGCGGACTTCACCAGCAACCGGAGTTGAACGAGACGCATAAAAGTTCATTGCACCTGATGGTGCCTTACCCGCGTCATTCATCCATTGATTCCGCCCTTCGTTCCAAAAGGCCAGTGAACCGGACTGGCCTACTTCTCCATCGCGGCTTCGGGGCAGATAGGAAAGCTCTCCCCATATTTCTCGTATTCCATCCCCTTGCAGCTCGCCTAGCCCCGCGCTCCAATGTCCTACCGCGCCATAGTGATAGCTTGTCTGTCCTCCGTATCCCCGGAGGAACACCCCTTGATAATTCGGGACGTTCCCCCCGACAACCCCGAACAGTTCCGGATACACTGCGCTGGATATGGATTGTCCATTACATTCCATCTAGTTATCTCTATCGGAAGGCCATGAGTTGGAAGGCCAAGTAATCACCGTTCCAACGGGGATCGAAGCCCCCACGCTTTTGACAGAAATTGTTGTAGGATTAAAACTGGTTCCATCAGCAGCCACCCCTGGCAAGGCCAGCCCAAAATACAAAAGAAAGAGCAAGAGCAGTCTTTTCATGATGTTCTCCCTAGTTGCCCGCATGTTGTCGGAAGAGCGAGTGCATGGCAGTCACAGTCTCTTCGATGAAGCCCATCTTCAGGAGGAAGTCCGTGTCGGGATCGGCGTCTTCTCCTTTCTGTCTACGGATGCGCGGCGTCTTCAGGCCGTTGAAGCTAAAATCCGCGTTCAGAGTAAAAACGGATACCAGTTCATCTTCCGGCATTGAGGAAAGCCTGATCTTGAGACTGGTAAGCAAGAGCCCGGATTCCAGTCCGACTCTCGCGCTGTCCGGCGCATCTGTTACTGAGACTGAAGGCCCATCCGTCCGGGAAAGCGTCATACTTTCGGCCTAAATATTGCTCATGAGATCTTCGAGCGGGTGTTCGGAGTCCGATGCGGACAATGTACTTGGGGACATGCGCTTCATTTCGCCGCCGAAGGCTGTTTTCGCGTAATTCTCGAACAGCTCAAGGGTAGATTTGGAGGTGCTGGCAACATAAACGAGTCCGTTTGACGTATCGATGGCGACACCGTTCATAGAGGGGCGGGGTTCTGTTTTTGAAAAGAGCCGGGACTTGCAAAGGTCTTTGAGTTCCTTCTTTCGGGATCTGGAAAGGAACGTCTTGCCTCTGGGGGTGTCCCGCGTCATTTCCGCAAGATGTTTTTTGAGAATGGCCAAAGGTATCTTTCCGGTGTCGATACGAAAGCCAAAGCTCATGTATTGGCCCTTTTCGAGAATCGAAGTCTCCAGATCGGCAAACATGTCATCTTCAGGGACGAAGCCATAGACTTTTTCGTCAGGGGTATTGTCGATGGACCGGAAGGCGAACCGCCTGATCGCGTCGCCAGTGACATTGGCGAGGGTCGAGGGTTCTAAGCGATAGAGAGTCAACGGGATGGAAAATTTCATGAGGTTCATGGTTGCTCCTTTATGAGTTGAATTCGTCCGGGGGCATATGTCCAAGATACGATATATTTGGTTTCTCTTGTTGGATTGTTATTTTGGCCTCCTATTAAAGTCAGGTTTTCCATCCTTCCCCCAAAAGCTCGTTTTACAGTTTGGATAGCCGGAGCAGGAAAAGACTTCATAGGGTTTCCCCGCCTTGCTGGTGCCTTGCCTGTAGAGCAGCGCCTTACCGCAATTGGGGCAGGTAAACTCCGTCACCACTCGCGGAGACTTTTCTTTGGGCTGGCCGGGGGTGCCGTTGTCATCGGGCAGAAAGACATTGTTACCGTCTGGATGCCCTTGTTTGTTGTAGCAAGCCCAATATGTCCCCCTATCGCTTTTCCCTGAGTAATGGGGGCGACCGCAGACGGGGCATGGATACTCCGAGGGTATGGCCCTTTCTCGCGGTTTGCCGGGTTTACCGTCCTCATCCGGCAAAAACGTCCTGCAATCGGCATCGGAGCAGCTCCAGAAAAATTCGCCGGCGTTTTTCCCTTCGCGCCGGCGCAACGCCTTGCCACACTTCGGGCAGGGGAAGGCACCGGGCTGAAGTGCGGCAGAGGTGGAGAGGACGGGGCCAAAAGCAAAGGAAGAGCTGCATACTGTTCACGCATGAAGTCTTCCAGAGAGGTTTCCCCACGGGTTATGGCTTCAAGGCGTTGTTCCCATTGGGCCGTAGTAACCGGATCGCGGAGCGTGTCCGGGGTCATGTCGATGAGGGACTGGCCGAGCGGCGTGGACACAAGGGATTTGCCGCTGGCTGTGATGAACCCACGGCCCTTGAGGGTTTCAAGGATACTCGCCCGTGTCGCTTCCGTCCCGATGCCCTCATTTTCCTTTAGAACGGCCTTGGCCTTGGCGTCGGAAACGAAACGGTGGACGTTGGCCATCGCCTCGATCAGTGAACCTTCCGAAAACCTGGAAGGCGGCGTGGTCTTCTTTTTGAGGGCGTCCACGTCGGCGCAGAGTACGGCGTCATTGTTGCCGACGGACGGCAGCGACTGTTCGGCCTCTTTCTTTTTGGCGTCCTCATCGTCCTCTTCAGCAGCAAATCCGGTCCAGCCCGGTTCTATGATCATCCGGCCACGGGCTTCCCATGCCGTTTCCACGATGGTGGCCAAAATCTTCTGGGCCTCGTAGAGCATGGGGGGATAGAACTGGAGAAAGTACTGGACGGCGATCATCAGGTACAGCTCCTTTTCCTGTGCCGTGAGGCTCCGAGGCTCTTCGCCGGTGGGGATAATCGCGTGGTGGGCCGTGATCTTCTTCGTATCCCAGACGAGGCCTCTCAAGGCGGAATCGGCCTTGGCGGTCACGGCCTCAAGACCGGAAACGCCGGAAAGGGCGGTAATGATCCGGGCGGCATCACTGAACTGCTCTTCGGGCAGATAGCGGCAGTCGGTACGCGGATACGTCGTCAGCTTCTTTTCATAGAGCGACTGCGCGGTATCCAGAACCTGTTGCGCGGTCATGCCGAGCTTGGAGGAAGCGGCCTTCTGAAGCGAGGAAAGGCAATGCGGCAGAGGGACTGGCTTTTTCTTCTTCTCGCGTGTGACGGAGGTGATGATGCCGTTTTTGCCGCGCACGGCATCCATGATGCCTTGGGCGGTGGCCCCATCGACGAGACGGCCTTCACTGTCCAGTCCGGGTTGTGTTTCCGAAGGATTGAAGATGGCTGAGAACGTCCCCGCATCGTGCTGGAGCCTTGCCTGAAGGACGAGATAATCAATGGGGGTGAAGGCTGCGATTTCCCGATCCCGGTTGATGACAAGGGCAAGGGTGGGCGTCTGGACGCGCCCCATCGACAACACGCCATCCCGTCCCGACTCCCTGCCCCGGAGCGTCATGGCGCGGGTGGCGTTCATGCCTATGAGCCAGTCGGCCTGTGAGCGGGCGCGGGCGGAATCCCGGAGATTGGCGTAGTCCCGGTTGTCCTTCAGTGTTGCCAGAGCTTTTTGGATAGACCGGGAATCGAGGGATGCCAGCCAGATGCGCTGAACCGGGCCGGTGTAGCGGAAGTGTTCGAGGACTTCATCCACGAGGAGTTGGCCTTCCCTGTCCGGGTCGCCCGTGTTGACGACCGTAGCGGCCTCACCGAGCAGATTGCTGATTACCTGAAGTTGAGCGCGGGTGCTTTCCTTGGGCTTGAGCCGCCACTCACGGGGAATCATGGGTAGGGAGCTTCTTCGCCACAGCTTCCATGCTTCATCATAATCATCGGGATCATACTGTTCCAGCAAATGCCCGAAGCACTAGGTCACGGCGTCGTTCCCACAGACTATATACCCCTGACAAGTCTGCGTGACGCCAAGTTCAACGGCAATGGCTTTGCCGAGTGACGGTTTTTCGGCAATGAAGAGGCGTTGGATCATGGATTCCTCTCAATTCAAAAGATTGCGATACGTTCCGAAGCGGTGTTTGAAGGGATTCAGCAGGGCCGGGAGCAGGCCTTCTTCCAGTTCTTCGGCCTGAAAGTCGGCGTTGAAGCCCTTCCTGTGGTGATTTTCAATGCGCAGGGTGTTCCCATAGAAAGACATGCTCCATTCTTTGGCGTCGTCATTGCGGGTGACTTCCTGTGAGTTGGGGAACGCCGCGCACCACGTGGGAAGAAGTTTTTTGAGCCTGTAAAAGAGGTTCGTCATGCGGGCGTCCGTCTGGACCTCAGTGAAATGAACGCCGCGCAGAAATGGAGAGGGTTGCGAATAGAGGAAGAACTTTGCGATGCAGGCGCGGTGGCATCCGTCTTCCGCGACGTAGCCTTTGCCGTCATGAAAGCAGAAGCTCATGAAGGGGGCACGGAATCGTTCGAGGTTCAGGTAATATTCGGGATTCACCGTAAACAGCCTGATGTTTTTCCGCATCTTTTCGCCCTTATCGAGGAGTTCCCACCATGTCATGCCGGGATAGTTGGGATTGACTGTCACATAGATCAGGCCGGTATTTACCGAAGCCGACAAGCAACGGCTTATTGAGCGGAGGAAGGGTGCCGGACGTAGCGATTCGATACAGCTATCGGCAAAGGCGGGTACTGTATCAAAAAGTTCTTTGATTTGTTCGTCAGTCATGGCCGTCCATTGTGGCTACTCATCAATCCAGTGGCCACCGTTGAGCCGTTCGCCAACGTAGTTGACGCCGACCTTCCATGTGTACTCATGGCCAGCGTAGGTCCGGTAGTAGGAGGGCAAGGCGAATGATCCAGACCCATTTGGTGCGGCAGCGTGGGGTATTCTCACGGTCTTCTTGGCTCATGCGCCGCCAGACGTCATCTGGGGGCATTCCTCAACGGGGGATTGCTTTCTGAGCTGACGGTTCAGAAGATCAGCGGTGCAGCGTTCAGCGCCGTCTCAGTCTCATGCGTAGGTTCGAACAGTACAGCATGGCTCCAGCGAAATTATGAGTGTAGCGGACTACCAGCGGACGGATCGACGAGATCATGCTGCGGGCAGGCCGCAGCGGTGGTGCGTATATCATGCGGATGCCGAGCCGTCTGGCAATCAGGGGATGGAGGTTCGGGTAGGCTCTCATGGCTGCCCTCCCTTTTGAATGGAAAAGGGGATAGGGGAGAGGCCAGTCCACAAATGCACAGCGCCGCGATGACGAGTGCCAAGAGCACGGCCTTGCGGTCGGTTGCTTCTTCGCAGGGAAGAGAAATCTTGAGGGATGAGGCGCGGAGATAGAAGCGTCCGGAAGGAGCTAGGCCGTAGCGCACATGGAGGGGACGGCTCGGCTTGAAAGCCTTGGGGGAGGGCTTTACAAGGGCGAGGTGCTTATAATACAAAAGGCGCACCACAAAAACCTGATTTTCAGGGTAAAGTGATGCGCCTTCAGTTTCCTGTTGGCGTCCCCAAGCGGATTTGAACCGCTGTTGACGGCGTGAAAGGCCGCTGTCCTGGGCCGGCTAGACGATGGGGACGTCTGGGTGCGTGTTGGCTGGGCTACGTGGACTTGAACCACGATTAACGGGACCAGAATCCGTCGTCCTGCCAATTGAACGATAGCCCAACGCGCAGAAAGCTGTTTAGTAAAAACACCCCTCACTGTCAACAAAAAAAGAGGCACTTCAGAAGAAAAAGTTTTCTGACAATATTTTTATGTGTTATTTTATATAATTAGATACTGGCCTAAAAACTTGTGTCTATGAGGGTATAGGGAGGCAGTGCGCAGGGGGGTACGGAGCCACGTCCGGTATGCTGATTTGGCAGGTCACTTGACATCAGCGGGCATGGCATTGCAGTATTACCCGGTGGACATTCCCATACGAACACGCCTCGTTTTGCTCCTCGCCATTGTCATGGCTGGGGGCTTTCTCTTTTTTCCGTCGCAGGGAACTTCTCTTTCCTCCGATTCGTTTTATTCCGCCGCAGTGTTTCCGTGTACGGAAAACACCCCAGAGCCTTGCCCGCTTCCTCTCGCCTTGTCGCCCGAGGAGGCTCCCTTCGGGGGGGAAGCGGTCTGGAGCCTTCCGGAGCAGGGGAGGGCGGCATATACTCCTTATGAACGTTCCACCTCCGGTGCGTCCCGTTTGGAGCGGGGGCACGCCTTCAGCTCATTCGTGGCGTTGTCGGGCAACAGTTTCTGCCCGGGAATACTCCTGCGGCGAGGCAGCGTTTTATCAGCCGTTTCCATACTCCCCCGTGGCTGGGTTTCTTGTCACGCTTGTCCCCGTTCGCCTCCGGCGGTTTGAACGTCCAGACGGGTCTAGTCCTTTTTGTTCAATCGCAACGGCGTTCTCCATATTCTGGGGAAGGAGCGTATATGTTTCTTGATTTTTCGTGGGTGGCAGAACCCACGGCTTGGGGCGGGTTGGGCACCCTTATCCTGCTTGAAGTAGTGCTCGGCATCGATAACCTTGTTTTTATTTCCATTTTATCCTCGCGGTTACCGGAAGATAAGCGCAGGCACGCGTTTACCATTGGCCTTTCCCTTGCCCTGATCATGCGTCTGGGATTGCTTTCCACGGTTGCATGGCTGATCGGGCTCACGAAACCGTGGTTTTCCCTTTTTGGCTATTCGTTTACGGCCCGGGACATTATCCTGCTTATCGGCGGCCTGTTTCTTTTGTTGAAAGGGACTATGGAACTCCACGAGCGGCTGGAAGGGTTTCAGCCCACGGAAGAGAAAGCCGTTCACCAAGCCGTGTTTTGGCAGGTCATCACCCAGATCGTGGTGCTCGACGCCATATTCTCTTTGGATTCAATCATCACGTCCGTAGGCATGGTGAAGGAACTCTCCATCATGATGCTGGCCGTCATCATCGCCGTTCTGGCGATGCTGTTGGCTTCGCGCCCGTTGACGGAGTTTGTGGACAGGCATCCCACGGTCATCATTTTGTGCCTCGGCTTCTTGCTGATGATCGGCCTGAGCCTTATTCTGGAAGGGCTGGGCTATCATATTCCCAAGGGATACCTCTACGCGGCCATCGGTTTTTCGATTGTTGTGGAAGCCTTCAACCAGCTGGCGCTACGGAACCGAAGGAACAGGATCACAACGCGCGGATTGCGTGAGTCCGCCGCCAGAGCGGTTTTGGAGCTGCTGGGCGGAACCACGATCCCCGGCGGCGAAACGGAAATGGAAATGGCCGCGCTGGGCTACTCCGATTGCCGGGACAAGGTGTTCAGGCCGGAAGAGCGGGCCATTGTCGCGCGGGTCATCCGTTTTGGCGGGCGGACCGTGCGGTACATTATGACGCCCCGCCATAAGGTGCAGTGGCTCGACAGCAACGAGTCGCCGGAAGCCCTCCTCAAGCTCGTCGGCGCATCGAAACACGCATTCCTTCCGGTCATGTGCGGGGATACCGACGAAGTGCTCGGCGTCGTGGATCTGCGCGAGCTGCTGTGGCGCTACCAGAAGACCGGCCGTTTTTCGCTTGAGGCCTCCGTGGTCCCCGTCCCCATGGTTTTCGAGCATACCGGGCTTCCCGATGTGCTGGACGCCTTCAGACAGCACCCGGCTCCGATGGGCATCGTTCTGGACGAATACGGGAGCGCCGTGGGCGTTGTGACGCCTATGGACATCTTGTCCGCCATCGCCGGGCATATGGGGGATGTGGCCCCCGAGCCTGATTCCTTCCGTCAGCCTGACGGCTCATGGCTGCTTCCCGGACGTATGGCCGTGGACGAGGGGCTGCATACGCTGGGCATCCAGCCGGAAGAGGAGCTGAGCTGCGCCACTATGGCCGGGTTGTTGCTTGAGCGTCTGGGGCATATCCCCGCTGCGGGGGAGACCTGTTTTTTCTGGGGGCACTTGTGGACGGTCGCGTCCATGGACGGCCTGCGTATTGATCAAATCCGCATTCATCCACAGCGTTCAGGGGACATTACGGAAAAAAGTGAATAAAAATGCGTGGATTGATTTTGCCATGAGACGACTATGGATTTCTTTGCGAGAACAGTTTAGGTTAGGGCGATTCTAAAAAGGAAAACCCTTCCCAAGCGCTTCGGATTGCTTTTTAAGCGCGGAATCCTGTTTTTTGAGAGAAAATACCTCTTTGGAGGATTGTGCGGCGTGGCGTTTCTTTTCAAACGAGTCTGGCGACTGTGTCGTCCGGCGCTGCCGTGAAGAGGAACGCTACACCAACACAGAGGAATCGGAATGAAACGGAATCTCTTACAATGCATGGCCCGGGTGCTGCTGTTGCCCGTGGCTCTGATGTTCATATGTGGGGCGCTGGTTTCCGCTCATGCGGAATATTCCGGCCCCAAAGTGCGCTTTCGGCTGGCGCATCCGTGTCCGCCGGGGCATCACACCAGCTTGGCCTTCGAAAAGTTCGCGGAATTGGTCGCCCAAAAATCAAAAAACAAGATCAAGGTGCATGTTTTCCCCAATGCCGTTCTGGGGAGCGATGTCGTCATGCTCAAAGGCGCGCTGACCGGCGGGCTCGAAATGGCGGTCAGCTCCAGCCCGAACCTGACTTGGGTGGTGCCGTCGCTCATGGTTTTCGATCTGCCGTACATCACAAGCGTCAAGTATCAGAAAAAATTGTATGAGGCGTTGGATAACGGTGAGCTTGGCCGGTATTTCAAGGGAAAATTCAATGAAGTCGGCCTAGAACCGATCATGTACTGCGAATACGGCTACCGGGATTTCTTCAGCGTTAAAAAGCCGATCCGTTCCGTCGGGGATCTGGCGGGCATTCAGGTCCGCACGACGGCTTCCGCCGTCGAGGTCGAAGTGGCGAAAGCCCTTGGCATGAAGCCGAAACCGTTGGCGTGGGGTGAAACCTATACCGCGCTCAAGGAAGGCATCGTAGAGGGTGAAGGCAACACGTTTTCTTTCCTGCTCGACGCAGAGCATGAGGATATCCTCAAGTACGCCTTCGCATCACAACACAATTACAGTATGCAGATCCTGAGCGCCAACAAGAAATGGTGGGAAGAACTTGATCCGCAGGTCCGGAGCATCATCCGTGAAGCGGCCGCCGAGGCATTGAAGTACCAGCGGGAAGTCTTGGCCCCGCAGTCGGAAGAGGAGGCTGTCAAGCGGTTTATGGCTGATGGCCTTGAGGTTTCCAAACCTTCGGAGGCCGAGCTTGCGGAGCTGAAACGGAAAACGCGTCCCGTTTGGAACCTTTTTTCGGACACGTTGTCACAGGAACTCATTGACCTTGTGGTAGCCACTCAGCAGTAAGCTGGTTTTGCTTACAGGAGAGAGTATGAAAGAGGACTTGTCCTTTTTGCGCTCTTGTACTTAAGCCATAAGGCTATTACTCTAAAGAGAGGCGGGGGCCGGGGAGCCCCGTTGTTTGCTGCTATGCCCCGGAACTGCCCCGGCGGGTGATGAATCGCCAGGGCGTTTGCTGCAGAGTATGACAAAGAAGCCGAAATTCTTTTTTACCTTACATCTGTTTTTTTGAGTTTTTGGTTGAAATCGTTGTCTTCCGTGAAAATGGATGGCAAAAATCTGCTTGGCAGATCAGTGTCCTTTTTATGGTCGGTTCAGGCCGGAAGGTGACGCCTGAGTATGCCATGGTATTGGAGTCCATGTGAGAAAAGGCATATTTGACCCATCAGTGGGAAGCTCCGCGGAAGAAGGTTTTTGGCCTTCGGATGCCCGTACCGTGCAGGCGCTGCTCTGTACGGCATTGTTGTCCGCGTTGTTCTTTTCATGGCTTTGGCAGGCGTTTCGCCTGTATAGCTATCCGGGGCTCGTGCCTTACAACGATGAAGCCGGGGAACTGTTTCACCTGCCGCTGTTCACGGGGCTCGCATTGCTTGCTTACGGCCTCCGGTTGCGGTTCCGTTTTACGGAACAAGAGTCGTGCCAAGGATACGTCATCCCCGTTCTTGGGAGCACGCGCCTACGGCGCAGGCTTGTGACGCTGCTGCTGATGTGGACGCCGGTTGTGTTGATGGTTACGCCGGTTTCCAACGAATTTTCCGGATGGGTACGCTCCGGCAGCTGGGCCGTTAGCGCTCTTGCCGGGATAGGGGCCGGCATCGCAGGCTGCCGCATTGGTCTGGCGCTTTGCCGGTTTTCCGGAGGCCAGCTCGTCCTGAGCCTTGGCCTGGCGAGCATCGTTGCGCCGATATGCAATTATCTTGTCCTGTTGTGCCCAGAGCCGTATTGGGTGATCCCCGCGTTGCTTTTCCCCGCCCTGTTCGCCTTGCTGCCCTCTGTGTATCCCACTGCCTCTGGTGAGGAGGGGGAGCACACCTATCCCTTTTCCCGTATCCCGTTGTTCCTGTGGTGTGGATGCCTGCTCACGGCGTTTAGCGAAAGCGCTTACTACAATCTGTATGGGGCGCTTGAACCGGTCATGCCCGGGCCAAGCCTGAGCGTGCTTGTTCTCGTCGTGCTGGGAGGGCTGTCGGCGTTACTGGTGCTGGGGCAAGCCCACCGTTCGCCGATCTGGTATGCCTTTTTGCTCGTCATCCCGGTATTGGTCGTGGGCTATACCGCGTGGCCTTTGCTGCACAGGGAATCGCCCGGCCTGTCGCTTGGCGGTTTGCTGTTCGGGTATACCTTGCTGAACATCTATATGATGACGGCATTTCTGCACACGGTTTCGTATCGCAAGGGTACGCGCAGGCTGCAGCTGCTGGCTTGCGGGATAGGGGGCATCGCGCTGGCGTCATGGATGGGAAGCCATAACAGCGGCTGGATTACGGAGAGCATTGCCAGGGGCGACTCGCTCAATTCACTGTTTGCGTTTCAGGCATTCGCCATTTTGGCGGGGAGTTTCATCTTCGTCGTCTACCTGGAAAAAGTGGGCTTTTTCCGTCTGGCGAAGGGGGAGGCGGCCGCTCCGGAACGGGTGGCCGGGCAGGCCCCGAGCACGCCGATGTCCTTGATGGACTGGCCGATCGAGGAACTGGAGACGCACTTCCGCGAGCTGGGGCTGACCAGGCAGCAGGCGATGATCGCCGCATTGCTGGCCCGCAAGACGCCGGATACGACCATTTGCGACAACCTCAACATTTCGCCGAGCACATTGAAGACCCATATACGGAATATTCACCGCCGCCTTGGGATCAGCAGCCGCCACGAGCTGGCGTGGCTGGTGACGGCAAATCCGGCGGGCATTTCCGAAACGCAGGGAGGCGGCCGTTAGCCGTATTGCGTTCAGGCTGGCGGATGGCGGGAAGTGCCGTTGCCGCTCGGGAAGGGGCAGTTGAAGCTGAGGAGGCGTTCTTTCGGGAGCGCCTTTTTTGCGTGCCATGAGGTCCTCCGTGAGGCGGGTATCCCCAAGAGGATAGAGGCGCCGTATTGTCCTTACGAGGGGGCTGCATTGGGTCAGGGAAGCGTTTGCTTTCTGGGCTGGCAGCTTGGTGGCACTTGAAGGCGGCCCGCACCTCGCGTAAGGGAAGGCTAAACGAAGGGGGGATACATGCGGTTTGAAGAAGCTCTTTTGCTTGCCGGGAAGGGCCAACTGATCACCCGGCCCGGATACGGCGTTTCTTTTGCGGCGATTCGGGAAGGGCAGGCCGTGTATGGGCATTTTATCGGAGAAACCGGCTTTACCGATGTGCGCGCGTATGTTTTTACGGACGAAGACAAGAGCGCTACGGATTGGGAGCTCTTCACCCGTGTCCTCCCCGATGCATGGGAAGGCTGCGATGTGCCGAATGGGTAAAACCGTGAGGGCGGGTGTACCACGCTGTCCCCGTTTTCCGCTCGCCAATCGGGAATCTGGAACAATCGGGAATCTGGATGCGCTCTCTTTTCTGAACGGCGCCACAGTGGGTTATGATGAAAGCCGTGTGCCTGCGGGGACGTCCGGCGGACGGGAAAGCGCAGGAAGAGGCCCGGTGGGCAAAACGCATGTAAAAGGCCCGGAGGGTATTTCTCCGGGCCTTTTACATGCACCAGGCTGTGGGAAGGCTGGATGTTGAGTTGCAGACAGTTGCGCTATGGCTGTTTTTGAAACAGCCTACAATTGCCCATATACGAGCAAATGCCGCGCGGCCCTTCGCTTCCTGCCTCTTGTCCACGCCTGCCGGATTTCCGAGGCACCGTCATAGGCCTTGGCGGCCCCACCCAGAAAAAGGGGTGGGGTTGTACCTGCCGAGCCAGCGGATTGCCCCCGGAAGGAGGAAGCCCTTTTTTTACCGCGATTCGCTGTAGGCTTTTCTGCCCAAGGTGGCTCCCCGTGGTTTTTTGCCGAACTTGCCGGGGCGCTGGCGGCGCTGGCCGGGCGCAAAGGGTTTGCGTGGATGCGGGCTGTCCGTCTCATCGGCGGCCTTCGCCGACACCTTGACCCCGCTTATGAATACACCCTTGTTGAGCGTGGCCAACACATGCGCGGCCAGCTCGGCGGATATCTCCACGATACTGAAGTTGTTCTGGATATCGATAGCGCCGACGCTCCGCCCCGGGATGCCGCTCTCGCCGGTTATGGCGCCCACCAATGCGCGGGGGGTGACGTCATGCGCCTGCCCCACATCAATGTGGAGCCTGGACATGGGGCCGGACTCCTGCCTGCGGGGAAGCGGCTGCATCCTGCCCTTTGATTTCGCCTCGGCATTTTTGGCGGGGCGTTGCGGAGCCATCGTCAGTTCATCCACTTCGCCGACATTGTCCTGATTCCCAAAATCCCGCTGCATCAACAGTTTGAGCAAGGCCGCGGAGATATCCCGGCTGGAAGCGTCGCCATCCGGGAAGTGTTCGGTCTGGAAATCCTCCACCAGTACCCGCCAGCGATCCAGAGAGCTTTCGGCCAGGGTCTGGCGGACTTCATCCAACAGCTTGGACGTGCGGATGTTGCTGACGTCGCGCAGGGTCGGCAGCTGGCCCGGCTGGATGCGGGCTTTGGTGTAGCGGATGATTTCGCGGATCTTGTACTGTTCGCGCACCGTGACGAAGGTAAAGGCCTTGCCTTCGCGGCCCGCGCGGCCAGTACGCCCGATCCGGTGCACATAGCCTTCCACATCGTGGGGGATGTCATAGTTGATCACCGCATCCACATCATCCACGTCAATCCCGCGTGCGGCCACATCCGTCGCCACCAGAATCTCAATGCCGTCGGTACGGAAACGGCTCATCACCCGATCCCGCTGGGTCTGGTTCATGTCGCCATGCAGCCCGTCGGCCTGATAGCCGCGCTGCTGCAAGTGTACGGTTATCTCGTCCACGCTGCGTTTGGTGGCACAGAACACCAGAGCCTTGCGGAACCCCTGCGAGTCCAGCACGCGGCACAGGGCATCCATCTTCTGGTATGGACGGACCTCGTAGTACACCTGCTCGATGGCGGGGACCGTGAGCATCTTGTGGGCGATGGTCAGCATCTCCGGTTCGCGCAGGAAACGCTTGCTCAGTTCGCGGATAGGCTGGGGCATGGTGGCGGAGAACAGGACCCGTTGGCAGTCCGCCGGGCTTTGTTCCAGAATGAGCTCGATATCCTCGCGGAAGCCCATGTCCAGCATTTCATCGGCCTCGTCCAGCACGACAATCCGCGCCTCGTTCAGGCGCAGCGTGCCGCGCTGCAAATGATCGATAACCCGGCCCGGCGTGCCCACGACCACCTGTGCGCCCTTGGCAAGCGCCCGAAGCTGCCGCTCGATGGGCTGCCCGCCGTAAATCGGCAAAACCGAAACGCCCCGTTTGTGTACGGCCAGTTTGCTCAGTTCTTCGGATACCTGAATGGCCAGCTCGCGCGTAGGGCAAAGCACCAGCGCCTGCACGCTCTTGCCGGAAGCGATTTTTTCCAGAATGGGCAGGCCGAACGCCGCCGTTTTGCCGGTTCCGGTCTGCGCCTGGCCCACGGCATCCTTTCCCGTCAGCAGTGCCGGGATAGCCAAAACCTGAATGGGGGAGGGTTCTTCAAACCCTAAATCTTCAACAGCTTTCAAGAGTTCCTGGGACAATCCCAGTTCTGTAAACGATGCGGTCATGATGTTCCTGTAGGTAAAAATATCAAAAAGGGGGTAAACACAGTCTCATTGCGTTTGATGCACAATAACCATGATTTCCAATACATACTCGGAGAGCGGGGAGCGCCCCGTACGGGCCGGGGTGCGGCAAAAAATACCGTGTGCGGAAACGTGATGCACAAGTCCGTTTTCCGGCGGAGCCTATGGTGATGTTGGCCTTTTTGGCCAGCATTTCCGCATGTGGAAGCCTCCGCCATAAACCGGAAAGGGGTTTCCTGTTTCACCCTGCAACGTCCGCTGTACAAGGGAGGGCCGAGGCCTGACGCCATGGAGATGTTCCGGTTTGGGGATTTCGCCGGGTGGCTGATCGAGGTTCGGAAAAGGACCATTGGTGGCACAGCGGCAACGCCGCATAAGAAAAGGGGTTACATCGTACGATGTAACCCCTTGAGATTCCTGGAGCGGGAAACGGGATTTGAACCCGCGACCTTCAGCTTGGGAAGCTGACACTCTACCGCTGAGTTACTCCCGCAATGCGGTGTAAAAAAAATGGAGCGGGAGACGGGATTTGAACCCGCGACTTCAACCTTGGCAAGGTTGCACTCTACCACTGAGTTACTCCCGCTCAAATGGAGGCGACGTCCGGATTTGAACCGGAGGATGGAGGTTTTGCAGACCTCTGCCTTACCACTTGGCTACGTCGCCTTGAGCGTGTTTGTTGGAGCGGGAGACGGGATTTGAACCCGCGACTTCAACCTTGGCAAGGTTGCACTCTACCACTGAGTTACTCCCGCTCAACGAAGAGAAGGTTTACCGTCGAACCCCGCTTCTGTCAAGCGTTGTTTCTCAAAAAACACATATTTCTTTTCCATCTTTTCCGTATGCCGCTTAACATGTCGAGGATGTTATTCCTTTGCCGGGAACGCTCAGGAGGGGCCTTTTTCCGCATCCGGCATCAGAAGCGGGGGAGCGGGCGGTCGTCCGTTGCAATGCCCGTCTTGGAGGCGGAAGATCAGGCTTCCGTGGGTAATCATTGAGGAGGAGAGGGCCGCGCCGTATTTTGAAGGGAAAAAAGGATTGCCACATGCAACAGATACGTACCGTTTCCATAGGCGAGGTGCAAGCGTTCCTCCAAAACCATCCGGGAGGTTTCCTCATCGATGTGCTGCCCCCCGAATTCCACGCCCAGCAACATATCCCCGGCTCATCCGGCGTCTGCGTCTTCGAAACGGCTTTTCAGGAGAAGATGCGGGCTCTGGTGCCGGATATGGCCGCGCCGCTCTTGGTATACGGAGCTGGAGGCTCTTTGGATAGTGCCGTTGCCGCTGAAAAATTGCAGCGCGAAGGCTATACGGATATCAGCCTGTTTGCCGGAGGGCTTGAGGCCTGGAGGAAAGCCGGGCTTCCGCTCGAAGGCGAGGGAGTGGATTTCCCCGTGCGGGATGAGTCCCCTCTGCCGATGTTTAAGGAGTACATGCTGATCCCCGAAAAAAGCTTTATCCAGTGGGCGTGCCATAACACTGTCCACAGCCATGACGGGACGCTTTCCGTGAGCGGCGGGGAACTCCGCTTCCCGCACGGCCCGCAAGGGGAGGGGAACGGGTTCTTGACGATGGACATGAACGGCATCGCCTGCCGGGATCTCGCACAGGACGAGATGTTGCCCGTCCTGATTGCCCATTTGAAATCCATTGATTTTTTTGACGTCATGGCCTACCCCACGGCGCAACTGGATATCCTGTCGCTGATGCCCCTCACAGGGGCCACGGTGACGGGGCGTACGCACCGCTTGCAGGGGCAGCTCAGCGTGCTGCGAACTGAGCGGGCCATCGAATGCGATGCGGAGCTGCGGAACCTGCCGGATGGGGAGCTCAGCATGTTCTGCCAGTTGGTCTGGGACAGGACGCTCTGGGGCGTGCGCTATGGTTCGGCGCGTTTTTATCGTTTTCTGGGAATGCACAGCGTCGACGACAACATCAGTCTCAGTGCGATGCTGTTTTTCCGTTCCCAGAGGCCATAAGCTCAGATCTGCGCAATGAAAACAGGAACAGGATCGTCACACGGCGATCCTGTTCCTGTTTTCAGCGGCCCGGATGATACTGGCCGTCGTCAAAGCCGCGGCGCTTCAATTCTTCGGGGCGGTACTGCCCGTCATCATGGCGGGGCTGGGGATGGCGGTTATACTGGTGGTCTTTCCGCCGCTCACGTTCCAGCCGATCCTTATCGTGCTTTCTTCCCGGATGATCGCGATCCTGGTCGTTCCACTTGCTGTCCTTGCGATCCCTGTTGTCCCAATGCTGGCCGTTGCGACGGGCCTGTTCCCTCTCCGTGCGGCGCTGCTCGCGGATCATGCGTTCCTGTTCCTGGCGCATTTTCCCTTGTTGGTAGCGATCCTCGGCGCGGTGCATCCTTTCGCGCCGCTCAAGCTGGCGCTGTTGCCGCATCTGTTCCCGGTGGTCGTCCCTGTCGGCCACAAGAGGGTTCTCCGATCCGGCGGAGTGGGCCGGGACAGAAACGTCCGCCGTGTACGGCAGAAAATGACGGGGAGTGGATGCATAGGCGTTGCTCAGGGCCAGGCAGGCCAGCAGCGTTCCGGCACAAAGGCATGTAATGTGTTTCATGGTTTTTTTCCTCAAACCTCTCATCAGTGCTGTGAGAAAGGCCGTTCTTCCGGGCTGTGCGCAACGCGCAACCGGAAGGCGCTCCTTCCCCGGCAGGGTGGAATGCGCGTCTTCTATACGCCTCTTTCCCGGCGTTGCAAGCGTACGGAAAATTTCTGTGAATACAAATGATTAAGCTGGATAGGGAGAAGAAAGGGGAAGGCGGGGAGGGGAAATCCGCAGCGAGGCGGGAGGAGGGGAAAACGCAAGGCTGACAGGAAAGAACGGAAACGGATTCCGGCCTTTTCTGTCAGCCCTTGTTCCTCTACTTATAGGAAGGAAGAGGCGTCTTGATGAGTTTCAGGAACTTGTCGGTGACATAGGAGCTGTTTTCAACCTTTTTCAGCTCGTCCTGCGAGATCCTGCCGATGGCCGCAAAGAACTGGGCCAGATCGCCCTGCCAGCTCTGGGCCTGGCTGGGGCCTTCGGAGGCGTCGAACATCTGGAGCTGTTCTTCCAGGTTGAACACCGGATGGTTCTTAAGATCCATCTCAGCGAGATCCTTGCTGTAGTCGGTACCGGCCCAGTCAACGTAGAAACGCAGGTATTCCGGCAGCAGCTTGTCCATCGGTTCATTCTTCATCATGTCGATGGCGCGCATGTAGATGCTCAGGAACTTCGCGGTGACTTCGGGGTTCTTGTCGGCGAATTCGCGGTCGGCGACGATGACGATGGGAAGGCCGCGATAGCAGTCATGCGGCGTGCTGGCCACTTTCCAGCCGCGCTTTTCGCCCACGTAGGTGAGGGGCGCCCACAGGGTCACGATGTCGCCGATGCCGTATTCGAATGCGGCGAGCGCGGACGCCTGGTCCATATTCTTGATGGTCACGTCCTTTTCGGTCAGGCCAAGGGCCTTGAGCCACGAGCTCAGGGCGAAGTGGGCCGAGGAAACGGTCGTGCAGAGGACGGTTTTACCCTTCACGCTTTCGGGGGTGCCGTATACGTTCGGGTAGCTCTTGTTATAGCCCTTGGTCTGCATGATCGGGCTGTCGGGGCGGACCATGACGGCGTTGACCATCGCCTCGTCGTTGCAGTTGGCAATGACGTAGGTGTCGTGGCGCAAGGCGCCCATGAGGGCGGGAATCGCTCCCATGCCGCCGAAGACCCATGTCTTGGCGGGCAGGGTGCTGAGGGCGTCCATGCCGGAGCTGAAGTAGAGCAGCTCGACATCGAGGCCCACTTCCTTGTCCCATCCCTTCTGCTTGGCATACCAGATGGGGAAGGTTTCCTGAGCGCCCATCCACGCGGTGGGGACTTTCTGGAGTTCGGCGGCGCCTGCCGTGCCCACATAGGCCACGCAGAGGACGGCAGCGCAGAGGCCGCGAAGCCATTTTTTGACGTTCATATGCACTATTCTCCTGTACTTTGGGAAGAGGGGGAGGCAGAAAGCGGGGTAGAAAGCTCTGGAGAGTCTTCTACCCCGCAACATTAAGCTACAGATTTCTCAACTTACTTGTAGCTTGGGATGGGGGTCTTGACGAGCTTCAGGTACTTGTCGGTAGCGTAAGCGCCGTTTTCGACCTTCTTGAGTTCGTCCTTGTTGATGCTGCCCACGCTGGCGAAGAACTTCGCGATGTCGCTCTGCCACTTCTGAGCGGTGCTCATGCCCTTGGAAGTATCAAACAGGGCGAGCTGTTCTTCCAGGTTGTAGACGGGGTGCGTCTTGAGGTCGGTGAGGGACAGTTCGGGGGAATAGTTCTTACCGGCCCATTCCAGGAAGAAGCGCTGGTATTCGGGAACGAGGGATTCCAAGGGTTCCTTCTGCAGCATGTTGACGGCGCGCAGGTAGATGCTGAGGAATTTCGCGGTGATTTCAGGGTTCTTTTCGGCATACGCGGTGTCGGCGATCAGGACGATCGGGTTACCGACCTTACACATATGCAGGTCGCCGGCGATCTTCCAGCCCTTTTCCTGACCGGCGTACATATGGGGAGCCCACAGGGCCACGCCGTCGCCGATGCCGTTGTCAAACGCGGCCAGAGCCTGGGCCTGGTCCATATTCTTGATGGTGATGTCCTTGTCCGTCAAGCCCAGGACCTTGAGCCAGGAGCTCAGGCCGTAGTGGGCGGAGGAAACAGTCGTGGTCAGGAAGGTCTTGCCCTTCACGGTGTCGGGGCTGCCGAGCACTTCGGGGAAATCCTTGTTGTAGCCCTTTACCTTGGCGATTGGGCTGTCGGGACGGACGAGCACGGAGTTGGTCATGGATTCGTCGTTGCCGATGGCGATGACGGAAGTGCCATAGCGCAGGTTGCCCATCATGGCCGGGACGCCGCCCATGCCAGCGAAAACCCAGGAACCGGACGGAAGGGCGTTCAGAATATCCATGCCGGAGCCAAAGTACTGGATGTCGATGTCGAGACCAGCTTCTTTGTCCCAGCCCTTTTCTTTCGCATACCAGATCAGGAAGGTTTCGTGTTCGTCCATCCAAGCGGTGGGTACTTTGGTGAGCTTTTCAGCGAAAGCCATACCAGCGAGCGAAACGCAAAATGCGGCAGCGAGAAAAGCACTGATGAGTTTCTTGAAACGCATACCTGTTCCTCCAAGTTGAAATGTACTGAGGAAAATCCCTCTACCCTTATCATAATACATGTCGGGGCATGCACGATGATCGTATTCCGGACGTCAGCGTGACGTCCCTGCGGCGGCCTTTTCGGCATCTTCAACCGTCGCCTTGCGGACGGCCTGAACATGCCGGGTGCGGATGCGGAAAGCGCAGAACTGCAGCCCGCAGCCGATCCCCGCCAACCCTACCGCAAGCGCCGTTCCCAGATGGAAATACAAGGCTGCCGCGGCGAGGATGCACAATGCGAAACTGGCGAGCCTGAGGTACAGGAGCTTCCTGTATACCTCCCCGGTGCGTTCCCAGGGAGCGTCGTCGCATTGGCGTTGCGCATCGTTGTTTTTTGGCTGGGCCTTGCCCGAACAGCGCCGGACAAAGCCCTGTACCGACCACCAGACCAGCCCCGCGCACAGGGATCCGATGATGAGGCTGACGGTGGTCGTTTCCATATTACAGTACCAGGGCCGTGTTGTCGGTGATGATGGAGCGGAGCTTCAACAGCTCCATGCTGGTGTGCTCGCGGGGGCGGGGAAGATCGATCATGTATTCGGTCTTGATGCTCCCGGGGAGCTTGCCTTCCATCAGGATGATGCGGTCGCCGAGGAACAGGGCCTCGTCGATGTTGTTGGTGACGAAGATAACGGTGCGCTTTTCCTGTTCCCAGATGCGCGCGGTTTCCTTCTGCATGAACATACGGGTCTGGGCGTCCAACTGTCCGAAGGGCTCGTCAAGGAGCATGATGTTCGGGGAGTTCGCATAGGCGCGGGCGATGCCCACGCGCTGCTTCATGCCGCCGGACAACTGGTGCGGGTAGTGCTTCTCAAAGCCGGTCAGCCCCACCATGTCGATGTAGTGCTGCGCAATCTCATGCCGCTCGTTGGCGGGGATATTGCGGAGCTTGAGACCTAATTCCACATTATCACGAACGTTCTTCCATGCAAAGAGCATGTAGCCCTGGAAGACGATGCCGCGGTCGGGGCCGGGGCCGGTGATGGGCTGGCCGTCAAGCGTCACGAATCCGGTGTCGGGCGTTTCCAGCCCGGCGAAGATCTTCAACAGCGTGGACTTGCCGCACTGACCGGGGCCGAGGATGACCAGAAACTCGTTTTCATACACATCAAGAGTGACGTCGCGGATGACGGGGACTTCCTGATTGCCCTTCTGGATGAAGGTCTTGCTGACGTTTTCACAGCGGAGTTTGAGTTTCGGTTCGCAGTTGCAGGTGGTCATATGCTTTCCTTTCTCAGCTGTGCTTAGAGGTTTTCAATGGTGCGCTTCCAGGGGCAGAGCTTGCCTTCAAAGAGCGTGACCAACAGTGAGGTTCCGTAAGCCGCTGCCGCGATGAGGACCATGCCGCCGAGCACGAGGGTGGGCTGGTGGGTGTCCATGCCGCGCTTGATGAGGAAGCCCATGCCGTCGCGGGAGTTCATCAGTTCGGCGGCCAGAACGCAGGTCCAAGCGGAGCTGAGGGAGATCTGGAGGCCGGCGAAGACTGCGGGGAACGACGCGGGGAAGCATACGTGGAAGATTTCATCCCGGCGCTTGCCGCCGAGGACGCGGATAACGTCATACAGGTCGGGGTCAACGAGGCGCACGCCGTTGTATGCATTGAGCAGACAGGGGACGAACGTACCGATGATGATGATGAACACCTTGGACATTTCGCCGATGCCGAACCACAGGATGGCGATGGACACCCAGGCGATGGGCGGCATGGGCTTGAACAGGTCGAACAGAGGCTTCACAATCGCGTTGACGTACTTGTTCAGGGCCATGAACAGGCCGAGGGGCACGGCGACGACGCTGGCGGCGATGAAGCCGATGAGCACGCGCTGGGTGCTGGCCCAGATGTGGCCGATAAGGTTCGTTCCGGCGAACTTCATGTACGTCAGGCGGTACAGCTGATCCACCACTTCCAGTGGGCGGGCCAGGGAGTCGCGGAAGATCTTCTCTTTCGCCACGTAGTCCCACAAGGCGAGGAACAGGACGATGGAAACCACGTTGAGGAAGTACTTGTTGGTAATGAACTTGTAAAAGCTGAACGGTTCGCGGTTTTTGGAGTGGTCGACGGTTTCGTTGGCGATAGAACTGGTCATGCCGCTTACCTCCTGATGCCAGCCAGCAGTTTCTTTTCAATCTGGTCGATGATGAAGCCGATGACTGCACCAGACAGACCCACACAAATCATGCCGAGGACGATGATGTCGGGACGGCCGAGGCGGCCACCCATAGTGATGAGGAAGCCAAGGCCGGAGTCGGCGGCCAGCAGTTCCGCGGCCACGAGGTTGGTCCAGCAGTAAGCCAAGGCAAGCTGCAGGGCGCCGAACACCATGGGAAGGGCGGACGGGATGCAGAGCTGCGTGAAAATCTGCCAGTTGTTGGCGCCATATGTGCGGGCCATCTGGATAAGGGTCGGGTTGGTCATGCGCACGCCGACGTAGGAGTTGATGACGCAGGGCACGATACCCGCGATCCAGATGATGAATACCTTACCGGCGAGGCCGATGCCGAACCAGAAAACGGTAAGCGGAATCCACGCGATGGGGGGGATGGGACGGATAAGTTCGAAGATCGGGCGAAACAGACCTTCAACCACGTTGAACCAGCCCATGGCCAAACCGAGCGGGATACCCACGACGAGCGAGAGCACATACCCGATGAAGGCTTCCTGAATGGACGTCCACGCGTGCGTCGCCATGATGGCGCCGTCGGGGTTGGGGTTGCTGAGTTTGTCGATGAACGCGGCGAACACCTGGGAGGGCGATGCCAGCAACGTATTTGGAATGATTCCCGAGCGCACCACGCCTTCCCAGAAGGCGAAAAAGATGATGATGCTTACGTAGGGAAGGATGGTCAGAAGCAATGGCTGTTTGACGCTTACTTCTTTGTAGGCCATGAGTCACATCCTCGTGTCTGTGCTGCGTTAGAGAGGCGAGCCTCGTCCAACCTGGGTTACCACCAACGGATCAGTTCGGTGACTTGCTTGCGCAGCTCCACGAACTTGGGATCGATCAGGTTGCGGGGGCGGGGGAGATCCACGGGGATTTCCGCCTTGATCTTGGTGGGCTTGTTGGTCAGCACCAGGATACGTTCAGCAACGTAAACCGCCTCTTCGATGTTGTGCGTCACGAACAGAACGGTACTGTTGAGCTTTTTCCAGATATTGACCAGCTCGTCCTCAAGGTAGAAACGCAGCTTGACGTCGAGCTGTCCATACGGTTCGTCCATCAGCAGCAGGTCGGGATTCACGGCGAACGCCCTCGAAACGGCGATACGCTGCATCATACTGGCTGAAACCTGGTTGGGGTACAGGTCGGCGCAGGAGGACAGGCCGACGAGATCCATGATTTGGGTCGCGCGCGCTTCACGTTCTTCTTTGCCGACGCCCTTGACTTCCATGCCGTAAGCCACGTTTTCGCGGACGGTACGCCAAGGCAGACAGGTCGGTTCCTGAAACACATACGAGATGTTGTGCTTCTTGGGGTTCGCTTCTTCCCCGTCGATGAGGATCTCGCCTTCGGTGGCGGGCATCAGCTTGGACAGGGTGTTCAAGAAGGTGGTTTTGCCGCAGCCCGTGGGGCCGACGATGGCAAGGAGCTCGCCTTCTTTGATGTTGAAGTTGATCCCATCGAGGACGGTCAGATCCCCAAACCGTTTTGTGAGGTTATTCACCTGAATCTTGATGCGTGATTCTGGGGTGGTGGGCACTGGTGGCTCCTTTGTCTTTTTTCAGGGCGAACACGCTGGTGCCGCCTCCTAGGGAGGAACGCGCTTTGGCCAATTCATGGACCTCGTACGCTGGTCCATACATTGGCTGAAGCGCTGCCTCTGGACCCTGTGTGGAGGCGGACACGTGGGCAAGGGATTGCTCCCTCACAAGTTGTGCTTTCGGCTCCAATCTTGTTCTCTAATGAGCAAAGATGGTGCCAGAGGTAGGGCCCTAGTCTCAAAAAAACGCTTCCTACCTACGTTTCTGGAGTAAAGAAGGCTTTTATTTGAGGGGAATAGGGATGATGCTCAAAAAAGAAAAAAAGAGCAAAAAAGCTCTATTTCCTCAGAGGTTGCGTTGGGGCTTCGGAAAAATAGGATCAAAATGTCCCAAAAAGAGAATGGGGAGGATTTTTTTTGGGACAAAAACATCCCAAATGATAAAACGTTATATTCCAATATGATATATGCACAAATGCTGTGCCGGCAACACTCTCCCCGTCATGGTTGAGAAAAAAATCCCGTATAATAAACCATGATTGAGATAAAAAGAACGAATGGAGCTGCCTTTGGAAGCGTTCAGTCCCCAAGCGGGCACGAAAAAATGGGACAGAAATGCGACATTTTTTCTGCGGCCCTCAAACGGAAAAGCGCCTCCCTTTTTACTGGGGGAGGCGCTCGGATCGGGGCGTGGATTGCAGCGTGCGGGCGTTATTCTTTTTCCAGGCCGAAATCTTTCATTTTCCTGAACAGGGTACGCCTGTCCATACCGAGGCTGTCCGCCGTCGGGCCGCGTTTCCAGTTGTTCTTCTTCAAGGCGTTCAGCAGGTAGACCTTCTCGAAACGGGAAAGCGCTTCCGCCAGCGTCAGGGAATCTTCCGGGGCTTCGGAAGCGGCCGCCTGTGCGGTGGTCTCACCGATGACGGTATCGCCCAGCCGTGCCGTCCCCAGACTCAGGTATTGGTAGAGCACATTTTGCAGCTCGCGGACATTGCCGGGCCAGTCATAGAGCATGAACGCGTGCAGCATCTCGCTGTCCATGTACTCGAAGCGCTTGTTGCTCGGGTAAGCCTTCAGGAAATGCTCCACCAGCAGGGGGATGTCCGCCTTGCGCTCCCGCAGCGGCGGGAGATGGATGGGGATGACGTGGATGCGGTAGTAGAAGTCGCGGCGCATGGCCCCTTCATTGACCCGCTCGAGGAGATCCCGGTTCGTGGCCGCGATGATGCGCACATCCGGGCGGTGGATCTGGGCGCCGCCGACAGGCGTAAAACCCCCGTGCTCGATGGCGCGGAGCAGCTTCACCTGCCCCATGAGGCTGATTTCACCCAGTTCGTCGAGGAAAAGCGTGCCCCCGTCGGCCTGATCCAGATACCCTTTCTTGTCGGCCGTCGCACCGGTGAACGCACCCTTCTTGTAGCCGAACAGCTCGCTTTCAAAGAGGCTTTCCGGGATGGCCCCGCAGTTGACCGCCACAAAGGGCTGCTGATACCGGGAGCTGCCGTCGTGGATGGCCCGGGCCGCCAGTTCCTTGCCTGTCCCCGATTCGCCGTAAACGACCACGTTGTCGTCCACGGCCGCCGCTTTGGCGATGAGATCGAAGACGGCGGTGATCTGCGGCGAATTGCCCACGATGTCGCCTGAACATCGGGCTTTGAGGCGCTCGCGCAGCTCCTTGTTTTCCTGCCGGATCGTGTTGTCCTGCTTCTGCTTTTCGGTCACGTCGTTGATGAAGCCCTCCACAAGGAGGGGGGCCTGTTCCCCCGCGCCTCCGGCATGGACGCCCGCGCCTTGCTCCCAGACCCATTTTTCCTCATTCCATGAGGTGATGATCCGGTAGGTCAGTTCGAACGGCTCTTTCTTCCTGAGCGCGTTTTCCAGCGTTTCCGAGACGTGCGCCCTGTCGTCCGGGTGGACGAGGGCAAGCAGGCCCATGCCGTCCGGCCCCATGAAATGCTCCGGCGTATACCCGGTAAGGCGGGTGACCCCCTGGCTGACAAAGCGGACCTTCCGATCCGGCGAGTGCTCGCCCTGATAGGCGAGGCCGGGAAGGTTGTTCATCAGGGTTTCAAGCTGGCGGCTTTTCTCGTGCAGCTCCATCCCGATGAGCATGTTGTGGCTTTCGAGCTCCTCCCGGAGGCGCTTGTTGGTGATGTGGGTGCGGACGCGGGCCAGCACTTCGTCGGCATGGAAAGGTTTGGTCACATAGTCGACGCCGCCGACTTCGAACCCCCGGTGCTTCTGGCCGGGCGATTCCATCACGGACAGGAAGATCACCGGGATGCCCTCGGTTTCTTTGTCCGCCTTGAGGCGCTGGCAGACTTCGAAGCCGTCCATCTCGGGCATGAGGATGTCCAGCAGGATGAGATCGGGGTGATGGCTGAAGGCCAAATCCAGCGCGCGCTTTCCGTTCTTGGCGATGATGAGGAAATAGTCCTGTTCGAGGGTCTGGACCAGGATGTCCAGATTGACGGGATCGTCATCCACGACCAGAACGACAGGTTTATTGGGCTGCATCGGAAGGCTCCGTACTTGGGGCGCTGCTCGAGAACAGGGAAGGGCGGATCCTTTCCAAAACGGTCAGAGCAGCTTCATAGTCATAATTGTCCACATGCATTTTCAGGGTGTGGAGTAAGGGATATTCGTCCGCATTGCAAATCACCAGCAGGCTGCCCAGGGCAATGCGGATGCGCCCGGGCGCGGCCTGGAGGAGGGCCTCGACCAGATCATTATAATAGGTGCCCAGTTTGGCGATGTCGAGTTTGGGTTTGGAGGCAATGGCCGAGGGGCCGTCCGCGGGTTTCGTTTCCTTGTCGGACGGGCACAGCTTCGCGGCGGCCTCAAGGACCTCGCCGAGGGCCTCTTCCAGTTCGGGCAGCAGTGCGGCGAGCGGCCTGCCCTGGAGCGTGGACAAGGCGGCATTGGGGTAGCCCTTGTCCAGTTGCGATTGCGCTTCCAGTTCCAGCGTGCGCGCCATATCCCGCAAATGCAGCGCTCCCAGATTGGCCGAAGCCCCCTTGAGGGCGTGCGCCCGTTCGCGGAGGGATTCCCAGTCATGGGTGCGGACGGCATGGCGGAAGAGGGCGGCATCCTGCGCGTGGTTTCTGGCGAAACTTTGCAGGATGGAGGGGTACTGCTGCGGCGACAGGCCTGTCTGGATCACGGTCTCGAGCGAGAAGCAGGGGGGCAGAAACGCCCATGATTCCGCATCGGGCACGGAAGGCCGCGCCGGACTTTCGGCCTGCGCTTCCGGAACCCGGTAGTACTCGGGGAGCAGGCTATGGATGGTGTCGAAGAGCAGCGCCTGTTTGAACGGTTTGGAAAGGTACGCGTCCATCCCCGCATCCAGACAGCGCTGCTTGTCGGATTGCATGGCATGGGCCGTGAGCGCGACGACGGGCAGGACATAGCCGCGTTCCCGCATGATCTTGATGGTTTCGTAGCCGTCCATGTCCGGCATCTGGATATCGAGGAACATGAGGTCGAAAGCCTCGCGTTCCAGCAGGGCAAGGGCTTCGATGCCGTTGCCAGCCATCTTGAGCTGGGCGCGGGTTTCTTCGAGCAGTACGGACATGATCTCCTGATTGACGGGGTTGTCCTCGGCTACGAGGATGCGCACGGACGACAGATCCGGCGTGACCGGCGACTGCGCCGGGCGCGGCCCCCTGAAGCCCGCTTTTTTCCGATCAAACAGCTTGCGGAGGGTGGAGCGGACGCAGCGCACGGTGATGGCCGGGATGACCTCGACGGGATAGGGCTTGTCCTTGAATTCGGAGATGGCGAGGCCTTCCCTCGGGCCACCCACAAGCACAAGCGGGACCGGGGCGGCGCAGCGCAGCTGCAGCTCCGCCGCAAGGCGCAGGGCCGGGGGGCAGTCCCCATCGCCGAGCAGGCGATCGATGATGATGAGATCCGGCCTGAGCGGCTCTTTCCCCAGCGAGGCGAGGACGGAAAGCGGGCCCACCCTGCTGGCGATGTGGCTCTGGCACTGGATGCCGAGTGCCTCCAGCGTGCGGCGCATGACCCTGACGCCCGTATCCGACGAGCTGACCACGACCGCCTGCAGATCCATGAAGGTATTGCCGCCGAGCACTTCCACCTGTTCCTGAAGCGCCAGCCGTATGGAGAACGCGAACGTGCTTCCCTGCCCGACTTCCGATTCGACCCAGATTTCCCCGCCCATGTTTTCGACCATATACCGGGCGATGCTCAGGCCGAGGCCCGTGCCGCCGTGCCGCCGGGTCAGCGAGGAGTCGGCCTGTTTGAACGGCTGGAACAGCTGCGGCAGCTGATCCGGGGCGATGCCGACGCCTGTGTCGTGCACGAAGAACAGGAATTGCGCCTTATTCTGGTTTTCGGAAAGGTGGAGGTTGCCGCCGTGCCGGACCTGCAGGTGGATGCGCCCGCCCGGAGGCGTGAATTTGACGGCGTTGCCCATCAGGTTGGTCAGGATCTGCTGCAAGCGCCCCGCATCGCCGAGAAGCGCCAAAGGCGTGGAGGGATCGATATCGATCAGGCATTCCAGCTCACGCGCCATGCTGCCGCGCATGGTCATATCGCAAACGCGCAGGATCACTTCATCAAGCATGAACGGGGCGGTGTCCGTGTCCATTTCGCCCGCTTCGATCTTGGAGAAGTCCAGCGTGTCGTTGACGATGTCGAGCAGGGCGTAGGACAGGTCCAGAATCGTGCGCTGATGGTTGCGCGGCAGCGGGTTGTTTTTCAGGTAGGCTAATTCGGTAAAGGAAATGATGCCGTGCAGCGGCGTGCGGATTTCATGGCTGATGTTGGCGAGGAAACGGCTTTTGGCTTCCGTGGCGGCGTCGGCCGCCTTCATGGCCTGCTGGAGCTCGGTGTTGAGGCGCTGGAGATCCTCGGCCTTGGCGCTTTTTTCCAGTTCGGCGGCCAGCCGCTTGGTACGTTCCTCAACCTTGCGCCGGAGCTGGAAATTCCAGAAAATGATCAGCAGCAGGACGGACAGGACGACTTCAATGCCGAGCAGGCTGGTCCAGAATGTGCGCGGGGGAAGGTGGAGCGACGGCTGGCGGCTGAGCCAGCGGTTGTTGATGAGTTCCCGCTCGGGAGGCTGGATCTGGTACAGGGCTTTGGAGAGGATGCTGTGCAGCTCGGGCCAGTCCGAGCGCACGCCGATGGACAGGCCGCTCTGGGCGGGGATGGTCGAGGTCGCCTGAAGCCGCAGATGCGTGTTGTCTTCCAGCTTGGGCAGGACGCTGGCCTTGTAGTCGACCAGCGCGTCGGAATGCCCGGACATGACCCGGAACAGCCCCTGCAGGGGATTGCTGACAGGGTCCAGGATGATGTCGGGATAACGGCTTTCAAGGTAATTGTGCCAGTAATGCCTGTATACGACGGAAACCCGTTTCCCGGCGAGCTCCTTGAGGCTGGTGGCGTGCTGCGCGTTTTCATGGATCACGATGATGCCGGGGAGGGAAATATGGGGCCGGGTAAGGAGCAGGTTTGCGTCGACGGCAAGCGTCGGTTCCACCATGGCGAACAAATCCGTCCGCCACTGCTTGGCGTCTTCGAGCGCCGTTGTCCAGTTGGATTGCGGCTCTATGCGGAACTGGATCCCGATAATGCGGGAAAGAAGCCGCAGATAGTCAAGGCTGATGCCCGCATAGGCGTTGAGCTGCTTGGAATCGGACAAAGGGATGAAGGCTGGGGTCATGCTTACGGTAATGACGGGGTGTTCATCTATCCATGTCTGTTCTTTGGGGGTGAACAGCTGAGGCATGGCCGTCATGGGCGAGAGCATACTGATGGACGATTCCAGCGACGGGAGATAGCTGTCGTCCGGCGCGTCCTTCGTGACCAGCAGCACATGCCCTGTAAACAGGATGAATATGACGAGTATGGTGCCGAGGAAAACAAAAATACGCATAAACTTCTCGCAGAGAAAACGGCTCAGGAAGGAACACCAGTATGGCAGAGATGCGCTGTAAGGTCGAGAGGGCATCTTGTCGTTGCGCCTTCGGTTGACTATGGTGGCGGGGGAGCGTGTTTTCCCGAAGCCCGGCATAGCTATGAGAAGGATGAGACAATGCGTATTGATGAAGTGAAGAGACAGCTTGAGGCTTTTGGCGTTCTTGACGGATACCGCGAGTTCGCCACGTCCAGCGCCACTGTTGAACTGGCGGCCGCCGCAGCCGGATGCGAACCCGGACGCATCGCCAAGACGCTGTCGTTCAAGACGGCTGAAGGGCCTATTGTTATTGTGGTGATGGGTACGGCACGGATCGACAACCGGAAATTTAAGGATCAGTTTAAGGAAAAGGCGAAATTCCCGCAGGGAGAAGAAGTGGAATCGCTCATCGGGCACCCCATCGGCGGTGTTTGCCCCTTTGCCGTAAACGAAGGTGTCCGGGTTTTCCTTGACCTCAGCCTTAAGGCCTTCGATCCCGTCTATCCGGCAGCGGGGGCCCCGAACAATGCGGTATGCCTTTCGCTCGCCGATTTGGAACGTGTAACCGGCGGGACATGGGTTGACGTCTGTAAGCAAGAGGCCGAGTAGGCGGCGTTGTTGGCAGGCCCTGCACACGAGAAAAGCCAATCCATATGGATTGGCTTTTCTCGTGTGCAGGGTTGGGGCTTATTCGGTAAGCGTTTTGGGATCAATATTGTACTTGCGGATTTTGGACCACAGGGTGCTTGTGTTCAACCCAAGCAAGTTTGCGGCCCCGTCAGGCCCGGCAATTTTCCCGTTGGCCTTTGCGATGGCCATCTTGATATGGTCTATGATGATCGTGTCAAGCGTGGGGAAGGCATCTCCGCTTGATGAAAGCTCACATTTCTCTTTGATGTTCTTGTTCGCTGAGGGATGCCTTTCCGCAATAAAAGAGTGCTTCAGCGCATTCATGTCGTTATAGAGGAGAATACTGTTGAAGGTATCTATAAGCATCGGCTGTATGAATGAACAGATATCGATGTCTTCTTGTGAATATCTGTTCTTTCCGATGCTGTATATGGACATGTAAATATGGATGCCTTCAAGGACATGATGTTTGAGAGGAATATAGATGCTGGAAGACTCTTCATTGTTGAAAATACTGTTCCTGAATTCAGAAAATACGCAGGTTTCTTCACCCGTAAAGTTTTTTATGGAATGAACGTCTCCGGTAAAGAAATTATCTTCTATATACATGCGCCTGAGAGTGTCTTCCGGTATGGTAATTTGATCTGGGAAGGAGTTCTTTGAATAGTCAGCATACTCAGCTACTTTGAAGATGGTATCTTTCTCAAAAAAAGAAATATATACGGCGGATACAGGCATGTATCGCTTAAAGAAGGAGGCCATTTTCTGCGTAAAGTCCGATATGCAGGAGGATTCAAAAACGGTCGAAAAGAAAACGGAAAAGAGTTCCTCAGACGTATGGTTCATGGTCGCCTCTTTGTCTTTTTATACTGTAGATGTATAAACTCGTATCTTAATAAAACGAAAAGAAAATTGCTTTTCAAATCTTTTTTGTATTCAATGAAGTGATTCCAGAAGTCTTTTTATATTAAACAAGGGAAAAGGATTGTCAAAACGTTAAATAAAACATATATAGAACTGTGATTCTATATAAAGTGTCTTGTTGAAAATCGTATTGTTCTTATTGTATCTCTGTATAAGTATTGACGAAATGCGTATTTTTTAAAGGATGTCAATGATGATTGCCTCATCAAAGATGAAGGGCAAAACACAATGACAACTCTTTTAATTGAGTAATATCTGTCCATAAGATTATTTTTCTAAAAATTGTTTTTTGATGGTGGATCAGGATTGTTCGTTTTGAATAGGAGAACATGGCATGTTAGCGATTCCATTTGTATAGAAAAGTATTCTATATAGTAAACAGAGCATACAAATGTAGATGGTATAGTTGCAGTAAAAAATTCTTAATATTACAGATTTATTGTTATATGTTAAGCAATAAAAAATTTGCTTTTAAATAATTCTTCTATTTTATAGATAATAATGTTGAATTTAAACCATAAAATCTAATAATAGTATTTAATGTGCTAAAAATGGTATTGTTTGTTTTTAAAAAATCATATTTAGCCTATCTACGTTGTAAATAAAAAATCATATTATATTTCACCATGAAAAAAATGTAATGAATAGGAAAAAGTGTTGGACAGAGATGCAAATTGGGGATGCGTGAGAGGAATGATAAATGTAACGCCACGCGGCGCCGGTTCTGCGCAAAGAAGCATCACAGCCCTTTGGTGGGAGCCCGAGGAAATCACAAGAGCGGCCTGACAAGAAGGAGACAGGAGAAGATCTGATTCTGGGGGGCTAAAACGGAGTGAGTCACATTGTTTTTTATGGAATTATTTCACTGTTCAAGAAAAAACATACGGCAATGCTTGCCCCGTTAGCACAGTGATCTCATGCCGGGAGTGCTTCATTTTATTCGGGCAACGTGCAGTAGGTCCTCTCCAATTTCTTTCAGTGTTGTGTTTTGTATTAATATATTGATATTACAAGTAAAACAGATACTGTTGACGGAAAAACAGGATGTGATATCCTTTTAAAAATAAGCGAACTTTAGGGAAACGTTTCGTCACCGGTGTGGCGCCCAGTCTTCAAAACTGGTGGACGGTCGAAAGGTCGTTGGTAGGTTCGACTCCTATACGTTTCCGCCATCATTGAATAAAATAAAATCCGACTTCGTTAATGAAGTCGGATTTTTTTCTTTGGTGGAACATTTATCCCGCTCTTATCCCGCGAAGCCCGGTAAACTGAGGTGACGTGTGGTAATATGCTATTAAACGTCTACAATAGACTTCCCCGGTTTCATCCTCTTCGCTAGCCATGAGACGAAATCTTCACGCGCATAGCAGACGTTTTTTCCTACCATGATAGAGGGTGGGCCGCTTCCTTCGGAACTCAGGTTGCAAAGAGAACGATAAGCGATGACGCCTGGAATAAGCTTGGGAACTTCCGTTCTACTAAAAAGAGGCGGGAGTTCCTTAGAGAGTTGCCGCACCACCTTGTCAATTCTATTCGCTTCCATCTTCACTCCTTTTAAACGCCCATTGCAGGCGGCATTCTGTGCAGTTCGGGACGTTCCCGGTTTCATATCGGCATGTTGTATGCTGTTTGTGGTATGGGCAGTCGGGGACGCTGGCCAGCTTCAACGCCATCCCTGCCAGCTTTGCGAGGGTTTCGGGGGTGGCCGTCCGGTTCCAGAGTTCCGAGGCGTCGACGGCGGGGTTGTGCTCAAGTCTGGCCACGCCCTTAATCCGTATCAGCCATGTCCGCACGCGGCGGGGAATTGGAAGTGTGAACATCAGAGCAGCCTCCCCTGTGGTGCCGGCTGGCGGTTTTTGATCCACCCGAAAGTCTTTTGCAGTTCGTCATCCACCCGTTTTTCGATCTCCCTTGCTTTCTTCAGATAGGCCTTGTCCCGCGTATCGAAGTAGAGCTTTTGGGCTTCGCGCATATCACGGACGAGGCAGGTAAATTCAGAGATCTTTTCAGCCATTGTTCACCTCGATTTTTCCGCCGTTGATGGCGGTCGGGATAGGCCACACTCTGAGGCGGCCGTCACAGGGAATACGTTCCGGGATGCGGCGGGCTTCGAGGATGGGCCAGTGCCAGAGTTCCCCGACTGCCCACGATGAGGGATACCGTCTCACCGGGCGGTCGAACCGTATCCATCCGATGATGCAGCCGTGGGGCAAATCGTTCGGCGTGATGTGGGGCAAGTGTTCCAACATGGGCTTGGCGAAGATGGCGAGTTCGGCCAACATTGGGTCCCGCTTGCCGACATGCAGGGCGAGGGGGACGCCGATGAAGTCTTCCTGGAGCCGCCAAGAGCGGTTTTCAACATCCTTCCCGTAGCTGAGGATAGCTTCGGCGTAGAGCGGGCAAATGGTGAAGGCGTGGGTGATGATCATGGCTGCGCCTACTCTTCGCTCTGCGGGTACAGGCCGACAACATCAACATCAAAGCTGTTTCCGTCCAAGTCCTCGCAATGCGTTTCAGTCGTATGCGGTTCGACACTGAAAAGCCCCGCGCCTTCACTTCCGTCAAGGGCGATGTAGACCATCTGGTCAGGCTCGAATTGTTCCAATTGTTTGATGAGGTCTTCTACGGTGATGATCATGCGGAAATCCTTTCTATTGAACGGTATGTTGAAAATTAAAAATATTCGCGTCTGTTTTTAAAAATAAAATATACTGATTTTATTTGTTTTTTTAGATTTTATTTGAAATTTTATGTTTTTTTTGAATCTTTTTTGAGATTCTTTTGCGTGTTTTTATGTTCTTGTGTTTTGCGGCCCCGCCGAGCGTCAGCGCGATGAAGCGGAGCCAGTGCCATGTTGGTTCCTAGGGATGCGGATTCAGAATGAAAATCCCTTGGTGCCACGCTCGTGGGCAAGGTTCTTTTGTATCCGCTTCCAGCCAGTGGATTTTCCCCCCATAGCGTACCTGTGCGCCCGCTGCGAGCAGGAGTCCTATGGAGTGCGGAACGGGCAGGATAAACACCGACTGCTTGCCGTTCTCTCTTTCCGCAATGGCTTTGTGGGCAAAGGCTGAAGGCCCACCATAAGGGGCATCCGCCTTACAGAACGGCGGATTGACGAAATTACTGCGGCCCCACGCCAGAGCCAAGCTATTGTATCCATCGGGACATGGATAAGGGCACGGATCAAAATCAAAATGGAACTCCGCATTTAGGACAGCATAAATCTGTGGGGGCGTTATCCAATAACGCCGCTTGACTTGCCGGGTCATGTCTTCTTCTCCCGCCGATGGTGGCAGAACGGGGCATTCTCTGAGCTTGTGGACGGTGCCGCAGACGTGGCAAGGCTTAGGTGACAGGCCGTCGCTGAGGTGGGCTGTTTTGCAGGAGCCGTTGATCTGGGCGAAGTTTTTTTCTTTGGTCTGCTGTTTCATTTCTGCACCTTATTTATCCTCTTCCGTTCCATGAGCTTCTTGACCGGGACGCTTCCCGACCAGCCGTAGCCGTAGGCGTTCACATAGAGGGAGGTGCGGCCCTGCCCGTAATCTTTGGGGTATGGAGCCGTTGCGACGGTCACGCTGATAAGCTGACGTTCGCCGCCGATTTTCGCCCGGTAGTAGAAACGCTGGCCGGGGAAAATTTCTTCCAAAACAGGACATTTTGGTCTGCCGTTCATGTTTCATCACGCCCATTTTTCGAGAAGTTCCGCCATTTTTCCGCCGGGACACTGGCTTTTGATCCAGTACATGACCTCGGCAAACTCTCTGCGATTGAAGATGAGGGAAAAGCGCCGATCCCCGGCGTTGACACTTTGCCGAGCCTGTGAGTAAGGTCTTTGTGCATCCATGAGTGTCCTCTCTTGGATGTTTGCCCTCAGCGCTGTTGCTCCAGCGCCGGGGGCGTTTTGTTTTTTGACGGGGCAGCGGGATTGACTGTCTGCGCCTTTGCTACGCCGCCCGCCGCCCGGGAGAGCCCGATTGCTTGGCAACGCCTGTCGTTGCCAACGCACCCTAACGTTAACGTTTATCGGTCGTCCCTCCCGGCGATCCTCGGAACCCCGACGACCGCCGCCGGGAGGACAGGCACATCAGTGTCCATTGTGGTCATCCAAGGATCGCCGGGAATGGCGTTTTTTGTGGTGTTACTTGTCGTGTGTGAATAATTACAAAAGTAAACATTTGTGTCAATAAAAATGTTGCTAAAGGTAAACAGTCAGCATAAAATTTTTTATCTGAAGGAGATATTCGTAATTTGAACACAAAAAAGCCCCTCACGAGGAGGGGCGGGAGGGCTCAGGATATGCCGGAACTTATTATGGTATCTGGAACTATTGTGACTGTAGTTTTTACAATTGAAAGGGTGATTTCTGGCATAACCAAATCAAAACTCTTCCTTCTTCCCGCTCCGGCGGGGATTTTCATCTGTACTCAACATAGATGATCATGCACCCGGAGGGCCGCCGTTCGCGCCTTATCTCGCGGAGGTAGGGGTTTTCTATGCGCTCTTTTCCTTGGGTTCTTCATTCAGAGTAGGTTGAGCTGGGCGTATAATTTCTTTTAGAATTTCGACCTGAGCCTTTAAAGCATCCCGTTCTTTTTCGGTAGAATGTAGATCTTTCAACAGTGCTTCAATTTTTTCTTCGAGTTGTCGTACTTCATCTCTTTTTTGATTTTCACCGGGAAAGACAATTTCTACTGAAAAGAATTCAAAAATTTTTGCGAGTGCATCAAAGCGAGGGGCGCGGCCTTCCTCGGCAAACCAACGAGTAATCGTAGACGGGTTGGTTTCCAATTTTTCTGCAACACTTCGGATACTTCCATTTTTTTGGATAATTTCCTTAGTGCGGCGCATGGTCGATTCAAACAATGATTCTTTCATGGTTATTCCATATCATATGGCTACAGTCGTATCTATTCCCTTGTGGAATCGTGGAAAAAATGAATTGACCATTTTGATTACTTTTGTAATTATCAAATTCATGAAAGCACAAATTGTTTCTGAACTCACGGAATTCATTCGGCTTACAGGATGCTCCGTCCGCAGGCTTTGTCTTGAGGCGGGGGTTTCTCCTGCTACGGTGTCTCATGTGCTTACTGGGCGGAGGCAAGATATGCACTCGAGTAATGCTGATGCCCTTCGCGCCGCGATGCTCCGGCTCTCCCAACAGCCGTTTGCGGAGGGCAAAGATGCCTCAACCGCATCAACCGAGGCGCGACCATGTCCGGCCTCGGCTTGATAGTTGACCTCTTCGCGGGCGGTGGCGGAACCAGCATCTGATATCTGATCGAGCGCTGTAGGAATTCTATGCGACGAATAGGCCATCTGTCGATGACAGTGGAGTGCTGAATTGCACCCAATGGTCAGGAGAACATTATGTATCGCGGCTTTATCAAGTGTTGGCGATGTGCCGAGGATAGCCGGGCGTGGAGCCGGGGGGCCTTGCATCGCGGGGTCATGTTGACCATTCTGCTCAAGGTGGCATGGAAGGATTGCTACTATCGCGGCGACGAGCTGAAGGCCGGGCAGTTCGCCTTTTCCGGTGCGTATCTGGCCGAGGAATGCCAGCTCAGTCGAACGACGCTTTTGTCTATCCTTGATGATCTGGAGCAGGATGGATTCTTGATCCGGCGTAGTGTTGGGAACAGGTACACGCTGATCACGGTGACGAACTGGGCGCGGTATCAGTCATTGGATGCCTCCGGTTGTAAAGCTGGTTGTTCATCTGCTGAACAACCGTCTGAACAACCAGCTTTACAACCGCCCGACACGATCAAAGAATATAAGAAGGCAAGAAAAGAACTCTCTTCCGCATCGGACGATGCGGCTGTGAGTGAGGGCGCTTTCCCCGATGCGATGGGAGAGGGGAAAGCCGTACCTTTGCCCGGCACATCGGGAGGGGGAAGGGAGGCCGTGCCGGAACCGGAAGGCAAGGCTTCGGCGGTTCAGGGCGTTGCCTCTGCCCCGCGTCGCCCATCGCGGAGCGGCGTTGACGGCGGACAGCCTTTTTACGTCTCGGCAAAAGGGCGTCGGCTTTCCGGGCAGGCTCTTGCCGACTTCGAGGCGTTCTGGGATGCCTACGGCTACCGGCGCGGGAAGGCGGAAGCGGCGGATATGTGGCTTGCGGCTACGCGCAAGGCCCCTGAGTTGGTGCCCGTTATCATCCGCGCCGCCAGTGCTGCGGCTGCGGAGCATGAAGAATTGGCCGCAAGGGTGAAAGGCAGGATACGCATGTACGCCGAGAACTGGCTGCAGGGGCGACGGTGGGAGGATTTTGAGGCGGGTGGGGCTTCTTCCTTGCCGCCTGCGGACGGCGAGGACAGAGCCCGTACTGATGCCGGGAGGTGCGCTACCGTCCGACATGGGGGGCAGGGCGCAAGGGAAGGAGCGCCCGCCGCGCCGCCCATGCCGGAAGGGAGGCCTCTGCCCCCGCCAGGAACGCCGGAACGGGCAAGGCTTGAAGCCATGCCGCCCACGCGCCGGACTTCCCGCATGACCGCCGAGGAGGATTCCCGGTGGCGGGATGGTTTGAAAGGGCTTTTCCAAATCCGGCGTTCGCGGGGCCTGCCCGTCCCGCAGTTCTTGCTGGATATGGCCGAGAGCATGGAAGGCGCGGCGTTGGTAGGTTGTACGGCTTGAAAATTGCCCCCACATGCGTGGGGAAGACTTGCCGCCCTTCTTGTTTTTTAAGATAGCGATGGAAACACCCCCACATGCGTGGGGAAGACGGGCTACAGACCAGATGCGTGCAATCACCGGGGGAAACACCCCCACATGCGTGGGGAAGACGCGTAGCTCTCGTACCAGAGATGCCAGCATATGGAAACACCCCCACATGCGTGGGGAAGACTTGCCCATCAGCGTCAGATTGAAGAAAACTTCAGAAACACCCCCACATGCGTGGGGAAGACACGCCAGCTCCATTACTCTGGACGATGGCACGAGAAACACCCCCACATGCGTGGGGAAGACAGAACTACAGGTACTTAGATCATGGTTCAAGTAGAAACACCCCCACATGCGTGGGGAAGACGTGTGCTCTTGAAGAAGGCTAATGATATCTTCGGAAACACCCCCACATGCGTGGGGAAGACCCTGAACGATCATTGAACTTTTTTCTCCATACATGGTATTAAGCCGGAAGCCAAGCGGATACCAGATAGTGACATATGACAAAAACATTTCTATGGTGCGGGGGCAAAGGAAGAGGAGGCAAGGATGATTTTGGGAATAGTCTTTTTGTGCGGGGCTGCCGTGGGCGTGGCGGCGTACAGGTGGGGGGTGCAGGAAGGCATCAAGGTTTATGAGCAGGGGATGAACCGCCAAAAGTACGGGAGCGGCCTGTGATTCCGGTGTCCGTCAATTATGTCCCCGTGGTGCTGCGGAGCATGTCGGAAATCTGCCGGGCGTTCGGCGTCGGTTGTGAGCAGGTGCGGAAATGGGTTGCGGCGGATGCCCCGATAGTCGTTGACCGTGATGAAAAAGGGGAGATCACCCGATACAGGGCGGAATTGAACCGGCTTTATCTGTGGCAGGAGGCCAGAAGCAAAGAATCCCCCGGCAGTGCGGGGGATTCCGGTTATTGATTGCAGGGCGGCTTATGCCTGCATACGGTTGCAATACTCGCGGGTAGCGACGGCGATCAACCCGGAACGGGTAAGCCCAAGCTCTGCGGCCACGCTGTCGATACGCTCGACGATGACGGGTTTGAGTGAAATGGATAGTCTGATCGGTGCCGCTTCCTTCTTTTTCACGTCAGCGACTACGAACTGATACAGGGTTCCGTCAGGGATTGCGTATCCTTCTTCCTTTGCTTCCTGTTCGTCCTTTCTCCGTGCCCCTTCAAGGCTTGAGGGTTCAGGAAGCGTATCGCCGTCTTCAACCATACTGCCGATGTGAAGCCCCAAGGCTTCCTGCGCCATGCGGATAGCGTCCTCAAGGGATGCCCCCTGCGATACGCAGCCGGGCAAATCGGCAAAGGTCACATCATAGCGTCCCGTTCCGTCAGTGTGCGGTGTAAATGTGGCCGGATAATACATATATTTTCTCCTGTGCGGGTTGAAATTGTGGCGGGAGGGAGGTTTTCCCCCTCCCTCAGCTACCTCAATTTCACCCCACTTTGTTTTTCAATGCTTCTTAACGTCCCGATACTGAAATCTTTTGCCGGATGGACGATTGTGACTTTTCCCGGCTTGGTAGGGTGTTTCATCTGGTAATGATCTCCTGTCGTTTTCACATGATACCAGCCATCTTCTTCAAGCCGTTTGATGATTTCCCTACTGGTCATTCCGTCCCCCTTTCGTTAAAGATAAATTATGTAATTTTTATTCTTTTGTCAATAAAAATTATATAAAAATTATTCATCATGCAAGGGGGGAAATTTCGTCAACCCCCTTTTTCCCTGTCTCTCCCTGCCTGTGCCTGCTTATGCCAGCGGCCTCACAAAAGCCCGTGCTAAGCTCCTGCCATCTTTCAATGCGGGAGCGTTTTTTATGCCGAACCAACAGGAAGTCTTTGAAGCCGCCCATGCCCATGTCGCCAAGTGGGAGGGAGGATACTTTGACCATCCGAACGATCCGGGGGGCGTCACCATGTACGGCGTCAGCCTCATGTTCCTGAAGGGGCTTGATCTCTGGGAAGGGGACATTGACGGCGACGGGGATATTGATCGGGACGATGTGCTGGCCGTCACCAAGGATACGGCCCGCGACATCTTCAAGCGTTACTTCTGGGACAGGCCGCGTGCCGGGGAAATGCCCCCGCTGGTCGCGGTGTGCTTCTATGACTTCGCCGTCAATGCGGGTGTCCCGCGTGCGGCGAGGATGCTGCAAGGGCTCCTGCGCGTTGGGGTGGACGGCATCGTCGGGCGGAACACGCTGACGGCTGCGGCGTCCTGCAATCAGCGCGAGCTGGCATCCTTCATGCTCTTGGAGCGTGAGCGGTGGTACCGCGGACTCGTGGCGAAGAAGCCGAAGTCCGCGGCGTTCCTGCGCGGCTGGCTCAACCGTACCTCTGATTGCCGGGCGCTGGTCGAACGGCTGGCGGCGCGGTGGGGGATTACGGGATGAATCAGCGGGCGGTGCTGGCCGGGGCGTTGTGCCTCTTCGCTATTGGGCTTGGTGTGTACGTCCTCACCTTACGAACGGAACGCGACACGGCCCGGACGGAAGCGCAGGAAGCCCGGCAGGACGCCGCGACATGGAAAGCCGCCGCGCAGTCGGGAGAGGCCGCGGTCAGGGAACTGGCGGCGGCGAAGGCCACGGCGGAAGCTGCGGCGGCGGAACGGGACGCCACGATCAAGGCGCTCACGCGGGACAGGGACGAACAGCGGCGCAAGCTGCGGGAGGCGATGCGGCATGACGAAGAGGCTGGCGATTGGGGTGCTACTCCTTTGCCTCCCGCTGTTCTCGGGCTGTTCCGGTAGGCGGGAAGTGGCGGCGGTTCCGTTGGTCATACGGGAGGAAGTACCCGTGTATCTGACCGAGCCGACGCCCGCGCCCGTGCTGGCCGGGGATACGAACCTCGACCTTGTGGGGCATGTGTTTGACTGGCAAGCCGCGCTCGGCGCGTGCAATGCGGACAAGGCGGCGATACGGGCCGCAGCCGGGAAGGAATGATGATGCAGCCGCCCGCCCCGTTGGAGGGGCTTGATTACTACACGCAAAGCCTGCTGGCCCTGTGGCCGGACAAGGCTCTTGTCGGTTCGTGCGTCGCTGGCGTCGTCTCGCTGTTTGGCGGTGACGTCTATCTGCTGTGGATGCTGGCGGTCATGATGGTAGCCGACTTTGCCTTTGGGGTCGCGGATGCGGCGCGGCGTCGTCATTTCAGGTGTCGGATGCTGTGGCACGGGGCTCTCAAGTTCTTGTACTACATGGCCTACATCGGGATCGTTGATATGGTCAACGCCAGTCTGTCGCGCTCCTTTGGCGGCGTTTACATGCCCTTCCTGAACCTGTTTATCGTCTACCTGATCATCACGGACGCCGTATCCGTCATTGCCCACATGCAGCGGCTTGGCATCCCCGTGCCGGACCTGTTGCGGCGGGTGCTCCTTCGCAGCAAGCGGAAGGTGGAGCGGCGGGTGGATGAAGCCGTGGGCGGGGAAGACGATGCCCCCTAGACCGCTCAAGGTGTGCCGCCATGCCGGATGCCATGAGCTTACCCGTGATCCGTCCGGGTACTGCCCGAAGCATAAGGACGCGGCGGAAGCGCGGGCGAGGAAGTGGAAGGCCGAACAGGACAGCCAGCGGGAGAGCGCATACCGGCGCGGGTACGGTGCGAGGTGGCGGAAGCTGCGGGCGCAGATCCTTATGGATGAACCGTTGTGCCGGGAGTGCCGCAAGGCCGGGCGCATCGTGCCGGCGACGGATGTTGACCACATCGTGGCCAGAGCCGACGGCGGGACGGATGACCGGAGCAACCTGCAACCCCTCTGCCATGCCTGCCACAGCCGCAAGACCGTCCGGGAGAACGGCGGGCGTGCGGTGACACGATGAGGGGGGATTAAATGTTTGGTGCTGCCATCCGAAGACCGCATAGGGCAGGTGGATTTTTGTTCGTGCAAAATGGGGGGAGGGGGTCAACCGGGATATGGCGGGACGTAAGCCATTGCCGACGCATTTGAAAATGGTTCGCGGGACGCTGCAGAAATGCCGGATGAACCCGGATGAGCCAACCCCGGACCCGGAAATCCCCGACGCGCCGCCGCACCTGTCGCCGGAAGCGCGGGAGGAATGGGAACGGCTGGCGCTCGAACTGTATGAACTCGGCATCCTGTCCTCCATCGACCGGGCGGCACTGGCGGCCTACTGCCAGGCCTATGGACGGTGGGTCGAGGCGGAAGAGCAGCTGCGCAACATCGACGGCACCATGAAGCTCACGGAAACGACCTCAAACGGCAATATCATCCAGAACCCTCTGGTGGGTATCGCCAACAAGTCGCTGGAACTGATGCACAAGTATTTGACCGAGTTCGGCATGTCCCCGAGCAGCCGTACCCGTGTCAGCGCAAAGAAAAAGACGGGCGAGAAAAAGGGCTTCGCGGCCTTGTAGGAAACATCATGGCAAAGGAACCGACATATCCCCACGTTGAAGCCGCGCTTCAGTACGCCCGCGATGTTGTTGCCGGGCGGATTTTGGCGTGCCAGTGGGTGATCCTCGCCTGCAAGCGCCAGCTCGACGATCTGGGAAGGTGGGACGGCGTTGACGGCGCTCCGTATTTCTTTGACCGCGCCGCAGCCGAGCGGGTGATCAAGTTTGAGGAGATGATGCCCCACGTCAAAGGGGAATGGGCGCGCAAGCGCATGACCCTGAAACTTGAGCCGTGGCAGAAGTTCATCCTTTCAACGCTGTTCGGCTGGAAGCGCGCCAAGGACGGGCTGCGGAGATTCCGGGAAGCCCATATTGAAGTGCCGCGCAAGAACGGCAAGTCCTGCTTCGTGGCTCCGATGGGCCTTTACATGCTCGTTGCGGACGGCGAAGAGGGCGCGGAAGTGTACTCCGGCGCCACTACGGAAAAACAGGCGTGGGAAGTGTACGGCCCCGCGCAGATCATGGCCAAGCGCGCCGAAGGCTTCATGGAGCACTACGGCGTGGACGTCCGCGCCAAGAATATGAACCTCATCGGTTCCGCGTCCAGATTCGAGCCGTTGATCGGGGACCCCGGCGACGGCGCGTCGCCGCACTGCGCCATCGTTGACGAATACCACGAGCACGACAGCCCGCGCCTGTACGATACCATGATCACCGGCATGGGCGCACGCCGCCAGCCTTTGATCATCGTCATCACCACGGCGGGCTTCAACCTTGGCGGCCCCTGCTATGACATGCGGCTCCGCGCCGGGAAGGTTCTTGATCGCACGCTTCAGGATGAGGAACTGTTTGCCATCGTTTACACCATCGACGCCGAGGACGACTGGAAGAGCCCCGAGGCACTGCGGAAGGCGAACCCGAATTTCGGTGTTTCCGTCATGGAAGACTACCTGCTGGCGCAGCAGTTGAAGGCCATCCAGAACCCCTCGAAGCAGAACACGTTCAAGACCAAGCACCTGAACGTGTGGTGCAACGCCCGCGCCGCCGCCTTCAACATGACGAACTGGGAGAAGTGCGCCGAGCCCGGCCTGTCGCGGGAACGCTTCGCCGGGAAACCCTGTTTCATGGGCCTTGACCTCGCCAGCAAGGGCGATTTGAACGCCGTTGTGTACCTCTTCCCGGAAGACGGCGGGACGTATGCGCTGTTTGCCGACTTTTTCCTTCCCGAAGACGCGCTTGAATCCACCCAGAATGCGGACATCTACCGGGGGTGGGCTTCCGAAGGCTGGATCACGCTCACGCCCGGCGGGATGGTCGATTACGACACCATTGAGGAACATATCCTTGAGCAGGCCAAGCGTTTTGAGGTGCGGGAGTGCCCCTATGACCCGTATCAGGCTGCGCAGCTTGTGACGCATCTGGCGGATTCCGGCCTGACGATGGTGGAGTTCGGCGCTACGGTGAAAAACTTCTCCGATCCTTTCAAAACGCTGATCGCGTTGGTGGATGCCGGGAAGATTCGCCATGACGGAAATCCCGTCCTGACGTGGTGCATGTCCACACGGTCTGTTTCACGGACGCCAAGGACAACATCTATCCCCGGAAAGACCGTTACGAATACAAGATCGACGGCGCGGTGGCCGCGATCATGGCGCTTGGTCGGGCGCAGGCCGTGCCGGAAGAAGGATCCGGAGCCGTCATCACGCAAGGTTTCGTTGACCTGTGGGGGGATCTGTAATGGCGGGCATGAGAAGGAATCCCCTTACCGCGCGCCGCACCGGGCGGCCTCAGAATGCCAGCGTATCCGGCGGGGCCTCTTTTTCCGACTTCTCCGAATTGTTCGGCATGGGCGCGCCGGTGGCTTCCGGGCAGGTTGTGACGCCCGAGTCCGCCATGCGCTTCTCGGCGGTGTTCGCCTGCGTCCGACTGCTCGGCGGCGCGGTGGCTTCGGCTCCGGTGAAGGTCTACCTGCGGGAAGGCACGGAACAGCGCCAGCTTGCCCACGGGCACCCGCTGGCGGACGTGCTGCGCCTGCGGCCCAACCGATTCATGACGTCCACCACGTTCTGGAAAACCTTTGTCGCCCACAAGGTGCTTCAGGGGAACGGCTACGCCCACATCATCCGGGCGCGTTCCGGCGAACCCGTGGGGCTGTATCCCCTGAACCCGCGCAACGTGGTCGTCTATTGGGCGTGGGAACTCGGGCTTGATCAGCGGCTCGGCGTGGAGCGGAACAGGCTGTTCTACCGGGTGACGTTCGAGGACGGGCAAGCGCAGCTCTACGATCAGGACGACATGCTGCACGTCCCCAATGTCGGTTGGGACGGCAAGCGGGGCCTGTCCACCATCTCGGCGGCGGGGCAGGGGATCGGCCTCGGGCTGGCGGCGGAAGAGTCCAGCGCCCGGTTTTTCAGCAACGGGATGCTGTCGAAAATCGCCCTGACCTATCCGGGGAAGCTCGATCCTAAAGTAGCCGACGATCTGCGGGAGTTTTTCGACGCCCGGTATACGGGCACGGCCAACCACCACCGCCCATTGCTTCTCACTGAAGGCGGCGAGGCCAAGACGTTGAGCATGTCCGCGGAAGACGCGCAGCTTATCGAATCCCGGCAGTTCTCTGTCATCGACATTTGCCGTTTCTTCGGCGTTCCCCCGGTCATGATCGGGGAGACGGAAAAGACCTCATCGTGGGGGAGCGGCGTCGAGCAGATGGCACGCTGGTTTACGACCTTCACCCTGAACGATCACCTGACCGCCATTGAACAGGAGCTTGAGGCCAAGCTGTTCCGGGACGGTTTCTTTGCCGAGTTCGACGAATCCGAGCTGACCCGTGGCGATACCAAGACGCGGGGCGAGTTCTACCGTATCGCCCGCGGCTCCATGCAGGAGCCGGGCTTCATGACCACAAACGAGATCCGGGCCGCCGAGGGCCTGCCGCCGATAGAAGGCGGCGATACGCTGCAACGCCCGATCGCAAAGGATGACGATGGACAGACTGTTGAAACTTCTCCGCGATAACGCCCGAAACCGGGCGGCGGCAGGCATCCCAAAAGCTGAGGAGTCCGGGGAATCCACCCTGTACCTGTACGACGTGATTGTGAGCGACGACTATTGGGGCGGCATCTCCGCCGAGAAGTTCGTCAAAGAATTGAACGCTCTTGATGCGCCGACCATCCACCTGCGGATCAATTCCCCGGGCGGCGAGGTGTTCGCGGCGCGGGCCATTGAAGCGGCCATACGGAACCATCCGGCGCGGATTGTCGCCCATGTGGACGGGTACGCGGCAAGCGCGGCTTCCTTCGTGGCCGTGGCCTGTGACGAGGTGGAGATCGCGCCCGGCGGGTTCTTCATGATCCACAAGGCATGGACGTTCACGGCGGGCAACGCCGACGATCTCCTGCACACGGCGGAGATGCTGGAAAAGCTCGACGCCTCGCTGGTGGATACCTACGCGAAAAAGACGGGGTGCGCGCCGGAAGCGATCGCCGGATGGATGAAGGCCGAGACGTGGTTTTCCGCCGGAGAGTCCGTTGAGCGCGGGTTTGCCGACCGCGTGGCCGAAGCCGCTCCGAAGGCACAGGCCGACTGGAACCTTTCCGTCTACGCCAACGCTCCGGTTGTTCCGGCTGCGGCGGCTTCCGTCAACCCTCAGAACCGCGAACGGTACGAGCGTACCGCCCGCCTGCTTGCCGTGACCCGGCACTAGGAGATTTTTGCATGAGCAGCATTCAGGAATTGCGCGAGAAGCGCACGGCCAAGGCCCGCGAGTACCGGAACCTTCTGGACAGGCATCCCGAAAGTATCCCGGAGGAAGCGGCCAACCAGTTTGACGCGCTGGAAAGCGAGATTTCCGCCCTTGATGATGCCATTGCCCGCCATGAAAAGGCGCTGGCGATGGAAGCCGACCGTCTGACGGGGGAACCCCGCGACGAACGGGAAAACACGACGAACGCCCTTTATGACAAGTGGATGCGGAACGGCCCGCAGGCGTTGACGCCCGATGATTGGGCCGCCGTCCGCAACACCATGAGCACCGGGACGGATGCGCAGGGCGGGTATACCGTACCCACGGAAGTCTCCGGCACCATCATTGAGGCGTTGAAGGCGTTCGGCGGGATGCGTTCCGTGGCCACCGTGATCAGCACGGCCACCGGCGTGCCCATGACCATGCCCACCAGCGACGGCACCACCGAAGAAGGGGAAATCCTCGGCGAAAACACGGCGGCGGCCGCTGCCGATCCCTCGTTCGGCGTCGTGAATCTCGGGGTGCACAAGTACAGTTCCAAGACGGTCGCGGTGCCCATCGAACTGCTTCAGGACTCCAACGCGGACATTGAGGCCTTCGTGAACAACCGTCTGATCACCCGCTTGGGGCGCATCACGAACAAGCACTTTACTGTTGGAACGGGCAGTTCTCAGCCTTCCGGCGTGCTGACCGGCGCCACGCTCGGCGTCACCGGCGCGAAGGCGCAGGTTGATTCCGTGACCTACGACGATCTGGTGGAATTGGAGCACAGCCTTGATCCCGCCTACCGCGAAGGGGGGCGGTGCTCCTTCATGTTTGCCGACGCCACCCTGAAGGCGATCAAAAAGCTGAAGGACGGGCAAGGCCGACCCCTGTGGCTTCCCGGCATCGATGTGAAGGAACCCGCGAGCATCCTTGGCTATCGGTATGTCATCAACCAGTCCGTCCCGGCAATGGCGGCGACGGCCAAGTCCGTGCTGTTCGGCGATTTCTCCAAGTACATCATCCGCGACGCCATGGGCATCACCATGTACCGTTTTGCGGATTCCGCGTTTGCACAGAAGGGGCAGGTGGGGTTCCTCGCCTTCATGCGCTCGGGCGGCGTCCTGACGGATGCGCAGGCCGTGAAGTTCTTCCAGCACGGCGCGGCGGCCTAGCCATGACTGTACGCCTGATCACGCCGCCCGCAGCGGAACCCGTCACGCTTGAAATGGCCAGGCTGCACACCCGCGCCGAAGCCGTGGAGGATGATGCCCTGTTGACGGTGTTGATCACGGCGGCGCGCCAGCAGGGGGAGGGCGTCACCCGC